>Ga0310694_10000034_pt1 | contig 205081 bp, 246 predicted proteins | sample 174DNAGHGhighgp2_FD_203884 | JGI IMG/M metagenome (GOLD analysis project Ga0310694, IMG submission 203884) | Sheep rumen microbial communities from Palmerston North, Manawatu-Wanganui, New Zealand - 1742 DNA GHGhigh gp2 (v2) (version 2) | ecosystem: Host-associated > Mammals > Digestive...
CTGAAGAAAGCCGCGATCGCCTGGGAGACGGAACGGGGAAAGGAGCCTTTCACGGCAAAGGTTACGGAAAAGACGACGAAGGACGGCAAAACCGTTTACGTTTTTGAATGACAGGCATACAACACATAGGAACATCCCGATGAACATAACAGCCAACGCAGCCAGCCTCGACTGGAGAAGCAACAAACACGGCGTCTGGAAGGCGCTCGTCAAGGACATGGCGCCAAACTCGTCCGTGGCGTTCAGCGCAGGCCTTACGGGCACGGTCGCCGGAAGGCAGGTGACAGTGGAATCCCCGTCCATGCCGACCGGGTTCATGACCTACACCACGGACATCACGGATGGCGTCGTCGGCAGCATGCTGTACGGGGCCGGGAGCGTGTCCGACAGCCTGGAGGTGGTGGGCGGTGAGAAGACCGTCAGGATGGGAAGCTACACGTTCACCGGGAATGAGACGTGGATGGAATATCCATACATAAGTAATGCATGGAGCAGTAAGACAATTATCACGGATTCTAAATCACACTCAGTTGCCATTGTACCTAATGTGATTCTCCCTGGATATGACATTGTAGGGGTTATTAATGCTTCATCCGCTGGAGATAAATTGTGTTCTTTGAACTCGACTTATAACGCTGCCAATACACTAGCTATACGAGACACAAGTTGCACAACAGCGGAAGAGCTTGCAGCCAAATTAGCTGGTAAGACCATCTATTACGAGCTCGCCGAACCCATGACTTCAACGGAGACCGCCCAGTCGCTCGCTCTCCAGACGGGTGTCAACAACCTGGCGCTGAACGAACGCGGCTCCTCGTTCACGCTGGACTACACGGGCACCGATTTCACCCTCCAGCTGGACAGCGCCCACAAGTACGCCTTCAGCGACAACGGCGTGAAGTCCGTGCTGACGGGTTCTTCGGAGCAAGCGGTCACGGGCGGCCAGGACATGCTGGTTGACGTCACGAGGATGTTCAACGGCGATACGACCGCCATCAACGCCGTCACAAGTTGGGCGGACATGGCGGCTGTCATGCCGGAGTACCTGTCCAACGTTGCCTACAACGAGGGGGAGGTCATCGGCAGAAGCGGTGGAGTGACTACGGCGAAGTGGAATCAGTTAGAACAACCGCTAACTGCTACGTACTGGCGCAGTTATAAGATTGTGGGTGCAACTGAAGGTGTAGTGAGTTTTAATACGACAAACAATACAGTTACACTTACGACTAACGATGTATCAACACAGGTGGCATGCATATATACCGCGGGCAGTGGTAACTACATTACGTTGCAGCAAGAACGGGTATATGTATTCAGGCATGAGGTAAAGGGCCCACAAGGCTATGCATTCGCTTTCAATCTACCAATCGGGGGTATGGCATTCATCAGCAGAGCGACAATGGAGGCCACTGATACATGGCAAGTTAATGCCAAGTTGTATAGGACGCCAAAAGATGCTGTTCGTGCCAATTTCTTGTTATATACATATCAAGACGCAACGCATGCAGGTATGTCAGCAACGTTCCAGATTCGCAACGTCCAGCTTTTCGACCTCACGGAAATCTACGGCGCGGGGTACGAGCCCTCCACCGTTGAGGAATTCGAGGCCGACTGCACCAAGTGGGGCAAAGACCTGTCTCAGTACCAGCCCTATGACGCGGGCACGCCGATGGGAGGCTCCGCGACGTTCAGCGGGTTGCACGGGGTCGGCACGACGAAGGACACGCAGGACGTGGTGACGGGTGAGAAGATTGTCAGGATGGCAAGCGTGGATATGGGGACGCTGGCTTATAGTTCTTACCAAGCTCCCGATGCTGCGCATCCGTATGGCTTTTGTTCGATAAATAATATAAACAAGGCTTTTGGATACAATAACTTTATAAGCACGCATTATCTGTATAATGGCGTTAGCTACGACGGGGACAAAACATTCTTTGGCAGCGCCGTAAACAGATACATCTACCTGATAGACAGTTCGCTGATAGGCAAATCTGCTTCAGAAGTGGCGTCCGCAATGGCAGGCAGACAGCTGGCCTACGAGCTTGCCGAACCCACCACCTCTTCCGAAACCCCCCAGCCGCTGACAACTATCAAGGGACTCAACAATGCCCACGAGGAGAACATGTCCATCACGGGCACTCCGCTTACGATGGGCTACACCGGGACAGACCAGACGCTATACGCCGATACCGCATCCAAGTACCTCGCCAGAATCGACGGCGCGGACTTCGTGCTGGAGAACGTGTCGTCCATCGACGTTCGTGGCGGCAGGGACCGCGTCATTGACCTGACCTACATGTTCGGCGTGGGCAATGAGCCGGTTACGGCGGCGGACTTCTACAAGCTGTTCCCGACGTGGATGGGCTACGCCATCCCGTATAACAAGGGCAGCCTGCTGAATTTCAAGGGCACGGGCCTCAAGAGCGTGGGGTTTAACCTGCTGGATACTGGAAATAGGACTCTAGGCCAGCCGCAAAACACGGTTGGTAGCAATACCACTGTGCGAGGCGTGTTTGATGAGACCAAGTATTATGTCGGATTTGCAGCAAATAATTATTACTCTCCGGCGCAGGTTCTGTCTCACACCATTTCCAGCTCAGCGGTGTCTGTAACGAACAGGGATGGCGGGTATGGTGTTGCGTTCCCCATACGAGTTATACCTGGGCGGACGTACTATATAGAAAACTATATTAGTCACGACACGCGCTTTGCTTTTTATACATATAATGGAAAATGGATAGGTGGTTACGAATCGAGAGCCATAGAAGCCCCTGCAACGGCGTACTGGGCATTGATAGTTCTCACTACTCCCGGTAATCAATCCATAACTTGGACCAACCCCTGCGTCCACCTCCAGTGGTCCGGCGGCCGCAACGGCGACTACGAGCCCTACTGGGACTACACGCGCCCGCTGCCCACGCTGACCTACTTCCCGTCCGGCATGAACGGTCGAGGCGGCGTCTATGACGAGACTACCTCCCGTCAGGCCGTCACGCGCCTTACCGAAATCGACATGGAGGACCTGGAGTGGACGGAGTCAAATGGCTCGTGGACGGCCACCGTGTCCGGCATGAAGGCAGACACCGCCGCCATCGTCGCGGAGAACGGCCTCAAGCCTGTCGTCAGCGGCACGTCCGTCACCGTCCCGTCCGATGCCTCGCCAGTCGGCAAGCTGGTCTACGAGCTCGCCAGCCAGTCCGTTGTCACCTTCCCGGAGGAGGTCAACACGACCGCCCAGGTGTCCGACTACGGAACCGAGTCCGTCGTGCCCGTCAACGGCTACGAGCTTGTCACGGCGCCTTTCCTGGGAATAGTCAAGTACCAGGACAACTACGCACGCACCATCACCAAGCTCCCGGAGAACTACCAGTCGCAGGACTCGATGGCCTCCCTGCAGCTGGTGCTGGGTCAGTTGCTGAACGTCACGCTGACCTCCAGGTTCAACGCCGACGAACAGGCCTACGGCTACACGGTCACCGGCGATGGCGTCCCGGGATTGATTGCGGCGGCACTCACGGCTCTCGCGCCTGTCACGGGACTCACCTTCAGGGGCGGCACCTACATGCCCACGGACGGCATGGTCGCGCTGCCCGACCCCACCATACAGGGCATCACGGCGATACCCGCGTCCACGTCCAGCTACACGCTTGGCGAGGGCGTCTACAGCCATGCGCCGAACTCCGTCCCTACGTACACGCTGCCCGCCGTGGAGGACGCCACGGTCGTCCACAAGGCGAGGCTTACGGTCAAGATGAGCGCAAGCGTCCTGACGGCGAACTTCAGGAACAGTGCCGGCGTCGCGATAGGCTACGAGCCCCCGGCTGGCGATGTACGTGCCGGCACGCTGGTGGAGTATGTCTGCACGTACGAGCCGCTGGCTGGCGGATGGGCGGTATCCGCACGGGTCGTCATGCAGACCGCGTGATACGTTATGAGGTGTGAACGCCAACCAACGCCGTAAATGGAAAGACCCTTATGAAGAGACTACTCTCAATCCTGCTTTTGCTCTGCACGCTCGGGCTCGCCGGCATCCAGTCGAGGCCCGTCGTGCACGTCACCATCTCCCCCGCCCATATCACCTACTATGCGTCCTCCTTCGACGACCCGGCCAAGTTCGACTTCAAGTACGTCGAATGGAACGCCTTCGTGAAGAAGCACAAATACGGCTACACGCTTGTCGAAGGACAGTGGGTGCGGGAACGCCTGTCAGGGCAGGAGACCTCCACGCCCGTCCGCTTCTTCGTTCCTCCAAGTGAACGCAGGGGTGGCCTCATAGTGACACCTACAATCTCCCAACCACCGAGCAAGAAATGAAACACGTCCTTGTAGCGTTCATGATCGTGGGAATATTATGCGTCCTCAGCGCAGTCATCACGGCGATGGTGGTGTTCACGTGCGATCCTTCGTACTATGTCAGAAAATTTCGCAAGTGGCTTAATGGATTAGTGCAATGAAGATAACACTGATTGGAACAGACAAGGCCGTCCTGACACCAACGGGCGGCAAAATCAGGGACAAGCTCACGAACCGCCTCTACGGCGAGGTCTCTATCAAGCCCACCGCCATTTGGCGTTACGAGGACGCGGACTCCGTCACATACGAGACCGTCGACCTCGACACCATCCCTGAGGAAGTCAGGGAGGTATTTGACCAGGTCGTAGGCCTTATCGTCAATCTAGCCAGGGGCTATGGCGCGATGGACGCCCTCCGTTCCTTGGAGCAGGTCAACATCGCTTCGCTCTTTGGTCTCGCCAATCAGTTCAACGTTGACGAGAAGGATATGCAGAACCTTATAATGCAAGTCGTTATGCTTAAGACAGATATAGAGGCCAAAGTTCCTCGTTCGTGGTACGACCTGTGGAACGGCAACCTCAAGCCTTATCTGCTTGAAAAGATAATGACCGTTACTCGTTCTACTAACTGAAAACCGCCTTCGGGCGTGTAATAATATATTAGAACAATTTAGTAAGCAGGGATGCAGTTAACTGCATCCCTGCTTTTTCTTTAGCATCAAAAAGGAGGCAAACATGAAAATGGATTTCAGCTATCTGACAGGAGGCCGACGAATAATAGTAGCCGGACCCGCCGGCAGCAGGCTTTACCGGCTCAACAAACCGGAGTCAGACGACGACACGCGGGGAATCGTCCTCGACCGTACCGACGACATCATCGACATCGAGGGGGTGCAGAACCAGGAGCTGTCCGACGACTCGCAGGACACGAAGTTCTACGGGCTATACAAGTTCCTGCATCTTGCGGCAGGCTGCAACCCGAACATAATCGAGTTGCTCTACCTTCCTAAAGATGTAATCTACGAGAGCTCCAAGGAATACGAGGAGCTTCTCAAAATCAGGCACCTCTTCATCACCAAACGCGCCCGTTTCACTTTCGGCGCCTACGCAAACGCCCAAATCAAGCGGGCTCGCGGCAAGGGCAAGAAGGGGAACGACATAGACAAGTATGTCAACGCGGCAGGATTGGAGAAGCTTCGCATGTGGCTTACCTACGAGCCCGGCGAACTTCCGATATCGAAGCTGTTCAATGGCTCGTCCTGCATTCTCTACACGTTCGGGCATTTCATGCGCGACTACCTGCACAAGCTGCCTCCGTTCGTATGGACACCGGAGCTCATGGAGGAGTACAAGGACTTCGACTGGCATAACGACCCGGATATCGTGAAAATGAAACCGCCTCGTCGTGTCGACTACATCCAGTGGCTTCGCACCGACGAGCACGGGTTCCCGTTCCGCCCTGTCCCTTTCTCGGCCAATCCTGACATCCTGGTTGCCTCCACGGCCAAGGACGCCTCGAAGTACGACGCCGCCCAGGTGGAGGGGTTCAGCAATTTGTACCGGCTTTACCATAACGGGACAGGTTTCATGGCGCCTGACCAGATGCAGGTTGTCTGTCATTCCATATCGAAAGAGCGGGAGCGCATGGACTTCGCCGGAATAGCCAAGATTGACGTAGAAGGCTATGAGAAGGCCAAGCGCGAATACGACTCCTTCTGGGAGTGGATGTCCCAGCGAAACGAGAACCGCTACACCAAGGACTGGGATTCCAATGCGCAGGTGGATTTCAAAAACCTCATGCACACAATGAGGCTTCTCATCTGCGCCAAGAACATCGCCGTTAATGGCGAGCCAATCATACGTTTCGACGGCGAACAGCGCGACTACCTGATGTCCATACGCAATGGCGAAATCAAGTACGAGAAGATACTGGAGACGGCCGAGGAAATGATTCAGGAAATAGACGTCCTGTTCGAGAAGAGCAGTTTGCCGGACCACGCCGACATGCCACGCATAAAACAGTTCTATCGGGAAATATTCAAGCAAGCATTATTGGAGGAAATCAAGAATGGCAGCAGTAACTGACTTTCCGACCGTGGCGAGCCTGTTCGCCTTCCTGGAGTCGGAACATGTCTACGCCCTCCGACCGGAGGGTAAAATCCAGGAAATAGTCCAGACGAGCACGTCTCATATAGCGGCCGTTCTGGTGCGCGGGCGTGAACGGTTCGTTCTTCCAAACGGCGACGAGGAGATTGAACTCTTCAATGACTACATGGAGGCCATGCAGACGACGATAAGACTGCATAGAGCAGTGCTACAGCGCAAGCTCAAGGAATGCGACGCGGACCTGAAGAAGCTCGACGACCTCAAGACCACAATGGTGAACGACCCCTCCCCGGAGTATTTTGCCGACGAGGACACCCTGAGAAACTCGCTCAAGTACATGGGTGTCAAGGAGCTTAAGGGACTGCTTCGCTCACTGGACCTCACGGCGCATGACGTTTCCGACAAGGAGCGTCTTCTTACGCTTATCGCCGATGCCGCCGTACGAAAGTTCGGCGACGAGGACACTTACTCAAAGCTAAAGAAATGGTGGGCGGATTTTCGCCCAGTGTTCTACAGCGTCACGCCCAGATTTCAAAAAGGCAACGTCCCTTCAGAGCCGGGTCTTCGCCCCGAGGACACTGCGGCCATAGAGGGAGTTGTGAAGGACAACACGCCGGCAGGTTTCAGTGTCGACGGATTCGAGGTGCCGATTACACGCGATTATGACCCGGAGGTTGATTGATGGTAAAAGCAATTGAAAACGCAGGAATTCCAGAGAAACGGGTTCTTACGCCCAACATCGAAGGGGCGTTCAAGTACATGGGCCGACAGTTCTCGAAGGACGAGGGAGAGGGTTTCTTCTCCCGCGTCATCTTTGAGGACAAGTCAGGCAGCGCCACCTTCGTCCACGAGACAGGAAAGATGTGCGTAATCTTCACCTTCCCGACGTATGACGACAAGCCTGTTGTCATTCCGGAGGACAGGATGCAGCAGGTTGTGTTTGAAATTACCAAGCTGCTTGCTCCTTACTACCAGTTCCACATAAGGTTCGGGCACGACGGACAGCCTGGCCTGTCCACCTTCTGTCCAATCGAGACTTGTTTCGTGCGTAAGCAGTTCGGCGGTGACGACCTGGTAGACAGGTTCCTGGCCAAGTCCATAATGGAGGCCGAGCTGGTCACGTCCGTTGTCTCCAATTGCATTCGCCTCCTGCTGGCAGGGGAAAGCATCAAGGACTTCCCGGACGAGGTAAAACGTATTTTCCTTGACACCGAAGACAACTGACTATACCTTTAATTTGAAATGCGGAGGGCGCCGGCATTGCCGGTGTTCCCCCGCTCTTTTGTTAGTTACCAAAACCTGTAAGCGAAGATGGAAGATAAGGAATTGACGATCGAATCTAACTCAAAAGTTATAGCGCAGCTCGCGCGTATAGAAGCGCTCTTACAGGAGGACCACAATGCGCTGCGAGGCAACGGCCACAAGGGAGCCCTGGACAGGCTGACTGATTTGGAGAACAAGGTGGAGTCCCTCGACAGGCGTCAGGCGGAGCTTTCCAGCTTCATTAGCTGCGTGTCGGACCTCAAGGCCGACATAAAGGTCCTGACCACCACGGTCAACGGGCTTACTGAGCAGGTCAAGGCCATACCACAGATGCTGTCGGACATCGAGATGCTTAAGGGCAAAAGAGTCTGGTGGCGCGATTTGATAGCGATTTCCATCGCCGCGTTGTCAATGCTGGTTGCAGCGTACGCGGTGTTCAAATAGATGTGTCTACATTACTTTAAGAAGGTGTTGTGATGAGCCAATACAGTCTTGAGAAATTTGAGAGCGAGAGAAATCTCGCCACTGGACTTGAGTTTTCGATGAATTATATTTCCGCTGTCTCCTATGAGACTGCGTCCAAGGTATGCAACGGAATAGGCCCCTCGTGGTTCCCGGAACACCTCAGGAAGCTGATTAACGCCTTCAACCCGTCCCTGATTGTCGTGGCGGACAACCACGACCTGGGATACCTGTTCGGGGATGGCTCCAAGGACTACTTCCACCGTTGCAACAAGGCGTTCAAGGAAAATGGATACAAAGTCGCCAAGCACCACTACAAGGCGTGGGACCCTCGTCGCTACTACGTGATGTTTCAGGCGGCCAAGTTTGCCAGATACTGCGACATGGGCGGCCTTCCGGCCTATGAAGCGGCCATAAAGGAAAGGAAGGGTATCATGAAAAAAGAGGAATCGACAAATGAAGAAACTGCTTAGCCTGTTCCTGATGGCCGCTCTGGCTGTCACTGTCATCACTACCACCGGTTGCACGAGCACCGGCAAGAACTTCTTCGGCATCGTCAAGGGCGTCGTCATCGGCGACGACTACGAGGCCGCCGGCCGCATGGTCGGTGAAGCCGGCTACATGGCGTACATCGTCATGAAAGGCGACCCGAAGTATGACAAGTACACCGCCAAGATGGAGGAAGTCTACGCCGCCCTCGACGCCGCCGGCGACTTCGACACTGGTTCGCTCAACCAGACCATCCTTGAAGTCGCCCGTGTCGCCCTGACCGCCAAGTACGGCTATGTCTATGGCACGCTGATTACCGACGGCATTCGCATCGGCGGCGTCATCGCCGACCGTCTCTTCCTCAAGAACGTGTCCGCAACGGACGCCACCTTGTATGCCAAGGGCTTGAAGGAAGGTATCGACGAAGCCCGTTCCAAGACCCCGCTCAGCGCGCTGGATGAAGCCGAGAAGGCCCGCCAGGAGAAAATCGCCAAGGAGAAGGCCAAGAAGGAGGCCGAGGCCGCCGGCAAGGAATATGTCGAAGTCGACGAATGGGCGGCTCCGAAGTACATCACCTGCAAGCCTGTCAATACCTGCAGCTACAAGTTCACCGACCGCACGCTTGAAACGCAGAAGCGCATCGCCCAGGAACTCGACAAGTTCGGCTTCCTGGACCCGAACGAGCAACCTCCCGACGAATACACCGAAACCAAGTACCACAACGTCCAGGCTCTCATCAAGCGCTGCGAAGAACTCGAGAAGTACGGTGTCAAGAAGCTGGATGTCTGGGTCAGCGACGTCAAGGTCGACTGCAAGTGGAAGGTCGGAGAGGACGGCAAGGAAGAGCTCGACGAGGAAGGCAACAAGATTGCCGACTGCAAGCTGGTCGCGATACGCTTCCTCTATGAGGATACCGACGGCGCAATCAAGGAAGCCACATGTGTCGGCTGTGTCACATACACCGAACTTAACGACATACCCGACAGCGTTCTCTTCGCCAACTGAGAATAAGCTGATGTAAGTGTCAGGGACGGAATGACAACTCAATGTCTTCCGTCCTTTTTGTTATAAAATTTCAACGCGTTGGAAAATCATATGGGCAAGATAGCCATAGTAACAAACGCCTGCTACAAACAGACGCCTGGGTACATCAAGTACACAGACGAGCTTAAACGACGCTACTGCGAAAAATGGGGAATGTCCTATGAACGCACGGACGGAAACCCCCACCCCGGGATGCACGGCGTCTTTTGCAAGTTCCGAAACCTTATCAACGCCATGAAGAAGGGCTTCGACTGGATAGTATGGATGGACTGCGACGCCGCCCCTGTGACAATGGAGGCGGATTTGCCCGGCTGGCTGGATACCATGCCGCAGAAAGTCGTCATGTTGAAGGACGCAATCGGGTGGAACGCCGGAGTCTTCGCTGTTCCCTGCTGCGACCGCGCCATGAAGTGGCTGGAGTGGCTGGACCGTCCGGAAAACCTCAAGAAGTTCGACAAGGGCTACCGCGACCAGGATGAGATGGCCCACACGTTCGCCACCAGCCATAGTGACTTCATCGTCGATGACGGATACGAGTTCGGATTCAACAACTACGACGATTTGTACACGCATGGCAACAAGCCAAACCTGTTTGTAGACGGCAAGTCGTGGTGTCTGCATATACCTGGCTACAACGAGACATACCGCGAGGACCGTTTCCGTAACATAATAAGGAAACTTGACGGACTTGGTCCCTTTACTTCCGTTAACAAGAATGACCTGGAAGGGAAGACAGTCTCCGACTACATAAAGGAAGGCGCAAAGAGCATACTCGTCAAATACCCCCACGGGCTAGGCGACCTTATCATGTTCTATCCTCACTTCAAGGCCTTCTGCGAGCAGCACAAGGAATGCCGTATAGACCTTCAGCCTGCCGACGCCTTCAAGTCACTTCTACCAAAGACGGACAATGAGATGGCCTACGAGGTTTCAATACAGTTCCCCGCCCGTTTCAACGAGCGCACTTCCAAGCTGATGGAATACACCAAGCCGGAGTGCAACGTCAAGTTCGACCTTGGTGCCGAGTACAATCCGGAACTCGATTATACGGAGCCTCTTGTGAAACCCGTTAAAGGGCATGAGCGTGCACCGTTCGTCGGGGTAAACTTCTTCTGCACTCACTTCCCGGCGGAGGGGAACTGTCCGGAGGCGGTTGCTAGGACAATATGGGACGAATTGCTGGCAAACGGGTTCATCCCGTTTGAGCTGTTCATCCCGAAAATACGCAGGGTGGAAAACATCAAATACCCGTTCGTCCGAACCACTATGCGTGATATCGGGCCCGGCATAGACAGGATGATGAACGTGATGGCGTCGTTAAGGGGACTAGCCGCCGTGTCGACCGGCACATGGCATTACGGGATGGCGGCCTATCCGGAGACTACCCTATACTTGCAAAAAGCCTTCAAGGTGACATCTTATACGCGCAAACCAGCCCTCGTCCTGGACGTGAACAAGCCAGACACGGCGGTCCTGAACGAGTGGATTGAACGACTTAAGAATGCATCTGAAAAGGAAAAGTAAATGGCTGACGAAGAAAAGGAAGTGACGTCTAGCGCAATCGTGTCCGAGGGCTCGCCCGCATCCAGCCCGGTCGAGTCCGGGGAGCCCAAACCGCCGTCGTTCGTGTTCCCGGAGTTCCCACCTACTCAATATGGGCCTGACGGGGTTCAGTATGACTTCTGCTACGGCGTGCGTATAAAGACCCCGAAGGGAATGCCCCGCAAACTGCATCTTATTGTGATGGACCAGGATAGTGGAAATGTCATCTACGACGGACCCCTCAAGGACGATGGGTGGCTGAACTGTTCCAAAAAGTATTTTATTAGATACAAGATAATGTTTGGCGAGGAGGAGACCCACAAGATAATCTATGAACACTCCCTCTCGCTCAAGGGCGAGGACGTTCTTGTCCAGATGCCCTACCATGGGGCGGTTGGTGACAGCATAGCCTGGTTCTCCTACATCGAGCGTTTCCAGAAAAAGCATGAATGCATCTGCCATGTGGTCTTGCCACCACACATAAGGGAGTTGTTCGAGAAGCAGTACCCCGACCTGGTATTCGAGACCTTCGAGAGCGCCAAGGACGTCCGTCCGTACGCGAGCTACTACCTCGGCCTCTTCTTTAAGGGGGACGTAGATTGGCAGCCGTACGACTTCCGGTTGCTTTCCCTTGCCCGGCAGGCAGGTGAGATATTGGGTGTTGAGGATACTACGGAAATACCCCCAAGACTTTCTTTTGGTGAACGAACTATACAAGAGCCTTATGTCTGTATAGCGTCACAGGCGTCTGCCCATGCCAAGCATTGGTGCAATCCTCACGGATGGCGTGTTCTTATACAGTGGTTAAAGGAACAGGGGTACCGTGTTCTCTGTATAGATAAAGACACAGAGGTAGGTTGCGGTGACGTGTGGCACCATATCCCCTTTGGCTGCGAGGACTTTACCGGAAACAGACCGCTGCAGGAAAGGGCGAACCTGATTCATTATGCGAGTGCTTTCATCGGGTTGTCCTCTGGTCTGTCTTGGCTGGCCTGGTGCTGCAACGTCCCGATTGTCCTCATCTCCGGAATCTGCATGCCGTTCGGCGAGTTCCAGACACCTTACCGTGTACAGACAAGGCACACCTGCCACGGCTGCTGGAACGACACGCGCTATGAGTTCGACCACAAGGACTTCATGTGGTGTCCAGTTCATAAGGACTCGCCCAGGGCGTATGAGTGTACCAAGGCCATTTCTCCTGATATGGTAATTTCAGCATTAAAGAAAATACCCGGTTTTATAAAGACATGATGAAATGACGTACGCTTGGCTAGACAGCACAAACCATTATCTCCTCGTTGACGACAGCGGGGCGCCTCTAATCTCCTCTGAGTGTCCTTGCGGTTCTACCGCTACCTGCTGGCAGCGATATGAGGCGTCCTGCGTTGATTACTACGGCAGCCCTGTTTACGGAAACAGCGGTACCGGCAAGACTTCAGAGGCCCACTGGGCAGCTCCGGTGATGGTTGACTGGTCGTGCGGGGGGAAGACTCTCCCCGGCGTAGCTGTAACTAACGCCTGGGTGCAGGACGCCCCTGGTTTCGCCCACATATGGATAAAGGCTGATATAGGACAGGACGTTCCCAAGAGCGAATGCCCCGCCAAGTGTTCTGTCCCGACAACAGTTCCGCAACCCGACCTGCCGTGTTCCTGCCAGCCGGTGTGGACAAACGTGAACCACCCCGTGAATGCCGCCAACTATTCTTATGTCGTAAGGAAATGGAAGTTCCTTGGATGGGATGTCGGTCCAAACGGGTCGACGTATGTAGACTCTGCTATTCTGCCTATATGGGAATATTCAAGTTTTGCTTCCAAGTATGACAAAGTGACAGGAAGCCGTTACAGCTCCAACAAGAGCTGGTTCTTCCTGGGCAATTACGTTAAGGGCAGTCTGGATGGTCCGCAGAGTTTCTGCGGGGAGAGCGCCGTCGAGCAGTCGGCATATAAGAGTTTTCAGGATACCGGGTCGTATCTGGTTTACAGCGTTCGCTCAGCGTCCGGTGCCAGTGGTGTGTTCGTCAGATTGCCCAATGAGAGCATCTGGGCGCAGCGAAACGGCAGTGACGCATGGATTGAGGACGGCAAGCTGTTCGTCGTTTCCTCCATGTACAAGGACCCGGACGCAGGGACGTCGACTACAAGCTGCTGCGTTTCCGAGCTGGATACAGCGGAAATAACAACGTCCTGGGTTACATACTCGCGTGTCCATGAAATGCCTTTTTACACGAGCTTCAACTCCGAGCAGTGGGGGCACATGAGCGTGGATGTCACCACGACTGACGAGCACTTGCACCCCTTCATTGTCCGGGAGGCCAGGGGGGCGCAAGTCCCCAGGGATGAAATCGACATAACTACAACGCAGTTCGTCACCGGTCGCTATGAGGGCAGCCCTCTATGGTATTACAGGACATATGTGACTACCGACTGGGATATTCCACAGCTTAATTGGGACAACTGGAAGTTCGTCATGTCGAGTGAAGGGCAGAATGTGTCGTCGCTTACGGCCTATGTGCGTGCGCCTGGTGTGTTCTGTCCGCAATATTGGTTTCTTTATATAACGGAGGCCTGGCAGGCTTGCGTTACCGATACCGACCCTCGTGTCATTCCTTTCACAGAGCCCGGGACAGGCACGCCCTGCGCACCCGGTGTTGCGTGCGCTGCCCCTACCTACATGCTTAATGTGGCGGATGACGGTAGATACGCTCCACCGCCTTATTGGACATCCTACGAACCTACTGAGACAGCGTGGAAGCATGAGGTTGACGAGTCACTCGACCAGAACGGGGAGTACCAAATTGTTCCCGGTCTTAGAACAATGAACTCCAACACGGATGAGCACGCCTACAAGGTAAGTCGTCTGTCCATAAAGAACTATCCGACTTGGTACGGTTCCGATGTAAAGTGCGCCTCTGTTCTTGATGGTGCCGCTTGGGAAATACCGAAGATGGACCTGTCCGATGCGGCTTGGTTTAGACGCGGTGGGTGCTATGGGATACCTGAGAAACGGGAGTGGCCTGATGTGTTCGACACCAGGGCCTACACATCCTGCTCCTGTGCTTTTACAGGCATAGGTTCTGTGACTCCCATATCCGTAATAGAAGCAGGGAGACCTGCAACTTGGTATTACAAGACTATAGGCTTTCAACAGAACTTATATCAGCAGCAAGACGGTGGCTGGGTATTGCCCCTTGATTATGTTGTCCAGCTTGGACACGGTTGTCCCGAAAATAGATGGAGCGGTATGCTTTTTCAGACAGGGTACGAGGTGGAGAGCTGCTGCGTAACTTCCGGTGGCGCCTCTGAATGGGTTGTAACTCCGGGTTCTACCTGGATTAATGTGTATGAGAGCTACCAGGGGCGGGACAATAGATGGGATTGGGGTTTACCGGCAGGTTCGTTTACTTGGTTAGGCAACGTTCCGAACTCTGCTATGTATTGCTCCGGTTATGTGACGAGCAATCCGGTCATATATGCAATGGGGAGTGAAGGTGACAGTATAATAGAGAGCTCTGCCAACCATGTAAAACGTGGATATAGGTCTGCACCTGGCGTATGGCAGTTTGAAATTGCCAAGAGTCCATGTGACCCAGCGTCGTGTGACGCAGGCATATCCGCCATAGCCAAGTACGCTATCAAATACAATATTGAGGTTATAGACAAGGACAACTGCCCGATCTGCAATACCCTTAAACAAGGAGACGTTGTTTCTGTAACAGCATGGTATTCTGGTGGTTATCATAAGATAGTCCGTAATGTCGTGGAGGAAACATGGCAGCATGTTAGGGTGGCGGGGGATGTTTTTTTCCCGAACATGGATGCCACGGGAGAGGTCAGTTCAGGGTATATGGACGGAGATTACGCCGATACGAATATAATTAATGTCTCGTATTCCCTTGAGTGGTACGGAGACGCTGTTTTTACATGGGGAGAGGGAACATCAAGTAACATTGCGTTGAGTGGTGCGCACGTAACGAAGGTGTGGGTCATTAACAACAATCGCTCTACAGAGTATTCATATGACTTGGTAGAGGATACTTTTGTTGAATCAGGACCACCTGACCCTGATACAGGCGAAGTACCGTATTACACCTCCGGGGGTCGAATATATAAGAACATAACAAACTCTTACGTCTCGGCCGACGGGCAGCCGGTTATACAAGCAACAACGGCCACGGTTTATGTTGGCGTTGCAACTAAACAGAATGATGATGGGGTGTGTGCTGTTGACGTAACCGCAGTAGACGACATGTATTTTCACGACGATTACATGGATGAGATTAATGCTCCGGGATTGCCTTGGCCAGGCGTCTATAATTATTCCAGTGAATGGGCTCCAGCCGGCGGTGCATACAATATATCCGTGTGGGGAAATGTAGATTTTTCCGGATATGTAGATGACGGTGGGAGTGACGGTCGTTACGGCTCAATGTATTGGCATTCGTATATTAATTCGTGGGGAAATACATACAGTAGCCGTGCCTATTCGTTTGGTGATTATGGATACAAGTCATTGACAGATATGAACAGGACGTGGGAATGGGAATACAGACCTGAGCTATTATACCCGTGCTATGCAAGATATGTTGGGGTGGACGTTCTTGACTCTGTGCCATACATGATGCTGAGTTCTGCGTCTATAAATAACGCCAGTTGTGCTTTGGAGTCTGGATATAATAGCGGGTCGTGCTACGCGTCTTGGCAGAGTACGGTAAACAAAGCTCAAGGCAACACATTGTTTATGTCCTACGCGTGGGAGTGGAATACAGAGCTGTCTCGGGGAGTTGGAGTGAATCCTGACTTGGTTATGGGCAACTAAAAAAATGGCGTGTTCTTGTAAAACAGCGAAAACAGAATCCAAGGGCGTTGTCGCGCCTGTTCCTGAACTTCCACATGAAGTGCTGCCGGGCGAATCGTGCATCTTCTGCGCGGACAAGCATGTGTCCACGGCCTATACGATGCTGCTGTCCGGGGAGCCCCTCTACGCTCTTACCGGGGAACTGGAGCTCGCAAGGCGTCATACGGTAATCGAGTTCCAGGACGTTTCCCGTGAGATAGCGCTGCTGGAATACAAGGCGCTTCTCCACGACGAGAAAGGCGTAAGAGCCTCCATAGAGGACGTGGTAAAGAAGACGGCCGAGACCGCCCTTGACAACGACCCGGATGCCAGAAAGGAGGGGGAGCAGTATGTTATAGACTCTGCGGACGAAATAGTCCACAACCCCTTCATCGGGGCCCTCCACTATTACGCCGCATGGCGGCTCGCCTTCGAGGTAGGATACATGATGCCCAACCGCTCCATGATAATAGGCGACCTCGACCTGGCGAGGGAGCACTTGGTCCGCTTCGACTACGGGCTGAACACCGTCATGCGGGACCTGCGCCACAGGGTGCAGACCATAAGGGCGGCCGACCTTCACATATACTGGCCATACACGGCCCAGGGGATAGACAAGCTGTTGACAGCGAATTTGCCGGAGTATATCGAGAGGTATTCCGGAGGACTTGGAAAGAGAATAGGAATAGATGGATGAAAAGTACAGATTCCAGTCGATGAACTGCCGCGAGTGCGTCCTTAAGCATCTCGCGCTGGCGATATCGCTGGGCAAGGAGATTCTCGACGGCCATGGCAAGGACAAAAGCCCGGACCACAGGCCAGACTTCCTAGGCGAGCTCGTGAACGCCGAGCATCACATGGCGATTGTCATGCCCGACATGCTAAAGGAGCTGAGGGGCATCCGCGTCGACAAGATTGAGAAGAACGAATACACCCCGACTCCGTTCGACCTGGACCTTCTCCGCCAGATGTGGGTGGGTCTGGACGCCCAGTTCAATCTGGATGTCGAGCGCGAGATGCGCGGGGACCTTCCGGAACTGGAGACATTAGGAGGGCCTATCGAGCTTCCGGAAAGCCTCGGCTTGGATGGACTGCCGGTAAAAGGCGTTCGTTTTCCGGTTCTTGTAGACAAGGCTTGCTGGAACGAGGAAAAGCTTAAGACTCTCCGCTCCCTGTTTGCCCGATACGCAAGTTTCTATGACGGCGTGTACACGTCCTTCGACGACATAGACACGGACACGGACGGATACATCTGGTACATTCCGAGCAACGTCTATCCGATAAACACCATCGACCTTCGCAACGACTTCTGCAATCCGGTCAGGGGAAAGAGCAACTGGGAGCAGGTAATGACATTCAGGAACAAGGATTTGGCCAAGTTCCTCGAGTTAAACAAGAACGCTTCGTTCAGCACGAAGATTGACCTGCTGGAACCGGTTGTCACAGTAACGGAAAGCCTGCGAACCCGCATCGTCGACATAAAGGAGCGTCCCTGCTGCTCCGTAACACGTAAATTGCAGGTGTCGTCCTTCGTCCGTCCTCTTACAAAGGAGGCGATGGACTGGGTAATCAGCAGAATATAACAGGAAATATCATGGGCATGCTTTCAAACAACGTGCAGAAAGGTGTTCTCCGCACAGAGGAGAACAAGAACCCGAAGAATGGTGAGGAGAAGGTCTACCACAAGCTTTTCCTTGAGGCGGACGACAACCTCCACTTCGTGTACGGCCTGCCACAGGCCGGCTGGTACATGTTCACCGAATCGGAAATTCGTCGGAACTTCAATGAGCCAGTCAACGTCTCGACGTTCAAGGGTTTCCAGACAGGGCTTCTCCATCTCTTCATTCTCGGCAAGGCCTGCGCAATCACAAGGGTCCAGCTCGACGAGAACGAGTACAAGACAGTCCGTCTTTCCCTGAGCCTTCTTCGCAGGGCCCGTGAACGCGCCGACAAGAATGTCGAGGACAAGGTGAAACCCGGTATTCTCGATGTACTTAACATGTTCTAAGACAAAGGGTTGAAAAGGGAGCAATGCAGAGGTTTTCCGAACCGGTCAACATGGTCTTCCCCAGGCAGGACGAGCCGTCAAGCCAGGAGAAGCCAGTTGAGCAGACCAGCGAGGCGTGGAGCGCATCCCCGCTTCTTTGCGTATCCAACAGCATAAGGGTGGACGCCCTGGCGCAGTCGTGCGCCAATGGTCCCGCCCCCAGGATAATAAGGCGGTTCACGCAGGACGGAAAACCAGGCTCCGGCGACCCGTCGAAATTCGAGCACGCGTTCGCAATAAAAGACCCCTCCGGCCTCCAGTACGACTTCAGGGAGGGGCCCCGTCTCTTTGTCCCGCCGGACATGCTCGGCGACTACGAGGTCGAGTTCCAGGATTACGAGACAGGCTTCGTCCATTTCAGGACAGTCCTGAGAGCAGGCGAGAGCGTGGCGTCTCCGAAACGCTGGTACATCCCCTGGAGGATATTTGTGAAAAAAGACGGGAAGACAGTGTTTGACCACTGTCTTGACCTCAACAACCGCGAGGTCTGCATCCATATCCCCAACGGCGGACTGGGCGACTCAATCGCATGGTTCTCCTACGCGGAACCGTTCATGCTCAAGCACAACTGCAAGCTGACGGTCTGCATGGACCTGGAGAGAAGCAGATTGTTCAGGGGCCAGTATCCGGCGTTTGGCTGGGGGCAGGAGCATGCCTGGAAGACGACTCCTTACTACGCCGTCTACCACATGGGGATATTTTCCCCCGACAATGAGAACTGCAGTCAGCCGGAGGACTTCAGGATGAAGGGGCTGCACCACAACGCCGCCGCCATCCTAGGACTGCCGGAGAAGGACAACCCGCCACGGGTGGGCGTGTCGTGGAATCCGGTGAAAGGCGACGGCAGATACGTCTGCATAGCCTCCAGGGCGTCGGCAAGATGCAAGGAATGGCTCAACCCGGCCGGATGGCCCTCCCTTGTCTCGTGGCTCAAGGACAAGGGCTACAAGGTCATAGACATAGACAAGGAGTTCCTGCGTGGTTATGACGTAATTCCATACGGAGCCGACAATTGCACGGGCTCGGCGGACTTGCTTGAAAGGGCCAAGATGATTGCGGGCGCCTCGTTCTTCATCGGCGTGTCATCCGGCTTGTCCTGGCTGGCGTGGTGCTGCGGAACACCTGTGGTGCTCATTTCCGGCTGGACGCTCCCGTATACGGAGTTCAGCACGCCATACCGTGTCATAAACAGGCAGGTATGCCACGGGTGCTGGAACGACATGCGGGAGCAGTTCGACCACTATGACGGCGACTACTGCCCCAGGCACAAGGGGACGCCCAGGGAGCACGAATGCTCTCTGGCGATATCCGCAGAGCAGGTTATTAATGTAATAAACAGGATGCCGGATTTCGGGAAATGAAAAGCGTAAGGGAGATAAGACATCCCGCTACAGAAGGGATAAAGCTGGCGTCGCTGATGCACGACGGGATAAAGGTATGCCTGGTGTTCCCTCACGGAATGGGCGACGTCGTCATGTTCCGCCCAGTCCTGAACAAGCTGAGGGACGATTATCCAAACGCCACGATACACATGATGACAAAGTCAACGCTCAAGGAGCTCGACGACCATGACGAGGATATGGTGTACGACATCTCGTTCTGGCTGGACTACACGGTTGCCACATCAGGTCATCCGGGGTTTACCAAGAACACGCTTTGCTGCGCGAACGAGCTTGGAATACAGCCGCCGATGGACGACCTTCCCATAGCCAAGGGAGGGTTCCGCTCACCTTGGGTGGGCGTAGGATGCACTTCCATCTCCATGCCCCATTACCAGCCGACAGCCTATGAATGCTCCGAAGTCAACCGGGGGATACTGGATGCCGGTTTCATCCCGCTGGACTTGTCGTTCAACACTGGCGACTACGCCTTCCCGCCGGTGTCTCCCATGGCCTGCGATGTAAGGAAGGTTAAGGGAAACTACGCGATGCTCGCCGGAGCTGTAGAGAGATGCTTCGCGTTCATCGGCACATTCACCGGCTCCTTCCACGTCGCGCAGTCGCTTCTCCCGGGCCGGACGCTTCTTCTCTGTCCTAGGGCGATGGAGTGGCAGCGTCTTTTCAAGCGGGAGCCTCTGTGCATAAACATGAGGGACATAACCGCCAAGGAGATAACCGACTGGCTTAAATCCCTCCCTTAGCGCGTAATAATAAATTGTGGGCAGAAATTACTCTGCGCAACCCGTCCGTGAGAACTAGCCTCCCTCACGGACGGGTTTATTTATTTGAGCGGCTGGGAGAAAAAAATATGACGAAATTGGTCGTTGTATTCGTTGTAGTAATGAGTCTTTATTATTGGTACCTTTCCAGTCCGTTAAAAAAAGGAGCCCCTAAGGAACAAATTGAGTTCCTTACAAACATCAAGGACTTTTACTGGACAACGGTTGTCCTACTGGGCGTAATTGCCATTTTTTTCAAACCGTCGGCCTTTGCCGACAAACATCCGGGTATAATCTTTCTCCTCGGCTTGGCTGCGGCCGGACCACTCCTATTACATAGGAGGAAGAAAGACAAAATAACGAGCATGTTCGGTTCAGCTTCTACAAAATCAGTAGAGGACTTGAAACGGGAGTATGAAGCTGAGAAATTCGCGGTGGAGCTGAGGGCGCGGCTTATTTGCGGCGTCCATCCAGAAGCCGCCAATCCCTATAATACGGCATATCAAATGACACCAGAACAGCGTGTCGATGTGCACGTAATAAACGACTGGATAGAGGCAGGAAAGCCGCTAGCCAAGAAACATTTCTGGGAAATGCCATAGGCATCAGGGTCGTCGGGCAACCGGCGGCCCTCTTGCTTTTTTCTTAGCCCGTAAAGTATATTTAAAGGCAAACTCTTTTAACAAGCACACAAAGCACGGATGGTTCTATGACCCTAATAGTTAAACGCGGTATCTGGCATGACGAGTTCCTGGACGTGCCAGAGAAGATAGCGGCTGAAGCATTGGCGACAGACCCGTCGGTCGTCGAGGCGGGATTCGCCCCGCAGTCACAGCAGCCCCAGCCGGGGCAGCAACAGCAGAAGCCCCAGGTTCCAAGGATGTCCTTCGACCAGCTCGCCCCGTATGCGCAGCGTGCTATAAGCATGCGCCCAAAGGGCGTCGCCCCGAACCCAAACATGGACATCGACATGGAGACAGAGCGCAACAACGAGCAGGCGAAGCAGCTCAAGTCCATGGCGAACAACGTAAAGTCGAAGCAGAAGCTCCAGCAGGCCCAGATGACCCTGCAGAGCGCGCAGATGCCCTCTCAGCCGGAGGCCCCTGCGATGTCCCCCGAGCAGCAGATGCAGCCCAAGATGGCCGGTGACAGTTTCGTCTGCAATACTACCGAGCGTACACCGAAGGGTCAGTTCCCCAAGGGCCGTCGTGTCGGCAAGAGTGCCATCGAGAGGATTCGTGAGCTGATGGGGGGTGAGAATGGCCGCCCTTTTCCGGTAAGCAAGCAGCCGGCAAAGTAGCCTTTGATATGTCGTCTACTATTGTTGCCCAGCCAGATTTTCACCCTAGCCAGGCAGCTAGACCAACGAAAACAATTCAAGGAACTACTCCCGGCACTACCTATCCCAGTGTCGAACAGTGGCGCGGCAAGTCCATAAACACGCATGAGGTCAACCCTTTTACCAGAACAGTTACCCCGCGTGTAAATCCTAACGCCAATACTGGTACCGCCGTTGTTGCCTCCAAGGTTCTTAACAACGCTCCTGGAATGACTAACTCCTATAACGACCTCATATCCAACGGAACGCTGAACATGAATGGTGTCACCCAGACTCTGCAGCCGCAGACAAAGGGATTCATGCAGGCGCTTCTTCCGGCGTTTAACGGGTCGATGTCCCAGGTTCAGATAACGTCAGATATAAGCAACAATGTCAGGAACTGGTATAAGAGCCAGGGAATGATGGACAAGGTGAACGGCTTCAAGAAGGCGGACGCCGCCGTGGTCCAGGATATAGCCAAGATTAACCAGTACGCCCAGGCGTTGAAGGCGCAAGGCGACACGATAGGCGCCGCCCGTTATGAATACATGGCGCAGGTAATGAACAATGTGTTTCAGCAGGCCAGGGCCGAGGCGCAAAAGGAATACCAGGCAACAAAGGCCAAGGTAGGAAATTTCGCCAAGAACAACTGGTGGTGGATGGTCCCCGGCGGTCTTATAGCCGCCTCCCGTCTGTTCGGCGGCGGGGCCGGCCAGGAAGCGGCCACTGCTCAAGCCCGGCCACAAGACCCGTTCCAGACTAGACCGGCAGGCTGGGATGGAACATATAACGAAGGATTGGAATTAGCATGAACGGCTGGAGAGACATAAAATTCAGGGAAGGGCTTCTACGCCCCGCCGTACGCGGCATCGGAAACAATGTCAATGCCGGCTTGCTTGCGGGAACAATCCATTTCCCGATAGCCTATTTTCTGCTCAACCGTATACTGCGCAGGCGTGGGGCCGACAACCCAGAGAGGACGGCGGCGGCTTTATCGGGCCTCGGCTCGGCCGTCGTCGGAGCAGGCGCATGGTGGGGTACGCGCAACAACTCAGGTCGTCCCTACGTGGACGGGGATGACTTCGCCGACACGCTTCTTGGCGGAAAGAACCAGGGATGGTTCGGCGGCGCCTACAAGAAAGGGAGCGACCTCGGTTTCTTCGACAAGGGGAATCTCATACAGGGGATAGACGAGATGGACATCACGAACTCCCAGAGGGATTTCCTTACAGAAGGGATATCGCTTGCGCCTGGCAAATACCAGACTACCTTATGGGGATTGGGCGACGGCTTCTCCAAGGCTGTCGACCATAACACCGGCGGTTTGCTAGGCTACGCGACACGCGCACTTGAAGGCGGCCTGCTGGGGGGCGCTTTCAGCTCCATGCTGGGTCTTTCACCGCAGAACGCCAAATGGGTCGCCGGAGTAAGCGCGGCCGCCGACGCCCTCCAGGGCAGCCAGTTGTTCAACGCAATAGGACAGCTCCTATAGTCATATAAGGTAAAAAGGGACATTCAAGAAAAGGAAAAGAAATGTCGGAAGAAGCAACGAATGAAGCAATGAATGTGAACAAGGCGCGCGAGGCTGCGGCCCGTCATGAGCGTGCACGCAGCAACATCTTCAAGACAGTCGACACGCCCTCCAGTTCCGTCGACAGCAACGCGGCGCAGGCCGATGTCCGCCTACGCCGCGACCACATCGAGGACGTTCTCAACCTGGGTTCCTTCCCGGTGCATGACCTCGCGCACAACCAGGTTGGCTGGTCAAACCAGCGCCTCGACCTTCTGGTGGCCGCCGAGCAGCGCCGCCTTCTTGACACGTACGACCACACGCCATCCCGTGAGGAGGCCATTGTCAGCATGCTTCACAGCGTAAAGGGACTCAGCCAGGAGCAGAAGCTGGAGCTGGCCCTCAAGGACAAGAACAGCGACCCTAGCGTCCTTCGCGCACTGCTCGTCCCGAAACAGCGCCCGGCCCAGAAGGTGGCCCAGGAGTTCGCGCAGCCGGAGTTCCAGCCTGTTCCGCAGACGGCGGAGCCCGTCTACAACGAACCTCCCCAGCAGGCGTGGGCGCGTTTCAATCTTCCGTCCATGCCGGCCCAGCAGCCGGCAATGGTCGCCCCGTCGAACGACAAGGTCATTACGCTTGGCACGCCGATGGGACGCATAAACCTTTCGGTCCTTGACGTGGTCCCCGTTCCCGACAAGGGCTTTGCCGTCATCATCCAGCGCGAGACAGCCCCGTTCGTTTTCGTCCCCCCTTGCGGGCACGAGAAGTACGTTATCGACGGCATCCCGCATCCTGTGGAGTTCTCCGGCGTCTCCTTCGTGTACAACGGAATCCGCAGCACCGTGATGGTGATGGTAAATTAATTCCTGTACCTAAGGACACGGGAAAACAATGCTTGATACACTATCCAGACACGACCTAATCCAGACCGCCTCCAGGAAACTCATGCCGAAGACAATCGGCGAGATGTTCGACTGGGCGGACTGGCTATGGTATCATTTCGACACGTACACCAATGCCCTGCGCGGAGCAGTCCGGTATTTCCTGGGCGATATCGACATCGAATCCAAGCAGGATTCCAGCAATGGCGACGAGCGAAAAAAGATTATCAAGGAGCTCTTCCGCGATTACAACATCATGGATTTGCTCGGTCGTGTCGGGGATGAGTTCATACAGTGGGGCAACTGCTTCACGTCCATAGAACCCGAGCGTACGCGCAAGTTCTACTGTCCGAACTGCAAGAGCACGATTCTGGCCTCCGAGGTGACAGACCTTCGATTCAAGGAAGGCACGTTCAAGGGGACATGCCCAATATGCGGCCATGACAAGAAAGGCGGCGAGGTCACCTTCTCCTACACGGACACCATAGACGACAAGCTGCCCCTAAAGATTAACTTCTGGAACCCTCGTCTCATATCCATAGACTACTGCCCGACGACGAAGACGTGCGAGTACTACGCCGCCCCGTCCGAGATTTGGAAGGAGTCGTGGTCCAAGAACGACCCCCGTTTCATAGCGGAGACTCCGATCGAGATTCTAACCGCCCTGGAGAAGAAGACCCTTATCCACATGAACAAGGACTTCTTCATCCACACGAAGACATGGGCCCCCTCCACACGCGAGGACCTGTTGAAGGGATGGGGGATGCCGTTGTTCATGAACTGCTTCCCGCGCTGCGTCCAGATTATGCTTCTCGACAAGTTCGACGAAGCCATCAGCTTGGACTATGTCGTTCCATTCCGTATTTTCTCTCCCCCTCCCCAAGGCGGAGGACAACCAAACGAGGACCCGCTGCGCACCTACAATCTTGGTGGTTTCAGGTCGGAAGTGGAGAAGATGATTACTCTTCACCGTTCAAACCCGACGCATATCCAGATAGCCCCCTTCCCCCTCCAGTACCAGATAGCCGGCGGCGAGGCCAAGCAGCTTATTCCGGTCGACCTCCGTCAGCAGAAGGTGCAGGACCTGCTTCAGGCCATGAACATCCTGGACTTCTCCCAGATGCAGGGGACAGGTGGTCCTCCGCCCAACCTGCGCTTCTTCGAGAAGGTCTGGGGTATGCATGTCAATAACCTCAACCGCTGGGGCCAGTGGCTGTGCGACGCCCGTACCAAGATTCAGGACTCGACACCGGTCAACTTCAGCCTGGTCAAGTCCTCCATCTACGAGAACGACATGACCGCCGAATACAAGGTCAAGCTTGGAACTGCCCATCAGATTTCCATGGACACCGCGCTTCGCGCCCTTGGCATCGACTACGAGCTGGAGCAGACGAAGCTGCGTGACGAAGACCAGCGCAACGCGGAAATCGCGCAGGACGAACAGGAGGAGGCGGCCCGCGCCGAGGAGCTGCAGAACGGCATGTACAGCCCGCAGCCGGGTGTCGACGCCCTCATGGCCTTGCAGCAACAGCAGCAGGGCATGGGCCAGGCTCCCATGGGTGGTGCGCCAGCCGGACCCGGCGCCCCGATGAGCCCTGGAGCGCAGGGCGTCGCCGCAGGACAGGGCGGAGGGGACATCAACAGCTTGTGGGACCAGGCCACTCAGACGGCACAGCAGATTATGACAGAGCCGCCTGAGCAGCGCCGCAGCGATTTGATTGCGTTGAGCAAGGACAACCCGACGCTACACGCGTTCGTCAAGGCTCAGATAGACCAGATGGAGCAGCAGGCCGCCACGCAGGGCAAGGCCATGATGCGCCAGGGACAAATGTGACAGGACATATAGATGAGAGACGTTAGAAAGAGCTACATAGACATGCTTACAGCCACCGCCGAACGCATCCACAAGCCGGTCGCCCGCAAGGAGGCCAGTTGGGGGGCGGTGTTCGGGTGGCCGGCAGCCGGCGCGGCCTACGGTATCGGAAAGGGCCTTGTCAGCAAGAGTTTTGAATGGGGCATCCCGATGGGCGCCCTGCTGTACTTCACCAAGTATATCGGCATCCCTGCCGGCATCGGCTATATCCTGGGCGACACGCTCGCCACAAGCACCTCGCCAAGCAAGGACGACCTGAGGACGGCCGAGAACAACGCGCTCGCCAAGGAGACAGTCAACAAGACGAAGGAGCTTGAGAACATGCCGTCGGTAAAGCCGATTGACCGCACACCCAAGGACCTCTCCTGGATTGGAGGCATGTAATGCCTGAAAAGGAATTCGCAGATGTCTCGATGGAGATTCCGAAGGGGGCTATTCCGCAGCTAACGCTTTCCGATTTGGACATGGACGGCGTCGACGAGGACGCCGGCCTTCCTCTGTATAATCCAGAGAAGCCGTCGGAACTGCTTAAGAACGAGGACCCGCAGTCGGTGCGTCCATTCGTCGGAGCCGAGTATGAAGTCCTTCAGTTCGACCTCTGGAAGGAAGGCGAGATAAAGGCGTACCAGGAGAAGCTTACCGAGGTAGGGACGGACCCCAACAGCTACATCACTTTCCACGACCGTATTTCGGACAAGGACCACGGGTCCTGGTCCGTTCTTCTTGAAATAGCCCATAGGGTAAGGGTAAAACGATAAGGAACAACAGACATGCCATCAGAAGGAAACGGGCCCTTTCTTCCGGCCCCTACGATAAACAATTTGTTCAACCCCTTTGAGGAGCATCCCTACGCCCCTGAATGGCTACGCAGGATGGTCGGTGGCGACGCCAGCAAGCAGATATGGGCGGGCAAGATGACGCAGGCCGTCAACCTTGCTGCTCTTTTGTTCACGCTTGGCTACGGCTCCCGCAAGATGCTGCGGGGAATGGCTCCTGAAACTCAGGCCGCCCTCAAGGCAATAGACGAGTACGTCCCGTCAGGAATGAATGGCGGAATGCCCAGCGACAAGCGTCTGAAGGACAAGCCAATCCCGCGCAAGCAGCGCAAGGCCGCCGCCCTGGAGTCCCAGGGAATCAAGACGGCCGCCGATTTGAACAACGTCGCCTGGACCCTCCCCCCGGCCGCCGCTTTCATGGCGTGGCTGGTCGGCCAGAAGATGGCCGAGAACGAAATCCATGCTGCGGACCTCAGTGATTCCGAAGCCCGTCTCGCCAAGGCGCGTTACGACTATGAGCGAGTCCTCGCCTCCAAGATTGACCCGAACGTGCAGTTGCCTGAAAAGGTAATCAAGAAGCGTGTGCAGAATCCTGTCGACTGGGCCATCGACAAGGGCATCGCCCTGAAGAACAAGATGCTCCATAAGGAAGCGGCCGATACCTACATTGGCTCCGCAGGGACGCCTTCGCCGTATGAAGGCGGTGTCTCTCCGAAGGAAGGCGGGATGGGAACATACCCAGCCCAGTTCTTCACATACCTGGAGGACAAGATTCCATACTTCAAGCCGCTGGCGACCTTGCTGGGAGCCCTGACTCTTGTTGGAAGCGCCAAATACGCGTGGAACAACAACCGTGCCCGTGACAAGAACATCCAGAAGGCGCTCGATACGGAAGCCGCGCTCAAGCAGCACGCGCTCGAGACAAACGACCAGCGCCTTGATATAGATGCTATAACGGGAAAGAAAGACCCGAAGCTCAACACATACCCCGGCGCCCTCGGCTTTGACAATTAGTACAAGGGTCCGATATTACATGTGGCCGCCACGACTGAGTACGGGCGGCCTTTTATTTAAATATTCCAACGCGTTGTAAAATCATCAGGACATACCGATGCCTATAGATCCAACCCAGCTTTACTCCCCAGGCGATTTCACGGCTGTCAGGAACAGGATATTCCAGGATTCCCTGGACGCTGTCCGCAACCGTTTCCCGATTGAGAACGACAGATACATCCTGTCGCTCGAGAACGCCGACTACGAGAACCCGAAGGAGTACACCCTCCGAGACCAGAAGAAGGCCGTGCAGAACGACCAGACGCTTTCGTGGAGAATAAAGGGAAACTGGGTTCTTACCGACAAGGCTTCCGGAAAAGTTATTTCACGCTCCTCCCGTCGGGCGATTATGGATGTTCCGTACCTTACACAACGAGGCACGTTCATTCGCTCCGGCACGGAGACGACGCTTCCTACGCAGATGCGACTCGTTCCTGGCGTCTACTCCCGCATGGGCGAGGATGGACTGGCTAAGGCGCACATAAACGCAAGGCCCGGCACAGGCAACACCGTCATGATGACGCTCAACCCGGCCAAGCCCGTGTTCAAGGTGTCGGTGGGAACAAGGAACTACGACCTGTTCCCGCTGCTGAAGCATCTTGGCGCTACCGACGAGGACATAAAGAACGCCTGGGGCAAGGAGCTGTTCAAGGTCAATGAGGACGCCTTTGTCAACGGCGGCGGGTGGTATCGCGCCAAGACGGCCGCCGAAGTGGACCCGAACGACCCGTGGGAGAAGGCCGCAAAGGACGTCCTCGGCGGTGAGTTGAACGAGGACAATACTACGGCCACGTTCGGTAAGCCCTACAAGAAAGTGGACAAGGATTTGCTTCTGGCCTCCTCGGCGCGTCTTATCGGACTGGCCAAGGGACAGCATACCGGCGACAACCGTGACTCCATGGAGAACCAGCGGTTCTTCGGCCCTGCTGATTTCATAAGCGAGCGAATCCGGCTTGACGCGGGTGGCCTTGCCAAGAATCTCCTGTGGCGTGTAAGCCGCTACGGAGACACCGAGAAGATTCCTTCGGCGCCGCTTAGCAAGTATGTGCACGGGCTGTTCACCGAATCCAATCTAGCGCAGGCCATCGAGGAGACCAACCTGCTGGACGCCTACAAGCGAGCCACAATGGTGACGCGCATGGGCGAAGGAGGAATCGGCTCACTTGAGTCCGCCCCAATGAGCGCGCGTCTGGTACACAATAGTTATAAGGGATTCATCGACCCAATAGCTGCTCCAGAATGCTGTCACCCTGACCATTTGGTTTTTACCAAGAGAGGGTGGAAAAAAATAGCTGAGGTGACAACGGATGACTTTGTCGCTTGTTTGCTTGACGGCAGGTTGGAGTATAGGAAGCCAGACAGGGTGGTGTCTTATGACTTTGATGGCCTGTTATATGGTTTTGAGAACAAAGCCATTAAATACATGGTTACCGGTAACCACAGAATGTGGTGTGCCAAGGCGCCCGATAGACGCAAAGACAGTAAAAGAAAGTCCAAGGAATACGAATACGCTTTTTCGTATGCCGAGGACGTTCATAATACTAACTGCGTTATGTTGTCTGGTGGATATAAGCCACTAATACATGACACAGTAACAAGTAAGACAATTACGGGAGCTAAGGAGTCTTATGTTTTTGATATAAAGGACTGGTGTGAGTTCCTTGGCTGGTTTGTTTCTGAAGGGTGTGTTGCAAAAGCAGATAACTCAGGTTTAAGCATAGCGCAGGTCATAAAGGTCAATCCCGATAATTGTGCTCGTATAACGAAACTCCTTAATAGAATGGGACTCCGTTTCAAGTACACTTCCGGGAAAATGTTTAATATCAGGTCGAAGGCTCTTCACGACGAACTGCTTCCTTTGGGCTACTGCTACGAAAAGTATATCCCGGACGATGTTTTTTCGTCACCCGAGGACGCGCAGAAACTTTTTATAGAGGCGGCGCTTTTAGGGGACGGAAGAAAAGAGAAAAACGGTATGGGTGGTTTATGCACAACTAGCCCGAGACTTGCTCATGACTTTGAACGACTGTTGTTTGAGAACGGTATTCCCTGCAGGGTTTCGTTTGAGCCGGATAACAGGGAAGAAAGGTATAGAGGAATCTTTGTAACTAGACCTATAGTAGGAAAAGAGTTATGGCTTATCCGCAACGGTAGACTACGCTCTCACAGTGATAAGAGGAGTACGAGTTTCACGACAATTCCGTATAGGGGAAAGGTCTACTGCCTTACTGTTCCTGGAGGATTGTTTTTTACAAAGATTGACGGTTTTAGAGGTTTCTGGACGGGCAACTCCCTCCGGGTAGGTCTTGATACCCAGATAGCCCATTCCGCACGCCGTGGACCGGACGGGCTGGCTTACTCCCCCGTTATCGACGTGACCACTGGTCAGCGCGTATACCTGTCCACCCTTGAGTCCAGCAAGATTCCGATCTCGTTCCCCGAGTACCGCGACTCAAAGGACAAGCTTATCCCTGCCATGATAGGCAACGACATCGAGTACCTGCCCAAGAACCAGGTCCGTTATTTCATACCCAACGGCGACACGCTGTTCTCCACCGCCGCCGACTTCGTCCCGATCAAGTCCGGTATCAAGGCAGGCCGTCTGCTGATGGCGCAGAAGCACCAGACGCAGGCCATGTCCATCAAGGACAGGATGGCCCCCTATGTCCAGTCGCTGGACCCTGAAGGCTCCGGTAAGTCGGTTGAGGAAGTCTACGCCAACATCCTCGGCGCAGTGCGCTCCGACGCGGAAGGCAAGGTCGTCAAGGTCACAAAGGACGAAATAGTAGTGGCCGGAACCGATGGAAAGAAGCACTCGTACTCCCTGTACGACAACTACCCGCTCAACAGGAAGTCGGTTGTCAACAACACCGCTGCGGTCAAGCCCGGCGACATTGTCCGGCCAGGGCAGTTGCTCGCCTCGTCCTCGTACACGGACAAGAACGGCGTGGCGGCCCTTGGAACACAGCTTCGTTCGGCGTGGCTGTCATACAAGGGCTGGAACTACCTCGACGCTATTGTCGTGTCGGAATCGGCGGCCAAGAAGCTTACCTCAGAGCACTTCTACCATGAGGGCATAGACAGGGACGACGGCGTCGACTTCGGGCGTGACCGTTACATAGCGGCATTCCCGTCGCGCTTCAACCGTGAGCAGCTCTCCACGATAGACGCGAACGGAGCTGTCAAGCCCGGTACGATAGTCCATCACGGCGACCCGCTTGTCCTGGCCATGTCGCTCCGCCCAGGCGGACCAGGAACAGGATACCGCGCCCTTCACAAGGACATATCCTCCACATGGGAGCACGAGTTCCCGGGCGAGGTAACGGATGTCGTCGAGGGAAAGGACGGCATGCGCGTCTACGTCAAGAGCTGGGTACCGCTTCAGGTCGGCGACAAGCTGGCGACTCGTTTCGCCAACAAGGGTACGTGCGCGGCCGTCATACCCGACGAGAAGATGCCGCGAGACGCCGAGGGGCGCCCGCTAGAAATCCTGTTCTCGCCGACCGGTATCGTCAGCCGCTGCTTCGACGAACAGCACCAGTTGCTGACCCGTCAGGGATGGACCCCCATAGCGATGGTCAAGGGCACCGACGAGATATTCGCATACAACCCGCGTACCGGCAAAGGGGAGTTCCAGCGCCAGATACAGCCAATCCATTCTTCCCGCTACTCCGGCAAGATATACATGTGCTCCAACAAGGATGTCGACTTCGCGGTCACGGAGGGCCACCGCATGTGGGCGCTGACCGATTTGGCGGAGGGTTTCAGGGAGGTCGTCGTCGACGACATCGCCAACACCCATGTCATAATCCCGGCATCCGGCAATGATTTGAAGCCGCTGCCGGTCGCCATCCAGCCAAACGACTGGCGCGTCCTGCAGGCCGAGAACGTAAGCGTGCACTGCCCGACCGTACCTAGCGGCTACGTCTTCACAAGGCGCAACGGCGTAATCACCTGCCTCGGCAACACCAACAGCGCGGCCCTTATCGAAGCCGCCCTCGGGAAGGTCGCCGAGAAGACCGGCAAGCGGTATGTGATGCCCGGTTTCGGCACCGACCTAACGGCGTTCGCCCACAAGGAGCTCGCCGACGCGGGACTAACCGACCGCGAGGACGTCACCGACCCCGACACCGGCAAGAAAATCAAGGGAATCTTCACCGGCAACTCCTACGTCACAAAGTTCCACCACACCTCCGAATCCAAGGGCGGCGCGCGCGCCACCGGTTCGTACACCGTCGACGAGCAGCCCGCGTCCGGCGGACATGACGGCGCCAAGACGCTCGGCGGACTCGTCCTCGGCGCCTTCGCCGGCCATGGCGCCTCCGAGGTCCTCAAGGACATGAAGCTCATAAAAGGGCAGAAGAACACGGATTTCTGGCGCGACTTCAAGATGGGGAAGAACCCCGTCACGCCCGGCGTCCCGCTCATCTACGAGCGGTTCCTGGCCTCCCTTGAGGGCTCCGGCATCCACATAACGAAGGACGGCGACAAGACGAACGTCTTCGCCATGACGAACGGCGACGTCGACAAGATAGCCCGCGCCGAACTAAACAGCGCGGCCACGTACGACGACAAGCGCTTCCTGCCAATCCGGGGCGGTCTGTTCGACCCCGCCATCTTCGGCCCCGAGGGCAACCAGTGGGCCAAGATCAAGCTCGACGAACCCGTCCTCAACCCCATAATGGACGATGTCGTCTGCAACTTCCTGAATCTCAAGAAGGCCGAGCTGGACGACGTCCTCGCCGGCAGCAGGAAGCTTCCCAACGGAATGACCGGCGGCGAAGGCCTACGCCAGCAGCTCGCCCATGTCAACCTCGACTCCCTTATCGAGAACGCCAAGAACACAATCCGCACCGGCCCCCCTTCCAGACGCGACAAGGCTGTGAAAACCCTCCGCTGGGCGTCCGCCATGAAGAACCACGACGCCACGCCCGACATGTTCATGCTGGACGCCGTCCCCGTCCTCCCGCCGAAATACAGGCGCATAACTCGGTCGGGCGACCTCAACATGATTGCCGACGCAAACTACCTCTACAAGCAGCTACTTGACTCCAGGGACGACCTGAGGCAGGCGAAGAACGCCGGACTGCCGGACGAGCTGCTCGCATACGGACGCAAGCGGATAACGGACTCCTTCCGCGCCATAACCGGACTGGCCGACCCGACCGACAGGAAGCTGGTGGACAGCGACGTCACCGGTCTGCTGAAATGGGTGTTCGGGAAAGGTTCGCCAAAAATGGGCGCGGCCCAGCGGCTGGTCATAGGCGGCAAGCTTGACGTGGCCGGCCGAAGCGTCATCAACATCGACCCCAGGCTCGACTTCGACGAGATAGGGATGCCCGAGAAGCAGGCGTGGCCGCTGTACAGGGACTTTGTCATACGGAAGCTGGTGCAGGCGGGGATGAACCCGCTGCAGGCGACAAGGGCGACAGTGGAGCACACGCCGTTGGCGAAACAGGCGTTGATAAAGGCCATGAGCGAACGGCCGGTCATAGCGACACGGGCGCCCGCGCTGCACAAGTTCAGCGTCCAGGCGTTCAAGCCGAAGCTGGTTAGCGGGGATACACTGAAGCTGAACAGTGTAGTGGAGCATGCGTTTAACGCAGACTTTGACGGGGACCTTCAAATAAACAGCGTATTTGTAAGGTTTTATGATAAATCGTCTGAGGGTCAAAAAATAAAATAGGAAAAATATCAAACTCTGCCTTGACATTGTTCTTTTCCGCATTATAGTAATAGCATGTTCAATCGAGGAACGTGCTATTAACCCTAATGAAAAGGAAAAGAACAATGAACAGAGTAAAGTTTTTCTCTAACGGCCAGACTTTGATTATGAACCTTGCGGATATTCCGCATGGTGCCCTTATCGGCTCCAAGGACTTTGACGATGGAAGGCACATTGACTTTTATGAGGCCCTTCCAGGAACACAGGTCATTGCATACGACGAAGCGACGGGTAAGCCAAAGTGGGTTGATATCTCCGGTTGGTCGAGGCACACCGGTTCAAAATTGGAGCTGGTGCAGTTGTCCAACGGCGACACGATAACGACGGACGACGACCCCCGCGCCGTTTATGGGATGCCTATTGACGCGGTTGGTTTGCAGATGGACAGGGACACGCCCGCTAACGCCAAAAAACGTGCGTTTATAGTCCCGCTGGTAGGGCAGCTTCCTGAGACTACTCCGGTGTTTTCTTCCGTTGACCTTTTGAACGGCGGTGTTCCTTCAAACGACACGCCAATCCCAAGCAAGGGAATAATAGCCGCCGACTACAATTTCGGACAGTTCCTTGGTCTTATCGCCGGAGACGGGTGGTGGCATAAGAGTATATACAGTTCTGGTTATAAAAACGCTGTTCTTTTAGCAGACCTTTACGGCTCAAATGCCGGCTTTATTATAAATTGGGCTAAGGAACTATTCCCTAGTTTTAAATACTACAAGAGCGAGCAGAGAAAGGAATTATACTCTGATCGGTTTGGTGACTGTATTTCGTGGTCCTTCTACTTCTACGATTCCATGATAATGTGCGACGCCCTGTCCAACATGCTTGACGGGCATAGTGACAACAAAACGGCAGGAGCAGGGAACAAGCGTCTTCCTTACTGGTTCCTGTCCATGCCGAAGGAGTTCCGTCTAGGTCTTCTTAATGGTCTAATGGCTTCCGATGGAACAATAAATTTCAATTCCTCCGGCGACAGAAGCCACCCAGAACTGCAGCTTCAGTTCACATCGACATCCCGGGCGCTTATTGACGACGTAAAGGCTTTGTGCACTTCCCTGGACATACGCGCCACAATATTATTCTCGAGGAAAACAGTCCGCGACAATACATCCTGGGTGGTTGTTCTGAGCTCCCAGGACTGCAAACGAATGGACGTCTTTTCCCGTTGCTGCTGCGACTATAAGCGTGATACGTTCCTGAACGCGGATGTCTCGATGGACGCGCAGTACAATCACGGTGACTTTCTGCCGCTTCCGAAGCAGGTGTCCGATACAATGTTCAAATACGTGAAGTGCCGGGCGAAGATTGCCAAGGCGGTTATCGAGGATTGCCCTCTTCCTGCCTACTGCAAGAGGGGGAACTCCGTCTATCAGTCGTTGTACCAGTATAGGTCCAAGGGGTACATAACGAGGGAATTCGCAGGCCGGCTATGCGACTGGCTGGACGATACGACAAGGATGAACCTATGGTTCAATGACTATATCAAGGATTTTACAACGCGTTTGAAAAACGGTGAGCGTGTTTTCAAGGCGGAGGAGGGGAACACGCTGGTGGAAGCCATAGCCTTCAATGCGGGTTATTTTGACAAACCATCTGTTCTTGAGGCACGGGCCAAGTCAAGCATGCTTCGTCAGAAGACAAGCAGGTTTCCTGTAAACTTGCCTGAAGCTCTTGAGAAGGTGACGCTGTCTGATGATGCTATCCTGTTCAATCCTGTCGAGAAGGACCCAGTGCTAAGGGCCTGGTTGGAACTGTCGGCGTGTCCGATAAAATGGGCTTACATAGAGGATGTCCAGAAAACAGGGCAGGAGGAGGAAGGATATGACCTTACTGTTCCCGGATATGAGACCTTTGCGTCCGCCAGCGGAATAATCCTTTCCAACACAATGACATACTACGTGCCTGTCTCCAAGAAGGCCGTGCAGGAGGCATACGACCTCATGCTTCCTTCCAAGAACCAGTTGGCGGCCCGTGACTTCAAGGCCCTTCCCGAGCTTCAGGAGGAGCTGGTCTCCGGGGCGTGGCTGGCGTCTCATAAGAAGAACGCGCCTGTAAAGGCCGTGTTCAACACCCGCGCCGAAGCCATAGCGGCCTACCGCGCAGGAGAAATAGACATAGACGACAATGTGGTAATAAAGGAAGACCAGCACCGCTGAAACAACACCCTTCCCGCGTAATAATTCATTAAGGAAGGGTTACCTAGCCCGCTCCCGCCCGGCTTTTACGCCGGGCTTTTCATTTCGTTACATCACAGGAGGCAAAAACATGTTTTTCATCATCGACCTTTTCCTGGCGGTAATCGCCGCCCTGTCCGAACCCGCCCCGCAGCCGGCGCCGCCAATCCAGGAGGAGCATATATGGGTTGAGAGGCGCATGGAGATGCGGCATCACGACCATCTGATACGAACGCCGACGATAAGCGGCGACGCAGTTAAACGCTGAAGAAGCGCCCGGGTCTTCATCCGAAAGACCCGGGCTTTTTGTTGTCGATTTTTAACAAGGAGAAACGATGGGTCATTTCATGGAAACCGACGGGCTCACGAAGCTGCCCGTCTACCCCGGCGACGACGTGCATATGTTCATTGGCTACTACGACAAAGGGGACGACGGAAAGAAAGCGCTGAACCCGCTGCTTGTTATGGAGACCTGGGAGCCCCGTGACTGGGCGGCCAGCATAGAGGTTCTCAGGGGCGAGTACGATTCCTACGGCTGGCTTGAGGGTGTCGAACGGATAGCCAAAGAAAGCGGAACGTCATTCGAGACGGTGTTCTTCCGTCATTCGACCGTGCTCTGGGCGCGCAGGCTTTACGCCAACCGCAAGGACGACATGTCGGACTACTGGAGGAAGAAGGAGCTCGAGGACAGGACGGAGCTTCGCGCCACCATGTCCGAATGGGACAAGGAGCTTGGCGACCTCTATTGGAACCACGGGCGCAACGCCGCCAACTACGCAATCGACATGTACTGCCGCAAGGACCCCGGCAAGTTCGGCGCCGACCATATGGAGTTCTTCTCCATGTTCATGAACGGGCTGTCGTCGAAGGACGTGTACTGGTCGGTGCTGAACCATCTTGCCGGTCATGTATACCGGAAGATAATAGTGCCGGTATTCTACGCCGCCAAGGCGTGCAGGACGTCCATCTGGCCCAACCCCTACGGCGACCAGGATGGATTCGACATCACCGAAAACAGGAAGCTGGCAAAGTTCACGCTCGGTCAGGCGGAAGCAATAATAAAGGAGCGCAGGAAGCGCTTGAAGTAACAACAACCAATGGAGAAAACAGATGAAAAAGACAGAAACCAAGAAAGAAACAGTAAAGAAGCCGAAGGCCGCAAGCCTCACCCTCTCACTGGTTCCCAACAAGATGATGCGGGCAACGCTGTCATGCAAGACGGTGCAGGAGCGCATTGCCCGCGTGATGCTGGACAAGGCGAACGAGACAACAGCCGGCCTACCAGGAGCCCTTGTCAATTCCGAGCTTTTCGAGGCGGCCGTCGCTTGGTGGGAAGGCGGAAAGGAAAGCGGGGCGTACCCGCTGTTCCAGGCCCTTTCCGACAGTGTCCCTGGTCTGGTGGCCATGCCAGTCGATACAGCCGACGGCGAAGACACCGCCGTCATCGTGGCCCTTCCTGACGACTTTTTCCCGGTCGACATGTGGCTGGCAATGTTCCTTATGAAGGAGCAGGGCATACACAAGGGCTATTCGCTTTATCGTAGCAGACAGGCGGTCAAGGTAGGGCAAGGGCGCTTCGGTGTCCTTAACCGGAACTACCATGTCGTAAGATTTACGGACAAGAAGATGGACGACGCGTGGACCAAGGTCAACCCTGTCTTCACTATTTCTCCGGAAGCGCTGAAACACTGATTGTTTTGCGTAATAATTAATTGAAAGGACGGCCGTAGCACTGAAACAATGAAGTGCCATACACCGTCCTTTCTTAGCGCATTGATTTCCTATGACCAAGACCATTGGCGATGATACGTATGGCGTTTCCATTTCTGGATAGCCACAGGGACAGTAACCCTGCGTTCTCGCTGCTGGAGGAGGTGGCCTAGCGGCTCCCGTGTGGATCTGGGGTCCCTTTCAGGGAGTTCCAAGTAGCGGGGTGACAGGAAGGTGTCGTCGTGACAGGACGGCAGAATCCGTGCGTGAAGCTTCACATGTACTTTGCCGTCTCGGCACCGTGTCCGGCATGTGGAGGCTATCAGGACGATGGACGAGCCAAGGACTCAGGCATTGTGTGCGCTATGCGCCACTATACCCTCGCTTGGGTGCGAGGGGTCGGTATCCATTCCGGCGTGCCTTCCTGGGTTATCTGAAAGGTCCTATCGGAACCGGTTGGTCGCGGGCATTGTAGGCTGCGTGTCCGCGCCTGGAAACCACTGGTGGTTAAAAGAGAGTACGTTTGGCGTCCATAGGAGGGCGGCCGGTTTGTCTGGCCGCTGACGTCACCGCCAGGGGCGGCAAAAACCTACAGCCGGGGAGTCGTGCACCCTGGCATTTCGTCCGGGTAGCATAATGGATAATGCATCTGATTTCTAATCAGACGATTGCGGGTTCGAGTCCCGCCCCGGACATCTGTTTGTTTTGTAAATGGAAGGCGGGTCTGCGTGAGCGGCCGCCTCGCCTTCCGGGTTTTTCCTTAGGCCGCAAAGTTTTTGTAAGGAGGCTAGTAACATGTACCTTAAACTCCACGTTGAGCGTGAAATCTCCAGTGCGGAACTGGAGGCATTTACAAAGATTCTACCCTTTCTCAAGAAGGGCATTGACACGGGCGAGCTGACGTTGTCCGACAACTCGGAACCGGTCAGGACACTTGAACTCCCAGAGGCCAAGATTGTCCCGGCGACAGCCGAGATTCGGCTGAAACCTGTCCGCAAGCCACACCGTCCTTGGCGTGTTCGCGTCGACCAGGCCATTCGGGCCTGCAAAGAATTCCGCGAAGGGAAATTCGCGGAAAACGTCGACATGATGCTTGAGACCTTTGCTTGGCAGGTCTCCGACATGGCCGAGTGGGTGCCATACACCCGCGAGGAAATAGCCGATGCACTGGTAATCGACAAGAGCGACGTTGACCCTCTGATGAAGACCTTCTACAGGGTTCTGAACCGCTCGTCCGCTCTAGCAACCAACTGCTTCATGCTTCCGCCAACGCTGGCCGAGGCCGTCAAGAAGGAGGAGGCCAATACGGCGGAACGGGAGGCCCAGAACAAGGAGCAGACGGGTGACGAGCACATCGGGTTTGAGCAGAACACAAAGAGAGCCATCACCGAGTCCCTGATGAAACTCGATTGGGATTCCCCGGACAGGTACGAGATGAAAATCTCTGACTTCCTGTTGTGGGGCAAGGTGAAGGACGCCAACAACATCAACGTCATCCGGAGTTTCATGCCTATCGCCCGGGGCATGAAATTGAGCATTCAACGTCTCCGTGCAGAGCGGGACTCCAAGAACAGAATCGTGGGAATCTACGCGTTCCCGCCGCCACGAAACGGAGCGTTCTGGAAGAGCGCGAAGAAAGTGGAATAATTTGCAATTTGATAGTGGCGGGAGGAGAAACAACGCTTATATTAATTAGCGTTGTCTTCGCCCCGCCTCCATTTTTTGGGGGAGGAAAACTACTAACAAACACAACGGCAAAGCATGTCCGTCCGCATCTCACGGGAGGTGCGGGAAGTGGCCCAAGACGGCCTCGCGTGCTCTTTTTTAGATGGAAGAAATCAGATTCTTTAGGAAGCGGTCCGGCCGTCTCGTGAACTTCAAACTGCAGAAGATTGCGGACGCGGTCGGGAAAGCCCTCGTCGAGGCGTGCGCAGCGTCGGGGAAGTCATTGGATGTCAAGGCCGTTTCCACGGCAATCGCCGAAAAGGTAAGGGCGTTGCTGGATGACAAGGACTCGCAGTTTTTCGTTCAGCCGGACAGGATGGGTTCGCGGGTCCCCCATCTGGAAGGCGTGCAGGACGCGGTTGTCAGCGTCCTCAAATCATCGCATGAAGATATAGAGGGGTATGACGCGAACATGGCCGAGCTCACGGGCCGTCTGTACGCCGACTACCGGAAGAAGAGGGACGAGGCCAGGAAGCAGCTCAAAGTCCGCAGCAGCAAGGACAACGCCGATGTGACTGACAAGGCCCTTCTCCTTGGGGACAGCAAGAACGTCCTCAACGGGTGGGACCGCGAGCGCATAGTCTCCGATCTCAAGGAGCACAACGTCGACGACGAAATAGCCGAGAAGGTCGCAAAGGAGACAGAAAGCGCTCTCCTGAAGACCGGCCTGTCTAGTGTGTCGTCCGACCTTGTCTCCGAATTGGTGAACAGTGTCATGGCCGACAACGGTCTTCCCATAAGACTCGCCGCCGGGAAGGGATACATAGTCGACAAGGATTTCGTCGAAGGGCTTATCAAGGAGAAGTCCGTAGAGAACAGCAACATCGTCGGCAACAACCCTGAAGCGGTGGCCTTTGACATTGCCAGCAACGTTTTCAAGCAATACGCCCTTGACAACGTTTTCTCGAAGGACATCGGGGAAGCTCATATGAGGGGAGCAATACACCTTCATGATTTAAACTTTGTCATACGTGGCTACTGTGGTTCCCACAGCATCGAATACATCAAGAAGTGGGGGCTGAAGGGTCTGGTAAACCTGAACACGGAAAGCAAGCCTGCCAAGACCGCATCGGTCCTGACCGGCCATCTGAACACGTTCCTGGCTTCCATGCAGGCTTACTACGCCGGAGCGCTGGGCCTGGGGTATCTTAACGTCCTCTATGCTCCGTTGATGACGGGAATGGACGACAAACAAATGCACCAGGTGGCTCAGGAACTTGTGTTCAACGGTTCTCAGAATGCGTTCAGCCGTGGTGGTCAATCACTGCATCCTTCCGAACCTATATGGATTAAAAAGGATGGTAGATATAAGAGTGTCCTTATTGGTGAGTTTATCGACGAATATCTTGCCAGAAGGGCAGAGGCTGTTGAGAAGCGAGACGAATACGAGCTGCTCCAAACAGGAGACGAGGGTATCGAAACAATAAGCTTCGACGGCCTAAGCGGAAAGGTACTGGACAAGACGGTTACTTTCCTTGCACGCATGCCTCATAAAGGCAAGATGTACCGTATTCACACGTCTAACGGAATTGTCAATGTTACAGGTGACCACTCGGTGTTCACTTTCCGGGGAAAGCAGGACATAGCTGATGTAAAAGCCAAGGACCTTAAGAGGGGCGATTTTGTAGTCATACCCCACAGAGTTCCCCTCAAGGAGGAGAAGACAACAGTAAATGTTGTCGATTACGTTCCTGAGAAATGGCTATCGGTTAGTGGCTTTGAAAATTTCCTGTCCAAGGTGTCAGCTAAGGGCACCCCGGCAAAGGTCCTCGAGGAAGTCGGAGCTACCCGCTTTATCTTGAAAGATGGAAAGAAGACAAACAAAGTAAGGATTTCCTTGGCTAAACATTTTGTTGATGTCAGGAATAGCGTTTTGTGTCTGAAGGGTGATAGCCAGTCGTTGTTGCCCGCAGAGATTCCTCTGACACGGGAGCTGGGCTATATAGCCGGTATGTTCTGCGCGGAGGGGTATAAAACTCTTAAGAAGGTTCTTATCAGCAATACTGATATAAAGCTTCTGGAGAAGGTACGGTCATGTCTGGATAAAATAGGGTACTCAGGATATTCCTATTACAACGGCATGATGCACGGAATGACGACGGACCATATAGAAATAGGCGGTGTTTTCGGGGCTTTCCTGCAATCTTCGTGTACATCCGGAAAGAAGACAAAAGTAGTTCCGGATTGGTTGTTCAACGCACCAATGGTTTGTCGTGAGGGGTTCCTTGATGGTTTCTTCGACGGTGAAGGCTCCAATAGGAAAGACTGCCCGGACGAATGGAGCGTCTCCAACACAAGCACACGGGTAGTGGCCGGTATAAGCTTGCTTTTACTGAACTACGGTAGAGAAACATATGTTTACGAAACCAAGCATGACAATGGCTGGTCTGACGTATATGAAGTCCGGGAAGCGCAGCGCAGAAAGGTCAATCCGTTTGACGAGTACACAACGGAAGAAGGGTTCCGCACATACAGCAAGCATCTGTCAAAGGATGTCAGGGATGCCGTGGAATGGCTCATAGAGTCAGACTTGTCGGTGTCTATCATCAAACGCATTGAGGAATACGATTATGATGGTCCTGTCTATGACATAAGCGTCCCAGGCACAGAGGCTTTCCTTGGTGGAACAGGGAATGTGTTTTTGCACAATACGCTTTTCATTGACTTCAATGTCCACAGCGGCGTCCCGTCGTATCTGAAGGATGTCCCCGCTATTGGACCTGGCGGAAAGTACATGGTTCAGGTCTTCCACTGCGGCGAACCCTTCATCAAGGAGCTCACCGAAGTCAAGGACGAGAAGACAGGCGACTGGGACCTCTACCTTGACTGGGGCAACGAACATCCTGTCCGCATGCTTCATGAACACGACGGAAAGCAGGTGTTCGAGAACGAAAACACCGAGCGCCATGTCATGCGCTACGGCGACTACGCCGAGGATACCGCCCGTTTCGCCGAGGCGTTGCTCGACGTCTGGAAGGAAGGCGACGCCAATGGCCATGTTTTCGAGTTCCCCAAGTGCGACTTCCATGTCTCCTCCGAGACATTCACGGACGCCCGCCAGTACCAGGTGTTCAGGAAGGCCTGCGAAGTGGCGAGTCACAATGGTTCGACCTACTTCGTGTTCGACCGCGATTCCGTGTCTTTGGCGAGTTGCTGCTTCACAGGAGACACCAGGATTCTTATTGGCGAGGACCGCGACCCGTCGCTTACATGTTTCCGCGACGCCTATGACAAGTACGGAATCCACAACAGGACAATCCGTGTATACGACAGGGGCTCGTGGAGGAAGGCGAAGGTAATCCGCCTTTCCGGCAAGAACCGCCGAATGCTGTCGGTGAATCTGGCCTGCGGTAAGCACGTCTGCGTCACCGCCGACCATGAGTTCCCGACAACGCGCGGAGTGCTCAAGGCCTACGAGCTTACCCCCGACGACGCAGTCCTGCTGTCCAGCAGCATGGCCGAAGGGCATCGCCGGTGCGAGGGAAAGGACAAGGCGCAGGTCTACGGAATCATAGCAGGCGCCTACCTGCTGTCCGGGCATTGCACCTCCACAGGCAAGACGATAGTCGTTGGAAACAGCCTTCCCGGCCTTGAAAACACGTTCTCGGAGACAATGAACAGCGCGCTTGAATCGGCAGGTTTCGACAAAGGCGTGTGCATGGTCGAGGAGGACGGCAACCGTCAAATGTGGGTCGTCACTAATCCTGAAATCCTCAACGGCGTTGAAAAATTGCTCAAGCGGACGGAGAACGGCGTATTCCTGTCCGATGCCATATATCGTGAGAGCCCGGCTGCCAGGGCCGCTGTCCTTATAGGACTCCTCGCGGCCTCCGCCGTCGAGTGCGAAGTGACTCCCGGCAGGATGGAGCTTCTTCTGGAGCAGATTGAGGCTATGGCCACGACCATCGGCGTAATCTGCAAAAAGCGAGTCGACGGGGATGACGTGTGCTTCTCCTTCGCCCCCGCAAGCATTGGGATGGAGGGCGAGACCATCGTCAAGGACGGTGAGAGCTATCTCAAGGTCCTGTCGGTAAAGGAAGTGCTGGAGCCCGAATGGGTCTACTGCTTCACTATGCTCGACACCAAGGACCCGTTCTTCACGCTGCCAAACGGTATCGTCACGCACAACTGTCGATTGAAAGTGCAGATAACTGATATGTCGCTGTTGCAACATCCTGAAAGACTGAGAACACTAGGCTTTCAGAATGTCACAATAAACATCCCTCAGTGCGCATACCGCGCCAAGCACAGGTACGACAGGGAAGGGGAAGGAAACATTGACAAGCTCAATGAATTCTTCCTTGCCGAAATCGACAGTATGATGGACATATGCAAGGCCGCCCATCTCCAGAAGAAGGCGTTCGTCGAGACGCTGATGCGTCCCGGAGCGCCCATGTGGCAGATGGCCAAACCGTCCAACGACGGCAATCCGTATCTCGACCTGAACACGGCCGTGTACATAATCGGCATGATTGGCCTCAACGACGCCGTCCACTATCTGACCGGAGAGGAGATGCACGAGTCCGACGCCGCCATGGACTACGCCCTCAACGTGATGACTCACATGTACCTGCGCTCCAAGGAATACACCAAGGAGACAGGCCTGACGTTCAAGCTCGAGGAAAGCCCGGCTGAATCGGCGGCTCGCCGTCTGGCGAAGGCCGACCTCGCCCTTTACAGGGAGGACGCGCTCAAGGTGTTCAAAGGCACCGAGGACGCCGCCTACTATACGAATTCCATACATCTGTCGGCCGACGCGCCGGTGGACATAGTGGAGCGTATCAGGAAGCAGTCGATGTTCCATAGCATCATCGAGAGCGGGGCGATTATTCATGTCTTCCTGGGCGAGTCCCGCCCCACGTCCGGAGCCATAGAGGAGCTTATACGCAATGTGTTCCTGCGTACCCAGTGCGCCCAGCTTGTCTTCAGCCCGGAGTTCACCTACTGCAACGAGTGCGGAAGGGAACAGGCCGGATTGAAGGACACATGCGATCAATGTGGTTCTTCTAACGTAATAGGTATAACACGCGTTGTAGGTTACTACTCTGTCGTGCAGAATTGGAACAAGAGCAAGCGTTATGGCGAGCTCAAGGCACGCCAGCGCGGCAACTACAACGTGGAGGAGGCGAAATGATAAAGGCTGTCGTTTTCGGCAAGGGGCACGGCTGCTCCAAGTGCGACGCCCTAAAGCGCCGTCTCCATGTGTTTCTTTCACAGGACAAGTACAAGGACATACAGCTTGTCTTTAACGACGTCCTGACAGAGGCCGGCCTTAGGGAGTTCCTGAAGGCCGAGGTCCTGAACCCAAACCGGATACCAGCCCTTCTGATGGCCGACGACAACGGCTATATGACGGACACCCGGTGCATAGACGACTACGCGATGTCTGCCACGCCGGGAATTCTCGGTGTACAGACCGACTACAACAAGGGGGGCGGAATCCTGCCTCCTCCCGTGATTCAAGAATTGCTCGACACTGCGTTGGGCTAGTCTGGCCAAGGCCCGGGGGAGACCCCGGGCCGTAAAGCAAAAGGAGGAATAAAATGTTTGGTTTTGTTCTAGTATTGGCGATTTTCTGCTCGGCCATGGGGTCGGTATATCGGAAGCCGAAATGACACAAGAGGAATACAACAGTTTGCAGCCTAATGCACGCGTCAGGCTCGACGTGGACCTGGTGATGCTTCCCGGAAAAGTCGTACCGTCCAGGCACTACGGAACCCCCGGATTCTGCTGGTGGGTAGTGGTTGTCAAGGAAGGGCGCGGGGAGTACCATTACATGCCCGCAGGCGTCGAGACATTTCTGCGCGATGTTGAACTGTTCAGGGAACCGGAGGACTAATGAAGACTTTCAGAGCGTTGTGCATGTCGATGACCGCTTTGTGGTTCATCGTAGGTTTCGGGGAGCTGATGGAGCATCTGCGTTCGGTCACGGACGCCGAGGCCGGGTCCGACGCCATGCGCGCGCTGGACATGCTGGACAGCATAGGCCTGGCCTTCCTGTCGGTCCTGTTCGTGGCCTCCCTGGCGTATCTTTTCAGTTGTGTTGAGAACTCTGTAAAAAAAGGGAAAAATGGAAGAGCTTGATATTCTACGTAACGCAATCTCCGCGCTGGACGACATAGCCCGTACGCCGGAGATACCGTTTTCCGCGTATTTCACCCATCTGAAGCGGGACCTTGCCTCCCACTTCTGGAGCGAGTACATGACGCGGAGATGTGTGAAGAAGGTGATGGCCCCTGCCGAGCTCACATCGCTGGTATCCACGGAGGACCCGCGCTATGCCGAACTGTCGGCTATTGTCGACCAGATTCTGGCAGGGTACACCCCGGCGGCATACGCCACGGGTTCGCGTCCCCTTATCGGCGGCATACAGGTCTGGGAGCCCGATTCCCTGACGGAGGAAAACCTTAAGGTCATGGACTCCTATCTGGAGGATTTGCTGAAATGAAGAGGCTTCTGAGAAAACTCCGCGAATGGCTGGCGAAGATTCTCGCGCCCTGGGGCGAGGGGGTCAGCACCGGCAAGGGGATCAAGACCTTCATGGTTGAAGTCGACTGCGGAGGAAACGATGGAAAGGAAAACGCCGGAGAAGCTGGGGTTCGCCCAGGGGACTGACGGACGCTGGACCAGGAGACGCGGCACGATGACCACCGAGCTGTCGTTCACGCCAGACGGAGTAAAGGTCAAGGTGACCGTCCCTTTGAGGGCCCTCGTGGGTTCCGTGTGCGAAGTCAAGGTGCTCGCGCCGGATATTGAGGAAGGGATCGCTGCAGTGCAGGTCGAGCTTGGTTTGCTGGCCTCCAGGCTCGAGGACGAGTTAAGGACGGCCAGGGGAGTATTGCGGAATGACATAAACATGGAGGCAATAGATGTGGTTGACCGTAAAGCAAGTGCTGGCGAAGGTGACACTGTCGGCATCGGCGGCCCGACGTCGACTTGAGAAGTTCGCCACCAATGAAAGAAGGACGACCGGGATGTACGCCGAGAAGGAATACGACATCCCCGACGTATGCCTGGACGATTTGTTCAACCCCCAGCTAGTGATTAAGCCGGAGGGTACGATGACCGTGTTGCAGTTGGCTGACAAGTTCAGTCTTTCGCTCCCGACGATACGCCGTCGTCTGGAGGGCGCCGGAATAAAGCCCGTCGCCAGGATACGCAATGGCAGGCAGAGCGTGTATGTCCTTACGGAGGAGGTGAGGTTGGCCATAGGCAACCCGCCGCCGGAAAAGCCTAGAAAGAAGTACGAGTCGCCTCCGGTCATGGACGAGGAGGAGACGGAGCTGGTGCGCGAGGAGCGCATCAAGAAGACATGGGTCGGACGGCAGGGCTATTTCCTTGTCGAAGGACGCAGGCTTGTCACGGGCACGATAACCCATGTGTCCATGATGGGATGCTACATAGGCAAGCAGCTTGGCACTATGGAGTCCCTGCATTTGATTAAATGACCGCTTCTAAAAGAAGGGTCAAAATGCGTAATAATTAGGTGTGGAGGAACAATAGCCTCCACAATCGATCGATTCTTAACTGTTAAAAAAGGAGGCCCCTGATGAAGGAATTTTTGGAGAACCTGTTCACGAAGCTGAACTACCCGTACGAGGTAGTCTCGGTGCGTGACCCGGCGATACTGGAAAGATTGACTGACTCCGCCTTGCGCGGAACCGGCGATTGGTACAAGGTGTTGGTCGATACCAACAACACAATCGTCCACCTGTACATCGCTTTCACTGATGATGTGAACGGGCAGGGAGACGGTGTCTGCATCGTCACCGAAAACATGTATGGAGAAGGTTCGTTCATCCAGCTCTCGAAGGAAGGAGTCGAGAAGTGGCTGAAGGATTTTGTGGAGAAGCTGGACGTCCTCTACGAAAAATACTTCAACGACGAAGAATTCGCCGAGACTTTCGAGCCGACCGGGGAGGATAAGTCCCGCGACGAAGAGCAGGCCGTTCCCGCCCCCGAGGAACCGGAGGAGGTCACGGATTCGGAGGCGGACTCCGACGACGATGATGATGAAGATGACGATGATGACGACGAGTCATATGAGGACGAAGACGACGAATCAGACGAAGACGACGAGTCTGACGACGACTCCGACGATGAGGAGGACGACGAAGACGATGACGAAGACGACGAGTCTCTTCCAGAGGAAGACGAAGACGACGAGGAAGAGTCGCCGAATCCGCCAAAAGCGGAAGAACCCCGTGCCAAGGTAACCACTCCGAAAGCCGGCGCTCCAGCTCCATTCTCCGTCGACGTCCCGCCGACGGTTGTCCCGTTCTCCGTCGACGCCCAGCCTCCAAAGGCTTCGGCGCCGCTCGGCAATGCCGGCCCTTCCACATCGAAGATGCCGGTCGTCCCGTCCCCTGACCCTCGCGTAGCATTCATCCACGGTTTGAAGAAAGCAATCGTGGATATCGGCTTCCCCGGATACAACAAATACAACTGGGCGTCAACCGACACCGACGGAATCATTGAGTTCTCCCCGATTCCGCCGGCCACCATCTGTGAGACTCCGCGAATCGGCCTGACGTTGTATTTCAACAACGGCAAGTGGTCCGCCAATCTCGCCGTCGGCGGCGACCACTACAAGTCCACCGGTCCCACGCTCGCCAATGTGCGCGAGGACTATTGTTCCCTGTTATAACCAAATGTCTAGTCCCAGAAGCAAAAGTAGGTCCGGCCGCCTAACGAATGCGATGGGTTTGTTGCAACAAAAAAAGAAAAGGAAAAAGAAAATGCTGGAAAAAATTCATCCCGCAGTGAACGTCGACGATTTCAAGGCTCCCGCCCAGGGCGCCGTCCTCAACCCGTTCGCCCAGGTCGGCGCGACGTTGAAGGAATTGGTCAAGCCGGTCAACCCGGCCTTGTTCAAGATGGACGAAGAGGGTAACCTCAGCGTCGCGCTCGGAAACAAGGCCGTCCGCTACGACGCCACGGCCGGCACGGCTGTCGACGTCACCGGCACTGTCCTCTCCATCCCCGGCAACGCCATCCTGGCCATCCCCGGCACCAAGCTGGAACCCGGCGACCTCTTCGTGAACAACGAAGTGGTCTTCCAGGCCATCGAAGACGACGGCAAGACCGTCAAGGCGTACAACTTCGCCGAGTCGAAGATTGAAACGCTGTGCCCGACGGTCCTCGCCATCTGCCCCGACCTCCGCGACATCCAGAAGGTCATCTTCGTCTACAAGGAAATCTTTGACGACGCCCTCGAAGGCATCATCATGGGTTCCCTGATGTCCGGCAAGGCCATCGACTTCCAGGCGCTGCTCCAGGGCCGCCTCGTGAAGTCCGCCAAGTTCGGCGGCGGCAGCGACATCAGCAAGTTCGCCCTCTTCAGCATGCTGGGCCAGCAGGGCGGCGCCGACGGCGCGAACATGCTGCCCATGTTGCTCCTGCTCGGCAAGGACAAGGCCAAGGACGATGACATGAAGACCCTCATGCTCATCAGCACGCTCGGCCAGCAGGGCGGCAACACCAACATGCAGTCCTTGCTCCCGTTGCTCTTCCTGGGCGGCGAAGGCAAGAAAGGCAGCCTGTTGCCCCTGGTCATGTGCATGGGAATGTTCGGCCAGCAGGCGGGCGACGCCACGGCGAACCCGCTTCAGGCCATTCTCCCGCTGGCTCTCCTCCGCAAGGGCAAGACTGAAGGCGGCGTCGCCGGCGGTCTTGGCGGCCTGACGAAGGACCCGCTCCTGCTCATGGCCATGATGGGTGGCTTCGGCGGCGCCCAGACCGGCAACAACATGCTCCCCATGCTGCTGCTCCTGAAAGGCGGCCTCCTCGGTGAGGAAACTGCTCCGGCAGCTCCTGCCGAACCGACTGCCCCTGCCGCTCCCCAGGCCTAACCTGAGAAAGTAAGCCGTTGGGCCCCCGTGTACGATCTGCTGCGTCGTACACGGGGGCCCTTTTCTTTTTTAACATTAGCTCACAGAGGAACAAGACAAATGCCAAATACAAAACTCTTCTTCGTACCCGAACTGTCCGCCAAGTACCACAAGCCTGTCTCCACCATTCTCCGTCTTTTCAACTTCGAGGCTCCCGACACCCCGGAAGGCAAGTACAAGCTGACGACTTCCCGTGTGCACCGGCTTTGCGTCAAGGCGCCCTTCACCACTCCCCGTCTCAAGGGCATCGTGTCGGAGGACGGGAAGCTGTGGCTTTCGCCGCGCGTGCTGCTGGACATCACAATGGGCAAGATGTTTATCGACGCCATGGAAAATTGTCTCAAGAGCAACGACTTCGTACGCGGCCTTGCCTATGTCGGACGCGACACAGTGTTCGTATACCGTATCGACGACATAAACCTACTGGCCGGACGCATCGCCGTCTGGCAATACTTCCATCGACCGGTAAAGAGCATGGAGGTGTTCGGTGGCGCAGTCCCGGAAGGAATGCCGGACATGGTCCGTGAATATCACAGACGCCTGGAACTCCTCGTGGCGGAATACCGACGTGAGTTCGAACTGGGTCTCGGTTACGAACATGCGGAAATACAGGTTGTCGATTCCACGGGAAAAAAGCCGGAGGAAATCCCGGAGCCGAAGGAAGCGCCTGAGGGAGATACCGGTGAACAGCCCGAGGGCAACGTCCGCATCAACAGAATCGACATTCGTACGGAGACCGGTGAAATCCGTATTGACCAGCCCCAAGGCGAGACCAAAGCAGCGGGCTGTCCGTGCGAGAACGAGTGCCCGAACAAGAAGGACAAAAGTACTGACGCCCCCGAGGAGGACGGGACCGAAGAGGTCGTCGAAATCGTAATCAAGGCACGCATCTCCAAGACCATCATGGGACTGCTCAAGTCCGTCTCGTCGCTGCTGCCGGAATAAAAAAAAGGAAAAGACAAATGAACACAAAAACAGAATCGCTGACGGTACGCCAGTTTTGCGACCTGACCGGATACAAGCCGGCTGCGGTGGTCGCGTGTCTCTCCAGCAGCGGTGTCCCGGACGGAGCCGAACGCTGGCTGCTGACGCCCCATTTGAAGAACAAGTTCAAGAACCCAGGGTTCACTCCGTCCGCACAGGACATCAAGATCGTAACCAACGAAGCTGTCAACGGAAACGACAGCATGGTTCTTATCTCATCGTCCAGCCTGCGCGACCTCTGCGAAGGGTTGTTCACAACGGAAGGCATTTATTGGACAATGGGTCGTGGCAACTTCGTGAAGCATGTATTCAACAACGTCGCGTATTGGGAAGTGAGAGCCACCCCGGAGAAGCTGCTGAGCCTGGGGGCCTGGCTTCGCTGGTGTGCTAGCAACACAAGAATCTCCACGCGCCGTTTCACGCTCTCTTCCGAAATCAAGGCGGCGCTGTCGCAGAAGCTCGCCCTGAACATCGCCCACGCCATCCAGGGTACGTTCGCCGATGTCGAGGGAGCCTCCGACGCGCTTCGCTTCTGCGGTCGCATCATGCAGGACAAGCTGTCCCGGATGTCCGGTGTGAAACGCCAAGACAAGGGGGAGGAAGTCCTCGGCGCGCTCGACAGCATACGCAAGAACCGGCTCGCGAAGGAAAAGCAGCTTGAACTCGACCTTCCCGAACCCGAAGCCCCTCCGGCGCCCAAGGACCGCCATGTCCTGACAGTCTCCGAAGGCGACGGCAATAATGACAAGATTGAGCTGTCCCTGAAAGTCAGCGGCGACTCCATCAAGGAAGTCCTGGCACGTTTCCACGAATTCATCCAGCACTTCGGCACATGCTGATTAACGCGCTTCTTATCATCATAATGGTCCTGTCTCTCCTGTCGCTGGCAAGACAGATAGGGCGCAAAGTCCGCCCGCTCGTTAAAGCCCATGTCTATGAGGACAACGAGCGGCGGGAGGAGGAACAAGAATGTTCGGAATCACCTGGGAAGGCGTCCTTAAGACCGCCGGAGTAATAATAGTCCTGTTCCTGTTGGCCGCCTTCATGGTGTTTATGCTCCTAGGGGATGTAATCAGCCTGTTCACTTCGAAGACCAGGCTTTTCATCGCCGACAAGGAGAGGAGCCTGTTGTACGGCCATTACTACATTCACCTTGTTCCGGCCGGGAAGGGGATGGACTACTACCTTCACGACACGGAATGCGAAACATGTCTCGAGGAGGCGAGAAATGGAAGACAATCCAGTGGCGTCAGCCATATACCAGGGTCGAGCGTTGCGCCAGATGCAGGCGGCGGCGCGGTACGCAAGTAAGGGCGACGTGTTCGCCGCCATGCGTTCCGTGATTCTGGCCGACCGCAACATGCGCAAGGCGCAGCGTCCGCCCAAAAGAAGAAAGCCGGTGAACGCCGGTTCAATAATCAGCACGTCGGTAAAATCCGCTGTCAGACGTGTTGTGTTGAGAAGTCTTGAGGACAGCGGGAATCCACAAAACAAGGAGTAAGAAAGTGGAAATCATCGCACGTTTGTTGTTGGATGCGTCTTCGGCGCTCCTGATCGCGTTCAGCGTCCTGCTGGCTGGTCTGTTCCTCTCTGTCGTTGTCCTGTTCCTGTTGCCGACGTCCGGCAGCAAGAAGGACCTGGGCGGTATTCTGCTTCGGCTGTTCAGCATCACGGCTTTGCTCAAGATGATCGGCGTCAGCGCCGCCAGGGCCGTTGTCGTGACAATCATCGTAACCGCGCTCTTCGTCTGCGCCTTCACATGGGCTGGCAAGAGGTGCCTTGACATCGTCGTCACCGAAAGGGGCGCCATCCAGCAGGTGCAGCCACCCGCCGCGCCCGTCCTGCCTGGCACCACGTCGGAGGCTTCGCTGTGAAGTACTACCGCGACGGGCTGAACTTCCACCCCATGCCCGACGACGCCGACGTCCTGGATTCGCTTCCCGGAGGATACTACCGGCCTGTATTCGACAAGATGTCCGGCTGGAGAATCTGCATGACCGGCGGAATCCAGGACGTCGTGCCCTTGTTCGGCCCCATGGCCGGCAAGGTGGACAAGGTGATAAAGGCGTTCAAGCGGCGCCCGGGGAACACCGGCGTGCTCCTGTCGGGGGAGAAGGGTCTTGGAAAGAGCCTTTTCCTCCGGCATGTGGCGGCCCGGCTTGTCTCGGAAGGAATGCCGGTGATAATGGTGACGCAGAACATCCCAGGTATTGTCGACTTCCTCGGGCAGATTACGCAGCCTGTCGTAATCCTGCTTGACGAGTTCGACAAGAACTTCCTCGACCGCTCTCGCGACAGCGACTCCGACGACCCCAAGGACGAGCAGAACAAGTTTCTGCTAATCCTGGACGGGATTCTTGGCGTCAAGCGTCTTATCCTCGCGACATGCAACGAGCTCGACAGCGTCAGCTCCTACTTCATAAACCGGCCCGGGCGCTTCCATTACCATTTCCGATTCGAGTGCCCGGACGGAAAGACGGCCGTAGAATACATGCGCTGGCTAGGGACAGATCCTTCAATTGACCTGTCAAAGCTTGAACACTTGTGCGACATCCGTGAAATCAACTACGACTGCCTTCGGGCCGTCGCGGAGGAGCTCGCCAATGGCGAGAGCATGGAGGACACTCTGAACGACCTCAACATCGACCTGGACGAGTGCGGCCATTGTACGCTGATTGCGAATGTGGTCACCAGGAAAGGGGTGCACTACACCTGCCAGGTGGACTGGAACGACATGCAGCTAGACGACGATGACCCGTACATCGAGGTGCATCTGGCCGACGCCAGGACGAAGGACGCCCCTCCGAAGCTATGGACAAGGGTCACGCGCGACATCATACATCCATCCGGCAAGCTTGGCGTGTACAATGTCGACGTGAAGGAGATGGTATCCGACCGCAACGAGGGCGCCGTGCCAATCAAGGAGTTCACCATCACCATAAGGAAAGCACACCGCAGGGCGATGTTCCCTGTGCTAACCCAAGACTTGGTATAAAATGAGCGACAACGAACGCCCCACGGGAAGCGAGACGTCCGAAGCACGAGACGCCACGCCATCGTGGAGGCATACATTCGCGGGGCTGCGGGACTTTTTCCAGACCTACAGTCACCAGGATCATACGGAAGCGCCCGAGACGGCATCTGCCACGCGTACGCCAAGCCCGTCTTTTGCCGAGTGGCTCGAGACGGCCAGAGGGGCTCCCACTTCCGACGCCTCGAGCCCATCCCCGCAAAGCGACGACAGGATGCATGGTGTTTCCCAATATCCGCGTGCAATCGGCAGCTCGGTCCACGGGAATTTCGCGGGCGACGTCCGTGTCAACCCGCCTGGGGCTGCCTGGGCTGGAATAAGTACGGACCACGGCGGTACACTGGGCGATTATTTCGATGAACTGCGACGTTCAACGCTGGAGGCCAGGCGCCGGAACATGCACGCCAACTGGGCCGGGTACGACTTCGACGGTGACGTGTTCGCATACAGCGAGGCGGCACGTCCGTCGACCCCGTCCGATGAAGTCATACAACGAAGGTTTCGAGACCTCCGCTACTGGGGGATAGTCGTGTACGCGATATTCGAGCCGGAGCTCGAGGATGCGCTCAGACGCTATGTAACCACTGGCGGGCATACCTCCTTCGTCAAGCTCTACAAGAACTTGATGAAGAATGGGGAACTGTCCGGAGTCCTGTTCTACGACCACTGTCGCAGGGCGAAACTGCTGACGAAATCGGCCATGTACAGTTTCCTAGGCCGGGCCGATTCCGTCGTTAATTGTCTACGGGCCATGGAAACAGCTTGATTTTTTAGACAACTGGACAAAACAAAAAGGAAGACAAAAATGAATTGTGAAAAAGTTGTGAACGAAATTGTATCCTGGATTAAGAACTATTGGAAAAACAACGGCATGGAGAACGCCGTCATCGGCATGTCCGGTGGAAAGGACTCCACGGTGGCGGCCGCCCTGCTCATCAAGGCGCTTGGCGTCGACCACGTCTTCGGCCTGAGCATGCCCGACTCCGACGAGCGCGTGCTTCCGGCCGCCAGCGATACCATGACGGCCGTCCGGGCGGTTGGCATGTACCAGTTTGAGGTGTTCCCGCTGGGCGGCGTCAAGACGCTCATGCGGGGCACCTTCGTCGACTGCACCCTCCAGACGCCAAGCCATCAGGCCGACCTGAACATCATGCCCCGCCTGCGCATGGCGGCCCTGTATCAATATTCACAGACGATCGGCAAGTCGCTGGTGGCCTGCAACGCCAACCTGTCCGAAATCATCGCCGGATATGGCACGCTGTTCGGGGACACCGCCGGCGACTTCGCCCTTCTCGCCAACCTTCTTGTCAACGAGGTCGTCGAAATAGGCGAGTACCTCGGGATACCGGCCGACATCGTCAGACGCCCTCCGGCCGACGGGCTTACCGGAAGGACGGACGAGGAGGTCCTCGGTTTCAGATACGACGACGTGGCCTCCCTATATTGGCGTATCGCCAAGGAGTTCGATTGCGAATATCCCTGCGACGTCATGTTCACGCTTTCCGTAATCAAGTCCGGCCTTCCGGACGAAGAGGAGGAGAAGCCTTATGTGGACTTCCGCAACTCCCTGCCGGAAAACGAGAAGAAGGTCCTGGCGGCGTACGCCCGCAACGAGTTCAAGCGCAACATGCTGTTCATTCCCGGACCGGAATTCCTTCTTGCGGATCTGGAGGGCTGACACATGATTATCAACTCATTGCTTAGAAACGACTTATACAAATTCTCCATGTTCGACGTAGTGGACCGCTACTACTCCGACATGGAGGTTGAGATAACCTTCAAGTGCCGGAGCGACGCCAAGATTGGCTATCTTCTCCCTTATGTGGCTGAGGAAGCCGACCGGCTTTGCCAGCTTCGCTTCACGCCGGAGGAAATGCTGTACATCAAGAACACTCTTCGCTGGCTGTCCCCGAGCTGCATCAGTTTCCTATGCCGTCTGCAGCTCAACCGCGAGCAACTGCATATCAGCGTCGACCCGGACGGCCAGCTAGTCATCAAGGCGATTGGCCCATGGAGAGACGTAATCTGGTTTGAAGTCCCGGTACTCGCCATCGTCGAGGAACTGTACATGGAATACCAGTTGCACGAGCTCAAGAAGTCCATAGGAGCAGACGCCTTCCACCAGAGACTCCAGCAGGAGCGCGACAACCTCGACAGGAAAATCGACGCCCTCAACGCAATCAACGACGAGTTCCCGTTCCGCCTGTCGGAGTTCGGCCTCCGCCGCCGTCGTTCCGCCGAATGGCAGGACTACGTTGTCGGCCGCATGAAGGAACGCGCCAGATTCTTCGCCGGGACCTCGGACGTCTACCTGGCCATGAAACATGGGGTCAAGCCTTCCGGCACGATGGCGCACGAAATCTACATGGGCGTGCAGGGCGACGACAACACGTCGCTCCGCAATGTCCAGCGAAAGACGTGGGACCTCTGGATGAAGACGTTCCACGGCGACAACGGCATCATGCTCACCGACATCTTCGGAGCCAATGCCTGCTTCCGCGACATGGACTGGCTGGTCGCCCACTCGTTCACGGGTTTCCGCCATGACAGCGGCGACCCGATTGCATGGGGCGACAAGCTGATCGCCCGTTTGACCGAACTGGGCATAGACCCCAAGGAGAAGGTCGGCGTCTGGAGCGACTGCCTCGACGTCGACGCAATCCGTGAAATCGCCATGCACTTCTCCGGCCGCATCAAGGTCTCATTCGGTGTGGGCACGAACCTGGTCAACATGTTCCCCGGCGTCAAGCCGCTGAGCATCGTCATGAAGATGACGAAGGCCAACGGACGGGCCGTTCTGAAACTGTCCGACGACGAAGGGAAGGGCATGTGCCCAGACCCGACCTTGGTTGAGTACGCCAAGAGCCTTTTCGACTTCCAACCTGTCAAATAAAGGAGAAACATTTATGAAAAGCTTTTCACAATGCCTCAACGCCGACGAGGCCGAGGCCTTCCGCCGTTCCAACTCACCGGTCGTCCTTGTCAAGGACTGCGCGGTAGTCGGCCAGTCCCTGTCGGGGCAGCTTATTCGTGATGAAAAGGACGGGGCGGTGACGCTGTCCTGCGTCCTCATGAACGACGAGAACACCACAATCCCGATTGATGACGCGTTCACGTCGTTTAACGACGCCGAGAGCTACATCGAGGAAACTCTCTCCGAACAGCACGCCCACGACATCCTCGTCATCATCGACGCCCAGATTGGCTTCATCACGGGGAGTCTTGCGAACAAGACGGCCCAGGAGAAAATCGGGCAGTACCCGCATCTCATCCGCTGCTTCTCCAAGTCGCTCATCGTGGCAACCCAGGATACGCACGGCGAGAACTATCTTGAGACGCTCGAAGGCAAAAAGCTCCCGGTTCCGCACTGCATGTACAAGACGCGCGACTGGGAACTAGAGCCCGGCGTGGTGAAGGCCCTGGCCGCCGTCGGCAACCACGCGTGGGGTGTCAACAAGCCCACCTTCGGCCATGTCGGATGGGCCGAGACCTTCAACGTGGCGAAGTCCGTCTCGGGCTGCCCGGCGGACGGCGACATCTACGTGGCCGGTTTCTGCACTGACATCTGCGTAATCAGCAACTTGCTGATTTTGCGCGCATTGTACCCCGACCGCCGCATTGTGTGCCTCGGCGCCTACTGCGCCGGCACTTCCAAGAAGGCCCACGACGCCGCCGTCTTTGTCATGACCTCCAGCCAGATTGAAGTGGCATGATGGAATGGGAGCGGCACAGCCCGCTGTGCGTCCTCGTGCGCAAGGGCCATCAGGTCTTCGCGTACGAGGACAAGGATAAGCTCCCGAAGACCTACGGGAGCGAGAGTTTCAAGTGCAGCGTGAACACCGGATTCCAGGACCTCAGCCCGGCGGCCTATGTCGTCGGGCAGGCGAGGGACAAGAACTGGCTTGCGCTTGTATTCACGGGCAGGCAGCTTGTGCTCTACGACCGTCGTTGCGAGAGATACCTAGGTAGGTACACCGACCCGTTCGGCGGTTTCCCCTGGTATCCGAAAAAAGCCATAGACGAGTGGGGCATAGGCTACGCCCTGGATTACTTCCGAAACATAGGCGGACGTCTTTTCGAGGAATACCAGGATGCCTTCATACCGGCGCCGTACGTCTGGACGTTCACGTCCAAATGGACGAGCGCGATTGTGAGGGCAATCAAGCTCATTCCCGAGGAAAAGGTGGAGCGTCTATCCTGGAAGGAAGACCTGGTCACCATACGCATGTCCAGCCCAGGGCAGCGTCTGCTCAATAAACTGGCCGAGATAGATGAAGGCTCGACATGGAGGGACGATGTCCGCGTGGATAGACGGTGTTGGTAATCCCTACAGGATTTACCACAGCTCGGAGGAGGAGACCGGGCCTTCGGGCCCGGCCCCTTCTCCTGATTTAGCAGGTAGAAACATGGAAAAGGAATTCACAGACAATTTCGTGATGGCCGTAGAGAGCCTTACTAGCGACTTCCTCATGACCTACTGGGGCTCGAGGGATAGCTGGGAGTTCACGCCTCCCCTGAAAATGGCCAGCGTGGAACGTCTAAACATGTTGCAACTTGACATAAAGGACGACCTTAGATGGGTAAGGGACAGGATTGAGGACGGGGCCGTGTTCTTCGTTATGAGCCAGGGGTCTGACGGGAGATGGTCCGTCTCGCGTTCCGTTCCCATCAAGGACCTGCTCGATCTTCATAGCATCATGATTGACACAGGTTTGTTTCCAAAGGAGGGCAAATGGACGAGCATAGCGATACTCTCGTGAAAACTCTCGAGGAGATGAAGAGTGAACGCTGCGTGACCATGTTGTGCGAGGCGCTCGAGGACGACCCGGAGGACTACAACTACGGAGATGGCTGTAAAGTCGTAATCCGATATGTGGAAAACGCGTTTGATCTTATTCGCAGATGCTGCAAGTCCGACACGAGGTGGCTTCTCGGCTATGTGCGCGTAGGATGCGCTTTCTCCGTGTTCGTCCTGTACGGGACGGGCACCGTGTCGCTTGTCCGCGTCTTGGGGCCGCAGCAAATGCGGAAACTTAAGGCCTGGCTTCACTTGGGCCTGACAGAGGAGGAAAACCATGCCACTTGACGGAAAATTCATGGACATCCTCGAGAGTCTTACACCCGAGGAATGTCGTCAACTGAGAAGCGCGCTGGGAGAGAGCTACGGTCCACCCCACGCAACAAGATTCGTGCACGCCGAAAGGCTGCTTCCATGTCTGGAAAACAGGAAGACCATAAGGTGGTGTCTCGATCGTGTGCGCGGAGGGTACGAGTTCTTCCAGATGGCGCTGCCCACCAAGGATGACCCGCACTACTATGTCCACCGTTCCTTCCACCACACCCTGAGGGAGCCGTTGCTCAAATGGCTTCTTGGTCATAACAAGATTACCCAGGAGGAATACAAGAGATGGTTGATCTGAGAGACCAGGTGGAGATAATGATGGGGCGCGACGAGGACGACCTTCCGGTCTCCTCCAAACTCGTCAGAGAGCTGGAGGAGCTGTCATCGGCGGATTTGCACAAGATGTTCTACGCGCTCACAGGACACGGATACGAGGGTAGGCTTTTCGTCCGTCATATAGAGCATATCGGCGACATCCTTCCGAGATGCGAAAGGGAGTCGATAGAATGGATTATGAGGAAGATACATCTCAACATCCAGATGGTGTTGTTCCGTTTCCACTTTGACGTACAGCTCGAGGCCGTCCGCGTTGTGCTGACGGACGACCTCGATAAACTCGATGACGCCTTGCACAAACTAAGAAGAGGAGAACTTGAATGAGCAACATACTCTACGACGATGTTGTCAAGACCAGGGCTCTCCTTGAAAGGCTATACCGGATCAAGGACGACCCGAGGGTGATCAGCATCCTGAAAGGCTGCATGCACCTCGACCCTGCGTCCGAGGTGCATCTTCTATCGCTTGTCGACCGACCGGAACTCGTCTATGGCGAAATCCGGAGGCTCAAGGCCACCGACGCGGACGCCCGCGAAACACTTAACTGGCTTGTAAGAAGCTACTGCCAGCAGATGTGCGTGGACAGACGCGGAGGACGAGGGACGGAATTCCTTATAGCCGAGAAAAACGGCGGGGACCGTTTCTGCATTCACAGCGACTGGGGTCTCAGCGCAACGGCGCTATGGGACGCCTGCCGGAACTCGTTGCCCGACGTTACAGAAGGGCTGAGGAGATAGGATGAAGGAAATTTTCGAGATAGAGGAAATCCCTGTCGAGGACGAACAGGACGTGACCTATATGGAGGAGATATGCAGGCAGCCGGGAGACTGGCATAGCGGGTTTGTCAGAAGTGTGTACACGCACACGTTTGACAACTTCGACAGCCTTGAATTGACCCCTCCCCTGAGGATAGCGAGCGTCGAAGGCGTATCCGCTTTCCTCGCGGAGGGGTTCCCAGGACCGAGGTACGACCTTTACTACCTGCTTGACAGAATCCGCCGTGGCTACCGCTACTTCATAGCGTACTCGCGTTCAATGCCTTATGACAGGTATATCGCAGTTCCATGGAAAGGCGTGCACCCCTTCAACGTGTACAACTTCGTCCGTATTTACCTTGAAACAAAAGCAGACACGGCCGGCGAGAGCCATCCGTGCTAGGAACATTGGAGGGCAATCCAAATTGGAAAGAACATGGACATTCAGGTCTCCCGATCCGGGTAGCACCATTGCCCGAATCAACGAGAAAGTAGACTTCATCTCAGGACTGGGCGACGACCTGAACGAGAAGCTGGCGCAGGACGTCAACAACCACCAGATATTCAGTGGAGGGAGTGAGAAGGGCCCCAGAAGGTTCGTCTCCGTCTATACGCGGTCTCTCGAAAGGATGATCGCCCATATAATGACGTACCCTTCATGCCCCGACAAGCATCATACTATTCTGTGGATTCTCCGCAGGGTAAGGGACATAGTCGAGGCCAGAAAGTGCGACGGGTTAATCTACGAGCTTGAGCCGGAGAAAAACGGACGGCAGATTCCTGTCATATGGGGTTTCTCTCCCTCGTCCGACATTGCGGACGCGTTTTCACGCTCCATTGAACGTGTGACCGGAACACGGGGAGGATCGTGATGAGCAATCCGCCTCCCTTAAGAAACATGCGACAACTCGAGCTGGAGGAGGAGATGCACCGGCTGGTGCGTGCCCTTCCAAAGCGGGTTGTCAAACGCGCGATATTCGACATTCTTGGAGTTGCCGCCTTCGGGGGTTCCATCAACAATTGCCGGATACTTGATATGACCAGGAGGGAAGACGCCGTGTGGCTGATACACAAGTTCAGCGGCATGAGCAGGGCGAACAGGAGATGGAGCATACAGATGCTTCTGTACACGATGCGAAAGGGCGTGTGGCTGTTCCTCACCCAGGGGCTCGGAGGCCAGGAGCATATCTACCACGGACAGGCTACAATGGACAGCAAGACGCTAAGGTCGTTTTGCTCGCTTCTAAGACAGAAACTTAAAGAACAGGAGGCATAAATGAGCGAAAGAAAACTATGCTACAAAGTCTTGATTGACGAAATAACCCCGATTCCCGAATCGGACAACCTTGAGCTGGCGCGAATAACCGGCTGGCGATGCGTTGTGCAGAAGGGAGAGTTCAAGGTCGGCGACACTGCCTTGTACTTTGAAATCGACAGCGCGCTTAACCCGCACGACGACCGGTTCGCCTTCCTGAAGGAGCGTTGCTACAAGAAGTTCCTGGACGCCTCGAAGAACCTGTTCGACGAGTGCATCCGCATACGTACCATCAAGCTGCGCGGCCAGTTGTCGCAAGGCCTGCTGATTCCGGTCAAGGACTTCTGCGAAGTGCGCAACAAGAAAATCGGCGAAAGCTGCGCCGACGTCCTCTGCGTCCGCCACTACGACGAAGTGGCGGAACGCGCCGTCCGCGAGACAACGCCGTTCATCGCCCCCAACCAGAAGGGACTGTTCCCTGCCTGGGCGGGTCCGAAGACTGACGAAGAGCGTGTGCAGAACCTTACGGACCAGGACCTTGACGAACACTGGGACGACGAGCTGGAAGTCACGGAGAAGATTGACGGCACCTCGATGACCGTCGCCTACTCCGCCGTCAACCGCCCCGACGACCCGGTTGCCGTCTGCAGCCGCAACTTCGAGCTGAAGGACATGCCGAGCGCCTACTGGGACATGGTGCATGAGCTGAACCTCGACGTCAAGTTGAAGGAGTGGTGCGAGACGCACGGAACCGAAATAACAATACAGGGCGAGCTCAACGGCCAGGGCATCCAGAACAACCGCGATTGCAAGCCGGGGCGCAGCTTCGACGTGTTCCGTATCTGGAACATCACGGAGGGCCGCTGGATTCCGCCGAGCGAACGCTACGTAATTGTGAAGGAACTCGGTCTGAACCACGTCCCGGTTCTCGAGACACGCCGTATCAGCAGCTTCGACGACGGCTCGCGCGACTTCGTGAAGGTCCGCGACGCCATCCTGTCGTACGCCGAAGGCAAGACCGCCAACGGGAACGAGCGGGAAGGCATCGTGTTAAAGGAGCTGAACGGCAACGGCTTCAGCTTCAAGGCCGTGTCCAACGCGTATCTGCTTAAACTGAAATGAAAGACGAACCCGGATGCGCGTTCCTGCTGGTACCCGCGTTTCTGCTGTACATAACCATCGTCTGCGTCGGCAGCTCGAACCCTGTGCTTGACGCTGTGTTCGTGTCGTGCGTTGTGACGATGTTTGTAAACGCGGTCCGGGTTCTCATGACAGACAGCGAGGATGGCAGAATGACCGAAAGGGAAGCTGCAAGAACCTATGTCGCCGCCCCGGCGGAGACTGCGGAGGAGCCGGCGGAGACAGCCGAGAACGCATCGGAAACCGTGACATCGACCTCGGGCGCCACGCCCGACCACATGGTGTTCACGGCCGGCCCCGACGAGAGGATGCTCGAGGAGAACGCCATAAAGGAGAGGCTCAAGACGATGTCCCCCGAGGACACCGCCGAGCTGATCCGCGACGTCATTTGGGGGTTTGCCGAGAGGATGCCAAATACCGTCGGCAGCGGTGACGACATACAGGTGCTGTTCGTTCGCGGGCAGCCTGTGGACAAGTCGGTTTTGACCGACGGCCGGATGACTCATGATGATCTGGTAGACGTAGTCAAAGCTGTGCGCGATCCAGCCTGCGTGTGCGTCGTAAGAAGCGACCACTTCACATTCTCCGTGGACGATGACCTGACTTCCTCCGGATGGCAGGACGTGGTCATAGAATGGCTGTCCGGCGCGTACCGCGATCACCAGAAGAAAATAGCCCTTCTGAAAAAACTCGGATTGATAGTTCCAAGCTGGATTTCACATGGAGACGAATAACAGGATAAAGACGACGACGGCCTTGTTGCTGTTCGTACTTCAGATTTTTGTCGGATGGTATCTTGTGTATTCGGTCGGCTTCGGGATTCCCGGTCGAATCTACACCGGAGTCGTGATGACTGGCATGTCCCTGCAGTTTTTACTGTTAATCGCACCTGGGGCGAACCTGGTGTCGGCGGTGAAGAGCTACTGGAAGGTGCCTGAATGTAAAAGGCATGGATGGGCGCCCGATGAAGTAATCATCTACGTCTACAACACGAAGCTGCCTTTAAACCTGGACATAAAGAGCCGGTACAGTACCATCGTCCCGTTGTACGCGCTGACGGACAAGCTCATAAAGCAGACCGACAAAATTGAGCTCAGGCTTCTAATCCATGCCTGCAGGCATGGGGAGGGTCTTGGCCTGCTTGTCGGACACGGCATGAAGCCAGTCGCTTGCGTGCCCAACTGTGGGTTCGAGTACATAGGATGGTATCGGGACATGGAACTGAACCCGAGTTTTGAACCCGTATTGGCGGGCGTAAGAACATGGTTGTACCGTGAGAAGCCGGATCTTGTGCCATGGCCCGTGTTCAGAAGGCAGCTCGAAAGTGAAGCCAGGGAGTACCTGAAATACTATGACAAGCACCATTGGACGAAATGTTCTACGTAAGGTCGTAAGGCCTATACTTGTTCGTCTGCTGGAGAGGATAGACCGGGACGCGCCCGCAAAGAAACGGACGTGCACCGAGCATGTCGATCCCCTTCCTGTGGACACCGAAAGCCTCGAGCCGATTGCACGCGCTTCCGAATGGAGGCCCGGCGTGCCCGAGAAGCTAAGCCACGCCTGGATGGTCCAGACTGAACAGGCAAAACGCAAATGACTTCGATTAGTTGTTAAAAAGAACATCCCCGCGCGTAATAATATTGTAACGGGGATGTTCCCCATGAAATTTTCAACTCAATGTAGGAGAAAAAAGAAAATGAAAATTGAAGTCAAAAAACACGATTACATGTACCTCTACAATGACGGCGCCCAGACTGTGGCCGGCATGAACATGCACGGTGAGAGTATCCAGGAGCTTGAAGACAAACTTCATGCAGATTGGAAAAAGAAAGCCTCAGACTTGGAGGCCAACCAAAACTTCATTGCCGGCCTTCCCGACATCTCCTTGATGTCCGTATTTGAGTTTCGGGACGGAGCGGTTTCCCTTGTAGTCAAGGACGGTAAGTGGACAAGCTGCGGACGCAGTTTCGACACGCGTGAAGAACTTCTTAACTATATAGCCGAGGCGATGGGTGAAACGGAACATGCAATCTCGATAGCCGAGGCTAATTGGAAAGATTTTAAAGAAACAGTTGATAAAGCCATCGCGCCGTTCCGCGAGGCAATAGACAAAGGGGTAGCCAACCACATTGATTGGTAATCTTAAAAGGCCACGGGCCCGGCGCGAAAGCGTCCGGGCCTTTTTCTTATTTGTTAGCATGTGGAGGGTTGGCAGGCCCCTCCGCGAAAATCTTCAACGGCCCTCCTGCGGGCTTAAGCAAAAGGAGCTTAAAGAATGAACATCACGCAACGCAACTACCTCAAGCAGAAGGTCGATGCAATCATGGGACGGTTGAACTCCGACGTGCAGATCGCACGCTCGAAGGCAATCTCCGAAATCCTGGCTTCCACCTTTGAGGAAAACCTTCGCACCAATATCGTCGAGATGACCCACGCCCTCGACGCCATGTCGGCCGACCCCAAGGGGTTCGTCGACGAAGCCATGCGCACGTGGAGCGAGCAGAACCACCAGTTCTACACGAACTATCCGCGCAATGACGCCCGTGACGCCTCCAACTACTTCAAGAGCATGCTGAACCATCTCGGCAGCACCGTCATCACCTCGCTTGTCAGGAGTGAAGGCCTTCTCCCGGACTCCGAGACCGCCGGCGCCACCATCGCCAAGGTTTTCGATGAATTCGAGAACATCTACAAGGTAATCTCACAGGAAGGCAACAAGCTAAAGGACCGCATCATGCTGGACAAGGACGCCGACGCGCTGGTCAAGGCGCTTGCGGATTTCGAGACCATGCTCACCGTCCGCACGAACACTCTGCTGGCGGAGTACAAGGATAAAAAGGAAGCCCCCGCCGACATCCCTGCGCCGGTCAAGCCGAAGGTTCGCCGCTGCCGCCGTGAAGTCCGCAAGAAATAATCATCGCATTTGTTTGTTCAAAAAGGAGGCTTGCAATGAAAAGAATATCACTATTTTTGAGCAAGACCGGACAGGTCCGCTGCTCCCAGGAGGAGGCGAGGCATCCCGACGAAGTGGTCGAAGGGCTGGCCGCGCGCTCCGGCGCGTCCTCCTGGGAAATCTATGTGAAGGACGATATGGGCGAACGTGGTCTTCTTTCAGCCAACGCCAAACTGGCCGACAAGGCGGTGAGAGACCTCAAGACGTCTTTGGGTGGCGTGGAGGCGTTCGCCTCCTCGCTTCGTTCGAGAATGGCGGAGGCGCCGGATGCTGCGGAAGAACCCTGACAAGGAAACGCTTGCGAGAATCGTAAGCCTTCTGGGCCAGTACTCGACCAACTGGGGGGATGTCGCCAAGCGGCGCCCCCCGGGCACCAAGGCCTTCTTCGACTACCTGTTCGGCGACGTGGGCAGGATACAGGACCTTCTGCGCTCCATGACCGCCGAGCAGCATGTCGAGATATCCAACCTAATAATTCGCTACGAGGGCGTTACATCAACGCCGTCTCGGGACAGGCGCCTGGTGCTCGAAGGCCACAACACAAACATGTACTCCCCCCTCATCTCTTTCGAGGACAAGCATTACATGAGCGCCATGATGGGCAACGAGGCGTACTGGAGATGGCTACGGGGCACCGTACCGCAATTTCGTGAAGGCGGTCCCAAAGCCGCCTATTTCGTGTGCGGGCTATGCTTCGGATCGAACAGACCTGGCACATGGTACTGGATTGACGCATCCCCTGACAGCGAGGAGACAGTGACTTGCGACTACTACAAGACCATGTCCTCCTGGCTTGCGAGAAACTCCACCGCGCTTATGGAGGCAAGACGGACATGACTTACAACGAAGCTTGCAAGAAACTGTATCCTAATGCCTGCGCAATCCTCTTGAAGCTCGGAATACAGTGGGGGCTGGACGACTCGGCCGCAAAGCTCCGTGCCGGGCTGATGGAGGACGACGGCGCCTTCCTGGACGCCGTGGAGTTGTTTATCAAGTTCAAACGCATGGTGGACGGATTCGTGCGGATACACGGCAGGAACATATACGGGAATCTGATTCGGTTCGACGACGTCCAGTCGTTAAGGGCCGGGATGGACCTGTTTCGCTTGAGAATAGAAAGAAGGGGGCGTTCCTTTGTCTTCCGTAACATACGGGAGGGAAACCAGATCGCTTTCTTGCGAACGGCAGAGGATTCCTGTTCGTACTGGATTGTGTTCAGCAAACGCGACGAGCTGGTAACGAGCGAGATTTTTGCCAGCGCCTACTGCACCGTTGTCAACGTAAGGGAAGGAGGCGTATGATGTTCCGCGAATATCCAAAGAAAGTGCTGCAGAAGTATCATGGCATGGCCGTGGGCATACTTGAAAGGGCGGATATGAAACGATATCCTCCAAACGACCCGCAGCTCTACCATGCGATTTTTGAGCTTCTCTACGAAAACGACACGGCGTTCATGGACGCCCTGGAGCTGTACCTGAACGCCAAGCTCGAACAGGAAGGGAAGATGGAGATTCACGATTCCATCATCCAGCAGATGATACGTCTGGACGACCCCGATTCCATAAAGAGGGCCGCCGGATGGCTTCGCGAATGCGCGATAAGGAGCAGGAACACGTGGGAGGCGTTCACAGGGGCGAGGGTCCTGGCCTTTCTGAGGGCAGATAATACTGCCTGCGGCCAGTGGTTCGTCTATCCTGAACGCGAAGAGTTCTTCACCAACGAGTGCATGAAGGATTCCGCCAAGTTCATGTCGCAGGTATTGAGGTCTTGCTCATGATTACGTCATTGACTGCTGTATACCGCGCGGAGGCCCTCAGGCTACTGCAGCGGATGTCCCTGTCGGCCACACAACCTGACCGGGACAAGCTCGTGGCGGACATCAAGGACCGTATGGAGACGGACGACAAACTCTTCCTCGACGGTCTCGACCTTCATATCCGATGGCATCACGAAGTCGAGAACCGGGTGGTGAACATATACGGCAGGACGGTGTTCGGAAACCTGGTGCGGTTCGACAACCGGGAGTCCATCAGGGCGAGCGCCGACATGGTCAGGTACGTAATCTATGGCACAGGCCGCAGGTTCCGCTTCATGCCTCGCGGCATCGAGACCGGCGAATTCATCGGTCTTCTCAAGACGTCCATGAACGACCCTGACTCATTCTGGGTGATACACGATGACAAGAGCGAGAGCGTCACGCGTGAGTGCCTAGAGTGCGCCGCCCTGATAGTCCCGGAAATAATGGAGGACACCAGATGAGCAGGACCTGGCCTGAGCCGTGGAGGGACGATTCCGCCCATATGGAGACCGACCTGCTTGTCCAGAGGGTGAACCTTCTCATCGACAACAACGTCGATATACACTTCACCATAAACATGGTTTCCTTCGAGGTAATCGGCCACGTGCACAACATGGACGACGAGGAGGTGCGCGACGTCCTCTGCAAGTACGAGAAGACAAGCCTGCTGGAGCGTCCGACCAAACCAGAGCTCCGTGACAGGGCATGGAGAAGGGGGATGATGGTGAGGCTTCACTACCAGACCCCTCCTGCCCGCAACGGAGGCGTAGTCCAGTGGGCGTTCATAGAAAGGGGCTCCAACTTCTTCAACGAGCTGGAGAGATTCGTCAGAGCTAACATGCCCGAAGCATATGGAGGAATGGTGCCTGATGGATAGGACCTACAGGGAGGCTGTCGACGCTGTCACTTTGCTCAACGACGAGCTTGCGATGACCGGCACACGGGTGGGGCCAGTCCTCCTGTGCTGGCGTCGCGGCAGTCGCTACATAACCTATGTTCAGAGGGGACAGGCGTCCCTGATCGATTCAGAAGAGGGATTCGGCCTTCTCCAAGACAAGATAAGGCTGGACCCTTATTTCGCAAAAGGGCGGGACGATCGTGTGACAAGGCTGCTCAAACCTATCAGGGACGGGTTCGAGATAATACTCGTGCCCGTAAAGGCCGTCTATGGAAACCACGGCTACACCGCCACGACAATGGAACGCTCCGTCTTCGGGTACACCGGGGTCCTGCTCCTGTATGTGCCCGGGGAGTGGTGCAGGCATGCCCTGAATATGGCCAGAAGGCGGATTCAGGAAAGACAACGGGAAACAATGAGGCCGTTATGGATGTCAAGGATTTTATGAAACTTCCGGAGATTGAGCGCATAGACATGGTGAACTCCTGGTTCAGGAGGGCTACGAGCAACAGGGCCGGGATGTTCCCTATAATAGCAAGACTCACGGAAACACGCGAAGGCACCCGGTTCGTAATGTGTCTGACAGGAACTGTAATGCCTGTTAACTACAACTCCGTTCTCAGGTTCATAAGGCAGTCCAGGCAGGACAGAATCGGCAAGATGGACTTGCGGGACTTGATAAAAGACCTGGAGTTCGGGATCGCGGAGCCGGACATTCTTTTTGCGCCTACCGCCATAGGCTTTTTCGATGAAGGGTATACGGGCTTTCCCTGGCTTCGCCCCGGAACGGGCTGTCTGAAGGCCTGTAATTGGAAGTCTTCCATAATCGGGTGCATCGTGGAGGCCGTTTTAGGAAAGGGCACATTCGAAGGAGTCGAACTATGAACAGAAAACAATTCTCGCAGCTTCCTACTGAAAGGATAACGGAAATGGTGAACCAGTGGTTCGACGAATTCCCAAAGTGCAGGCCATTGCTGGTCGTGCCTAGGAACCCGCGCCACTCGGACTGCTTCTGCATGACCCGGCGCATGATATGCGAGTCCGACGAGGAGGGGATTGGCAGCACAATCCTCTGGCTCAAGAAGAACAATCGTTCCTCGTCCTCCATTCTGGGCGAAATGAGGAAGGAGATAGAGCGGCAGGACTTCGTCGGCTTTATTTTCTATACCACAATCGTCGCGTTCCAGGTGAACTTGACGACGCTGCCCAGCAAGGCGCTGTCCTACTCGCCTTCCGATGGGTTGATATTCGTCACGCGCGAAAATCTGCTCCATGGCTGCAACGGAATGCTGGTGGATGTCGTGAACGACATAACAGGGGCGCAAAGGAGGTTCCAGGAATGGAGAAACGTAAAATAAGGGAACTGTCCCCCATGGACTTCATTGCGCTCTGCAACGAGTTCTACTACAAGTACAGGGATGTCGACAAAGGTCTGTGCCCGGTAATCGACGTGACCTCGACACCGATGTTCTGGTATGTGTTCGAGCCTTTCTGTCCGGCGACGGACGAGGGGTTATACATGTTCCTCCGCAAAGCCACGGTTAACCATGTCTTGTCCGGACGTTATCACACCATGGCGATACGACACGCCGACAAGCTTGAGGACCCCAACCTTCTAGGATTCTCCCCGGCTGTAGGCCACAACGGAGGAATGCTCATAAACGACTATTCCTTCGAGGCGAAGACAGGGCCGTCCTACTACTGGACGATAGAGCGATCAGGGCCTTCATATGAAGCGTTTATCTCGATATTGTCCAGAGCCATGTGAACAACGCCGCCGGGCGTCAAACCCCGGCGGTCTTTTTTAGCTTGTAGAACCCGTTGTAAATTAAAACTGTTGCACTCATATACTCTTAATAATAAAGCAGGCCTTGAGATGACCGAGGAACTTAGGAAAATATTGATTAAGACGGCTGCAGAACCGCAGGAGGAGCCTTTCCGCCCGGCCCTGATAGGCGACCCTGTTAAGTTCGCCAAGCAGACCAAGCCGTTCAAGATTAGCGACGCGGCCATATCGGCCGGCGTCTGGATGGCAGGCGCCCTGTTCTGGGGCAAGATGATGGAGATATGGAACGGGAAGACCATCGACAACTACTGGGAGCGCACCGACCCTTATGCCGGACTAAAGGACGAGAACGGCAATCCTACCGAGGATTACGACAAGGCCAGGTTCCATGACAGGATGGGGAAGATCGCACGTCTTCTGTCGGCGGGCGGAGCCGGTTTCCTGTCCAGTGTCGTTGACCAGGCGATAGGCGGGCAGCCGTACAACTACATGGGCTACAAGGTTCCTACAACGCCCAAGGACATAGTGATAGCTTTCACGGGCGCGGGCTCCGGCGCGCACCGCGCAAGGAAAGGCCGTGAGCACGACATGGACGTAGCCGACCTTGACAGCCGTTATGGAAAGGGCCGCTACGCCCTGTTCAACCACAAGCATCTCAGGGAGGCCCAGGAGTTTCTCATGAACCTTCCGCCCGGATGCCGTATAAGAATCCAGGGACACTCGTATGGCGGCTCATCGGCATGGAAGCTGGCGCAGTTCGCCAGCGATAACGGCATTCCAATAGACCGTCTCGACACCTTGGACCCAATCGGAATGTCCCCCGAAATGCAGTTCAAAGGCAAACCTGAGCTGGTAAAGACATGGGAGAACCATCTCCCCAAGAAGCGCCGGCTATGGTACTGGCCTGACTTCCTCGCCACAATTGGCCATGTCCGTCGTGAACTCAAGGGGGCGGACAACAAGATTTACACGGAGCCGCAGTACAACGATCATAGCGGAATCCGTCTTGTCGACTTCGCGGGCGACAAGAAGCGCAATCTCCAATATGACATGAACGCCGACCACCCGTTAAGCGCGTTCACCGAGGAAGGGCTTCTTACCAAGACCGCTTCGGACTGGAAGAACTGGTACAGGGAGCGTAAAGCTGCCGTCAACACAGACGCCAAGGATTACGCAAGCTCCTCTTTCCGTGCACTTGTAGGAAAGTTGACGGGTATATAGCACGACGTTCAAATAATAAGGAAACAATATGAACTGGAATGACATCAAGGCGATTGCCAAGCGTGGCATCGCGCAGAAGAAAGCAACGGAAGAGAAGATTGAACGCACCAACGAGCTGATGACGAAGTACGCCGTAGCCAAGCAGGCCAGCGACACGGTCGACCTTATGAAGCGCACCGCCGAGATGCTGCGGGGCAAGATGCCGGCGCCAAAGCTGGGCAGCGACCCCTGTCTCCGCTCCCTGCGTCGCAAGCTCATAGCGGCCAAGCACGCCAACGACGGCTCCGACAGTTTCCAACGCGTTGGAAAATTGATACATGGGTTTATCAAAAGAGACCCGCTTGCCCGCATCGCCAAGATAGCGGCCGACCGCGATGAACGGCTTGAGAAGGCCAAGTACAAGGAGGAGCAGGCGAAGACGGTCACCGAGGAAACCCGCAAGGGACAGCCCGAAAAACCCACCACGGCCCCGATGGAAGGTCAGCCGCATGACGGCGAAGGCCGTGAGGTAACTTTTGGCGACGGTCGCACAGTCACTTTCAAGAGCGCCTCCGAACGTCAGCAATGGCTCGCCAACAAGGTAAAGGAAGCATACAAGAGGGCCGGGATGTGATTGACTGGGTCGGCGTAAAGCAGGCGGCCGACCCGCTCTGGAACCCTGAGCCCAACGTCCCGCCTGTATACAACAAATGGGTTCCTCGCCCCGCTTCCGGTTTTCACACGTTCGGAAGAGGCGACAATCTTATGGGGATAGCCGACAGGTACGGTGTCTCTCATCGTCGTCTCGCTCTTGCCAATCCAACGCTTAGCCCGAACTCCATAAGGGAGGGTACCCGTGTAAACATTCCGATGAATGAGAGGGAATGGCTGATGAAGACTAAGGGCTTCGACCCGGAGGCCGTGTCCGCTCTTCCGGCAAATTTCGCAAAGGCCGTGCGGATGCAGGAGTCGCAGGACGGAAAGTACCTACGTCCGTTCGGCAACGCGTCGTCGGCCAGGGGCATCTACCAGATGCTGCGTGACAGGTTCAACATAACCAAGTCGCGCCACCCCGAGATGAAGACGTGGAACCACGACGACCTGCTCACCGACAACAGGAAGGCACAGCAGGCCTTCGACTGGACGATAAAGGACAACATGCGCCGTTACAACTACCTCAACGGGACACCAATGCCGGTCAACATGATGATCCGCTCCTGGCACCAGCCAGGCAACTTGTACAACCAACGCGCAATCGACTACGAGAAAGCCGTAATGAAGCAGATGGAGCTTATCCTGCAGGCGGCGCAGAACAACCAGGTCACCAAGCTCAAATAGCTAAAAAAGAACCTGCTTCGAGTAATAATATTGTAGGAGGCAAGTTAGCAGCTTCCCTCCTGCGTCATGGCGGTACCCTTTGTGCTGCCGCCATTAAAGGTTTTACTGACCGGGGTTTCACAAACCCCGGTCTTTTTATTTTAGGTCGTTGGTTTCAACTGGCGGCCCTGCTCCAATGTGCTTAGGAGTGGGGCCGCTTTTTATTAGTTTGTTTAGCACATAAAAAGGAGGGTTTATGACAGTGCATGAAGTTACAATGCTCGACCTTGTGGGGACCAAGAAGATGCCGCCCGTTGACCGGCAGCATGTGCAGCTCCTGCTCAAGGCGGTACTGAGGTTCGTCAACATCCGTTACCAGACATCCCTGCAGCGTCCATGGGAGTTCTCGGCGGGGGACTGCGCCGAAGCTGTTTTCTCGCCGCTTGACCACGATAACGTCGTCCATTGCCTTGCCGTGATAAAGCGGCTCCTTTGGCGTGTGCAGCTTCGTGTGTCGTCGTCGGTGGGCGTTTGGAACGTGGTTACGGACGGTGGCATCAACGAGCAGGACGGCCCTGTGTTCTGGGCAGCCAAGGACGAGTTGCGGGCGGCCAAGGGGGAGAATGTCCGTGCACGGGTAAGGAAGGCGGTCTACCGTGACGACGAGTTTTCCGGCACAGTACCGGATACGGAGTCCTGCTTCCGTCTTGAAGCGGATTTCGCCAACGTCGACGGCATGACGCTGGAGGAGTCCAACAGTGACTTTGAACGAATCTTCGACAGCGTCATAGGCGTAAACCGTCAGTTGGCGGATGTCATAAACCAGTCCAGGGCAGTGGTATGGCTTGCCAGACAGGCCGCCTTCGGAACCGATGGAAATTACTGGAGGTCCGCCCGTGTGTAGCGATTTCCTGTCATTATGCGGCATAGCGCAGCCGGACTGGCTTATAGCGCTGATGATTCTGTGGGTGGTAGTCTGTTTCCTGCAGTACATCACGCTCGTTGGACGTGTCGACGACATGCTTGTTATAGCCGTCTTTGTCTTCGAGGTTCTCCTGATGTTCGCCGTGGAATGCAAGTGGTGGGAGAACAAGGGGAACGAGATGGCCAAGGACGTACAAATGCAGATTTTCTACAACAGGTACGAATCCTGGGGAAATCACTGGAAGGACGAGAAGGCCCTTCCGTCGCTTGAAAGAATCGGCACCGAGGCGAAAGCCTATTTATACCGTAAGCAAAAAGGAGAAAACAATGAAGAGGAAAAGACTGTTCTTCGGGGGCACGTTCGACCCCATACACATGGGCCACATTAACCTGGCGCTAAAGACAATAGAAATGGGGTACGCTGACGTCGTGTCGTTCATGCCCTGCGGCCATCCTTCGCATAAATCCTCGACAGGCGCCGACATGAACAGCCGACTAGCCATGGTCCGTCTCGCCTCGAAGGAATACAAAAATCTAGAGTACACGGATTTGGACATCCATTCGGATTTGTCCTACACCTACATTACCGTGGACAGGATTCGCCGCGTGTTCCTGATCGACGAGGTAGGAATGCTTATCGGCATGGACAGCCTTATCGACATGCACAACTGGGAGAAGGCGAAGGAGTTCACGAAGAAGATTCACTTCTTCACCTACCCGCGACCAGGAGTAACGCCCCCTACCCTGGATCAGCTCACCGAGTGGTTCGACAGTGAAACCGCCTTCTCGCTGATGAGCGGGATAATGGGCGGAGTTACCGATCGAGACACAATGAACGTTTCCAGCACTGAAATCCGCAAGGCGGTCAAGGAGCACAAGGGGCTTGAGAACCTTGTCCCGGCGTCCGTGGCCGAATATATCTACGACAACCATTTATACGAAGAGGAGGATTAACAATGACCGTCTACATCTATTTCTGGGGCCATACCTCGGTGCCGGGGCGCATTACGCGTTCCTGTCTGAGCCAATGGTATCCAGCGCCGTTCACCGAGAACGACGTGACATTCCCCACGGCCGAGCATTACATGATGTACCAGAAGGCGAAGCTGTTCGGCGACAAGGAGGCCATGAAGGCGATTCTCGAGGCCGGCACGCCGAAGGCGGCCAAGGAACTGGGCCGCCATGTGAAGCATTTCCGCCCGGATGTCTGGGAGAAACATTGCCGTGAAATCGTCGCGCAGGGCAATTACCTGAAGTTCTCGCAGAACAAGGAGCTTGGCCATTACCTCAACCGCACCGGCAAGGCAATCCTTGTCGAAGCGAGCCCCTACGACAAAATCTGGGGCATCGGAATCAGCCGTGAGGACGCCGAGAAAGGCGTCGACTGGCAAGGCACCAACTGGCTCGGCGAGGCGCTCATGCGGGTGCGCGACTGGTTAAAGCCCTGGCATCCGGAAGGAACGGTGAAATGAAGAGGGGGAGGTGAATATGTGGAAATGTGTTTGCGACATCTGCGGAAAGGAGATGATACCGCTTGACGCGCATGAGTGCAGAATTAGCTTCAAGGACAAAAGCAAGCGTTTTATCCATGCTCTGACAATCACGATAGACACAGGCCATTATGTAGAAAACCCGATTCCGTTGTTCGAAGGTCAGGTGTGCAACGACTGCGCCCGCAAACTGGAACAAGGGCTACGGGAAGACATCAAAAAAATACAAAGTGACATAAAAGACAAGGAGGCGAAATGACACAGAAACAAACATGGCACGAACGACATGTCCGACTGGTCGCCAAAGCGCGGGACATGCGGATGTGCGACCGGCTCAAACCACGGCATCCGGAAGGAACGGTGAAATGAAGAAGAAGCCCGATGAAGAGCAGAGCTACGAGCCAATCCAGTGGACTCGTCTTTACGTGGACGACGAGACGTTCCAGGCAACCCAGGACGTTACCATGATAATCATGGCCGTCGTCTTCCTGTGGAGAATGTTCGCATGAGAAGGAACACCGATCCAGGAGACCCCAGGATTGTCGTTCTGGCGATAGGATGCGCCATGTTCATGACACTGGCGTGGTTTGTCTTGGCCGTCTTTTCGACCCGCTGAAAAGCACTCTCACGGGCAACCGCGAACCCCCGTTGGAATAACTGTCTTAAAGACAGTCCGGCGGGGTCATTGCATTTACTGGCTAAAATAAAGCTAAGTAATTGCGTGTCAATAAGTTAAAACAAGCACAAAAATGGGCGTAAGATTTTCCAACGCGTTGGAAAATCGAGTCGCCGGAACGGGTGAAAGGAAATGCCCAATTCCAAGGAGTTGTTCATACAGTATTTGAAGGGAAAACTGAGGCGTCTTGGTTTCAGTTCGAGAAGGAAAATAGATGTCACCCTAGAGGGCTGGGTGATTGACGGCGGATTTCATTCAGCGTGGGTTTTCCATGCCCTGCCGTATGTGACGCACGCCCTGAAAGTCAGGCACCCCGGCGAGTTCGTCAATACGGAGGACGCGTATGAAGCCGCCGTGTCGCTGGCGCACCAGCTCTCGGACAACTACCGCTACCACAACGTAGGGGTATCCATCGTAACAAGAGCTTAAAGGAGAAGAAATGTCGAAGAGATTCAAACTGGTCCTTAACAAGGACATCGTCCGGTACATGGTGGAAGACAATGCGCCGGGCGACAAGAAGAAGGACATCACGCTTGAGCGCCCGCTTCCGGGCGTTGTCGAGTTCACGGCCCACTTCGGCGACGGCCCGCAGTCACGCGCGGACGCCGCTTCACAGCTCCGTCTGGCGGTATCCGAGTGGATTCGCCAGGAAGTCGTCGGCGAGGTCGTCGACGTAATCAACAGAACAGAGAAAGGAGGAAAATGACAATGGCAAACAAGAATGATTTTGTAGCGTACTGGAAGCAGCGTGTCAATGATGTCAAGACGAAGTGCCACGGCGCCATACAGAAGGCCAGCCGTGAAGCGCATGAAACCCTTAACGTCGAGGTCACGACGAGACTGATGACCGAGCTCAAACCGGAAATCCAGAAATTGCTTCGCAATGCAGTCATCGAGATGTTCAAACCACAGTCCCGTCCGAAGGCGGTATCAGTACCATGGACGGCGTTCGCCACCGGCGACGGGGCGTTCCGAACCAGCATGGTCGGCATCGTTCAGACGGTCGCAAAGAACGTGCAGGAGAGAACGGGTACGCTTACAGGCATAGAAGACCTTGAAATAAGCAAGGTGTATAAAAACGCCAAGGAGGAAATAAGCGAGCTGGCCAATAAGTCGTTCTCCGAGCTGGACGATATAGCCGTAAGGACCTTGGACGTCATGCTTGCCGACAACTCCGAAGACAATACCGACACATGGGACGACGCCCAGAGCGACATGGAGGATGTGGCGAAGGGCTGTATAACCAAAATCACAGGAGTGGTCGACGCGTTCCGGGAGACCGAGCAATGATGCAATGCGGAACAATGACGGCAGTGTTGCTCCTGTCGTTGGTAATCTGCCTGGTAATACACGTAGCGCGCGGTTTCATTGTGGGAGATTTTGACGACGGTGTTCCCCCCTTGTGCATATTAGGCATACTAACGCTTCTTTTCGGAGTAGGGGCGGCCACAATGACGGAGGACGGCGACATATCCACCTACTCCGGCGCAAGGCAGTACGCCAACAAACACAAAGACGATGAAGAAAAGGAAAAACAAAATGAAAAACAAAGTGAAAAAGCCGATGCTCCTGCTGACGCTGTTCCTTCTGACATTCCTCCTATCGACCTCCGCGTCTGCGATGTCAGGGTCGAGAACATGGGTCCTGGTGGAAACCATGTTCTCGTCGTCGTCCCCAGGACTGGCAAGGGTGTGGAGCGACGGTCTGGCTATATCCCGGGCTCGGGAAGGCCTGTTGATTTTCAGGATGCGGGACGCGTCGTCGGAGGAGGAGCGGTGGCTGAAGGACAAGCGGGGTGTCTGGACGGGAAAGGCGACCACCCTCTATTGCGACACGATGAAGGTGATTCTCGTGCAGGGGGAGAAGGACGAGAAGGGAAGTGAATACTGCAAAAGGGGAATCGCCTTCAAGCTCATGCCCGACGGCAAGTGGGAAAGCGGAGTCTACCTGATGAGGACCTACGGATGGGGTACGTCCTACCGTGAAAGGTGGGGCGACTTCCTGTTCGGTCTCGGTGAAGGCAAGATATGACGACCCGGGAGGACAACAGGATAATAACGGTCAGGCTGTTCGAGTGCCCGATATGCGGGAGGCGTTTCCTGGACCGACCCACCTGCCGCTGCCACATGGACATGAAGCACCGCGCCATCGGCCATGTCACAAATAGTGAGCAGAAGCAGGTGACCGACGCTTTGCAGAACCTCAGGCTCAACAGGCTTATCGGCCACGGCTTCGTGATACTTCGCCGAGACGGAAACATCACCAAGGGGATATGCCTCGGCGTGCAGATATCGCGCACAATGGGACGTGACGCCAGGTTCAAGAACAGGATTTTCCTGGACCTGTACTACAAGGACTATGGAACACAGCGCAACATAGACTACTGGCGTGAACAAGGAAGGCCCGCGAACATAAAGGGCTACCTCGGCAGCTTCGACATCTGCCATTTGTACCAGACCAGACGCGAGGCGCTGGCAGCCCGCGACCGTCTTAAAGAAGTGCCCGTACCCGATGAAAATAGCGGGGAAAACGGGTGATAATCAATTGAAACGAGGGGCGCAGGTTAGGTGACCTGCGCCTTTTCGTCTGTAAACACAAAGGACAAGGAGGTCCAAAAAATGAGTTTCCACTTTATCACGCTCTCTCTGCCGTTCTACGCAATCAACGCAAACAGCCCGGTTCCGGTGTCCGCCGTCAAGGCGGGTGGCCATCCCATGTGGGAGGCAATCGGCTATGACTACGACGGGCTCACAATCGGCCTCATTCCTGAGGCCTATCATTATGTGCTGTTTGCGGACAGCAATCGCAAATCCACTTGGGTTTATGACCGTAGATGTGGTCAAAACGTAAGCCGGTTTCCGGCCCGCTTCCAGGAAAAGTACTATCGCAAGTTCGACCCGAGCGATTGGAAATCCGTCTTGGATTTCATCCAGTCGCTTCCTACCACGGAGACGTATGACGCGCAATACTTTGAGCCCGTTGACTACGTGTGGAACGTTTCCGCCCCCGCTAAGGACGAGTTCGATATCTTATTCAGAATGTACGGAAAGAACAGGATCGAACCGGACGAGTGGGGCAATATAATCATCCCCAAGCCAACCACCGATGAGGTCAACATTATGCTCGACGCAGGCCTCTCCCTTTATAAGGACGACATAAGACCAATACGTTTACCCGAACATCTGCTCGGCGAAGGAGGTGAACAGAATGCTTAAGAAAATTTACCTGAGATGGCTCCTTCGGAAGCTTCCGCAGTTCACTCCCGCCAGGATGGAAGCCCTGTCCAAGGCTAGCTGGAGCGCGCTGAAGCTTCTGTCGCGGGCCGTCAAAGCCAACCTGAATTTCAAGATGGACGACGGCGCGACCCCGCCTGAGACCGTCATCCGCGTCTACCAGGACAAGATGAACTACACGCTCATCGTCCCGGTGAACGGCAAAATCATGTTGTGGAATCTTGTCCACGGCATCTCGGTCGGAATGGAGTATGACTCCATATCCGGCGCCCTGGCCGCTCTGTTTTACGACTACATAAAATGAGCTGGCTATATGAACTAAAGCAGGAGATTCTGGTACGGAGGATATTCCGCTACAAACCGGAAATCTACCTGCGGCGCGACAGGACGGAGGAGCTCAAGTCACTTACAAAGTGGCAGCTCCTCCGTTTGCTTCATTTTTTTAATGACGAGAGTCTATGCTGGGACTGGTCGGACGCGGACAACATCTTCCGTCGGACCGGGGGAGTATACAACACGGTGATGCTGTACCGCTCGCCCGCGAACAATCTCGTCGTCCGTTCTGAAACAGCCCACGAGTGCAACCATCGCATATGCGACACGTTCCACGAGGCCATAACCGTTTTTATTTCTTTACCATTGTAAAAAGGAGGAAAAATGACCCAGACAAGCTACTACTGCAAGTGCTGCTACAAGCCGTTCCCCACCATGACGGCCCGCGACGAGCACGAGAAGAAATGCCAGGAGATGTACTGCATCACCGTCAACCGCTATACCGACGGTGACTTCCGTGTCTCGAAGCGCCGTGTCTTCGAGAACGAGGACACCCTCAAGGACGACAACGGCAACAAAATCAAGCTGCTCGACTGCGCCCGCGATCTTGGCGGCGCCATATCCGAATACAGCATTTACTGCTGGAAGAGCGACATCGAGCACGCCTTCAACCTTCTCACCGAATACACGCTCCGCTTCCTCGACGACAAGGGGAAGCAGGACTTCCTGGCGGACGCGAAGAAATTCGTGGACAGGGGGTACAGCATATGAAGACAAGGGGGGATGCCTGGCTCTGTTCGCATTGCGGGAAGATGTTCCGCAATGCAAGAACCTGCAAGGAGCACGAGGACTCCTGTGAACGCCATTACCTGATAGAGGTCTTCGACTACGGGTATGGCGTGTACGAAGTCGGCGACCAGCTTCTCTCGTGCGACGAGATGATCAGGCTGCGGGAGCGCATGCCGCCGCTGTTGAAGGACGCCCCGGAGAAGGAGCGCATGGAGGACGAGTCAATCGTCTACCGTGTTCTTACGACCGAGAGCGGAATGGAGGCCGCCTTCAACAAGCTTACCGCCTTCGTTCTCGAGCATATCGACAAGAAACTGCACAAGACATTTCTTGAGCAGGCGCAGGACTACGCGGAGGGACTGGAATGAAGGAGGAAGGCGGCTATTTCTTCTGCGAGAAGTGCGACAAGCCCCATCATTCCAAGGCCGATTGCCAGGAGCACGAGGTTTCATGCGTGCCCCTGGTCAAAATCAGCGTGGAGAGACGTTCGGGCGTCATTTTCCGCATCGACACGACTCGTTTCGACTGGGACTGCATATACGCCAACATGCACGCTGTCGCCCCGCGTTCCGTGGGCTCCCCTTTCAGGGAAGGCCGCGACGTGTATTCGATAATCACGCCGGTCGAGACCGCCGGCGAGTCCTTCGGCCAACTGGCCGCCTACGTTCATATATGCATGGACGCCGAGAAGGAGGCCTTCGACAAGGCGGCCGGTGTGTTCATAGAGAAAATGTTCATAAATGGAGAAAGCGAATGAAGGTTCTTTACAAATGCGACAAGTGCGGACGGCTGTTCGAGAACAAGAAGGAATGCCAGGAGCACGAGGTGTCGGAGATTACCGTCGCCTGGCTGCTGGTGGTGCATGTCGACCCGGGGAGAGGGACGGCCAGCAAGCGTCCGATGATATGGGCCTACCACAGCCTATCGCCCGAATTGTCGCGGCACAAGGCGCTGGACCCGTGGGGCGACGGCATGTCGTTCCGCATCCTGGTCTACCGTAAGGACGACGTCCCCGAAGGGACAAGGCTTCTCCAGGCGTTCGCGGAGGAGAGGCTGGAGTCTGCGAAAGGCGAGGTAAGGGCCATCGACCCGTCCAGGAAACTGGACGAAAATGACGTCCATAATGAGTAATAATGGATCAAGGGGAGAGTTACTCCCCCGCCCGAACCCCGCCGGGCATTTCCAAAGAGCGGGAAAATCTCATGTAGGAGAAAAATCATGTTTACAATCGCTGGCCTTTCCGACGCAATCTACAATGTCTCCAAGCTGGATCTGACAGACTTCCTAAGGTTCCATCTGGACGACGCAATAAAATCAAACATGGACCCAATCGGGTATCTCGTCCACGAGTACCTGGCGCCGACCGCCGATTACTCGGTCCGTCGCTACCTCTCGCCTGACCATGAGAAGCGGCTTCAGACGGTCCTGTTCAATGCCATGGCGCCTTTCCGTGGCGCCCTGTTGGCTGCCCGTGAATGGCTTCGCAACGAAGCCGCCAAGGCAAACGAAGCCGTCGAAGAAAAGCAGGCCGTCCGCTTCCAGCGCATCGCCAATGGCGAAATCCACACGCCCCTGCCGGTAGCGGGACCGTTCGACGCTTTCGAGGCCCTCTGGCCCGAAGAGCAAGAAGAAATAAACAAGAAGAAGGCTATCCGTCGAATCAAGCTGAAGCTTCGCCGGCGCGATGAACTCACAGTCGAGGAAGAGACGCTCCTGGAGAGCGTCCGCGAAAAACGCCGCGTCAGACTCCCCAAGGAACCGGGACGCTGGGTGGATATCGACGGCGTCACGTACCTCGAACTTCCCTCTGACTGGGAGGAGAGCGCAGAATGAAAGGACATCCCGTAATCCGTTTCCCGAAGCCGGACCTTGCCCTGCCGAAGGGAGGCCCGGCGATGTGCCGTCCTGAATTCGTGTCCGAAAACAAACCACAATCTCATATGCCCAAGGAGGGGCATAAACAATGTCAATACTGCTATTCACTGCATCAGTAATCCTATTATTCTTCATGTATTCAGCGTGGCTGGCAATCAACCCGGTGGCCGTTCTCAAAGCCGCTGGCGTTGTCTCGGCCATACCGGTGTTTCTCATGGCATTCACCATCGAGTTCCTCCTCACGCTGCCCTTCTGGGCATTCGTGAAGTTCTTGTCTACACTCCAGGAAGGAGGAGTACTATGAGCGATAAGAAAGAGCTTGCCATCATATTTGTGGTGATATTGGCGCTAATGTTCGTCGCCAATATCGTGTTGAACCTCGTGTAGCACGCATGGCGGCCCCCTGACCGGGGCCGCCATCATCGCCTTCCTTTAGCCGGTAAATTAAGAGCGTGTCCCCATACCTTATATATAAGGGTCAACATTCCATTAGCTAAAGGAAAAAAGAAAATGACGAACAAAGAGATTATGGCGGCCTACCGCTGTGCATACAAGATGGCCGGCGACGGCTATGAAAACCAAGCCCCAGCCCCGCCGGTCGAACAGCCTGTCCAAGCGCCTGCGCCTGTACCGGCAAAGCGCCCTAGCCTTGTCAACGGCATCGGCCGTGCAATCCGCTGGGGCCAGGCGGCCCGTGGCGTCTACGACAACGCCCTTACGCCCGAACAGCGCGCGGCCCTTGTCCAGGCGGGGCAGTCCGCCGCCGCAGCCGCCCAGAACGGTGTCAACAGAGTCGCCAACCCCGACCGTCACGCGGCGGGCCAGGCCGGTGTCAACGCCGCCAACGGTATACTGAACAAGCTTGACCGGCATAACCAGGGACTCCGTAACGGTACTGTCGCGCCCGCCCCTGCCGTCCCCGCGCCCAACAAGGCGCAGGTGACAGTGCAGAAGCCGCGCGGTAACTGAGCAACGACGGACTGACGACATGCCGAAACGCAAAGGACAGGTGATGCACGGGGGAAGCCCGTTCCTCGCGTATCTGGGCTCCTTCTTCAAGCACGACACATGGGACCACTACTGGGATATGCGAAAGGCGATTCCCAAGGGTCTAGCGTCGGGCGCCAACATATACGGGCAGTCCGCCCTGGGCTTCTGGAAGGGGCAGAACGACGCCATTCTCAGAAACAAATACGCCCGGAAGGCGGAGGAGAGGCTGGGGCGAATCCTGACATCGAACCCCGGCTACAAGCCCCACGTTCTTGATGAGCTAGCCGACGACAACAGCAGGCGGTACGACAGTTGGTCGGACTGGCTCTCCAGGGCGCACACCGACGCCCAGAAGTACTGGGGCGAGTACAAGTACAGGCGGGAGCCCGGCGAGAGCTGGTTCAAGGCGCTGACGTCGGCCCCTGGACAGGCGCTGCACCAGGCGATAGGATACGGCAGCCCGCTTCTTGTGCACTCAGCAGCGACCGGAGGCGCACCCACGGCGGCAGGCGCGTTGAGCGCGCTGCGGCCCGGGCTGGGCGGCGCATGGAAGACACTAAGCGGAATGGCCAAGATAGGAAAGACATTCCCCGCCATAGACAGGCTTACGGGACTGACGCATGTGCAGCCAGGCGACGGCCCGGTAAAGGCAGGTTTTAAGAGATGGGCCGGAAGACTCGTCCCGCCGCTTGTGTCCGCCGACCCGCTAGTGTCCGCCCGCGACATTGTCAGCCGCCACCCCGACCTGTACAACGGGAAGGTGGAGGGCCTTGCAAGAGGCGCCGTCGAGATGATGCCATATACAAGCAGCCCGGCCGGCCCTGTGGCCGACACCGCCGTGGAGCTCGCCGACAACGTGGAGGGAGCGGCCCAATCCTACGGCCCCAGGCTGTGGCGGTCGGCGAAGGGCTTCTGGGAGGCTTTCAAGAACGACAACGCCGACCAGGGCGCCCAGATACTCCGCAATGTCGCGGAAGGCCAGGAGCTCCGCGATGCCATGGACAACACGAGGACTAACAACATCCTCACCCTTACCGGCGGCCAGACCGTGAACAGCTATCCTTTCAACACAAGGGTGGCCCGTCACATTTTCGGCCCGGTCAACCCGAACAAGGCGGCAGCCCGTGGCGCGTGGAAGGCCACCCGGGGAAACCCCGACGTATTCCCGAGCTGGCTGGGCATAGGCGACCGTAATAGAAGCACGGCGTCGAAGCTTCCGCCACGCCCGGTCAATACGATAGCAGACAACCAACCAAACACCGCACAACCATGACAAACCAGGAAATAATGGAAGCCTACCGTCTTGCCTACAAGCAGGCGGCGGCCCCTACGATAGACCAGATGAGAAGCGCCGTCCATCAGGTGTACGGCGACAACAACCTTAAAGGCCTTGGCGACGACGCGTATGTGAGACGCAAGTTCGCGGCGGGCATGAAAGGCGCCAGGGCGAGGGCCCTTCAGGCGGCGCTGCAGTCCGGCGGCTCGATGACCGCAGGCGTCGGAGCACAGTACCAGCCGGCCAGGAACTACGGCGTCTCCGACATCCAGGTCCGGCAGCCAGTCCGGAGACCGCTCAACCAGGCGCAGCAGGCCATGATGGCCCAGCGTGCGCAGATAGAGGCGATACGCCAGAGGCAGCAGCGGATGTCGGCGGCCTACAGGCAGCAGGCAAACAGCCAGGCGTTCTGGCGTCAGCCCGAAGCGCCGGCCTACGCCAACGCCGCCCTCAACAGGATAAACGCCAACACGGCGGCTCTTCGCGACAACGCACGTACACAGGCCTCCCGTTACCAGAACAACCGGCAGGCCACCCTCGCACGGCCCAATAACGTCGCCGTGCGCTAAAAAACCCTTTTTTAGCGTAATAATCAATTAAGGGGACTTTATCCCCTAGCCCAAGACCCCGTATCAGAATGCCAGCCCTGATACGGGGTCTTTATTTTTAACACTTAAAAAAGGAGGCACCAGTGAAAGTCCATTCTACATTCGAAGTCAACCCTGATCCACCCTTCGACATCATAAAGCAGGTAGGCGGCAGTGAATACATCTGTGAGCACTGCGGGAAGGCGTTCAAGGACAAGGAAGAGTGCGGGAAGCACGAGAAGTCCTGCAAGAAGGGCAAGACGGGAAAAGGCTTTTTCTTCAACATCAACGCCCGTCCGACATTCGGCGGCAATTTCGAGGTGTCCGTCTTCGGCAGCCAGAAGGAACGCCCGAAGAAGACATACCTAATCAGCCAGACCGGCGAGCATCTGCTCACCGACACCGAGTTCGGCGACCAGCCCGTCCAGGTGTCGATCTGCCAGGTGCCGCTCGACCGTCTCGAGGGCGCCATAATCGACATCACGGCCCGTCTCAGCATCATGCTGAAGGATCAGCTTGCCGCCCTTCCGGCAATAGCCAAGGAGATTCGCGAGCAGGCCAGGAAAATCATGGAGGGCAAGGATGGGTCTGATTGAGCACACGTACACGACATGGGAATGCCCCGTATGCGGGCAGGTCTTCCACGACAAGGACAAGGCGTTCAAGCATGAGAAGCTGTGCAAAAACGTGAAGGTCGACTCGATTGAGCTGACCTTCACCGAGAGCTACGGCTGCTTCACGATGTACGAGTCGAGACGGTCCTCATGGAAGGAGGCGCTGTACAAGGTGAGGGTCTACGACGAGGACGTCCAGGAGGACAGCTCCTACGCCCGGAGATGGGTGGTCGAGGTCTTGCCCGGCGAGTACGACAAGGCGGTCCAGCTTCTTCTGGAGGCCGTCAACAAGGATTTCAGCGAACGCCTGAACAAGGCGTGCGAGACATTGGTCAAGTACAAGGAAGAGAGAAATGCGAAAAGGAAACAGCATAAAGATGTCTGAGCTGACTGGGTACAGGCCTCCTTATTTCTGGATGGAAGAGGCGCTTCAGCGTCTTCAGCAGCAGACCAGCGATGTACGGCAACAACACAAGGAAGAGCAAGATGAGAAAAGGAAACGTCAGGAAAACACTTGAGGAGCTCGGCTACGAGCCCTATTATGCCAACGGATGGAAGAAGCATTTCGGCGGCTACACCTTCGACGTGAGCAAGGAGAAGACGGGCTGGGAGCTGAAGCTTCTTGACGATAGCAGCTTCATTCTCGCATGCGTTCCTTGCCACGACGTGAATGAAGGCGAGACCGAGGCCCTGAAGATTGCGCACACGTACTACCTGAAGGCGTTGCAGGCGGTCAAGGCGGAGCTCGACGCCAGGGGCGTGCCATGTGAGTAGGGAGGAACTCGACGCCGTCACATTCCGGCTGGCGGAGCGCGACGACCGGGATGTGGGCGCCATGTTCGAGGAGTTTACCAGAATGCAGTTGTCGGGCGAGATTGCCGACGACGCCGGCCTCCTCGATTTCCTTATGTCGCTCCGCCGAAACGGTGTGCTTAAGAGCGCATATGAGGCCTACCGCATATGGCAGGTGCTCCAGGACAGGCCGCAGCGCTGGTACAACGTGACTCTGGAGGCGACATGACGGAACAACGCACCGCATTAATCACGGACGAGGAATACGACAATCTTGTCCGTTCACTTGCCGAGAGCGACAACGGCTCTCTTTATGAAATCAGGCTCTCGCTTGTGAGGAAAAACATCGAGGGGGCTTTGCCCTTCAGCAGGACCCGTCCCGGGCGGATGATCGACGCGCTCGTCCGTCTGGGGATGGTGTCCGACAAAGACGAGGCCTTGAGACGATTCGAGGACGAGCGCATGGAGCACGCCATGCGCGGCGTTGAACGGATATTCATGCTGAGGCAGACATGACCTGCAGGGAATACGACGAACTCGTACGCTCCCTCATGGAGAGCGACGACAACTCGCTTTACGCGGTGAAGCTGAAGCTCACCGGCATGTTCCGCCACGGTCTTCTCGAGCAGGACCTCGTAACTGACGAGGCGTTCATAGGGTCGCTTCTGCGCCTCGGCCTGGTCGATGATCCGGATGCCGTGCAGAAGACTATAAACGACCAGCGCGAGGCCTACATAATGGGAAGGCGGTTCGGGACGAGGGGCTCGCTCCCCCTGTGGAGGAACCTCAGGCGCCTCCTAGATATTACGGACAACAGATGACACATGAACAACTGGACGAGGAGGTGGGAAGGCTTATGGAGACAGACCGCGAGAGGGTGCAGGAAGTCTTCTGCGCCCTGGTGGACATGGTGAACGCCGGAATGCTGGAAGGTCCGGTAAGGGCCTTCGCCGTCATACGCAGCGTAATGCGGAGCCCCCGCTACAACAAGCGGCTCAAGGACGACGCGTTCTATTTGGCCGAGAAATTGGAAATCAACCCTTTTGAGGACTAGAAATGGCGACAAGATACAACACTACATACACATGCAGGAGATGCGGCAAGGCATTCAACTCCGTCAAGGAGTGCAAGGCCCACGAGCCTAAGTGCAGGAAAATGGTCGAGGGATGCAAGCGCGTCCGCATAAGCCTCGAGGAGGGCGACGACATAAACATCTATGTCGGCCAGTGCCTGGAGGCCAAGGAGCCAGGCCTGCTTGACAAGCCCCTGGTGGATCACGGCTCCGAGGACGAAGGGTACGTGACATGCCGCGAGTGGTCCATGTACCTGCCCGGAGACGCCGATGTCGACGAGGCCCTTGACAGGCTGGCGGACTTCATGAAGAAAGACCTCGCAGACCTGGCCTCGCGTCTTGCGACCAACGTCGACGAGTGGAAAGCCAGGCATAAATGACCGACGAATGGCTTGAGGATTTTCTGCGTCGCTCCATGGAGTGCGACGAGACCAATCACCTTGTAAGGACCTGGAACATGTTGAGGCAGATGCACGACGCCGGCGAAATCGACGAGTACATCCTGCTCCAGCGTCTGGTAAGAGTACTGAACAAGATAAGAAAGGAGGACGAATGAGAAAGGACTACCATTGCTTTTTCAAGTGCGACATATGCGGACGGGAGGAGTAAGGCGATGAAAACAGAGATCAAGTACTACTGCGACACCTGCAACAGGATGTTCACCGACGAGAAGGAGTGCAAGATGCACGAGCGCGAGTGCGGCAAGACAAAGGCCAAGATTGTGCGCATCGTGCTCTCGGCCACAGGGTATATCCAGCTACAGGCAGTCGACGTCCGTCTAAGCGACAAGAACCTAATCGGCAAGGAGGAGACCGAGAACATCGGCATGGGCAACGTGACAATCAAGTTCTACTGCCGTCCTGAGAATGAGCGTGAATACGTCATCAAGGCGCTCAGGAAGGCCAGGGAGGCGTCCGACAGAATCCTTGAGCGCATAGAGAAGGAAAAGAAGAAGTACGGCATAACCTGGACGGAGGCCGGTCTATGAAAACGATCCTTAAGCAGACTACAGTGACCCGCTATGAATGCGAGTTCTGCCACCATACGTTCGACGACGCCGACGAATGCAAGGAGCACGAGAAGTACTGCGGAAGCAAGGACGACGTGATAAGCGTCATTGCACGGCTGTGGATCAACGGCACGTTCTCAGTGTCGGTGCAGAAGGCCCGTGGCTACATCTACGACCCCTGTCTGCAGGTTCATGGCTGCACCGGCATCAGCAATGTACTGGCGGAGTTCTGCGTCAACTCCGTCTCGCCGGACAAGTTCGACCAGGCGTGCGCCCTCATACAGGACGGCGTAAGGGATTTGAAGCTGAACATCGACCGCCATCGCGGGCCTGTGCTTAACGCCAGGCTCAAGGCTGAATTCGACAAAATAAACGACAGAAGCATCTGATTAAAGGGCCGCCGGGTGACGGCCCGTGTACAACAAAAAACAAAAGGAGCAAGCAATGAAGAAACTGTTATTCGCAATCGCAATCGCACTCGTGACGTTGACGGCAACGGCGGTGACCGTGATGGACCGCGCCACGTACAACAAGACATGGGTTCCGCCGTCGGAGTACGAGCAGAACACGGAGTACTACGAGTTCCGATTCCTGCTTTACACGCCATACGGCGTTGTCATGAAGGACGCGGAAGGCAACGTCGTGCTGGATGAGAAGAACAGCCCGGTGATTGTCTTCAACGACGTGGTCATCCAGTGGCGGGCGGTCCTGCGTGTCCAGAACTACAAAGGGAACAGGAAGATGGAGTGGGCCAGCCTGAAGATTGCCGAGAACGAGGACGTCCCGGCAGACGGCACCGGCGGTCTCGCATGGGAGGAGGCCAGAGGCGTGACCATGGTCAATGTCCTTATGGAGAGCGGAGACTGCAGGACCTATTTCAGGGTTCCGTTCCTTTCCCCGGAAAGGGGCGAATGCCTTGGCAGGGCGTCCTGCCTGGCGGCCGGAAGCTGCTTCATGGAGGTCCAGCACGGCAAGATGGTTGTCACGAGCGGAAGCGGCGGCATCACCGGATACGGTCTAGACGAGAGCAGGGCGCTCGGATTGGCCGAACCCGCTACCCCGCTGGTCCCCACGCCGATTGACAGCCTCGCGGTACATGGCAGCCTGTCCGTGTTCAGGCGCGGCGGCGAAATGAACTACAAAGCCATCAGGAACGTCCTGAATACAAAGACAAGCGTGAAGACAATCAGGAAATGAGCGCGTCCGACAATGTCTCAAGGAGCATCGTGACCGGTAGCTATCCGGGGTTCCGATGCTCCGTCTCGGATAACGAGACTACCATTCGTGTCCTTGGCGTGTCGGGTGATCTGACCTATCGCGTCAAGGAGGACGAGCTCTTCAACAAGGGCGACGTGCTGGCGGTCGTCGGCGGGATGGAGGTGAAGGCTCCATGCTACGCCACTGTGTACGAGCTGTCTAAAAGGGAGTTCCTGAACGATGGCGACGTTCTCATGCGCATACGGGATGTCAACCCCACGTACTCCTGCTACTTCGCCCCGCCGCTTGAAGTAGTCGGGCGCGAGAAAGAGGACATCACGGGGCTGGAGCTCTATCGCCGAATCCGCAAGAACATGAACCTCCCGAGCAAGAAGTGCAAGAACATAAGGGAAGTAGTAGAATACCTAACGGAAACCGTGAACAAGGAGGAGAAGAAATGACCATGGACAACGAGAAAGGACTGGCTGCGTGAAGGGCTGAAGCCCGCCGTGCTCCCCCAGCAGGAGGATCAAGACAAGCAGAGGGCCCGTGACAAGGCCAGACGGGAAAAGGCGGAGAACGCCGCCGGCTGACGAACAAGGAACGGGGGTCCGTACAATCCCCGTTCTTTTTCTTAGCCCGTAGAAGTTATATTAAGTGTCATTATGACTCAATCTGCCAAAGGAATAAAAGACCGCGCAAACTACGGGGATTTAAGCTCCCTGCGCACCGACATACCGCTCACGCTGGTACGCCAGCTTCATCGTGCCAAACGCGCCGGGACACACACCGATCTGCGCATCGGCACCAACGCCGGGATGTTCAGTTGGGCCATGCCCAAGGACCTACCGGGCGAGGGCGAGAAGCATCTGGCCATACGCCAGCCGCTGCACGACTGGAGCTACAACGACTTCGAGGGCGAGATAGGCAGGGGTTACGGCAAAGGCGTCGTCAGCCGTCTTGAGAAGAGCCCGGTCATCCTCCTGAAGAACGACCCGGGCCACATAATGTTCACACGCGGCGACACGCGGAACAGCCCTGTATACAACATGGTTCAGACAAGGAACGGCAACTGGCTGGTCATGATGAAGGGCGAGAACATCCCGCTGACGGTCAGGACGTACAGCAAGGAGCATTTCAAGTCGATACCGCTGGACAAGGTGGCCGACATAATGGACGACAACGCAATCGCCACGCCGAAGCTCGACGGGGCGGGCGCCCTGGCCTCCCTCGGCGACCGTGGCGTGCGCGTCTTCGGAATACGCCCGGACAAGGGCGGGAATCCCATAGAGTACACCGACCACATCGGCGGGCTGAGGGACCTCGAGATACCCGAGGACCTTCGCGGCCTTACGCTCAGGGGCGAGGTAGTCGCCGAGCGTGACGGGAAGATACTGCCCCCGCAGGAGCTGTCGGGCTATCTCAACAGCGCCTTGATGAAGGCTGCAGCTAGAAGGGTAGACGACGGCATAGGGCTGCGCATGGCGCCCCTGGCCATCGTGGGTGACAAGGACGACTACGACAGGAAGCGCATAGACGAGATAGTGCGGCGGCTTAGGTCGGGCAAGTTCATCAGCCTGCCGACGTACAACCGCGAGGCAGCCCTCAAGGCGATAGAGGCCATGCGCAACGGGACCCACCCTTTGACCAGGGAGGGCCTCGTTATTCAGCGTCCGGGCGAACGGCCGGTCAAGGCCAAGCTGACGGACGATTCAGACGTGGTCGTAAGGAACATCTTCCCGGCGGTTACGAAGGACGGCTCTAGAAGGGCCGGCGGCTTCGAATATTCGCTTCCGGGCAGCGACAAGATAGTGGGTCGTGTCGGCACGGGCTTCAGCCATGAGCTGCTGAGGGACATGCTCGACAACCCCGGCAAGTACATAGGACGCACGGCGCGTATACACCACCTCGGGCAGTACGACGGTGGCGCTTATCGGGCGCCTGGCTTTATAAGCATGAAGGAAGACTAGGGCAATGACCCACCCAAACCGCAACAGTGTGAAGGCAAGCGTTCACCCCGGCTTCTGGTGCTGGGGCTGCGACGCCGCTATTGTTTCGGCGGGAAGGAAATGCCCCGTCTGCGGCACAAGAAATTACAACGCGTTGAAAAATCGTCTAAGCGTGTCCGACATAAGGAGAATAAAGGAATGATTGATTGGATAGCAGTGAAGGAAGCGATGTCCGACGACGCGAAGGGCGCTATTATGGGTGCTCTTGTAGGAGGCGGTCTCGGCGCGGGCGGCGGAATACTGTTCGGTAAGAACAAACTTGTAGGCGGTCTTGTCGGCGGCGGTGCAGGAGCTGTTTCCGGCGGTCTGGCGGGGTATGGTCTCGGACGCGCGCATAGGCTGGGGAAGGAACGCGACATAGCCCGGCTCAAGGGTGATTTGAAGGACATTTACTACAAGAACATGGACTCCCCGTCACAGCGGTTCCATTTAGGTGAAAACGGTGGCTGGAAGGACGATTATTCCCAGGAGGACTGGGAGCATAACTTGAAGGGAGACCTCGGCATAATAGAGGACACATTCGCCCTCCATCCGGACAACATAAAGAAAATCCGCGAACGGCTGAAGGAGCGGTTGACGATGACCTACAACCACAAGCTCAATGGCAATAATTATGACCTTGAGCGCAGGATAAGCCCCGAGGACTTCCACGCCGAGAGGATAGGAAGGGACAAGCATGTACGCTATTTCCGCAACAAATACGAATAGGAGACGGAGATGATAGACTGGACTGCCGTTAAGAAAGCAGCCGAGTTCACCCCGGAGGCCCTGGCCGACCTTGACTACTACAAGGACTGGGAGACCCCGGAGGAGAAGGCTGAGGACGAGAAGACATCCAAGCGCAACATCAAGCAGTACCAGGAGTGGTACAAGGACTACACGCCGAAGGAGCTTCTCAAGAGATACGCGGAGTCCGAAGACTACAACGACCGTCTCAAGCGCAGGCTGGACGAGCTTAACTACACCATAAGCAGTCATTTCCCGGTGGACAGCACGATGGACCCGGCACTCCGCATAGACAACATGTCCCGCGAGAAGCTTCTGCAGAACGCCAGGCGTGTCCTTAGCTGGCAGCGATACGTGACAAAGGGAGCGACCGACGTCGCCGTCTCCCCCATATACTCCAACTTCGACAAGTACGCCGACCACGGTGTAAGCGACAAGGACTGGAAGCTTCTGACGGACTCCTTCGCGGAAGCCCGCAAGGCGTCACCGAACATCGAAGGCTACGGCGACGAGTGGGAGGCCGACGAGGCAATCACAAACGGCATACCGCTGCGCATAACAGCCGGTGGCAAGGACATCGGGGCGGCCTCCTTGCATGGCGGAAGGAGCGAAATCCGCATAGACGAGCTGGGACTCCTGCCGGAACACCAGGGCAAGGGATACGGGCGTGAGGCGCTCAAGCAAATAGCCCGTCACATCCTTGAACGCCGCAAGAGCGAATGGACGTATCCGTGGGGTCTCGACTACCACAAGGGCATCGGCATAGGCGCCGACACGGCGAACACCCGCGCCAACCACCTTTACAGCTCGTTCGGCTTCAAGCCCGTCGAGAAGGAGGATACTTATATCAAGTACCACATGCCTTTCGACAAGGCCAGAAAGATAACAGGCGTGAAATGATAGACTGGATAGCGGTCAAACAGGCTTCGGTCACCCTGGAGGACATACCGACCCTCCCGGACGACCCCGCCATGTTCAGCCCGGACGACAGGAAGCTCCTTGAGAGCACCCTGCGCGTCATCGGAGACGCTTCCGGCGAGCCCTTCGAGACTCATGAAGAGATGACCGGCGAGCTCGCGAGAATAGTGACGCGAGGACATCCTTACCGCATAATGAGCGACGGCAAGCCTGCCGGCATAGCCGTCACGGGCGGTTTCAGCCACTGGGACGACGACAATAAGAAGTTGTACATCGGCAAGTCGATTGACGAGCTGGGCCTTCTGCCGGAGTACCAGGACAAGGGCATAGGCAAGGAGGCAATAAAGCTGCTTGTCCGCGACATGCTGAAGGACAAGCCGAAATGGCTTCATATAGCGCACGCCAACGCCAACCCCAGGGCCGCGCATGTGTACGGCGAGATGGGGTTCGCCCACCCGATGAAGTGGGACGAGAGGGCGACCTCCCTTCATATGAAGGGAAGCGACGCCAGAAGGAAAGTCAAGGAGTGGTTCGCCGGAGAGGCGGACGCATGACTCTTTTTTAGCTGCTAAAATAAGGGCTTCAAAGGCCGTGGATCGACTTGAATCCACGGCCTTTGTTTTTTGCTAAAAACACCCCTTTTTCGTGTAAGAATCACTTAATGGGAGAAGTTAATTCCCCCGATTTTATTTTTAGTTCACACTCAAAAAACAAAAAGGAGAAAACAATTATGAGTGACTGGAAAACCGATTACGACAACGCCGTCGCGACTGTGCAGGACATCCTCTTCAACAAGTACAAGCTCGACCCGAACCAGTACTACAGATGCTGCAGCGGCGTCGACTCCTATTTCGGTTCGCACAACATCAAGAAAATCGACAAGTGCATAAACTTGCCCGGGTGGCACATCTACGCCTGGTTCACGCTCTCCGGCCCGGAGTACTACGCTACCATGGGAGAGGCCATCGAACGCTTCATGATGATTCCGTCGTACAAGGATGTCGCGTGCGACCGTTTCGACCCTCTCGCCCCCGCCCGTGGCATCATCTGGAAAGACCCGAAGGGTCTCGCCAACAAGCATTTCCCCTACTACAATCCAGGCGTCAAGAAGGACGGGCGCAACTCGTCTGCCGACGACGGGCGGTCAACGTCGAAGAACGTCGACAAGAAGAGATACTCCTGCGATGATGATTGTCCGAACAAGTACACGGACGTCTGCAATGACTGCCCGTTCAACCCGTCTTCCAAGCGTGACGAAGTCTGCACAGAGGGGCGCAGGGAAGACAAGGACAAGTCCGCCGACAAGGTCGCCGAGCTTCAGCGAATTTTGTTCGACGAGCACAAGCTCTCCCGCACTGAATACCTCCCCACCAAAATCGGCGTCCGCTCCGACGACCTCCACTTCAACACCAGCAAACGCATCGAGACGTCCAACGACGGCGCCCATTTCCTCGTGTCCGGCTGGTTCGGCTGCGAGCTGTTCTCGGACCTCGACGAGGCCGTCAAGCGCTTCCTCGAGATTCCGCCGCTCCGCGACGTCCATCTCAGCGACTATCACGGATTCGCATCGCCCTCGGTTTCCTGGAAAGACCCCAGGGGCAAGATCAACGAAAAGTTCCGCTACCTCGACCCGTGCGCGCCGCGCCATACCGATGTCCACGAGACTTGTCATAACCCCTGGCAGTCTCAGGAGGAGCTCGACAACATGTTCGCACGCCAGGGCATTGTCCGGAATCACGCTCTCAAGGGCAAGCTATCCAGGCTCGACACGCTTCTCGGGGTCACGCCCCGCCGCCAAAGCGAGACATGGCTCTGGAACCACGGCTTCGTCCCGGCTTCCGAGTCCTTCCGCTTCACGCCCGACGCGCACAACGAACCGTCCAACGCCATCTCTCTGGAGACCGACAAATGGACACGGGACATCGACGTCGTCTGCAAGACCAACAGCGAACTGACATTCAAAATCAAGCTGACCGTACTTCTCATCGACGGGAAGTGGCGTGTCGACTGCGAAGTCGTTGCCGGTGAAGACCCCCGGACTACCGTCTACTTTAACGCCCGAGTCAAGATTGGCGAGCGGTGTTTCAAGAACGCGGAGCTCCATGACACCGTCGAGGAGGCCTTCGGAGCCCTGCATGCCAAGATCGAGGCTGTCTACGACAAGCTCTCCGACATCGAGGAGGCGCACGAATAATGCTGGAGAATCTCGAGCAAATCTTCGACCTGCCATTCTCCCGGAAGAGCGAAATCTGGCTGTGGCAGCACGGCTTCGACCCGCTGGTCCACCATTACGGAATCGACCAGTGGGTGCGGAAACTGACCCTCGGCGAACCGCCGCACGGGTTCATCGTAATCGTCGTCGCAAGACGAACCGGGGAGGAGTGGACCGTCTCCTACGAGGTCCGCCCCTCCGATTATCCCAACATGGACGAGACCGTCTTCCGAAAGGCCAAGGTCAATCCCTACAACGCCTATACAAGCAGGCGCCACAAGGATGTCTTCGATTGCTTCAAGGAAATCCAGGACGAGTTCCTGCGAGTGCACGGCGTTTTCAGCAATGTACAGGAGTGCCAATGAAGGAAGTTAAAATCTACGAATGCGAGAAGTGCGGTTATAGGTCGGAAAGCAAGGGGCAGATGGAGGACCATGAGAAGGCCCACATGGCCCTCTGGCGTTTCCAGTTCAACTGGCCCAAGTTCAACATGGAGAAGGACAACGCCTTTGTCGAGTACGAGAAGGTGGACCTTGTCCCGGCCTTCGTCGACGAAGTGTTCGTCTGGGACCGCAACAACAGCGTCTCCCTCGCCATGTACGTCACCGAGCCGGACGAGAAGAAGGCCGTCGAGTTCTTCGAGAAGAAAATCGACGAGTACCTGCGCCTGCTCAACAGCATGAAAGCGGTCTGCTTCAGCCGCCTGGAGGACAGTCTGGGATGAGCATTGCCTATGACATGCACGGGGGAAGCGACGAACTTGATCACAACCATGTTCACGGAGTGATGATCGAGGCGAGGCTCAAAAAGGACTTCCATATCGACTACTCCATCCGCTACGTGATCGTCGGGGGCAATGAGAAGTTCAACGAGGTGTCTGTGAAGACTAGCTGCGAGTACGACTTCGTGGACACCCTCGTCTTTTTCAGAATCCTGACGACCAGCAACCCAGTCGACATAGCGGAAGGCAGGAGAAGGTTGACGACGTGCGTAGCCGTCAACCTCGCCCGGGCCGCCACGCATGTCAGCAGGATAATACACGAAGCCAAGGAGCCGACATGAGCGCAGCCGAAAGAAACTGGTTCTTTGAAACGGCGGACCACTGCGCCATACAGTCGGTCACCGTCAGCCCGGACTTCTCAGTTGACTACGACGTGGAGGCAACGAACGTCTCGGTGTCCAAGGGCCGCCTCAACAAGGTCTTCAGCGACAGTGGCCGCTACGCCCCTTACATGGTCAAGCTATCCATAACCACCTACGACAACGAGCAGGACATGCGCCGTGGACGGCACAAGCTGTTTGCGGCGCTGTCTTCCAGAATCGGCCGCATGGCGACAGAACTAAGCGAAATCATAAAAAAGCAAGGAGGCTAGAATGTACGCGTTAATAACGGTAAGCGAAGCCCTGCTTGACGACGGGAAGTTCGTTTTCGACATCAAGCGCAAGCGGGACATCGTCTATTTTGACAAGCTCCGCCTGGGGAAACCGTTCACGGTTGAGCGAAGCGTATCCAACATCCCGCCGAATGAACGGTCGAGGAAAGGCGGATACAAGTACGACATATCCGACAAGGTATGGCGGATCTGGGTCGACGCCAAGGACATCGACAAGGGCATGGCCGCTCTTACGGAGCACATCAAGGCGCATTTCAACGCGCGGCTGAAAAAGCTGGACGAGGGAATATTCCCAAGGAAGGACTGCAAATGGACGGACTGACGGAAAACCGCAGGATTTTTCTTAACGACGAGAAGGGCGTGTTCAAATTCTCTGTCGAGGCTTCTCTCGTGACGGACGACAAATTCCCGCCGTTCTACAGAGTATGGCAGAACAACGCGCACGCTCTTCCAATCACCGTCAGATGGAACCGCCAGTGGGGCGTGCGTGTAAGGACGGGGGACGAGGAAAAGGGGAAGAGGCTGCTGATAATAGCGGCCCTTAAGGACACGGAGGACATGTTCATGAATCTTTCAAGACTTCTTAAAGGAGAACCGCAGAATGAAGATAACAACAATAACGGAACAGGACATTCTTAAGGCGCCGCCACAGGAGCTGTATTCGCTGCTGTCACTCGTGGCGCAAGCATGCTCGCTGTTCACCCGGCTACTTCAATACCCGTTGCTGAACCTTGACGGCGAGGCTTGCCTGGGCGTGGAGCGCGTCGACATGAAGGACGGACGGTGGCAGTTCACGCTGATGCTCTACGACAGCAGGGAAACCTGGTACGAGACCGGCGATTGCATGGAATGCACGAGGAAGGCGCTTGAGCATGTCAGGAACTCAATCGCGGCCTCCTTCCTCAAGAAGGTCTACCCTGACAGGAACATCGAGCTGATCGAAGGTCTTGTTGTGTTCGTGGGGCACAATGTCGAGCGGCTTGCCGATGCCAACGGCTGGCGGTACGACATGCTCGACGAGAACCGGCATCCCGACGACCTCGTCGAGATGGGCAGGGACATCGTGGCGCGCCTCAAGGAAAACGGGGAGCAGCGAATCATCAAGGTGAACAACCCGGACACCCTGCAGTCAATCAACCTTCACGCGATGGACATGGATGTCTACGACAAGGTCCAGTTCATCCTCATGGAGGGCGACAAGGCCGTCGACGTCGGAAAGGACACCGACAAGCTGTTCGAGACATTCACGCCGTCTTTTGACAAGCTGCAGGCGCTTCGCACGAAGCTGCTTCATGAAAACAAGTACAAACGCAATCCCGACAGGGAAAAGGAGGACAACATGGATGGACAGGAACAGATGTGAGAACTGCGGATATTACGAAAATGCGGGCGGCTATTCCTATTGTCTTCGCCATTCGCCGATACTGATCGTCGACCCCGAGAAGGGGGCGCAGACACAGTGGGGCCGGACAGCCCCTAAAAGAGTGGTGCTCGGAATTCCGCGACGCCAAGCTGCACATACGTGGCGACAACTGCTGCCGCCACTGCCGCAACGCTTTCATAAGGGACAACGGGCAGCTTACATGCTGCAAGAATCCCCCGGCATTGCAGTTCAACAAGGCAAACACAATATGGCATCTATCCATCAGCGCCGACATGTGGTGCGGTGAATTCGAGTCAAAGGACGCCGACCATGATTAGGAAGACAAGCTATCTGCAGGAGGTGCCCTTCGTGCACTACGAGGGGCCGGGGTCGCTCAAGGACGTGCGCGCCATCGTGCGCATGGCCAACAGGCACGACCCAATCTACGAGGTGGTGGCGAAGAAGGGCGAGGAGCCCTATGTCGCCTACTACACCGGATACCAGCATGGAAGCATCCGCCTGAAGAACGACTGCTTCCTTGTCTGGTTCGACAAGGAGCTCGTGGTCATGGACGCCATGACGTTCTGCCACAAGTTCGGAACCTACCGGCGAGTAGTGGACGAAGAGCATTACGGGACATGAGGAGGCCCAATGGAAGAACTTAAATTCAACACCAAGGACGTCGGCCGCCTGAAGGAAGGCGAGATACGCGTAGCCGGAATCACGCTGCTGACCGGCGACGTGGATTTGTCCGACATATTCTCCGACATCATCATGAGCCCCGGGTCGTGCACGGTAGAGGGCGACTGCTCGCTCTCCGACAGGCCAGGCCCGGACATTTTTCGCGGCATCATCTACGGCAATGTCCGCATGGACGATCATGGAAACCCGCAGATAGAGTCGCCGGACTCGCTGTTAGGGAGAAGGACGTACGTGCTGCGCCAGCCCGAGGTGGGCCAGTACTATCAAATCGACCGGAACTACGGGCACTACATCTACCCTCCTAAGCAGCTCAAGATAGTCGAGGAGCTTGTGTCACTGTTCAACAGCGGCGTGCGCATAATCGTGCTGTCAAACAGCGACTACGTCCTGTTCGGGCTGCGCATCGCGCTGAAGAACGGGCTGATAACGCCCTCCGACCTTTCGATCGTCTACTTTCAGGACGACGGACGTGCAATCGACTACGTCGGCATACGCTCCTACCCGGACGGGATGCTGGAGGACTGGCCGATGGGTTTCTTCGACACGTTTGACAAATGCCTTATGGAGCTAATGTGACAGGAAAGGAAAACGAACCGCATTGCGTTTTCAACGGCGTGAGTGTCAAGTCGCTGAAGGCGCTGTGCGAGAAGGCAAGCAGGGAGACCTTGTCCGACTGGGTGGTAACCAGGGAGGACGGCAAGGTCTTCATCGACCGCTATGACAACAACATCCCCCACAGGACGCGTGTCAACGAGGGGGACGCCGTAATCTTCCACAACGGATGGCTTTTCGTATGCCCCGAAGAGGAGTACAGGAGGTTCCATGGCGAATGAGTACACACCTACAAAACGGGACAAGCCGGACTTCGAGACGTCCAGCCACTACAAGGGCGACATGTGGGACAAGCCGCTGGGGCACTGCTGCAACTGCAGGTTCTTCCGGATGGACGACTACATAATGAAACCCGGCGACCCGAGTATGCTTGTGCATTTCTGCGCCCTTACGACGTCGTACACCGCCGACTGCCGTCCTTACAAATGCGTAGCCTACCGCTACTGGTACATGGACAGGCTAAGAAAGCGTAGGAAGCGTCTGAAGGAAATAGGCGACTTGGCGCTTGCGGTATTCCTCCTCCTGCTGCTGATATGCGTGGTGGCGGGAATAATCACGGGCGTTTCAATTCTGATAGTCAACGGGATAAGGGGGATGAAATGAGAAAAGGGACGCCTTTCATGAGCCGTGTAATCCTTACCGAGCGGGAGCTCGGGTATTCGGTGCAAATCGAGAAGGCCTGCTATCCCGACATGCACTGGGACGGGAAGATTGTCGCCATCCCTGCCGTTGTTTGCGCGGACGGCCGTGTCCGGCAGGACAGGGAGTGGTGGACGTTCTCGAAGCCGGGCAAGGAGGACATACGCCAGACGGTCTTCGCCCTGTGCGAACAGGCGAGGAAGGACAATCAGACAAGGACAGACAATCTGGAGAAGTTCGTTAATGAAAGAAATAAAGGTAAGTGATTTGATCAAGCTCCTGCAGGGTGTCCTGAAGGAGCATGGCGATTTGGACGTCTGCACCTACGACGACGAGCGCTGCCGTCTGTACCCGCTTGTCAACGACGGTCGCGGGCCTGATCTCATGGTGCTTCCGAACCAGTACCGTCCGTCGTACGGCGACGACGACTGGGACAAGTCCAAGGAGGACGAGTACCACAAAATCGAGTACCCGATGTGCAGCAAGGACTGCGCGAAAAACCTTACGCCAAAGGTATTCGTCGTATGAAAGGAAAGTGCGAGACCTGCCTGTACGCCCGCGAGGAGCCGGGTTGCGTCCGCTGCTACCGTTATCCGCCAAGCGTGGTGTCGTATGAGGGCAGGCTTGAACAGGTATTCCTGAAGGTGGTGCCGAACACGGTGTGCGGAGAGTATGTGAACAAGTACGACCGCCCTGACGAGGATCGCCCGGGTGTTGTGCATACCTGCGCAACGTGCGAATACCTGAATCCTGAGGCGACGGGCCTGTTCTGCCTCAGATACCCGCCGACGGTGCTTGTGCACAAAGGCGGAATAATAAGCGCCACTCTCTGCGTGAACTCCACCGGCTTCTGCGGGGAGTGGAGGAAACGGGACAATCCCGAAGAACAGCATGGAGAGGCACAATGAGAAGACAGGAGACATTTGTATGCGACATATGCGGGCGCGCCTTCTTCACGGAGGACGCCTGTCTTAAGCATGAAAGGGAATGCGGGGCGGCGAAGGTCAAGTGCGTCCGCGTCTCGCTGACAGACAAGGACAGCGAGGCCAAGTTCGCATTCGGACTTCAGTTCAACTGCTCCGGCGAAAAGAGCAACCTCGGAGTCATCTGCGTGCACCCATGCGGGCTTGGCTTCCTTATGGACACGTATGTGCAGGAAAGCCTTGTCCACCAGGCCGTGGAGTCCCTTGCCGCCAAGGCTGAAAAGCTTATACTGGAACGCGAGGAAAGGCTTCTGCATCTGCGTAAGTCGCTCACAGGCGCGAAAGAGGATGTAAAGCGCGAGCTCGACCGTTACCAGCTACGTGACTCCGAATGAGCGAGCCCCCTTCCTTTGCCGGGAAGGGGGCTTTTCGTTATTTCTTTTTTAATCTGTATATTAAGCCAAGGAGGACAACAAATGCCCGATATCAACAACACATTCTGGGTTCTGCTTCTGGTGTGCGCCTATATGCACATCATCGACGATTTCGTTCTGCAAAAGGCCACGCTGTGCGACCTCAAGCAGAAGAGCTGGTGGTTCAAGCAGTTCGGACCCGACTTGAACAGGAGCCAGTACAGCCACGACTACATAGCCGCCCTCATCGTCCATGCGGCGCAGTGCTCCATAGGCATGCTGCTGCCTATGATTGCCCTCACGCTGTGGAAGGGTATTCCGGTGGACACGCTGTACTTCTGCCTGGCGTTTCTGCTCAACACGGTTGTCCACGCCTTCACCGACAATCTGAAGGCGAACGAACTGTCCATTAACCTTATTGAGGATCAGATGGTGCATGCGGTGCAGATTGTCGTCACCGTGGCGATATTCTGCTCGAGGAACCTTATATGATTGACTGGATTGCGGTGAAGGAGGCATCCCTTCCAAAAGGATATACAGGGGGAAGGATTCACTGGAACCCGTGGATTGGTGAGTACAGGGCCCATCCGAGCGACAATGACCTGGAAGCCCTTAGCAAGCTGCCCGAAAGCAAGTACCGGCGAATCCGCGACATAATAGCCGACAACGACCAGTGGGCGCGTGAGGACGCCGCGTTGAAACGGTCGATGCACCACTGGAAGGCGTTGGACGTGGTTCCCGTCCCGGCGGTCACCATGCCGGATATAGCGGCAGTGGACGCCAAGGCGGCGCAGAAATCCGAGGGGAATCCGGAATACGAGGCCGCCAGGAAAGCCATGCACGAGACAATGCAACTGGACCCCAAACGCGTGGAGAAATACCGCAAGAAGATTGACGGCCTTGTCGCAGACCTCAGGGCGCACGCCGCAAAGACCGCCCGCGACACCTCCCCGCGTTACACCGACCGTCTACGCCGCAACGCCGAGTTCTTCATGGAAATGCGCAACCGCAAGGGCATCTGGGACGTAATCGACATAAACGGAAATCCCGGTAAAGTAAACGGCGTAGGCCTTTTACACAACTGAAAAAAATTCTGAGAAATCTTGCTTTCGTCTTTTGACGAACTATCTTAATGGCTGTTCCAAAAGGGACGGCCATTTTTTTAGCTAGTAGAAAGGAAGAAGCAAGATGACAGAACAGAACAACGACTACAATTGGACTGAGTTTCGCGCCATTGAGGAAGTGGCGCCTGCACCCGCATACCTAAACGACCAGGCGCTTCGCGGACTTGTAAGGGATATCGAACGCACACATTTCAGGAGGACCGCGCGGGAGTGGGCGGCGAACGTCACGGCGGGGGACACCCCGCAGGAATGGACGGTGGACGTAACGGCGGGCGACGCCGTGATAGAGGACACGGGCACGGCCGATGCGGCATTTGCCGCCGGCGACTTCTTCCGCGTCCGCAACCGCGAGGAAGGCGTAGGCAACGGCATCTACGTACCACGCCCGCTTATCAAATGGGCCGGCGGAAAGCAGAGGCTCATGCCGGAAATCGTCAAACGCCTCCCTGGCGGAATCGGCAAGCTGGACGGAAGGATAACAAAGTATGTGGAGCCCTTCCTCGGCGGCGGCTCCGTGTTCATAGAGATGCTGCACCATCCGTTCAGCGACCGGATAGTGTCCGACATAAACCCGGCCCTCATCAACATGTACCAGACCGTGAAGGAAGCGACCGACCGGGTGTTCTCGCGCCTGTACGAATTGGAGCGTGCGTGGAACGACCTTGATACGGAAGAGGAAAGAAGGGCCTGCTACAACGGCGTGCGTGACTCATTCAACACCTACAACCCGCAGAGCGACATGGGAAGCCCCGAATGGGCGGCGGCCTTCATCTTCCTCAACAAGACATGCTACAACGGCCTGTACCGCGTAAACTCAAGGGGGTTGTTCAACGTTCCCATGGGAACCAACACTCACCTTGACTTCCGCGCCGGCGAGTACATGGGCTTCCGCTACGCCGTCAGGAACGTACGGTTTGAGTGCAGGGACTACATGGAGTGCCTGGACGACATCGACAGCCATACCTTCGTGTACATCGACCCGCCGTACCGCCAGCTTCCCGGAAAGAACAGCTTCACCGGCTACACGCCTAACGCCTTCACCGACGTCGACCAGGAGGGCGTGGCGCGCTTCTGCGACCTTATAACCGACAAGGGCGCAAAGTTCCTGCTGAGCAATAGCGACACAGGCGACGGGTACTTCGAGAGACTTTACGAACGCTTTACCATCGAGCATATAAAGGCGCCACGCAGCATCAGCCGTGACGGCGCTACCCGAGTCAAGACGGGCGAGATACTTGTGAGAAACTACTAAGGAGGAAGAAGAATGAACGAAAAGAAAGTTGCGGAAGAAATCGAGCGCGCAATAGACAATGTTATGGGCAGGTTCGCAAAGGAGCTGGCGGACGTCATCGTGGAGGCAATCTTCCCGAGCAGCACCATTGGGTCGATGTCGCCCAAGGACGCCAAGGGGCTCCGTGAGTTAATTGAAGCGGTGGCCGACCGTCTGGAGGAGGTGGAGAAGGCGGAAGCTGAGCCAATCAAGGCGGATTTCGTCGACGGCATGCAGTCGGAGGCGGACGAAGTCTGGGCGGAGGAGCACCCGGACGAAACGCCAAAGGACAACACCTGGACAGGCGTTCACAACAGCCATCTGGAAGCTGCCCTCAAGCAGGAGCGCAAGGAGGAGATGAATAGGAAGCCCGACAAGACAGCGTGGAAATGCGGCTCCCCGTATTTAGCCGAACACGCAGACAACCCGCTTGACTCCCTGGCGGAGGACATGAGCAGGCGCAAACCGCGCGCCGAGGTTGGTGGGACTACCGATCGTTTCGGGCACAAACAGTGCATGAACTTCGCTGAGGCCATGAAGTCGCTGGAGCAGGGAATAGCGGTACGACGCTCCTCATGGCCTACCTACGACTTCATCTGGAAGCCAAAGCAGATACCGCTGCCTGAAGGATGCAGGTTCTCGCAAGTTGACCCCGTCATGAAGATGGCCATAAGCATACGCCCGGGCAATACATTCTTTGATTCCAATATCCTTGAGTACCGCCTTGAGTTCGACGAGAACAGGAAGCTCCAGGGGCGCGTCATAGCGGGGTTCGATTTCATGGGCATCGACGGCGGAGACCGCGACTGGGAGGAGTTCTTCGTTCCCGGCAAGGATTCTCCGGTTTGCGATAAAACTGAGTGATAGTATCTTATGTAGTCGCCACGGCACCCGTGGCATTCCTCTGGGTTTTTATTAGCTAGTAAAAAAGGAAGAAAGCGATGAAAAAGGAAAAGAAGGAACAGGATGTCGTAAGCCACGTCATGATCAACGGCCATGACTGCACCGAAGTCGTCAAGGAAGGCGAAGGCAAGAAGCTGTTCGCCAAGCTCCGCAAGGCCGCCAAGATCGAGGACGAAGACACGGTCATCGAGTGCGCGGAGCAGATTCTCGGAATGCTTCCGAAGGACAAGAAGGAAATCAGCGTCAAAGAAGCCGTCGAGAAGCTGGACGACAAGGAATGGGACATGCTGGCCGACCAGCTTGAAGAAAGCGCCCCCGTCGACGCCCGCACGGCTGATTCCATCCGCAAGTCCGTAAAGGCCCAGAAGCAGAACCGCGACGCCAGCGGCAAGTTCGTCAAGGGCAACAAGCCTGAGAAGTGCTGCAAGGGCAAGTGCAAATGCGCCAGGAAAGCCCAGTTCGGCAAGCCAATCCGCAAGAAGGAAGAGGAGATCGACGACGCCTACGTCGACGCCTTCCTGCGCCGTATGGCCGCTTTGGACGCAATCCTCAGTCTCCTCTGCGAGGACTGAGCAGTCCATGACTAGATAGTGGTAAAACCCATCAGGATATATATTGTCCTGATGGGTTTTCGGTTTTTACAACGCGTTGAAAATTTCAAGGAAGATAAGTATGCCTTCAGAACTAGAAGCAAGGATTGAAGCCGTCATGAAGCGGCTTAGCAGCAAGGTGGCGTTCGCGCCACAGGGCAGCATGCCTGCCCCGGACCCGACAATGGGTGGCGCGGTTCCTCCGATGGACCCCGCTGCGATGGGCGGCGCCCCTATGCCTCCTATGGACCCGGCCGCAATGGGTGGTATGCCGCCTATGGACCCAGCTGCGATGGGTGGTATGCCTCCTGCTGATCCGGCCGCTATGGGCGGTATGCCTCCGATGGACCCTGCCGCGATGGGCGGCGCTCCTGCCGAGCCGGCTCCTCCGGGATTGCAGCAAGGGGGAGGCGACCCGATGCAGATGCTCTCGGACGTCAACGACAAGATTGACGCCCTTGGCGACCTTGTGCTGAAGCTGTGCCGCCACTTCAACGTCTCCCTCGCGGAGGATGAAGGCGGTGCCGAACAGCTTGTCAATGACGAAGAGCTTGACACGATGGAAGCCGCCAAGGCAGAGGACGCGGCCGCGCAGGAACCCCTGTCCGACCAGGCGCAGGAAGCCATTGGCGGAAACGACTTCATAAAGAAGCAGCTTGAAGGTCTTGGAGGCGGTTACTAATGGGAATGGATTTCTACAAGAAAGAAGCCGATGAACCGCGCAGCCCCTGGGTAAGCGCAGGAATCGGCGCGGGCGGTGGTGGATTGCTTGCAGCCGCCCTAGGCTATATCTACGGGCATCGTGGCAAGTGGCTGGCGTATGATACGCTTACAGGCGGTCTTGCCGGCGGTGCGGCCGGGTACGCTATTGAACAGAGTAATAAGAACAGGATAGAAAACGGGCCTAAAGAAGGCCCGGAGACAGACTATGCCCACAACCCCGTAGGTGTCAGCGCCGGCGCCCGCATGAAGATAGACCGGGATTACGACGCCGCTAACAAGGAGCGAATGAAGGGTCTGGAAAAATTCGGTAACTGGAAAGACGCTCTCTTGGCCGGATACAAAGGGCAGACAGCACATCCAGGTAGCAGGTCGGCCGAGTATACAAGGGACGAAATAAAGTCTCTGGTGGAATACACCAATATGTCCCCGGACACGGCCAGAAAGATTGTTGAATGGAGTCCCTTCCACGCCCTGGGCAGAGGAATAGCATCCATAATGGATACTGTCAGAGGACCCAAGAGAGCAGACCCGTTCCGTGATGAAGATGCCCAGCTTGCGTCCGCCGGAAAGAAGTATGAAAACGGCAGGATAGTCAATCTCAGGCCAGGGGAGCATAGTCTAGTTAATCCTGATTCAAAGCATGAACGCTTTAAGAAAGCGTTCGCCGCCAGACTGAAAGCCGAGCGTGCCAAGGCGGCGGAAGAGAAGATGAAATTCTGGATGCAGGACCCGGAGGAAATCAGAAATCCGAGACTTGCCAGGAATAAGTAAATAAATGCCGACCACAACAACAGTAGGACGCATAATGCTCGACGCCGCCCTCCCGCCATCGGCGAGGGGGCATTACGACGAGCTTAACAGCAAGGGCCTGTCCAAGCTCCTCACCTACATGGCGCAGGAGCACCCGGAGGACACGGCCGCGACTCTTCGCGCCCTTGTCGACGTCTCCCGTGACACCATCTACTACCGTGGACGTGACGCCTCCCTGGGTCTGGCCGATCTTGTCATGCCGCCGGAGCTCCAGAAGTACCGGGACTCCGTCCGTGACGAGGTCAGGCTCATAATGGAAGGGCCAGGTTCCGCCAAGGAGAAGCAGAAGCAGACTATAGCCCTGCTTATGAAGCGCATCGGGGAAATACCCGACACGCTGCTCCAGAAGCTCCCGGAGGACAACGCACTCGCCATGCAGGTTCGATCAGGCGCCCGAGGAAACAAGAGCCAGCTAATGCAGACGCTTTTCGGCGACGTTCTTGTCGTAGACGCGCAGGACCGTCCGGTCCCTATTCCCTCGCTTCACGGATATGGCGAAGGCGTCACCCCGATGGAGTACTGGGCCGCCTCAAACGGGGCCCGTAAAGGCTCCGTGTCGGTCCAGTTCAGCACGGCTGAAGGCGGTTATTTCGGCAAGCAGATGAGCAACGTGGGCCATCGTATCGTCGTCACCTCCCGTGACTGCGGTACCACGCGCGGCATACCTGTCGACGCGGACGACGAGGACAACGTGGGCTCCGTTCTGGCCGCCGACGTCGGACCATACAAGGCCGGCACGATTATAACCAAGGACATGATGGGCAAGCTGGGCGACGGGAAAATCCAGGTTCGCTCGCTTGTGACATGCGAACAAGGAGACGGAGTGTGCAGCAAGTGCTGCGGCATGCGCGAGAAAGGGCGTCTTCCGGACATCGGAGACCCGGTCGGAATCGTCGCGACCCGTTCCATTTCAGAGCCTGTCACGCAGGCCGGCCTGAAGTGCCTTGACCCGCGCACCGAAGTGCGCATGGCCGACGGCTCCGTGAAGAAGCTGATGGACATGCAGATAGGCGACATGGTTCTCGGCGTCGACAAGGACGGCAAGACGTCGCCCGCCAAGGTGCTCAACGTCTATTACAACGGATACAAGAAGACAATCTGGTCTGTCTGGGTCAGCGAGGACGGCAGCGACGCCGCCAGCCTGGTCTGCACGCCCGACCACAAGTTCCTCTGCCTCAACGACGACAACGAGATCGAGGAACGACCAATAAAGGATATTACGCGGCTTCTTTCGCAGGAAGGCAAGCCGCTTCTGCTTATCGACTACATGTCGCTGGACGGTCCGTCCGAGACAATGGACATAGAGGTCGACAACAAGGACCACCTGTTCATGCTGGCGGAAGGCGTCAGCACATCCAACTCCAAGCACACCGGCGGCGTCGCCGGTTCGGACGACAAGCAGGTGTCCGGCTTTAAGGAAATGAATCAGTTCGTCCAGGTGCCCGAGAACTTCATCGGCGCCGCGACCCTGGCCAGCGAAGACGGCCTTGTAACGGCTGTCCAGGCCGCCCCGGCAGGCGGCTGGAACGTGTCGATTGACGGAAAGATCAACTACGTCCCGGCGGGACGCAACGTCATCGTCAAACCCGGCGAGCGCGTGTACGCAGGCGACATGCTTTCAGACGGCACGCCCAACCCGGCCGAGCTCACCAAGTATAAAGGTATAGGAGAGGGCAGGCGCTACTTCGTCGAGAAGTACCGCGAGCTGCTAAAGAAGAACGGCGCGGCCGTCCACCGCCGCAACATCGAGGCGCTTGCCCGTGGCTTCATCAACCGCGTGGAGATAGACGACCCGGACGGATACGACGGATACATAATGGGCGACGTGACGCCGTACGACTCATTCGCGCATGACTACAGGCCGAGGCCCGGCTCCTTGAAAGCCGACCCGAAATCGGCCACTGGAATGTACCTGGAGCACCCGGCGATGCACTACTCCATCGGCACAAGGCTTACACCCCGTGTCGTGGACGAGCTGCGCAAGGGAGGTGTGAACGAGGTCATAGTCAACAAGAACGAGCCCGTGTTCAACGCCAAGGTGGTCCGCGCACGTTCAATGCTTTCCACCGACCCCGACTGGATTACGCGAATGGCGGGGGAAAACCTCAAGAAGAACATGCTGGAAAGCGCCCGTATGGGAGCGTCCAGCACACCGGCCGGAACATCGTACTTCCCCGCGATGGCCAATCCGACGCAGATAGACAAGTATCTCGGAGGACGCCCACGCTCCACCGACACCATGTACACGGAGATTTGATTAATGGACAGGAAATACCTGGCCGGGCTGATGAAGCTAGGGGCCGCCATGAAGAAGGCCGACGGCTTAGACCTCCCGCTCGGCATGATAATAGGAAGTTCCATAGCAAGCGGAACGCCACGCGAGGAGTCGCCGAGCTACGCCGACGCGCAGGTAGTGGCCAACGTAAGTAACCCCGACCAGCGTGAAGCGCTTATAAAGAGGATGACAGCCCAGGCCCGTACCAACAACGGGCATATGAGCCGTGCCGGAAGCATGATTACCGGCGGTATCGTCGGCGACATGCTGGGCGTCGGTCTCGGCGGGCTGATCTCCTCCATACTGGCCTCCCGCAAAGGACGTACCGTCGCAAACACTCTTACTCCCCTGGCAATGGGACACGCCCTCGGCATAGGCGGAGGCGTACTTGCAGGGTATGGTATTGACAAACGCAATCGCAGACTGCGCAAGGAACGCTACGAGCGCGAGCTGCGCGACAAGATAACAGCCCTTCGGTCTTCGGAGGAGATGGACGCATAAATGGCTACTGAACCTTTTGAACAAAAATTTGGCATTCTCGCGGACAGCACGCTCAACGCCAAGCTGCCGGAGATGAAGACTTTCGCTATCGGCTTCCAGGTCGTAGACACGGAGGACGAGAACAGCCGGGCCTTTGGCGTCCAGCTCTACAACATAGGCAAACACCTCGTAATGGTCCCCATGTTCTGGCTCAAGGGCAAGGTCAAGGGCGGCGAGGTCATGTACGTAAAGGACCTGAACCGTTTCCTCCCGTTCACCGAGGTCGACGTGAACAACCTAAAGACGGGCAAGACCTTCAGCATGGGCGACCCCGAGCCGGAAGGCGACAAGAAGAGCAAGGGCGACGCGTACAGCGTCTCCACGATGGAGCTCAACTGGCTCAATACCAAACGGGCAGGCGAAGTCACGCTGATCGACAAGCGCGACATCGCGCAGATGCTAGCCCATACAGGCGAGTACAAGATGCCCGAACTGAAGGACATCAGGATGTTCGGCCCCAAGGCCGCCGCCGACTTCACGCAGACCATGAAGGACCATCCGGAGTTCACGAATACCCTCATGCGTTTCCACACGCCGGAGGAAATAGCGGACGCCGTGATGCCTGGGCTGCGCAACGGCGCCCTTATAGAGAAGACGGCCTCGATAAAGCCGAAGACCGCACTCTACTTCGTGGACGACCCCTTCTGCAAGGAGGCCAAGGAGCTTCCTATGGAGCTCAAGCAGCTCCTCATGCGGGAAGGCATAGTGGCCGTGGACTCCCGTAAGGAGGCTTCAATCGCTCTCAAGGAGAAGAAGGCCGTAACTCGCTATGCGAACCCGACGTCGTCCGGCAAGTACAAGCTTGTAGGCTATGACGGGACGCTCAAGGACGCAGAAATTATCGTCTTCAACGGGAAGGCCCCGGGATGCGAGGAAGTCCCGTGTTGCTGCGCCGCCGACACGCCGCTCATGCCCGGAAAGGCCCTCGTGGTCATGGACGGGAGGGCTAGCTACGCCAAGCCATCCCAGCTTACCGTCGACACCGAGGACGTTAAGGATGCCGACCTGGGCAAGTCCGTCACTGTCGAGGGAATACGTTCCAGCCTTGCCAAGCCAGACGGCGAATGGCAGAGGGACGTCTTTGAGCAGAAAGGCAACGTCGTGTTCTACGACAAGTCGCATGATACGGCCTACTGCGGTGAATTAAGGACGGAAGGCGCAGAAATCGTCTTCCGTACAGGCTGGGACCAGCCAACGCTTCGGCTTGTCCTTACAGGAAAGCCGGGAACGCTCTTCATCGAGGCCGGTGTCATGTACATACCCTCGACTGCGAAGATGATTGACCTTAGCTCATACAAGCGCAACGACCAGCGAGAGTTCAAGAGCGTCCAGAGCGCGGTGTCCGACACGCTCGTCCGTGGCGGGTTCGAGACCGTGAAGGTCGCCTCCGACGGTTCGCTGTGGCGCATCGCCGACAGCAAGGGCGGAAAGGACATGGTCGGATACAACGACAGCTTCCGCTACCTGGTGTCGGAGGTGGGTCTTCGAGCCAAGCAGGCCGCCGAGATTCTCGCCGACGCAAAGGCCGACAGCAAGTTCGGTCGTTTCGGCGACGGTGTCTCGTTCTGGGTCAAGCGCGCTTCGTTCGACCCGGCGGACGACCCATGGAGGGGCATCGGCAACGACATCTACGAAACGCGCGAGGCCGGTCTCAAGCTGAGCGGGCCGCTGGACGACAAGGCGCTCAAGCGCATAGAAGACGCCAGCAAGACAGACGTCAAGGAACTTTTCGACACACAGGTCATGACCGAGCTCGCAAAGAGCGCGTACAGCGTGGACAAGGTGCAGGAATACCTGCCTTACATGGCCCGCGCCCTCGACCGCGTCTGCCGCACGCTCATCATGTTCTATTGGCATAACGAGGACTTCGAGGAACGCTACGGAAAACAGAACATCCCGCAGCTCGAGGACTCCCTCAAGGACAATATCCAGTCGCTCGGCGGTCTTATCAGCTACCTGAAGGACAAGACGGTAAAGGACGACGACATGGAAGAGGATGAAGACGAACTCTCGGAGGAGATGGCATAATGAACGAACTTAAGCAAAAACTCCATGAAAAGCTTCTGGCGAAGAAGCAGGCCGGCCTCGGGGGGGATGCCTCGGAGGGCATCAACGCCCCGCTGTCCCGTATGAGCGACGGCCGTTACAACATGGCCGGCGCGGCTCTCATGGGTGGTGGAACCGGTCTTGCAACCTACCTGATCAGCCGTCTGTTCGGACTCAAGAACGGCCCGAGCATCGTGGCTGCGCTGCTGGGCGGCCTCGGCGGAATCCACTATTCAATGGGCAAGCAGTACGCCAACGGCGGCGTATACAGCCCCATGAACTTCGACTGGTTCAACGACGCCTACAAAAGATGGCAGCAGGCCAAGAAGGGCATTCTGCCAACACCTGAACAGGCTGCACAGACTGCGCACAATATGGAAGTCGCCAAGAATCAGCGCAGACGTCCGGCCCCCTCTCCAATCCAGCAGCCGGAAACACATATGGCTGAAACAGAAATGAACAGGGAAGCGCTGAACAGCCGGGCCGAACAAAACGGCCTCCAGTGATAATTGATTTTTTAAAAGGGACAACACAATGCTAGACTACCGGCAGGACATCTCAGAGGGTCCGGCCCGGCTATGGCGGAGGATTCAAAAAAGGGCGCAGATGCGTTCCCGTGGCGAGTCCCCCGCCGTATTGCCGATACCTGTCGAGGATACGGACATCGAATCCTTCTACGAGGTTATGACGGACCATACGATACCCATGGAGGTCGTGGAGCAGGCCTTCCCCGACCACTACAGGGCTGTCCGCTGGTATTTGTCGACTTCGCAGAGCAGCCCACGCTGGCTGCTCGAGGCCTACCTGCTCACAGGACGCCCGATGGACGGCATACTGCAGGAGACGGGGATGAAGAATTTCTCCCTCTCCGTCGACATCTACCGTAGGGCCTTCTTCAATGTCCTGCCTGAGCAACTTGAGAGCCCGGTCTGGATGAACACGCACATATGGGTGCCTGGATCACTCCACGCCAACGGGCTATACTACTATGATTACATATTGAAGCTGGCCGCCGTATCGCGTCCGGACCTTATATTAATACTGGCGTCACCCAGGCACCTACCCAGCGAGGCGCAGAAGTGGCTGCGCCACACAGTCGAGGACCACCGTGACAGGCAGGCCCTCGCCGCAGGCAACATCGCATCCAAGGCCCCTGTGGAGACACAGGTGATGATTACGGAGAACACTCTCCGCGATTGGCGCGCCGACCGCGAAAGCGAAGGCCTCGCCGCCCAGGACAGCGAGGCGCTGCGGGAACTAATGGAAGTAGTCGAACGCAACGTGTCCATACCGAGACCGGAGGACAAGCTGCCAGACATACAGGAATTCATATCAGAGAAATACTCCGACGAGGACATTATCAAATGAAGAAGATAAGCCCCATGGCGGAAATGCGGATGGTTGACACAATCCGTGCCGCCCGAGAATCCAGTGGCCGGGGAACGAACCCCAGCGAGGCCGTGGCGAAACTCGCCATGGAGCAGAACATGTCCACCGAACAGGCGGCCCGCATCTGCGAGGCCTTCAACAAGCTCGCGTCCATAGACCACCTGTCCAGTGATCAAGGGGACAGGGCGGCCAACTTCCCGCTGGCCGACAGCTCGGCGGTGCGGAAGATTATGCGCGACTCGCTCAAGATCGCCAACGAGCCGTTCAAGTTCCGCCGTACGATAAACGACGATTTGCCTTTGCCCAAGATGACGGACAAGCAGGCTATGGAAATGATCTACAAGCCGACCGAGGAAGAGCGGAAGATGCTCGACACGGCGACAGACCGCATGCAGTATCTCGCGGACTGGGAGAGGATGCAGAGCGGAGTCAAGGCCATGAAGGTCGCCTCGGAGGAGGCGCGTCTCGGCGAGCTGATGTTCGGCGAGGCTTTTATCAAGTTCGGGAACAAGGTCGCGTCCATGGATGACAGGGCCGTCGACAACATGGCCCGCTACGCTGTCTACAACTATGGAAAGGACGGTGTGAATTTTCTAACGGCGTTGGAAAATTTGACAGGCCGTGAGATCGACAAGAGCAGCCGCCCCTGCATGAAGACAGGGAGCGACGCCGAGAACGAAGTCGACAGGCTCATGTTCATGGCGGACAACGCCAAGGCGCTCAAAGTGGCGGCCGACCTTGTGATCGACGGGAATAAAATACCTTTTGGGTACTCGATGTCTATTTACGACCCGAACCTCAATCCAGCGCAAGTAAACCAGGCGTCGAGTGACCTTACAGCTAAAAGAAAGGCTCTACAGAACATAAACTCTAACTACGCCTATCAGGTTAACGAGGATTTGGCAGAGAAGCTGGATCGTCCCGACCTTACCGGAGCCGGCTCCGAGGCTGTCAAACAGTGGAATAGCCGGCTGAATACTGTTGGGAAGCTAAAGGACACGACGTTTAATGAATCGCAGCGTGACACCGTTGAGGACACTAAGAAGATTCAGAACGCCATAAGCAAGATCAGGGCTGAGTTTGAGAAAAACGAGCTTGGTACTGTCCAGGACACCCAGCACATCCGTAATGAGATGGGTCATACCCAGGCTCAGCACGACCAGGCCACACAGGCCACTCGGAACAGCACCGACGCAATCCGTGTCAGCCTTGATAACGCCAGGGCGTTGTTCGACCAGCGGCAACAGCCCGGAAAGCTGATTACGGAAGCTGACAGAAACCAGGTCGAAGCGGCCAAGGCCCGTGACGCGGCGGCCGAGCAGAGGGCCATAGACAACGCCCGTGCTACCGGTCGTTTGAGCACCGTCGAGGACAACGCCCTTAGGACGGAGGAAACAAGAGAGCTGGAGGCAGAGCAGAAATACCAGCATGCCCAGGCCGTCAAGGACTACGAGAACGCCCTTGCCGGTCGAGGGGATACAGAAGCCAAGCGCATGCTGCGCCAGTATGAGCGCGCCGAGGCCGACCGTGCATGGATGGAGGAGGAACGCCTCCGCAAGTCACGCGTCGACAATTTCAACAGGCTGAAGGAACAGGGCGACCGCACGTCCAAGGCCCTGCAGGAAATGGCGAACAACACGCTCGCCAACACCAAGAGCGTCCTCAGCGGCGCCGTCGGCATAATGCAGAAAGCCGACGCGATCCGTCAGGCCCTCACACCGGAACAGCGTTCGGGAAACGCGGCCGCGCGCCCGCTCTCCAACGCGGCCACCAAGTATCTTGAGAATCTCCGCCTCCACGACGTCTTCGCAAAGACATACCTTTCCGACCCGTACCTGCACCAGTATTCGCCGTCGGAAGTTGCGGAAGCCTTCAATATCGTCTATGAGGTCGCCCCCGAGCTTGTGCGCCACGGGAGCAACCCGCATATAATCGGCGCCCTTATCAGGAAGTACCTCGCCAACACCAACCAGCTTGACCCGCTCGAAATCCGCGACCTCACCTCGACAGAGAAGGACCGTGTGGACACGATGCTCAAGCAGGAGCAGCTCGAGGCGATTAAGAGGGGCAAGTAATGAACAAGAACTACGCGTATAAATCCCTTCTGCCGGACGACAACAAGACCGAGCCCGCTGTCCTCATCGACAGCAAGGTCCTGCCGGACAAGCTCGCGTCCAAGTGCGCGTCCGACACGAAGGAGTTCATAAAGGGCATAAAGCCTGACAAGGACCACAGCTACGTCCACCTTATCAGCACAGGCGCCCTGGAGTGGTACGGCCCCAACAAGCGCGGCGACTCCTTCAACGAGGCCGGCGGCATCTACAAGCCGACCGAGCCTTACTGCAAGGAGGCGTCGGAAGTCGAGCTTGACGGCGGGCTTACCAAGTACCACAACCCGACCTTCCAGGCCAACGGCAAGGTCTACCGCGAGCACCACAGCATTGTCGAGGACGCGTCCAACAAGCCGCTCGGAGAAGTGGTGTTCGCCACATACAACCAGCCGATGCACCGTGGCGAGCTTGTTGTAAAGCTCTCCAACGAGGAATGGAAGGACGACCTTGAACGCCTGGCCAAGGGAAAGCCCTGCTATTACAGCATGGGCTGCCTGACACCGGACGATGTCTGCTCTGTCTGCGGAAAGAGGACAAACCCAAACGACACCAAGAACCGCTGCGAACACCTCAAGGACCATTTGCTCGAGTACACGGACAAGGGCGTCCAGGTGCATGCGATAACCGACCATCCAATCTTCTACGACATCAGCCGTGTCGCGCGTCCCGCCGACAAGATTGCGTTCTCGCTCGGCAAAGTCGCCTCCGACCGTGGCCCTCTTCCTGTAATCCCGGTAAGGATGGTGGATGGCTCAATGTCCCGCCGCGCCGACCGCCTCGACCTGATTATGAAAATCGCCGCCGAGGAGAAGACGATGACGGAGCAGGAGAAAGTCCCGGTAGAGGACGTCTCCGAGGAGGACAAGGAGACAATCAAGAAGCTGAAGGGAAAGGACGGCGGAAAGGTTCTCATCATCCTGCGGAAGCACAACACCATGCTACCCCCGCCCGCTTTCCTTGAACTGCTGGCAGGCGACGGCAACGTCCCGCATGACGCCCTTCCCTTGATCGGTGAACACCTTGATGGTATCTTTAACTCGTTGTTGAAGGACGGCTCCATCAACGGGTTTGTTGACGACGGGACGTATGACGGCGACGCAGACGACAGGGAAATAGAAGACATTGTCATGCCCCTTGTCAGACGCTACTCGTTCGATGACGTTCCCTTCCAGAAGAGAATAATAAGAATCACAATCTGCCCTGGCTCGAAGATAGCCTCCGACAGACGAATGATAGTTACCCCCGGGGCCGACGCGCTTGCCGCCAAGCTCGCCAGGGAGTATGCCCGTTATCAGTTGTCGTTCCTAACAGAGCATCCGGATCGCCGCACGATAAGGCAGGCCCTATCGGGCAACCACCCGTTCGTGATGGCATGATGCTGAGAAACGCCGCCCTGTCCGGCGGCCCGCGCCAGGCACGCCACGCGTCCTGGAAGGCTCGAAGACACGAGTCATGGACACATAGAAGAGATTATGGCAAACAAGACTACTTATCAGGACGCGATGCAATTCGCCATGCAGTTCCTCCAGAACTACGGGGCTGACCCGAAGCTCGCCGAGGACCCCAACCGCCCGGCGCTTGTCCCCGATGACATGAAGGAAGGCAAGCCACAGACCGACGAAGTCGACAAGGGCGACGGAAACAAGCAGGAACAGGGTGCCCCCGGCAAGGAAACAGCCGAGGACGTCGCCAAGATGGAACCCGACGGCGCCAGCGTCGAAGGTGATCGCAAGAACACCGGCGACAGCGCGGAAGGCATCATCAAGAACCCGCCCACCGTCTCGACCTCGGAAGAGCCGAAAGACGACATCGACAAGATGGACAATGTCGACCCCGCCTTCAAGAAGGCGTACGCCAGCTACCTCAAGCTGTCGAACGGAGTCATTGGCCTGATTGACGACACGTTCAACGAAGCCGCTGAAAAGAACGCCTCCGACGACGCCGTCCTCGACGAAATCGTCCAGAGCGCAATCAACACCAAGGCCCAGCACATCGACTTTCTCGTCCATGAATTCGGCGTCTCGCCGAAGCAGGCGAACGACATGCTGAACCAGTTGGCCGACCAGGACCCTACCGCCGTCCTCCCTCCCGAAGCCATCAGCGATGAAGAGGCCGAACAGGTCCTCGCAGACGCCGCTGCCGCCGACGCGGGCGCCCCTGCCCCCGAAGCCGCTCCTGAAGGCGGCGACGATGTCGACGCCGACATCCAGCAGTTCATTGAAGAGATGCAGGGTCAGGGCTACTCCGATGATGAAATCATGGCAGCCCTAGAACAGGCCGCCGACATCGTTGGGCAGGAAGAAGGCGGCGCCGCCGCCCCGGAAGGCGAAGTCGCGCCGGAAGCCGCGAAGGCCGCCTCGGACCCTACTGAGCCGGGCGCCGCTGAAGTCGGTGGCCCGGGAGAAGCCGAAGCCGCTGCCGCCCCTGCCCCTGAAGCCGCTCCTGAAGGCGGCGACATGGGCAACGTCGAAGGCGAGCTGAGCGAAATCGTCTCGCAGCTCCAGGACGAAGGCTACAGCCAGGAGGATATCGCGCAGGCCCTCATGGAAGAACTCGACATTTCGCCTGACGAAATCGTCGACACCGTCATGCAGGACCTCCAGTCCAAAGGCTTCACCGAAGAGGAAGCCGGTGAGTTGCTCTCCAATCTCGGGGAGCTTGAACAGCAAGGTGTGACACCTGAGCAGTTCGCGCAGGTCATCGACCAGCTCCAGTAAGGGAGGTTGACAATGCCCGACATCGCAAAACTGTCTGCACTTTCGTTGCAGGCCCTCAAGGCAGCCGAAGAGGTCCGCCTCTTGCAGTCGAGCAAGATCGCCAGCCAGGAGGCGGAGATCAACCGTCTCCGCTCCCAGCAGCAAGGCGCGGAGCAATTCCGCGCCCTTGTGGCAAAACTTGCCTCCGTCGGAGTTGTAGACCGCCTCAACGCAGTGTATTTTGATAAAAACGTTACCGACGAGAACGTGACCGAGTTCATCACAAAACTTGCGAGCGCCGTCGATACGCCCAAGCAGAAGACAACCGTGTCACCCTACGAAGTGACGGGAGTCACGGAACAGAGTACCAACAGGGACCAGGCAGCCGGTGACTGCGAGCGCAAGCTCCGCGACATCGTAGGCCGATAGGTTTAACCACAGAACGCGGCGAGCCACGCCGTATGCGCCTTTCGAGAGGAAGGAAGCCCGTCAAGGGCATGGCCACTAGATATGCCGAATACAAGATTTACTGCCCAGATGTACGACCACATCATCGACCCTGTCCGTGGCCCCCAGGTCGGACACCGTCTTGAATACTACGCGCCTGCGGCCATCGGCGAAAGCTGGAACCGTGGCGCGGTCATCAGCGCTGACAACACCGGCAAGCTCGTTGCCGGCTGCCTTGCGGGTTCCTCCTTCAACCGCCCCATGCCGATGTTCGCCCTTCAGGGCACCGATGACCTCGACGTGTGGTCGGACGACGTCAATCCCCAGCGCGACGGCGCGGGCGCCCCTGCCGGCGTCCCCTCGGCGCTGGTCGCCTCCGGCGGTTTTGAAATCGCCACCTCGGAATTCGAAGCTGAAGACAGCGGCGACGCCGTCATCTACAACGTCAACGACCAGCTCACCTGCGATGAAACGGGCAAGCTGATCAAGAAGACCTCCGCTTCGGAACCCACCGTCGGTATCGTCTCGGCCGCTCGTACGGCCAACGGCGTCCGCAAGAACGAACTCGGTGTCCAGGTCCGCCGCTACACGACCGACCTGCTCTTCCTCTGGACGTTCTTCATCCCGGCCGAATAGTTAATCGCGGCGCCAGCCGCTTTCGACAAGCCCCGTGTAAAAAGCGGGGCTTCAGGCATAAACAAAAGACATGCGGTGAAGCTACATCGTGTAAGTCCGCAGCCCGCTGCGGGAACAGGAGGGGCCAAGGCCCTGACGCTTAGCCAAATAAACATATGAGTATTGTTGACCCCAACATCAGAGAAAGCAACGCCGTCCTTATCGAAGGTCTGCGCAATGAAGCGACACGCAAGGAAGCGGCCGACACCGTCCGCGATTATTTGCGTATTCGTAACCGTGAAGACGGCATGGTTGGCAAAATCCTGCCGCGTACGAATATCACCTCCGCCCAGCTCGACCGCCAGGTCGACACCCCCGACCCCGTGGTCGTGAACGACATCGAAGCCGACAGCTCCGGCGCCGACGTCGTGGCGTTTGGTACTGGCCCCAAGACCGTCATGATCGACGCCGGTCGTTATGCCGTCGTCTTCAAGCGTATTGAGTCGCGCCGGTATCAACAGGACGTCAACCGCATGCTGACGTGGAACATGGACATCAAGCAGCAGCTCAAGGACTTCCTCCTGAAGGATATCCAGTACGCTGAAGACGCCGGTTTCATCGCGGCCTGCAACAGCATCGTCGGCGAAGTCAACACCGTCAACGAGAACGTCGAAAGCTGCCTCTGGACAACCCAGGGCCCGCTGGACCGTGTCTCCTTCTCCAACGCCCGCAAGGGTCTCCAGGCGACCAACCGTCACCTGCGCTCCACAATCGGTCTGATGAACGACCTCACGGTCTGGGACATCCCGAAGCTGAACCGCAACGAAATCGGTGGCGACCTTGCTGAAAAGCTGTTCACCGACGGCAACATCATGACCAACGTCATGGGCCTGAACCTGGTTGTCACCATCAAGAACGAGCTGGTTGCCGACAACGACCTCTGGCAGTTCGCCAACCCGGAATACCTGGGTGACTTCCTCGTCCTGGACGACATCATCCTCTCTACCGAGAACATCAACTTCTGGATTGAGTTCTTCGGCTATGAAACCATCGGTATGGCCATCAAGAACATCGCGGCCCTGTGCCGTACATCGTTCACCGGCACCGCCACCAACTGGCGTACCGGCGCTCCGGACGGCAACGCCCGTAGCTACTACACCATCCCGAATACCCCGGCGGAAGACGCCAGCAGCTCGGGTAACTGAGTAATCCATGGTGCGGTGTAGAGCAGTGGTAGCTCGCTGGCCCCATAAGCCAGGTCATTAAGTCGTGCGTTCGATTCGCACCACCGCTACCAAATCTCCAGCCCTGACGACAGAGATGCCGTCAGGGCTTTTTGCGTTATATTTATAGATGTCCCCGGCCAACGCCGGAATTAAAAGGGAACGAAACAGAAAAGGAATCAAGACATGATTTACTGCAAGATTATCAACAAAACGAAAACGCCGCTTGCCCTCAACTGGATTCCTGGCGGGATTTCCATTCCGGTAGGTTCGGCAGCTATTCTCGAATACGACCCCTTCACGCTCCTCGACAAGCGCGGCAGCGTGTACAGCGGCGCCATGGCCATGCTGGACAACGGCCTTATCGAAGTCCAGTACTGCGCGATGCCGCCAGCGAAGACAATCCCGTCGCTGACCTCCCAGGCTGAAGTCAAGGAGGAGGCCCCCAGGAAGGTCGAGCCACCGAAACAGCGCAAGTCAGTGTTCGAGACCGACGAGGAAAAAGGTTCCGCCCTTGACCTGGAAGTCTCGGTGGCTGCGGCTAAACCGGCCGAGAAGAATACCGACGAAGGTGTCGCGGTCTCCGTCCCGAAGGACGCCCCCAAGACCGAAGCGCCTGCAGAGAGCGTTGCCGACGAGGCTGTTGCGGAAGCCCCCGCAGAAGAGGCCCCGAAACGCAAGCGCGGTTCCAAGAAGATTTAAGGAGACCACATGAACGGTCAAGTCTGTTTTGGCGACGCTGTCCCGCTGTCCGCTTCGGTCAGCACGACCAGCACGGCCATTATAAGCACGATTGGCGACCCCAGCCTTCGCAACGACGCGAAGTACCTCCGTGTCTCCAATCTTTCGTCGAACTATGTCTACCTGTCGGTGAACGCCCCGGCCGAAAAGAACAAAGGCCTTGTCCTGGCCCCGAAGGGCACGGACGGCTGGTACGTCGAGTTCAACAACACGAACATGTTCTACGGCACGCTCAACGCGATCTCGGATGGCTCGGGAACGCTTGCCCTTCTCATCGGAGGCTGACGTGACGTCAAGGGATGTCCTGAAAGAAAGGTTCAGGCTCCTTCTGGGTGAGGCGGCCGCCGGTGTAGGTGAATCAATGCACCGGGTGGTCGCCGCTTCGTATTCCCTGGGAGTGAAGTACTCCATTCCGGAGGCGATCGAATTTTTCAACGCGTTGGAAGATCCGACCAAGGTCCCGGGGTGGCTGGACTATCTCCCCGAAGAAGTGGAGTGCGAGTTCCCGGTAAGGGAGAAATGCTTCGACTGTTTTTATGTAAGACTGTGCGCGGCCAGCGCGGCCGAAGGCGTGACAAGGGAGGCTCTGCTGATGGACGCCTACGAGTACATGCCCGAGGATTTCCACACCAAGCCTGAGTGGGGTATCGGTCTTCTTATGGATGCAGCCGATTCGTACAGGGAGCTAAAGGATTTGGAAGCATGATTTTCGACACCGTCTTTTCAAGCACAGCCGAGTCTACCTCCCTCCCTGTGATAACAGGGCTGGAAGGAGCCAAGAGGGAATGGAACATAACACTGCGCATGGACGCCGGCGAGTCCTCCCTCCCTTATGACCTGTCCGACATATGGAAGGTCAAGTTCATATGCAAGACTTCGCCGGAGGACCGTCGCATAGCCATTGAGAAGGACTGCGAGATAATCAACCCGAAAGCAGGCGTAGTCCGTCTCATGCTGGAGCCGAAGGACATGAAGCGCTCCGGCTTGTGGTGGGGCGCTATACAGCTTTTCGACAATGACAAGGTTCTTGTCGAGCAGTTCAAATGCTGGCTGCTCGTCAGGCAGACGATAGACGGCACAAGCAAGCACAAGACGCTTACCGTCCCGGAAGTCAGGGCGTTCCTGTTCGACAGGTGCGCCGAGGACAACCGCCTGCTGGCCTCCACGCAGTTCACCGATGACGAGATAATGGAGGCCATGAAGAATCCCGTCGACGAGTGGAATTCCACTCCGCCCTCGGTATGCTGCTTCACCACCGTCAACTTCCCCTGGCGACTTCCCTGGATGAAGGGGACAGCCGCCTACCTGCTCAAAAGCCTGGCCATCCAGCAGATTCGCAACAACGCCACCTACCAGACAGGCACGGTCAGCGTGAACGACAGCGACAAGGGGCAGGCCTTCCTTCAGATAGGGGAAATGCTTTACAAGGAATGGCGCGACTGGCTAATGGCCAAGAAGCGCGAAATAAACATCGACATGGGCTGGGGTCACGCAGCCTGGGCCGACTTCTAAGGAGTTACAATGAAGAACATCGACATCTTTAAGAGCTACCTGTACGCATACAAGCAGGCTTCCGAAGCCGAGTGCTGCGGTCCTCAGACGACTAGCAAGGCCAACGAAAAACCGGTCGACTGGCGCGAACGCGTCCGTCGCGGAGTCATGAAAGGACTTGGCAAGGCCAAGCAGACCGTCGGAAAAGGAACTGACGCCGTAAAAGGCAAGTAATGGAATTCAACCCCTTCGACGATATCACCCCTCCTGAACAGGCGTTCTCGTCGGTGGACATCATGCTGGACACTTCCCTGCGCACTGTTGTGAGCTGGAAGCTCAAGCAGGCGATGCCCGCCGAGGACGGCCTGTTCTGTGTTGAACGCTCCGTGTATGGCGAGCCCTTCCAGCCGGTCACGGGCATGCTGGATGACTGCTCGGCAGTCATAGAGGGCATGCCGGTTCCGTCGCCTGACAAGGACTCCATACAATGGCGTGTCGTCTATATCGCCGGGGGTCGCCGGTGGGAGTCGATACCGCTACGCGTGGCGTCTACAATAGACAAACGCGAGAGAGGCCTGCTGGACGTCATCGCCCACAGGGAGGCCGTCACCATCGAGAGATACAGCGGGGCAAAAGGTCTTCTGCTAAAGTCAAGGACATCCGGGCGCCCGTGCCCCATATGCTTCGACAAGGGCATAGAGTCCGCGACAAGGACATCCTGCCCGAACTGCTTCGGAACGGGGCATGCAGGAGGCTTCTACCATGGAAAACCATGGACGGTCAATATCCTCGGCGAGCCCGACACGTCCAAGGACACCCACCCCGTACTGGGCGCGGTCGAAAAGAACAACAAGGTAACGGCCAGGGCCATGCACCTCTACCCGGCGGAGCCCGGCGACATATGGATTGACTCCAACAGCCAGGAACGATGGGTCATAGGTGACGTCCAGCCGGAAATATCCTTCCGTGGGGTCGTGTTGACGGTAAAGATGAGCATGTCCCGTCTGCAGCGCTCCGCCGCCCATCCAATCAACGAGCCGGAAGTGTCCGAGGAACTGCAGAAGACGCTTACAGAGGAGGAGAAATGGGCCCAGCTCTGACATTCGAGAAGCCGAAGTTCCCGGACGCGGTGCAGATGGAATGCGCTACGCCTCCGGGCGCGCGCACACCGGTCCTTCCCTCCGTTCTCATGAGCCGTGTGGCAGACCTGCTACGCGCCATGTTCAGCGACCCGGCGAACATATGGCATACGCAGCTCCGCGACATGCTCTTCTCGGACGACCACGAGAAGACCAAGGTGTTCGTGATGATGGGGTTCTCGACCACTCCGGAAACAGAGCAGGCCGAGACCTTCCCCAGAGTTGTCGTAAACGGAACGGACGCCTACTTCGGCAATCTCACGCCGGTCACGGACGGACTGTTCGTCAACACGGATTCCCCTGAGGGAGAAGTGTTTGGGCTGGACGACAGCCTTGAGCACTTCGAGGGGCAGCTACATATAACGTGCGCCTCCAGAGGCGCCCTGGAAGCCCTCCTTATGGCCGAATCAGTTGTCATGTTCTTCCGGCAAAACTCAAATTATATAAGGAAGGACTTGTGCCTATCCAACTTTGATGTTAGGGTACTTAAAAGCCCTCGTAAAGCCGAAGGCGCGGATGGAATCTACGAGTCATCCCTCACCGTCGCATGGAGCAGCGGAATGGCCTGGACAAGCGTCCAGGACGGTCCCGCCCTCGGTGCAGTGGGTGCCCAAGGCATCGGTTAAACAATCAGACGCGGTGTGCTGCACCGTGCGTGTCAGCGGAGACGCTGAAAGTCCCTAGACAACAGCATAGAGATATAAATGAGTTATCAACCTCCACAGACCAGGGTCTTCACAGAGTTTGCGGAATCGACAACTGTCACGGCTGCCGAACTGTCCGCCTGCCTTGTCGGCCCCTACTACGATGTCCATGACAATGTGAAGCTGGGTTCCTACGCCTCCACGGCCACGACATATCCCTATGTCGACCTCGACGGCACGGATTCCATCGAGCCTAGCGACATGGCCAATGTCTTCACCTGCGTTCTTCGCAACGCCCAGGTCCAGGCTTACCGTAACATCACCTACTCCGACACGGAAGGAACTGCCGGATTCATCGGCTCGGACGGCAAGTCCCTGCTTACCGGCATGACCGTCGCCAACGGCGGCGGCGTTTCCGTCCCTGCTGGCTTCCCTGCACTGTCCATCGGCGACACCGTTCTTCGCTACGGTTCGGACAACGCTCTCAAGAGCACCAACACCGTGGCCGGCTTCCTTCCGGCTAACGCCACATCCTATGGAATAGGGCTCGCCAAGTTCGACACGGCCAACGAACATAGTGCCGGTGACATCACACTCGGCGGAACGCATACCTACACTTCCGACGCGGTCCTCGTCTTCACGATTACCGCCGGTGGCAAGATTGGCACCGACAGCGTCAAGGCGTCCCTCAGCATCAACGGCGGCGCGGCCATCCAGACCAACATCACCTGCGGCACCAGCGCGGTCTCGCTCTCCGGTGCAACGGGTCTCACAACCCTTACTGTCTCGTTCGCTACGAACGTCACCTGGACGACCGGCGACAAGATTTCCTTCGGCATCAGCGCCCCGACGAACTATACCTCCCCCAGCGACATGGGCTACGGTGTCGTCGTCCTAACCAACGCCGAAACATCCATGGCCGAAGGCGACTATTTCGTCCTCTACTACAACGCGGGCGACATCGAGAACCCGACCGGCGCCACATTCGGCGCGGAAGGTCTTACGGTCACCGCTTCCCTTACATCTGGCGGTCTCTCGCTCTACTCTGGCACGTTCTACGCCACGTACCGCGTCCGCAAGCACGAGTTCACCGAGAAGGTCTACACGGTCGGCACCACGGCCGAACTCACAGGCATGATTGGTGCCCCGCACCCGTTGAACCCGTTGTCCATGATGTGCAGCCTCGCGCTCGCCAACAGCAACGGCAGCTCCGTCACCTTCGTGGCGGTCGCGGACGACTCGGATAATGCTTACGCCAAGGCCTTTGAAATCGTCGGGACGAACGGCAACGCCTGGGCCGTCACGCCCTACAGCGAATCCGTCACTGTCCAGCAGTACGCTTTCAACGCCGTCAAGGAATTCGGCAGCCCCGAGAACATGAACTGGAAGACCGCGTGGCTAGGCTACGACACGGAATCGCTCCAGACAGTCATGGCGACGCTTGCCGGCGAAGTCCATACCCCCGAATACTACACGAACAGCGGCACGGAGTCCGCTGCCACGTCGAACCGCATCTACGTCAGCGCGGCCAGCTACGACATCACGGTCCTGAAGGCCGGCGACGTCATCCAGTACAACGGAAACACCTACACGGTCGTGAGCGTCTTCACGGCGGTCACCAACCCGTATATCCTCATCAACGCCCAGCTCGCCGTCGGCGCCATCAGCGGTGCCTCGGTCATCCGCCCTGTCAGCGCAGCCGACAAGGTGGCCGAGGTAAGCGCGTACGCGTCCTCGTTCAACAGCGAGCTCGTCCGTGTGTTCTACGGCGACACGCCATACCTCACCGCCTTCCCGACCGCCGACTGCCCCATGAGCTATGTCGCGGCTGCCTGGGCTGGCAAGCGTTCGGGCGTTCCCCCGCACCAGAGCCTGACCCGTTCGACCATCGACGGAATCTCGTTCGCCGGCCTGTCCGGCTTCTCCACCTCGGAACTCAACGAGATGGGTGGCGCCGGTGTCTGGCTGACAATCACGGACTCCACCGACGGTACGACCTATTGCCGTCATCAGTTGACAACCAAGAGCCAGACCGAGAACTACAACCTCAAGGAAGACTCCAAGATTGCCAACGCGCATGAAATCAGCATGACGGTCCGTACGGCCCTGGACGTCTACTACGGCCGTGCCAACGTCGTCGACGCCGCGCTCGAACTTATCCGCCTGAAGTCCATCAGCGTCATCAACAACGTCCAGGCGCGTGCCTGGAGCGACCTGCTTGGCCCGCAGATTACGGAGCTGGAGAGCATCAGCGTCGAGAAGGACGCCAACTACAGCGACCGCGTCAACGTCTACATCAACTGCGCGACGCCTGACCCGCTGAACAACCTCGACGTCTACCTGACAATCCGATAACGGAGACAGGACGGCCAGAATAAACCGGCCGGGGCTTGAACAGGCTCCGGCCGAACACCAACGGAATAAGTAAAAATGCCTGACAACACGTATTCTTCGATATTCGGAACATCGACCACCCCGGTCGCCCTTTCCCTCGGCAAGCGTATCCTGACAATCGCCGGCGACAACAACACGTCATACAAGCTGGCTGTCAACAGCCTCCGCTACACCTTCTCCCGTACCATGACCCCCTACTACCCGCTGAACGCCGCCGATATCGGCAAGATTCTCGTCGCGGGCGAACCGGTCGGACAGCTCACGCTGACCTACCTCATGGGCGTCGGCACGAATGTCACGGCTTTCCTGAAGAAGTTCAGCGACGTCTGCAGCATCGACAGCAACAGCATGTCGATTGACGTCGGCACGAACAGCGACTGCGGCAACAACGCCACCAACACATTCAACGTCAACCAGAAGTTCACCTTCACCGGCATGCTGATTACCTCGGTGTCCGGCGATGTGACTCGTTCCGAACGCGGTAACCTCTGCGTTGGCACGGTCACCATGTCGTTCATGGACATGGTAGCCCAGTAAGCTTGTCATCTCACATTTGTATCTTCTTCCCGGCGGGTATCACACCCCGCTGCAACCGAGGTGACAATCCCCCCGCCAGCGGTGGCTTTTCCTCCCTTTTCCCACCGCTGACGGGTTTTTCTTTAACGGAGCCTTATGAATACCACAGCAACAGCGAAACGCTTCTATCAGAACACAACGATGCTGGGCGGCTCACCGTCTGTTCCCGCCGCCATTGAGTTGGAATGTGTTGTCGTGGCGCAACTGACAGGGACGAACGGCTATGTCCTGAGACGCGCCGAGGGCCCCGTTGTCCCCCAGGGAGGACTTATAATCGGCGTGGACGGTTCTTCGCTCATGCCTTATGGAACAGGCGTGTCCACGACAGGAGTCCCTTACCCTCCGGGTACAAGGGTCAGGGTCGTGGAAGTCCCTATCGCCGCCGACGCAGGCTCGGTAGGGCGTTCAGGAGCGTTGCAGATTACCGGCGTGTGCAACGAGTCCCCGGCACCAAATACAAGCTTCTACCCGGTGTGGAAGATGGATGCGGATGGTCTTGACACTAGCGAGTATGACAACGCGCTATTTGGATACGCAGTCGCCGACAAAGTGGATCGACTGCGTGGAAAGCCGAGTGATTTGACCCCTGGAGACTGGGGCGTGTTCGGCTTTATGAAGAACAATATTTTTGTCGGCGGGTGCAGGACGTCAATTGAGGGGAGCCCCTACGCAGGACTGCACATGTACGCCGACGACTCCACAGTGATATTCAACAAGGGTCTCAAGTATGTCGAGGACAGTCCCGCGTCCCGCAGGGCGGAGATACTTGACGTCGACGGCCGCTCCGTCGACATGGAGATGCTGGCCGACGACTTCATCGACGCCGCAGGCGTCTCAAGGGAAGCTCCAACGACACCTGCCATAGACGAAGCGTTCACCTCCCCGGCTGACACTGAAGTGAGACTGCCTGGAACGGAACTACCACGCTGGCATGAGGTTAATCTGCGTGGTGGCGCGGTTGGCGGAAAGATTTTACAACGCGTTGGAAAAAGGGAAAGCGACACGCTCTCCCCGATAGTCACCGATTTCACAGGCAACGACGGCGTCTTCTATAAAGGTTCGATACACAGCCTTACCTTCTCCCGTTCCTTTGAACTTCCGCTTCTGGAATACACAAGGGAACTGGACAGCACCGAACCGGAAACGCCGGACGACACAGGGAACTCGCCCGACCCGGCCGGCTCGCTTGATTTCGAGGGGTACGCGTCGCTATATGCAGATTTGCTGTATGAGCTTATGCGCGTGCGTTTTGCAGAACGCTACTGGGCGAAGCTGAGAAGACGCACAAAGGAGTGGACAGCCCTGGGACCCAAGGAAGTAGCGGAAAGAATGGCAAGGGCCATGACGAGAGACGCCCGTCTTCCAAAGATTGAAGACGGCGCCCCGGCCTATCAGGACGACCTTGTTCCCGTGACCGACCCGCTTGTCGACGACGACCTGGAAATGCGTCTGGCAAGGCTTGAGTCCTACATTCACCTGTCGCAGACGGGCTCGCTAGTCCTGTCGGACTCCCGTGGTTCGGAAATAAGGCTGGAAGGGGGCAACATCACGATTTCCCCGGCTGTCGACATGAGGCTTGTCCCGGGACGCGACATGACCGTTCTCGCCCCACGGACACTGTCCATTACAGGCGGCAACCGTGTCGAGCTTAACGCTGACAGCGGGGAGTTGGACATACACGGAAACAAGAATGTCGTCGTGTCGGCGGAGGGCGTGCTTACGATGGAATCCCGCGACACGTCGAACGTCGCTTTTGCGGACTATGACAAGAGGAACGCAGGCGGTGGAGGTGTAATCATACGTAGCGCGACAGGAACCCATGTCATAGGCGCCAGCGTCAGGCTTGCCGTACAGGGGCCGACGGACCGCGAGGAGGACGGCGTGACGCCTTTCGGCGGCGGCGCAATCATACTGGACGCCGGCGCATCGCCCCTTTGCCTGATGGGCGACAGCATAAGCGAGCACGCCGACAGGGACATCTGCATAGTGTCCGGCGCCAGCGGCTCGGGTATTGTAATCAACCCGTCCGGCACGACCGTGGCCGGTGATTCGTTCGTCGCATGCGTTGGCTCCGCCCTGTTCGGCGGTGAGGCCGAGATGCGCTGGATGAGCATTTCAACGGGTGGCGAGGTCAAGCCTGAGCTGTCTGTGTACACCGTGTCTCACAATGACAACAATGTGTCCGTAGGGGTAAAGGGCTCGATGGTCGTACGCAAGAATCTGGGCGTAGAGTCCATATCGGCGGTAAACGGCGTATACAAGACTCTTAGGGCCTTCACCGGCCGTGAACAGGAAAGTCTCTACATACCTCCAAAGCAGCGTTCGGTAGTAACGCAGAACATATCAATATATGCACAGTTGGATAACACGAATATATCGGTAGAGACACATGCCGCAGAGGCTGTCGACAACTGGTACACGACCTATGAGGACGACCCGCTGCTTACGGCGGACGGGGTGCGCCGGCTTGGAATATATTATCCTGACGCGGAAGGGTACATGACCGACAAGTCGTTCTGGGTCACGTCTCGCTGGCAGCGTATGCTGAGGGCGTCCGGAGGTGACTCCTGGCAGCCTTCGGCGATACAGGACGAGGACGGACGCATGATGCTGTACTTCCCCGGATACGAGATGTGGACTGATGATTCAAAGGGGTTTGTCCGTACATGGACAGTAGGCGCGGAGGAGCTAGACGCACCGTCCAGCCTTCAGGCCTCATGGACGATAAACTGCACACTTAATGCTTAGAAAAGGAAAAGGAAGATGACCGAGGAACGCAAGACGAACGAAGGAACAGAGAACGAGACGAAGGACCAGTTCATCCGCCGTATAACAAGCGGTGGAATAACGGAAAAGGACATCCCGGACTCCGCCCGTGAAAACTGGACGAGAAGCGTGCTGGGCATGACGCCGTTCTCGCATTCCATGAGTATCATGGACGGTAGGATTCACGTGGTCTTCAGCGAGCCCTCGCCGGAGTTCCGCAACATCTACAGGCTTCTGTCAGGGCGTATTCCGAACGACATGTTCATGACGCTTACAGGGCTCTCGATACTGCTGTACCTACGTGAAATCAACGGCGAGTTCAACCTGTCGTTCGAGCCGCCCAGGGACCTGCTGAAATTGGCGCCCGCCATGCAGGGGACGCCCGAGGCAATCGCCGACATGGTGAACTTCCATTACAGCGACTGGTGCGCCAAAATTCCCTCGGCGATAGCCCGCATGCTCCCGACGCTATGGGCGATGTACAGCAGCATGGTCGCCTGGTTCACAGAGAACGACATGCCTGATTCTTTTTAAACGGGCGCTGGTTCCGTCTTGCGTGCCGGGCGTCCAGGACGGGCGCCATTAACTACTCGAAGTGGAAAGGCACGGCACGGGACTATCAGCGGGAGCGCTACATATTCAATGACCTGGAGAGGGAGCTCGAAGCCACAAGCATTCGTGCGTTCCTCTCCGTTGGTGAACGGGAGCGGCTGCCCCTGGCCGAGACCGCAAGAGACCTTGAGATGCCCTGGCTCCAGGAGAAGGGCGACGACAAGACAATCCTCCAGGACCTAGACGAGTTCCTGGAGAACGCAGAGAAATAAATGACACAAGAAGGATACAACGCATATACGCCCGCATGGGAGTCGTTCGAGAAGCTTTTCCCGATACTTGAGAACCTTGTCTCGTTTGGCTCCTACATGGCCGAGGGTTCAGATACTTTCTCGGGCATACCCAGGCTGGTGAATGCGTTCAAGTTCAACAGCGGTGTCCGCCCACTCTACGAAGGCGATTCACAGGCCATGAGCCAGCTTGTGAACATGTTCAACCAGAAAACGGCCACACCGTCCGCGACGCCTTTTGAATCCTTCGCCAGATCCGGTCTGGCCTACCTTGTCGACGGCAAGGCCAAGGCCGACGAGGCCGTAAGGAGCGTGGGGCGCATCACAGGCGCCGGGTACACGTCCTTCGCCAACCCCGGCTATACAATGGCTGAATCCTTCGGCACGTGGGACAGGGGTCAGTATGGAGACCATACGGCGGCTCTTTCCCAGACGATGGCGGACGTGTACTTGTCCACGCCTGACGACAACGTGACGCGTGGTATGCGCCAGGCGTTGTTCGTAAGGCAGATGGGCGGCGACCAGACAGTCGTGCAGGCCAACGCCAAGGCTCGAATCCTGATGCGTGAAATGGGAATCGACGAGGGCTTCGATGAACGCGACCCTGAAAAGTGGGCGCGCCTGGAGCGCGATTTCGACAATATCGTCGAAAGCAAGAGGAACGAGCGCCGTCGTGGCGCCGAGGACCAGCTTGTGTACGAGGAGACTGCCGGAACCCTGACACCCGAACGCCGCAACTTGCTCATGAAGCAGATTGCCGGAGAGACCGAGGAGGACAGGAAATACGACGAATCGGCCAAGGCCCTGAAGGATTTCGTAACGACAATCAACGACGCAGGGAGGCACCTGTCGGAATTCACCGCAGCCGCCGCAGACTGGGGCAAGATGCTGAAGACAGACGCCGATACGGCCACAACGCGTGTCGGAAATCTTCTCGGTGTGGACGCGGCCCGTGCGTATACAGGCGCCGAATTCGGCTACATGACCCACATGATGCAGAACGCCGCGCAGTTGAGCGGCAATTCCACCGAGCGCATAATGCAGCTCGCCGGAGTCGCCCAGCAGCAGTTGTCGGCAAACGGCTTGTCCGCCGAATCGTCGATGGCGATAGCGACGATAGCCTCGTTGTCGTCAACCTCCAGCGGAAGCCGGCGTACGACGCAAAATTCCCGTGAAGCTGCGGACATCGCCTCCTACGTCTCCCTGATGAAGTCAGACGCCGGGCAGCTTGCGCTGGGTGGATTCCAGGTGTTTGCGAGCAACTTCCGTGGTTCTCCGGAAGAGGCCGCGACAGCATATATGCAGCGTTTGGAGAACATGGGGGGGATAACGCTTGGAAATGTCCAGCGTCTCACGGGTGTGAGAGGAGGTCTCGACTTCTTCAACATGCAGGGGAACGGCGAATACGCCCAGCAATTGGTGGCGACGCATCCCGAGTTCCTGTCCACCATGAGGTCGATGGCCACGAGAAACACTATAATGACGGAGCTGCAGTCTCAATGGAATTTCACAGCCAACGGCAGACGGGTTAACGTACTGTCTGAAAGGAACAGGCTTGATAGCATGACCCAGTCCAGGGCAGGCGTATCCCTGGAGACCGTCATGAATTCCTGGACACCGGAACAACGCAAGGCAGCTCTGGGAGAGGAACTGGACCAGCAGATACGGCAGTTCGACGGCGCCTACAGGACAGCACTGGTTAATGTCAACCGTTCAGGCCACCTCGGACGGTCCTACCTTAATGCTTCGTCTGACATAACCCTCAACCTGCTGGACGAGCAGGTATCCCGGGAAACGGTTGCCAAGGTGCGGGAAGCGCAGGCGCGTTCGCGCATCCAGGCCGACTACACCTCCGGCGGTTTCGGACGGGTGCTGTACAATTCGATAATAAACAACCCGGATGTCTCGCTCGGTTCACTGTTCTCAACGGCCACCGGCATGACACTTCAGGCGGACACGGTAAAGTTCCTGTCCGGAAACGGTTTCGGAAAGGAGGAGCGCAGGGCTCTGTCCGATGTCCTGTCGTCCAAGGAAGGAATCGAGAACAAGTATGACAAACTATTCGAGGGAAGCATCCACCGCTTCGACCAGCTCAGGAAAGAGGGTGTCCAGCTAGACAAGGCCATAGAAAGCTCCGGTCTCGGGAAGTTCGGCTTCGGGGTGAACGGGGAGAACCTGACCTTCAACGGGGCTGGGCTGGACGCGAGTCTCAAGGAATACGCCTACAAGGACAGGAAGCTCAAGGAAGACACCTCCGCCGAGCACAAGGAAATGGTGGAGAAGTGGTCGAAGGACATAGACGCCGACCCTACAACCAGCCTTGGCAAAAGATACGACGTCGCCGAACGGCTCACGGTGTATGATGTCTTCAAGGAGAAGGTCAAGTACAAGGACGTCTATAACGAAGAGCAGAAGAACGCCCTTCAAAAATACCAGGACGCCATATCCGGGACGGACGATGAAGACATCAAGCAAGCCGAGAGGACATTGAGAAACGTCTTCAAGGACGACAAGATGTGGAACGACGCCAGGGCCAAGAACCGCTCAGAGATGGGAATCCCCAACAACGGAGGCGCGTTCGAGCAAATCATGCTAGGTTACATGTCGAAGCTAATGCAGAAGCTCTTCGCCGGTGAGAACGACCCGATCTTCGTACAGTTCAAAGGCGAGGGAGGCAACTAATGGAACATCTATTCGATTTCGACTCGACCCCCGCAGCGGTGTACAACGGCGGGAACGGAATAAAGGGCCTCATCACCGTCAAGACCAACAGGAACGGCAACGACCCAGACGGAGGAAGCAACTTCCTTGTGGCAATCCTGTCGATAAACGGCGAGAAGGAGGCCAATGCGCAGATGACCGCCAACTTGAAGAACGAGGCCTACTACACGCTGTTCGGCGACAAGATGACTACCACCACGCTTACCTGCCTTGACATACCCGGCTATTGCGGGGCGGGGCATAAAATCAACCGCCTGTACAACGCCGTTCGTCTCATGGACAACGCCATAGCGTCGGGCAACCTTCCGAGCATCAAGGTAACATACGCCTCGGCAGGGCACTCCGGCACGGTGACAATAAAAGGCTATCTGACGAAAATATCGTTCGGCATGGCGCAGCAGTACAACGGTTCTATGACCCTTACCATACAAGGATACGTTTCATGACCTACAACATCACATGGGGGCTGCTCCACGGGGCGGCGAACACGGGTGAACCTTGGGTGAGAGGATCGAGCTGTACGCCGGGCTTTCACGGGAGGGACGCAAAGGTGCGCGCCCTCTTCCCTGATTTGGACCCCAGCATCCGTGGGTGGCTTGTCGAGACGTTCGTGCAGGCCGCCCTTCTGTCGTCATGGCGGAAGGAGCTGCTGAAGCTTGACGGGCTTAACACGTATTTCGACCCACTCAAAGGACCGCTGCTCCGCCTTTACCCGAGCCGCAAGGGGGTTTTCGTGGAACATCCTGCCGCCGAGCCTGGCGACATATTCATGCGCTCCGTCCGGTACGCCATAAACGGGCAGGGTCCGTACAGCGTCTCCTACACGCGCTCCGACGGCATGTCCGACACCGTCACGCTGGAGGAGAACGACGGCAAAATGCTGCTTCCGTTCTACGACGGGACAATAACGCTCCGTAACGCGGCCTCAGCCAAGGAGGACGGGGAGTTCCAGGTAACACTTGCCAGGCTTCCGTACTACCTGCCAGAGGACAAGCTTATGGAACGTCTTGGAACAAAGAATCTTCCAGAAGCAGCAGGTGCATTCTGCACAGAACTTCTCAGAGGACTTAAATGAGTTTCAACATAGACAAGTCGTCCGCGCTTGAGGTGAAGCTGCTGGAGCTGCATGTCAGCGGCCTCGGCAGCTTCGAGCTTTCCCGCGTTTCCATCAATATGAATGTGAACGGGGAAAGCACGGCCACATGCGAACCCGTGCCTGGCAAGGACACCATAAAGAACCAGCAGTCGCATATAAACCGTCTGTCCGCCATAACGCCGGACATGCGCTGCCGGGTCTACATGAAGCTAGGCAACAACGGAAACCTGGCGCCCTACAGGAGCATGCTGTTCGAGGGACGGCTTGCAGGAGACACCATACAAGTCCTGTCCAACCCGCTGGGCAGCTCGGCGCAGGTGCACATAAACCTGCGGCATATAACAACAGCCGACCTCGGCGGAGTGTCTGTAGCAGAACGAACATATTATCATGATGGCGCTCAGAATATTCCTTTCCGTATAACGAATTACACCCCTTACTACACCACACAGCAGTTCCGCAACACCACGCTCGACGAAGGAAGACTGGCCCTTTACATCAAGCAGCTAGTCAACGCCCTGTTCCTCTGGTACACCAACGGCGGAACTAACAGTATAAACGTCAACAACATTCTAAAGGCCGTGCCCTGCAAGGTGAGACAGGACCTTGAGATGATGGAGAACGGCAAGGGTGGGATAATCTGGGGGATGGAAAGCGTCATAGACCGGACGTTCCAGGGGGCGATGGGCTCCAAGGCCACGCTCCTGTCCGTCATGAGCACGCTGTGCAATTACTGCCTTTTCAACCTGATACCGACAAGCAACGCGCTTGTGATAACCCCGAACCTCAATGTATCCCGGTGGAATGACGACGATGTGTTCCTAAGCAGGAAAAGGCTGGTCAATGTAACCATCCCGTTCACCTCGCAGAGAATACCAATCGAAAAAGTCTGCCTCAATTATTTCGCCGGCGTTAGATACTACTCGGACGGCGGGGAGGATGTCACCGACCCAAACCGTAACAAGGACTGGGCCAGCAAGTACCGCTGGCCTCCTATAGACGGCGGCGGCGCAGTCCTGGTGGACCCCCCGCCAATACTGCGGGATGTCGTGGATGTCTCGCTAAGCGCCGGCAGCCAGCTTCTACCTCCCCGGCCGCTATCAAAGGGCGGGAGGGCCACTAACTCTGTAAACAGCGCTGGTGCACAGGCTTATAGATACCCCTGGGACCTTGATACCCGTATCGGAACAATAGCGGCCAAGCTGGAGTGGTCCCGTCTCGCCTTTTCACAGAGGACGCTGTCCGTCGGGATAATGCCACACTGGATATTCAGCCCCTCCTTCGCCGAGGCGCTTGGCAGCGTGTACGAGGAGGGGACCCCGTGGGGGCTCCTTGGGAAGACCGTCAAATTGCGCGCCCCGTACAGCATAATCGACTCCAACAAGTCTGACGATATCGCGTACATAGGGTATGTTAATGGAATGCAACTTGACGTTTCAGTTCCCGACGCGAGACTGACAACGCACGCCGTACTTTCCAACGTAAGGACGGAGACGGAGGACCGATGGGCCTTCCCAACCGCCGACAATCCTCTATATGACGACACCGAACAACAACCAGTCTGACGACAAGCCCCAGGACCCTATGGACCTGGCATGGCAGGCGTGGAAGGCGGAGGACACACCCGACACGCGCAGGAACCTTCTTGCGGCCGTGTCGCCGCAGGTGAACACCGCCTTGCGCACGTTTGCGCCCGGGATGGAGCAGAACCTTCTTCTTCAGGCTAACAGGCTGGCCCTTGACGCGGCCACGACATACGACCCGTCCAGGGGCATGAAGTTCAAATCCTATGTCTACCAGCACCTGCAGCCTTTGCAGCGCATGGCCGGAAAGAGGGCCAACATGGTCTCCCTGCCTGAGCGCCATATCATAGAAGGCTCAAGGCTGAAGGAGCAGGAGCAGAGGTTCATCGAGCAGAAGGGCTACGAGCCGTCACTCGCCGACCTGGCGGATTTCACCGGAATGAGCATGAAACGGATCGAGACGATACGCCGCCACAAGGGCGCCGTCAACGAATCCAAGACATACAGCCCAGAGGGCGACCCGATGGCGTCAGGTACGGAGGACCTCCAGAAAACCTGGTGCGACTACATATACAGCTCCCTTCCTTCGATGGACCAGAAGATATACGAGTGGAGAACGGGCTACGGCGGCGCTCCTGTTCTCGGCGTCGTGGAGATAGCCAAGCGGCTGAACACGTCCCCGGCCACGGTGAGCAACCGCCTGTCCAAGATAATCGGGCTTATCCAGGAGGGAATGAGCCTTGAGTGACACCGGAAAGTACATAATAGAGGAATACACTCGAGGAGCGAAGACGCTCTGGCCGCGTGTGCTTGACGTAGCCGTTCCCGAAAAGCCGTTCGACGAGAACAGGCTTCGCAGGGACATGGCGGCGGTGGAGTCCCAGGTGTCTGAGTACTTTCCGAAGGCCGACGAGCCGGAGAAGCTCAGGGCGTTCGAAAAAGGGGCGGCGGCGGAGGCCGGGTTCCGTGGGATAGCCGCCTCTATGCTTCATAAACGCCACCAGCTAGGCCGCACGCGGAAGCTCATGGCAGCCATGAACAGCGCGCTTGGGTTGTTCGACACCAGCGGCCGTGTCGCCAATCTGCAAGGAGGACTTCCTGAATGAAGGACCTGAACATTCTCCGTATGATTATGGACGCCGACCCGGGCTACACCCGAAACGAGCATGAGGTCTGGGCGCAACGGCTTATGGTAATCCTGATGGGCTCAGAGGACAACGACGTCGGAAGGGCCTATGGCGGTGAACTGGCCGCCTTCGTCGGCGGGGCGATACTGTCGCCCGACGTCCTTGAGCTTAAGGTCAAGGCTACCATAAAGGAGGCCGTCGAGTGGCTCAAGGCCAATTCGTACGCCCCGGCGGACATGACCGCCGACGTCGACACCTATGACCTGGACGGCGATCATCTGACAATACACATAACGGTATCCTACGCCGGGGAGAGCTCCTCGGCTGATTTGACCCTATAAAAGAATATGCTCAACAAGGACAAGACAGACAACGAGGCGGTGTTCGCCGCCGAAAACGCCATGGCCGGCGTGTTCTCGTCTAAATACGGTATAGACGCTGCCCCCGGTTCGGCAACGCGCGAGCTGGCAATACGCCCTGCCGCCGTTCTCCGCTCAATGGAGGAGGATTGGCGCACGGCGCTGACAACGTCGCTGAACCTCTTCAGTATTGCCGACGGCTCCGTGGAGGGGCAGGACGACCTGGTTGACGCAATCGCCTCCATCTACCGCATAAAGAGGCGCGGTGGTGCCGTCTCGGCCGGTACCATGATGGTCGAGGTGGCCGAGGTTCCTACCGTCTATATAAACAGCGGCATGAGCTTCTCCATAAACAACGTCCGCCTTGAAGTCCCGGGCGTGTACGTCGGGCATTCAGGAAGCCTTCCGGAAGGCTCCGCCGACGGCGTCCACCATGTGATGATTCGCCGGTACGCCAAGGGCGTGGACCTCGACGGAAGCGTCATATACTCGTTCTGCATGCTCGTCCCCGTCTACTGCGAGAGTGGCGACTCCTTCCCGGCCGGAATACCGATAGCCATGAACGGTCCCTCCGGCGGGATAATCGAATGCAGCGTGTTCTCCGCTATAACCGGCGGAGGGAACGAGGAGAGCAACCAGGATTTGGCAAGACGCGTCCTTGAAGGTCTTCCCCCGGGCGTAATGTCCACTCCCCTGCAGATAAAGAACACATTGTCCGAGGAATTCGGCATACCTCCCCACAGGACGAAAGTACTTGGGGCGTCGGACTGCACTTCGCGTTCATGCGATATAATCACGGGGCTGCCTGTTCCAGGAACGGTGGACATATGCGCCGCCCCGACAGGCGACTGCCCTGTCGAGACGGTGGAGACAACGCCCATGCTGTTCAGCGGCACGACCTGGATGATAAACCTCGACGAGAACGCCGCAGCAGGCATGTACGAGGTGACCTCCCTTGTCGTAAACGGCAACGCAGTAAGCGAGTACACGGTCGAGTGGATGCCGTCGGAAGTCGGCTTCCATCAGATAAAGTGGAACAACGGCTACCGTTTCTCGGCTTTCCAGACGGCGACAGTGACTTTCGACAGCGACGACGACCTGTCGAACGCCACAGCCCTTCTCACCATCCGCCGCCAGCCGCTTGTGCCGGTCATACAGAGCTTCGTCGACGGGACCGACAAAAGGGCTCCCGGGCAGGATACGGTCGTCTACTCGCCGTTCCCGGTGTTCCTGCGCATGTCCCTTGCTGTAAGCGGGGGAAACGCCTCCGACGAAACGCTGCGCACCACTCTCTGCAATTATCTGAACAACCTTCCGGTCGGACGAGGGTATGTCGACGGCCAGGACTGCTTCGACGCCCTCAACGCGATAGGCGTCAAGGTAGTCTTCCCGATTACCATGTATGCGCATATCCTCACGGACGGCGTGTCGTACGACATCATGTCGTCCAACGGAAGACTTGAATATGGCTCCATCACAAAGGGCAGGGATGTAGTCTACGTCTCCGCCAACGATGTTAGGATGACCGCCGGGTGAAACTATCTGACTTCTACATAAAGGGCAGGAACGCGGACCTGGTGCCAGGAATACTCGGTCTGTTCTGGACAAGGGTGTTCCCGCAGGACAACGGCCTTGTCCAGGCCGTCGATGAGACGGCCGGGCATACTCTAGACTACGGTGAGACATATATGCGCCGTATGATCGACTGGCTTACCGGGGGCACCGACGACGTCGACTTCGTCGAGCGCATGGAGGTTGTCCCTGTCGAAAGCGTCTACCAGGACCTCGTCAAAATCGGGGACGGGCAGCGCATAGGTGACGGCGTCTATATAGGCGCCCCGGGGGGCTCGCTCAGATGGATTCTTCCGCTTTCTAACGAGTACGCCGACATACCTGTCATAATCCCGGTAGGCGGCAAGCCTCTTCTGAAGAACGCCGACTACGTAGTTGACGGCCGCAAGGTGGTTTTGCGCGAGAATCCGCTGGAGATGGGGATTTCCCCGTCGCTGGAGGACATCGACGGGGTTCCTACGGCGGCATACGGCCTTCTTCTGGCCGGTTGCGTGCCGTCAAACGGGGGAGGCGACAACTTCAGCTTCTACAGGCTTCCGGACGGCGCAAGGAAGGTCATGCTGGACATAGTGACGCACGAGGCCTCCCTGGACCGCATCCTGCAACTGGTGCAACGCTGCGCCGGCTGCATACCGCCTAGCGTTTTCGAGAAGACAGACGAGGAGGGCCCGTACACAGTCATAACCAGCGTATGGCAGGAGGAAGGACGTTCCTATGGTCTCACTACCGGCGGGGAGATTGTAAAGATTCCAGAGGGCCTTCTGTTCGCGCAAGGCATGGCCTATGACGAACGGCTCAAGGTGCGCCCCTGGGAGAACATAGCAAGGGGCATAGACGTAAAGGAAAAGGCGTCCGACAGCGGGATAATCGGCCTGCGCGCCCTGGACGCGCTGGCGCCAAACAGGGCCGACACGTTTTCCGCCGGAGAGGCCGGTGTAATTGGCGGCGCCAGGTGGGAGGTTTATTTCGAGGGCATTCTTGACGACTACGGAAAAACGCCCGAGGAGCTCCTGCCGGCCGCCACGGAGAACGTTCTTGTGCGGCTATACGACCGGCTAGGAAGAAAACAGCCGTCCGTGGTGTATCTTGATAATCCGGCCGCCTCAAGGGTGGCTGAATTTTCCGACGCGTTGGAAATTCTCAGGGACTGCCTGCCCGCCGGTTCGCTCCTTGTGACGGCCGTGAACGACAACATTGAGGACAACGCGTCAATATCTACTGAAGACAATATCGAGACGTTTCCGGCGGTTGTTCTGTCGGACGTTGTCGAGGCGACAATTTCCGACAGAAACTACATACGTGGAACACTGCTATGAACACGACAGCCAATCTTAGAATAAAGGGCAGCGTCGAGCTCTTCCTGCGTCAAAACGGAAAGGATTTCCTGCTGCCAGGAAACCACAACGCTTTCCAGGAAACAGGAAAGACGGCAATCGTCAACGCGCTCGGGAAAGGGCTCAAGCTTACGCATATCTACTTCATATACGCAAACAACGACGCTCAGACAATAGGGGCCGACAGTGGTGACCTTACTGCCGCTTCCATTCAGGCGCTGGCGGACGTCAATACAGGCATTTTGAAAGTTCCCGTGTTCTGCATGGGGACGGAGGCGTCGGACGATGTCGTGGACACCGCTGTTCTCGCCGGTATCACGGACCCCTCCGGCTATATCGGCGGAGTAGTCTTTGCGGACGGAAGGTGGGTCTACGGCCTGGGACTGGTCCAGGAAACCGACAATGGCGATGTTTTGTATGCCGCTGCGGACATAACTCCTATAAGGGTGGCTGCCAATGCCCAGGTCGGGGCCAAGTGGAAGACAACGATTATAACTGACTAAGGAGGACGGGCATGACTTTGGACCTTTACAAAGATTCCGAGGATCTGTCAGCCGAAGTGCTGAATCGTCCTATTGTTCAATTGGAGGCGCTGGTGGCGTCCCTGCAGCAGCAGGTTACGGCGTTCGTATCCGGTTCCAGGACCGTTACGACCTCCCCCTATGACACGACGAGCGACAGTCCTGTCATTCCCGGTTGCATAGCCTACATCGGCAACGACGGCCTGGCTAGAAAAGCCGCCGCCCTGTGGAACGCCAGCCCTACAGCGCAGGGTGTCATAATGCCGGCGGATTCGGCGTACAGCGCGGGTCTCGTGCTGGCCGTCAACACGGGAGCAGGAACCTGCGACATAATGACCAGAGGCTCAATCCCCTACAACTTCACGCCGAGTCTGGCGACAAACCTGTTCAAGGACGGTACTGCCCCGTACACAGGGGCGTGGAACCTGTCCCAGACCGACTCGGGAAAGGTGGAACGCGACAGCAGCGGACTGTACCTGAAGATTCCCGTTGTCCGGGTCGACGCCCTGGGCAACGTGTACTACACAGGAGCGCAGCCGGCCGCCGGATATCATATCCACAAAGTGTTCACCATTCCTGCGGACGCCACATGGACGCCGGACACTCTCGGCGAAAGCTGGAGCTACGAGGGTGAGGCTGTAGCCGAACTGGATTACTTCAACTGGCAGGACTTCACGGCGTCCTTGGACGGCGTGGAGGACTACGCTGGAGTCATATCGCTGTCCGAAGGGGACAACGGTGTTGTCGTGACCTCCGCCGAGGACCCGACTGGAAAGGTCGTCCGTATATGGACGGCCCTGCCCGATTCGCACGAGCAGCCTGTTGTCAGGGGCATACGCACGGTAGGCACAAGCCGTCTGTCGGTGTCCTCCAACAATGGACTCGTGACAATAGGCATAGATGGCTGGTCTGGCGAAGAACCAACCCCGATGTACCGTGACAGGGCCGTCGGCGCACTGACGGACAACGGCGGCTACACGATGACCCACAACGTAAGCGGGCTGGCCGGCGACGAAACCGTCCAGCTAGTGAAAGGCTCGAACGGCGTGTGGTCCATCTCCTGCGTGAACCTCAAGTACGTCGAACCGGCGATAACCTCACTGGACAACGCCACGACAACTGTCAGCGGCGGAGTCCTGTACTATATTTTCCCCGGCTCCCGCGCTTCGGGAGTGACAGGTCTTGTAAGAATACCCGCCCCGCCGGAGGGGTTCCATTGGACCCTGCACCCCTTCGTGCAGGCCGCGTCCGGAACGGTAGCCGTGGCGGCCTCGTTCAAGTGGGCGGCCAGACCGGAGGACAACGAGGCTGATGAAGCCGCCGAAAGCCTTACTCCGTCGACGATAAGCCTGACGGCGGCCGCCGGAACAGGACGCTACCTCGCAGTGGCGGAAACCGGATGGGACGTCGACGCGGGAGGCGATGGATGGATACGGCTCTCGGCCGACGGTTCGTCCGCCGAGGACATGAATATGATTAGTTTCGGGGTCAAGCTCGAATCCGTGGAGAACGAATGATAACCGAGAACGTCCTTAAGGAATGGTATTCGGAGAACGCCTCAAGGCGCTTCCCCCTGGCCACGCCCGTGCCTGTTTCAGGCACTCGCCCCAGCGGTCTGGACGACAATGGAAAGGCCCTTCCAAACGCCTTGCTTGTCGGCATGCAGCTAACCGTTCCACGGACGATGCTTGCGACGCGCGACCTGGGCTCCGGGCTTCCTTACGACTCGCTGGCCAATACATACTGCATATATCTCAGCCGTGTCGTAATATCGCTGACACGGGTCGAACTGCTGTTCACCACGGTGTCCGGCGAGGACATAGCCACGGCCGTCTGGACTCCGGAAACGGAGATAGCCGGCCTGCCTGTGCATGGCGTGCCTATAACGCCCCTCCGTACCGACGACCCGAACATAGGCATAAACAACGTGTTCGGGTACGTTTTCCTCGGCCCGGACTCCATGTGGTCCGCCCACACCGGAATCTACACGTATTCTGACGCCAACATCTACAACAGCATGGTGTCGGAGTCTGTCATAGCCGTGGACGACGCCAACAGGGTAACAGGTCTTATCGTCAACGGCGAGAAGATGATTGGCGACATAACCTTCGTGGCGGGCGAGAATGTGAAATTCAGCGTGGACACCGACAGCAACGAGTTCAAAGTTGACTTCGCGGGCGACCTGGACGACACGGGCATACAGAACCGCGAGGAGCTTATAGAGGCCATAAAGGAGACTTACGGCGACCCCGTCATGTCGATTGACGGCGTTTTCGCCGACGGGGACGGCGAGTATACCATAGAGCCTGCCGACGAGTGCATACACATATCCGCCGTTCAGCACGGCATAACGATAACGGCCGGATGCGGCGACAGTTGCTGCGACCGCTCCGTTATCAGCGGACTCTCCGGAAACGTCCAGGAACTTAATGTCAAAGTAGCCAGAATAGGAAGCTTCCAGCGGTCCGTGGCCGCCGCTGTCAACGCGCTTCAGAACGAACTGGCCTATCTGAAGATGGTGGCCAACCAATAATGCCTACTTTCACTGTTAGAAATTCAGACGGCCAATTCACCTGGCATCCTATCGGGGACGTCAGGCTGAACGACAACTCGCTCGTGGAGTACGAGGTTGATCCCGTCAACAAGGCCGTCACGGTAAAATGCGCCGTGGAGGACGGGTACAAGAGCAAACTGTACCAGACGGAGTACGATTGCGTCGTAGCCCACAGCACGACAGAGGTAACTCCAATCGACTCTGCCGTGTCCGTGGATTTCACGCATTACGACACCGTTGTCGTCAGCAGCGCCGGCGGAACGTCGAACGTAAAGCTTCCCGTCGACAGCCCGGGAAACCCGGACGGGTACTGGGTTGCCCAGATAAACAAGGTGAAACCGCTCAAGGGATGCCTTGACATAATAGGCGGCGACAGACTACGCTGGGAGGCAACCGGAAACGGCCTGTCCATCACCGACGTGTCACGCCCCTCCTTGGACTGTGTCGACTATGTTCGCGTGGCCGGGTACATAGCCTGCATAGAGGACAGTCTAAACGAGCTGGCTGCACAGTTGGCCGCTGAACCCGGAACAGTGGTGGACGAGCAGGAGATGTATGGCCTGTTCATGCAGTACCAGTCCATGAGAAATCTCTGGAATTATCTGGTAATAAGAAACATGATTGCCTTTACCTCGGTATACCAGGGCGACACGGCGTATGTCCAGAGCAGGCTTACCAACAACACCGGTTCGGATTTGCATGTCGGCGACATAAAAATCGACTTCCCGACGGAAGGCATACCCGCCACCGGAGGTGAACGGGATTTGGACGCGACCTATGTCAGGTACACGTTTACGCAGAAGAATTCGTCCGGCCCGCAGCCAGCCTTCACCATGATTAACGGCGAGCGCCAGCCAATGGCCGGGGCGAGCTTCAAGCTGGAGGGTCCGGAGGGAGGTGTGACAATACCTCCTGGAGACTCCTGCGAGCTGACTGTCCAGTTCAAGGTCAGCGCCACCATTTCAGCCAACGACCCGATTGCTGTCGACGTGCAGCATCGTGACACGCCTTGGGCCGGGCAGTGGCCTACGTTCTCGAACGGAAAGATTGTCAAGCCGGGTCGGCTGAGCTACTACAATACGCACTTCAACCCTACGACCTACGGCTCCGTTACCCCCGCCAGCGTGCCTCCTGTCGGAGACGGCTGCGCCCTTCGTATGGCCCCGGGCACGGCTACTGTCGCCTGGAACGCCCAGGGACTGGCGAGATGCGTGCTCAGGCCTGAAGTCTACATAGGACTCACTTGCACGGCGGACGCCACAACGTCGGATTTCACATCCAATTTCAGCGGCGTAGTCGACTGCAACGATACAAGCGAGGGAACGTACTCCCTTTCATTCACGGCCACCACATGCTCGCTCATGCTTACACCGGCCAGTGGAGGTGCGGCTTTCGAGGTTCTTGTCATAACGATGACAAACCGCCATTTCCATGAGGGCGACGGCATAGCTGTCGCCCTTCCCAAGACCTGGTCCACTGCTTTCGCCGAGGCTGTACAGACAGGGCTGAACATCCCGGTTGAATGCACATGGGAGCTTCCCGCCAGCGAGGTGCTGCCTTCCAACTCCGAGGCCGGCAGTACGAAGATGCTGTTCATACCGCCGGAAGCGGTGGACAACAACAGCATGATAAAGCGAATCAAGCTTGACAGCCAGATGTACAAAGTCGACTCCGTTCGTGGCATCGACGTGTACGGCCAGACAGTAGAGGTGTAGCGATGACGTTCATATTGGACAGACTTGATTCTCCAACCTGGCCTTTCGACACGCCGATGGACGGTTTTCCGACTACGCTGTTCTGCGACGCCAACATAGTGTCCGCCGACAGGTGCGTGGTCACGTCCGTTCTTGTCGGTAACGGAGTAGTGTACGTCCAGGCGACATCATACCTGAACAACAATCCGGTAACACTTCACTCGAACGCGACAGGACTGGAGAGGGGAGGAAAGGTCTACCTGTACGACGATGACGACAACTGTTTCGGTTGGCTTCTTATGGGATGGCCCCTGCCCGAGGCTTATACGGCCGACGGGATAAGCAGGGAGCTGTGCCGTTCCACATGCACCCCGTTCGGAGAGGTTCAATCGGTTAACCCTTCCGGAATGACAGGCGATTGGATGGTGGAAGGGCTCGACGGAATAGAGGTGACCCATGAGAACTCGGGCGGGACAATGGTGATAAAATTCGACACGGACGAATCGTACTTCAATGTCCCTTCAGGCGACGAAGTTGATTACGGAAACGGAATAGGCATATACGCCATAAACAACCAGCCAGGCCCGACCGTAGCCTTCGACATGGACGGGAACGGTGACATGTTCGCTGTCACCGCGACCGAGGACGGAGAGGAAGTACTCAAGGAAATAGTACTCATCCCTGACATGTTTCTGGAGTATCCTTATTCCCCGCCGGGCACCGACCCCACGGAGGTCGTGGACAGGGAGGTGCGGACAATACAGTTCAGCGGACCCACGCTTATCGGGGGCGACATAAACCACATACGCTGGAGCGGCTGGTATCTTCAGTACGAAGGCGCGTTCCTAGTAAGCACGCCCGAGTTCGGAGGGTATGTCGATCTGAATGCTTACCCGACTGGAATCTACGGCCCGTCGCTTTACATAAAATGGCCCGCGTGCGTGCGAAGGGATTATGTAAGAAGCATAATAAAGACGTCTACCGAGGACGGGAGCTCCATTCCGTATCCTCTGGACAAGGTTCTGAACGACGATGGCTCAGGTAATTAACAAAAATTTCAAGGACTGGTCGGCCGGTAGGAAGTACCCGTTCGACGAGGAATGCGACCTCACCTGCACCGACGGCCGCCGTCTTCCCCTGTCCTATTTTGTAGACGCCGTCATCTATCCGGCGCTCGACGGGACGTTCGACATTACCCGCATAGACGCGGAAGGAATGGTCATATCGTCAACCAACTGGGAGGGCGAAGCGCTTTTCTCGAGCTACCAGAACGGCTGGATGCCTGTTATAAGAAGGGGAAGCATAGTGGGGAGCATAGTCCTTAACGACAACGACTACGCCTATGTCCTGGGGCTCGCGTCCGTTCACCCGATGACGTTCCGCACCGGTCACCTTCGCTTCACCCCCGGTGTTGTGCGCTCCTTCTGTAAAAGGACGGAGAATCTCGAGGAGAAGCCTACATTCTTCGGCGAGGAAGTCGAGACGCTTGACGCCTCGCTTGACTCGGAGCGTTTCACCGTTCTCCAGGACTACACTGTGGACCTCGACCTGACCGTGACGGCCTACACGGTTCATCAGCCGATAACGCATATATCGGTAAAGGGAGCAACATACGCCCTCGGCAAGAACGGCCATTTCATGATACGCACGCCAATATGGTGCGACGACCCGTTCATTTCCACAGGTGACGGCATTATACTGCACAGGAGGGGCGCATGACGTTTCAGCCAATGGACGTGCCGGTCTATGACATAGACTGGCCAATGCTTGAAGGCAAAGTCGTCGGACTGCACGACATAAAAGTCGTGGTGTACCGCCGGCCATCCGGGGCGCAGGTTCCCTGCGACGTCATCGTGACATCCGCATCCGCCGGCTCGCTTACCATAGCTTTGGCGGCAAGAGGCACGGGCACGCCGTACCAGGGCACGTACATGACAATGACCGGGCTGACAGGCACGGGCATATCAAGCGGATTCGACAACGGATTCATGAGGGTCGACGTCACGACAGACGGACGCACGCTGTCGAAGGAAAGCGGAAACCTCAGAATAATGCCTACGTGCGTGTTCTGGCTATGCCCCGCACGCGAGGTGTTCGACCCGTCCAAGCTCCCTGTCCCCCACGAGGGGTGGACAAGGGAGGACGACTACGTCAACCGTAAAATCACCTACCGTGCCGACGAGACTACCACCACTCCGCCTACACCGAATAAATTAATGATGATAAACGGGCTCTCCCCTACAAATCTGACTATAATGTCCAACGGCGTTGCGGACATAGTCAGCGGCGGAGGCACTATAACTATTTCACCCTACACCAGAGACGATGAACAACAGTAGTTGGGAAAGTTGTCATGTTGATATAGACCAGCCGGGATTCTATGTATCAGACATAAGTGTCCTCGGGAGCGAGGTCACGCCCCTGATGGAGGACAGCCTGATACGCACGCTCCCGGAAGAGGTGGTCGTGTGGGACTCCAAAATCGAGTACTACCCTGTATTCAGCGACGTTAGCTGGTCCGCGAAACCACCGGCGATATTCAACCCGGACCCGTACGATGGTGACGACCAGGACCTCTACGACCCGGAGATAAGCTTGGGCATCCCGTTCCCGACGTCCATATACAACCCGTCGGTGAACGTCGAATTCCCTGGAGGGTTCCTGCGTCCGCCGACTCCGAAAATAGAGTACCAGGTGAACCCGTACATGCCCCCGCTTAACCTCGACATACCTCCGCTCAGCCTTCCCGACATAAGCATTCCGTACCTGGCCCTTCCCGATCTTGACATAACAAACATCATCAGAAACGTTAAAGGACTGCGCACGGTAGAAATCAGCTTTCTCGGACCGTGCCTCGCTGCATCCAACAATTTCGACAGCACGTCCACGACCGAGACCATATTGGTGTCCTGGAACGCTCCGTCAACTGGCAGATACGCCCTGTTCTCCTCCAACGGGCAGTGCTACTGGCAGCCCATAAACGTCTGTCCTTAAAGATGTGACCGCCAGGTGTTTATATCCTCTACCAGGTGCGGGTATAAAAGCTTTCCGCGCGTGGTATAGGTCAGGATGTCAAGTTCAGGCTGCCCTGTCATGTCCTGCTCCTTCTCGAAGCAGGCGTCGACGCCGACGAATTTCGGCATCGGCGACCCAAGGTCCTTGTAGATGAACGGCGCCCCTTCCGTGCACGTCGCCTTTATCCTCATGAACGGACAGCTTTCGTCCGACTTCTTTATCGAGACGGGTCCGATTATCTCGCTCGGCGCGTTCTCAAGACTGTCCTCCATGAAAGTCATTAGGTCGACAAGCTTTGTCCTGCGCTCATCCAAGGTTCGCAGAAACTCCTTCATCCGGTATTCGTTGGAGAACATGAAGGAGGCCTTCCTGTCCCGGTACATTCCATGCGGCCTTTCTGGTGCTCCGAACTTGTACTCGACAAGCGAACATGGGTTGGCGAATGTCTCAAAGGCGGGAGGCGCCTTCCTGTTAAGCAGATTGGTCTTGGCGTGCAGAAGGAAGAAGCCGGGGTCGTCGAAACCTTCGCAGGCCGACACCCATACGTTAAGACGCCATTTATTGAGCGCCACATGTTCCTGGGTATTGTCGAGTGTTATCGAATACATCTGATTGTCCTATAGATAGAAAGATTCCGTGCCCATTATAAAACGACAGCGTGGAACGACAGACAGGCGCATTATCCGTTTCACGCTCTCCCTGACACTCTCGCGCATTTCCGGGGAAGCGGTGTTAAGCGCCCGGAACAGATGCGGGTACTGCATCGTGGCCTCGACCTTCTGCTTGCACTTCCAGCATTTCGGAGGTCTTGCGTTCCTTGCATAGTTTGTTGCCAACGCGGCCACAGAAGGGTCGCCTAGCAGCCATCGGTAATTCGACGGGGTCACTGTTATTTCTGGGGTCATTCGCTTTTTCCTCAAGCGTTCTGCACGCAATATATAGATTTTCCGGAAGCACGCCGCCCGTCGTGTCCAGCCAGGCGTTCACCTTTGTCCCGTGGCTTTCAAGCACATTCTTGAGACTCCTGGCGCCCAGGCATATGACATGCCTGTCGTAGAATGTCAGGTCCGGCACCGGGGATTTCTTAATCGAGCCATGGCATGACGACCATGTCACGTCCGGCAGCCTTCCTTCCGCCCGCCAGTAAGCCTCCATGACACGTACGGCCGTCTTCGGGGAGTCGCAGGCGAATACTGTATCACGGTATTCGTTATGCAGCCATGTATGGAACAGCCGCATCGAGGACCGTGGCCGCCCTGTCGAGTCGCAGTCCAGCCATACCGGCTTGACGCCGTCGTGGTTCGGGCGGTATTCGACCAGCATCCGCTTCCCCGGAAGGGTTCCGTCGAACAATAAGATACCCTCGCGCATGGCCACCCGGCCCTTAAGCAAATCCACGGGAAACCCGGTGTCCATGAAGGCGTTTCTCTTAAGCCATTTTTCAACGTCGTTCCTGCACCTCCCCCACCACCAGTCGCTGAACCAGGGTCCGATGCGTTTTGTCTTGGCGTTTGTCCACCCGCACCTTAGACAAAAAAGGACGCAGGGTTTAATTTTGCAGGGAACGACTGTATATTCTTTTTTGCAGAAAGGACATTTCAGGTACAGCATTCAGGATTATTCCGTAATAATGAGAAACGCCTATAACGACAGTTCCGCCCTGAGGCATGAGGAGATTTGCCGCCTCTACGGGCTTGATCCGACAGTCCATAATATAAAGGAAGCGGACGACTCTCCAAAGGCCCGCCATTTCGGGTGGCCGGCGGCCGAACGCTATCCCATTGACACACCGGAGAGGACAAGGCTCTCCTGGGCGTACGCCAGCGAGGACGCCACGGGCCCCATGCGCGACAGCATCCTCGGCGCAATCAAGAAAGCCGCCGATTTCTGGGGTATCGAGCTCCCCGTCCGCAAGGAGGAGGAGAAAGAGAAGTCCTATGTCATCAAAATCAGCGGGGAAGGCTGGTCCGACAGCTACGAAGTACGCAACCCGACGGAATTGAAGGCAATCGCGGAGCATGTCCGCAAGAACGCTTCCGACTTCTCTTATGACACCAAGCTACAGTTCGCCGACGGCATCGTCTCGGCTCCCCGTTTCCTCAAGGAAAGGCTGGACGATGAGGACGTCAACTGGCTCCGTCGTGTCCGTGGTGAATTCCTTACCGACGGAAACTGCGTGAAAAAGGCCTGCGACGCCCGTGCACGCCATATCGAGGACTGCAAGAAGCCCGAATTGGGTAAAATCATCCGTGATTTGGGTACGAAAGCGGCCAGCATGAGCGAAATGACTCCTGAATTGGTGCGTAAAGCCGCCTCCGCGTTCGATTTTGTCGACCGCGTGTGCGGTTTGACGCCTTTGTACGGCTCCAAAATGCTTAATTACCCGGAAATGTCCATTGAAGGCATGACTCCGGAAGCCCTGAAGTTCGCAACCGACAACGCGGTGTTCACTCCTACCGGTCGTATGACCTCCAGGACCAGGATTGCCGTCCGTCGTAATGACATCAACGCGTTTTTCAGCAAGGTTTCCGGCGAGGACACCAGCAAGCTGGACATAAACGGCATCGTCACCCGCATGCACCGTATGACGCCTGTGGAAGCCGACGCCTTCGAGGCGCTTCTGGGGGACAAGCTCTGATATGCGCAAACTCGATCTTTGGCAGAGCGACGAGGCGTTTGGTTCCTCCCTTCTTATTGCCTGCCTGGACGACTGGGGCTCCGAGTTCCTGAACTGGGAACCCGAGACCATGGAGATAACGGTAAGGGAGAAGTACGGGAAAGACGTACGGGACGACAACATCCTGCGTCTTCTGGCGGCTGTCTCCGTGTTTACCTCCGAACTTTTCTATGTTGACCTGAACGCTTTCTGCGCAGCCTGCACGGTTCTGGATTTTGAACGTACATCTGTCGACAAATTCGTCCCGGCAGGGCTCGACGAGATAATGTGGGGGCTTACTGAGGCCCGCATGTTGCTCGGCGGGATAGACCAGAGGAAGTTTTCCGACGAGGTGGCCCTCTACACGGGCAAATTGCTTGAGGAGGAGGGCATCGAAAACCCGCCCGATGCGTTAAAGTATGCGAAGCGAGTCATGCAGGGCACCTCGGCGGACACGCTCGCCGACCTACCGGACCTGGCGCAGATGTTCCAGGAGGACCAGGAACTAACCAAGGAAGAGCTAGACCGTGGTGCCATGGAAAAGCTAGCAAGACTCCTTGACCAGATAAACGAACTCAAGCTGGACACATCCGACCTCTCTGAGTTCAAGGAAATGCTGAACCGGATGAAGGAAGGAAAATGAGCCAGCCAGGGATGCAGATGATACCAGGTCAGCGGCCCGACCCGCTGGCGCAAGGCGACTACCTGATGGACGGCGCCGGGCCTTTCGCAATGGCGGATGCAATGGCCGCCCAACAGGCGGAAGGCGGGCAGACAGCCGACCAGCAGGAGGCCGAAAAGCAGATTCTCGACCGTTTGAAGCAGGAGCAGGAGCGTCTGGGCAACTCCAACAAGATTAAGGAAATGTCCCTTAAACTTGTCGAGGAGATGCAGAAGGCGCAGGAGCTCGAAGCGAGGATGCAGGAGCACCCGGAAGTCGAGGATATGGTAATGCAGCTTCTTCAGGAACAGGACCAAGAAGATAACACAGAAGGAACGATTGAACAATGAACGAGTTTTTCAATTTGGCGGCCAAAATCGCCTATGACAACAGAATCGCGGCCAAGGAAGCCGGTGAAAAGTGGGACAAAATCAAGGCCGCTGCCAGCAAGGCGGGAGAAAAGGCCAAGACCATCGCCAAAAACCCGCATTTCCAAAAGGGCGCTGCATCAGTGGCTGCCGGAACAACTGCCGGTGTAGCCGGAAAAATGCTTGGAATGAGTGGTAAGGGTGCTCTCGGTCTAGGTGCCGGCGTTGCTGCTGGTACTGAAGCGGGTCTCGAAGGCGGTCCTGCGCTTGTAAAAGCGATCAAAGACCGTATTAATAGTAAGAAATCCAAAGTCGACCCGACTCTGGGATTGAGAAAGGTTGAAGGAACAAATCTGACTACACACAAGGACTACTTGGCGCCGGAAGCGAAGAAAGAAAAAAGACCCGGGCCTTTTAAAGAAAACCTTTAATAAGATGTAATAGAGCCCCCGGAGATTACTTCGGGGGCTTTACTTTTTACAACGCGTTGGAAAATTGCCAAAATTGGCCGATTTTTGACCGAAAAATTGCCAAAAACGCCTATTCTTCTGATTTCGCGGCGTTTATAACCTTCTTATCGCGTTCTATTTGCGCTTTTTGAGCCTTTTTCTGGGCTTCGACGGCCGCTTCGACCTCTTTTTGGGCCAGTTCACTCTTGTTCATGGCCTCGTAAAGCTTTCTTTCTATCTCGATCAGCATCTCGCTGACCGATTTTTGGTCTTTCAGAGGCACTTTTTTGAGAACATAGCGCATCCGCATGAGTCTCGCGGCCATTTCCTCGTACGTGAAGAACACGGAATCGCGTAAATCCGTCACAGAGGGCTTCAAATAGACCACAAAACCGATGCCGGTGTCCTCGATTGAGCGGATTCTGGTGTACTCCTGCTCCACCGAGCCCGTTTCTCTGGCGACGGAATCACCTTTAAGAGCCTCGTTTTGGGCAATTTCAGACGATCTGACCGTCTTTTTGCCGTCAGCACCAAGAATTTGCATGTAAAATCCTCCTTTTTGGCCTGAAAAGGCCCTTATTTCCAGTTTTCCCTGTTGTCGTAACGCGAAATAAGCGAGCCGAGTGACGGTCTGCGCTGATTTATGTACCAAGCGGCGTTCGCCGCGAGGTTGATTGCATGCGCCGTATCGTCCGGATGGGTGCCCATTCGCGTTATAAGTCGTATTTCGCCGCAGTTCTGAGTCTTTCTAATGTCCTCGCCGAGGGCAAGGAAGTCGTCAAGAAGGTCGGAGCACGTACTATACTCCGGCAACAGCAGTTGTTTTGCCTTGATTGCGCCTAAAGACAACGCTAGAGAGCGTGTTTTATCCAGTGTGTAATACCCCGAACGCCCTCCGGACGGCGGCATGAAGCGCAAAGTATCCTGTCTGGGCGCCCACATGTACACCAAAGGCACCGTTGTGATGCCTGTCCCGGACATTTCCTGTATCAGCATCTCCTCCTTCACCGCTCCGGCGCCCGTTCCGTCATGCGCTATGATGTCGCATCCGAATTCTCCGGCCAGAGATACCGCTTTTCCTATCTGTTCGGGCGTGGAAACGCCGAGGGGAACCTTATAGATGTATAAAACTTCCATCGCTTCCCGCATCGGATGAATGCCAAGGACTGCCATGACAGTGAAAGACTCCCCATCAAGTCCGTATCCACCCCAGTCAACTCCTAGAATTCGTTGTGCAAAGGACTTTGTTACGCTCAAGGCAGCTTCCATTGTATTAGGACGACCAGTAGTTGCGCTTTCAAGGTCTCCTCGTGTAACAAGACGGACGGCTTCATCACAAGGCTCGCCTAGACATTCGTTCTTGAACTGCGCCGATGGGTATTCCGCCATCTTTTTAAGCAGTTCCTGCCATTTGGCCTCCGATGTGCAATGTAGCGGGTGTGTAACCTGCGATAGATGGAACCCATCAAATGCCGCTCTACGTTCGGGATGCCGGAATGAAAAGTAGCTGTGTCTAACATCCAGGGGTTTTCCACATTTCGCGCAGACACATGTATGCTTTCCAATCATCCTCTGAAGGTCATATTCCAGCGAACCTATGTTTTCCTTGTGACAGTGTTCACAACGAATAGTCACCTCTCCCATCGAGGATTTATTGAAATAATAGGGAAGCGTCCCGTCTGTAAGTTTAGGCGTTCCTGTAAACAGGTATGTACCGCCTTCGCGAACAGCGGACATTGTTTCCGCAGCGATGTTTATGACATCGACCTCCATGTCATCCGCTTCGTCACACACCATTAATTTCACACTGCTAACTCCGCGAATACGGCCAGCATCTGTGCCGATATACGCAAAATGAACGCGGCTTCCGGAGCAAAACTCACGAATGAGCATGGAGTTATTGCATTTGTTGTTTATGAAGTAGTTTGCTATGAAAGATTGCGCCACCATGTTTCGGAAGGTGATGTTGGATATGTTCCTGACCTGGGAAAACTGAGGTTCGCATATCATCATGTGGTTGTTAGGTATAAGCCCGCATCGCAGAATACAACTACTAACCAGCCCTTGTGACTTGCCGACCTGACGCCCTGTCATAAGCACCATGCGCCGTGGCATTCTCAGCCGGTACAGCGGTTCAAGCTGGAAATGGAACTTAAGGGAATACGGATGCCCCTCGAAGCGGAGAAGCGGCAGGAACGTCGCAAGAGTCGGTTCCTTGTCCCTTTTGCTGAGGGTTATGAGGTTCTTGACTATTTCCGGTACGCTCGCACCCACCTTTATGCCGGTGTCGCTCTCGCCCGGAACCCACAGGTCTTCCATGTTGCCCTTTCCTTGTTATATTAGATAAAAACAGCAATAAAATGCGTAATAATGACTTGCGATTGCAAGTAGTCCCTAAAAGGGCTATTTGTGCTGACATCGCAAAACCAGAACCGTAAACCCGGTTCTTTTCTTTAGTACGTAAATTACAGCGGGTTCCACAGATGGCAAACCCGCCATAGGTTGTCGGGCTTCTTGAAGGCATCCTTCAAGGCGGCGCATGCTGTTCACATCTCTGTCTTCTACAGCCGGCTGCGAGCCGGCTTCCGCAGATGGTTAAAGGACAACCGTTGATTTTGTTTAAAGCCGTAAATGATACCGTCACGGGAATCCCGTGACCGGCGTAGTGTTTCCTGGGGATTTTCATAAGCCCTTCCCCGGGTACCCGCCGTGAACCCCTCCCTTCGCTCCCGCTTCACGGCGGGTACCCGGGGAAGGGCTTTACTGTAAAGATTTCGGCATTGACTATAATTAAGGCATTGAAGAACGCCGGGGAATCCCCGGCGGGTGAAAAAGCCGGCCGCCATCAGATTCTCTTATCTGTAGGGACCGGCACTCCACGTTCGCCCGAACTTTATCCGGATTCCATCCGGAACAGTTCGAGGCTCAGTTACGGCTGGTCCCTACAGAACGCTCAAATGAAGAATGCCTTTTGGTTTAACACGAGTAGTTGGAAAAGCCACGGGCTGCCCGTGGCGCCGAAGATGCCAGGTCCTAATGGCGCATCTTCACCCGCAACTCGAGCTGGAGCCGCCTCCTGGGGCAGGAGGCGGAGCCAGCTCGAGTGTCGGCTTACAGATGAGTAAAGAACTACTTGACGATGTTTGGGATTTGTCGCAGGCATCCTGCGACGCACAGATTGGTCGGTGGGAATTCAGTCCAGGCTCCACCAATCCGGATACCTTGAGGCAGGCTACGCGGCCAATCGCCTGTCTCCGTCAAGACAGGCACGGCCAGCTCGCCTGCCTCAAGGTATCGCTACTGGTTCCGTGTGTATAAGGAAACATCGTGTATATTTAATTTCTGCGCAGGCATGGCTGAGTGGTCAAAGGCGCCGGACTGCAAATCCGTTAGTCACTGGTTCAAATCCAGTTGCCTGCTCCAAGCTCTTTTTGGTGGGTCTTCCCCTCGCCGGTCTGTAAAACCGGTGTCCATGAAACAGAGGGGTCAGTTTGACGAGTGGGGCGGAACCACGACCCGCCACCATCTTTACGGTTTCGTAGCTCAGTCGGTAGAGCAGCGGACTCTTAATCCGTCGGTCCTCGGTTCAAGCCCGAGCGAAGCCATCATATAGGCCTTGTAGTACAGTGGTCAGTATGCGCGGCTGTCTACCGCGCGACATGGGTTCAAATCCCGTCAAGGTCGCCAGTTTTATTTCGGCGAGTAAGCTCAGCGGTCTTATAAGCCGTGCGTTTATAATCGAGCAGCGGTTGCATGCAGGTCCGACTCCTGCCTCGCCGACCAAAGCTCTAGTTCCAGCGTAGCTCAGTTGGTAGAGTAAGTGGCCGTTAACCACAAGGTCGCAGGTTCAAAACCTGCCGCTGGAGCCAGTTTGTCCCCCGTCCGTGTTTCCCTTTGTTTGACGATTCAAAAAGTAAACGTGCCTGTTTATCTCTGAATTGGTGGTTGATGTTAGTTCCCGGACGGGGGACTTTTCAAGGAAGGATGCCGGAGTTGGTCTAACGGAACGGACTGCTAATCCGTGGGGATTCAATGCCCGCCTGAGTTCGAATCTCAGTCCTTCCGCCATTCGTTTACCGCCTTCGTAGCACAGCGGCAGTGCAGGCGCCTTGTAAGCGCCAGGTCCTCGGTTCAAATCCGAGCGAAGGCTTCATGGAGGGATGCAGGAGTGGTTTATCTGGCCGGTCCCGAAAACCGGTGTGCGCCTCAAAACGCCCCTGGGTTCGAATCCCAGTCCCTCCGCCATAGATTTCATCACAAGCAGGAAAGGGTTCTTTTTACCTCTCTTCAATCTCATCTGTTTTTGAACCTCTTGACTGTTTGACGATGAAAAAGAAAGCAGGCTTAATGGGAGAGGCGAGCTCCCCTGCGTTCCCGTGGTAACAGCGGGGCAACGTGGTAGTTTAAATTGCGTAAAGAACGCCTGCGGGCATTTCCGCCGTACGCATAAGGGAGTCCCGTCATACCTCCTCCCGCAGCGCAACCTTCGGCGGCTTTTGCGACGACCCGTCCATCAGAAACGAGGACGGGTCTTTTTGTACGAATGGCTACGACCGGCCTTCGTGATATTCCGATGAACCCACATATGTCCGACGCTTGATTGACAGGTCGTCCCGATGTAGAATAAGCTCCACTGAGTCGAAACAGACGTAACAAGGAGCGCAATCAACATGACAAGGGCAGACGACTATTTGGCGGCGAAAGGACATAGGACACTCCTCCTGAACGGCGGTGAAACTTCGTATACGAGCGGAAACGTCCGTTCACTCGGAGTAAAGAGGAAGACTGTGAAAGATGGGGTCAAAGGAAGACAGGATTGAATTCAATGTGCCAGGAGTGGTCGTGCTTCTGGCGCTTGCGCTGTTCTTCCCGGTGGAAACGCTGCTGATGTGTGCGTTGGCCGGGTTGCTGTGGCGCGCGATGGGCGATTAGGAAAGATGTCGCCCTCTGGGTTTTGAGGAACACCGGGGATTCCCCGGTGGACGCGCAAAGGCGGTTGGAATTGCAGAAGCCTTACGGACTTCAGCTTATGAAGAGTACACCCGGAAAGAATATGTCATCCAAGGCTTTGTATGACATCCTTTCCGAGTCCACTCCTCACCGCTGAAGACCGACGGCTTCCCGTATTAAGAACACCCAGGAAAAACTTCGTGACTGGTATCCTGCTCGATGCTTCCCTATCGGGTTGTGAGCCCTGAAGACGGCAATGGCGCATTTGTGGCCATTACCGTGCCCGCGACAGGGGTTTTGTTTGATTTTACCCTGTCCCTGCCTGCCTGTGAGCAGCCATCCATTGAGGGGGCCTGCTCGGTCGCCGCTGGCCGAAACTCCACAGCTAGTAGAAGGCGGCGATCGTCCCCGAGGCGCGTCATAGGGGAGTATCGCAGGCAAACGCGTCCTTTGATTAATCTGGAGTAAGCTTGAACTTCGCCAGGGCAACCCTGGCGTGTCGCACTTGCATGTGACATTCAACGGCTTTTCCAGAAGAACGTATTCGCGTCTCAAGTCGCCGATCGATAGACGAACACGCTGCACTCGTTCATCTCTCGATCGGCGACCAACCGTCGCGATACTTACTTCTGGATTAAGCTCTAAAGAAGCCCCTACCCTTTAATACAATGTTTGGACATGCCATGGCATCCATGGCGGTTCCCGTCGGAACAGTCAATACGGCGAGCGCACTACGGACCTAGTCCGGAAGCTTCACGTTATTTAACACGGAAGTTAAATAACCTTCCAGCTTCCGGACTCAGTCCACCGTGCTTGCCCATTTCAAAGAAACATTCAAAAGCGTTTTGGACCATGTCCGGGAACTCCGGACGACTCGTAAAAGGAGAAAGGAATCTAGTTACCTTGACGCGGCCGTAGCAGCGCGCACAGACCAGCATCCACTTCGGTAGCTGCTAGGTCTGATGTCGCGCTGCTACGGCCGCGTCCTCGTTTCAACAAAAGGAAAACGCAATCAAATTTCCCGAAGGACATTCGGACACCGGCCGGGAATCCTGGCCGTCTCTGAAAGGGACAGAGAATAATGGAATCTTAAACCAGGTGCACCCATGCTCCAGCTACGGGATGGCGCCACACGCCGTACGCGTCGTGCCGGCGCCATCCCACGCTTACGCGGGTACACCGATGGTTTACCATTCCCATAAAAGGAATGTCAACGTCACCATAAAGCATTCGACTAAGGGCGAGGTACCCTCGCCGTGTTCCATTTGGAACAGGGAATTCACGGGACTCGCGCAGCCCAGCGCTGTGCGTGCCCTATGACGACTAATTCCCTGGCAGAAATATGAATGCCAGGCAATTCGTCAGCCACAGTGCCCGCACAGCGCTGGGCTGCTCTCGTCACCACAAAGGGAATGCTTTCCGCACGGCCGCCAGAACGGGTTTTCAACCATACAGGTATGAAATGAAGATTCTAGCAATGGACCCCGCCCTGCGGCACACCGGCATAGTCCTCTTCGAAGACGGAAACCCTGTCTATGCAGACGTCCTCACCACCAAGCCGAACAAGCAGAAGTGGATGACGGTCGCCGAAAAAGACCAGGGTGACATGTCAGACTGGGCAAGGACGATTCGCCGGATAATCAGGGAGAAGCAACCGGACATCATCTGCTGTGAGCAGAGTCTGGGTGGTGGCCAGAGCGCGAGCTCCGTCAAGGCTCTCGCTCTGGTCAACGGCGCGATGTATGCGATGTCGACGGAAGACGCGATGCCACCGTGGATTTTCACGAGAGTGCACGATGCCAAGAAAGCCGTCACGGGGAAGACAACCGCTTCGAAAAACGAAATGATCGAAGGCGCTGTCAAGATGTTCCCCTCAATTCGCAAACGTCTCGTGTCGGTCAAATCGGCCGACGGATGGACAGGCGACGCAGAGCATATAGCCGATGCGTGCGCGTCCTATCTTGTCTGTGTGAACTCCCCCGCAGTCAGAGTATTGCTGAATCCGAAAGGAAGATGCAAAGAATAATTGGCTGCACTCATTTTGACGATGAGAACATGGCCTCTATCAGGGGGTTCGCCTCCGTGTCCGAAATGGACAGCATGATGGAGGCCATGTGGAACTCGGCCGTATCTGAAGATGACTTGATCTACGTGCTTGGCGACTTTGCGGTACGTAGGCCGGCATACTGGAATGAACGGCTGAAGGGAAGGAAAATCCTGATACTCGGAAACCATGACGGTTTCATGGCGAAGGAGGCGGGATTTATTTCGGTACAGGAAACACTGATGGTCAACGTAAGGCTTCAACGCGACACCCAGGCATGCTTCCTGTCGCACTACCCGTTTCTAAGCTGGCCGGAGCGAGGGAACGGAAGTGTGCATCTGCATGCCCACTGCCACGGAAGACAGCCCGCGTCGCTGCCCGGAATGCCGGGGCCTGCACGTTTGGACATGAGCGCCGAACTGTGGAGGTTCCAGCCTGTGCCACTCGAACAAGCAATCAACAAAGCAAAAGAAAAGGAAGAAAAACATGGCTAACAATATCACGATTTGTGTCCGCGTTAACAACGACGATGTGTACCTCACCTCCGGCGACGTCCACCACAGCTTCACCGCCGGCGAACTCCGCCGCGCCGCCGCCGCGTACGGCATCTCCATCAACGACGCCAAGCTGATTCGCAATGGCCAGACCATCTCCGACGGCGAAATCGTCAACGACGGCGATGTCATCCGCACGCATTTCGGCAAGGGTGAGGACGGCCTCCGCTAATCCGCTGGCCTGACTAATCCCATCGGGCCGGTGCAGCAATATCCAAGCTGCACCGGCCCGTTTCCTTATTTTTTTATTAGCAATCAGGAGAACCGATGAACAAAGAGCTGGAACCAGAATTGCTTATCGTGGGGAACACCATTCACAAAGTGAGAAGAACCATTGAAGAATCCGCGTCGTTCGACGACCTGGTTGCGCAGGTTCGTGTCGAGCGCGGCGACAACCTCACGATGACACCTCCTCTCCCCGCCGCCGACGGCGCCTGCCGAATCTACGCCGAGCGCGGCAAGTATCGCGGGATGCTCATACAGAACAACCCGTGCGTGCGCAAGATCAATTATCACGACATCACCGACGACAGGCAGCCCGAGAAGACCTTCGAGGTATCTCTGCCATGGGTATGGGTGATGTGCGTATTCCAGGAAACGAACAAGAACAAGTTCGAGTGGATCAACTGCTACTTGTGCGCGACCTACCAGAACATCGTACAGAACGACCTGTCCGAGCCTGTCTTCCGCGTCCCTCTCCCGAATCAATGGGGAGCGGGACAGGGAAAGATGTGCACGGGCAGCGCTTTCCGTGGCATGGACACGTCCATGGCCCTCACGGCTGGACGCTGGATTACCTGTCTCTGGGACTCGACCTTCAACGGCGACCTGGAGCCAAGCGTCCCCTCATCCCTCAGCTCCGCCTGGCGCGCGCCCCGTGGCGATGTCCATCGAACCGTCCGCATCATGTCCATGCTCCGCAAGTGGGAGGAGATGACCAAGGAGAACAAGGTCTGCTCCCTCAGCCGTGAATTCGGCCTTCAGGAATACGGATGCAACATCGGCGGATTCATACAGCACGCGTTCTCAGGTCGTGACCACCTGTAAGGAGGAGTCATGAACCAGGAATACGTGAAAATCGAAACCGAGAAGGAGCTAAAGCAGAGCTTCTTCGAAGCGTTCCAGCGTGCCCGCAGGACACCAGTACCAAACCACCCGTTTGTTGTGGTAGCCGAGATTTTCCGGCAGCGCAACATTCCGACCGAATGGATGACAGACGGTCAGCTTATCCAGGACGACGTCAAACGTCTCCTGATGAGACTTGAGATGAACGGGCTTCCTGTGGCCACCTCATACCGGCCGCTTGTCGGAAGCCCGTTCGCCAAATTGTTTCGTCCAGCAAATCTGCCGTCCGAAGGTGACGACGGCGACGACCAGTTGATTTAAATGGAGAACCAGCATGAAGAGAATCGAAGAAATTACCGGACTCACCGGTATGCCTGTGTATCTCAACGAGGCGCCCGCAGAAGGCGAGCAGCCCGCAGCACCCACAGACAGCAATTGTTTCATTATTTGTTCGGATGGCGTTTATCGTTACGTACGGAATGACTATATGACAAGCACAATCAAACTCGAAGGTGGCATCCCGAGCGGTGCCGTGGCGAAAGGCGGCGAAACGATTTTCTGGACGGGCCCGAAACTGTCGGTCGAAGACTTCCACTTCGTCCGCAAGATTTTCGTCGGCGTGTACGACAAAATCAAGGCCGAATGCGATGTCCAGCTCGAGTGGTCGCCCTCGCTTGGCAAGTTCATCATCCGCCTACCGCACCAGACCGTTTCCGGCGCGTCCGTCCACTGGGAGACAGCCGACGACGACCCGTGCTGGATTGACCGCAAGCTCTGCCAGGCAAAGGACCTTCCCGAGGACGCGTTCCACATGGGGCGCATCCATTCCCACAACGTCATGAACGCGTTCTGGTCAGGTGTCGACACCGGCGACCAGGAACGCCAGGAATGGGGCATTCAGATTGTCATGGGCCATATCACCACGGACTGCGAGTACAAATGCCGTATCTGCAACTGCGGCCGCTATATCGACGTTGAACTGGAGGACGTCGTCGATTTCCCTCCGGTGGAGCGACTCGAAATCCCGGATGGCATTATCAAGCAGGCTGCTGCGACGACATTCTACAACGGTTCGACCTGGGGAAGCTCATATTATCAAAAGGGTTCGGGATACTATCAAGGAAGCAACTACGGCGGCTCGAGCGCAGGCAGCGAAAACTTCAAAGGCAAGCACTGGAACGGGAAAGAGTGGGTGTACGACAAACCCGCAACTACGGGTACGGCGACAACGCCTACGACGACTGGGGCCGCCCAGCCGACCGGGGAGGCCGCCGCAAACGGCGGTAGCTTTCCGGGAGCCGACGACGAAGCCGACTACGCGGGAGTTGAGGAAGATTACTATCGGCATGGAGGGTCAGACCGCCCTTTTGCCCGTGACGGCCGCGCAACCGGTGAAGCGGATAAAACCGTCAAGACAGCCGGACAACGCAGAAGAGGGCGCCCTCGGAAAAACGCTGACAGCGCTTCTACGGGGAGTGGAGTGGCTCCTGCTGGGGCAGTGACGGAACGGGACATCGCCCCGATTCTGTATCTGACCTCGCAGGTTGTCATTCCTCCGTGCATTGACCGTTACAGTCCAGAATACCTGAGAAACCTGCTGAAGAACGAGCCGAGCCAACTGGCCGTCGAAGTGTGCCGCCACTCGCTTGGTGACGATGAACTCAAACGGTTCATGACGTTTTACACGTTCTACAAGGCCGTAGGTTTCCCGGACGACCAGATCAAGGGAATCGTCATCCCTCCTGATTGGATGAAGAAACTGGAGCCGTGGATTATCCACGGACAGGACCCCCGCAACTGCATCGACGAGGAGGGAATGCGAATCCTGCTCCAGGACGTCGGTGTGAATTTCGACGCTTTCCTGAACAGTTTTTCGGTCCGGTATCCCGTCCTCTCGACCACATTCAAAAAGGAGTTCTACTCCAAGCGCAAGGTCTCGATGGCGGACGTCTACAAGGACTTCGTCTGGGACCCCGAGACAGACCACTCAACAACGGGAATCAACTCGGCCGTCGACGCGCTTTGCCAGCTTGCGAAGACGACCGAGGAAAGCTTGATTCCGTTGCCGGCCTATCTCCTGACACAATTTTTCAAGTCACCTGAAGCCAAACGCGATTGGCTTCTTCATTCGTTGTTGATGTACTAACCGGAGATCGAGACCAGTCAATGAAAGAAATTAACATCATCATCGTGGGTCTGGGTGGCATCGGAAACATCGTGGCCGACGCCCTGTATCCATTTCTTCGCGGAACTGTCCGCGACGCACGTCTGAGACGCCTTGTCTTCATCGACAAGGACGTCTACGAAGTGTCCAACGTACCTCGCCAGAAGGCGGCCGCCTCCATGCTCGGCATGAACAAGGCGGCCGCCTGGGAGCACATCTACTCCCGGAGCAAGTACAACAATGTCCAGGCGACATTCTCCTCAATCCGTGAATGGATTACGCCGGCGACCGTGTCTACGTGTTTCGACGAAACCGTCGACAACGGCCCGACCATCATCATGAGCTGCGTGGACAACCACCCCGCACGCCTTCTCATGTCACGGTACTTGCAGCAGCGCGTCGAGACGCACAACGACCTGGTGCTCATCCAGGGCGGCTGTTCGCGCAACCGCGCAACCACCGACATCTTCGGCAAATGGAACGGAACGATGGTCGGCACCCCAATCGAGGTCAACCATCCTGAAGTCCTTGAAGCCAAGAACGGCGACCGCAACGGAATCTCCTGCGAGGAACTGGCGAACTCCTCGTCAGGCGACCAGACCTACGTCGAAAACTTCATGGCCGGGACCATGATGATGAACCTCATGTTCACCCTTCTGACGTCCCCGGCCGCTCTTACGAGCTTCATTGAAGAATTCTACGACATCGAGACGCACTACTACCTATGCGACAAGCGCCGCCCGGCCCCTCCTCCGGGAATGCGCCGCCAAGGCGCCACCCCTGCGGCTGTGTCCGTCGACGGCGAAGCCCCTTCCGGGGGCGCACCTGCGCCGGCAACCACGCCGGAGTTCGAACACGCCGTGTCGGTGGCGCGTGACAACCACGCCGCGATGCCTTTGCTGGCCTCGCTGGTTGTCGTGACGTCCGGCAACGGCAAGTCCGGCAACATAGCGGGCATCGCCGAAGCAAACGACGTCGGGGCGTTCCTGATGGACCTCCGTCGCCGCCGTCTTGAGCAGACCGTCATCAGCCGTACACTCAATGCGTACGCCAAGGACGGTGTCGCCCTGATGAAGGCGTGCGTCGACGTGGCCGCAGTCGTTCCGGACATGCCCGGGCGTACGACGCGTGAGAAGCTCCTTGCGCTGGCCTCGGCCGCGCAGGGTTCCGACAAGGCGTCTGAAACGGCCCGCGACATGTGCCTGGCCGAGGCGCTGTGCGACGAAGACTTCAACAAGGCCCGCGACGTCTACGCCGCATATGCGACCGACGGTGATTTCAACTGGAGCCTGGTTCTAGGCGACAAGACCGACGACGCCCTGGCGTTCGAAGTCAAGCCGAAGGAAGGTCCGGCCGCTACGCCGCCGGACGAAGAATCGGCGCCGCCCGCCGCCGAAGGCGAAGAGCACATCCCGATGCCGGGTGACTTCGGCGAAGACGAGGATGTCCCGTTCATCCCCGACGAAGAGTGTGAAGCAATGTCAGACGAGGCGCTGGCCAACTATGTTGTCGCCGTCGCCCGTCAAGCAAGAAGGAAAAGACAACAGGCACGTGCCGCACAACCAACAGCCTAATTGATGTCAACCAGACAGTATACAGAAACTACATACATATCCCGTACTGATTGGCCCGCCCGTGCGTGCAAAATCAAAGAGGATGTGTTTCTTCATGCGAAACGCCTGGCGCTGACGGCCGGTTCGGCCACAGCGCTGGCGTATCTGCGCATGAAGGGCCTGCCGGACACTACGGACACCGACGATGAATTCTTGATGCGCCTGGCGCAGTCATGCAATCGCGACGACCTGAAGATGTCCAAGTGCGCCCACTGTGCTTTCCGTAAGAAGTGCTGCGGAACGCCGGTGGGCTGCCGGTCGGCCATCGACGACAGAACTCCCATATGGAAGGTTGCGTTCACTTTCTACGCCGCCCCCGGGAGATTGAGCAGGGATTGGAAATGGATGACCTGCTACGACAGAGGATGGGCCAAATATTGCGACGGGGAGATCAGGCAGGTCTCCCTGTCCGATATGGATTTGTTCCCGGTTTGCTCCACCTTGATGTCCGATGTCTTTATCAACTACGACGGAATCCATATCACACGCGTCAGCCCCGGCTCGCTTGACCTGGTCAGGTGCGGGGTGCTTCCGCTGAAAGGCGAAACGTATGATGGGTACCTGGCCCGTATCGAGGAGATAAGGCAGACAATTGCGTCAAAGGACAGAAAGAAGGAGGATACCGGGAGGCCCGTCGAAGAAAGGCTTCACGCGATTTTCGTCGGAATCGGACAAGGGGACGCCCTGACCTCGCTATACGGCAACGACGCCGTGGCGATGGCCAGGGACTACTTCCCGGGAATGAAGCCGGAGGAAATAGCGAACCAATACCGTGTATCCACAGTAAAGGTGAGTGAAGAAGACGTAAGGAAGGCGGCGATAGAACAGCGCAAGGCCGCCGGGGGAGGCGGTAAATGAGTTATTCCGTCAGAACAATAGATGTCCGTACCACGGCTTCGCATGTGGTCCGTTCCCTGTACGCTCCGAAAGGCAGCGGGAATACAAGGACGCGTCTGGCATACACCGATCTAGGCTACATGAGGAACGGCGGGGTATACGAATGTCTCTGCAAGGTAGGTGACAAGTACAAGCCGGATGCCCCGTGGGCCACAGAAAGGACGATCATTACGCTTGACATGGTCTCCTCCATCACAATCGCGTTCCTCAAGGAATGCACGATACCGGGAATGACAGACAGGTATCTGTCGAGCATAGTGAACGAGTCCCTGCATTCTCCTGAAAAGATGCACCGCCACTACGCCGTGTTCGAGATTCCGAAGAAGTCAGGCGGAACCCGTGTAATCGAAGCCCCGGACGACAAACTGAAGACGCTGCAAAGGGCGATACTCCATAACGCGTGGTATTCGCTCGGCGGCCTCCGCACATGCGTCCAGGGATTCGTTCCGGGTCGCGGAACCAAGACAAACGCGGAAATGCACTTCAACCCTGCCTTCGCAAGAAAGCAGTTCCTGTTGAAGAGCGACTTCCGCGACTTCTTCCCGTCAGTAACGTCAATCAACTTCTACGACAAGCTGATTACACTGACGAACCAGCGCCGGGTGCGCGGCACCTTCTTCAAGGTTCCCCCGAAGATGATTGCGGCGCTGAAGCGCAACAACGAGCTGTTCCCGACTGTACGTCCGTACATCGACAATATGCCGAATGACGGAATTTGGGCGAAGGACATGGCGGACACGGAAACCTCGCGGGAAGAGAGAAAAATAGCCGAAGGGCTGTTCATACTTCTTCTGTGGGGGCTGATTTCACTGTGTTCGATGGACGGACGGATGCCCCAGGGCAGCCCGTGCAGTCCAGCCATGACCAATCTATACCTGGACGCTTTCCATACCTCGGCGATGTGCTGCGCCAGGATGGTCAGCGAGAGAAACGACGACAACGTCGTGTATACAATCTTCGCCGACGACATGTGCGTTACCGCCAACAAGATCGACAGCGTGCTGCAGATGCAGGGAATGCTTCGCGGGCTCGTCCGTGGCTATCCAGACATCAGCATGAACGAGGCGAAGACAGGTATATTCAAATGCGGTCAGCCACAGAAGGTGACAGGCGTCTGCATAACAGACCGCATCTCCATATCCCGCCAGACGAGGGACGTGGTCAGGGCCGAGCTTCATAATGCCGCGACAGGCAGGAAGACGCTCGACGAGAAAGACAAGATGCGTCTCAAGGGCATGCGGGCGCATATAATCGGAATAGACCCTGAAGGCTGGAACAAACGCTGCGAGCCGCTGTTCCGACAGGTGTTCGGATGATACACATAGCCGCCGACCTGCATTTGCGTCCATGCATCTGGAAAGGCCACCCTGAAATATCGGGTGACCAGTACAGGGCGTGGGCGCAGCTTTGCAACGCGGTGGCCGAGGACCCGGACGGGGTGCTTATCCTGGCCGGCGACACGTTCGATACGCCATGCCCTTCCGGCGAGACCGAGTATGTCTTCCGGAAGGGCATGGATTTACTGCGAAGCAAAGGAAGACGCTGCCTGTTCATTTCCGGCAACCACGACATCGAGGGTATTCCCAGGCCGGTTCTCTTCGGCGCGGAGCCGCTGGACGAGCCAAGGGACATATTGGGGATGAAGGCGGCCGGCGTCCATTTCACAAGAAGTTCCACTGAGTTGCACAACACGATAGAATCGTTCCCTCCGCTCGACATCCTTGTCCTGCACACTGGTTTCCGGCATCTTCTAGGTTTCAACGAGACATGGCAGATAAGCAAGGAGGACATCCCCGATTCAATAGGGATGGTGTTCTCAGGGCATGTTCATGTCCACTCCGAGGAAGGGAAGGTATATTCACCAGGCAGCCTGGCCCTGCACAGGGCGGACGAGATAGACAAAGGCCACGGGTGGTTCATTGTAAACCCGGCCGACGGGTCCGTCACGTGGAGGGAGGTCATGACACGTATGTTCGTGTCCGTTGATGTGGACGCGGGGTTCAGCCTCGACTCGCTGAATCCCCTCGTCGGCAGAACGGGGGAAAAACCAGTCGTTCTTCTTAATTATCAAAATTCGGACCTGGCATTGGCCGACGCGGTCATAGACAGGTTCAAGGAAAGCCTGTTTTTCGTAAGAAACGCCCGCGCGGCCGAAAAGGCGCAGGTAATTGAGGACACGGAGGCGACGGCGTTCGACCCGTCGGTCGTTGCCACGGACTATTTCACAAAAAAACTGAGCACGGAGCAACGGGAGCTGGCGGTGGAGATGATGACCGCCAACGATCCGGCGTCCGTACTTGCAAGATTCATCGAAAGGGGATGACATGGATATCAAATTTACAAAAACGCATCTATGGGTACGCGAGCTTGAGGGGGGAGTGCTGCTGATGGGTCTTAGCGGACACGCTGTCATGTCCCTCGAAAGGGTCGAGTACATAGACACGGAGATTTTACAACGCGTTGTAAAATCGGGCGAGGACATGGGCAGCGTGGAATCCACAAAAACCGCAAGCTCAATAGTTTGCCCATTCGACCTTGAGATTCTGGACAAACGTGACGGGACGGAGATAGACCTTGACAAGTTCAACGAGAACCCGGAAAGCGAGGACAACTGGCTCTACAAGGTTTCACCGAAAGGCGACTACAAGGAAGCCCTTATGAGCGCGGAAGACTACGCAAAGACGCTGGGCATGCCCGATGAAACTGCTTGACATCAAGCTAGAGAACTTCAAGAGGCACAGGAAGCTGGAGGTCCCGATACGCCCGGGTCTTGTCGGGCTAGTCGGGTCCAACGGCTCCGGGAAGTCATCGTTCCTGTCCAGCATGGCCTTCGCCATAACCGGGACCGCACTCAACGACGACACACGGGACAAGATGATAACCTGGGGTGAGAAGAACGGAAGCGTCACGCTGACGTTCGATCACAACGGGAAGGAATTCGTCGTCACCCGCCAGTTGGGGAAGCTCAACGCCACGTTGGAAGGAGAAGATGTGTCGATAAAGGGGGTGAACCCGGTCAACGCCGAAATGCAGCGGATGGCCGGCACACCGTTTGACTTGTTCAAGGGCGTCATGTTTGTCGCGCAGGCGGCGCTTGACACACCGCTTCGCGGAACAGAGGCATCAAGAAAGGAGGCCTTCGGCAGACTGTTCGACTGCCAGCGTTTCGACCGGCTGCGTGATGTGCTGCAGGAGGGAATATCCCGGCTGCAGGGTCAATGCTCGTCGATCAACGCGGGAACCATGGATGAACTCAACCGGAGGGTCTCGGAGACCGAAGCCTCGTTACAGAGCGTGAACAAGGAGATAGAAGACCTGAAGGCAGAACTGGCGGATTTCGATCTGCCTGCGCTGTACAAGGTTATGAATTCCGTGGCCAAGGATGAGGCAACATTGGCCAAGGTAAGGAACGACCTGCGGAGATTCGAGGAGTCTCTGAAGGCGTTCGAGGACTGCGACGTCGGCAAATGGGACGCCGCAAAGAACGCCAGGGAAACGGCATGGTACGACTCCATACTGAAATTCCACGACACAGGCGTCTGCCCGATGTGTAAACGCCCGGCCGAGAAGCCTCCAATCCCGAAGGAGGAGGCGCTTGCCCGTAAGGACGAGCTTGTAGCGGAGAAAGTAAGGATGGAGGACAAAATCAGGCTTCTAAAAATGCACGCGGAGGCGTCCGACTGGCTTAGAAGGCTGGAAAGCGCGGAACACACGCAGGAGGAGATAACCCAGGCGTCAAACAGAATAAGACAACACACGCAGTTGGAATGCGAACTGCGGGAAAAGATGTCGAGAAGGGGCTGGTGCGAAGGGACGCTAGCCGATACGAGAAGGGCGATAGAGGACGCCGGGAGAAAGCTGGAGGCTACGGAAAGAGCCCGTCGGAGTATAGAAACTCTGGAAGCCGTGCGGAACGCCTTCCACCGTGACTGTGTCCAGAAAGCGATACGGTCGTACGGTGCGAGACAGATAAACGACAGGCTCGCCGGGTATCTGGCAATCTTCAGCCTACCCTATCTACCATCGTTCGACGACGACGGTCTGCTCAGGTTCATGGACCCGGCGTCCAAGACGACGCACGAATTCGCGGATTTGAGTGGCGGCCAGGGGAACCTGGTCGCACTGGCGTACCGCCTTGCGCTCATGCAGATGTTTTCGGGAAACGTCCGCGTGGCGATTCTCGACGAACCAACCTACGGGGTCGACAAGCAGAACCTTGAGGCTATGTGCGAGTCGTTCAAGGCGCTGTCCGAATACGCCGGGCAGCGGGGCTTGAGCATATTCGTCGCAACGCACGAGGAGGCGCTGTTTCCCTCGTTCGACCAGGTAATCCAACTATGATTGACTTAGCGATGCCCGGAGGAAGGTACGTCGTCAAGCACGAAATGGAAGCGCAAGACTTAAAGACAAGAATGTCCCATATGAACGATTTGTTCAGGCAGGACAACACTGAGCAGGTGGCAGAAAGCACGCCTCGGGTTCAGGAGACAAAAAAGAAGACTCAGGAACCAAAGGAAGAGGCCACTATGAGCAAACAAGAAGCAAAGGAAGAAAGAAGCGAACGAGACATCCTGTTTGAAAACATCCAACAGGACCTCAGCAACCTGTCCGTTGATTTCGACAGGGTGAAGGAATTGATGACCGGCGTCGGCGACGGCGAAGAGGTCAAGAAGCTTGAAGCGGAGAACGAGGAACTGAAAAAGCAGATTGCCGAGCTCAAGGTCAAGGCCGACAAGCTCGACGCTTTGATGTCCATAATGGGTCGCTGATTTGATGACCCCCGGGAAGTTCTCCGTGGTATTGCGGAGGGACAGCGACAGCCCGTTAATCGAGCTGTCGCCCTGGTACCCCCCTCTTGAACGGATACTCGTATATGAAACTCAGACCTTCGACCCCCGCAACAGGTATCCCGTCGTTGAGAAGAAGGCGTTGTTCTACAAGACAGACAAGGACGGAATGACCGTCGGGTACTTCCCGGCGGGCATGCTACGCCGGGTGGTCAAGTGTCTTCGTGACGCCGGATGCGAAATGACGGCAATCGACGACAGGGACCGCTCAAGGTATTTCCCGGAGCCAGACTTGTCCGCCGCAGGTGAACTGCGCGAGGGGCAGCAGGAGGTGCTGGACGCCATAATCAAGTCCGACGTTGGCATGATAGTGTGTAGCACCGGTTTCGGGAAGAGTTTCATAATCTCCGCCTTGACAATGATTTACAAAAAGTCAAGGTTTCTCATAATAGCCCCTGGCATTGCAGAGACTGAAAATCTGTACAGCAGGATAGCCAAGCTGACCAACGACGTAAGCATGCTTGGAGGAGGAAGCCCGGGAAGCCTTGACGCGCGGATAATAGTGTCCACGAGCAAGTCCTTCCACAAGGTGGACATGTCCAAGATTGACTTTGTGCTGTTCGACGAGGCGCACGGATGCGGCAACAACAAGGTGTCGCAGACGCTGCTGGACAATATCAGGGGAAGCAGGATATTCGGCTTCACGGCCTCCCCGAAGGGAAGGTCGGACAAGGCCGACATGGTCATGGAGGCGTTATTCGGTCCCCCGATAATCGACTTTACTTACCAGGACACGCAGGCGATGGGAAACGTCACGCCCATCGAGGTGCAGTTGTGGGACGTTCCTGGCGAAATACCCAGCAGCAAGTCGAGGTTCGGGAACGCGATGACGCAGAACAGGCGCCGGTTCTACTGGAACAACGCGGAGCGCAACAGGCTTATAAAGGCCATTGCCGACTCTGTCCCGGAGGACGAGCAGGTTCTTGTCATGGTCGACACGGTGGAGCACCTCATCCGGCTGGGCAGCACGATGCCGGATTTCGCCTTGATATGCGGGGACGGCAACGACCTCGCCGCCGAGGCGAAAGCGAGAAAGCTTCCGTTGACCAACCGACTTGGGGACACCAAGGAGGAGTACGAGAAACTTGTGGATGAGTTCAGGACAGGGAAGCTAAGACGGGCCATTTCCACATTCCGGTGGAAGCAAGCCGTCGACTTTCCTGAACTGAGCGTGCTGATAAGGGGCGACGGCTCCAAGTCGGCAATCCTCGCCACGCAGGTGCCTGGGCGGCTGTCAAGACTGTCCCCGGGCAAGGAGCGTGGTCTGCTTGTAGATTTCATCGACAGGTTCAACCCCTCCGCCATGCGAAAGTCACTGGCGCGAATAAGGGAATACAAAGAAAAAGGATGGACCATAAACAGAATGGGCGTGTTCAAGTAGTCTTCGGGGAGTTGGCCGGGAAGCTTCTCGGGGACGCGGCACGCCCGCTGACGCCGGAATCGCTGTCACACATAAAGCAGTTGTGCGACAGCAGGGGCGTCGGGAATGAGTCCTACGCACGCTGGTGGCTTGAGACAAACGGCCGTGCACGCATGTTCAGGAACATAGTCATGTCTACAAAGACCGACTCGTCGTTCCTTGAATGGGTGGACAGCCAGCGTCTCATGTCGCCGGTGATGATTAAATTGCAGCTCGACGAGTTGCAGGTGGCTGTCAAGACGTCGTATCTACCGCCGGAGAAGTTGTTTTCCAGGCGTGTGAGAGGGGTGTCCCCCCTTGTCCAATACACGATGGCGAGATATCTTGGCTACCCGAACTCGGTTGAGTGGCTCCAGCAGGAGGCTTCTGAGGAAGCTTCGGCAAAGCCATGGCTTGCCGAGCAACTGACGAAGTTCAAGGAACCACCGGAGCAGAAAGAAAATGCCGACAAAGGACGAAGCTGACTATCTCGTAGCGTCACTGGCGCTTTTCGCACCATTGCGTCTAAGCGCCATAATGCGATGCGGGGACCTGCAGCTATTCGACCCGCTCGTGTTCCCCGCCCAGGCGATGATCTGGGAGGTGATAACACGGATGAACGATGTCTCGCCCGATAAAATCGGCGTTGTTGCCATTGCCTGTGAACTGAAAAGCAGGAACAACCAGTCTGCCGACCACGAGGCTCTGGAGGAGGCGCTGAACCTCCTGAACGAGATGCTCGAGCTGGCCGACGACGCCTTCATAGAGGCATATGCTGAAAAGATTCTGTCCGCCTTCCTGGCACAGGCCAAGAAAGCGGACATAGTCAAACGACTGCAGGAGGCCAAGAACATCGACGAGCTGTCCAGGGCGGTGAACGACTCCGCCGAGGACGTGGCAGGCATGATGACCGAGGGAGAGCCGGACATAGAGATGCCGCTGCTGGACCCGGACACGTACATGCCCCAGTTGGAGAAGATACCGACCGGCGTCGACTGGATTGACTACCTGTCAGGCGGAGGGCACTGCCCAGGCGAAATGATTGGCATACTTGGACCACAGGGCGGCGGAAAGACACTGACCGCCACCAGCATACTTGTGGCCCAGGCGAAGCGCGAACGCAACGCGCTGTTGATAACCTACGAGCAAGGAACCCCCGGCGACGTGTCCCACCGTCTTTTCACAAGACTGCTGGACGACGCCGACGGCGACCTGCTTCGGGACTACAACGGCTCCCTCTACCCGGAACTGAGGGGCAAGCGTGTGGACGTCAGCTTCTTCCGCAAATACAACAGAAGGCAATGGCCGCAGGCTGTTACCGACCGCTACAACGAGCTGATTGGAAGATACGGGCGGTATGTGACGACGCTCGACTTCTCCAAGGCCATCGACCCGCGTTCCAACAAGCTGAACGGAACAAAAGGCGTCGCGGACATAGACGCCGCCGTGCAGTGGTACAGGAACCACGACAGGAAGGTGACCTATCTCATCATAGACTGGCTGTGGCCGGCGGTCACCCGCTGGTTCTACAACCAGAGCGACAAGCGGCTTAGCGACGAACTCAAGTGCGCCACGCAGTTTGTCTACAATCTCAAGCAGTTGACTGAGCGCGAGGGGCTTATAACCATCGTGTTCCATCAGCTAGACAACGAGCACGCTCGTGCGGCGCCAAACGTGCAACCCAATGTCACGCACGCCCTCAACATGCACTCGTTCTCGCAGGTGATGCAGCATTGCTACGTCATCGGGAACAGGGACAAGGAGACGGACGTGATGTGGCTGGGAAACGACAAGGCCAGGACAGGCGTGCCACAATACATACTTGGAAAGATGGACGGCGCGATGGGTGTCATCGAACGCACCGACGGCTATGAGCTGTCTCGCGGCCGCTTCCTTCCCAAGGACAGCATAGTAAGCGAGGAGCCCGAATCGGAGGCTCCCGTGAACAGGTACCTATAATGCTCAACAGGCAGTTATACGAAGCCCTTCATAGAGAGTTCGGGAATGTGCACATATACTCGGCGGAGGAACCCGCCATGTTCACCGTGCGCAGACGGACTGTCCTGGACAGAGGGGGCAAGGACTGGGGAGAGAACGTTAAAGGGGGAGAGCATTACGCTGTCAGATGCCCTTTCTGCGGATACCCGACCCTTTGGTTCTCGTACCTCGCCGGAGCCGTAATGGACGTCGCCAGCGGCGAGCCAATATGGTTCCCAAGGGGACTCATGATTTGCTACCACTGCCTCGAGACGAACAAGAAGGAAAAACGTGAGGAAATATGGAAACGGTTGCAGAAGGAGGGCGAGGTATTCAGGGTCAAGGAGGGTGCGGGCGACAAATTTGCTGCACTCGACTCTGGACTGCCTGGTGAAACTGGTCCTGCTCCTGCTATCGCTTTTCCGGCTGGCTGTGGAATCGCTTCTAGCGGCGTGCCGGAAAAAGTCAGGGAATACCTCAGGGAGAGAGACGTAGACCCGGTCGAGCTCCAAAGGGAGTGCGCCGCCTGCTGGTGTGAAAACGCGGCGGGCGACGGTGTCGGCCGAATCACGTTCCCGGTCTACAAGAACAGCCAACTGGTTGGATGGCAGGGCCGCGCCTTGCCTGAAGACGTGTCCAGGGGGAAACCCAAGTACTGGACATGCGGCAGCAAAGCCGGTTGGCTGTTCAACATGGACAGGGCCCGCTGGTTCCCTTTCGGCGTCCTCGTGGAGGGCGTCTTCGATTGCTTCCGGGTAGGCGTGCAAGGGGTATGCCGCTTCGGAAAGACCACCAGCATAGCGCAGCTCAGGATGCTCCGGAGTTTCTGGGGCGACCAGGGGCTTGTGATATTGCCGGACATGAACGACCCTTCCGCGTGGGACGACGCCGACAAGGAGGCCACCGAGTGGAACGCCCGTGGCCTCTTCAAGGACGGCGTGAAGCTTGTCAGGCTGCCGGCCGGGAGAGACCCCGGTTCAATGAAGCACTCCGAGCTGGCTGCCCTGATAAAGGAGCAGACGGGGAGGGAGCTTGCATGAAATGGCAGAAGGAGCTTTCACAGTTAATCTCATGCGGATGGGAGCCGTTGTTTGAACAAGGGAGGTTCGCGATCCGTTCAAAGTCGAGAACCCCGACCATTACGCTGTATCCGCCGCAAGGCATATACGGAACATGGTTTGTCAGACTTATTAAATCACCGGATTCCGACACAGGAGTATATATGGCCGGTGATGACGCGTTTGACCTATTGCAAGGGCTGGGCCAGGCGATTGACAGGGATACACACCCATAATTTTACGAAGGAAAAGGAAAGAAAATGAATAAACCTAATTCTCCAGCTCAGTGGTTTGCCCGCTGCCGGTCACTGGGTTGGTCAACAACAAACAGCGGAGGAACAATAACGGCAACGTCACCACGGAAGACGGTGATTACATACGATACAAAGAAAGGAAAATTCACATCAGGTTCGATTGTCGAAGGGGATTTTGTAAGATTAATAAATCTGCTCATAGACGTCTACGGACGGGCTAGCCATGAGCATCGCAAGAACCTGCAGAACGCCAAGATGGATACGAAGGAGCTTTTCGCCCTGCTGGACATCTGCCAGCAGAAGGAGGAGAAGACTCCGTTCGATTCCTGGAAGCCTGCGGGCGACGGCCGGCTCTGCCTGGATTACAGCATAGGTCCGCTGGTCGTGTCGGCGACGGTGAACGATGACTGCTCGTGGACAGTGTCGATGAGCGACGGCGGTCCGTGCGACAGGACCGAGACCGGTAAAGCCGACAGTTTCATGAACGCCAAGCTCCAGGTGGACGAGATGCTGCTTGAATGGACGGATGAAGTCATCTGTACAGGAAAGTACGCTCTTAAGCTGAACTCAAGGATAAAGGGGGTAATTGAATGAAACAACCTCTCAACGCCCTCGAAGCCAAGACCGAGGAGGGCGGCCTTGTCGGTTATGTCGAATTCTGTAACGCCATGGGGCAGGAGCTCGACATAATAAACGCGGCGCGGGAATGCAGGGGCGGCCACTACGACGAACTGAGCGAGAACGCCGTGAAACTTCTTGGCGCGCTCCTGGAGCACGAACACATGTCCGTGTTCGAACACGCCATCGTGGCCTACCGAATAACGTGCCCGATATTCACAAGAACACACCTGTTCCGGTACAGGACAGCCTCCGTGACAGAATTGTCAGGCCGCATAAAGCACGACAGCATAGACGTCTGGATACCCGACGAGTTCCGTAACAAGAACGAGGTCGACGCGGGACGCAAGCAGCAGTTGCGAGCCCTGTATCTCAGTGCGGTTCATACTTCCGTGGCGGCCTACAAGACCATGATTGACGGAGGCGTCCCGGCCGAGCAGGCCCGTGCAGTGCTTCCTCAGGGAATGTTCACGACGTTCCGGTACACCATCGACCTGCGCAATTTCATACACATATGGAATGAGCGCACAGCCAACGGTGTCCAATCGGAGACGAAGGCGGTGGTAATGGCGATGGCAGAATGCGCGCGTCGCCGTTTCCCGAACATAGGCTGGATGCTTGGATGGCCGGAACCGCGAGAGAGCAAAGAGGAAGAATGAGAATACTTGCATTGGCGGACCTTCACTCCACGCCCGGGAACGAAAAAGCCATGCGGCAGGCGGCGGAGGAAAGCAAAAAGGACGACATAGACGTCGTGGTCATAGCCGGGGACATATCCGACTGGGGCATAGGGTATGCGTTCGAAAGCCTGCATAACCTGTTCGACGTCCCTGTCGTCTTCTGCCTCGGCAACCACGAGTTCGCACGGCGCACTGTGGCGGATGTGATGAAAAGATGCAACCAGCAGCAGGGGTTGTATTTTGGCAAGAACATCTACTGCCTTGACGTCGTGCGGACCGTTACCATAAAAGGCGTCACATTTGGCGGCAACGTGTTGTGGTACGATGGTTCACTCAGCAACATGGATGAAGAATCCAAGAGAAAGGCGGTTGAACACATCAACCCCCACTGGCTGGACGCGTCAATCAAGGACTTCGACGTATTGTCCGAGAACAGGCTGTGCGTCGAAAGAATAATGCACCTTAAAGAGGCCGACGGTCCGAAGGTGCTGGTTACACACACCGTGCCCCATAAGGAGCTTAACTGGTTTGAGACAAACATGCCGGACAGCCCCTTCAACATCTACTCAGGAATGGCTGACCTTATATCGAAGGTCCAGCCCGACGTGGCCATTTGCGGCCATACGCACAAACGTGTCATAGCCCGTATTGGTGATTGTCGCTGCTTCAACATAGGCAACGACTACTCCTATCGGGACGGATGGGTACTTCAAAAGGATATAATCGAACTGTGAAACTGCACATGTGCCCTTGTGGCGCCCAGCCCAGCGTGATGAAATTCGGGCAGAGCTGGATTGTTGAGTGCTCCAGTTGCGCACAGAACTCGGGCGCCTTCTCCACGCCCGAGCTTGCCGTGTCACGCTGGAACAAAATGGTTGCCGCCATCGACGGCATCGTGGAAGTTAGGGTCAAGCGACTGCGCGAGAACGCAAAGCTGCCCGAAAGAAAACACCCCGGGGACATCGGGCTGGACCTGTACGCCTCGGAGGTCGTCAACTACGGAAACATCCTGTACGTCGGCGCGGGAATCGCCGTCGAGCTTGGCGGGATACCCGTGTACGGATACCAGCTCCGTCCAAGGAGCTCGATAATCTACACGGGGCTGTTCATGCCCAACTCGCCGGGGACAATCGAGCGGACGTACCGTGGCGAACTGGCCGTCAACTTCATGATTGGACCGAAGCCTGCCATCGAAAAGGCGCGGGGAATCTATGAAGTCGGCGACTGCTTCTGCCAGTTGTGTTTCCCTGAGACAATAGACCCCGCCAAGATAAAGGTAATGGAGGTCGACCGCCTTTCGGAGAGCGAAAGGGGGACTGACGGATTCGGCTCGACGAACAAATGACGTCGAGGACATTCACGGTGGAAAAGGTCGGGCGGTGCGTCAAGGGCGTCGTGTGGCGCCCCGGCATGCCCGTCAGGTCCATCGGTCGCTGGACCGCCGTCGACACCGAGACGCTGATGATTGACGAGAACAAGCCGGGGAGCGTCCCCGAGCTCGTCCTTCTGACGGCGTACGGTGGCGGCGACACGGTAGAACTTGTCTGGTGGTACGACGTGGACGTGTATCTGGCCAGCCTGATGAACTCGGGAACGACTTTCGTTTTCCACAACGCGCCATTCGACATGAACGTAACGGGCATGGACAAATGGCTGCCGGTGGTGGACAACGACAAGGTCGTGGACACCGGTATCCAATGGGTGCTTCACAAGATGGCCACAATCGGTTTGTCCGACGAGGCCGACGAATATCCGAAGCTTGCCCGTGTGGTGCAGGACGTCCTCGGCGAGACGCTCGAGAAGGACGGCGAAGTCAGATGCACGTTCACCCGCGACATGGAGCTTGACGACGAGCACGCCATATACGCCTGCGGCGATGCCGTGGCCACCTGGCTGGCGGCGTTCACCATGTCGCCGGCGTTCGTCATGCCACCGACAATGGCAACCCAGATAAAGGGGTTCATAAGTCTCGACAGCATAAGCCGAAACGGAATCCTTGTCGATCGGGACTGGATGGACAACCTGAGAAACGAGTATCTCGCAAAGAAGGACGAGCTGAAACTGACGCTCGCCGACTACGGGATAAACGTTGACAAGGAGCTTGAGACACGGGAGATAATCTCGTACCTTCAATCCACCATCCTTCCCACGCTGCCCGACAATCCGCTTGCCGACGACTATCGTACGGCGCTTGTCTGGCTTGGCAAAGGCGAGGATACGGAATGGCCTGTGTTCGGGCAGAAGGGGAAGATAAACCCCGCCGTGACGGAATGGAAGAACGGCCCGCCGTTCAACCTTCCGCTCAAGGCGACGCCCAAGCAGATGGTCAACGTCCTGTGGAAAATCGCCATGAACATCGAGGCCGGCCGGGAAAAGGACGACGGCCTGCAGGAATGGTGGGAGAAGCACGACGGATGGCCCCCGGGCTACAAGCAGGAGGGCAAGACGAAACAGCTTCAAAGGCTGATGGCGGAATCGGAGAAGTTCTGCAGCCAGCCGTTCCCGAAGACCAAAAGCGGTCTGTACGCGCTCGACGACAAGGCGCTCGAGCAGATACCGACCCAGGACATCGAACGCCTGAAGTTCCTTAAGGCGCTCAAGGAGTACAACCATGCCGAGAAGATGGCTTCTACGTATCTGGACTCCGACAAGCTGATAAGGGCCGACGGGCGTGTGCATCCTAGATACATACCAGTAAAAAGTACTGGTAGAACGAGTTGCAAAAATCCGAATGTTTGAACCTTCCTTGATTATACAAAAAGGGTGTATATTAAGAGGTGGGAAAGGGATAAATACAAATAATCAAGGAAACAACAATGCCGAGACATGCAGTAACTACACCATGTAGTATGTGTGGCGCACCAGTTAGCGCAAAAAGAAAAAGAGTATGTGTTATAAAAGGCTTTCCTATTACGTGTGTCCCTTGTGGGGAAACGCTAATAGTAGAGAGAAGAAAAGTTAGAGCCAGAGAAAAAGCAGAGCGCAAAGACAAGGAGTTAAATCTTCATTGTGCTGTGTGTGGTAAAGCTATTCCTTGGAAACCCGTATATTCCTGTGCAGCGAGAATACCTAAAACGTGTTCTAGGAGCTGTGGAGCTAAGCTTGGTATGAAGGACAGGAAGTATACGAAAGAAGCTTTTATTGATAAGTTGACTTCGTATATCAAAAGTGTGGGGCATCGAATGACTTATAAAGAGATAATAGAGGGATGTGGCGTAAAAACGACAATCCTTCAAAAATTCGGAATAAGCCTTCTTGCCTTGCAAAAAGAGATATTCGGGCTGCAGTGCGATCGTGTTCATCACATGTCTTCAGATGGAAGTTTGTCTTCCCAAGCAGAGGACAGTGACTATGTAGAGATAAGAGATGCTATAAAAAGCAAACAGAACGACGAGATCGTACTGGCGGCAATAAGGAAGTGCATAAGTAAAAACGGACGGTACACCGGAATAGTCGAACTTATGAAGAAAACAGGATTAAGTTTCGAACCTCTCCATAGGTACGATATTCAGGGGATAAATACAAGTCTAGGGTATGAGAACGAACGCCGTTCCTGTGCTGAGGATGACCTGTACTTATTGCTAGTGGAACGTTTTGGAAAAGACGCTGTTAGTCGTGAGCATACATTCATGGATTGTCGAAGCGTAAAGGGCTGGCCTTTACGCTTCGACTTCTATATTCCGACATACTCCGCACTGATAGAACTTGACGGGGTTAGTCACGACACGAATAACCCCATACACGGGCTATGCGTTGATGAAAACCGTAAAATCAAGGAAGCTTATGCAAAAGAACACGGGATGCGACTTTTCGTATACACATATAAGGATATAACAGAAATACCGGCATTGCTCGAAAGAATAGTTTTGGACATTCTAAAACCGGTTGAACTGCTGGAACCCCCTAGCGGGCAATCAGCAACCAAGCCGACAGAGATGTCGGAAGGCTCAGAGACCATCGAAAGGCACAGCGATGTGAACCAAGTAGAGTAGGAAAGTCGTCGTTCCCAAGCGGCCGGCATGACGTATATCATGAAGATATGGTCCGACACTCTCAGCAATGGGAGATAACAAGCAGAGCAAAACTTGCCTCGCGACGACCGTATCCGTAGTTGCTATGTTGCTGACCCCGGATACGTACTGTGCTCCTGTGACTATAATCAGCAGGAGCTTATATCGTTAGCACAAATCACATTCACGCGATTTGGTCATTCGCTAATGCGAGACCTTATCAATAACGACATCGACATCCATGGGTATATGGGGACAACCATTAGAGGCTTGTTCCGAGGTCTTCCCAAATTCGATGTAACCAACCCTGAAATTGTAGCGATGTATGTTACTACAATAAAAGGGTTCAAAGCCAACGAACCCGACGAGTATAAGAAATTACGCCAACTAGCGAAAGCGTTAGATTTTGGCCTACCGGGCGGGCTCGGATACCGCTCCTTCGTGGTCTACGCCAGAAACTATGGTGTTGAACTAAGGGAGGAGGAAGCAGCGCCTCTCTGCAAACTGTGGAAGGACACATTCCCTGAGACGTACAACTATCTTGAGGACCCAGGTCCGGAGTTAGATGAAAACGCTCCGAGAATACTTCCATCTGATTCAGATGAGGTAAGAAGATTAAAGAACATATATCGGTACAAGTGCGTTACCTTAACGGGACGCGTGCGTGCGAGATGTAGCTTCACCCAGGCGAGCAACACCGGTTTCCAGGCGCTCTCCTCGGACTGTAGTAAGTTGGCAATGTGGAACTTATACAAAGCAGGGTATGTAATGCAGAATATGATCCATGACGAGACCATCACATTACTCCCGTTTGACGAGTATACGACCGACCGCGCCGCGCACATCGAGAAGATAATGGTCCAGAGCATGCAGACTATCACGCCTGACGTAAAGGTCAAGGCCGAGCCTGCGCTTATGTACAGATGGCAGAAATCCGCAGAACCCTATTTCGCCGACGGGATACTGCTCCCATGGGAGCTTGTTCCGAAGGACAGTAAGGGGAAGGCGGTTGCATGGGATACCCTGCCTGGTGGTGCTCGCCAGGCGATAAAGGACAGGTTGTTGTATCTGAGAGATGAAGCTGCGAGACTTAGAGCGTCATGTGCTTGATGACCTGAACCTCGTCAAGGCTGAGTTCAGCAACCTGGATGAGAAGGGCGACGGAATCATAGTCGCTTTGAACTGCAACCTCTGGCGTGCATGGCGCGTCAGGGGCGGCAGGAAAGCCACCCCGTCGTCCGGTTGGTGGGTCAAGGCTGGAGATGCCGTGAAGGCGCTTGACACCGACGAGTGAACACGTATTGTATTGCCTGCCCGCTGAGACAATGGTGTCGCTATTAGGGCGCAAGGCAAAGAGCACAAATAAAAAGAAGGAAAGAAATGCCGTTTTTTCAAACGTCCGGAGGAAGTGGCCGGAGCGGTAACGAGTATGACAATACGCTCGCTACCAACTGCCGTCACTTTTTGTACAATCTCTCAAAGGAAGGCGCGACTGAAATTCGGGTCGTGCCGGCTTTGGTGAACGGGGCGCCGGAGCCCCTCCTGAACACGGAATACGGAAGCACGCTGCAGGAAGCGCTTACTTCTGCTTTCGCAGTCGTGGACGTGGTCCGTTTCCTCGGGCCGAACAAGGCCAGCATGATTTGCCCGCCTCCTGTCGAGGGCGAGCGCAAGGGCCCTGTCCACTATTTCATAGACACAATCCTTGACTCCGCCGAGAACGACCCGAAGGGGTGCCCAGACGACTGGCTGAGATGGTGCGGCAAGGGCCGCGACCGTCCGAAGGCCGTCATCCAGCGCCCGCAGCAGATTGTGATGATGCAGGGATTCCTGTATTCCCACAAGGGCCACCCGTGCGTCGACAAGGAGAACCGTCCCATTGTGAGAAGCCCGGTTGTCCTCATGCTCAACCGCTCGGCGACGAACGACCTACTTGAGAAACTGAGCAAGCCGGCGGACGCCAACGGCGCCTGGGGTTCGGACAACAACAAGCTGGGCGACCCGGTCGACCTGACCCATGGACGCATCATGAAGTTCTCCCCGTATCCAAAGGAGTTCAACAACCAGATGCAGACTTGGTACATGGCCGAACTGGCCGACGAAGTCCCGCTGACAATCGAGGACGCCGCGTCGGTATGGCAGCCCTGGGAGCAGGTGCTCAACTACAATCCGACGCTCGCTGAAATCGGAATGTGGCTGACAAAGGCGTTCAACGCCGAGACAGTCGTCCGCGTCTTCGAGAACCACCCGGTGTACAACCAGTGCATCACGGAGTCAATCCGCCGCATGGTCGGGGCGCCCAGCGCTCCAGTGCAAGGGTATTCGATGCCGGCGTACAATCCGCCCGAAAGCCTGAGGACAACCCAGGATATCCAGGTCGGGTACACGCCCACGGCGCGTCCTGCTGTTTCCCGACCGGAACCGTATCCTCCTGTTCCGGAAGCGTACAATGCGGCGGCGCCTGCCACAGACGACCAGTTGGACGACGACGCGCTCCCTTTTGACCAGCACGCGAGGCGTGATGTGAGCATCACGCCGAGGACGATTGAACGGAGGGCGCCCAGACAATGACAGCCAGAGCAATTCCGGCGGTGGCGACCGACCCGGCTGACGACTTCTTCGGTTCGATGATTACAAGCATTCAGAACCGCAGGGGCGCTACCGGGGCGTTCATGGCCTCCGACTTCGGCAAATACCAGCAGGGCATTCCGATACCCCATCTGATGATGGAGTACATTTTCGGACTGAACGTTATACCGATGCCCAGCCTGATTGAGTTCGCCGGCCCTCCCGGGTCGTGCAAGTCCGCGTTCCTCCAGTACATCATGAGCATATTCGCAGCGCTGAACATGCGCGGGGTGTATGTGGAGACGGAGAACAAGGCGTCGAACACGCTGCTCGAATCGTTCCTCGGAGAGGAGGGAAGCAAGCGCGTCCTGTTCATCCCGGGGCCCATGACAATGGAGGACTGGGAAGCCGAAATTCTCAACGCGTTGAAAAATTACAGGGCGGCCTACGCCGCCAGTGTCACAAGACACGCGAAGAACGCAATCTGCCCCGTCCTGCCTCCGTTGTGCCTCGGCCTTGACTCGCTCACAGGAGGCTCCTCCAAGGAGTCGATTGCGGCGACCGACAAGGACGGCAAGACAGGAAGGTCGTATCCTGTGGAGGCTTTGATATTGTCGAAGTTCTTCCCGCAGATACCTACAAGGATGAGGGACCTTCCGATGGTGTTCATATACACGAACCATGAACAGCAGCGCATGGAGGAGAAGAAAGGGCCGTTCACCGTCCAGGGTCCGAGAAGGAGCCAGGGCGGACAGCGCCCGGACTTCTACTGCGGCATAAGGATGTTCTTCGAGCAGGAAAACAAGCCGGAAAGGCTTGCCGGAAACGTGAAGAAGCAGCGCGTCGTCATTGAGGTTGGAAAGAACTCGTTCAATGAGTCGCGCCAGCGCATCAGTCTGCCTATGTACTGGGAGACGACGGTCAACGATGACAACAACGAGTCCACCCAGCGGACATGGTTCGGCTGGGAGGAGGCGCTCGCTGAATTCCTCGCACCGGACAAAGGAGGTCCCAAGTACGACAGCGCGGCGGTCAAACGTTTCCTCAACGTCAAGCGTGAAAGCGCCACTGCGTTCTCATGCCGGGAGCTGGGGCTTGTTCGTGTAAGTCCCGAGGAGCTCGGCAAAGCCATAGAGGCGGACACGGAGCTTGTAGCAAAGCTCCGTCCGTACCTTGGCGTCAAGTCCTGGAAAGTATGGGACGGCAACCCGGTCTCCGCCAATGTGGAGGCCGAACTCGACCTGCCTGACCCGGAGCCTGTTGAAATACCGGCGACCGAGGAGGCCGATGATACAGAGGGCTGAGCATGGTGCTGGGCCCTGGCGATTTCGGTGAACTGTTCGGGGGGGACCCCGGACAGGGAATCAGGAAACGCGCTGAGGTTCGTTGGAAAATCGACGTGTGGAAAAAGCTCGCCAGAGGATACAACGAACCTCTTGCCGTTTTGAACCCGTTGCGGGAAGACGGAGACGACAACGCCGAGGACGCAATCAGGCTTGCCTGTTCGTCCGAGGAGATGTCGAGGATGTACCCGCACAAGGCGAACGTCAATTTGCAGGACCTCCTCCTGCGACCGCTCACGACCCCTGCGGCGAAGACGCTAATGGAGCTTCCGTGCAAGTGGTGGATTGACGGCGCCGGTGTTGTATTCCCGGTCATCAACTACGGCGACTGGATAATGCATACGTTCGGCCATCCGGAAGGAACGCTGGACGGAAAGGCAGTGATAGTAGTTTACGCAAAGAAAGCAGAGGACCGCGACATAATAACAGAACCGTTGTCGCAATTCATTCAGACAAGAAATGGCAGAGACTGAAGAAGTGATGGTCATGGGTCCGAACGGCACGCTGGTGCCGAGAGAACTGGGCGTCGATTTCGGCGTCGAGAACTACGAGACCTATGAAGAGGCAATTGACGCTCTTTCGGAGCAGCAGACCGCTGCGGAAAAGCAGACAATCGAAGTGAACTGGAACATTGGCCGTCAGGCCTGGATTGTGTCGGCTGGCGCGAAGTACGGAAGCCACAGCATAGAGGAGTTCGCCAAGGACCTCGACATGTCTATGAGCTCCGTGTACACGGCCAGGAACTTCTACTCGAAGTACTCCCTTGACGCCGTCCACCGCCTTATCGACAACAACCTGTCATATAGGAAGATTGTCATGCTGCTCGGGTGCAACGACGAACTTGAGCGTGACAAGTTGGAAGACGCGCTGAAGGAATTCAGAATCGGCGAAGAGCCTCTGAAACTGATGGTGGCCGCAGCCAACGAGGGCGTGGTTATGCCGGAGGACCCTGCCGGCATGAGGGCGTACGTCGACATGTGCAAGGAAGGCACAAAGCCTGGGGTTGATGAAGAAGCCGAGGACGACGAGGAAGATGAGGAAGAGGAAACGGTTCCAACCGACCCCGTCGAGAAGCTTCGCGCGCAGATGCAGACGTCGTGCGACGAGCTGTCTCTTGCCATATCCGCCCTCGACCAGAAGGTAAGCGCCTTCTCGAATTTCCTCAAAGGCGACCTTTGGGGCAGTATCGACGCCGAGACAAAGGCGTCGTTCAACGGCATGCTGTCCGGACTTGCCACTGAAATCTCCGACAGCTCGAGGAAGACATGGCAGCTCCAGCGGATGCTCCCGGCGCCGGCGACAAAAGAAGCCGACAAGTAGAAGAGACCCCTTCCGCCGGAAGGATATGGGAAAAGGAGGCGGCGATATTCGCCGACAGATGGAGTCCTGTCATATCAGGTTCGCCTAATATGGCCGCCACCTGCAAGCTGGCGTTCGCCATAGGTAAGGAGCTAGGTTTCGGAATGCGCGAATCCGGACTCCTTGCCGAAACCCTTGAACTCCTGTTCGAACAGGAGGGGTACACGCCCCGCTCGTTGTTTCGGGCGGGGCTTAACATATTGACCAACAGGTCCGTGTACAAAGCCGGAAAGAAGCCGGTGGCGGACCTCAACAGCGGCATATGGGCCGTGCTGCACGTCACGGACATGATTCCCGCAGGAAGGAATTCCAAGGGTAGGAAGCTGTGGAACGTGTGCTGTCTTGTCCTTAGCGGGCCGATGGCCGGCAAGGAGTTCACGACGGCCATAACAGACAGCTACATGGCGTCCATAGTGCGCGTGATAAGCAGCGCCAGGCGTTCCGTCAATGTTGCCGGATGCGACGCGTTCGGAATGAGGATGCTCGCCAGGATAGGCAAGATAAAGGGGAATCTGGCCATACTTGCCGTCAAGGAGGACTGGGCCAAAGGAAAGGCCCATAACAGCGAATTGAGGAAGAAGCGCGAGGACTGCCCGAAGGGGCCGTGCGACCGCTGTTTGAAAGGACTGGACAAATGTCCGTATGCGATAAGGAGGATTAGCCTTGGAAGAAAAGAAGAGACCGCACATGGAGTTCCGCCGGGTGGGGGAACAGGACTTCATGTCGAAGGAAAGGGACCTGAACTATTGGTTCCAGCCGATGGTCCGGGCGGCCCTGGTGTCGACGGAGAACGCCCTGCCGGGCGAAATGACGGAGGAAACGGCTCGCGAGAAGTTCGGATGGATGATTGAGAACCTGAGGGACTTCTACGGCTCCATAATGACAGTCGACGCCTCCGCCGACGAGCTTGTGTCGCTGTTCCTGACAAGAATGTGCGAGGACGACACAGGAAAAATATTCATGCTGATGTTCGCCCGCTTGGTGTTCATCATGTATGTGGACAGCGTTAGACGCGCAGTGCAGAAGCCTGGTCTGTCGAAGGACGAGATAGAAGGCAGTCTGAAGGCCGTCAATATCCTGTCCAGTCTGCCGAAAGGTCTGGCCGACCAGGTCCGTCCTTATTTGAAAGTGGCTGAGGGATTCGGCTCCTTCGTGCCGGGAATGTTCAAGAAAGAGGTAAAGGAAGATGAAGGAACAGAAAGTTGAGGAGCCGTACAAATGCCCGTGGTGCGGCAAGAGGTTCAAGGAAAGGGCAAAGGCAGAGAAGCATGAACAGGAATGCCCCAAGAGGCCGGTGAAGTATGCGCCGGATAAGTGAGGTGTTCTGCGACATCGGCGTCGACCCCGAGGACATAAGGGTCGTAATGCCGTTGACGACAGGGTTGCATGTCAACGCCCCCGAGGATGTAATAGGTTTTGCGTGGACGAGTCTGTCAAAGCAGGTGCCCTCGATTGTTACATTCCCGGACAGGGAGTGGGAGCTTTCGCAGGACTACACCGGATTGACGCAGACGACGTATCAGCAGAACCTGGTGCAGAACTTCCTGGGCAGCCGTGAGGCGGACGAACTAAGGACGAGTCCGGTAGTCGCGTTCTCCAGCGGGATAACCGTTGCGGCCCTGTCCGCCATGCTGCATCCGGCTCCGTCGCCTTATGTCATCTGCCTTGGAAACGCACTGGCCACCGCGTGCGCCCCTCAGCGTTATCCGCTGAAGGGTGCGCCGAGGGACCCGGACGAGATAGGCAGATGGCTTAACAAAGGCGCGCAGTTACGCCTTGGCGGCAGAAGGACGCTCCTTGATAACATGAACCTGCATGTCGATGAAAGAATCGGCATGCCCAAGCTGGGGTGGAACCTGGCTGTCGACTGCACCCTATGGCGTGAGGTGCTGAACGGAAAATGCAATGAGATGGAGGAAGAGGACGATGAACTTAAATTCTAGTTCATCCCTTGTTTGAGTTCCTGCATGGATATGACCCGAAGGCCGCGTTCGCGGAAGCGCGGGCTGGTCTTGCACTTCGGGCAGATTCTGTTTCCAGCCCAGGACGAAAGGAACTCCTTGCCGCAGGAAAGGCAGGTTCTCATTTTTTCTTCATTTCTGTCAGACATGTTTCCCTCACGGAGTATATGTAAATTAAAATGATGACGACGGATAAATAATCTATCACCAAAATGAAATGCTACTCTGTGAAAAACAATGAAATCAGCGAGGGTATAGATGTCGCGGGACTGCCTTGCGACGCCTCGCTTGTCGGGGCCGGCATAGTTCCGGCCGTTATGGTCAACGCCGGCATACCTGAACGTGACGGCGTGTACCCTGAGCAGGTCTTCCAGGACAGCCTGGAGTCAGCCATGGCCTGCAGCAGGGTTGTATTCTCAAAAGCCGAAGAGGACACCGAAGGAAGGTTCATACTTGCCTACGACCCGCGCGAGTGGATTCCCGACAGGGAGTCAGGCAGCAGGCTCGTGATTGTGTACCGTAGCAGGGAGAGGTTTCTTGCGATGTCCCTTGAGGATGGACACTTCAAAATGAAAAACATCAGGACAAGCCAGTCAATCGTCGACAAGGAAGGAAGGCCGGAAATCGTCGAGACAAAGGACGAGCCGGTCGAGCTTCCGGACCCGGAGGACGGCTGGTTCTGGGCCACAATGCAGTAACAAATGAAATGCTTTACAGTCTACAGGCATCCCGGGGGCGCCATAAAGTGCGAACCCGGGATTTCTGTTGTCAGGACATTCCACTTCAACGGACGCCCGTGCGTGCGCCTGGGGATGAACGGCTATCTGTCCTGCGAAAACATCATCGAACTTGGAATGGGCAAGAGGACGCCTGCCATACACGACTGGCGCAACGACCTCCAGGTAATCTACGACGCGTTTCCTGTCGAGACATCGGCCGGAAGCATCTCGCACCGTTGGACGCTGTGCAAGCCGTCAAGGGACGACGACTCCGTCTCTCTTGTAAGGCTCAACTTCGGCGCCCAGGTTCCCGAACAATGCAGGTGCGACGTGTTCCCTGAATCGGGTTCTTCGTCCCCTGTCGGCATCGCTTTCGCGGCGGTCAACAAAAGGCCCTGGCCGTCGTTCTGCATCGACGGGATATGGATTGTATCCGTCGGTGACGTCTTTTGTGCAAGGCCGGTGCAGAAACCCGGCATCCGTCTGGTAATGGGACCTGACGGTATGGAAATGGAACAGTAGAAGAAAAGGAAAGATTTATGGCAACAACAGAAGAAGTCGGAATTTTGCTTCTGGACGGTACGAAGGCGAGCTTCGTCAACGACCGGGTGGCAGACGTGGTGAGGACGATATACGGCTCCGAAATGACGGACAACATCCTCCAGACAATCGGAAAGCGCAAGCCAACGTTCAAACGCTGGGTTGCAGACAGGCAGTTCGGTCGCGACTCCAGCGTCAACAACCGCTCGCCGCTCCACGCCGTCATCCGTGCCTGCATCCTTGTGGACAAGGCGTCCACGGCGCCTGAGCTGTACGACCTGCCAGCAGACCTGAACTGGCAGATTGTGTTCATTATCTGCAAGGGTTTCCCAAGCCTTGTGAAGCCAATGCTGGACAAGATAATCACCTCCAAGAACGTTGTGTGGACACCCGGAATCCTTGCCGCACTGACATCCGTCATACGCGAGTTCGCGTGGATGGAGCTAGACAAGGCGACAATCCAGGCGTTCTACAAGAAGGCGAAGGAGCTGCTGGCAAGACGCGAGAACACCAATACTGGTACAGACGCGTCCGCCAGCGGGACAATCCTCGGCGCGCTCATTCTCAATCTACTGTCCATGACCCTGCTGATGAAGTATGAAGGGGAGGCCGGCGGGAATAAAATCGGTCATGGCCTGGCAAACGTCCATGACGCCGATTATTCCGAATGCGCCACTTTCATCCAGAACATGCGTCGTCCGTACGCCTACGACATCAACTTCCTGGCACCCTATGCGAGAAGCGCTGTCCGCGACACGTTCCCGTTCGCGCTGCCGAATTCCCTTGACCTCGACCGATATTCCCCTGAGGAGAACATCCACCGGGCCGGTCGTGTGGCCGAGGAATGGCGCTCAGGGGGGCGTTCGCTGATTGTCTCGGAGGCGTCGCGCATAATAGGGAAGGTGTGCGACATCCTGTCCGACAGCATGCCTGAGAAACGCCAGATTGAAGGCGACCTCGTCAAACTGCGCGAATTCTCGCTGTTCGCCCCCGACCCGGTGAAGGCGTTCACAATGTTCGCGCAATACACCTATCATCCCGGTGACGGTGTCATCCAGTTGTTCTCGAGCTCACGCGACACCCTCGAAACAATCCAGGCAATCTCCGCCTGGTGCGAGGAAAACAACGTAACGCTGAGTCTTGACAATATTCGTGCTCTGACGTATTGATTTTTTGCGACGCGACCCTATTGTAAAAGGCTGGCGGATAATATCTAAAAGGGAACGCGTCCTGACCCGGCGCTAACCGGCTGCAGGTTGCCGCCAGCCAGCAACCACAGGGTCGCGATACAAATGCAGACTTCGATTAGTGTTCACATCGACGCGGATGGCGTAAACTGCGGTCTTGACTGCGAGTACCTTGATTTGTTCGGCGTGTCGCCGACTTCCGACGAGCCTGTACCTAGATGCTGCCTGTGCAGGCAGTTCCTCAACCAGGACAACGGAATGGTGCTTCGCTGCTGCAACTGCCTCGACATGGAACGCAGGTTCGTGGAGGAGGCGAGAAGGAAGGCGATGCGCGACAAGGTGCAGAACAAACCGCTGGCCGTCTCCCTCCTCGAGCAGACGGACTATCGGGTAGACCTTGGCTCGTTCGCCAACGTCACCGATATGATTGAGTACCTTGTAAAGCACGAACGTATCTCAAAGACCTATCTGCAGAAGGAGCTGGGGTTGAGCCAGCCGGACTTCCAGCGGCTCCTGGACGGGAACCCGTTCCCGTACATAGTCGCGGAGGTGCAGCGTCACATGGGGGTTCCGATGCCAGTGCACATAACGGCGCAGGACGAGCTCGAAAGAGCCAAGAAGTCCCTTCACTGGTCGGAGTCGGAATAAACGGTAGACAACGGAAAGGCCCGGATGATGAAAGTCGTCCGGGCTTTCTTTTTTTGAGGAAGAGCAATGCAGGATTTGTATTTTGACACAATCACAAGCGCGGAAATAATAGACGGCGTCGTGAAGATGGACGCCGGCGTGACCCTCCGCGACGGAGTGGAGCAGACAGTCAGGCTTCGCATCCCCCTGATGGCTTTCCAGGGGATAGCGCAGGGCTTCCGTGAAGCGCTGGTGTCCTTCATGAAGCAAGGGTATTACGGAGAGCAAGGAAAGACGGCGGCAGGAAATTTGAAAGGAGCCAAGCAATGATTAATGAAGCATGCAACGAGGTCTGGAACGGAACTTATCAGACAGAGAACTTTATTTTCATGAACCCGCTTCAGGGTTCGTTCGACGGTGGTGAATCGGCCACCCAGAACGCGATTACCCGCCAGTATCTGGAGTATCCGGTGATGTCACGCTACCTCCGCCAGTACGGCGTCTGCCCGAACAACCGGGTGTTCTCGTCGCTGGTGGGCTGGCTTGCAAGTATTCGCAAGGACGGTTCGAGAGCCGCCTATCGCAACACGAGCCTTACAGGAAAGGGCTGGGGCGACCGGTTGTCGGACGTCAAGCTGATGTCCAACATCAATTGCCCGTACGTCCACATGCCCGAACGGTGGGTGGATTTGATTCTGGAAAACGTCATGTACTCCAACGGAGCCGGGGCGAGAACAAAAGCCCTGTGGCAAAAAGCGTACGTCGAATCTCTTTCATTGAAAGCGTAAAAGAATTCAGCGGTGAATTGCATTAAAGGAAACACCTGTTGCACAGATATGCCTCGACCACCTGCCCACACGTCCCGTGCGCACGCGTATAGGCGAGCGTCAAGGAGGCGATTCCGGCAGGCCTTGGGGGCGTGTCGAAGGCCTGTGTCTCCAGAAACGCGCAGAAAGGCCCCTACGGGGCGTTTTGACGGAAGACCCCACCATCGACACCCCCTGACGGCGGAAAACGGCTCTGAAGGGCCTTTCTGCGCGTTTCCGGGGGTGTCAGCGACACAGGAGGGTTTCGGGACAGACGACGGAGGGGTGTTTCGGGGTGATTCGGCGACATGGATGCTTCGGGTCCCTTTTCGTTCCCTCGCTCCCCTTCCGTCCCTGCCCCAAAATCGCAAGGGTCGTCTTCATGTATTTTGATTTTATATTTTTTTAATTTTTATTTTTTAAGAGATAAAAATTAAAAAAATTAATAAAATACAAAATACGGGACCCTCAGCGGAGGTTTTATAATTCAAAACAACGCCTTAAGGTATCACATAACATGTGATACCTTAAGGCGTTTTCAGGTAAATCATACCTGGCGTACTCAGAACTGCCCGAATCACACCCTGTGACCGGCAGTTTGCCCGAAGATACCCCTTCTGGACGTTTCGTTTTTTTGGGTTAAAACCGTGTCAAGGTCTTAACTACGTTAAGACCTTGACACGGTTTTAACCCAAAAAAACGAAGTTGCCTAACGAAGGAAATCAGCGTTTAATGCCTGCAGATTTTCCAACGCTTTTTACAACGGTCTCTTTTTCTTAGCCGGTAAAACCCTTGCAACGCTTGCTCCGGCATAACGTCCATCTAATGTTTCACCTTTTTGAGGAAAGACCCAAGTTTCTTCCGGAGGAATACTTTTATATGAATACCATTTTATCACTTTTATTCCTTATTACAGGTGACCGTCTTGACTCCGACTCACCCCAATGTTATCTTTCTGTTTGACTATTGCCCTTTAACACTAAGTAAAAGACGCAGAAACCAGATGCAGCTTCACTACATAAACACAGACACAGGGTTGTTTGTCACGCCGAACGACGTATCGACGCCGACCTCCCGCAACCCGGTGATTCCGATAGACTCCCCTCCTGTCCTGAGGCTCTGCTTCCTTGACGGCGACGGCGACCCGTATACATTCACCGCCCGGTCGACCTTTTCCTTCACGCTGACCTTCGACGGAGCTGTCGTTATGACAGTCCCTTCCGGCGCCATACGTCCCGTCGACCCGCTGGCCGGCAGAATCGACATCCTGCCCGCCAGAGTCGACGGCGTGGAAATCTCCGAAGGCGCCGGGCAGATTACGGCGGTCATAGACGGGAGGACGGTCCTCAACGACGCGGTGCTTTTCACGACAGGCGGCGACGTCGTGCTTCCTTCGAAGACAAAGCCGCGCGACTTCACCGGCCTGCGTGTCATAACGCTTTACGAGGAGCCTTCGGAGGAGAACGTCGGGGACTATGTCCTCTACCTCGGCCCCGAGGGTCTGATGAACAACGGTTTCTTCTACCAATGCGTGCTGTCCGACGGTTCCTACTCCTGGCAGCCCGAAACGCCGGAATATGTCACGGCCTGGAGGTGGCATGAGCATGTATGATGATTTCATAGAAAGGGGCGACCGCGTGTACTTCTTCGACACCGACCGCCGAATGCTGGTGGACGAGCAGAACACGATGGCGCCGATACCGGCAGCCGAAGTTCCCTGGTTCTCGACACGCTACCCGGTCAAGCTGGTGCTGCAGCCGATAACGGAGGGGGCGCCGTCGGCAATCGCCCAGACGCCCTGCAACGTGAAGCTGTACAGGGGCTCGTCGGTCTTCGGAAACGTGACCGCCGTCGGAAGCTGGAAAATCGTGTGCGTCATTCCGCGAATGGACGTGACGCCGGGAGCAATAGACGTGGACATGACGGACGGTCTGGGAAACACGGTGCTGGCGTTCCGGACAGTCGTCGTCGACGCTATCCCGGAGCGTCCTGGCCGCATACCTCTTATATATTCAAACCCGAACAGCGAGCGGACGAACGACAACGGCGAGCGCGTAATACGCCAGCCGTCCGACAGGGTGATACGCCTTCAGCGCGACCCTTCGGCGTTCATCATAAACATCCCGGAGGGAACGGCCGGCTGGAACATCGCGCTCGACTTCTGCTCGCTGCCGCTCGGCATCTACAACGCCTGCAACAGGCTTGTGGTGCATTGCAGCTCCGCTCTGGAGATAACTTCGGACGACGCTTCGCTAAGCACATCCTCCCTGTCCGCCGGATGGCATGAGGCAAGGGTGTCCGTGATGCCCGACGGCAATTCAATCATAACCTTCGAGGAGCCTTGACAATGCCGGAATTCATAATAACAGGATACGCCAAGCCCTACTGGCTTACGCTGGCGCAGTACAAGGCGCTTCAGGAGAAGGACGCCTACGGCATCTACTTCATTATCGACTGCAACAGGATTTACCGTGGCGGCAAGGAGCTGCTCGACGCGTTCAAGATAGTGGACGAGTACCCGACGCCGTATATCGGCGACATAAGGACCGACACTCTTTGCTTCAGGAAGACGTTCGACGACGGACGTACAATCCTTGAGGCCAGGCTGCTGGACGAGAACCTCGAATGGCAGACTGTACTCCCGCCGGTCGTGACGGTCGTGGACAAGGAGAACCCCGGCGACAATCTTCCTACCGAGGGCGCCATAGTCACATACGTCGGGGCGGAGATAGCGTCGCTCAAGGAATACGTCGACGCCATATACGCAAGGATGGAGTCGACGCTTGAAGAGGCCGTGTCCGCCCAGGCCTCCGCCGAAGCCGCCGCCAGCGACGCGGTGGCGGCCGCCGAGAGGAGCGTCGACAACAGCGAGCTTGCCCGGTCATACGCCCGTGGCGGTACTGGCGCACGCCCTTTCGAGGATACCGACAATGCGAAGTACTACATGGAACAGGCGGCGGCCATAGTGGCAACGAGCAACCGCGTCGTGTCGGTTTTCGCCGACGAGGCGCATGTCCGGCTCCAGGAGTGCATCCAGACGCATGTCCCTAATTACAACAGCGACTACACACTCCCCGCCGTAACCGATACCTCCGTTTTACACAAGTGCGTTCTTGAGGTATTGTTTTCCACAGCGAGTGAAGCTGACTTCAAGAATGCCGACGGAGTTGTATTTAAACACGTCGAGCCGGCCCACGGGGCAGCCGTTAGATTCACATGCACCTGGTCGAATATTTTGTCGGCGTGGGTGATTGAGACCCTTGTGATGAACTGAAGATTTTACGACGCGTTGTAAAATCATCCAATAACTAAAAGAATAGGAAAAACCATGTCCTTCGTTGTAAAAGCCATTGTCTATATGACGGCCTCCGAGTTCGACGCCGTCGAAGTGAAGCGCGGAGATATCTTGTACGTCGTCGATTATGGCGACCGCCTGCGCTCCTACCTCGGCGACATACCTGTTGAGTCCCTGACATTCTCCGACTTCACGCAGGACCAGATAGACGAGATTAAGTCTGCGGCCCAGGAGGCCGCCGAGGCTTCCGCCGCCGTGGCCGTGCAGGCGGCGGAAGCGGCCAGCGCGTCCGAGAACGCTACGAAGGGGTACATGGACAATGCCAAGGTCTACGCCGACAAGGCTGCCTTGGCCGAGGGATACGATGAAAGCGCCAGGAAGGCGGCCGTCAGCGCGCTGAACGCTGCCACATCGGCCAACACATCGTTGCTGCGTACAATTGCGGAACGTGTTCTAGCGCAGTCATATGCGATTGGCGGTACGAACACGCGCCCTGGCGAGGACACTGACAATGCCAAGTATTATATGAGGCGTGCTCAGGCTGCTGCTGAAGGCGTTGATCAGGACTTCTCCTATATCGAAAGTATTAAGGACCATGTAGACGAACAATCGGCACATGTTGACGATGTCGCGCAGACAACTGAAGGCTACATGGATGCCGCCGAGGCATCCAAGCAGGCTGCTGAAACAGCGCAAGGCAAAGCTGAAACCGCCCAGGGCAAGGCGGAGGACGCGCAGGGCGCAGCAGAGGCGGCGCAGCAGGCTGCGGAGACAGCGCAGGGCAAGGCCGAGGATGCGCAACAGGCTGCTGAGACTGCACAGGGCAAGGCGGAGGATGCGCAGAGCAAGGCCGAAATTGCGCAGGGAAAGGCGGAGGACGCGCAACAGGCTGCCGAGACTGCTCAAGCTGCGGCGGAAACCGCTCAAGGAAAAGCGGAAGATGCGCAGGACGCGGCCGAGGGAGCTCAAACGGCAGCGGAGACTGCACAGGGAAAAGCCGAAGACGCTCAAATGGCAGCGGAGACTGCTCAGGGCAAGGCCGAGGATGCCCAGCAAGCCGCCGAGACCGCCAAGAGTTTGGCTGAGACAGCGCAGGGAAAGGCTGAAGATGCCCAGCAAGCCGCCGAGACCGCTAATAGTTTGGCTGAGACCGCCCAGGGCAAGGCTGAAGACGCCAAGCAGGCTGCTGAGGACGCTCAAGGCGCTGCTGAGGACGCTCAAGGCGCTGCCGAGACAGCACAGGGTAAAGCCGAAGATGCTCAACAGGCTGCTGAGACAGCGCAGGGAGAAGCGGACGGGTCTGCTACAGCAGCGGCCGCCAGCGCGAAGTTGTCTGAAAGCTGGGCCGTGGGCGGCACCGGCGTGAGGGACGGCGAGAACACCAACAACGCAGCATACTGGGCGGAGGAGGCCAGGAAGCTCTCCCCAGACGGGAAGGCCGACAAGGTGCTGGGAGGCGACACCGACGGAATGGTTGCCGGGCTGGACGCCACGGGCAACCTGACAAACACCGAGATTCCCTCCGGCAACGTCGCGCAGAAGGACGGCTACTACGGCAAGGAGGGCCTTGGCGCCGCGACCGCCGAGAACCTCATCGACCCGAACGCCACGCCAGAACCCGCGACGTTCGGATTCAGGACAGCCGCCGGCGACCTGTCCATCACGGACGGCAAGGGCGTCGTGCACACCCAGTTCGGCTCCACGGAGATTGTCAACCAGATTGTCGCGCCGTCCAGCGTGAAGACCGTCCAGGGCGAGGGCGTCGTGCAGGTCGCGGACGCGGTCGGCGGGCAGGTGAAGGGCCTGGCGCTGACGGCCCCGAGGAGCGTCGTGCTGAACCAGCAGGCCACGGCCACTCAGGATGTCACGGCCACGGGCGATGGGGTTGCGCAGCTTGAGAACGCCGCTGCGGGGAACGCGACTGCTCTGAGGATGACCGCGCCGAGGTCAGTGGTGGTGAACCAGCTCGTCCAGAACGGTGATTTCAGCAATGGGACGACAGGATGGGATGGTGTTGGTTACGGTACGTTGTCAGTGTCTAATAATGTCTGTTATTTCACATTAGTGTCTAATGCATTGGCCGCTAGACTTCAGTGTCCTATTAATGTACTTAAGGGACATACTTATATTATTCAATTAACCATAAAAGCTGCAAAAGATACATCAATACTTATTGGTGTATCTTCAAATCTTAGTGCCTTCGGCTACCAAAGTATATCAGCAGGCGTTACAACAACTTATTCTAATAGAGTCACAATAACTGATAATGCAGATTTGCTATATTTATATTGCAACCGCTCACAAACTCTTGAAGTCGGAGATATAGTTGAATACAGCAACATCATGCTCGTCGACCTCACACAGTATTTCAACGGCGACCAGACCCTCATCGACAGCATCACCTCTTGGGACGACCTTGTCGCCTACGACCCGCGCTTCGCTAGTTACGTGGAGTACAACACGGGGACGGTCGAGGGGGTTCAGCCGACGGTGAAGGTGAGCGGGAAGAACCTGTTTGACCAGTCACGCTTCCTTACAGAAGTTACTAGATGCACTTTAACACAGGATGGATATTATACCGCGCCTACGGCTAATTTCTATGCTATATATTATATAAACAATGGTTCGCTACTGCCTTCTAGCGCATTTAAACAAGGTGTTCAATATACTGTCAGAGCATTAGGATATGGTAATAGAACTGACGGCGCGAACTTCTACATCACTATCTTCCACACGGATGGTACACATGTGAACTCTCCGGGAACAACAAGCACCGCCACCGAAATTACAATTACATCAACACAAGGAAAAACTGTAAACAGGATATGTTTTACATGGGGCGGCGGAAATACGTCTTACATCAAGGATGTCCAGATTGAGATTGCAAGCTCCGCCACCCCCTACGAGCCTTACTACGCCGGCGGCACGGTCCAAGCCCCCGCCCCGCTTTTCGCTGTCGGTACGGCTGCGGACGAGTTCGAGGCGGTGTCAGGGGTGACGACGAGAAACGCCCGACAGGTTACTCTACCCGCAACTGGATGGAACACGTACGGCTTTAGTACGTGGAAAGGCTTCAGCTGCCTCAATGTCCTGCCAGTGGCCGAGAACAGACCGTTCTACATCAGCTCCAACAGCATGATACCGGGCATCCCGAAAGGTACGACGCATACACCGAACAACATAGTGCACGCATGGATTGGCGTGAACGGCACGACGAGTGTGTTCGTGGCCTGGAACGAGAACGTGACGCCTCCAGCAGCATGGCTCACGGACGGTGAACCAGACGTCAACAAGTTCATGACATGGCTTGCTGCAAATCCAGTCACTCTATGCTACGCGACATCGTCTCCCACCACCTCCCAGTCCACCCCCACGCAAATCTCCCTCCAAGCTGGCTCCAACGTTGCCATGCAGACCGACGGCGGGCGCACCGCATCGCTGTCCGCCACGTACCCAGCCACGGTGTACGACAAGGCCATCCTGCCGTCCCGCACGTATCTCCACAAGCACGGCTCGACTGTCGTGAAGATATCCAGCCAGTCCACCGTCACGCTCGACGGCTCAGACCAGCTGGTGGACCTGACGCAGCTGTTCAACAACGACACAACGACCGTGGCAGCTGTGAACACCTGGGACGACCTCGTGGCGCGTGTTCCCGCGTACGCCGCTACGATGGCGTACAATCCCGGCGCGGTGACGGGGACCGTGCCCGCCGTGAGGGTGACGGGGAAAAATCTGCTGAACATAAACAGGCCTGTAGGAACCCTGACAAGTGGAGCCAGCCCGACAAACCGCAGCGAGCTATCAGATGACTATGTATATCTAGGACTGACCTTTGGAAACCATTATTATCCAAATAGAGTTGCATCCTACACCATTGGCGCGGATACTTGTTCAGGAGTAACTGGTTCCCCTGCAAACTGTGGTTTGTCTTATCCAGTTAGGGTCAAAGCAAACACCCAATATACCATATCCTGCTTGTCGTTGAATGGGAAGGTCAGGATGTCGTTCTATACAAGCAGTGGGGTGTATATCACGACAAACGAGATATCCATTCCTGCAAATGTTACTTATACAACATTCACAACGCCTGTTGACTGTTCGATTGTCCTTGTAACAATGTACTCGTCAGAAGTCAATACTGCGTGGGAGGTTGTCAAACCTCAGCTAGAGCTCGGCTCCGTCGCCACCGCCTACGAGCCCTACCACGACGGCGGGACTGCCACATCCCCCAGCGAGCTGTTCGCTGTCGGCTCGGCGGCGGACGAGTTCGAGGCGGTCAGCGGGAAGCTGACGCATAAATTCAAGTCTGTTGATATGGGAACCTTGAATTGGTATGATAACTCTACTTATGGTGGATTCTATGCTTATCTGAATACAGATGCACTGAGTCGCGGTGAGATGATTTGCCCCAAGTATGTCTATGTCGGTATTTTCAACAATCTTGCGGATAAGACACTCGCATACATCTATACACGCGCTGTGATTGTGCAGGATAGTGCATATTCCGATGCTGCCACCTTCAAAACAGCCATGTCGGGTGTTATGCTCTACTACGAACTCGCCACCCCCACCGAGGAGTCCTCCACCCCGCAGCCCGTCTCCTTCCAGCAGGGGAACAACGTCATCGCTCAATCCTCACAGGACCTCCCCGGCGTCGCCATATCTGCCGGCTACGACGGCACGGAGTACGACCTCAAGCTGGTCAACGGCTCCAAGTACGTCATCGTCGACAACGGCGTCGCCGCCTACAGGACGGCCTCCAGCAGCAACAACACGTTGCCCGTCCACGGCGGCTCCACGATGGTCCACAACCTAACCCAGTGGTTCGGCAAGGGATACGAGCCTGTCTCTGTCGACGCCTTCTATTCCCGCTACCCGAGCCTCAAGGGATACGCCATGCCATATAACCGTGGAAGCGTCCTCAACTACAAGGGCACTGCGGTGCGCACCGAGGGCTTCAACTTCTACAACCCAGCGACAGGCACTGCGCGTCTGCTGGGCGGCCACCAGTACCAGATATGCGGGACGTACGCCTCCTGCTCCTATGCGGACAGGTGGGGGAACGCCGAGGAGCTGGACATCGACGAGGAGGGAATCTTCACGCCGGTCAACAACGGCACGCTGACGGTGGTCGGCGGCAACGCCACGGACACCTGCGTCCACCTGACGTGGAGCGGCTACAGGAATTTCGGCAAGGACGAGTACCAGTGGGAGCCCTTCTGGCAGGTCACTACGCCGCTGAATGTCCTCGATAGCTTCCCCGAGGGGATGAACGGGATACAGAACAAGGGCACAGGCACTACCGATGTTAACGTCCGGGATGAACTGACAGTTACCGGATATGTCAAGCGCATAGAAGTTGTCGATGGCGGTGATTTGACATACAACAATTACAACGATGGTTCGGCAGCCCCCGCGGCTTATCCGTGGGGTTACTGTAGCTTCGGCATTCCCGGCAAGAAGGCCGGGGATATGAACATGCAGTGTCCATACTACACTCCAGTGACGACCTTTACCAGTCAGAATAAGTCGATACTCGCGACACGGACCAACACTACCTGCTATATTGTAGACTCCTCCTTCATCGGCCTCACCGGCGAGCAGATAAAGGAGCGCATGACCGGCGTCAAGATTTATTTTGAGACGGCAACGCCAGTCTCCGTCACCTTCCCCGAGACCCGCCTCATCACCTACCCGGTCTCCGACTTCGGCACCGAGGAGCTGCTCCCGGCCGACGACGAGCCCGGCATCCCGTCCACCACATGGCTGGACGGCCTAATCCAGTACGAGCAGGACTTCCTGCGGCTGCTCATAAACTTCTCGAAGATATACTCCGTGCTGAAGCACATCGCCGACAACGCGGACCATATCGTGTACGACGACGACACCGCGCCCAACCTCATCGCGGGCAACGCCTGGAACCTCATCGACCGCGAGGCGCGGGGCACCATGCGCGAGTTCAGCTACGACTCCGTCAACGGCACCAACGACGTGACGGACGGCACGGCCATCGCGCAGTCCGTCCAAGGCCAGACGCTCATGGCGAACCAGCTCGTGCAGGACTCCGTCGTGAAGACGGCGCAGGGCACGGGCCAGGTCGAGGTCGAGGACGCCGTGGCGGGCGACATCAGCTCCCTCGTGGTCGAGGGCAGGAGCCTGGTGAAGAACCAGCTCGTGCCGCCCACGATGACGAACACGAAGAACAGCTCTAACGGCAGGCTAGGAATCACCGACGGCGTGGCAGGGAACGCGGTCGGCGTCACGCTGCGCGGCGGATGTGTCGTCCATAACCAGCTCGTGAAGGAGTCCGTGGAGAAGATCGTCACGGGCACTGGACGGCTAGGATGCGAGGACGGCGTGGCTGGCGACGCGAAGTCGCTGGTGATGACGGCTCCGAGGTCAGTGGTGATGAACCAGCTCGTAACACCGCGTGCATCTGCTGAGGAAGTATATGGCTTGACCCGAGTAAATAATAACAATGGTTCGATTAGAATATATGGAACATGTACTAGCAGGGATAACTTTACGTTGACTATAAACTTCCCCGTTATACAGAATCATGTGTATGCTGCCTTTTTCATGGGAGCATCTTCATATACCAATGGGTTAATAGTTTTTTTGGCGCAAGTTTCATCAACTTATTTTGTAAAGGTTACAGCAAATAATAGCTTGTCTTCATCTATTGCTCTGCAAGTTACCAATGGGGATACCATTGACTTGACAATATTCCCGATGTGTGTCGACCTCACCCAATATTTCAACGGCGACACCGCTCGCATCAACTCCATCCAGACATGGGACGACCTGGTCGCCTACGACAGCTCCTTCGCCTCCTACGTCCCGTACAACACCGGCACAGTCCAGGGCGTCACACCGTCTGTCAAGGTGAACCATGCCACCGACGTGGCGTGCCCCGTGGAGTTGTTTGGGGTAGACGACACGGTTGGGGACAGTTTCGACGGAGTGTCAGGTGTGGTGACGAGGAGAATCGGTGTCGTGGACTTGGGGACGCTGAAGTGGGAAGGTTATCATGAACCGTCCGATAACTATCCAAATGGATACACCACTACTATACTGCTGTCCAAACAGTCAGGTACCACAAATTTCATATGCCCAGTTTATCCTTATAGTACATCTGGAAGCGCTAACAAGGTTATACGCGGAAATTCTAGCAATGGTAGAATAATAATTCAGGATTCGGCCTTGTTGAACAAGACATCAGAAGAGCTTACATCGGCACTCTCTGGTATCATGCTCTACTACGAACTCGCTACTCCGACCACTGAGCAGTACACCCCGACGACCATCCCCACGGTGGACATCTACAACTGCGCCATCCAGACGGCTGGCACGCGCCAGTGCTCGCTTTCCCTCACCTACGACGGCAGGGAGCAGACCATCGCCCTCGATCCGACCCACACATACGTCTTCCTGGACAACATGACGGACTCCTCCCTTATCACGGAGCAGTCCTCCATCGACGCGGTCGGCGGCGAGGACATGCTGGTGGACGTCACGCAGCTCTACAACGGGGACTCGACGAAAATCTCGCAGATTAAACGGTGGGCCTCCCTCTCCACGCGGTTCCACCGCTACAGGGAGCTCCTCCCATACAACCCGGGCACGGTCGAGCCCGACACGCCCGTCGTGCGGGTCTTCCCGAACGAGCACGCCTACGGCGCGGTCTACGACCCGTCCCTGTCCTCCCCGACCCTTAAGTGGGTCGAGCTGAACAACGGCGTCATCACCGAGAAGGCCTCCTTCGAGGAGTTCTCCTCCACGCCCTGCCACGACATCTGGCGGTGCGTCATGGACGACCTGGCCACCCGCCACGTCAACTACTACCTCGACGACAACGACTCCGACAAGAAGTACAACGGCACGCGGCTAGGCGTCACCTCCGACGGCTCCGCATCCGTCCTGACGGGCGAGGACGGCGACGTCATGTCCCGCTTCCCCGTGAGCCACTGGTACATGGACGAGGACTACGAGGGCGAGGGCAAGGTGCTGTGGCTCATATCCGACAGGCCGTTCATGGGCACATGGGCGCCGTCAGAGATACACGACTTCTTCTATGTCGGCTCCGGCGGAAGCACTCCCAGCGACCAGTTCGTCGGCTCCTTCAAGGCCGTCGTCTGCGACGAGGACGGCGTAGCTCTCAACACGACCGAGGGAGCCTTGGCCCAGGCCACCGGCACGGCCGCCACGAACAAGGTCCGCTCCGTGGCCGGCGCCCTTCCGTACGTCAACGCCAACCTGGACACCATGGAGACTCGCGCCAGGCGCAATGGCGGCCACATGACGAACACCAAGTTCCTGCAGTGGCTGACGCTGCTGATGGTCATCGAGGAAGGCACGCTGAACACGCAGGCCGAGCACGCGGGGTACTCGAACGGCATCAATAACGCCTTCTGCTTCTGGAGGAAGTCCGGACGGGTCAACGCCGGCAACGGGACAGCCGAGATATTCGCCGAAGAGGATTCGCAGGACATGGACAACTTCCAGTCGCTCAAGGTGGGCTCCACCACTGTCCAGCGCGACACCCTGATGGACGCCGACGGCAGGTACGCCTGGAGCATCTACAACAGGGGCGCGTCATCCACGAGGTACTTTACGGACAGCCCGACGCCCGCCAACGGCGACACGGTCTATTCGGAATCCACTGGCGACACGACGGCCGGGACGGTGTCCTCCTACACAATCAGGGCCGCCTCGGCACGCGCCATCCAGTTCCAGTACAGGGGCATCGAGAACCCCTTCGGCGAGACCTGGACCTTCGAGCATGGCATCCAGGTGTACAACGACGCCGCGCTGTCCGTCATCAGGGTGGACAACGTGAACTACACGCGCGACCCGTCCATGGACGGACCGGCCTCCAGGGCGTTCGTCCACGAAGGCGAGTATAGATGGGTCGGGCTGACGCTGCCCAGCAACGCGCACGCCTTCCTGGACGCGGACCTCACGCAGGACTCCGGATATGTCGCTACAGGCACATACCTCAAGTACAACAACGGCTACTGGGAGACGCTCGACACGGACGCGTACACCATGACGGCCCAGCAGACCGCCGCCAACCCTGCGTACACATGGCGTGCGTTCCCATGGGCAGTGGCCAGCGGCTGGGTCAGGAAGTTCGACCCTGCGACGTTCTTCGCGATTACCGTCGGGGGAAGTGCGTCGACTTATTTGCCGGACTACTATTACACGACGACCAACGGTTCCCGTGTCGTGTACCTCGGTGGCGTCGCTTACAACGGGTCCGGCGATGGCATGGCGTTTCGGAACGTGAGCAACGGGCTGACGGGCGCTGCCGTGTACATCTCGGGTCGCCTCTCGGCATAACGCAGGTGGCGTGGAGAACGACGAGGAGCGCAGTGAACGCAGGGTCCGTGGTGGCCGTAAGGCACGATATGGCCGCCATGGACGCTAGGCGCGTGATGGGCGCAGGGCACGCAGCGAGCCGCCGCATGGCGGCGAGCGGGAAACGCGGCCGAGCGAAGCGAGGACGAAAAAAAAAAACAAACGGAACATCTTGACAGCATGCCATACGGCGTGCTATCTTGAAAAACAAGCCAGGGGCTGCTACGAGTCCCTGGCCATCCATCCTGGACAGACCCTCGCAGGGCCGGATGGACGGGATCGACCTACTCGAGTTGTGTCGTGTACCTCGGTGGCAACGCTAACAACGGGTCCAACGATGGCATGGCGAATCGGAACGTGAACAACGGGCTGACGAACGCTAACGTGAACATCTCGGGTCGCCTATCGACTCAGTTTACAAACGCCGTTTCCGGCGGCGTCAAGGATAATGGGTCGGTCTCGTGACCGACAAGACTCTTCAGGAGAAGAGCCGCGACGGGCGATCCCGTTCCCTCCAAGGACGGGGCGCACGGAACGCGGCGGTCAATGGAACCAGTGAATCTCATAAAGGCTCTGAGTAGATACAGCTTCATATCGAAAACAGCCCTCAATGAGCCGAGACAGGAATAAGAAAAGGCAATGAAACGCATAGGCGGCGACATAATGGAGCGCATAGCCTCCATAGCCAACATAGAGGCGGCGGTCGACGAGTCCCTCCGTCACAGGAGCAAACGGAACGCCCTTACCAGGGCCTCCGAGACTTTCCTCGAGCACCGCACCGAAAATGTCGCCCTTATCCGGGAGAGCCTCCTGTCCGGGAACATGCCGGAAATCACCTACAGGACGTTCGTGCGCAAGGAGCACGGGAAGGAGCGCCGGATCGACTGGAACCCGTCCTTCCGGGACAATGTCGTCCAGCACGCCATCGTCAGGGTCGCCGGGCCGATGCTCGTGGCCAAGATGATACCGGACACCTACAGCGGCATAAAGGGAAGGGGCCCGTCCTACGGTCTGGCCCGCCTCAGGGAATATGTAAGGGGGTTCGACGGCCGCCCCTTGTTAGTGCTGAAGATGGACATCCGGCAGTTCTATCCGTCTATAAACACGCGGAAGCTCAAGCGGATGCTTCGCCGGTACATCAAGTCGAAACTTCTTCTGAAGATCCTTGACGGCATCATCGACAGCCATCCGGACGGGCTTCCCATAGGGAACTACATATCCCAGCTTCTGGCCAACCTATACCTCACCGAGTTCGACCACTGGCTGAGACGCGAGTTCGGGGCCGTCGTGCTCCGCTACTGCGACGACATCATCATACTGGCCGACAGCAAGGCGAAGCTGTGGGGCATTCTCGGAAGCGCCAGGGCGTTTCTGGAAAGGTCCGGCCTTTCCGTCAAGAACGATGTCCAGGTCTTCCCGATCGAACGCCATGGAATCGACTTCATGGGCTTCGTCGCGGAAAGGCGCACCGTCCGCCTGAGGAAACGTATCGAGCGTTCAATGAGACGTTCGGCCAGACGCTTCAACGAGGCGCCTTCCGTCAAGCGGTACTCGTCGCTCGCGTCCTACTACGGGTGGACCAAGGCCGTCTCCCGTGGCGGTTTTCTGTGGAAGAGAGTCGTTGGGAAACCGCTTGACGTGTGTCTCGCCGAGAGCAAGGAGGCCGCATGATGCGCCTGACGGATGTTGTCAAGCCCAGACGGAAGATAGAGGGTGCGCGGGCTGATTATAAAAACCAGGTCAAGGGGAGGGATCTGGAGTTCACGGACTGGGGACCGTTCACCAACAAGTACGGCCCCGGGTTCATATTCCAGTTCTGGCAGGACGGTGTCCCCTACGTTTTCATAACCCACTCGGAGCAACTGAAGAAAGCCGCGATCGCCTGGGAGACGGAACGGGGAAAGGAGCCTTTCACGGCAAAGGTTACGGAAAAGACGACGAAGGACGGCAAAACCGTTTACGTTTTTGAATGACAGGCATACAACACACAGGAACATCCCGATGAACATAACAGCCAATGCAGCCA
>Ga0310694_10000035_pt1 | contig 195306 bp, 170 predicted proteins | sample 174DNAGHGhighgp2_FD_203884 | JGI IMG/M metagenome (GOLD analysis project Ga0310694, IMG submission 203884) | Sheep rumen microbial communities from Palmerston North, Manawatu-Wanganui, New Zealand - 1742 DNA GHGhigh gp2 (v2) (version 2) | ecosystem: Host-associated > Mammals > Digestive...
GGAAACGGCCTACGACAGCACAACGGGACTGACGACGTCCGTCACGGACGCGCGCGGCAAAACGGTCGCCTACGAATATGACGACGATACGCGGCAGACGGAAACGATCACCGACCCGCTGAACCATACGGTAAACTACGTCTACGGCAATGCGGCCGCCATGCACCGGCTGGCGTCCATGACGAGCTCCGGGCTCGGCGTGGTAACGTATGGATATGATACCTACGGCAAGCTGGAAACGATCACGCGCGGCAGCACGATATACCGCCTCACCTACGACGCATGGAACCGACCGATCAGCACGAAGGTCGGCACGACTGCGCTTTCGACCAACACCTACGACGACGATTTCCGGCTGGAGACCGTGACCTATGCGAACGGTCTTTCGGCACGGTACGAATATGACGATCTGGATCGTGTGCAGAGAATAAAACAGTGTGAAGACGCAACAGCGCAGAATCCGACGTATGTATTGGCCTACGAAATGATCTACAACGGGGAGGGAGATCTGTATGAGATAAGAAACTATCGTACGAAACGCGCGAGCTTCTTTGACTACGACCACGCGGGGCGCTGCATGGCGAGCAAAGAACGCGAAATGGACGTGGATGACAACACAGGCGAACTGATCGGATACGGCGCGATCGTTTCCTCCTACAAATACGAGTACGACGCGTGCAACAACCTCACAAAGCTCACCTGCTCGGTGCTCGGCAGCAGTTGGAGCACGATCTACACCTACGACGATGACAACCGCCCGAGCACGACGACGCTTGCTTCCGGTAAGGTCATTTCGAACACGTACGATGCGATCGGACGGCTGACCAACCGCGCGCTTGGGTTGAACACGACCTATAACACTGCGCTGACCTATGTTCCGGGCAACGCGACCAACAAAACGACGGGGCTTGTTGCCACATACCAAAACGGCAGCGACGCCGCGTACAGCTACACGTACGACGACGTCGGCAATATCACGGCGATCACGCAGGGAACGACGTCGATCACCTACGAATACGACGCCGCGAACCGGCTGACGAGGGAGAACAATCAGGTCACGAATCAGACCGTGACCTACGAATACGACGATTTCGGCAACATTCTGAACAAAAAGGTCTACGCATATACCACAGGAACCTTGGGGACGCCGAGCTCCACGGTCTCTTACGCATACACAAATTCTGCTTGGGGCGATCAGCTGACCGAATACGACGGACAGACGATCGTTTATGACAGTATGGGAAATCCCACCACGTACCGGGGTTACACCATGACATGGCGCGGGAAGCAGCTTGCGGGGTTCACCAACGGGACAAAGACCGTATCGTTTGAGTACAACGAAGACGGGCTTCGGCAGCAAAAGACATATAACGATGTAGTGACCGACTATTATTACAACGGATCGGTCCTGATTGGCATGCAGCGCGGTACGGCAAAGGAGCTGTATAGCTACGATGCTTCGGGGAACGTTGTTTCGGTCATTCACAACGGGACAGAATACTACTATCTTCGCAACGCGCAGGGCGACATTGTCAAGCTGATTGACGCAAGCGGAGCGACCGTGGTAGAATATACCTATGATACGTGGGGAAAGAAGGTGAGTACGACCGGCTCGCTTGCGGGCTCGCTCGGTCTCGTTCAGCCGTTCCGCTACCGCGGGTATGTGTACGATTGGGAGACCGGCTTCTACTACCTGCAGAGCCGGTACTATGACCCCACCACCGGAAGGTTTATCTCTGCGGATGTGCTTCTGTCCACTGGGCAAGGGGTACTTGGACACAATTGTTATGCTTATTGCGGGGATAATCCTGTTTCAAGAGTAGACTATAATGGCGCATGCTGGGAGGATTTCTTGGAATGGCTAAAGAGCCTATTCGGTGGTGGTAATAGATGTGGAGGAAAAGAAGTAACGAATTCCACCTCTTTCTATAATCCTGACGGGCGAGGTGATATAGACTTTCAATATGAAAATGACACGCTATCAATCACAGTATATGCGGAGTATTCAGGGGATGGGTCTTATTTTGATTTGGTAAAAGAAGGAATAGAAGAATACTGGAATGGAACTTATGTATTAGATGACGGGTCTTCGCTGACTATAAATATCACTGTTATAGAAGGTGTATCTCCAAAGGGTGGTTCTTTAAAATATATACTACATACTCAATATGGTAGAAGTGGAGGAACAGAACTATATCCTGGTTTATATGAAGAGTGTTCTGGGGAAAAGTATATTAAGTGGGTTTCTGCTCATGAGTTAGGACATCAAATTGGATTACATGATGCATATAAAAATAACGCAGATGGAACATGTACATTTGCAGATTATGTTTCAATGATGAATCGGACTTATCAACCCGTTACTAGTAGAGACGTAGAACGTGTTTTTCGGTATTATAAAACAGGAGAAATGCAGCATTACGATTGAGGAGAAGAATATGAAATACTGGTTAAAGGTTTTGGCAATGTTTTTAACTTTATTCTTGATATCTTCCTGCTCCCTTAAGTCGCAGGGCGTTCAACAGGAAGAATCATACCATTTTGATACAAGCGATTTGCAAAACAAATTGAAGGATGATTTTTTATCAGGAGGAGAGACTTCAAAACATATAATTGCAGCTGCAACTGGAAGTATGCTTCTCTTCGGAGAAGAAGACTATTATTTTATCCCTGCAAGTAAGAGAAATCCTATTATTAGCTACTACTACAATGATAAAGACTACAACCTTATTACAAATAATAATCTTTATTTGAATTCAGAAACTGCTCATGCAATACAGCAACTGTTTTCACAAGAGGAAGCATTCTATATTTGCATGAGAAAGTACTATGACAATGCAGACAATGTGATTAAAACGGTGATTCTGTCGGTAAGTTATCCAATTGAAATAGACAATATGACTTACATTTATCAAGCACAATTAATATATACCGACCAAGACAGTGAGTATCTCAAGGAACTAGGTTGTGAAAAGATCATTCCTAAATGGTATTCAAGATTTGAACTCAATAATGGCATAATCCTCCAATCAACACAAGGTGAACACAAGACTAACTATTAAAAGTCAAGACCAAAATAGGTGAGATTGAAGATTATTTGAAAGTTCATCGCCGCCCATGACAAACGGTGTCGGGGGGTGTCAAGGGGACGGTTCTCTTGACACACTTACGCATACACAAATTCCGCGTGGGGCGATCAGCTGACAAGCTACGACGGGACGCCGATCACCTACGACAGCATGGGGAACCCGACGAGCTATCGCGGCTACACCATGACGTGGCGCGGCAAGCAGCTTGCGGGGTTCACCAACGGGACAAAGACCGTGTCGTTTAAGTACAACGAAGACGGGCTTCGGCAGCAAAAGACATATAACGATGTAGTGACCGACTACTTCTACAACGGTTCGGTTCTGATTGGCATGCAGCGCGGTACGGCGAAGGAGCGGTTCAGCTACGACGCAGCGGGAAACGTCGTTTCGGTCAATCACAACGGCACGGAATACTACTACCTCCGTAACGCGCAGGGCGACATTGTCAAGATCATTGACGCTTCCGGCAATACCGTGGTAGAATACACCTACGACACGTGGGGAAAGAAGGTGCAAACGACCGGCTCACTTGCGGGCTCGCTCGGTCTTGTTCAGCCGTTCCGCTACCGCGGGTATGTGTACGATTGGGAGACCGGGTTGTACTACCTGCAGAGCCGCTACTACGATCCCGAAGTCGGGAGATTTATCTCGGCGGATGTCCTCCTGTCCACCGGGCAGGGGGTATTGGGGCATAACGCGTATGCGTATTGCCTTGGGAATCCGGTCGGAATGCGGGATGATGGGGGTACAGCAGCTAATAGGAATAATACCGTTATTATGGCTGATGGCAGAAGTGGCAAGATGATAAAGCGGGTAACCCCCGTATATGATCCACCCATCCGCATTTCGTACTTTTCTGAAGGACAGGAGCAAGAAGCGATAGATGCATTTAGGAGTGGTAGTATTGTCTACTACCGAGGTGCAAGGTTGTGGCATAACATTTTTACAAAATCATCTTTTACCTTGCCTGAGAATATATTTTTGCATGATACCCAATTATCACCTGAAACGCTTAGACATGAATATGGGCATGTTGTACAAGCGAGAATTCTAGGACACAAGAAATACCTAAAGTATATAGCAACGCCTTCAGTTGCAGGATTTATCGCGTCAGAAGTTAGTGAGGATTATAAAAAGATTTACTTTAGCCAGCCTTGGGAAAGAGGTGCAGACTACTACGGAGGCGTGGAGAATCGTGACGGAGGGTATCTTGACGGTTCATTGGAAGCATGGAAGGCATATGAATTATGGATCATATTATTTGGGTAAGGAGTCAAATACTATGAATAAGGTTTTTAAGCGTATTTGCATTATCATGATGTCCCTCATATTCTGCAGTTGTGCATTTCTATATAAAGAAGGGGGATCTGCTTATTATTCAGGCAATCGATATGACTTGTTTCGTTTAGCACTAAACAGTTTTCCGGGACCTCGACAAGGACGAGGCGCAAGTATAGATGAAAATACGATTGAAACAGATGATTTCGGGCGCGAGCTATATATTGTGAATATTTATCATGCCGGAGAATTCTATGGTTGGGATAAAGAGATAAATGTTAACGCCGCTTATGTGATTTTACAGGCGCACGATAGCAACAAAATCTATTATTATGAGGATATTTGTTTCAAACTATTCGATGATGATATAGGATTGGATAAATCGCTTTTGGAAGAATTAAAGACAGAAAATGATTGGAATCAGCCGCTTCATCTTGAAAAATGTGCATCCAGATTGTATGAAGGTGACTTTGCCGGAATGAGCAATCTGACCTTTGACTATGATGCACAGAAAAGCATCAAGAATGCATTTGGAAAGCAGTATTCTATTACAACTGATAGCAAGCAAAGCTTTATCAGTATCATTACAATTACCGAAGATAACTCTGGGAAGGAGCTTTACGGCGTGCGTGTCCATATGGATGATAAAGACACGTGCTTTATGGTAATCTATCATCCTGAAAAAGAGTTTGACATGGAAAACAATGTATTGGAACTGACAACCGTGGATTTCGGTGAAGAATTGCATCAACTTAAGATTAGAAATGATTGGGATTTCCAAAGATGCCCTGGCGAGGAGGGGTGACAATGTGTCTGTGTCGGGTGTCGGAGGGACGGTTAGCGTGGGATGAATTCAATATTTCGTCCACATGACGTATATATGTCCGTTAGACGGAACATGGTTGTTCTCTTGACACACTTACGCATACACAAATTCCGCATGGGGCGATCAGCTGACCGAATACGACGGACAGACGATCGTTTATGACAGCATGGGGAATCCCACCACGTACCGGGGCTACACCATGACGTGGCGCGGCAAGCAGCTTGCGGGGTTCACCGGCGGGACAAAGAATATTGCGTTCGAGTACAACGAAGACGGGCTTCGGCAGCAAAAAACATACAACGGTGTCGTGACGAACTATTATTATAATGGCTCGGTTCTGATCGGCATGCAGCGCGGTACGGCAAAGGAGCTGTATAGCTACGACGCATCGGGCAATGTTGTTTCGGTCAATCACAACGGGACAGAATACTACTATCTCCGTAACGCGCAGGGCGACATTGTCAAGCTGATTGACGCAAGCGGAGCGATCGTGGTAGAATATACCTATGATACGTGGGGAAAGAAGGTGAGTACAACCGGCTCGCTTGCGGGCTCGCTCGGTCTCGTTCAGCCGTTCCGCTACCGCGGGTATGTGTATGATTGGGAGACCGGCTTCTACTACCTCCAGAGCCGCTACTACGATCCGACCACTGGCAGATTCATTTCCGCGGATGTGTTGCTGTCCACTGGCCAGGGGGTACTGGGACATAACTGTTATGCGTATTGTTTAGATAATCCGGTGAATGGACGGGATACATTGGGTTCACGTCCGGATTTCTCCGTTAACATGTCAGATGGCAGAGGTCCTGTTGACAATCAATTCATTTATTATGATGTACCTATGTGTGTTCAAGAACCAGGTCATGGTACGTGTTGGGCCTGCTGTCAAGCAATGACCGAAGCATTCGATAATTATGAAACACCTTCTACTGATGAGATGAATGCCCGTGCAATCCAAATTGCACAAAAAGTCTTTTGGAGCAAAAATGAAAAAAGGTGGAACAGAGCGAGTTACCCTCATAATAAAGAATTCTGGCCTGTTCACGAAAGACATATAACGTCGATAACAGTTCTCTATAGGATGCTGAAGGAACACGGTCCAATGTTTGCCTATTACAAGAAGGGCAAAGATGCACATTACGTCGTAATCACCGGAGTTGATGTAAATAATAATATTGTTTATACAAATAATCCATGGGGGTATTATGGTCAACAAACATTTGAAGATTTTCTTAATGGCTTTTATACCGGAGATGGGTCGGATTCTGGTCTCCCTTTGCGAAAACTCTATTTTGTAAAATGGAAGAATAGGAAATTCGGTTAGTCATAAAAGGAGGCGGTTTCCTTATGAAAAGGATATTGATTTTTATGTGTTTGGCATTTCTTTTGGTTAGCTGTACTGCAGGATATTATGAAACAACAAAGCTTTATGTGAATGGTCAATTATCGGGGATTCCGGATGAATTGGTCACTCTCGATGAAACTGATGTCATTCTGCCTATAATGCTTGTTCTGGATTCTCTGGGTGGAGAAAATGTCGGTCAATTTGATCGCGTTTCTAGAGAAATACAAATTCAAGAAAAAGTCTTTCATTATGATATTCAAAACCATGTCCTCTCGTTGGAAACAGAACCCTCATCACCCATAGAGCTTCTTTCTGAACAGGATGAAGCACGCTATGTGGATTGGTTAGACGGAGAGATTTTTATGGATTACACAACACTGGAAAATATCCTTGACGCTGCGGGAATTCCTGTAGAGATCAGAGTTGATTGGGAAAATGAACGGATATATATTGACACACTGGAAGTGGAGGAGTGATGTCAAAGTGTCATAGGAGTGTCAGAGGGACGAGTGTCAGAGGGACGGTTCTCTTGACAACTTTTGCGACGTTGCACTTGACACAGGTGACAGAGGGACGGTTCTCTTGTCAACTTTTGTGTCACACAGAGAGTGTCAGAGGGACGGTTCTCTTGACAACTTTTGCGGCGTTGCACTTGACACATAAATAATATATTATTTTCACAATGGACTTTTTTGCCCCTGACGGTGTTTCTATATACAGATCACCAAAAGGGGCAACCTTTTTGGTGCAAGCACCTTGACAAACAATCGAATTTTCGATTCATATAGAAGTCGTTTAAGATGTACGCTGCAAGGTAAACTTGCAGCGCTCAAGAAACTATCGGACGGGAAGGGCGAGCTTCTTTGACTACGACCATGCGGGGCGCTGCATGGCAAGCAAGGAACGCGCGTTTACATTCACGGAGAACAATGGCGTTTATACGGTTCAATCCTACGGCGCAATCCTGTCCTCCTATGGCTACCAGTATGACGCGTGCAACAACCTCAGTAAGCTCACCTGTTCGGTGCTCGGCAGCAGTTGGAGCACGATCTACACCTACGACGATGACAACCGCCCGAGCACGACGACGCTTGCAAGCGGCAAGGTCATTTCGAACACCTATGACGCGATCGGACGGCTCACCAACCGCGCGATCGGACTGAACACGACCTACAACACGACGCTGACGTATGTACCGGGCAACGCAACCAACAAAACGACCGGGCTTGTATCGACGTACCAAAACGGCAGCGACGCCGCGTACGAATACGAATACGATGCTGTCGGCAATATCACGGCGATCACGCAAGGGAGCACAAGTATTTCCTACGAATACGACGCGGCAAACCGGCTGACGAGGGAGAACAATCAGGTCACGAATCAGACCGTGACCTACGAATACGACGATTTCGGCAACATACAGAACCGAAAGGTCTACGCATATACCACGGCAGAGAATCCGGGGACGCCGAGCTCCACGGTCTCTTACGCATACACAAATTCCGCTTGGGGCGATCAGCTGACCGAATACGACGGACAGACGATCGTTTATGACAGTATGGGAAATCCCACCACGTACCGGGGTTACACCATGACATGGCGCGGCAAGCAGCTTGCGGGGTTCACCGGCGGGACAAAAAGTATTGCGTTCGAGTACAACGAGGACGGGCTGCGGCAGCAAAAGACATACAACGGCGTCGTGACGAACTATTATTATAATGGCTCGGTTCTGATTGGCATGCAGCGCGGTACGGCAAAGGAGCGGTTCAGCTACGACGCATCGGGCAATGTCGTTTCGGTCATTCACAACGGCACGGAATACTACTATCTCCGTAACGCGCAGGGCGACATTGTCAAGCTGATTGACGCAAGCGGAGCGACCGTGGTAGAATATACCTATGATACGTGGGGGAAGAAGGTGAGTACGACCGGCTCGCTTGCGGGCTCGCTCGGTCTCATTCAGCCGTTCCGCTACCGCGGGTATGTGTACGATTGGGAAACGGGCTTGTATTATCTGCAGAGCCGTTACTACGATCCTGAGGTCGGGAGATTTATCTCGGCCGATGTACTGCTGTCCACCGGGCAGGGGGTACTGGGGCATAACTGTTATGCGTATTGTCTCGGGAATCCGGTGGGGATGGTGGATGATGGGGGAACGGCTGCCAGCAGGAATAATACTGTGATTATGGCTGATGGCAGAAGCGGTAGAATGCAGAAAAGGGCTACCTATAGACGTGATCCGTTAATCCACGTATGTTGGTTTTCAGAAGGGCAGGAACAGGAAGCGATAGATGCACTTTATGCAGGTGATTGTACAGTATACTATAGAGGAGCGCTTTTAGTTACATTTTCTGACCCTAAAAGAGCTTCATATACTCTGTTTGGCACAATTCATGTTAACAACCTAGATATGCGTTTCACGCCAACAGATTTAAAACATGAATATGGGCATTTCTTACAAGAGAAGGTACTAGGACCTAGTTATATATTCAAAATAGGAATACCATCAGCAATATGCAGTTATTTTTCGGGTAAAGATAAAGATTTTTATGCAATATATTATAGCATACCAACAGAACGACTTGCTGATTTTATGGGTGGAGTAACAGAAGATGAACGTATACAATCTGGCAATCCATATGCGTGGTGGTCGGCACCTGCTTCATTACTATTTGGTATATTTAGTTTATTAGGATAATCAATAGTAAAGAGGTGTATTACAATGAAACGTTTACTGGCAGTTTTTATCGCTATCATTCTGCTGACCGGATGCGGCACACTAAAAGAAATGTTTACTTTTACAGAGAAAGCAAAAGATCGACCGGATCTTTATTATACCGCAGCTTATAGTTTAGCAGGACCGAATGTGGGCTTGTCTGCGAAACACCCAGATGAAACCGTTGAAGCCGATATTGAAACAGATCAATATGGAAGGGAATTGTTTACTGTTTGGATTCCGGGATTCGTATTATATAATTTGAATGGGACAAAGGCAGAAGATGATTTTCGCCCAACAAGTGTAAAGGTTATTCTTCAAAAGCACAATGATAATAAGATCTACTATTATGAAGACTTTTGCTTTTTGCTGGAGACAGAAGATGGATTCCCATCAGACAAGATAGATACACTTAAGGCGAAAAATGATTGGGGTACTCCACTTCAGATGGAGAAATGTTCTTCCAGAATATACGGAGACTATAAATGTGGAAATCTAACTCAATTTGACAGTACAATAGAGAGCAGAATAAAGCAATGCGTTAATGGAGCTGTGACAGTATATCCAGTTGTTGCAGATATCAATGGAAAAATACTATGTGGTGTAAGTACTTATCTTGAGCATGAAGATCGATATAAAGGCTTTTATGTAATATATGATCCTTCTATACAAGGCGTTGATATAGAAAAAGGAATCATGGAGATAAAGACATTGGATTTCGGTGAAGAACTGCATGAATTAAAAATCCGGAATGGGTGGAACTTTACGGAATGTCCGGAGGTGTCAGAGTGACGGTGTCGACGGTTCTCTTTGTGTCATGGGGGACGGTTCTCTTGACAACTTTTGCGGCGCTGCACTTGACACATAAATAATATATTATTTTCACAATGGACTTTTCTTGCTCTGAAGGTGTTTCTGTTAATAGATCACTGAAGGAGCTTTTTTCTGTTGAAAGGAGGTGGACGGTATGGGCTGCATGACGTTACAATACGGTTTTTGCATGGATCATGCAGCCGAACGTTTCGAGGAAACCCTGGTCGACGGCATACAGCTCTACCGCGAGGAATTCTCGCAGGCGTACAGCTACGACAGCGCAGGCAACCTTACCGGCTATACCTCGCTGATCGGGCAGCAGAACAGCTTTGACTACGACGAACACAACAATGTCACGAGCAGCACGGACCCGCGCGGCAACGAAACGACGTATACCTATTATGACGGCACGCACAACGTGAAAACGGTTGAGAATGCCGAGCATGTAAAGAGCACCTATACCTACAACACCAAGGGACAGGCAACAAAGGTCAAGGTCGGGGGCAGCGCGCTGTTTACCGAAACGGAAACGGCCTACGACAGCACAACGGGACTGACGACGTCCGTCACGGACGCGCGCGGCAAAACGGTCGCCTACGAATATGACGACGATACGCGGCAGACGGAAACGATCACCGACCCGCTGAACCATACGGTAAACTACGTCTACGGCAATGCGGCCGCCATGCACCGGCTGGCGTCCATGACGAGCTCCGGGCTCGGCGTGGTAACGTATGGATATGATACCTACGGCAAGCTGGAAACGATCACGCGCGGCAGCACGATATACCGCCTCACCTACGACGCATGGAACCGACCGATCAGCACGAAGGTCGGCACGACTGCGCTTTCGACCAACACCTACGACGACGATTTCCGGCTGGAGACCGTGACCTATGCGAACGGTCTTTCGGCACGGTACGAATATGACGATCTGGATCGTGTGCAGAGAATAAAACAGTGTGAAGACGCAACAGCGCAGAATCCGACGTATGTGCCGACCTACGAAATGATCTACAACGGGGAGGGAGATTTATATGAGATAAGAAACTATCGCACGGGAAGGGCGAGCTTCTTTGATTATGACCACGCGGGGCGCTGCATGGCAAGCAAGGAACGCGAAATGGACGTGGATGACAACACCGGCGAACTTCTCGGCTATGGTGCGGAGCTTTCGGCGTACAAGTACCAATACGACGCGTGCAACAATCTGACGAAACTAACCTGTTCGGTGCTCGGCAGCAGTTGGAGCACGATCTACACCTACGACGATGACAACCGCGCAAGCACGACCACGCTGTCTTCCGGCAAGGTCATTACCAACACATACGACGCGATCGGCAGACTGGCGAACAGAAAGATCGGGCTTTCGAGCGACTATATTACCGCGCTGACGTATGTTCCCGGCAACGCAACCAACAAAACGACCGGGCTTGTATCGACGTACCAGAACGGCAGCGATAATGCGTACAGCTACACGTACGACGACGTCGGCAATATCACGGCGATCACGCAGGGCAGCACAAGTATTTCCTACGAATACGATGCTGCAAACCGTCTGACGAGGGAGAACAATCAGGTCACGAATCAGACCGTGACCTACGAATACGACGATTTCGGCAACATACTGAACCGGAAGGTTTATGCCTACACCATGGGAACCTTGCCCGCAGCGCCTGCGAGCACGGTCAATTTCGCATACACAAATTCCGCGTGGGGCGATCAGCTGACAAGCTACGACGGGACGCCGATCACCTACGACAGCATGGGGAATCCCACCACGTACCGGGGTTACACCATGACGTGGCGCGGCAAGCAGCTTGCGGGGTTCACCGGCGGGACAAAAAGTATTGCGTTCGAGTACAACGAGGACGGGCTGCGGCAGCAAAAGACATACAACGGCGTCGTGACGAACTATTATTATAATGGCTCGGTTCTGATTGGCATGCAGCGCGGTACGGCAAAGGAGCGGTTCAGCTACGACGCATCGGGCAATGTCGTTTCGGTCATTCACAACGGCACGGAATACTACTATCTCCGCAATGCACAGGGAGATATTGTGAAGCTGATTGACGCAAGCGGAGCAACCGTGGTAGAATATACCTATGATACGTGGGGGAAGAAGGTGAGTACGACCGGCTCGCTTGCGGGCTCGCTCGGTCTCGTTCAGCCGTTCCGCTACCGCGGGTATGTGTACGATTGGGAAACGGGCTTGTATTATCTGCAGAGCCGTTACTACGATCCTGAGGTCGGGAGATTTATCTCGGCTGACGTCCTCCTGTCCACCGGGCAGGGGGTATTGGGGCATAACTGTTATGCGTATTGCCTTGGGAATCCGGTTGGGATGTCAGATCAGTCTGGAAGCTGTCCGTTTTTTATTCCGGGTTGTCCGGGCTGTATGATCAAAGGACTTCTCCTTATTGCAGGATCTGCTTATCTTATCAATCTAAAAAGAGAACAGAATGCATATAATAACGTTGTAATCAATGATAATGATTCAGCCATTCAAAAATGGAAGGGCAAATTAGAAGGCTTTTCTTGCATTGTTAAAGACGTAGATTATTTACAAATTAATATAAGTGGCAGAGAAGAAGATTTGGATTTAGCAATTCAAGAAATTGGAATTGTAAATGTATGCTATATAATGGCATGTGCAGCTACTTCACAATATAAAAGCGAAAAAGGATCGGACTTTGCACTATTAGAAAAGACGGTAGCTTTCGAAATACAATATCATGTAGAAGGATATCTGTTTGCAAAAGGGAAAAAGGAGTATGGGCTAACAAGAGACCTAACAACATGTTTATATTCCAAAGATGAATTAATAGATCATTGTTGGAAAGTTGATATTAGATATGCTGATAAAGATGAACCTATAACTTCCTTAGGTTATTGGCAGTCGATAATATTTGATTATGCGGGAGGTGCTCGCTGATGAAAAGAGAAAACCGATTGGTATTGACGATCGTATTAACAGTTTTCTTTCAACTGATCGCCATGGTAATATGGTTTCAGGCATTACTTGTATGGCCCGAAGCAGATGATTTCCCACCTAAAACAGGGGATACATTCGTACGCCTTATCACTATCATCGTTTGGATTTGGGTTGCGATCGTGCTTGGTGTATTGGTAAAACGCTGGTACTATATCCTGCCGCTGATGGGAATCCCGATTTTGAAGACACTCCTGTCTTTAGATGGTTTTACCATTCTGAAAACATATTCGATTAGTCAGATTGCCGCAGATGAGGAACGTCTGTATCATGTTATGTCAACCTTAAGCGGCTTAGTCGTGCTTTCAGTACTGATAGTTATGCTTGTTGTTCGTTTGTGCATCCTTGATAGAGTGTCAAGTGACAAGGGGACGGGGTGTCAAGGGGACGGTTCTCTTGACACACTTACGCATACACAAATTCCGCGTGGGGCGATCAGCTGACCGAATACGACGGACAGACGATCGTTTATGACAGCATGGGCAATCCCACCACGTACCGGGGTTACACCATGACATGGCGCGGCAAGCAGCTTGCGGGGTTCACCGGCGGGACAAAGAATATTGCGTTCGAGTACAACGAAGACGGGCTTCGGCAGCAAAAAACATACAACGGCGTCGTGACGAACTATTATTATAATGGCTCGGTTCTGATCGGCATGCAGCGCGGTACGGCAAAGGAGCTGTATAGCTACGACGCATCGGGCAATGTCGTGTCGGTCATTCACAACGGGACAGAATACTACTATCTCCGTAACGCGCAGGGCGACATTGTCAAGATCATTGACGGATCGGGCGCAACCGTGGTAGAATATACCTATGATACGTGGGGGAAGAAGGTGAGTACGACCGGCTCGCTTGCGGGCTCGCTCGGTCTCATTCAGCCGTTCCGCTACCGCGGATATGTGTATGATTTTGAGACCGGACTGTACTACCTGCAGAGCCGTTACTACGATCCTGAGGTCGGGAGATTTATCTCGGCTGACATCCTGCTCTCCACCGGGCAGGGGGTATTGGGGCATAACTGTTATGCGTATTGCCTTGGGAATCCGGTTGGGATGGTGGATGATGGGGGATTATCTGCGATATCAGCCACCGGAGATGTGAAAATCAAAGATGGCTCAGGCGGGTGTATTGGTGGAGGATTCGTTGTTGTTGGTTCCGTCGCAACAGGAGCTATAGCGTATGGTGCTAAGGATTTCATTGACGACTTAATTGAGCTATATGAACTAATATTCACAAGCCTTATCGATGGAATTATTGAGAGTATAAACGAACTTTTCAATGATTTGGTTAATAGATTTAAGACGGTTCCGAAACAGTATTCTCATGATTATGAAGAGCATCATATCGTTCTTAAGGGCGATAAGAGAATGTTTCTTGCACAGTACAGAATGGAGAGTGTTGGCATCAATACAGATGATTTTATAAACAAAGTAATGATTTCTACTAAATTACATAAACATCTTCATACGAATGAGTATAAAGCATTTATAACGATGGGGATCGAAGTTGCATATTGGTCTGGAAATACTATGGACGAAAAGAGGGGCAATATAAGAAGATTTCTTATTAGGGTAGCAGATGTTCTTATAGCTGCATCGGCCATTATAGAGGGAAAATGAGGATTCAAATCATGTTAATGAAAGAGTTTCATGAATTGGTACCGGTAATTGACAGCCGCGTACAAGAATTCCTTGACAATCCTCAAATCATTCCGGAGCTGTTGAAAAAGGCACGTGCAGAGACAGCTTACGTAAAATACGGATTATACCAATACGTTACGGCAAGGGGGCCAATGAATCCCGATGCTTTTTATGAGATGGACAAACAAAGCAGCGTTAGAAGAGGCAGACTGGTGAACAAACAACCAAATCGTCAAGTATACCATCGATATGCTTTTAACAAAAACGATCAATTGCTATATTTTGAATGGACAAGCGATGTACCACACGAGGAAGTCATTTTGCGAGAAGGACCATTCGTATGGGGCTTGAATAGAGCAACGACGATGCCTCTTCATCAAGCTTTTATTACAATACATGGAAACTATATTGAAGATAATCGGATAGTTGCTGATTTTTGGACAGATTCGACCTTGATTGAGATCGGAAAGATACGCAACACACTTATGCATTATGAAAACGGTTTACCAGTGAGATACATTTTGAATGCGGATTGCAAATATGATAGAGATACGGACGGTTTACCCACGAATATTGAGTACCCGTATCCTTCCATATATAAGTTATATACAAACGAAAACGGAGACGTAACGAAAATATGTCGACTTAAAGATGAATTCGATGAAGGAGAACCGGAGCGGGCACGTGTTCTAAGAATACCGGTACCACGCGCCAGATGGGAGAATCGATATGGACTCGTTTAACAGGTGACGACGGGATGTCAAGGGGTGTCAAGGGGGTGTCAAGGGGACGGTTCTCTTGACACACTTACGCATACACAAATTCCGCGTGGGGCGATCAGCTGACCGAATACGACGGACAGACGATCGTTTATGACAGCATGGGGAATCCCACCACGTACCGGGGCTACACCATGACGTGGCGCGGCAAGCAGCTTGCGGGGTTCACCGGCGGGACAAAGAATATTGCGTTCGAGTACAACGAGGACGGGCTGCGGCAGAAAAAGACATACAACGGCGTCGTGACGAACTATTATTATAACGGGTCGGTCTTGATCGGCATGCAGCGCGGTACGGCAAAGGAGCGGTTCAGCTACGACGCAGCGGGAAACGTCGTGTCGGTCAAACGCATCGATTTGAATATTGCAGGGCATGACACAAACCGGGTCAAACCTTGCTTTCAAGATTCCCTTGTCAGGGGCAGTGGGGATGGGAAAAGCAGATTTCATGGGCTTTTTGAACAGAAATGAATTGCGTTTTATTTCAAAAGTTAGTCAAAACCCAAAATCGAGGCAAAATGAGCACAAATAGAGACGGAGAGTCTGGGCTCAATTTTGACTAAAAAAGTTAGTCAAAATTTTTGACTAACTTTTTGGAAACGAAAAAAGCCCTAAATTAGGGCTTTTTCTGGCGTCCCCGGCGCGTTACGGCATTGCTTTGATGATGAAAGACAAAGGAAGCATGGCGACGCGCGGGAAGCGTGCGACGGCACCTCTGTAACGAAACGAAGTGAAGTGGACGCCGGCGACACTGCTGCGCCGTGTGTACGAACTGCGTTCTCATCACGCCGAGAAGGGACACAAAAAGCCACCTGTAAAAGGTGGCTTTTGGCGTCCCCGGCGCGATTCGAACGCGCGGCCTTTCGCTTAGGAGGCGAATGCTCTATCCTGCTGAGCTACGGAGACCCGTCGGAAACATGGATATGATACCACGCGGACGTGTGACTGTCAAGAAACGAATCCGCGCGGAAAAGTTGCGATCCCGGATTGACGGCAGCACAATAATACGGTACAATAAACAACAGTAAATGCGAGTTTACAAAACAAATATTGGAGGTTTTATCACATGATCAAAAAGTGGATCTGCAGCGTTTGCGGTTATGTTCATGAGGGAGCGACTCCGCCGGAGTTCTGCCCGGTGTGCAAGCAGCCCGCATCGAAGTTCAACGAGGTAAAGGAAGAAATGGTATGGGCGGCGGAGCACGTTGTCGGCGTTGCACAGGGCGTCCCGGAGGACATTATCAACGATCTGCGCGGCAATTTCCAGGGCGAATGCTCTGAGGTCGGCATGTACCTTGCCATGGCGCGGGTCGCGCATCGCGAGGGATATCCGGAGATCGGTCTCTATTGGGAAAAGGCGGCATGGGAAGAAGCGGAGCATGCGGCGAAGTTCGCAGAGCTCCTCGGCGAAGTCGTGACCGACAGTACCAAGAAGAACCTCGAAATGCGCGTGGAAGCCGAATACGGCGCAACCGCGGGCAAGACGGACCTTGCAAAGCGCGCAAAGGCGCTCGGTCTTGACGCGATCCACGACACCGTCCACGAGATGGCGCGCGACGAAGCAAGACACGGCAAGGCGCTGAAGGGTCTTCTCGAGAGATACTTCAAATAAGCAAAACGCCCATATTTAGGGCTTTTTGAGAGGAACGGCAAGTGCGCCGTTCCTCTTTTTTGCAACTACACCTTCAATATTCAGTTGACCTTTTGTTGACCTTTTCTGACAACAAAGACCGAAAAAGACGCCAAATTGACCTTTTCAAAATTGACCTTTTTGGTGAGCACATCATAACACAATTCCAATAAATAATCAACGACTTAGAAAGATCATTCCAGCATCTTTTCAACAATATTCCTTCAACAAAATAACAACTTTTGCGGCGTGCGGCTTGCACGCCACTTTTGTTGAAAAAAGAATTAGCTTATTCATTGTTCTTACCAAATAAGTGACTTGTGCTCATTTGCGCCCTGCTATAATAAAGCCATAAGAAATGAGGAAAACAAAAACAACCGAGGAGGAAAAGAAAATGTATCAGATGAAGCACAGAGAAGATTTGGAAGATGTAATGGAGAGCTTCGGTGTAATCGTAAAGGAAGCAACCTTCGAACATCTTTATGAGAGCTACACATCCTGCGGCTTTGATGATGGCTTTGCCGAGGAATACGAGTACCAGAGCAACACGATTATTTACAAACTCTACAACCGCAACTTCTAAAAGCTAACAAGCTCATACTGTTCCAAATAAGTGACAGATAAAACAAACGAATCTGCTATACTAAAATCACAAAAGAGATGAGGGAAACAAAAATCCTAACCCTCACAAGAAAGGAAAAACAAAATGGAAATCTATAGCAACAAAATTGAAATTAGCTTTAGCAACAGTGTCAGCGCAAACAAAGCAAAAGAAATTGCTTGCCAGGTCATCGCTGCAAATCAGGAAGAAACGTGGTCTCTCAACGCAGCGAAAAACACGATCAGACGACTTGTTGTTGATGGCACGACGCTGAAGCATCCTGAACAAAGCGACGCAGATTTGCTTAGCGACGAATTGCTTAGAATCATGCCGTTAATCCTTAAAGCAATCGCTGAGCTGCTTCCCTCAGAGAACTTCAATTTTGATGCTGTGGGTTATGATACTTATACAGAGGGTTGGATTGAAGGTAAGTATGAAAATGGATTATTGGAGATGAAGTCCACATATTATCCCCAGGGTTATGAAGAATATCTGTTCTGCCCTGAATGCGGTGAAATCGTGACCAGGGTGGAAGCGTATGATCCCCAAAAGACCTACTATTGCCCTGAGTGCGGCGAAGAAATCGACCTTTCCGCCGAATATGAAGAAACCAAGCCAATCGTCGAATGCAGCGCTATTCGAATCGCCTAACAGATGCCAATAAAGTGACAGATAGAACAAACCGACCTGCTATAATACAGACATAAGAGATGAGGAAAACAAAAACCTCTCTCCCAAATAAAAAGTAAAATAATGGGTGGCGACCGACGCCAGAAAGGTAAATACCATGAATATTAACTTCAACAACAACACCATCGAACTCAACAGCACCGAAATGAAGAACGCCATGATTTATGGCTCCGACACCTACAAGAACCTGCAAGCCGCACGCCGCGATTATCCCAACTACAAGGTTGTCGAGATCAAGACCAAGAGAAGCAAAAATGACTTCTCTGACCTGAACATGAAGTCCATTCGCTCCTATGTTGAAAAGCATGGCACCGATGACCAGAAAAAGCACTTCGCTTTCATCAGCAAGCGGACCATCGACGAGGATGGCGCATACTGTGAGCCGCAGCCCTTCTTCATCATCAAGCAGTGGTTCCTTGCGACCTTCCCTGAACTCAAAGCTGAGCGCAAGGCGTACCGCGAGAAGGTCCAGGCAATCCTGGATGAAGCCAAAGCCAACATTGCGGCCTAATGAAAGGGGGTAACAACCATGATGAGCAAAATGACCATTGACTACGCTGCCAAGAAAATCATTCTTGCCAGAACCTTTGCAAAGAACGCCTTTAAGGTTGGCACTGCTGAGTTTGCTGAATTGCAAGTAATCAGGGAACAGCATCCTGGGTTCGCGGTTGTCGAACGCGAGTACAACAAAAGCACCTCCCAGGAACACTATGCAGGTATGACCTACGCTTACATGGTAGACTACATCATCCGCCATGAGCAGCCTGAGAAGCGCGACGAAATGCTGAAAAATCTGAGCATTTTGCGCCAGGATGTGGCTGGGCTGTCCAAAGGGCATCGTTATCCGATCATCAAGCAGTGGTTCCTGAGGAGCTACCCCGAAGTGACAACGCTTGGGATGGTGCCTATCGACTCAAAGATCGCAGCGTAAGGGGAAGGGAGCTTTGTTCCTTTCTTTCTCCCTCCCCCAAAGGCTTTCCAACAGTAAAAAGAAAAACCCTTGGGGGAAGGAGGAAGCCCACCCAAATAACATGGAAAGGAGGTTACAACTATGTGTTTGGAATTGAGTGATATTGAAGATGCTGTCCTTAGTAAGTATGATTCGGATCTTCTGATAGACGTTGACTATCTTAACGAGTTAAGTGATTATGAGCATTTTTGTTCGTATGTTAACAAGCTTTTTACTTGCTATATTCAAGAAACGCTTATTTCAGATATTCTTACCCTTGAATCATCGGATGAATTTCCTGAAATGTTGATTGATCAAGTTGGAAATTGCGGTGCGCTTGTTTCGGAAGAAATCTGTCAAATGTACTATGAGCATCGGTCCCAGCTTTATTTTGACCATATCCTGTCAAATCTGAGACAAGAAGCAAAATAACTCACGATCACCCCCCAAAAGGTTTTCCACATAATAAAATAATATGTCAGGAAAACCCTTGGGGGATGGAGGAAAAAGGACCAACAGAAAGGAGGACAGTATGCAGCAGTTGGAATTACGCGAATACACAAGAGCTGAGATTGCAGAGATCCTTTCTGTGGACCTTCACGACAGCAGCCACTTTGCTGAAAAGGTGAGAAACAAACTAACCAAGTGGGGGTATCAATTTGAATACTCCAGGAGAGCAGTCATCATCACAGCAAAGCCACAAACCCCCAAGGATCGCCTTTCGGAAATCGTGTATCGCAGCTTCGGCATGGACATTCAGGTGGACGCAGTACAAATCGGCTGTTTCCTTGCGGCTTTCACTGACATTGAGGGGTTCGAGACAATGCCCTGGGAGGAGCGAGCCCAAGCCTATTATCAGAGATATGGCGTTTGGGTAGAACCACGAACGATGCGCGGCTGGTGCCATCATCTGATCCAGAAGGGGATCATCGCTGTTTGCGGCGAAAGCGCCGCGTGGAGAACCACGATTGTGGATAACAAGAAATATCGTGAGCGACTTTTGCCAGGAGAGCCTAACGAACTGTGGGACTACTACGAGCGACGCAAGGAAATCTTTGCCGAAGAATACAATGCTTCGCTTCCAGGGGTGTTGTATCGAGGCGAGCCACCAGTAGCCGCGAGAGCTGAGGCATGGAGCGAAACCTACAAACGATTGTGGAAAGAATTTGGGTGCTGCTATTACTACTGCAAATGCTTTGCACTCAGCGCTTTTTCTGAGGACTATGGGGCAGACCTGTGTGAGGTGTATGAGCTTGCACAGGAGCTTGCGGACGAGGCTTCTGAGCGCACAGAGGCAAGGCAAAAAATCCAGATACCAAAGATTGAGGATCGCCCACAAGGGTTCGTGTTCTAAAAAAATCTTGTCAAACTTGATTAAACAGTCCATCACATTTCTCAAACATAGGTGAGAGGGGTTCCAAGAGATTGGAGCCCTATTTTTTGTAAAGGAGTTAAAAAATGAGCATCATTCCAGACCTTCCGCAAGAATAGTGGAAGCCTATTGAGGGGTTTGATGGCAAATACCTTGTTTCCAACATGGCACGCATCAAATCTCTGAAACGCTTGAAGCCGCACATCCTTGCGGTTTTCACAAACAACAAAGGGTATGATCGCGTCGCGCTTTCAAAGGATGGCAAATCCCGCCATTTCCTTGTCAGCAGACTGGTTGCACAGGCATTTTGCCCTAACCCTGATCCTGAGAACGCCACGACGGTGGATCATGTGGATCACGACACCAGCAACAACCGCGCCGATAATCTGCGCTGGTTAAGTTTACATGACAATGCAAGAGATCAAAAACATGGAGGTAAGAAAAATGCTGAGCAATAAGACAATTCCAGAGTATAACCAGTTTATGTATCTTGAAGGTTACAAACCGCATGAAATACTGTCCTCTTTACACCAGAAAATGATTTCTGAGCTTGTAGACGATGGAGAGGACGATGGAGAAGAAATAGAAATTCGCAGCATCGTGGAGGTAAAGAAATGAGCCAGAAGAAAACAGAAACCAAGAAGAAAAAGAAGAAAAAGGATGGGTGGCTTGAAGCTGAGATCATGGCGATCATGCAGAAAAGCCTGAAAGCCGCAATGGACGCGGCCCTGAATGATCTTCTCAAAGATTTTCGATAAAAGAGGGACGATACTCATCGTGAGCATCGTCCCTCTTCGTGTTTTTCAGAAAAAGCGCCTGACCGCAGACAGCCGCAAAAACCGTCAGCCGAAATAAAAACCTCACTTTGTGGGAGAGTGGGCCACGCCAAAAGGCAAAAGGCACATTCTACTTTGCGTGTCCTGAAAACCAGCCCCCTGGGTGTCGCACGCCCTTCAACATTTCTTCTGAGGCTTGCGGACAGGTCTATTGTCCGCTTGTTGAATTGCGTGCGGTGTGCGTCAATAACACTCCCCCAAACAATTTGTGTACCGACAGGCATTCAAAGTGTGTACCCTTTTCTCAAACAGGGCGCCGCACGCCATTTATTCTTCTGCTGCTGGATCGTCGGGGATATATTCGATCAGATCCCCAGGCTGACAATCTAACAAGCGGCACAGGGTTTCGATGGTTTTCCATGATACCAGATCGCCATGCCGAATTTGCTGCAAATAGGATTGTCCGATCAGCTTTTCTTCGCGTATCTTTGTGGAGGAATAGCCATGCGCTTTGAGCGCAGCCATCACATCAACCTTGTATTGTAGCGCCATAATAAGCACCTCCTTTTCCACCATACATAGTATAACACAATACCGCACTAAAATCAAGTGTTTTTTCTTCAAAAAACACTAAAATTTAGTGAAAAAAAAGTATTGACAGCACCAGATATTAGTGCTATAATGTAGACATAAGAAAGAGGGAAACAACCTCAAATAAAACATCAAAAGGAGATCAAAACAATGGCAACCAACGAAATGATTAAGAAGATCGAAGAACTCCAGGAGCTTGAAGCGTACATTGAGGAAGTCAAGGCTGAGGCTGAGGCGATCCGCGATGAGATCAAACAGACCATGCTGGATCAGGACACCGAAGAACTGACCGCTGGACAGTACATCGTCCGCTGGACTTCGGTGCTCACCAACCGCTTCGACACCACCGCGTTCAAGAAAGCGCTTCCCGAAGTCTACAAGGCTTACACCAAGCAGAGCGCGTCGCGCCGCTTCTCCATCAGCGCGTAAGAAAAGCCCCTTGCCTAAGCACCGACCAAAGCGACAGGCAAGAGACTTACACCCCGATCCAACAGGAGAGGGCAAGAACGATTATAGCTTGCCCTCTCTCAAAAATCAAGAGAAGGAGAAACAAAACAATGAAGGAACTGACAAGCTATAATCGCGTCGCTGGGTATCTCAACAAAATCTTCGACCTTCTGAACAAAGCGTTCTTTGAAGGTGCACTTGCAAGACCGACGATCACCATTCAGTCAACGCCGCGTGCCTATGGACACTTCTCGCTGCGTGAAGATACATGGGTAAGCAAGATCGGCGGAACGCACGAAATCAACATCGGCGCTGGGACGCTTGCAAGACCTATCGAAGATGTGGTTGCCACGCTGCTTCACGAAATGGTGCACTACTTCAACCATGTTTGCGGCGTACAGGATTGCAGCAGAGGGAACACCTACCACAACCGCAAATTCAAGGAAGCAGCAGAAGCGCATGGGCTGGTTGTAGAACGCAGTGAGCGTTATGGCTGGAGCCGCACTTCTCCCAGCGAAGCCCTTCTCAATTTCGTCATCGACAATAGCTTGACCGAAATCCTTCTGAACAGGAATGAGGAAAGCGGCTTTCAGATGACAGGAACAGGAGCGCATAGCGGTTCGGTTTTCGGAACCACGAAAACAAGCTCAACGCGAAAATACATTTGCCCCTGTTGCGGAATGAGCATCAGAGCCACAAAGGAAGTCCGCATTGCCTGTATGGATTGCGACGAACAGATGATGCTTGCGGTCTGAGGACTCGCGGCAAGGGGTTCGGAATTGTCCACTTTTCCGAACCCCACAATCTAGACTTTTCTACACTTTTGAGCTCCGCCCGCATTTTTACGAACTTAACGCCTTTCTTTTACGAACTATTGGAGGGAAAACCGATGAATTATAAGACGAACGCACTGACCACAGAACAGTACACAGAGATCATAAACACCATGAAGGAGGGCAGCAGCTTCTTCCGCCCTAACGAACGCATTGCCACAGCCCTGGTGCTGGAAGCAAACCTGGGCTTGCGCATCAGCGACATTTTGCGCTTGCGGCTTTCAGACATTGTAAGCGACGGTGGACGCTATCGGCTTGCGATCATAGAACAGAAAACAGGGAAGGAGCGCGTTTTCACTGTTCCCTTTGTCATCCAGCAGTATTTGGAAAACTATTGCTTGCGGCAGGGGATCGAACGCGCCGCACGCATCTTTCCTTTTACGGAAAGGGCGGTACAGAAACAGCTTGCACTTGTGTGCGATTATCTGGGCTTCCAGGGAATTAGCACCCATAGCTTTCGGAAATACTTTGCCACTGAAATCTACCGCAACAATGGCTTCGACATTGCCCTTGTCCAGCGTCTTTTGCAGCATAGCAGCGCAAGCGTGACACAGCGATACATCGGTATTGAGTCGCAGCGCATCGAACAAGCGATTGAGGGGCACGCGCGGCTTCTGTAAACAAAAAAAGGGGCGATTGCCCCTTTTAATCGTTCAGTGACAGGAAGCCCTGTTCAAATGCTCCTGGGAACTGGAACTTCTTTACATTGCCATTGAATGCAACGGCGATGATCGTTCCGTCGATCCCCTTGACTTCGCCCAATCCGAAAGCCTTGTGCTTCACAATTGTTCCAGCGCGGACTTTGGAAGTATCGACCACGATCTTCGGCTTTTGCACCACAGGGATTGGTGTCGGTGTCGGTGGAACATAAGCAGGGCGGTAGGTGGGTGTGGGCGTGGCTGTGGTGGGAATCTTGTATTCGATCACATCCGCACGCTTTTTCGCCTTTGGTTTCTCCACAGGCTTCGGCGCTTCTTCCTCAAATTCTTCGTCATCGTCAACCGCGACATTCGTGAAGATCGGTCTGTCAGGAATATCGTCATCCTTTGGCGCATCCGCGACCATTGACGAAGCAAGCTGACCAGCCATCGCGTCGTAATCCGCGCGAGAAATGACGGTGCTATAAAGACCAACATTTTCGCCTGTGTGCTTGTCGATGCCTGTGTAGGTCAAGCTTGCATCTTCGTACCGCTTGAACTTGTAAACCGCATCGTTCATCAGCGCTTCGTTAAAAACATTCAGCGAAACAAGAAGCTCAAAGTCCTTTACATCTAAACCTGTGACCTTTTTGAAAAGCTCTGGTTCAAGCTGTGTAATGACGTCTTGCAAACTGTATTCTCTGTAATCGGTGAGGTACATGAACACAGGAACGCGCGTTGCAAACTTGATAAGCTTTTCCTGGATCATCTTGCGCTTGCTCTTGTATTCTTTTTCCGCTTCGGTCAATTCTTTTTTCTCTTTGGGCGTCAAATTCTCATTGTCACGCTTTGCCTTTTTGACCGATTCGGATTTGTTGATGATCGTTTGAATATCGGCGTTCAGGCTTCGGAAGCCCTCAATGCGCATCAGCGCATCCATCGCTTCTTTACTTGCCAACAGCCGCGCCAATGTATCGTTATCGACATTCACCAGCAACGCGCTTTCCCAGCGCTTCGCCAACAGCGTCGCGGAAGTACCAGCCATGGCAATATCCAGGATTTCAGCGGCATTCACCTGACGCATGGCGCTTCCATCGTAGGCAAGCACAGGAAGGAAGTTGATGAACTCACCAACCTTCTTTTCGGGGTTGCTTTCCGCGATGTTCAAGCGGCAGGAGTAGTCCGAAATCTGACGCAAGGCGCGGTTCAGCGCAAAGTCAAACACATAGCACTCACGCTTGACGATCTCTGTTTTCCCATCGTCCCTTGTGACCTCCCAGGGGCTTTGCACGCGAAACGCTGCCTGGAAATAGGTTTCGGGGCTGGACAGGTTGCGCAGCATGAAAATACCAGTCCAGGGTTTGATGGTGACGCCTGTGGTGAGCTTGCCGCAAGAAAGAGTGATCGTTTTTGTTTCCAGGGGATCCCCCATGGAAGCACGCACAGGAGCCAGCGCAGCCACGCCGATCCCTGCTTTCGTTCCAGCGCAAACATTCACCTTGTAACTGTGAAAGAAAGCGTTTTGCCGCTGCTTCAACAGGTTCGCCATCGCGTAACAGGAAGCTACATTCGGCAGGAACCAAAGCGTGTGGGAAAGCACATTCAAAAGCCGCGCGTCCGAATAGGGCATAGGGGGTTTCTCCGCCCCAAGCTTCAATTCGTCCACAGAGGTTTCCAGGTAGGAGCCGCGGATCAGGTCAAGCCATTTCTGCACATAATCTTCGTACTTGAAATGCGCATCTTCATCCTGCCCTTCGGCTGAGAAAAACACATTCAGGTCAAACTCATCAAACTCCCCTTGCTTTGCGATCCGCTGGATGCTCTCTGGAATTTGGTAGGTCATCATCACCATGCGCGGCAGGGACGCATAGGGGTTTTCGGCTTCATCGCCCTCCCAGGTTTCCTTTGCGCGTTGTTCGTCCGAATAGGTCCAGTTGTAAATCTGTTCTTCGATGAACTCACCAGAATTCAACGCGCGGAAAGGCGTGCCCGACAGGTACAGATAGTAGGTTGTTGTGATCGGCAGCCAGGTTTCATCGTAAGCGTTGCCCGCGTCGTATTTTGAAAGATCGTCTTCAAAAACATCTTCGTCCTGTTCAAACAGCTTCTTCGCGTTGTCCTTCCATGCGCCGAAGTGGTATTCGTCGAAGATCACCAAATCCCAATTCGTGGTGTGCACCCATTCATTGTTGGCTTTGATCCCGCCTGTCTCCCTGTTCACGCCCAGGAAATCTTGGAAGGAACCGAAGCAGACGATGGGGCGGTTTTTATCTGCCCGCTGGTATTGTTCGTCGTTTGTGAGCCCTCCTGGAACTGTGGGGCGCGTAATGAACTGCCACCCCTCAAAGTCCATGTGCGTCATCAAATCTTCACGCCATGCGCTTTGCACCGCTGGCTTGAAGGTGAGAATCAGCACGCGCTTCATGTTCATCCTTTTGGCAAGCTGATAGGCTGCAAATGTTTTGCCAAAGCGCATCTTTGCGTTCCACAGGAATTTCGGTGTGCGTCCGCTGTGTTCTTCATAAGCTGATTTGAAATAGCGGATCGTTTGCTCTACCGCTATTTCCTGTTCGGGGCGCATTTTGAAGGTGAGCGTCCTGTTTTCCAGGTTTGCCGATCCTGTCTGCACCGCGACAACCGCTGCTTTCACATCATCCAGCGAACACTTGAACCACTCATTCCGATCTTCGCCGTAATTCAGTTGCAGCTTGCCGCGCCGCTTCAAAACCGCGTGAACATCGTGGTCCGAGAAACAGGTGCCATCGTTCTTCATGGCAGACCAGGAGCCAAGAATTCGATAGGGGACCCTTGTTTGCGCGACCTGTTCCCGCACGCGCGTTTCTACATCGCGTTCGGTGTAGCCCACTTTGATGTAGCCTTTGTGAGAGGCAACACCATCAAATTCATAGGCATAGATGGTTGGATGGGCGTCTGGACGCTGAGGAAAGAAAGCCATTTCTGCCATTATTCATCGCTCCCTGTATCACTTATTCTTGATTCAATATATTCAAATTCCTTTTCAGTGATGCCCCACTTTTCGCACAATAATTTATCTGTGTAAATTCCTTTGTATTTTCCTAATTCTGGAACAAAACAGAAGCTTTTTGTCGAAATGTGTTGAGATACCACAGTTTGTAGAAGCAAAAACCTTACAATTTTAGTGAACAAGTAAGATTTATACGAAACAGCTTCTTCTTCAGAATCAAAAGCTCCCGCCACTAACCAAGATTCTGTACAGCATTCACCTGGTTTAGAAATGCGAGTGTTTCCATCATAGAAAAAGCGAACAGGTTTAGTAAAATCAGTTTGTCCAGCAATCGGCGCAGCGGGAATTAGCAACTTCCATTTATTGAGATACCCTTTTGAATTATCAACATCGCCGCTGTTTGCATATCTCAAACCGATCCTTTGAATGAAATGGCAAGGGACCCCTTCGCTTTGGGGAGTGTAGTTGGAGGGTATTCCGAAAGGCTTTCTTGATGAAACTCTATTATCAAGAAAACGCTTGTTGCTTTGCTGCACTTTGTGTACTATCTCTAATGCCAAGTTTTGACGAATGAAGACATCAAACTCATCCATATATCTTTCAGCGACAGATGGATTGTCTTTATTATAGTTAGTGACTTCACACTGTCCCTGATGATCTCTGTCCCACAAGAAATAGCAAGCACCACCAGCAAGATCGACACCAGGGAATACATCTCTAAAGTTTTCGTAATCAACCAGTTTTCTAATATGCCTGTCAGAGATCATGCTCTTGCGGAATTCATCCAAACCCTTACCACCTGTAAACCATCGAGAAGGAATAATCATAGTCATGTATCGAGGATTCATTTTTTTAGCCATATCAACAAAAAGCTGATAAATAGGTCTTGCGCTTTTGCCATTTCCACCATCGTTTAATTGATAAGGTGGGTTAGATATGATGACATCGAATTTCATATTAAAGATCTCCAAAGGTTTGGTAGTGTGAATGAACTCGTACGCATGGGTTTCTAAATCATCGCCGCGCTTTTCTTCGCCAAATTCGCTTTCGACTGCACCGCAAAAAACACATTTTCCATCTTTCCATCTGTGCTGGATTGTTTTGAATCGTATGTTCCCATCAATCGAATTAAAGCGTGTTACACTATAATTACCATTGGCGGTTTTTGAGCAATACAAGCTTCGGCGTGAAAGATGAGAGGTGAGCTCTGTGATCGCAATGCCAAAAAGCTGCTTTTTGAAAATGTGATCGGTGCGTTCCTGTAAATCGGGGTACAGCGGTTCCAGCCCTCTCAAAAGCCGCTTTGCAATTTCACGTAGGAACACACCGCTTTTGCATCCTGGGTCTAAGAAAGTGGTGTTCGGATCGCTGAAAAGCTCTTGCGGCAGCAAATCAAGCATCGCGTTTGCAACCTCTGGGGGTGTAAAAACCTCATCACTGGAAAGGTTCGCAATGCACGAAAGTACATCAGGGTTGTAAATCGTGTTGTAAAGATTAGTTGCCATACTCTTGAATTCTCCTGTAATCCGCAATGTAGGAAGTCAAAAATTCACCTTCGTCGCTGGGCTTTTCTTCCAGCGCAGCCAGCAAACTCAAAGGTTCCTCTGGCTGCTTTGCGTCGCGTGCTTTGGGCTGATAGTCACCAGCCAGCAGCTTGTCAAAGCGGAAATCTTTGCGCTGCATCCTGGTTCCCATCACAAACGCCCATTCGGAAAAGATGATCGGTTCATCGGTATCATTGCCATTCTCATCCACCGCTTTCAGACTGAGGGCGTTTCCGCAAACAATATTGCGGCTGAGGATGAAGCGCACCGCCGCGCGGCAATCTTCATTCACCTCATTCTTGCAGATGGCTTCATACTCTTTGTTCCAAATCTCATACATCCGTTCCCGACAGGCAATCACATTGTCCATCAGAATATCAACGCCATAGATGCTGGTGATCGCAATGACCGATTGCTTTTCAAATTCGAGGGGAAGGGGCTTTTTCTTCTTTGGAGGGATGGCGCGACGCTTTGCGGCTTCCAGCTTGCGCCGCAGGATTTCTGCCAGGAAATTCCCATCACCGCACGCTGGTTCTAAAATGCGACTGTCCACGCGCTCAGTTTCCTGTTTTACCAGATCGAGCATCGCATTTACTTCGCGCTCAGCAGTGAACACTTCGCCATGATCGGTTACGCGCTGCCTGGACTTGACTTGCTTTTCCATGCGATCCCCCTTTGTTGATTCGTAAATATTAGTATAACCGATTTTCGCGTATTTGAAAAGACGCCGCACGCAAAATACAGTGATTTCTGTATTTTTATGTGTGTTTCTGTTGGAAAACAGCCCTTTGTATGGTACAATGCTTTTATAAATCCCAGGAGGGCTTGCGTATGTGTCCGATCTACAACGCATTCGATTTCAACCGCGACGGTAAGCTGGATGCGATGGAAACAGCCATCGCCTACACTTCCTTGTTTGGCGATCCCCAGGAGGACGAAGATGAGGAAGAAGAATTTCTGGATGACCTGGACGCAATAGAAGAAGATTGGTGAGGGCGTGCGGCAATGGCAAAGAAAGGTGAAACATCGGTAGGAAGCGGCAAGGCAGAAAACCAAAAGCTAAAGCCGTATCTGATCCTGCAAATTCTCCAACAGAAGACAGATGAAGATCATTTGATGGACGCTGGAACGATTGCAGGGGAACTGGAATCACTGGGCGTAACCGCTGAGCGACGCAGCATTTATCGTGACATTGATGCCATCAACCAGGCGCTTTGGCTGTTGGAACGCTTGCATGAAGGTGAGAGTGTCACGATCCAGGACGCAGCAGATGCGATTGCGGACGATGAGGACGATGAAGAAAAGGTCATTCTCTATGCAAATCGCGGCAAGGAAAAGGGCTTTTATGTGCGGCAGCGCCGCTATTCCTTTGAAGAAATCAGGCTGCTTGCGGAGAGCGTCTACACAGCGAAATTTCTGACCGCAAGAGAAAGTGACAACCTTGCCGATGTGCTTTGCGATTTCGTGAGCGAACACCAGGCAAAAACGATCCGCCACGATGCACTTCTGACCGACAGAGTAAAGACGAACAACAAAAATGTGCTGTCAAACATCACAATGATTGACGATGCCATGGCAACCAAGCTGGATGGGGAGAAGCATGAGCCTGAGAAGATCAGCTTTCAGTATTTGAAATACTCTGTTTCGGGCTTGAAACAGGTGGAGCGACGCCAAGGGGATCGCTATGTAGTCAGCCCCTATAAACTTCTCATCAATGACGGAAATTACTACCTTCTGGCTTTCGATGATGCTTCTGGGAAAATGCGAACCTTCCGCGTTGACCGCATGAAGGGCATTCGTCGCACAGGGGAGCCGCGCCAGGGGAAGGAAGCCTTTGCCGCAATCAATTTGAAAGATTATACCAAGCGCACCTTTTCCATGTTCGGAGGGCGGCAGACGCGGGTGTCTATTCGCTTCATCAATCCGCTGCTTGACGCGGTGGTGGAGCGCTTCGGTACCGAAGGCGGCGTTGCCTACACAAAAACAGATGATTCGCATTTTACGGTTTCGGCACCTGTGGAGATCAGCGATCAATTCTTCGGTTGGCTTCTGGGCTTCGGCAGACGTGCAAAGCTGGTTGGCGACGAAGAAACAGTGAAGGAATTTGCGGCATACCTGGATAAAGTCAGGGAAATGTATTGATTAAGGGCTTGAGGGAGTATAGACCTATGAAGCAAAGAATCAAATCAATTTGTAATAGAGTGTATAATTGGATTAAATCACATAAAGCAATAACGTGGACAGTATCTATTGTATTAAGTACAATAATTGGCTGGCTGTTTAGTCTCGTACTTCCTACAAAGCCAGTTGTAGCAAGCAACATTCCCCAAAAAGAACTTACCTGTACTTTCAATTACTCTCTCAAATTAATTACAAAAAGAACAACAGATAAAAGACTACAAGTTTTATACGATGGAAAACCTGTAGATGATCCTTGGGTTACAAATATAACTATTCTAAATAGCGGAGATTTGGCTGTTGAGAATGCAGACTTTAAGGATCAATTCGTTATTAGCTTTAAGAATAGCGAAATGATATTAAATGCGAATATAAGTAAATTTTCTAATACTTCGCTTCTTGAAGAAGTACTATCGAATAGTAGCATTAAAGGAGAAAATCTTGTAATAACGGACTTCTTTCTGAATCCTGGTGAGTCATTTTCAATTTCTGTTATTACGAATCAAAAGCCAAGCAAAATAAGTTATCATTCAAGAATATCAGGCATTAGCGAGCTAACACTAAAGAATGCTAAAGAGGAAAGAAAAAGCACGTTTTCATGGATCGTGTGGATAGTCTCTATTCTTGTTTGTATTACTGTAATTGCAGTAGTTATTATGCTTGTAGTTGAACGAAGAAGAACGAAGCAGATGGACAAAATGATAGCCACATTAAGACTAGAAACAAAGGATGACGACACAACAGATGACCCATGAATAAACGATAAACGGCTACTCCCCCGAAAGGTTTTCCGCATAAGAAAAAGTATGGTGGGAAAACCTTTCGGGGGTTTTATATTAGAGCTTGTTCAAATTGTCTTTGAGTACATCCACGCCTGTTTTCGTGACTGCAAGATAGTATAATTGTGTCACATGAATGTTTCCATGCCCCATTTGCTTCAACAGTAAATGCTCAGGGGTGTTCAATTCCGCCATGCGCGTTCCAAAGGTGTGCCGCAGATAGTGATACTTGAAGTTGATCCCCAGCTTGCTTTTGATCTCTCTGGTGGGGTACTTGAAGCTATTGACTGTCTGGATTGTGCCGTTCGGTAAGCAATTCACCAATTCTGTGGAAGAAATCTTGCTTCCGTCGAGATCATCAATGAACCGCTGTTTCTGTTCGCGGACAGCTTTGTACTGGATCGCGTCAGACGCCCGACGCGCAGCCAATTCTTGAAAGTACACTTTCAGCTTGTCGCTCAGGTAAATGGTGCGGTTGCCGTTGCGCGTTTTCACAGGCACCAGCTTGATTAGTCCATCCTGGTACTGCTGTTGGCGATCAATCAGGATTGTCCCAGCCTCTAAGTCCACATGATCCCATTTCAAGCCGAATGCTTCATTGATGCGAAGTCCGCAATACATTCCCAACAGGTAGGCAGTTTCCGCATTCGTGCCTTTGAAATACGCATCAAGCCGCGCCATTTCCTCCCTTGTAAAAGCAACAATATCTGTGTCATCATCAGTTTTCAGCTTTGGCATGTGTATCTTCGTGTCTTTGTTCAGGCACATTTTGTTGTAGCTGTCCACATCCATGTAATCCCTGGAATACGCCTGACCGAAGATCAGATAGAACATTTTGAGGAAGCTTTCGGTGTAACGGAAGGAAAAACCGACATTGAAGTAAAGCTCAGCCAGATAGTCATTGATCTCCGCCACGCTGATTTCATCAACGTAACGCTTGCCAAAGCGCTCTTGCAGATGGTTCTTCCAGAGGCTTTCCTGTTTCTGGATGGTGCGGTATGCGCGATCCGCCCGACCTTTTTCACGATACTCATTGTAGACTTCTTCAACGGTCCTTCTGGAAATCTTGTGCTTGCGCTCTTGTTCCAGATGTGCGGCAATGATCGCAGCTTCACGCGCTTTGACCGCTTGCTTCTTTGTCCGTAGCTTGTTTCCGTATTCGTCTGTTGTCTTTCGGCTTGTGATTTGTTTTCCGTCTACCTTGATGATGAAGCGGTAAGCCCATAAGCCGTTTTCAAGTTGGTAGACGCCAGCTTCGTTTGTTTTACCCATAAAAAACCTCCTTTGTTGTCCAAAAACTGTCTTTTTTGAACAGGCAAAAGAGTGTTCTTTGGTCAATAGTTGTCTAAAAGTTGTTAAAAAGTTAATGTGAAATTGTTAGATTGTAGTTGCAAGTAATTACGAAATAGTGTACAATTTGCTTGTAATCTCTTAGGAAGGAAGTACCTTGTCCATGAAGTACCCCCAAATCGTGAGCGAAGCGAAACGATTTACCGTCCACGAGATGGCGCGCGATGAAGCAAGACACGGCAAGGCGCTGAAAGGGCTTTTGGAGAGATATTTCAAATAAAAACGAGTAGGAGCCGGATTTCCGTGCCGGATTTCCGGCGTCCTTTTTGAGGTGCAGCATGATCAGACGAATCGCAGTGGTGCTGCTTGCTTTCGCTCTTTGCCTGGGATGCGCCCAAAGCGGAAAGCAGCCGCAAACCGATGCCGGGAGCACTTCCGGAACCGACAAGGAGAATCGTATGGAAACCACAGCCGAAAAACTGCGTGAGCTTGGATTTGACGTGAAGGAGGATCCTTCGCTGAAAGGAGCCTTCGGGGGAAACAGCGGAATCGAAGCATATATGCTTTTGGCAGAGCTCGGAATGGGCGATTATGATTTTGAGTCCGGCGAGTGGACGCCGACCTCGGATCAGGTATACGCTTTTGACGCCGAAGTTTTTGACATTGAGCATATGTATACGCTCTTTCTGAAAGGGATACAATCCATTGTTCCCGATATCGAAATCACGGATGTGAAGGAAGATTTATCCGGGATGACGGAGGAGATGACGACCTCGGAAGAATCTGGGGAGATGACCGACGGTACACGCGGCATATCCTTCCTTTGCAACGGTCATCCCTATGCAATCGAACTGACCAGCTGCGGTGATTGGATCAACCCTGAGATCATTGATTTTATGGAGGATGTACTGGAAAAGGAAAACTGCCCCAAACGGCTGCATCTGCTTCCTGCCATGGATCAAATCGCAATTTTGGTTTATTGTACGGAAGAGCAATCGGCTGCGCTCGACGCGTTGATCTTCGGATAACCGGCAAGGCGCTGAAAGGTCTCTTGGAGAGATACTTCAAATAAGCAAAACGCCCATAGTTAGGGACTTTTTGAGAGGGACAGCGGATGCGCTGTCTCTCTTTTTTCGGAATAAAACGGTATAACGGCGTCAATGCGGCGGAATAAAAGCAGTTATTTTCGATACATAAGCATTGAATCATCCGGAAATCCATGCTACACTGTAGGCAGAGGATGGAAGAACATCCGATGAAAGGAGCGGGAAAAATGAGTTTGTTCAAAAAAGAACCGCCGAAGGCCTGTCCCAAGTGCGGAAAAGCGGATGGCTGGCATCTGATGCCGATTGAAGCGCCTCAGGACTATGTGAACACGGCGTCTGCTGTAAATCCCTTTTCATCAGCGCCTATTCGCAATACATTTGGTCAGAACCTGACGGGCACTATGGGCAAAAAGAGCAAAAAGATCCGTTATCATTGCGATAACTGCGGCTTCGAAAAGGCATATTGACAGTATGCGGCGCGGCAAGGCGCTGAAAGGATTGCCGGAGAGATACTTCAAATAAGCAAAACGCCCATATTTAGGGACTTTTTTGAGGGAGCAGGGAAACCTGTTTCCTCTTTTTTGATGCGCAACTCTCAATATTCTATTGACCTTTCACTATCATCAAAGACCGAAAAAGATGACAAATTGACTTTTTCAGAATTGACCTTTTTTGTAAACAAGATCATAACACATTTTCTACAAATAGCAGAACTGCAAAACCATTCTGAATCCGCCATTGATTGGATTGGTGGGCTATTTGATTACCCAGATAGCGAAGTGTGCGGGCTTCCGTGGGCAGAATACTATGATAAATACCACGAGACCATTTCCGACCGGACCGCAATCACCAACCTCGTGAAAGAATTGATGCAAGACCCCTATAGGCGTGGCTACTAAGGAACAGTCGAACGGCTGCTCCTTTTTTCATGCATTTTACTTGCCTGAAGGGGCGGGGAAGCGTATAATAGGGGCAGAAGGTTTAGGGGGGAGGCATTTTGATGGATCTTTTGAAACTGCAGAACGGCAGCGATATCCGCGGCGTGGCGATGCGGGGCGTGCCGGGGGAGGACGTGAATCTGAACGCGGAGGCGGTCGAGGCGATCGCGGGCGGCTTTGTGCGGTGGCTGAGCGCACGGCTTCCGGAAGCGACGGAGCTGCGCGTTTCCGTGGGACGTGATTCGCGGCTGTCCGGACCGGCGATCTCGAAAACGCTCTGCGCAGCGCTCCAAAAGGCGGGGGTCGAGGTCACGGACCTCGGGCTTGCCACAACGCCGGCAATGTTCATGTCGACGGTGCTGCCGCGTCGTCCGTTCGACGCCGCGATCATGATCACGGCTAGCCATCTTCCGTGGAACCGAAACGGCATGAAGTTCTTTACCGCAAACGGCGGCGCGGAGAGTGCGGATATCCGCGCGATCCTGACGCTTGCGGGTGAACCGTTCCCCTCTGCAGATGTGTGGGGCGGCAAAAAACGGAGTCGCTTTATGGAGACCTATGCCGCGTTTTTGCGCAGGAAGATCACCGACGCCGCGGGACGGGAGCGTCCTTTGGCGGGGTTTCGGATCGTGGTGGACGCGGGCAACGGCGCGGGCGGATTCTTTACAAAAAAGGTGCTGGAGCCCTTGGGCGCGGACACGGCCGGCAGTCGATATCTTGCTCCGGACGGGCATTTTCCGAACCATGTGCCGAATCCGGAAGCGCCGGAAGCCATGGCGAGCATCCGTGACGCGGTATTGGAGAGCAAAGCGGATTTCGGCATTATCTTCGACACCGATGTGGACCGGGCGGGGGCGGTGCTGCGCTCCGGAGAGGAGCTGAACCGCAACCGGCTGATTGCAATGATCTCTGCCGTGCTTTTAAGGGAGCATCCGGGCACGACGATCGTCACCGATTCCATCACGTCCACGGGGCTTGCGGCGTTCATCCGCGAGCGGGGCGGCGTACACTATCGCTACCGCCGCGGGTATCGGAACGTCATCAATGAGGCGATCCGCCTGAACGCGGAGGGCACGGACTGTCAGCTTGCCATGGAGACCTCCGGGCACGCGGCGCTGAAGGAAAACCGGTTCCTGGACGACGGGGCGTATCTCATCGTCAAGCTTCTGATGGAGCTTGCCTGCGGGCGCGATCTCGAATCGCTGATTGCAGGGCTCGGGGAGCCCGCGGAGAGCCGGGAGTTCCGCCTGAAGATCACGGAGCCCGATTTTAAGTCATGCGGACAAAGCGTTCTGGATGCGATTTTACGCTTTGCGCGGGCGCAGGATGGATGGACCGAAGCGCCGGACAACCGTGAGGGCGTACGTTTTGCTTTGGACGACGCGCACGGGAACGGATGGTTTTTACTGCGGCTGAGCCTGCACGATCCCGTCCTGCCGCTGAATATTGAAAGCGACAGCCCGGGCGGCGTACGTAAGATTGCCGCGGCGCTCTGTGACTTTTTGAAGACGCAGGAGGGCGTCGACGCGAGTCCTTTGCTGCGTTATCTCGAAGCGTAAAAGAGCATTGATTGATCAATATCGGGAAAGGAGAAAGAAGTACCCGCGCTGACGCGGTACTTCAATGGAAACGAACGATGAAGAAAAACGCATTTCGGTGGATCGTGCTTGCGGTTCTCGCACTGCTGATGCTCGGCTGTGCAAAGAAGATCGTGCACTGCGACGGCTGCGGCAAGGAGATCAAGGTCCCCGCAGACTCCGCCACAAACGAGGATTGGATCATCCTGTGCGACGAATGTCAGGAAAAACTGCATTCGAACGAATGACGGCTGAAATTCATACAAAGAGAAACTTTTTATCGGGAACGGCAGCGACGCCGTTCCTTTTTATCGCGGACGTCTCCTATGGGCCCGGGCGGAAAGACCTGAAAAAAGATCCCACAGACGGCTTTATTTGCGAATCCTGTTGTGATATACTGTATGCGCTGAAACAGCAGGAAAGGAGACTAAAAATGGAGTGGCTTTGGAAAATCCTCGTTGAACTCGTGATCGGCGGACTCTGCGGCTTCGCTGCAAGCAAGATCATGAAGGTTAGCGGCAAAAAATGGTGGTTCTATGTTATCGTCGGTTTGATCGGCGGTCTGGTAGGCGGCTTGCTCGGCAGCCTGATTCCGGTTGGCGGCGGCTGGCTCTTCGGCATCATTCTGTCGATCGTAGGTTCGTGCCTGGTCGTCTGGCTGTACAAGAAATTCATTGCAAAATAACGCGATCGGAACCGTATCGCAAAAGGAAAGGGAAGGAGCATGCTCCTTCCCTTTGTCGCACATTGTACAGTTTTCGGATCATTGTCAATGCCGGTTTCTGCGGCGCAGGATCAGCAGGATGCAGATGAAAACGACTGCAAGACCGAGCAGCGCGAACAGAGCGGGAACGATCCAGTGTTCCGCCGTCGGTTCCGTACCAGTGGCCTTTTGCGGGTCGGTCGTCGGCTGCGGCTCGGAAGACACGGGAGACACGTCGTCCGTCGGTGCGGGGGTGGGTTCCGACATGGGGGTCTCCGACGGCTCGGGCGTCGGTGCTTCCGTCGGTTCGATCGTGGGCTCCTCGGTCGGTTCGGGCGTGGGCTCCGGCGTGGGTTCCGGCGTTGCGGGCGGCGGCGTATATGAGGCAAACAGCGTCGGATCGATGTTATCGAACACGTCGTCGCCGGCTTCGACGGTACCGTAGATCATTCCGAATTGATTCATCGGATTCCGATCCGTTTCCGACTGGACGAAGTGTCGACCGCCCTGTTGCGAAGTATGCTTTTTGTATGCGGCCTGCGCAACCTCAAGCGCGTTGCGCCCGCTGAGTGACTGCAGCGGCGTACGGATATCCATCACGAGCGGGTTCTCCTCATACTGATGCAGATAGCACTTTTTGACCTCCCATGTGCCGAATTGCGCGAGGGAGACCGGATCGTACGCCGGATCGGCGCAGAGGTGAACGGCGTTTGTGACCGACGCTGCGACGATCTTGTGCTGCCAGTGACCGTATTCGCCGTCCAACCCGTGCGAAAAGACGACGAGCGGTCGGTATTCCCGAAGCAGGCGGACGATTGCAAGCGTCACGGTCTCCTCCAGGAATCGGTTGATATAGTATTCCTTTGTCACTTCGCGGATGTCCTGGAATCCGAGAAACAGCGGGCGATACTTCGCGCCCATCTCGATCAGGGCAAGCGACGCCTCATTGACACGCTTTCTTGAAGGATTTGCAACGTATGCGACCGTTCCGACGTACCCGCGTTCCGTGCCGTAGATCGGGACGACGCCGCCCATAAAGAGCACATCGTCATCCGGGTGTGTGGCGATGACCAGATAATCCAGTCCCTGCGGCACATCCTGCCAGTCATAGAAAGGCAAAGGCAGCGCGCCTTCGGAGAACAGCGCAAGCCGTGCAAGGTCCATGCCGGACGTGTTTGCCATGATCGTTACGCCGGTCGTTTCGGAAGAGAGGGGGATGATCGCGTCCCAGACGACCTCGGCATACTCGTCGGATACGATCTCACCTTTCGCGTTCGTCTGCCGGATCTGTACATGGTCCGGCAAAACGCCCCATTGAATGCAGAGGGCAGCGGGCTGTGTCGGCGCGTTCGGCCAGGAAAGGCGGATGGTTTCAAACGGCGCGTATTGGATCGTTTCAGTGAGATTATCGTCAATCAGCTCGGTGCGCGCCTTGACGTGCCCGCTTTGTTCGATCTGAATATGACGACTGAGATCTGCAGCGTTCTTTTGATCGTTCTCCGCTGATGCAAATGTCGGACACAACAGTGCCAGGATGATCGTCAGACCGATGATCGAAAGAATGAGCTTGTTTTTTTTCATATTCATTACCTCGTGGACGCGATAGATACATGCGATTAAGAACGGAATCGGGATCCGTTACGGTTCCGGCACATAGTCGACCGAACCGGAAAGCACATCTGCGTCGCCAACCGGTTCCACCAGATACAGGATGTCTACCTGATTGCGGTGACCGGATGAAGCACTTTCGTTTCTGCCGTTCCAGTACAGGACCGACGTGTCGCCGCCGTCAAAATTGAATGCCTGTGTACATCCGAGATCTGCCATGAGCTTCGCGAGATCGGGCAGATTCAATCCGGCGGAATCGGAGGTGCGTCCCTCGACGACAACGAAACAGTAATGCCCCGGTTCGTAATATCCGAAAACGGTACGCGGATTGGCAGGATAGTTCCGCTCCTTGCTGAATTCGGTACGCGCAGATCCGTCCTTTTCGATCAGATACGGTCCGAACTGCCAAGCCTGCCAGACATTTTCAAAGTCGATCGTGCCGGGATCAAGCTCCTTTGCCTTGAATACCTCTACCGTTCCGTCTCGATACAGAATACAGGATTCACGCCATCCTTTTTCCACCGTCTTCCGGTACGCGATCCCGTTGCGAACGATCAGGGTCCTGTTGCTGCTGTCTCCGTAGTAATAGTCTCCGTTGATCGCGACAAGCGCGTTGACCCGCGAAGCGAGCTTTTCCATAGGTAAATGGCCCGTGTTCGGGAATCCGTCCGCCGCCTCCGTACGGAGGGAGGAAAGGTCCTGCAAATAAATATCGGCGACGTGGTATACCAGCTTGCTGCTGTTGTACGGATTGTCGGTATGCCGGGTCACCGTGATGGACAGCTTGTCGCTGCGATACTCCGATTCGGTACGGATCGGCTCATCCTCGTAGGAAAACACGGGATACTTTCCGCCGATCAGACCTTCCGGCGTCGGGGTCGGCGATGGAGTCGGCGTCGGGGTCGGCGTAGGAGAGGGAGTCGGCGGCAGCGTCGGAAGCGGCGTCATGGTGACCGCCGCCACCTGCACTTCTTCAACGATTGCGGGAGCGTCGGTCGATACAGGCGCTTCGGGCGTTTCCGAAACCGGTTCGGTATTCTGTGAACTGCCGTTGCATGCAGTGATAAACAGCGCCGCTGCAAGAGAAATAACAAGCAAAATGCGTTTCATGCGGAGATCTCCTTAGGTCGCGTGAACCGTTTTCGGCGCGAACGCACGGACGAGAGCGTCGATCCGACGCTTTGCGAACACGCCATACTGATTCAGTATAGCATAAACGCCGACGCAAAACAACATAAAAGCACAAGAATCGACGGGAAAAACTGCGGCGCGGGCGCGGCAGGCGCGTAAAGTGAGCAGCGCTCAGCGGCGCTTACGCAGGACCAGCAGCATAAAGAGCAAGGCGGTCGTCGCCGCGCCGATGAAAAAAGCCAAAAGTGCGGTGAGCCACGAAAAGGAAGCCGTCTGCGCGTCCGGCTGCCGTGCGGGGACCGCGGTCGGCGCGGCTGTCGGCTCTGAAGCGGGCTCCGCAGTCGGTTCGGGCGTCGGTTCTGAGGTGGGCTCTGCCGTCGGTTCGAGCGTCGGTTCTGAGGTGGGCTCTGCCGTCGGTTCGAGCGTCGGCTCGGGCGTTGCGGGCGGCGTATACGAGGACAGCAGCGTATGGTCGATGTTGTCGAACACGTCGTTTCCGGCATCAACGGTGCCGTAAGCCATACCAAATTTGTTCATTGCGTACCGCTCGTTTTCGTTCTCGACGATATGGCGCCCGTTTTGCTGCGAGCCGTGCATTTTGAACGCATATTCCGCCACTTCAAAGGCCGTGCGGTTGCCCATCGACGCAAGCGGTGTCCGGATGTCCATCACAAGCGGATTCTCGGGGTACAGATGCAGGTAACACTTTTTGACTTCCCACGCGCCGAATTCTTCATAAGAAAACGTGTCGAACGAAGGATCGGCAGAAAGTCGGCAGGCGTTCAGGATCGCGGCAGAGACGGTCTTGTGCTGCCAGTGCCCGTATTCTCCGTTGACGTCATGTGAAAAGACGACGAGAGGACGGTATTCTCTGAGCATGCGGACAAACGCGAGCGTAACAGCTTCCGGCAGAAAACGGTTTGTATGGGTATCCTTATAATCCTCCCGGACATCGGCAAGTCCCAAAAAGATCGGACGGTAGCGCGCGCCCATCTCCCATGCGCACCTGTTCGCTTCGTTGACGCGATACCGTGAAGGGGTCGTTACGTAGGCGACGGTGCCGACATATCCGCGCTCCATACCGTAGATCGGAATGATGCCGCCCATAAACAGCACGTCGTCGTCCGGATGCGTCGAAACGATCAGATAATCCATGCCTTTCGGCGTGTCCTGCCACGGATAAAACGGCGGAGGAAGCGTTCCTTCGGAATACAGCGCAAACCGGGTCACATCCATCCCATCTGCGCCTGCGATGATCGTCACCGCGACCGTATCTTCCGAAAGAGGAACGACGGCGTCATAGACCGCATCGGCGTATACGTCCGAAAGCATCGTTCCGTCGGCATCCGTCTGACGGAGCCGGACATGATCCGGGATATCGGTCCATTGAATGCAAAGGTATGCCGGCGATTCAGGCGCGTTTTCCCAGGTGAGACGGATCGTTTCGTACGGAGTATAGTGCTCCGTATCGTTGACATTGTCGTCCAGCAGAAGCGAACGCGCGATCGCGTGACCGCCGGATTGTTCGACCGCCAGATGACGGGTAAAATCCCTGGCCGGTTTTTCGCCGTTTTCTGCATACGCCGCGGACAGGGGCGGCAGGATCAGGACGATCGCAAGCAAAAACAATACGATCCTGCTTCGGATGGATCTCTTCATAATAAACCTCCGCCGACGCGGACCGCATGTGGGCTTCGGCTTCGCATCGGATCAAACTGCCATTCAATATACCACATTCACGCGAAAATCACAACAAAAATCGACAGAATATCGCTCGCAAAAGCGATAAAACGGAAATACAGGACGGCGGCAATTGCGTTTCGATCTCACGCGCAGCGGAAAAGAACGGCTAACGGCGGGAAATTTCCGGAATAGACGCGCTTATTTCGGACGGAATCCTATGGAGATTTACGGTCCGGCATGCTATACTGTGCCCGAAGGATGAAAAACAACCCACCCGAGAACGCATGAAACAAGGAGGCAATGTATATGCTCGGACAGATTCTGATCCCGTTTTTTGTGATTTTCTTTGCGGCAATCGCCGTGCTCGGGATCGTCGGGATCGTGATGATCCGGCGGAAGAAACAACAGGATACGCGGGACGACACGGAGAACGTGTCGGATCTCAATGATCTCTTCAACCGCGCGCGCTATATGAACGAAGACGGCAATTGAGCCGGATGAAAAAAGAGCCTGTCCGACAGGCTCTTTTGCGTTGGTTTTTACAGCATCGACGAGCCGCCGGTGACGATCCAGGCTGCAAGCGACGCGACGAGCAGCGCACCGGTATAGACGCTGCCGGTGCGGCGATAGAAGTAGGTGCACAGCACGCTGAACACGACGACCTGCGGCACAAAGAGGATCAACAGCGACATGAACGGTCCGCCGAAGGTGGAGCCGAAGAACACGTCCGCGCCGGGCCCGATGCCGAGGAAGAACGGAATGTATTCGATCAGCACGATCAGCAGGATCCCGCCGACCATCAAAAGCGCATTGCGCCACCAGTTGGCCATAAAACTCTTGAAGCCCTTTTTGTATGTCGCTTTCGTGCGCATGGACGCCATGATCTTCGAATTGTTGAGAAGGAAGAACAGCGCAAACACCGGGATGTAGACAAAGAACTGTCCGAAGCGCGGCAGCGTAAAGGCCTTGAAGAACGGCCAGATGAACCGGAGATCAAGCTTGAAGCATACGCCTGCGAGGAACACGACAAGATACAGGAAGGCAAGCAGGAAGAGGACGAGGACGCAGGCACGGAACAGCAGTCCCCACGCGATCCGGTTCGGATTATCTTTTGAGCCGAGCCCCATGCCGTAGAAGCCGTCGTACGTGCCTTTCTTCTTCGCGGAACGCGAGCCGATGACCGACGTCACGACCATGACAAGGATCAGCAGAAGGTACCAGCCGATAAAGCCGTTGCCGACCGTCATGCGGAAGATCCCCTCCGGCAGCGGCAGCAGCGCATGTCCGAGCTGCGTCATAAACGGATAGGTCGCGCCTGCGATCAGCATGGTGATGATCGCGCCGCGCCACCACTTGCCCGCGGGCTTGATTCCGACAGCACTCGGCAGCGGCTGTTCGAGCTTCGCAAAGAACGGGATTTTGATGAGCAGCTCAAACAGCGGGATCAGCGCCGCGATCGAAACGAGCATCGCAAGCAGGACAAGCCATTCCTTGCCCATGGCGGTCTGGTCCGAGGATTCCGGACCGGTCAGAGCACCGGCGAACGCGCTGTTGAACCAATCGAGCGCAACGGCGAGCCCGCGCGCATTATGCGTGGTGAGCCGGTGGTTTGTGTAAAGCAGCTCCATGCGCCGCGCGGAGCCGTCGGAAAAGTCGCCGAAGGTCGTATCCCACGCAGCTTCGTCCGCGGTCGTGCCGAGGAATTCGGTGCGCAGGGGAGAGCGGAGGATCGCGTCGTCCACATTGTTTTTATAATCGCGGAAGTAGCTGAATTCGTCCCACTTCGCCTGCAGCAGGAGAACGTTGTTGAAATGAATGTTTGCGGAGTCGTACACCGTGTCAAAAAACAGCTCGCCGCATTGCAGTACGGTCGCCTTCGGCTCGATTTCCGTGCCGGAATACGCGGCGGCAACGCTCCAACCCGCCCAGGTACCCATCGAATGTCCGCTGATGCCGAGCTTTGTTTTGTCGACATTTTGAAGCTCGGAGAGATATTTGTACGCCGCGACGCCGCCGCACGAGCTGTCCGTAACGGCGTTCCCGGCGTCGTCCTTCGTGTAAAGATCATTGAAGAAGGAGAGGTTCGAGAAGTTCATCAGAAGCCGATAGCGCACAGAGCCGCCGACGGACTTGAACACCGCGGCTTCATCACCGAAGTTTCCCTTGACCATGTGGTTGACATAGCCGCGGTTTTTAAGACCGGGTTCGCTTGCGCCGTGCCCGTACTCGTCGATCGAAAGCACAATGACGCCGCGCTTCGCCAACTCGATCGCGTATGCCGCGTTCGTTTCATGGTCGTTCTGATACCCGTGCAAAAGCAAAACGCCCGGCGCTTTTTCGCCGTTCTTCAGTCCCGAAGGCGTATAGAGCTTATAAAAAAGAGCGCCGACCTCCGAAGGCAGATACCCCTCCGTGATCGTGATCGCATTGTCCGCCTTCTGAATGCGGTCTGCAAAGAACAGCGCAACGAACGCGACGCAGAGCAGCACCGCCAAAGCAGCAGCCCATTTTCCCCAACCTTTTTTCATACGAACCCCCTTTAACATATTTCATATATATTATACACGGATCCTTTTTGCTGCGCAATGCCGAAATCAGATACTTGACAGATTTTGCCTGCGGAAGCATAATATTCTACAAGTGGAATATAAAGGGAGAGATGCTATGCTGAAACACGGGATCCTCGGACTGCTGAATTACGGCAGCATGACGGGATATGATATCACACGCACTTTCCGGGATTCGCTCAGCTACTTCTGGAACGTGCAGACAAGCCAGATCTATCGCGAGCTGAAGACACTGAAAGCGAACGGCTGGGCGATGGATGAGACGGTCGTGCAGACGGGAAAACCGGACAAGAATGTGTTTTCCATCACGGAAAGCGGAAGGACTGAGCTGAACCGATGGCTGACGGCGGATAACACCGAGTTTCTCACACGTTTTCCGCTGCTGATGAAGACCTTTTTCCGCGGCGAGCGATCCGTTTCGGAGAACATCGCATATTTTGACGGACTGCGGGAGAAATGCCTGCGCTTCGCAGAGGAGATGCGGACGACGCCGCCGGATATTGAGGGATACGCGGCGGCAGTCGGCGATCCCGAAAAGGCGATCTACTGGCAGATGACGTTGGAATTCGGTATGATGTACACGCAAATGCTGCTGAAATGGACGGAAGCGTGCAAACAAAGATTGGAGGAGGCCGCAGATGAACATTCTGCTGATTAACGGAAGTCCGAGAGGAGAACAAAGCAATACGCTGCAGCTTTCCCATGCGTTTATCGACGGGATCAAAAGCAAAACGGATGTGACATCGGAGGAGATTTGTCTGCGTTCGGCGGACATTCGCCCGTGTCTCGGCTGCTTTGCCTGCTGGAACAAAACACCGGGGATCTGTGCGATCCGGGACGATATGAAGGACGTACTTCAAAAGCTTCTGTGGGCGGACCTTACGGTCTGGTCCTTCGGACTCTACTATTTTTCAGTGCCGGGCAGGCTCAAGAACCTGATCGACCGCATGCTGCCGATGAATCTGCCTTTCATGAGTGCGGACAGCGAAACGGGCGGGCATCCGGCGCGGTATGACATGTCCGGCAAGCGGAACGTCGTGATCTCTACCTGCGGGTTTCATACGGCAAAGGGCAATTACAGCGCGGTGGAGGCGATGTTCGATCACATGTTCGGACGGGGCGGCTATGAGATGATCAGCTGCGGACAGGGCGAGCTGTTTCGCGTGCCCGAGCTGTCCGTGCAAACGAATGCGTATCTGGAAACCGTCAGGGCGGCGGGACAGGAGTATGCCACGGGCGGAATCACGGAGAACACGCGCAGAATGCTGGAAATTCCGCTCTTTCCGAAGGAACAGTTCGAGGCGATGGCGGACGCAAGCTGGGGCGTTGAACGGCAGACCGGTGAAAAAACGAAGGATGATCTGGTGTTCACAAAGCAGATGGCGGCGCTGTATCGTAAGGGTTCCTATCCGGGCAGGGATCTCGTGCTTCAGATGGACTACACCGATCTCGGACGAAGCTATCAGATCCTGCTGAAAAAGGACGGCAGCGAGGTTCTTTCGGATGGATTTCTGCCCTGCACCACGAAGATCGAGACGCCGTATACCGTCTGGCGGGACATCGCCGCGGGAAAGATCTCCGGCACGGAGGCGATGATGCAAAAGCTGTACCATGTGGACGGAGACTTTGACCTGATGCTGCATTGGGACGATTATTTCGGTGCGGGTGAGAAGAAGGCGCCGGAACAGACGAATAAGCCGGCCGAACGAAAGAGCAATATGCTCTGCATGCTGCTCCCATGGATCGCGTTCTGGATCGGCGCGCCGATCCATGCCCTTTACGGAAGCATTGCGGCAATCGCGGTCTCGGTGCTTATACCGCTTCTGTTCTTCCGGAATCGCAGGATCGTTTATGATGTGATCTCCTGTGCCGCGGTGACGGCGCTTTCGATCCTGCTGCTGTTATTTGAAAACAGGCAGCTGCTCGTTCCGCTTTCGTATCTGGCGTTCGGACTGATGTGGCTCGTTTCGTGCCTTACGAAGATCCCGCTGACGGCGCATTATTCCATGAACGATTACAACGGTGAAAAAGCGCTCGATAATCCGCTGTTTATGCGGACGAACCGGGTTCTGACTGCGCTTTGGGGCGTCCTTTATGTTGTCACTGCGGTCTGGACCTTCTTCCTGATGCGGAGTCGGTTTTCCGTGTGGACGGCGGTTGTGAACAATGTTCTTCCCGTTTTGATGGGCATTTTCACCGCGTGGTTCCAGAAATGGTACCCTGCGTGGTATGCGAAGAAATCCTGAAACATCCCCGTCGGGCACACACTGTTTTCTCTGTCGAGGTACGGATACGCATTGACGAAGACGAAAAGCCTGCGTATAATGTAGAAACGAACGAAAAGGAGAAGAACTATGCCTTGTACAACCGTATTGGTCGGCAAAAAAGCCGCAAATGACAATTCGACTATGATCGCACGCACCGACGACGGACGCTTTGACGTGAAGAAGCTCATCGTCGTCGAGCCGAAGGATCAGAAAAAGACCTACACCTCCGTCGGCGGACAGCTGACGATCCGACTTCCGGAGAACCCGATGCGCTGTACCGCGTGCCCGAGCGTCGATCCGAAGGAGGGCATATGGGCGGCGACCGGCGTCAATGCCGCAAACGTCGGCATGACCGCGACGGAAACGATCACCTCGAATCCGCGCGTGCTCGCCGCGGACCCGCTTGTGACGTACCGAAAGGCAAAGACAAAGAAAGAAAAGGACGTTCCGGGCGGCATCGGCGAGGAGGATATCGTCGTGCTCGTGCTGCCGTATATCCGCACCGCGCGCGAGGGCGTTTTAAGGCTTGCCGCGCTTTTGGAACAGTACGGCACCTATGAATCCAACGGGATCGCGTTCAACGATGAGAACGAGATCTGGTGGATGGAAACGATCGGCGGGCATCACTGGATGGCAAAGCGCGTGCCGGATGACGTCGTGGTCGTCATGCCCAATCAGTTCGGCATGGACAGCTTTGATCTCGACGACGCGTTCGGAAAGCAGGAGGCGCATCTCTGCTCAAAGGACCTTCGTGAATTCATCGAGACCTATCATCTCGACTGCAACCAGAACGGCGCGTTCAATCCGCGGCTCGTCTTCGGTTCGCATTCCGACCAGGATCACGTCTACAACACGCCCCGCGCGTGGTATATGGGCAGATACCTTGCCCCGCGGAAGTACCGTTGGGACGGTCCGAACGCGGACTTCACGCCCGAAAGCGACGACATTCCGTGGAGCTTCGTGCCCGAGCGGAAGATCGCGGTCGAAGAGGTCAAGGAGCTTTTGAGCTCGAACTATCAGGGAACGCCCTATAATCCGTATCTGAACCACGACACGGGAGTGCGCGGCAAGTATCGCTCGATCGGCATCAACCGTACCGGCGTGACCTCGATCATTGAGATCCGTCCCGACGCGCCGGACTGCTGCAAGGGTCTCGAATGGATCTGCTTCGGCTCCACGACGTTTGACGCGCTGCTGCCGGTTTATCCGAATGTGCCGAAAATGCCGAAGTATCTCAGTGACGTGACGCTTACCGCTTCGACGGAGAACTTCTACTGGGGCAGCCGATTGATCGGAGCGATGGCGGACCACAGCTACAATCAGTGCGCGCAGATCGTGACACGGTATCAGAACGCGGTGATCACCGAGGGCAGAAAGCTTATCCTCGAATATGATGCGAGGATCGCAAAAACCGGCGATGCATCGCTGTGCGCGGAAGCAAACGAAAAGCTTGCGGCAATGGCAAAGGAACAGACCGACAAAGCGCTGACCGCCGTGCTGCACGAATCCAGCGTGACCATGAAGAACGGTTACAACAGAGCAGATAACTGAAGAACCGGCATCATAAAAGGACTGCTTTCCGGCAGTCCTTTTTGCTTTTCAATAGCGCCGTCTCGTGCAGCGGCAGGAGGGTGCGCTGCGGCCGTTTTTGATCGCCTGCATGATCTCGAGACACTCGCCGAAGCGCTGATAGTGCACGACCTCGCGCTCGCGAAGGAAGTACAGCGGTTCGATGATCTGGCTGTTGTTCGTCATATTCATCAGATGCTCATAGGTCGCCCGCGCCTTCTGCTCGGCTGCACCTTGCGATGCGCTACATTTTGGAGCTTTTCGTGCACATTTTCAGAAGTTCCAGTGAATTTCGATCAGTTGCTCGGATGTTTTGGGAACGCGTCTGCCGATGCGAACATAGTCAATCAGCGTTTCAACAATCGGGCGATTGAGGCTCTCAAACGCGGTATAGCGGTCGATCAGTTCTTTTCGATGATCTCCTTCGATCGCTTGCTGATCCAGTAAATCAAGCTGCTTTGTTAGCTCCTGAATTTGCTTTTCCGCACGACTGCGATCGTCCGAAAGTCCTTTTGCCAATTCCGCGAAATCCGGATCGGAAAGATATCCGCGCACCTTATCCATATAGAGACTGCGCAAGCCCTTGCTGTATTCCTCGACACGCTTTTGATATGCTTCGAGATCGGCTTGCAGGCGTTCTTTTTGCCGCTTCAGATCCTGTTGAAACTCCACCTTCTGCAGCAATTCATCTTTGTCAAGATAGGCGTCAGATAGGCGATGCAGCTCATTCAATACGGTTTGCTCAACTTTTTTGACAGAGACAAAGGTTCCGGGACAGGAATCCTGCGCAACATGATGGTTGGGGCACTCCAAATAATACATTCCGTGACACTTATGAGATCGCAGAGTATAACCGCAATATGCGCATCGTGCCTTCTTTGCGAACAGTCCGATCTGACCGCCGGAGAATGGCTTTGCCTTTGCTTTCAGCATCAGCTGCACGGTATCCCACAGCTCACGTTCTATAATCGGTTCATGTGTGCCTTCCACCACATACCATTGATCCCTTGGTCTGGGCTTGTTTTGCTTCGTCTTATAAGAAACGCTGCCGTATTTTCCCTGCACCATGTTTCCGATGTAGATTTCATTCGTCAGCATATCGGCAATCGCAAAGTACTTCCAGAAGGTGCTGTTTTTGCTTTTCGGTCCCTTGTAGCGAAGTCCTTTCTGGCGTTTATACTCGGTCGGATTCGGGATCCCGCGATCATTGAGCATGCGGGCAATCGCTGTTTTCCCATAGCCCTGCGCAAACAGAGAGAATACCTCCCGCACGACTGCCGCGGCTTCTTCATCGATCAATAGGTGACCTTTTTGATCGGGATCTTTCCGGTAACCGTAGAGAGCGAATGCACCGATGTGATATCCGTTTACGCGGCGATTGGTCAGAACGCTGCGGATATTATCCGACATATCCTCCAGATACCATTCGTTGACAAGTCCGTTGATCTGCCGGGACTTCTTGTTTCCCTTGTTTGCGGTGTCCGCGTTGTCAACAATGCTGACAAATCGGATGCCCCACATGGGGAAGAGCCCATGGATGTACTTTTCAACCAGTTCCAGCTCTCTGGTAAAGCGTGATTGCGTCTTGCAGAGAACGATGTCAAATTTTTTCGCCTCGGCATCTTTCAGAAGCTGTTGGAATGCCGGACGCCGCCGATCCGATCCGGTATAGTCGTCATCACTGTAGATTCTGTAAACATCCCACCCCTGTTCCTGTGCGTATTGCGACAGCATCAGCTTTTGATTCTGAATACTGTTGCTGTCGTCGGTCTCAAATTGTTTATTTCTATCTTCTTCGGATAGGCGACAATAGATTGCGGTTTTCATGAATGCCTCCTTCGAAGATAGGACAACCTCGCATGGAGCATTGTAGCACAGGTCAGCGGAGAATCAAAAGGTGCGAATCGGATGACTGCTTGCTGCATTGGCTTTCTCCATCTGGTTGATATAGCGTACGATTGCGTCGTTGAAACCTTGTTTGATTCCGTTACCATCCGGGCTTCTGAATATACTGCGAGGTTGGTTTATGATTTCTGTTTCTTGCTTCATACGCGCATTCCTTTCCTATGAATTGACAGTAATCCATATGAATCGCCGATGTTTTTTAGCACGGAGAACCGGAATGCGGTCAATGCTCAACCTTACGAAGCAGACTGTAAGATCTGCCATGCGGGTTGCCGCAGATGCAGCACGGATGCGTGATCGGATCAAATGGATCGCTGCGCTGAATCCAAAAGGCATCCGTGGAAAGATAATCCTTCAGACACCTCGAGCAAAGAACACGGATATCGATGTTTCCGAACAGACCGATTCCCATGCTGACTAACAGTGCTTGGTCAATCAGATGCAGTGTGACGGCATCGACTCTACCGATCTTATGCGGGTAAAATCTTGATTTTGAAATCGTGCGGAGCTGCTCCAACATTACAATAGACTCATGACGCAATCCTGTGTCCTGTTTGACTGTAACATGCGTCGGAAGCTCCAAACGCTTCTGTTTGGAAGAGATTGCAGCCACAGTCACTGTTGGACTGTATTGATTGATAAATGCGTTCGAAACGATCACCACAGGGCGGACGCCGCTCTGTTCAGAGCTGACAGCATTGGACAGGTCGGCGAGATAGATTTCGCCGCGTTGAAACTGGTTTTCCATTGGAACAACCTCCTCATTGTTATGTAAAGCACGGTGCTTGCACACCGTGCGCAAATCTGCGTCCGTCTATGGCTTCTGCCCATGGGAATCACACCCCTCCGAATCCCTCGAAGCTGCCCCCACAGCGTGCGACGGTTTGATCACGCTCAAGCTATGGCCGGGCAGATGTATCCTTCTGCGCAGCCTCGCTCACCGTTCGGGTCATGGCAAGGCAATCGACAGAATCGTTTCAACGAACGGTATTCAGTTGTCAAAGGGCGTAGACGGCCTATACTATAGTCATACAGGACTGCTTTTTGATTTTGAGAATGTTTGAAGGATGCTTTGAATAATCCTTTGCTCGTCCTGTGAGGCTCTTTTTTGTACAGAAAGAAGACAACATTCTTGTTCTTTGGTCAAATGCTCTTTTCCAAAAAACCAGCCTTCGACTACATATATTCCACCACCGTTGCCACGAGATGTGTAAATAGGGGAGGAGTCGGAGAGCGAATCGATGTCGTTTTGTATAGTACGTCTGCTGACGTTGAATTCCGAAGAAAGATTACCAATCGTTTCATATCGTCGGTTGCTCAGAATTCTTAGGATTAGTAGCCGCCTTGCGGCCGTACCGCGCATCTCTGAGCCCCTCCTTTCTATCTGATGAAACGTATTATAAAAGTCAAATAGGCAAGTATCTTGCCTATTTGAATCAAAAAATGAAAAATTTAGTTTTTTGCGGGTTCTAATTAAGACCTTTCGGGAACCACTTTACTGTAACATGGATAGTGACACGTTGCATAGAGCATTACAAAGGAGTAACGGCATTAATCTCCAATATCAGCGATCCAGATACCAGAATCGCTAGCCTGAACATCACAGAATACATTTTCATCTTCAATTTCGATTTGAAGATTACATCCAAATAATAGACTAAAATATGCCAAACTATAGTATTCGATACCATTAATGCTATACCACATTTGTAGATAGCCTTTTTCATCTGTTGTAAATGGATAGCCCGAAATACAGTTTGCTTCAGATCCTTCAAGTACATTTACAATTATTTCTTTTCCTTTTATAGGGGAGCCTCCATTTTTAATCTGTATAAGAAATGTATCTGAATAAGTAGAATTGTTCTTCTCAATACAAATTGACCAAGGCAAAACATCGCGCTCTTTATTAACGTCATTAATGATAAGAAACGGAGCATGAGAATATCCTGTTTTATAACCATCACAATAGACAATAAAGAAATATATGCCATCTTTAAGAGAGTCAAAAGATACATCATTAACAAAGTCTGTTTCTTTGAGTTCAACAAGCGATCCATCGTAGTAATTGTATAGCGCGACAATTACAGGTGCTTCTGCCGTAGGAAAAACACCTATCGTATTATCAAGCGTATGATCATCAGGTATTGAAATATTGAGCGCTAATTTACTGACTGACAACGAAAAAGCATCAGTTGTAAGGGGATACAGGTTGCTAGGATCAAAACTAGGATAAATCTCAATAATTTCTTCTCTTGAAAGTTGCTGTTTAATGTGCGAGGCTGTATTAGCACCACCATCTGAAGAGGGTACAGCTGTAGCACTATTCTGAGTAGGTGGCGGGGTAATATTAATCGGTGTAGGATCTTCTGATGTAGTAATACTTTTAGCTGTGAGCGTAGGGCTATTGGTATATGTATACATATACGCGGAATCGTCAACGGCGGGAGTAGGAGATTCAGCGTTTATTGGCTGCGTTGTATCGATCGTAACATAAGAGTTAGATGACGGGTTCGTCTCAATAACATTTGCAGCTTGCTGGAAGTCACATCTTTGAAGGATTGAGCTCTCCCATCCCATATGATTTGCTAAAACCATCATTCCAACAATCAATACGACTAGAAAAAAGGCTGTAACAATAATAAGAGCGGTTGAATATTTATGATTGGTAAAAACTTTCCATAGTATCTCTACAATGAGCAGAGCAATAGGGACGATCACAGAGCCAATAAAAATGCTGTCAAAAAGAGTCATAGTATAAAAACCTCCTGTCATAATGTATGCAATATATATATTGCAAAACACGACAAGAGGTAACAAAAGACTTAATGAGTATAATTGATTATATAAATAATCTCAACGCGAGAGAACCTTGATTGTTAGTTACAATTATGTTAGCTCAATTCAATCTCTAACAGGATTATAAGTTGTTATTATCTACAGAATGGGTTTGTCTTAAAAGCTTAGTTATGTCTTTGATAATGCGGATAATCGCTTGGACGTCACTTTGGTCAAGATCTTTTATTACATTAGTGATTTCAACATTGTTAATTTGCTCCATCTCCGGGATGTTTGTGCACAATAAACGATCCGCAGAGATCTGCAGCGCTTCAGTGATTTTCATAAAGGTTGTTATGCCAAAATTGACCTTGCCCATTTCAATATCGCTGATATAGGCCGGCGATACTTCTAATATCTCAGCAAGCTGATTCTGTGTAAGCTTATTTGCCTTTCTTGCTTCCCGTATTCTTTCTCCTACGGACTTTAGATCAATCGCCATAATCTCACCAATCCCATATGATATCGTCTATCTCATATATTATCTGAATCATTTGAAAAATGAATGCACGATAGAATATGATATAAACGATAGACTATATTATGGAGGAAAAACGGCGTTTTATTCAGAAAGGACATAGCAGGGTCTCTGATGCCTTTTGTTGAGACGGACATCACATATAAGTACATAAGAAAAAAACGCCATGCAATTGTGCATGGCGTCCAGTTACCTTATATTGCTTATTTGCATTTAATATAGCTAGTCGTTACAGTTACTGACTCTGTTTCTCCGTTCTTTTCGGCATAAAATGTACATACAGCTCGATAATACGCTCCTGAGGTTGCGCTTGAAGTACTACCTGTAAACGAAAAGGATAAAGTATTAGTTTTGTATTTGTTGGTCCACGAAACAGCATTGATCCATTTGCTTCCGTCCCAACGTTGAATACGTAAAGATGTAAATCCGATTTTATCAACAATAACATTTGTGAATGCGTTTGCAGTAGCAGTAACCTTGTTTGCACTTGGGCTGGATACTGATAAAGATGGTGAGAGAGAAAAGGATGATGCTCGTGATCCATATTCTGTGATAAAAAAGTTATCTGAGAAATACAAGTTTTCAGAGGCAACACCTGTGGGCGTATTATCTTCAGAAGTATCTGCAGAAGAAGAAGGAATTAGACCTATTACTAAAAGAAATATTAAAATAATGCAAATGCTTTTTTTCATGATTAGAATACCTTTCTATCTTGATAACGATTCCAAAACATATTGTAATTCTTGATTATTAAGATTTGTCTTCATTTTATATGTAGCGATTTGATCAGACCAAAAGATCTGATCGTCCGCAAAAACGAACTCGATTCCATTGATTATTCTCTTTGTTACCGAAGTCTCTTCTTGCAAGTATGCAAAACTTGTTGACCATTCTGAGCTTTCTAAAACCATAACGTTATAAGTGATGTAGTAATCACTATTTTCCCACAGAATGGTCAGCATTTTTGATGTAGAATCCACAGATGACCTAGTATATGAGACATACGATTCTGCCATTTCATTTGGTAAATAATTAGGCAGCAGAATTGATACGCCTAACGCATTCGTCGCTTGCTCAATAGTGTAACAGACTATTTCATCATTAAAGGCGCTTTCTTCTGTGTCAGATTCAACTCCAGTCTTTGGTCCTGTTTGAGGAAGCGGTTCTTGATCCTCTGGAGCATAAGTAATGTGTAAGTAACTGCTATCCCAATGAATCAACGCTGACCACACACGAAAACCTGCTGCTTCGGCAACGCTCATGCCGACCAGAAGAACAGCAAGAGCAATCGCAACTATAGCAACGCGGCGCAACACGATTCTGCTTCCGACACCACTCCTTTGATTCTGTGTTTGTCTTGAGAGCGATTCTACGACATCGTGAAGATAAGACATTGTTTCCAAGCATTCATCGAGCAAATCGGTATCCTGCTCTGCTTCCGGCTTTTTGATTTCGGCAGCATAAACAGAATCCAGATACTTTAGCTGGGAAAGGCACTCTTTTATTCTCTTTTTCTGTTCTCTGTTTCGCATCATTTTGTTTTCGCTCTCATGTAATATATTGCAAACAAATTGTAAAGTAACGTTTCTATTTGAAAAATCCTTTCATCTTGTCATAGATTTTGTTTCGAAGACGCATCAGCCTCATCTTCACCGCTGCCTCTGTGGTGTTCTCACGCTGTGCGATCTCTTTAATCTTTAGCTTTCGCTCGTAAAACAGATTATAAAGCAACAGTTCCTTCTCTGACAGATCTGCTAAAAGCTTATCTTTCATGCCGTAGATTACGGCATCTGACACCCAGTTATCTATGTAAGTAAGATACGAGCCGTCCTTCTCTGCAATTTTGGCATAAAGCTTTTTCTTCTGCGCTTCAGACCGGAAGAATAGCGCGATTTGATTCTTCAAAGTTTGCATCAACCAGCCGCCGATGTTCTTATGGTTTGCTAAAGCCTCGACTTTTTCTGTTGCAATTCTAAATGTTTCTTGGATACACTCTTCTGCAATTTCCGAATTGTGTAATTTCTTTATAGCATAACGATACATGTTGGCATGATGTTGCTCATACCAGCTATTAATGAGTTCATTTCTGTTTGTAGTATCATCACGTTGATTCATAAAGAAACAACAGCCTTATTTCCATAAAATCAGTCGAATTCTAACATATAACAAAAGTTCATTCAATCAACGATTGAATATGGTATCGCTGATATACGATATTTCGAGAGGATTTTTCGATAAAAGTGAGATCTATTTCTACAATAATAATCTTTTTATGTTACTTTCTTACAAATGTTGCAATAAGTATATAAAGAACAGCCGCAAATGTGGTTCAAAAAAACAGTTTAGGAGGAGCAGAAATGATTGACTTTTTATACTGGTCTTGGCGTTGGGTTGCAGGATTATCTGTAATCATGTCATTTGCATCTGCGATATCTCTCTTTATCAACAGAAAGCGCAAGGATTCAAATAATCGAGAGGTAAAAATGTTGGTCTCGAACGTCGCCACTGCGCTATTGACCGCAGGCATGCTTATTGGATTATTAAGTTTATATGTAAGTAATACATATGTTCAAGTACCAGCGCTTCGTGATAAAACGGTTGGTGCCGCTATTCAAGAATTGCAATTGTCAGGGCTCAAAGTTTCGCTGCCAGACGGAGTACTGCTGAACGATAGTATCATGGATAGATATGTGAAGAATCAGTGGGAAGACGCAGGCACAATTGTTGAAAAAGGTACATCTGTTACGATTTATTTTTCACAAGATGGTGTTTCTTATCCGAAGCTCTCGAATGATACAGATCCGGAAACTGCATCTATTCCTGATGGATATGTGATAGTCCCTAATGTTGTTGACTATGAAGAGGAGAACGCAGTACAACTTTTGGAATCTAAAGGATTAGAGGCAAGTGTTTGGTATCTGAGTTCTTTGAGCGACTCCTTTGATAAGTATTATATCATTGAGCAATCTATACCTGAAGGATCTATCGTCCCGTACGGAACAAAAGTCGAGATTCAAAGATCTGGAGTAAAAAACGGGACATCGGTTGTTGTGCCAAATGTTGTTGGGATGGAGCAAGAAGAAGCCACCACGACTTTGACAAATGCAGGGCTCTCTTTTCAAGTATGGTGGTATGAAGAAATGAATGACGTATCCAACGCAACTTATATCATACAGCAGTCAATACCTGAGGGATCAACCGTCCCTGCGGGAACAGTAATCCGCTTGCAGCTTGGGCAGAAAAGATAGAATGTAAGATATTTTGAGATAGACATACACTCTCTAGTATTTAAGTGCAGTGTATTAAAAACGTATAAGTGCAGTGTATTAAAAACGTATATATATTGATAAGACATACTGATGGTAGTACAATATATAAAAGCACCGAGGTCAATCCTGAATATCACAGATTAGAAAGGTGGCGTTGTTTTAGCAATGAAAATAGACTTGCACTGTCATACAAAGAAGGTTAAGAAAGGTGATCCCGCAGGTCGTGAGGTTACGCCAGAAATATTTCGTCAAAAGATAATTGATGCAGATGTCAAAATTGTGGCTATTACAAACCACAATACTTTTGATTATCCACAATATGCGGATCTTAAAAAGGCAGTAGACGGTATTTGCCAGGTTTGGCCGGGAATTGAGATTGATATTAAAGGCACGGGTAAAAAGAGATGGCACTTGATTGTTATCGTCTCCCCGGATAGAGCAGTAGCATTTAACGCACGCATTCAATCTCTATATAAAGATGCGAATCTCAACAACTGTTCCTTGACGGTTAAAGAAGTCTATGATGCCATCGAGGATTTGGAGCCGATCTATGTTCCGCACTTCCATAAGGAGCCGGGGATTTCTGAGGATGAGCTAAAAATGCTTATCGAACTCGTAAACGATACCTCGCGTGTTTTCAGCGAAGCTTCAAATCACAGATCGTTGGGCGTGTTAGCGAACCATGGTTATAATGCACTGATTGGCTCTGACGTGAAAGATTGGAACAACTATACAAACTGTTCATTTGCAGAGTTAAGGCTTCCTGTAGAGAATTTTCGCCAGTTCATCATGCTCTCGCAAAGAAACACTTCTGTCGTCAAAACGTTGCTGGATAAAAAAGATTGTATTCCGGTAACAGCACATCCCCATTCTTCTGTGGATCTGGAACTACAGCTTTATCAGGATATAAACATTATCTTTGGTCAAAAAGGTACCGGCAAGACAGAAATCATAAAATCGTTAGTGCCCGGATTTACAGCAAAAGGTCTTTCCTGTGCCATGTATATCGCGATGGATAGAAAAGAAGATTTTGATGCTTTACTTTCGAGTACCGAAATGAAAGGCGGCGCGTCTATTATGGGTATAGATTTGTGCAGGAAAGAATTTGAGATAATACAAAACTGGACAGAAAAAACGCCCACGCCGTTTGAAAGATACTTAGAATGGACGGAGACAAAGGAAAATAATACCAACAAAAAGCGGATGAGAATCACGGAAGCTACAGAGGCAACTGCGCCGACGAGTCCGGATTATGAAAAGCATAGAACTGATTTTTCATTTATAAACCGTATTTTTGAAGACATCGCATGCATTGACGTTTCCGAATACTTAACTGACGCGAAGCAGAAGCAGTTAATAGACTTGCTGCTTGAATTGAAATCAGCTATTGTCCAACGGAGGACAAGCGATTTGATCGAAGAATACTCCATTCAATTGACAAATTACAGTATCAATGCTATTAAACGGATAGCGGATCAAAAGTCTGAAACAGTTTCAATGCCGTCAACTACCGGATTGAGTTCTTTCATGAATAACAGATTGGAACTCTATCAAGCCGTATCCAAAATATTGAAAGAATTACAGAAGCCCGAGGTGAATAAAAAGGAGAGGCTCGGCGTTCTTGAAGACAAGGGAACGTTGTACATCAACAGCAAATATCGAATCTTACGTCAGAGATACCTTGATAGAGAGTCCCACCCCGGGGCTGGTATAAGAGCGGTTGGTAATATTATTCATGAGATGGAAGAATTGCGAAACCATATACTAGATAATGATATATCAGAAATAGTAACAAAGTTGGTTTCTCTTTGCGCTGACAATAACGTGACATCTACGGAATCGTTTATAGGTTACTCGAAGCAAGTTGTTTCAGAAAACGGAGATGAGTATAACCCCTCCAACGGTGAACAAGGCATCATTATGCTACAGAGGGTGCTATCAGAAGAAAGAGACTGTTATTTGCTGGATGAGCCGGAATTGGGCATGGGCAGTTCCTATATCGACGCAACAATCCTGCCTATGATAACGGATCTGGCTAAGCGTCGTAAGTATGTTGTTGTTGCGACGCATAACGCGAACCTCGCTGTTAGGACACTTCCCTATATGTCTATCTATAGAACCCATAGTAACGGGCAATATGGGACGTATACCGGTAACCCCTTTAACGACCAGTTAGTAAGCGTTACAGATCCAACGGATATTATGAGCTGGACCGAAGAAAGCCTCCGCACTTTGGAAGGCAGCGAAAAAGCATTTTATGAAAGGAAGAACATATATGAATCAAAAAACAATTAAAGTCCTTCTTTCCGCAGAGGGCGAAGAAAAGGATACCTTATCTTTTTTCGTTTCAGAAGATCATCCGCTGATCGTAAACTTGAATACGCCGAATTGTCAAGACAATCTACAATCGGTATTTGCAGCAATACTGAAAGAATCTATTTCAAACGATATAGAGTTAGCCCTTGAAATTGATGAGAAATACGATCGGATTCTTTACAAAGATGTTTGTACCGAATATATCAAGCAATTGAATAACGAGCTGAAAAAAACGCAGGAAAAAGTTAGGCAGACACTGGCAGCAGATTGACAAACGCGCAAAGCGCATATACAATAAACCATATGGATCGGCAATTGGTTATAAAAGTGTACATAGACAACATAACGCCGCTACGTGCTTATGCATATAGTATTGTTCATAGCGAGGAGGATGCAAACGACATTGTTCAGGAGCTTGCTGTACGCATAATCAGAGCAATGGATGCTGGAATGGAAATCAAATATCCAAAGACGTTTCTTTTTAGATGTACACGTAACCTTTCGATTGATCTGAAAAGAAAAAAGCGAGAAACCCCGCAGTCGGATGAGACGTTTGATCTTGTGTTTAGGCAAGAGGAAGCAGGATTTGCGGAAACGGATGTTAATCTATCTCTGGAGCGATATATCAATGCATGGCCGCAAGATATGAAAGATGCTTTTATTCGACACTATTTCGAGTTTGAACCGATTAAGAGCATTGCAGAAGAAATGAATATGGATCCCACTGTTCTTCGAAAAAGGTTTCAAAGAATGCGGGAACAGATACCAAAGAGCATATTCTTGACAACGATGATTCTGAATCTTTTTAGGATCTAAGTCACAAAAGCGCTTTTTGAGGAGTCTATTATTTCGAGGCAAGCACAATGAAGGAAACGAAACTGAAACAGTACCTATATGAGCATCCGCATCTGCTAGATGATGCTTTTGAAGTATCATTGACGGAAGCTAATAAATGGGCGAAAGAAAACAAGCTTTCGGTCATGGATGTGATTGCGCTTGCAAAAGAAAAGCACCCAGATATCTCATCTAAAAAGTGGGCCGCTTTTGAAAAAGTTGCTAAACAATCAGAACAGAGGAATAAGCAAGATAAGAAAGGTTCAATCGTTCATATTCGTTGGTGGCAAGTTGCGGTCGCTGTGATCATTTTGATCGTCCTGACCTTCACGCTTGTCCCGCCTGCCCGTGCGTTTGCGGAAAGCATCATTCGGTATATTGTGAGTATTTTCGATGGCGGCATTGATATCCACCAAGAGGGTGAAATGATCACGCATTGGACTCCTTCACCAGAAGAGTTAAACCTCACAATAGAAAATAATACTGAACACAATTACTATAGTGCAACGTATCCGGATGTGGCGACATTCACTGCAGAAACAGGTTATAAACCGGTTTTGATTATTTCGGATGCATTTACTATAACTAATATCGAGTATCAGTCAGTAAAAAATGCTTTCGATTCGCTTTGTATTACATATAACTATAACGAAATAACGATCTATGTCTGGCAGACATGGGGCAACGAACGAGGAGAGAGCCTTTTTGAAGATGAAAATGATGTTTTGATTCGTACAACTACTTTGGACGGTAAAGAAGTAATTGGTTATGAAGATAAAAACGAAGGATGTTCTCTTGAGATACTATTGGATGAGTCAAACATGACGATAATGTACTTCGGCGATCTTGATTATGTCATAGTCCTTGACGCACTTCAATATACGGAATAAATAGAGCAATAAACAGCGCAGGAATATAGGATTCTCCTGCGCTATTTTTTTGGATTTTAGGCTTATGGAATGGAAATAGTTTTATTTCTTTCCCCAATAAGAACTCCGTTTACATAGCCAGTAGCTCTGACAATATAAACGCCAGATGTAAGATTAACTGTTTGTTCCGCATATGCCATAATGCCTGTTTCACTTTGAGAGCAAGTTGTTACAAGTGTTGATCCGTTATTCGAATAGAGTTTGACAACAATCGTAAGATTTGCATTTGATCCATAAGTAACCTTGCCCCAAAGCCTATAAGAACTACCACTATTAAGCGTTAGTCCGCATGTTACTGCTTTGTTTGCCCTTGTGTCTTCTTGATCCACCGATTGAGCGTGTGCAGACATCATTGTGGAAAAGACAAGCACAACTATAAGTAACATTGCGAGGATTCTAATACTCTTTTTCATTTGCTTTACCTCCTTTTGAACCCTTTCAGCAAACATAGACGCACCAAATAGCTATCGTGTGACAAAAAAACTATTAATACACAAATGTCACACAAGGGTTAATTCAAACGTCTGAAATAGCATCTGTTGCGCGTTGAGGCAAACGCAAATAATCCGCTTATAAAGAGGTGTGCCATCTATGTTGTTGCTTGCATTATTTACCATTGAATCAGGCGATGATCGAGCATTCATCATTGAGCTTTACAAACAGTATTACAGCCTCTTATTCGATGAAGCTTACAAGATTGTTAAGAATCGGTATGATGCAGAAGACATCGTACAGGAGTTTATCGTCTATATTTGCAACCACATTGAAAAGTTTCGTAAGTTGGATTGTTGCACTTTGCCTTCAAGCCTTGTTATATATATTAGAAGGCGAAGTATTAACCTTTTGAAACATCGTGAAATGTTAAAAAGGCATACCATTGGAAGCATGGATGACAACAAGCCAAAGGAGCAGTTATCTGATCAATTGGTAACGGTTGAAGAAAGAGCTTTATTGACAATTAGTATTGAAGAACTTCAAAAAGCGTTTCAACAATTACCAGAAAGCATAAAAGATATCCTAAGATACAAATACTTGCTTGAAATGTCTGATAAAGAAATAGCTGAGCTATTGGATATCGACAAGAATAGTGTAAGAGCATATCTTACAAGAGCAAGAAGAGAAGTATATAGGATTTGCAAGGAGAACGGATATGAGTAATAAGAAAGTAGAAGCGTTAATCCGGCGGGTTGTTCAAGCAGACGCTATAGAACAGAGTAGACTCTTCATGGCGCGAAGCAAGGAATTGAATAAAAAACCCATCCCTGAAGAATCAATCATACGACTTAGAAAAAACATAGATAACAGGAAGACAAAGAAAAGAAAACGTTTGATTTACAGCATCTTCAGAGATAAAGATCAAAAGTAAAGCAACCATCAAACTTTACAATAAGAATTGTTGCATTTCTTCAGTTTGGATTGTTGTATCTATTGAAAGGCAAATATTGGAGGTATGCAATGATAAAACGAAGAAAACAGATCCTTGTATTGTTTCTATTGGCAGTTTTGCTGCTGAGTTCTGTTGCGTGTAGAAAAAGCAGCAAAGCGCAAGAAATCGAAAAGCCGTCAAATGACAATAGCTCGACTTCGGATTTTGGGAAAACAGTTCCGGGTATTCCGAATGTATTGACTCCGATGATCGTTGTTGACAACACGGTTTACTACTGGACAGGCGAAGAACTGACCGAAACACCATCTGAAAAAGAATACTCCGGATACATAGAATCAATCGTTCCGGAAAATAGAAGACCAACTAAAAGCAGTGAATCAAATCTTCCATGTCTAAATGCACCTTATATAATTGTCGAAGATGGAGTTGTACTTTTCTACAAGCAAAAATGGCTTTTGTTTCGATCCGCAAACAACTGAAAATCACTTTAACAAGGTATATGAAAAAATGCCATATCGCGCTCTTGCTGATTGATCAATAATGCAAGCATACAGTCAAAAACGGAAAACATCTTTTCGCGAAAAGGAATGTCACATGATAATTATATTTCACGTCTATATTATCAGAATAGCACAACAACGCTGTTCTATCAACGATAATGGCCATTATCAATAGGAATCTATCAATAGAAAGGAGAAAAGTTAAGAAATAAGCCAAGATACTTTAAACACACGAACATATAAAATAACGGATTTATGGTTATCAACTACTAATAAATACAAAGGAGATAAAATGATGAAAAAAACATTGATGAAAAGCATTATCTGTATATCTATGGCCGCAATTATGCTCTTCACGGCGTTGCCTGCATTTGCGGAGGACGTTACTGATTTGTGGGACCCTTCTATTCCCAATTCTGCGAAAGCATATGGTAGTGGAACGTGTCATTATGGCTTTACTACATCCAGATATCTTTCAAAGCCCGCAGCAGGGTTTGGCAACAATGTAAAGGTTTCCAGCAATTATATCAAATGGGACGGAGATACAGATTATGACTTCTTTTTGTATGCAAAACCCAAAGATCAAAATGGAAACTATATGAGAAGCGACTGGGGATTTCTATACTGCGGGTTTGGCGGACGAATCAATTACAGCATTTGGGATATTGCCCCTTTGACATCTGCAACCAAGCTTTATCTAAGGGTGGAAAACCCTGGATATACTAACGGGCAGACAAACTATCACACCGGTAATGTCATCAATAACATGCAATGCAACGGGAAATTCTGGTTATGAAGAGAGTCATATGTTGTATCATGATTGTTCTTATGGTTGGCATCCTTTTTGGATGCCAACCCACTCCTGCAAATGAAATTGTTATCAATAAAGGAGATGGGGTTTTGGAAAGGAGACTCAAAGATTCACAGTCATCCAAACAAGATCCAAATACTTACTTAAGTTCTAAAGAATGGCATGATATTATCGAAATGAAAAACTATATGGTGTTTATAGATGCATCGATTAAAATGAATCCTGGTTATTATCCGGTTATTCGCGTTGTGCCTTCTAATTTTACTGTTTTATCCGAAGAAGTACGTTCGCTATTTGAATTACTAATCGGCAACGTCAATGAATATAGAGATGGCATTTTCACTTTTGAAGATTATAAAAACATGATTTCCTTGTATTCACTAGGCAGATTTGATTTTGATCTCTATGAATACGTTGCATGGACAAAAGAAGAAATGGAAGACGTGGAGAATGAAATAAAAGAATTGATGCAACAAATGCAGCAAGCGCCTATGGAAAAGGAATTTTATCCGTCCGACAATTATTCTCTCTCTATGGGTTGCTCTTACACCTATCATAATGCAATAGATCAACAATGGTATGTATCGCTTTCGGAAAGCAATTTGCGATTTTCAATATACAAAGGGGACGTTTATCCGGAAGACTTCTATCTTGACAGCATTCCAAGTTCCATTAATGAACCATTTCCAACTCCTTATCCGAATATTCATATTTCTGAGGAGCAAGCAAGATCGGTTGCGGAATCCTTTTTGCTTTCCTTCAATCATGATGCTTTTACAATAACAACAGTTGAACGGGCTGGTATGTTAAAACCTTATTATAACATTATTGAAGATTGCCATACTGAAGCAGAAGGATTTCTGGTTACTTGCATGAGGACCTGCGGATCAACAATACCTTATGATGATTTATCTGGGATTATGGAGCGTCTATACTTTACCGACGATCGATACTCTGCGCCGTTACAGAAAGAACTTTTTCAAATCTTCATAACAGAAAATGGAATTGAATACTTGTCATGGGAAAATCCATTGCTCGTCAAAGAAACTCTTACCGAGTCCGTTGAACTATTGCCTTTTTCTGACGTACAGCAATCACTTATTCATGCCATAAAAAATGGTTTGAGTTGGTCTGATACTGCTTATCCAGACGGAACCGTTCTCAATCCGACGCGCATAGGATATGTGAATAAAGCTATACTCTCATATACCATAATCCCTGAAAAGAATAATTATGGATACTATCTTATAGTTCCAACATGGTTGTTTTTTTATACAACTGAAGCTGCTAAAGCACTAACAGCACATGGATATTCTATTCAGGTCGATACAATTGCAATTAATGCTGTAGATGGGACACTAATCGAAGTTGCACAGTAAGGAATATATGCAGATCTTTTTGTCAGAAATGAAACGTGCAATTCTCAGCAAGACCTTCCTGCTTGCATTAGGAGGGGTCTTGCTGTGTCTGTTGTTTGCTTCGTTTTCAGATCTATATGATGTGTTCTTCTCAGAAACGCAGTACCGTCCTATGGGGTTTCATGAGGAATTGCTGCTCAAAGCATTATCGAGCGATATCATCTTGCTGGTAACACCCATTCTTGCTGCAATTCCTTATACCTCTGCGTTTGTGGACGATGAGAAAACTGGGTTTATTAAAGCATATCTGCCTCGAACAACGGTAACGCGATATGTCGTTGGAAAAGAGCTTGGCTGTGCACTCTCCGGTGGACTATCTCTGTTTGTTGGGATCTTCGCTGCATGCGGATTGTTCGCACTGTTACTATTGCCGCATGAAACGTTTGTTGATTACTATGTGGAGCCAAGATTCGGTGAGATTGCATTCAAAGCATTATTGTTCTTCTTACAAGGAGCGTGCTGGGCGCTTGTCGGCATGTTGTTATCCTCCATTACCGAGAACATCTATCTTGCGTATGCCGCACCGTTTATCCTTTACTATGTCTTGATTATTCTTCAAGAGCGCTACTTCCGTAAGGCATTCATGCTGAATCCGAAAAACTACCTGACGTTGAATGGTGCATGGCCGCTCGGTGGAAAATCGGCAGTATTCCTAACTGCTGTTATTCTAATGATCCTGCTGCTTGCGTTTTATATCATTGCAGAGCGCAAACTGCGCGGTGGAGAGTCCGAACACCGGTTTCGGCTTCTTTTCAAACCCCGCCCGATTGAAAAACGGATCAGTCACAGCAAACAAATCAAAAGTAATCCGCTTCCGCTACATAAGGTTCTTTCCATTACTGTATATAACTTTCGAATGTGGCGCGGTAATATGCGAATAGTTCTCACGTTTGCTTTAGCGTTTATCCTATGCTTTTTGCTCTCGGATAAAGCAGCATCGTTCGCCTATGAAATGGGAACAGCAATGCAGGCATTCGAGCCGTTTGTATGGACATTTGGCGATGCAAACTCTGTGCTGCTAATCTCGCTTTTATTGGTTTTGCTGTTTGCGGATATTCCGTTCTTGGGAGCAGGCGTCCCCTACTTCCTTGTTCGAATGAAACGAAGTACATGGGCATGGGGTCAGCTCCTCTACATCATAGTGGCGACGACGATCTACATGGTGTTTATTTTTGTGGCTACTTCCGTAATCTGCGCACAAAACAGCTTTATCGGCAATATGTGGTCGGAGACGGCAGCAATCCTCGGCTATTCCGGTGCAGGGAAAGCAGTTGCTCTGCCTGCCCTTGTGAAAACACTTGAGATGTCGCGCCCGTATCAATGTGCGTTCATTATCTTTCTTTTGATGCTTGCATATACGCTGACGCTTGTGCTGCTGATGCTGTATTTCAAGCTCAAGTTTGGTAAAGGAGCTGGTATCGCCGCGACCTTCGGGTTTTCGCTCTATGGATTCTTATTGAATCCGGAGCTGTTCAAGCAGATCCTTCATCTACCAGACGAACTGATGTATAAGGCGAACGTATTAACAGGTTGGCTTTCACCGTTGAACCATGCCACCTATCATATGCACAACTTCGGTTATGACCTCTTGCCCCGCTTGTGGCAAACGTTTATGATCTTTGCTTTTATCATTGCCGGATTAATGCTTTTGATTCTTCGTGCGATTCGTCGATATAACTTTATGTTCCTCGGCACGGAAAACACTTAAGGAGAGACGCTATGGCAAACGCAATTGAAGTACACGATCTTTTGAAAGTGTTCGGACAGGACACGATTTTGAAGGGCATTAACCGCAACTTTGAGGCGGGAAAGATCCACGGAGTCGTTGGCAACAACGGCAGCGGCAAGACCGTCATGTTCAAGTGCATCTGCGGATTCTTGCAGCCAACAAGCGGCATGGTGCTCGTGAAGGGCAAGCAGATCGGCAAGGACGTCGACTTTCCGGAGGACATCGGGTTGATCATCGAAACGCCGGGCTTTCTGCCGCAGCTTTCGGGGCTCAAGAATCTCGAAATTCTAGCGTCTTTGAAGCGCAAGATCAATCTCAAGCAGATCGCCGATACGATCCGGCGTGTGGGGCTTGATCCGATGAGCTCTAAACCCGTTGGCAAGTATTCGCTCGGTATGCGGCAGCGTCTCGGCATCGCACAGGCGATCATGGAAGATCCGTCGCTGATGATCCTCGATGAGCCAATGAATGGTCTCGACAAGCACGGTGTCGCCGAAATGCGCGATCTGTTCAAGTCACTTGCCACCGATGGACGCACGATTCTGCTTGCGAGCCACAACATCGCGGACATCGAAGCGCTTTGCGACACCGTCTGCGAAATGGATGCGGGGGTGATGATAATGCTGTAAGTGCAGAGAAATCCACCGAAAACACGTCACCACTGTATAAAAAGTAGCAATAGAAATCTGCTGTTAATGATATCCCCCTAATTGTCACTAGATTTCGTAGCTTGTATAAATGCCATAAAGTGGCACATCTGCCACTATGAAAGGAGAAACCCATGAAACGAATCCTTGTATCTTTACTTGCATTATTGATGATTGCATGCCAACCTACGCCAGCCCAGGAGTATGTCGTCAACAAATTGGACGACGTGCTGGAGGAGAAGCTGCATGCGACGCCGATCCCGGCTGCGGAGGACACGGTGGACGCCGTACCCTCAGAAGTTTCGGAACCGGACGCACCGCACACGGGCGAAGCGACGGCAGCGACGGAGCAAATTCTTCAGCAGACATTTCCGTCGCATTGGGACGATACGATCGCCGTGACCGATACGCTTTCGGTCACGATCGACGCGTCGGTCGTCACCCGCGCGGACGGCGTCTATCCGGTGTATCGTTCCAAAGAGCGGGATTTCACGCAGACGGAGATCCTCTCGCTCCTGAATACGCTGCTGCCGAAGCCGGTGAAACGCTTGTCCGGCGCAGTGACCAAGGAAATGGTCGGCGCGCAAATCGAAAGCTTCAACGAGCAGGCGGCGCGTTGGCAGCAATGGCGCGCAAAGGGCAGTCCGGAGAACGAGCGTCCGGACGGCGAGGAGCTGACTGATGAGGAGATCGCGATCATTTTGGACGAATACGCCGAGCAGCTTCGCCTTGCGCCCGAGCGGGACGAGGAGCAGCAGGTCTCGAAGTTTGATCCGACACCGCTGCGCGCGGTCTATGGACTGGAGGATGGGAGAACCGTTACAGTCGTTGCCGCAGACAGCACGGTCGCGTTCAGCTTGGGCAGCGGGAACATCTACACGCAGGCACAGCACGACCGCGATCTGCAATTCCCGATGGAGGCGGAATATGACGTAAACGGCTGGCTGCCGGTCACGCAGTCGCTGGAGACGGCAGAAAAGACGCTTTGGGAGACGCTGAACAAGATCGGCGTCGAGGGCTTTGCGATCGTATCCGCGCAAGGCGCAAATATGATCCGAAGCGACGGACGCGCGTCCGAGGCAAGCGGTTGGCTGTTTGAACTGGCGCGCGATTTCGGCGGCTATCCGCTGGAGCCGAGCGCAAAGGCGGACGGGCGGATCAAGTACGCCGAAGGCGACGGCTTCGAAGCGAACGCGCCGATCCCGAAGGAGCGGATCCGGATCATGGTATCGGAGGACGGCGTCATCGACTTTATGTACGGTTCGCCGAAGCAGATCGTGCGCGTCGTCAACGAAAGCGTGGAGCTGCTGCCGTTCGACGAGATCCGCGAAAAGGCGATAAACGGTCTGAAATACGCGTTCGCGGGATACGGTTCCGGTGAGAACTATCAGGCGAGCTTTACCGTGTTTAAGGCGGTTCTGACGGTCTATACGCTCAGGATCCGCGGCGAGGACGAGTATTACGAAATGCCGTGCTGGCTGCTGCTGTTCGATCACACGCTTGAATCGGGCGATTACACGTCCGGCGACGCACTGGGCAGGCAGTACCGGGCTTTGGTCATCAACGCCGTGGATGGCAGCATTGTCAATCCGCGATTAGGGTATTAATGAAACAACGCGGTGATAGGTAGCAGGTATGACACAAAAAGTATTTACGTGGATTCTGGCATTGATTCTGACCTTGACACCGGTATTGGCGATTGCGGAAGGCGATGAACCGGAACCGACTGCATCATCGGAACCTTCTTCTTCACCGAGTACGCAGCCAACCGCGACAGAGAGTACAGAAACGTCCGCACCGCCGAGCGAAGAACCAACTGCGTCACCTACTGCGGAACCGACCGCGTCCCCAACAACAGCGCCTGCAGCGTCTCCGACCACACAGCCGACGGCGACTCCTTCCACCCCGGAACCAGCTGAAGAATCGTCCGATCCATTGAAGATCGACACCTATTGGAAATATCCCGGCATGGATAAGAGCTATGCGGGCGGGTATATGCCGGTACAGGCGAATGGTTCGGTACAGTTCATCATGCCGCTGCTCGGCAAAACGCAGGGCAATACGATACGCGTCGTTCCGGAATTCCCCTCCGACGGACCGTTTGCACCGTCCAACCTGCAGTTCGATGTATATGAAAAGACATACGATGTTACGCAGGGCAAGGACAATAAAACCGGAAAGATGGACGCATACCTGATCCAGTTCAATGCGCCTTTGAAGAGCACCTACTACAACGGTACCTATACGGTCACGCTTCATGTGACCTACAAGACGCCCGCGGGCGAACCTGCCGAACAGACGTTCAATATGCAGGTGCAGGTGACCGGCGGGAAGACGCCTTCTTCCGGCGGTGGCGGCGGAGGTCCGACAGCAGTACGAAAGCCGGTTATTCTAATTGGCTCTTGTATAATCACTCCGACCGAAGTATCCGGTGGCGAGAGGGCGTCTGTCTCTGTTTCCATGAGCAATGTCGGCAACTACGATGCAAAGAACATCCGTGTCTCCCTGGTCCCTGAATCGGATACTGTGGCGCTACGCGGCGATCTGAACGCTCGTTTTTTCGATGCGCTTCCGATCAAAGGCGAACTAGACGCCGACTTTGACTTGATAATCGCGCCGGGTGCGACGGAAGACGATGCAATTGTTTCCGTACAGATCTCCTACGAGGACAAATATGGCGGCTCTTATACCGAAGAAGGCAAATACACCATTCATATCACACAACCGAAGATTGAGATTGTCGATTGTGCGTACAGTGAGGTTGTCAACGGTGGCGACGGATTTACGGTTACGCTAACCGTTCGTAATTCAGGCACACGTGACGCGAAGAACATCGTTGTGCAGTTTACGGCAGAAGATGATGCGATTCGGCACACAGGTGTACAGGATCACCAGACGATTGAAACGCTCAAAAAGGGTGAATCCACAACAATCGTCTTTGATTTGCGTGCACTGCCAAGTGCTATGGAAGGAAAGCATTCCTTCCGGTTCAGTTGCGCCTACAAGGACGCAACCAACAGCGGTTCCTATGAAAATGGAACAGACTATTCGTTGACCGTCGTACAGAAAGCTTCGCTCGGTTACGATGAAGTACGGTTGCCGGAATCGATCACAAGCGGTGAAAGCTTTATTTTGCCTGTCTGTGTTTACAATACCGGATTCTCCCCGATCTTTAATATTCGTTGTTCTCTGGATTGCGATGGACTGATTTGTTCCTCTGCTTTCCTCGGTAACCTTGCCCCGCAGGAAAGTTCGGATAAGGCAATCACTGTGTTTGTTACAACGCTATCTGGATCACAGAAATACGGCGAAACCTACGGTAATATCGAAATCTCTTATGAGGATGTTAATGGTGAGAAACAAACCGAATACCAATCATTCAAGATGACTATCACGGAACCTGTTAAAATCACAGATGAAGAAAAGGAACGTGAGAAGCAAAAGGTTGAAGAGCAACAAACCCTTTCTCAATGGTGGATCTCCTTGCTTGTCGCGATCGCGGTCATCATTATCCTAATCGCCGTTATTATAATAGCGAGATTTGCCAGAGTTGTGAAGCTCAAATAATCGTTCAATTAGATGTCACAAACAAGCAAAGGAATTCGTCAATAATTACATAGCAACAAGAAGGGACAGCATCTTATTGCAGGGACTTTGAAAGGAGTACCTGTACACCCCGAGATACTGTCCCAATGGTAAGTTGCTTTCAGATATAACCCTAATATTTTAAAGGAGAACAAAGGGATGAAGCGAACAGCAATGACAAAGGCATTGAGCTTTGTACTTACGTTAATCATGGTATTCGTAAGTTACGTAGCAATGCCCGTAAAAGCACTTGCCGAAGACGCAGAAGAAACAGCACGGTCTGAAGCGATCGAAGCATATGCGGACGCAAATGACTTTTCACAGAATCACTCTCTGGAGTATAGCCCGTTGATCGGCGAATTGTCAGAGGGGCGCGACGAGAGTATTAAGGTGTTCCGTAGAGCAGACGGTGCAAAAGAAGCGGTCGTCTACAGCGATCCGATTCATTATTTGAACGGCGAAGCTTGGGAAACCATTGACAATACGCTGGAGCTTGTGACATTGGAGGATGGTACACAGGTATACCGGAATAAGGCAAATGATTTTGTTGTCTCCTTTTCCCGCGCCTTTAATGCCGACAATCTGATTACAGTCGAATCCAAGGGGCACATTCTTTCGTGGCGATTTGCGGAAGAAGTGCTTTTTGCACAAGAAGAACCTGTAAAAGAAGAAGCGGAAACCCCGGAGGCAGAAGTTCCGGAAGGACCTGGGCAGAGCGACGAACAATCGACAGAAGAACCCGTTGAGGAACAGGATGACCAGGAAACTCCTTCTGACGAATCGGAAGCAATTGAAATTCCGGAAGAATCGGAACAGGAAGAAACTGAATCTCCGATTGATGAAGAAGAAACGGATGCAGAAGTCGAACCCGAAGAGTTGGAAGAAGTGCCATCCGAAGAACCGATTGCGGAAGATCCGGAAGCAGCAGAAACTGAAGAGGAGACTGAACCTGAAGAGCTGGAAGCGGAAACGATCGAAGAACCCGAATCAAATGAAGAACTGGCATATGAAACGCTGAAGATCACGGACGCAAAAGCAGAAGTAGTAGTTCGCGAACAGAAAGAACCAGAAACGGATGAAGATCGGGATATGCTTCTTCGATATCCGGAAGAATTGACATCCGAATTGACATATAAAGATCGGGAAACCGGACTGAATGTACATTATATTCTTTCCGGCAAACGTCTGTCTGAACAAATCGTTCTCGATCATGTACCGGAAACAGCGATTGCATACACTACTCTGCTGACGACAAACGAGCTGAAAGCGGATGAGCAAGACGGCAGAATCGTCTTTGTTGACGAATCTGGCGAGGCGATTTTCGAGATCATGTCGCCGGTCATGTATGACGCAAACGGCGAAGAGTGCGATGAAATCGAAGTTCGTCTGATCGAAACGGAAGGCGGTTACGCATATACGCTGATCCTGGATGCAAAGTGGCTGCAGGACGAATCCCGTATGTATCCTGTGGTTGTAGATCCGGATATCAAGCCGTTGTTCAATGGGGCCGCAACAGATACATTCATTGCATCGTCCTATCCGACGTCCAATTTTTCGACTAAAGATCGAATCAAGATCGGCGGAGATAACGCATATGATGGATTGGTTTATTTTGATATCACTTCTCTTAAGAGTCAACTCAGTACTGGGGACGTAGTATTAGAGGCAACGATAAATCTCTCCAGATATGCACAGAACTCAGGCGGTCAGTATGTAAAAGCATATCCGATAGTAAAAGATTGGGTTACACCGCAAGCGTACACGTGGAACGCGTTTTATGCATTAGGAAACCCAGTAAATACGGAAAGAGCAATTGCACTGGTTGGCGCAGCATATGGGACGAATTTCAATCATTTCGATGTTACAGACCTTACAAGAAAGTGGATTGCGGGAATTCAGACCAATTATGGCATCTATCTGGACGGTTCCTCATATGTGGAATATCGGTCTGCTGATTATAATTCAAACTATTCGGGGCACCCATATTTCTCATTGATTTATGTGAATTCAACAGGGGTGGAAGACCAGTATTCGTATTACAGCCAGAATGCCGGAAGAGCAGGAACAGGCAGCGTTAATCTGTTCTCAGGCAATCTTACTTGGACACATGCGGATGCGTCAATTAACAACGGTGTGCTGCCGATCTCTTTAACCCACGTGTACAACACGAATGACAGATCGACGAACATCGGTTATGGATATGGATGGCGCCTGAACTATTCTCAGTCGCTAAAAAAGGTAGAGTTAACCAACCGTACCGAGACGGCTACCTATTACCAGTTGATTGACGGCGATGGAACACGACACTACTATAGAGAAAAGAAAGTAAATGGGGTCATTGTCAATTATGAAAATGAACTTGACAAAAACAGCACTCTGACGATCTCCGGAACAACGGCGACAATTGAAGACAAAGGCGGGAACAAACTGATCTTTGCCTGTGATTCCGGCTTGAATAACGGTAGGCTGACAACGATTCAGGATGCAAACGGGAATAAGACGTCTATTACTTACACGACGTCAACGATCACCAATCTGCGCATCTATACGATTCAGGAGGAACTGAACGGACTTTCCGCCGGACAACAGCTAACATTGACATATTCAGATAATCTGCTTTCCGAGATCGATTCCCCAGACGGTCTGGACGTATCTTTTACCTATTCTTCGAGTAATTTGGCAAAGATTACATATGCGGATGATAAAAGCAGCACCTATTCCTATTCCAGCCATTGTTTGAAAAAGGCGAAGAATATTGATAATTACAATCTGAATTATACTTATACCAGTTCAGCTCCATTCCGCGTAACAAGGGTAGACGAGAAAGCCAATACCACGCAGGGACAGTTTTTAGAGTTTACTTACGAATGGAACAGCACGATTGTTCAGGACGCACAGGAACGAAACACCATCTATCAGTTCGATAATAACGGTCAAGCAGTGAGTGTGCGCGATGTAGAAGGGCATGCGATGTATGCCGCATACAACACGGGTGATCGAACCGTAACACAGCTTTCCGCAGTGTCAAAGCTGCAGAGCACAACAATTAATTTACTGAAGAACGGACATTTTGCAAGAAGCGCGGATTGGACGCTCGGAACCGGTGCCTCTTACTATGGAGGGTACGGATATAACGGACATCGTACCATGCGCTTAAATGCTTCGGCTGTAATCTCGCAAACGGTTTCTGTTGAAAACGGAAAATCCTATACGCTTTCTGCGGCTGTTTGCGGCGGCTCTGGAGTATATCTGCAAATAGTACCTACAAGCGGCAGTACCATTACATTGAATCCGGCATCTGAAGGAATCGCGCAAGGCGACGGTTGGGAAAAGATATCGCTCGGTATGAAGGCGACCTATACCGGTACGGTAACGGTTAAGGTTGTCAACGGAGGAAGTGCGCAAGCATGGGTGGATTACGTGCAGTTTGAGCAAAGCGAAACACCCAGCAGATACAATCTTGTTGAGAACAGCGATTGGCGCAACGGAACAAACCAGTACTATTTCAATGGAAATTGCAATTCTTCTCCGAGCGGGCTGGTAGACATTACCGGTACAGCCATTGATACTACCCATCCGGAGATTCTGGAGAATCACGTATATAAAATCGTCGGAAGCAGCTATAACAACTATCTGTATTATAACACTCAGTGTAACGGGAAAAAGGGAGATACGTGGACGTTCGGCGGGTGGTGTTATACAGAAGCTCCGGCGAGAACGATACAGCGTATACGTGACACGAGCCCTTACAATCAAAGCTACTGTAATCTCTATATACGGGTACGCTTTTTAAACTCGAATCATGAAGATGTCGGAACAGCAACCGTTCCGTTTATTACCGATCTGTCACAATGGCAATATGTGTGCGGCTCTGCTGTCGCACCGGCAGCCTATAGCTATATTGCCGTAGATGGAGTATTCTCGTTTGCATGTAATAATACGTACTTTGATGGCCTTCAGCTCTATCGTGAAGAGTTCTCACAAGCGTACACCTATGATGATGAAGGCAATCTCACGGGTTATACTTCGCTGATCGGGCAGCAAGACGTTTTCAAGTACAATTCTACAAACGATGTAATTAAGAGTACCAATCCTCGTGGGTATTCAACGACTTATACGTATGACAACAAGCACAACATGACCTCTATGACTTCTGCGGAGGGTGTGAAGTCGAAGTATACCATTAACGCAAAGGGACAGGTCTACAAAACGCAGGTCGGGAGCGATTCAAAATATATCGAAACAACAACTGAGCACGGCGGTGCAGCGGCATTGTTAACGAAGGTCATTGATTCGCGCGGCAAGGAAGTCACTTACGACTACGACAGCAACACACGACAGAACACGCAGATTACCGATCCGAAGGGCAATACCAGCACCTATCTTTACGGCAACGCTGCAGCCATGCACCGTCTCGCTTCTTTGACGAGTACGGGGCTCGGTACGGTGGAGTATACCTACGATACCTACGGCAAGCTTACGAAGATTAAGCGCGGCAGCACAGAATACAATCTCACGTATAACAGTTGGAATCAGCCGATCTCCACGAAAGTCGGAACAACTGCGCTTTCAACAAATACGTACGACAATCAGAAGCGTTTGTCAACCGTGACATATGCCAACGGCTTCTCCGCGCGGTATGTCTATGACAATCTGGATCGAGTCAGTCAGATCCACCAGACCGAGAACAATACGGAATCGCTCGTATATGAGATGATCTACAACGGCGAAGGCGATCTGTACGAATTGAGGAACTACCGCACCCTACGCGCAAGCTTCTTTGATTACGACTATGCCGGACGCTGCATGGCGAGCAGAGAAAGATCGTTTACGGCAAATAATAATGGCACGATCACCTATGGAACCGTGCTGTCTTCCTATGCTTACCAATATGACGAGTGCAACAATCTGACGAAATTAACCTGTTCCGTGCTTGGCAGTAAATGGAGCACAGTTTATACCTACGACAAGGATAACCGACCGGAAAAAACGACATTGAGTACCGGAAAGGTCATTACCAATACTTATGATGAAGTCGGACGTCTGAGCAACCGTGCGCTCGGATTGAGTACGACGTACAATACCGCGCTGACCTATATTGCCGGAAGCGGAAGCAATAAGACGACGGCGCTTGTAGGAACATACAAAAACGGCAGCGATGCACAGTACGTCTATACCTACGACGACAACGGTAATATTACCTCGATTACGCAGGGCAGCACGTCGATTACCTACGAATACGATGCAGCAAACCGCCTGACGAGGGAGAACAATCAGGTCACGAATCAGACGGTGACCTACGAGTACGATACGTGGGGCAACATTCTGAACAAGAAGATCTATGCGTACACGACCGCAACGAATCCGGGAACGCCGACTTCGACGATCACTTACACCTATGGAAACAATGCATGGAAAGATCAGCTGACGAGTTACAACGGACAAACAATCACCTATGACAATATGGGTAATCCGACCTCATACAGAGGGTATACCTTTGGTTGGAGAGGCAAGCAGCTTACAAGTGCGAGCAACGGTACGAACTCGCTGACGTTTGCGTACAATGAGGATGGTTTGCGACAGAGCAAGACCTGCAATAACATTACGACCGACTATTATTACAATGGTTCGGTCTTGATTGGCATGCAGCGCGGACAGACGAAGTATCTGTTCAGCTACGATGCTGCAGGCAACGTTGTTTCGGTTAAGCATGGAGATGACGAATACTACTATCTCCGCAATGCACAGGGCGACATTGTCAAGCTGATTGACGAATCCGGTGTAACAGTAGTAGAATACACCTACGACACGTGGGGAAAGAAGGTGACAACGACAGGTTCGTTGGCGGGTACGCTTGGTTTGTTCCAGCCGTTCCGTTACCGCGGGTATGTGTATGACTGGGAGACCGGGTTCTACTACCTGCAGAGTCGTTACTACGATCCCACTACCGGCAGATTCATCTCTGCTGATGTCCTGCTGTCCACCGGTCAGGGTATTCTCGGGTATAACTGTTATGCCTATTGCCTTGATAATCCGGTGAATTATACAGATGAAGAAGGAAATACTTCAAAAATTCTTACTCCACCTGTAACGGATGATAGGTTAATTAACGCAGTAAGAAAAAAGATCGCACTAGACTTGTTTATTGCATATTTATATGAACAAGTCGACAATGGAAGTATATATGTGCGAGGAGGGAATGGAGAAAGTAGTGGTGAAGTTGACTTGGCTAAAATACGACAATTAGAAACTAGTTCAGAATATGGCAACTTTTCTAAAGCAAAAGAGGACTATGAAAACCGAATCAAGGAAGGAGGTTTTTTCCGAATATTTGATTGCTCAGGGTTAGCGTCTTTTTGGTTGTTGAATAATAAGTTAATCAATGTAGATCTTTCTGCAGATGGATTGTATGATTTGACCAATAAGCATAATAAATTGAATAATGTGATACGCGGCGATTGGGTTTTTAATGGTACTGACGCAAAAAAAACTCATATAGGATATGTAGTTGATGATGGATATGTTATTCATATGCAACGTGGAACAGGTGCAACTTTAGAACCATACAACCCAAACAAATGGCAATATGCTGGAAGACCAGTAAAAGTTTTTGGAAATTAAATATGGAAGGGGGTTTTTTATATGAGAAAAACGATAAAAGGTGTCTTTGTTGGATGTATAGCTTTCGTAATTCTTTTATGTGGATGTGGAAAACCTGCTATACATTCATCTAATGAAACAACCGCAGAAGTGGGAAAAGCACAGATACCATCAATCACAGAAATCACGACGCCTGCCCCGAGCGATACGTTGCTTCCCGGCACGACAAATACCTTCGCAGAGACAGCCGACCCGGATGCGGAAACAATAACCTACGAAAGATGGCGGGATGCTTCCGATCGATACGCAATCCAACGGATTCGATCGACAGATATATGGAAGGATTTCTCCTATACAGCGATTGATGTTAACGAGAATCCCTTGTTCCCTTCGGAGGACGCCCCGTTGCACAAAGCAATCATCGACTGGAATCGTGATTGGCTGCCGCACGCTTACCCATGGGAAGCATGCAGCCGATATCTGCTACCGCAGCTTTGGGAAGACGACATAGCCTTGCAGGACCTTTGCGCACTCTATCTACAGGAATTGTCTCTGTTCAAACAGTTTGTGCCGGAAATGACGATCGAATCCTTAGTCGAGTTTTTAAAAGTGGCAGACCATCCCGAGACGGAGGTTTTCCGGAACAACCTTCAACGTTTGGGGGAGCTTGCAGAAGCACAGAAGGGAAGGTTCGTGCCGATCGAAGGAACATCTGCAGTTGATCTGGACGGGGACGGTATATACGAAACGATCACGCTGCAAGTCAACAAGAACGCCATCGACAGCATCGGCGTAACATTGCAGGAATATAAGCTGTTTGTCAACGGAACACTTGTACAGACGTTTCTGTACGAGTCAATGACTGCATATGTACTCGATTTGGATACCTGCAAGGTAATCTACATTCGCCCGGAAGGACGCTCCGACATATCGCCTGAAACGGAACCGGAGCGTGCGCGCCGTTCGTATTGGTGCGATGCGTTATTTGGATTTGCAAACGGACAAACTTGCTTTATTGGAGCAATCGATGGTCACTATACCATGTACATCGGGGAAGGACGTTTTTTGGCAGCTGGAGAATTCCGCTTTGAACCGTCCCACGCGGATAACCGTTGCGCATGTTATGCGGTTAAAAGCTTTGCAAAAGAATATGACGTGCTGGACGGAAAGCGCATGTATCGTCTGTCGAATAACTGGTATGATTCATACAGTTATACCATGAAGGGTGAGGTCAGGATTGTAGATTGGCAGCAGAACAATACCGTTTGGACACTTTGCCATGATCTTCCACTGTATGAAATGGATGGGACCACGATTTCCAATCAAGTTTTGAAGGCAGGATCAACGATTGTCATACGCGGCATTTCTGCCAACGGCTATCTGTTCGTGTGTGATGAAGAAGGAAACGGCGGCGTCATTCGTCTAATATGGCCAGTGGAAGAACCTGAAAATCCTTATGCTGCGCCCGGAGGGCGAAGACTGATTTATTACTTTTCCAATTTCGACCATCTGGTACGTGTGGAATGACAACGGTGACAATTTGAAGTCGACAGCAGTGACAGTTAGCGTTAAAACGAAGGCAGAGAAAAACAAAGAAAAAAGTTTCCACTTTTGACCGAAAAGGAAATAAAGACAGTCGTCATTGTACGGGCGATTGATTTGGCGAAAGAACCTCTGCTGAATCATAGAACTCTTCAGGCACGAGTAACCAGAACTGCTTAAGAGCAAGCAGCCAGATGAAACAATAGCCTTCGGATCGGGCAATCCGAAGGCTATATTTGTTTAGAAATACAGCATCATTCGCGAATTGATGCGACAACTACGTATTTCTTTGGCGCGTGTCCGGTATAGTAAAAGGGATAGCAGGTGGTGAGCATCAGATGCTTCCCTTCAATGGTCGGTATCAGGAGTTCCTCATCTGGTTCAAGGATCTCCGTTGATTCGATAACATAAGTATAAATGGTTCCATTTGGCATAGTCACCTTGATGGTTTCGCCATAGGTCACATCTTTCAGGATCTGCAAATGATTTCGATTACGGTGACCATATACTACGCAGACGCCTTCTTCACCGGGTGAAGCAGATGTATTCAGCCAACCGGGTGTCTTTTCGAGCGTTGCTTCATCAACGGATGGTGCGATAGTGATGTCCTTTCCATGAATTGTCAGGACAAATGCCGCTCCGTGCGGAACGGATGCCTGAGGGACAGCGGTTGGTACGGATGGCGATCGCGGTGCAGATGTTTCGATTACAGGTTCATCGAATATGGGAAATTCGGGCCAATCGTCAGATGAGGGAGATGCAGATGGTTCAGGCGCAACCGTACTGCTCGGCGTCGGAATTACAATCTCAATGATTTCCGTTTCGATCGTCGGCTCAGGCGTTGCGGTCGGTGCTGCGGTTTCAATTGCCTGTTCTGCAAGAAGGGTGATCTTGTCACCGAGCAGGAACGGCAATATGAGAATTGCGATTGCAAGAATCGCAAGGATAATGATGTGTTTCTTCATGGGGTTTCCTTTCGCTTATTGGTACGGTCTTCCGAACATAATGATCGGGTAATTTTTAGTCTGCCAAAGGTCGCGCACGACGACGCAGCCTTTGCTACTGGATGCTTCGACAACTTTTCCGTCGCCGACATAGATGCCGACGTGGTGAATCTCCTTCCAACGGTGGCAGCCCTCGCATTTCTTGTTGACCCAAAAGACAAGGTCGCCGGGTTCCAGTTCTGACCATGCGACAAGCAATCCTCGGTCATAACAATATTTTGCCTGCCCTGCAGCATTGGTGTACATGTGATCGCCGAGTTCGGGATCGACCTCATGGATCGCCCAATATGCGAGACCGGAACAATCGAACTTTGTGCTGCCTTTCGCGCCCCACACATAAGGGCAACCAAGCTTTGTCAGCGCGGCGCGCACGACGTCTGCACCTTTGCTGTTGGAAGGCAGGTGGCTGATAATCTCCGTATAGTCCGCACCGCCGAGCAGATCGACGCCGATCAGCGCGGCATAGTATTTGGTGTATGCTGGGGACATCATCTCCTCCAAGAGCTGCATCTGCGATTCATCGAAGTGATAGTATTCCGCTGCCTCCCGATAGGTCATAGACCGCTGATGCACATTGACAATCAGCTGTGTGACCGTCTCCGGCTCCGGCGTGTTGCCGTCCTCGTCGGGCGTTGGTGTTGGAGCATTCTCCGGGACTACTTCGTGAAGTTCATAGGTGAAACCGACCGTGTTCATGACCGAGAACACGTCCCGCAATCGCTGCTCACATTCGTTGTCTGGGACAAGGATAATGATCGGATTCTCACCCGTGGTGGAAAGAACGGAATAGACCGCGAGTACGTCGATCCAGTTGTTGACCGTAGCGGAATCGCCATCGTTGTTGTCTCCTCTATAGACGACCTCGAACTCGTCGTGATCGATCTCTTTCTCGAACTTCTTGATCCGCTTATCAATCGCATCCTTGTAAGATTGATCAGTTCTTGTAATGATCTCGGTCATGGTCAGACCTTCGGTTGACGTATCATTTGACCAAAAGAGACCGAAGCACACGCAGATAATCGCGGCGACAAGGGCAATGACAAGAATAATGACGACTGCAACCCAACCGCCTGCGGCGATTGCGGCGACAAGTGCCTTTATCGCGGCAATAATCGCTTTCACAGCGGCTTGAATCGCTTTTGCGGTCATTTCCGCCGCCTTTTGCGCGGCTTTCGCCGCTTTGACAGCGACCTCTTTCGCAACCTTTGCCGCTTTTTCAGCCGCCTTTGCTGCCTTCTCACCCACTTTTTCGGCTGTTTTTACGGATTTCTCTGCGGTTTTGACGGATCGCTCGGCGGTCTTGACCGACTTCTCGGTTGTCTTTACCGTTTTCTCGGTTGTTTTAACGGTTCCTTTCGCGCCTTGTTTGACCGATGAAACAGATCTTTGACCTGCAGTATTCGTCTTCTGTACCGGACGCTGATCGGAACGGAACAGTCGTTGATTGTTCTCGACGGAGTGCGATTGCTGCTCCGCCTGTTGAAGCGCATGATGATCTCCTCCTTTTTGCGTAGTGTATTCGTACTGTGGCTTTGTTGCAGTATCGTAATTCGTCGGTGCAGAGCTGTCCGGCTGACGCTCATACGCCGTATCCTTTGGTTCGGTTCGGTGCTTCTGTAAGATTTCCGCTTTCTGCTGCGCAGAGATTTCTTGCGGCGCAGGGCGAGAAGAACGGATAGACAGTTCATCTGATTGCTTCGGTTCGGGCTGATTGTGATGCTGCAGCACATCGGCTTTTTCTTTCGGCGTGATCTCATGACCGGAGGTATCGTAGTGTGGCTCGGATTGAACCGAAGGATTGTTTGTCGGCTGATGCAATTCAGCCATCTGCAGTTGATCATGTCTCTGTGGCTCTGTTCTCGACTGTTCCCACCCATGGGATTCGGTTCGAGGTTGGTTTTGCTCCAACCGTTTCGCTTCCATCTGCTCGCGCCGGTTCTCCAGGTCTTCCACCTTGTCGCGGATCTTGTCTTCAACCTTTTCCTTGACTTTCTTCACCGCTTTCTTCGTGCCGGAATAAGCAACGGAAGCAACTTCATAGGTATACTGCTCAGATTTCTGCGCAGCGTAATCGGATTCGGATTGGTAACGTTCGTCCGCAGGTATGGTCTGCTCATCTACCTTGCGATAGCCGGTTTTCATTTGCCGCGGAAGCTTGCGGGAAGCATCTGCCGCCTTTGGAGCTTTCATGTGTTGATGTTCTTTGACTTTTTTCTTTTCCATGTTTCCCTCCAAAAGAAGAGGGAGCGGAAGCCCGCTCCCATACTCTTATGCCTCAATCGTTTCCTTCGGCTTGGTCGTCATGACCTTGTAAAGCTTCGTATCTTTCGGGAAGTGGTTCTCGAACGGTACGATGTTCCCGGCGCATTTCAGAAGCCCCTTGCCGGCGTCGGCGTTGGTCACATATGAAAGCTGCGTTTCCGAGATGCCGAGCAGCTTTGCAAGCTCGATCCGGTCCGTCGCCGCCTGATTCAGAAGCGTAATGAATTCGCTGTTTGCGAGCATCGTCCGTGCGGTGTGCGACTGCAGCAGATCCTCGATGTTCTGCGATATACCGGTATAGCAGGCGTTGTGCTTGCGGGCACGCTTCCATTGCTCGAACAGGAAGTTGGAACTGTACTCGTTGGCGAACAACAGATAGATCTCGTCAATGAACACATAGGTCGGACGTCCTTTTTTCTTGTTCCGAACGATTCGGTTGTAGATGGAATCGAGCACAACGAGCATACCGACCGTCTTCAATGCCTTGCCGAGATCGCGGATATCGTAGCAGATCAGGCTGCTTTCCGTATTGACGTTGGTAGGTTTTGCAAAGGTATCGAGCGAACCGTCTGTAAAGAGCTCGATTGCGAGCGCGACGTCCTTTGCTTCCGGTTCGGGCTGTTTCAGAAGTTCTTTGTGGAAGTCCTTGAGCGTCGGAACCTTGCCGGTACAGCCGCGCTTGATAAACGGGCGATACACGATCTGTGTACAGCGGTCGATCAGCGACTTTTCCTTTGCGGAGAGCTTTCCGGAACCGACAAGCTGCTCGCAGAGCGAAAGGATAAACTCGCTCTTCAAAAGAACCGGGTTCTCGGAGTCGGCATATTCGGATTCCATATCCATTGCATTGATGTGATTCTTAGAATCGGCAGCGATACTGATCACCTCGCCGCCGAGCGCACGGACAAGCCGATCGTATTCACGCTCCGGGTCGATAATAATGACATCACCCTGATTCCGTAGAACAAGCTGGATGATCTCGTCCTTTGCAAAGAAAGATTTACCGGAACCGGACACGCCGAGCACAAACCCGTTTCCGTTCAATAACGAGCTGCGGTTGACAAACAGCAGATTCTTGCTGATCGCATTCTGCCCGCAGTAGATGCCTTCCGGATGATTGATCTCCTGTGCCTGAAACGGCATGAAGACAGCGGCGGATTCCGTGGTCAGCGTTCGCAATGCGTTGATTTTCCGAAGCCCATACGGAAGCGTAGTGTTCAGTCCGTCAAGCTGTTGATACTTCAGCGTCTGGAATTGACAGATGTGCTTTCGCGCAACGGAGAGCAGCGCTTCTGTGTCGGTGTCAAGCTGCTTCTTGCTGTCGGCAACATGAACAAGTGTGACGGTCACGAACATCATGCGCTGATCGCGGGACGTGAGATCGTCAAGGAACTCTTTGGATTCCTTACGCTGTTGTTCAAGGTCATACGGAACAACGGCGGAAAAGTTATTGTTCTTGTTCTGCTTGCGCTGCCAGTTTGTGATCTCGGTTTCCGTGCCGAGCAGCTTGCGCTCAACCTCCTTGACTGCTTCATCTGTGGGGATCGGGATAATGTCGATCGACAGCATGAGATTCCGGTTGATGTCGCAGAGCTCGGATACCATGGAATCCTTGAGAAACGATGGGAACTCCTGCAGATACAGAACACGCGCATACTTCTTACCGATCCTGATATGATCGCTCTTGACCGTCATGCTGTCGGGGCAGATAGCATCGACGAATGAGTGCCCGCGCTTCATGAGATCCTTCAGATCGAAGTGATAGCTTTCCTCTTGTCCGATCCGGAAGAAATCGTGGAAGACACGCATCCGATCCACAACATCAATTTCATATAGCTTTGAGGACAAACCGGCAAAGCGGGAAGCAAGCTCGGTGTAAACACGTGCGAAGAAAGTCTTTGCTTCCTCGTAGGATTTCTTGATTACGGACACCGTAATGTATTTTTCCTGCAAGATCCCATTGCCGCGAATGGCGGCGTCCATGATCATGCTGTTGTATTCGTCACGGTATTCGTCCAAACCGTCATCCACGTGTTGAATGAGGTTCCTTGCAAAGCTGCTCTTTGTCATGCGCCGGTTATTGATCGTGATCTTGGTTGTCGCACCGATCTCCAGCGCATTCAGCAGCTCGCAGTATGCCAGAAACATGGCAAGCTGATCGTCCCGCGCCGCAACAGAGTAGTTGACGTCCGTGAACCGGAACGTGCGCGAGAACTTGTTACCAACCTGAAAGGTTCCGTCCTTCCAGATCTTTTTGATCGGGATAGTAACCTGTACAGAAGAAGGAACCTTGAACGGTTCCTTCTCAGACTTCAGTATTTGATTGAGCGTTTTAATCAACGCGCAGCACCTCCTTCATTTTTCCGCTTGACAGGATCGAGGCATATAGGTTCGTGGGCTTTGAGGTCAGTTGCTTTGGCATGAGAAACTCGGACTGGATGTACGCCCGGATAAACTGCTCGGCGGTCATGCCGTGGTATTTCACAAAGCCGAGAATCGCAAACGGGAACGCGGCAACGACGCACAGCCAACTGACGGTTTCCGTGCCAAGCACGTTCCGGAGCCCGAAATACACGCCGATCGCAACGCCTACCGCCAGTACCGCAAAGATGAACTGGCGCAGCGATAAGCCCATGAAGATCGATTCCTGATAGTCGCGGATTTCTTTGTTGATTTTGATTTCCAAAAGGGTTTCCTTTCCAATCGACATCCTCAACAAGACTCACCGAATATGGTATTTTCTTATTGAAGGATGGTGATTTATATGTTTAAAATTCTGATTGTAAGTTGTGGAGCTGTTGTTCTGATCGGCATCCTGTTCCGTATCGCCGGAACTCTGAGATTGAGCATTCCGCTGCTGTATGCGCTTGTGGTCGCGTTTTTCTTCCCGGGCTGGAGTACCCGAAATCCTACGCTCTCTATGGGAATACTCTACGGTCTGATCGGCTTGTGTGTGCTGTCATGGATTGTGTCTTTGATCCGAAAGATCCGTGAGCATCGCGCCGAAAGAGCGTTAGAAGAGTGTGAAGCAAGAGCGATCATTGAGACCATCAAGCGCAAACAGGGAACGGTTTAGAAACCGATCATTTCCTTGACCACCCGATCGCTCATCTTAACAGCACCGACAAGAACAAGGAAGTTGAAGATCAGTTGGAACAGGAACGCCCATACAACCGTCGTTGCATCTCCGTTCGTGTTGATCGGCGGGTTCTCCGTCAGCACCGAATAGACGATACAGGCAAGAATAATAACGACACCCTGCAGGCACACCCCGGCATACGACTTCAGGAATTGACGTCCGACCTGGGATGTGCCTTCGCCTGCAAACGACGCAAGCGGGATCGGAGCGACAGCGGTGTACATGAAGATCTTGAAGATGCGCGAGTAAACGGTGAGAATCATTACAAACGACAGCACCGTTACGAGAAGCGCACCGATCAGCGCTACGATCCACAGCGGAATGCTGTCGAGGAAGGAGCATTGATTGATCTTCTGCGCGATCGCATCCGGCAGCGTGATTCCGGTCGTCAGAACGCCTCCGGCATGAGCGGAGATGTTGTTGAGAATTCCGTGCCCGATCTTGAAGATGCCGGTCAGAATGTCCATGCTGTAGCCGACAACCGCTTTTGCGATTGCAAAGCGGATAAACAGCTTCAAAGCGACCTCTGGACGCTTGATCTCCGAAAAGTTGGTGGTCGTTTTCACCACACCGACAATAAAGAACAGAACGAGCAGCGCATACGCGATGGCTTTCAGCCCGCCTTGGATATTGGCGATTGCGCTCCATACGGCGCCGCCGCGGATGTTCTGCGGAGAGGTGGTCAGAAGCGTCCAGATGGTTTGCATGGCTTCCGACCAAAAGTTGAGTGTGTAGTTCAGAATGTCTATGATCCAGTTACCGGATGACTGCAAAAGCGTCACCTCCTTCTCGACAGGGCAGGCATCGTGCCTGCCCTGTCGTTATGAAATCAACCGGTGATCAGGGACAGGATTTCTTTCGTAAAGGTAATGACGATGCCGCCGGCAATCGTCAGCATACCGTTTGCTCTCTGCGACGGATCATGGGACTTCAAGCTGAGACCGAGCTGCAGAATGCCGAAGCCGAGCAGGATAATACCGATTGCCCGGATAAAGCCAAAGATGAAGTTGCTAAGATTGTTGACGACCTGGATCGGATCGTCATCCGCGTACGCGACAGTCAGGAAACTGAAGGTTAGTACAATGACGCAGAAGATGCTGAACAGGATGCGGGTTCGTTTAGACATTTTCATGTAGATTCATTCCTCCTAAAGATGGTCAATTGTTCGGTTTGGATTGGTTCGCATTCTCTCGCTTGGTTTGCTCCTCGATCATTTCGAGGATCTCATCCGACGAGAGGACAACATACGATTCATCATCCAGAATAATGGATTCAGGATCGAAGGAAAGAGGTGCAAGACCGTGTTCATACGGTTCGGCACCACCGTCTGCGGTCAGCGCAATGTTTGGATGCTTCAAGAGATCGTACTTTTCGTCCATAACTGCATTTTCGCCGCGAATGAACAGGAGCGCGTAGCGATTGTCCAACATTCGCACTTCGTCCGGAGTCATGAGGCTGCGTCCGATCAACTGCGTATTTTTGCTGTGACTTCCGCTTTTGCCTTTTGAATCGGTAAACGCATCGGTACTGATTGTTTCCTTGCCGAGCTTTTTACTCACAAGCTCATGGGTACTGTCTTCGTTACCGCCAAGATACAGAAACTCGTCACAGTTGCCGATAATGCTTTCCCACTGCTTTTCGTACAACGCTTTCAACTGAGCGATGTTTTGAATAATGATACTCACTGAGATTTCCCGGCTTCGCATTGTAGCAAGTAGTTTGTCAAACTCATCCGGTAGCGCAACATTGGCAAACTCGTCCATAACGAAATGCACATGAACGGGCAGTCTGCCGTCATGCATACGGTCGGCAGAGAAATAGAGTTCTTGGAATAGTTGCGTGTAGAGCATGCCGACGATATAGTTCAGAGAACTGTCGTTGTCGGGAACAATTGCGAACAGCGCGACTTTCTTCTCGCCGAGGGAGGGAAGATCAAGTTCATCCTGTGATGTGATCGACGCAATCTGCGGAAGATTGAACTTTTCCAATCGAACGGCGAGAGAGATCAAGATGGATTTTGCCGTCTTACCCGCTGCCATCTTGAAGATATTGTATTGCCGGACCGCAAGATTATCGGGTTCATCCGCTTCCAATCGGTCGAATAGTTCGTCAAGCACACTCTGATAGGATTCGTCTTCTTCACGCACTTCAGCAGCGTTCAGCATATCCATGATCATAGAGAAATTCTGCTCTTCCTTTGGAGCACAATAGAGGAGATAGAGGATAAGCGCTTCGAGAAGCGCTGTTTCGCTTTTCTCCCAGAAAGGATCGTTGTTGGACGCGCCTTTCGGTGTGGTATTTCGAACAAGGTTCGTCACGAGCTTCAGCACGTCTGTTTCCGAACGCAGATATGCGAAAGGGTTATAGCTGTGGCTCAGCTCCGGATTAATCAAATCGAGCACGCGAATCTCGTAGCCCTTGGATTCGAGCAGTTTTCCGGTATCGCGCAGCAGTTCACCTTTCGGATCGAGACAAACGAAAGAAGTATTAGCTTGCATGATGTTCGGTTTTGCGTAGAACCGCGTTTTACCGGCACCGCTTCCGCCGACAACAAGCACATTGATGTTGCGCCGGTGCTTTCTCCCATTCAGACCGATCCGCACATGATTCGTCAACAGTTTGTTTTGATCGGGTTGATTTGCTGCATACTTGTGATTGATGTCTCTTGCTGTTCCCCACTTTGCAGAACCGTGCTCCTCTCCGCGCCGGTAGTTCTGTCTGGATGCAAAGTAGATGCTGATACCCATCCCATAGATCAGCAGAAACAGAAAGATTGTTTTCGGACTGTCCTTGCACCATTGGATTGCAAATGGTTCCTTCATCCCGTTTGACAGTCCTTCAATGATGCCTTTTAATCCGGTGGAAATGAAAGGGGCGACAATCAATGCCGCCCAGATCACCGGAAGAATCCCGATACCGATCAGGATATATGCAGTTTTCCGATCCTCGTTTGCTTTACTCATCGCTCCGGATCATGCCGATGCTTTTTCCGCTTTTTCTGCGGCGCGTCCATGACGTCGATCAGTGTGTCATCGACGAACTCGGTATCCTTTCCTTGCTCTTGAAGTTCGTTACGCTTATCGTTCAATGCGTTCAGGATCAGCCCGTGCTGATATTCGTCCACTTCAATGATCCGCTTTTCGCCCATGCTCAACGCTCCTCTTGCTTCTGCTCTCGCTGCTTTTGAAGGTTTTTGTCGATCCGCTCATAAATGTTGCAGTAGAGTTTTCTTGCATCCATCAGCAGATTCCGTAGTTCACGCGGCTCTTTCTTCTGGAAAGCAGAAAAGTCATAGTCAAATGGTTCGGGCATGAGGGAATAACGGTAGCAGACGGTGATGCCGACGCATTCCGCAACAAACAGATCGGCTCCGTCGGCAATGGCATATTCGCGACTGACTGAATACAACAGTTGATCGGCATCCAGTCTTTGATTTGCTTCAATCTTATTTGTATCGGGGTTATACCGTGCATCCTTTACATGATCATTCCATTCGATTGGGATTGTGGACTTGGTCAGCAATGCTTTGATAACCGCTTTTGTAGGCGGATACTGTTTGCTGCGAAGGTCTTTTCCGTAAGTTTGAGAGACATCAAAGACGGGCTTCAAATCGAAGTTAGAGCGGGTCGTGCCATCTTCTCGCGTGTATTCGCCCTTCGTTTCCAAAATGACGATGGCCTTTTCGCCCCTCATAACCGTTCTGTCTCGCTTGCTCCATTCATCGAAGCTACGGAGCTCCCTGGCATCGGATCTCTGCGCGCCGACAAGAAGGACATTAGAAACACCCATCTTGCCGAATACCGCCTGACGCTTCAGGTGATCGTTCATGTTTTTCGGATCGGAGAAGACGTGCATGGTCTGCGATTCTATGAACGAGTATGCCATATCCCGCTGATTTTGCTTCTTGGCTGCCCATGCAGAACGTTCCTCCGGTGTTATAGGATTTCTGTAGACTTGATCGTTTTTGGTTTCCATGTTTACCTCGCTTTTGATTTTGTTTTCTTGGGGTTGGTTTTTTTACTGCTCTTAGATTTCTCTGCAGAACGTGTCTTGGTTGGTTCCTTGTTCGCGGCTGCATGTTTGCGCTCTTCCCGAAGCCTCTTGATCTCATCTCTGATAGACGGACGCTCACAGCCGGAGTTTGTGAATCTCTCGCGATCTTCGGATGTACGCTCGGACGGATGAGGGGGAGCCGTCCGAACCGGAGTAGGGTTTGACGGTTCAGCTCCATCTCGTACAACAATGACGGCAGGTTCTTCTTCTGCTTTCTGTTCCTCTGCAGGGCCAGTTACCGGCGCACCGAATACCAAATCGAAAGCATCGGCATTCTTCTCATCAGTTTTTTCCACGATATCTTTCTTGCCCTCACGATCTTTGCGCGATTTCGTGATTTCTTCACGGATTCGTTCTACATCTACGGTGGACAATGCAAAGCGTTCAGCAATACGGTTCACTTTTGCGGCATCCGCCGCATTGACGACAACATCGACCAGTCCATCCGTCTGTTTCTTGTTATAGACTGCTGCATACAGTACACCGTATTTCTTCGCTTCTTCCGCAAAGGTCTTCATGTCCTTTGCTTTAATCACAAAGACTTTCGTGGGCTTTCCATTGAACACACGCATACGCGCTTTGCCTTTCGTCCGCTTTTCTTCTTTGATTACGGCGATCAGAAATGTGGCAAGATTCAACGCTCCCTTTCCAGCAAGATTGGAAACACATTCCATACCCTTGATTGCGACATTCGTCATTGCGTTTACGACCTGTTCTGCTGCTTCTCCTTGGCTCATATTTATCACCTCCTTTCTTTGAAAATAAAAAAGACGCTCCGGTTGGAACGTCGTTCAAATAATGTGAAACGAAAACGAATTAGTCTTTATTAAGCAAAGTGAATTCTCCCCAACAAAAACTCATGTTTTTCGAAGAATCCCTGATTTTTAGTGCAATTTGAAAAACAATGTCATTTATTTTGCCTTTATCAGATGGTGCTTGGATTAGTTCCTTTAGATCGGGGTGCAGGGAAAGCCAATCAACAAGCTGATAAGTAATAGAATTTAAACTGCAAGTTGTAAGGTTGTTTCTTATCATATAGTTTTTTATCCACAGATGAACAACTCCATAGAATTGGTCGGCATATTTCATCATAAGTTCTTTTTTTTCTTCTTTCCAAGATTTTATCTGTTTTCCGCCAAGAGATACTAAACCAATTATTGTCCAAGCGTGGATATAGTCGTAAGAAGAATGGTATTGTTCAACTTTAATGAACGATTTATACACTTGAACAGCTTTGTCCTTTTCTCCTTGTTCTATATATTGATTAATCTTTTCAACAGTGGTATAAAACGTGTTCAATTCAGCTTCCAAATCAAAACGTTCATATTGAACTAAGTTTTGAATATCATAATAATCCTCTCGCCAATGAGCGTTGAATGGTATCGTTATCCCCAGCGCTGCTTCTGCTTCTGTCCGGGACAAATGATCCATAGTGCTTTTCATTGAATGGTACAGCATATCTGCTTTCTTTCTCAGTGTCGATAGCTGCGTTTTTTCGTCTTTTTTTAGTAAATAGTAGCCTAATGAAAAAGCACCAATAAATGTCAAATAGGATCCATAGAAATTAAGCAAATCGCTTTCTTCAATAGGATTGTCTCGGTAGAATACAAAATGAACAACAAACGGAATTATTATTGAAATAAGAATAATGAATAATAAAACAGTATACCGCTTAAGCCAGGCTTTTACTATATAACGCAGTTCGATAAGTATATCTATTACAAAAACAAGCACAAAACAATAGATAGCAATTCGACTGATCATTTTAGCGTGTTTTGCTTTGAACAGAATGCTATCAGCAATAAATATAGAAACAATAATACCGAAAACGATAATATAAGGAATAAATGGTTTGATTCTTTTTTTCATAATCCCTCCTCAACACCTAAACCCCAAATCAATTTTTATATCTCTGCGTTTCTCCATTGGTAGGTTGCATTCTGCCATGACTGTTATCAATCGTTTCCATTTTTCACAAGATACTGTTTATCGAGAACAAATCTTTACCTGTTAGATAAGAATACCCATCTTCCTTTTCCGCAAACCCGTTCACGGAGATAAAGCCGATGCGACAGACTGTTAAAGAAGGAATCTGCTCAATCTGATTGATCTCATGGTGGATTTCATCCGGCTCCATAGGTTGTTTCAGATATTTCGCCTCGTAGATTGCGATAGCATCATCATATTCCAAAGCAACATCAAACTCCCCATTGGTTCGCTCTTTGGGATTATCATAATAGTAAGAGCCGATGTTTTTCACGCCGGGAAGAGCACCGGCCTTCGCTTTCATGGAGAAATACATCCTGCAGATTTCCTCAAATCTGCGGGAAATAAACTCTACAAGCGATGGAGCGACATATTCATCGAAAAAAGAGGATGCGCCTAGCATCTGAAGCGCGCTTCGATTGCGATACACATAAGTAAAGTAGAAGCGCATCAAATTGTCATTGATCTCATAGGTCGCTTTTTTTGCATCGTTTGGATGATTGAAAGGCATATTTCGGTGGATGATGTCCAAAGCGATTAGTTTTGATAACTGCTTGGAGAGGTTTCCTGTTTTGTTGCCGTCCAAACGGTCTTCCAGTTCGGAGTACCGTTTCTTCCCGTTTCCGAGCGCGGAAAAGATACGCTCTGTGTTCATTGTATTGGAGTAGTCCGACAGTAACAGATTGGAAGCATATAGAAACACAGGACTGTTTTCATTCAGTATGGTGCGGATGATGTTTTCACGCAATGACTCCTTGCTGTTTAACTGTCCCAGGATGTAGGGAGACCCGCCAAAGACGCTGTAAAAGCCAACCATATCGTATGCACTGAGATCGGGATAGAATCCGGATGCGATATGATAGGGAAGCTCCTTCAGATGAATGACCGTTTTGAAACGACCGTACAAGGCATTTCCTTCTTCAAGCATCTCTTTCATCATTCCGATGTGTGAGCCGGAAAGGATCAGCTGCAGATTCTGAAGCCGATTATCAATGATGCTCTGCATCATGGAGTCCACATATTCCGCTTTCGTCGCTGCCTTTAAGTATGGATATTCGTCGATGACCACGATCAAGGGCTTTCCGACCGAGCTAAGGTAGGTGAACACATCCAAAAAGCTTTGGAAGGACATTGCGACCGGCAGAATTTGCAGACGAACCAATTCGCTGACAAAGGCGGTAATATTTTCCGCCATTGTACCTTTGAGACATTCAAAGTAAATGAATTGCTTTGGTTGTTTTTTCAGACACTCTTTGATCAGGGTGGTTTTTCCAACCTTACGCTTTCCATATAGAAGGATCGTTGCCTGCTCCTGCTCTAAAGCCTGCTGCATGAGCAGGGTTTCTTTTTCTCTGCCGATAAAATCCATAAATTCCTCCGATATTATTGAATTTTATTTCAATGAATTTCAATTCAATATTATTATAATTTCTTGCTACCACTTTGTCAATAATTCTGACCTTACGAAATATCAGTTTTTATATCGAAAAAAGATTCACCTTTTTTAAACCGCAAAAAGAGAATTGCAATGCAATAGTCAATGGTAATTATACTTTTCTTTTTGTTTCTTCCTGTCCAGACCTATATTATGTTCATGTAAAATGCGATTAGATTCTTCAAGCATGATTGATCTCTCAAGAACATCGTCACATAACTTGATTTCGCGCCGTATGTTCTTTATGTGATTCGACATATTATTTTGCTCTGAGGTAATCTCCCTGATACGATCATCGGTGATCCCTGTTCGTCGCTTTTCGTTGGACAAATGTCTTCGTTCGTTCTGTAAATCTGTCAGCTGCCTATTTAGGGCTTCTCTGAAAGATTCCACTTGTTCACCGGTGTCCAGTTTATAGCGATTCAAGAACTTGCTTTGCTCGGAGATCGCGTCCAGATGGCGAAGATCAACGCGCAATGCGTCAGGTATGGATTCTCTTGGCTGCTGCCGCGCTTGACGCAGTTTTCGAACATAGAAGAAGTACAGAGCGCGCAACCCTTTCCAAGTGACCTTTGATAGTCGAAAGTCTCCCTGAACCGTATACTTTGCAGAAGTAGGAGAGGTCTTTTGCATCGGCATTTCCGGATATCGCTTCTGCAGAATACGACGTTGAATGTCGGTTTCTGAGTAACCTTCACCAAGTGATCGAAAACGAACAAAGCGCTTCATGCCCGGCGACTTGATCCGAAGGAAACTCCCACGCCTTTCTAACACATATCCTCTCTGCTTCATTGCGTTTATGAACTGCTGGAACGTCATGGACGCTTTAATAGCAGCGTCCATATCAACACGAATGCTGCTTCGCCATGTCGATTGTCCATCCTGTTCAGCCGACCACTCCGCATAATGCTTCGGGTAATATTCCTTATGATCCGTAATCACAGAAAGACCGTATTGTTTACACAATCGGTCGGAAGCCGCGCGCATCTTTTGGTAGCTTTCTTTGTTCGCGTAGAACTTCCGACCGTTCATAGACACAGAGTTCAGTACAAAATGATTGTGCATATGTGCTTTATCCAAATGAGTAGCTACGATCACTTGATGATCCGGCCACAATTCTTCTGCAAGTTTCACTCCGATTTCATGGGCTATGTCAGGCGTAACCTCACCGGGTTTGAAACTTTGATAGCCGTGGAATGCGAGAATGCCATCCTCTTTACCGTGTCGTCGTTTCAGCAAAGCCATCTCCGTTCGTGCATCCCGCAGACTGCATTGCAATGCGGTGATGTAAAACTGCTTTTCGGTTTTCGCATCATTCATGGCGTAGTCCATGACATCTCGCATGGCTTGCAGATCGGGTTCGCTCCATTTTCGATCCGTTTTTTGCTCGTTTGTTGCATAGTCTAGGACATGGTCAACGCGGCTTTTAACCGCCCAAATACTTGTGGTTGCCATCAGTGCTTTTCGGGGTCAAGGATCGCCTTTTCGATCCTTGCGATTGCATCGTAAACATCATTCATATACTGTTCGTATTCATTGACCATGAAAAAGCCCGTGGCGTTTGCACGGGCGGCGATCTGATGAATGTTATTCCCAATGGAGTGAAGCTGCTTTGCCATGGCAAGATAATCAAACGAGGGAAGTTCTTTCGGCGTGTAACCGTTTATCAATGAGCGGATGTATGCCTGCCGGGTTAACCCGGATTTCTTTACCTTTCGATTGAAGTCGAGCAGCTCGTCGTCGCTGAGATGACACCAGATGCGATTTGGTCGTTTTCTCATGTGCGCCTCCTTCGATGGGGTTTAAGGGATCTCCCTTACATTACGAATTTGGTGTGACCAAATTCAATGCTCGCTAATCCACAGCAGAGCTGTGTATCAATCCAGGACATCTTTTTCATTCTTCTGCCGCATCTCCTTCCGAAACCGCTTTGGAGACCTTGCTCAATCCTCCGTAAGAGGTTGTAATCACACCGATCCGACGAGCAAAGAGGATCTCACGAGCCATTTCATCATTGATTTCTCCGAAGGTAACGAGAAGACGACATCGGCGAAGAATTTCCTCGGACATGATTCGAGCATCCTCGCGCTCCTCTGCAGAGGTGATTTCGAGAAAGCGGTTGAACATCAGGGACGGACATACCGGAAGGTATCCGAGCTCATAGAGCGCACGGCACCGCGCTTTGATTTTGTTGTTTTCATGGTTCGCTACACAGACGTAGGCGAGGAGACGTGTCATATGGTCAATTCCTCCATTTCATGTTTTGGTTTTCGTGTGGCAATACGGTTTTGCAGTCCTTTCGATCGCATGAGCTGTTCGTTATAGTCTTTGCCTTGCTTTGGTATCATCAGTTCTGTTTTGTACCGTGCCGACAAGCAGGATCGGATGGATTGCGCGGCGCGAATTCCGGCTGAGTCGTTGTCGAGGCAAAGACAAACCGTTTCGATTTGCGGATGCACTGACAGATAATGAGAAAGCGCAAGCGGCAGATGATCGGTTCCGTGCGGCGTATTCGCTCCGGCAATGGATAGGTAGTGATCCGGTTTCTTTTCTCGGAGTACATACACAGAGAGCGCATCGATTGCGCTCTCTGTAACGTATAGCGTGGTGGAAACGGTGGGAGGGAGAGAGAACGAGAACCGCTTATCGCTCCCTTCCGCTTCCTGCAGAAAGGTGCTGTCCGGCAGGGAACTGCGCAGCATGGCGTAGCGTGGAATATGGGTTTCATCATATCCGACAAAGCAGCAGTTGTGTCGCGTGTCTTCATACAGAAGATCAAATGCGACACACAGATCGAGTACGTCTTTGTCGATCCCTCTGTTTTGCAGATAACGAAACACCCGATCGTTGTTCGTGCTGCGAGCGGGAAGCTTGAACCGTGTCGGGGTAATAGAATGGGACGGTTTTTCTTTCGCCGTCCCGTTCATTCCGTTGATTCGTTGAACCGCTTCGACAAGCGGAACGCCTTCGCATTCAACAAGGTAATCCAATGCTGAACGCCCGCCGATTCCGCGTGACCACCAAAACCACTTGCCATTGGAGATCTTTAAGCTGTCATGCGATCGTAAACAATAGACGCCATTTCGCAACGGAACAAGTTCCTGCGGTCGGGTTGTTTCAAGATAGGTCAGGAGATCGCATTGACGAGCCTGTCGCAGTTCTTCCATAGAAACATACTTTGTACTCATCGTTCCGGTTCCTCCTTTCGCTTGGTCTGTTCCGGCCCGTCTTCTTCGATCTCACCGTCAAGTGTTTCATTCTCGCGCTTATCCATATTCAGCATGGCGTCAAGCTCCGCAAGACGGGCGGATTTTGTTCGCAGTTCTTCCTCCTGCGGGAACAGCTTTTCGATTTCCTCTTTTGCGTTATTCATCTGCTTACGGATCTCTGCAAGCTGGTTCTCAGCATTGACTTTTTTGTTCGGCATGGAAGCAAGAGCATTATCCATACGCTGGATGTTGCCGTGAATGTCCTCGCCAAGTTCGATCGTGTGTGAGAGCGTTCCCTGCATCGAAAGCTTAAAGGCCTTAGCCATGGGATCATACGATAGAAACAGATCAAAGCCCATATAGTTTCCGATGTGTGTCGGTTCAGGAGATGTCTTTGCTTTACACGCTTCGAGCAACGCAAGACCTGCTTCTTTCTTGTCCTCATAGCTTGTGCCACATACCTGCATACCGGCAAAGCCTTCCATCTTGTTCTGTTCATGCCGAGTGATGTCTGCAGTATACCCTTCAATCCGTTCTTCCGTTCGCTTAGCTTCCTTCGGATAGACCTTCAGCAGTCGATCCTCAAGCGCATACTTTTGAGAGAGAAAGTTTGCTTTGATCAGTTTCAAGCGGGAAACGGATACTTCAAGATCCATCTTCTCCTTGATATGTGGATTGCCTGTCGCGAGCGCTTTGACTTCGGCATATGACAGCGCGGTTTCGTCTACATCTTCACAGGAACGGACAGGGGATTTCGAGGTCATGATCTGCCCTATGAACTTCTGCTTATTTTCGATCGTTTGCCACATATAGCTATCGAACGTATTCTCCGTAACATAGCGGAAGATCTCGACCTTTTCATTGTCGTTGCCCTGCCGCAGGATTCGTCCTTCACGCTGTTCGATGTCGCTCGGCCGCCACGGAATATCCAAATGGTGTTCTGCAATCAGACGCTTCTGCACGTTCGTTCCGGCTCCCATCTTGGCAGTCGAACCGAGCAGGATTCTGACCTTGCCGGATCGCACGTGGGCGAACAATTCCGCTTTCCGCGTTTCCGTGTTAGCGTCATGGATGAACGCAATTTCTTCTTCGGGAACACCGCGATCAATCAGCTTTTGTTTCACATCGTCGTAGACATTGAATTTTCCGTCGTCATGCGGCGTGGAAAGATCGCAGAAAACAAGCTGTGTAGACCGCTCCGCTTGCGATTCATTCCAGATCCGGTAGATGTTCTCTATGCAAGTGTTTACCTTGCTGTCGGGATCGTCGGGAAGCAGGGCATCCTGCAACCGCTGATCGAGTGCAAGCTTTCTGCCGTCGTTGGTGATCTTCAACATATTGTCTACCGTCGCATCTACCATACCGTTGCGTACCTTTTCGGCACGATCTGCAAAAGAGGAGACCATCTCCTTTTGAAACCCGGATGGCTTGATGACCTCATTATGGTATTGTGCTTCGGGAACAGGCAATTTCAGCATATCGGCAGTTTGAACGTCCGCAACTTCGCGGAACATATTGACAAGTTCCGGCAGATTGTAGAACTTCGCAAAGCGTGTCTTTGCCCGGTATCCGGTTCCTTCCGGGGCGAGTTCAATCGCGGTGATTGTCTCTCCGAACGTGGAAGCCCATGCGTCAAAGTGCTGTAATCCCTTTTGTTGTAATGCGTCATACTGCAAATACCGTTGCATGGTGTACATCTCGGTCATGGAATTGCTGATCGGTGTGCCGGTTGCAAAAATGATGCCTTTGCCGTCGGTGATCTCGTCGAGGTATCGACACTTCATATAGAGGTCACTCGATTTTTGCGCTTCTGTCTGGCTGAGACCTGCCACGTTGCGCATCTTCGTATAGAGAAACAGATTCTTGTAAAAGTGCGCTTCATCCACAAACAACCGATCGACGCCGAGCTCTTCAAAGGTGATCACATCATCTTTACGGCTTTGATCATTCAGCTTTTTCAACCGCGTTTCGAGACCGCGTTTGGTCTTTTCAAGCTGTTTGATCGTGAATCGCTCTGCGTATTCGCTCTTTGCCTGCTCAATACCTTCCACGATGTCGTCGATTTGCTGTTGTATGGTTTGTCGCTGCCGCGCCAAAGAGATCGGAATCTTCTCAAACTGACTATGCCCGATTATGACTGCATCGTAATCGCCGGTAGCAATACGTGAGCAGGACTTCTTACGGTTCTGTGTTTCAAAGTCCTTTTTGGTTGCGACAAGAATGTTCGCGGAAGGATAGAGCTGTAAAAACTCAGATGCCCATTGTTCAGTCAAATGATTTGGGACAACGAACAGCGGCTTTTGACACAGACCCAATCGTTTCGCTTCCATCGCCGCGGCAGTCATTTCAAACGTTTTCCCTGCGCCGACAACATGTGCAAGCAGCGTATTGCCGCCATACAGGATTCGCGCAATCGCATTGACCTGATGCGGACGCAAAGCAATTTCAGGATTCATTCCGGGGAAGGTAAGATGTGAACCATCGTATTCTCTCGGTCGGGTGCTGTTGAACCGTTCGTTATAGATCTGCGTCAGCCGATCGCGCCGGCCAGGATCTTTCCAGATCCAATCCCGGAACGCATCCTTGATCAGCTGCTGCTTTTGCTGCGCAAGGATCGTTTCCTTTTTATTCAGAACGTGGATTTCTTTGCCTTCGTCGTTTTGTACAGTATCAAACACACGCACGTCGCGCAGATTCAGCGTGTCTTCAAGAATCTTGTATCCGTTGATGCGATCCGTTCCGTAGGTAACGTGTGATGTCACGTTCATGGAGTCATACGTTTTGTTTGAGATGTTCCATTCGCCGGTGATCGGCATATACCGTACATGGATTCTGCGTTCGGCATACCAGCCGCCTCGGAACAGTTCGTGCATAAACTGTTCAATATCCTCGGGCGGAAGCCAAGTCGCGCCGAGACGCACATCGATCTCGCTTGCGGACAAATCCTTCGGTTGGACTTTTTCCAATGCGGCAATGGATGGCAATAGCCGATCGGCAATAGCAACTTTTCCCGCATCTCGAAGACGATCGGAAACACCGCGAAAAACTGCGAGCTTTTGCCGTACGTTTCCGGACAGAAATTCGTCTGCCGTTACCAAAGGATACTCCTTCAAATCAAATGTTTCGGGGTTATAGAATTTTGGATAGTACAAGCCAATGTCGCGAAAAACCAACCCGGACAGTTCCTGTTCAATCTCTGTTTCCGACTTGTCTGTCAGCTCTGCCATATACGCAAGATCCACCTTCGCTTTTTCTGCAAGCGATACAGCAAGCGCTTCGGTGGCAGTGTCAACATGCGTGATCTCAACATATTGTCGGATCGTCCGTTTGGTAAAAATGGCGGCTTTGCTTTCGAGCTTTCCATCCTCATCTATGTTCTCCAAAGAACAGAGAAGGGCATATGAACTGTCGATCGAAAAAGCGTTGCTGTTTCCGCGGCTGTTAATCAGTCCGTACTTTTCGATGAACGTATCGTACAGAGTATTTAGCCGTTTCTGCTCTGTTACAAGCATCCGATCGTCTGCATAGTTCATTTGCAGATCGATTAAGCGACGGACACACTCTCGGATTTCGATCAGCCCTTTGATGCGGTTCTGTGCGGTGAGGGAACCGTCGAACTTTTTCATCACGGAGTCCTCACGGAAGAAGATCTCGCCATTGACCAGAGTGTAGGAGAAGTTTCGAACCTCCGGATCGGCCGGGATTACAGCATCCGTGGTTTCTTCCATGGAATCGTCCCGTTCGATCTCGGTGATCTGTCCATGAATATTGGCAATCGCTTCGGATAACAGTTCCGAGAGCGAAACATCTGTATACGGCTTGACCGTTGTTTCCTGTTGCCCGTACTGTGTGCTCTCGGTTGTCAGCTCGCCCAATACCATATCGGGGTTTTCGACAAAGTATTGGTTGATCGTATGTCCGCTTTCTGTGATTCCCAAATGCAGCCAGTTTTCATCCACTTCAACGGGACGATCTCGTTTCTGCAGGAATAGAATATCTGCAACGACACCGGTCCCTGCATTGGCAAGGAAAGCGTTGTTCGGAAGCCGGATCGCACCCAAAAGCTCTGCGCGTTCCGCAATGTATTTGCGTACCGCAGGGTTTTGCTTATCCATCGTACCGGCAGAAGTGACGAAGGCAACGATGCCGCCGGGACGAACCTTATCGAGCGTCTTTGCAAAAAAGTAATCGTGGATCAAAAAGTGATGTTTATCATACTTCTTATCCGCGAGAGAATAGCTCCCGAAAGGTACGTTCCCGATTGCAAGGTCAAAGAAGCTGTCTGGCAGCTTCGTTTCCTCGAACCCCTGTATTTGAATGTTCGCTTTCTGATAGAGCTGCTTTGCGATACGACCGGTCAAGCTGTCGAGTTCCACACCGTACAGCTTGCTGCCTTCCATGCTTTCGGGCAGCATACCGAAGAAATTGCCGATACCACATGCCGGTTCCAACACATTTCCGACCTTGAAACCCATGTTCTCGATTGCCTGATAGATGGCGCGGATCACGGTGGGGGATGTGTAGTGCGCATTCAAGACAGATGCTCGTGCGGAGTTGTATTCATCTTCCGAGAGTGCTGCTTTCAGTTCAGTGTATTCATCCTTCCACTGCTCGTTTTCAGCATCGAATGCTTGCGGAAGACCGCCCCAACCGACGTATTGAGACAAGATTGCTTGTTCATCCGGCGTTGCAAGACGGTGTTCCGATTCAATCGACTGCAGTGTGTGGATTGCATCCATATTCCTGCGAAACTTGGTCTTTGCACCGCCTTCACCCAAGTGATCATCTGTAATGCGGAAGTTTGTTTTTTGCCCGCTTACCTGCATCAACGGCAGCGGTTCGGGCTTTTCGGGTTCGCGTTCCCATGACGGACGGAGGTCGATAACGATGCTGTTCAGCTTGACTTCTTCGGCAGGTTCCGATCCCGATTCAATGCGGAAGAACGGCGCATTTCTATCGTCTGATCTCAGCAATCGCTCAAACTGTTCGCGATTCTCCACGCGGAAGATCGGATACAGAAGTGTCGGATCGAGGAGTTCCACTTCGCGCTCGGTCAGATTTGTGATCTGAAATGCGGTTCCATCCAGATAAACAGTATCTCCTTCTGCGTAGGGACGGAAGGCGAACTCTTGCTCTTTATCTTCTTCAATTGGTGTCAGATCCTCCGGCTTGGGCGCAGTACTGCGGATCAAATGATCGTTTTGCAGATTCTCCCGCATGCGGCGATCAAAGGATCCGCGATCCAGTTCTTCGGAGAACAGGGGATAGCGGGGATTGAACAGTGTAACGGATTGATCGCTAAATGAAACGATCTCATATTCCTGTGCGCCGAGATAAACCGTTTCGCCAAGCGAGAGATTGTAGGTCGCGGTTTGCCGGACTTCGTCCATGCGCAGTGCCGCCGCGCGCAATTCTTCGCGGTGTCTTGCTTCCTCGGCAAATCGCTCTTCACGTTCAGACCGCTCCTGCTCATAAGCGGGAAGCCCTTCTTTTTCCTTATCTGTCAGATAACGATTGTTGGCAATCAACAGCCGCAGATGTGCATCTACGGTTTTCCACGAGATAAGGTGGCTGACGTTTCTTTTGAAGATCTCAAATGAAAGCCCTTTTGCATCATGATTGACAAATCCGCTTTCTCCGTTCAAAAAGGTTTGCGAGTGCCCGCCGATCCCGTATTCGTTTTTCAGGAACCTGACTGCTTCGTCTACGGAATGCATCTCCTGATAGAATTTATAGATACGGTATTTGCCGTGTTCAACACCGCTGCCCCGGCATAACTCGTTGTCGATCTCTGCGTCGGGAAATAGTAAAGCGGAAGCATTATCAGCTTCCGCTTTTACAATGGTTTCTTTTTGTTCTTCTTCGGACGGTAGGTTCAGAAATAGATCAGTTCCGCTCTTACGATCTCCTCGGCTCGGTTGCGGATACTGTTCATCCGCTGTACCCATGCCATCTGGCTCGTTCGCTTGAGTTGTTCCGTCACGCCCTCGCTCTTCGCCATCTGATTCGTCAGGGATTCCATCATCTCCATCGCCTGCTCGTTGATATCCAGAAGGTGCTGCGTCAGCGTTCCGTTCAGTAGGAGCTTGTTGTAGATGCCTTTCTTGTGCTCCTTGAGGTAGCGTTTCCGCATCCAGCCGTATGCGCCGATCTCGCCCTCCGGCTGCTTGTCCATCTCGAGGTTCGGAAGCAGGTAATCGCCTGCCTGTCTGTACGTCAGTTCCATGCTCATCACTCCTTTCTGTTTCTTCACTTGTATTTTGTACGGTTTGCGCTTCAATTGCAAATGTGCGATTTTCTTCACGCTCGATCGCGCGGACGGAACGTTCGATCTGTCTCAGGATCATCTCGGAAATATCGGACACCGCGCTGCCGAATTGCAAGACGGCGTCTTCCGATCGAAACAGTGAAGCATCGGTAAAATGGCTTTTGTTGAAGAATCGGGAGGGATCATATCCGAGCCGAATCAATGTGCAGTATGCAACTGCGGTTGCCGTTTGAACAACGAAAGCGCTCTTCATGTCTGCATCGGAAAGTTCGACCGAGTCCATCATGGTATCAAAGTAGTCCTGATAGTTGTCAGTCGTGGCATTGAAAGCGATTTCAAGCGTCGCTTCCTGTAGATCGGTTGCTGACACTTCTCCGAAGCTGTCCTGCAGTTCTTCAAGAATACGGGGGCTGCTTTCCTGCTTTGCCTGCCACAAAGCAAACGGCGTGTTGTAGCGGCTGTTCGTGTCTGAGATATCGAACACATGGCGCAGATGCGGTTGATCTCCGGAATCGTCAATCAAGGCAATACCTTTCGCGCCTTTATTGACCCAACGCTTGAAAACCGAGTTCCAAAGCTCAATCGGCGCACAGGCTGTCGCATCCGGTCGCTGTGCAGAGATCAGCACCTGATCGGCAAAGGAATACTTGTAATTCCATGCAGCGGATTTCAGAAAACGCATCCATGCTTCTGGCGTTTCCGTCAAATGCCCGATCGCTTCTGCGCTCATGGCGGAGATCCGTTCAAACTTGGATGCCATGCTGTTACCTCACTGTTCAGTTTCTTTCATTGGCAGATAAAGTACGGTTGAACGAAAGATATGCGTAAAACGTTTAATCTGTTCATCCGTCAGCGAGCATGGGGCATCGTTTTGAATGCCGATAATCAGAATTCTGTCGGTGATGACATATCGCAAATCTCCGCAAAGATCACAGATAAAGAACACGTTTCCGAGACCGGGATGATAATCAGCTTGATTGTAAACGATAGCAATTGGTTCCAGGATATCGTCAGCAATATCTATATGCTTGCCCAAAAGCCGCTGAAATGCATACAGGGAGTCATCTGTATTGATAACAACCGGAACCCTCATAGGCTCACAAAGCAAAGCTCTCATATAACACCTCCTGTTCGACGGTTCAACAAATGAGAGCGTTCATGAAATCGAAGCCAGTCAATGAGACTGTCTCGCAGAATAAAGGATTGCGTTCCGATTTCGATCAACGGAAATGAACGGTCGGATATGAGAATAGCCAGTGTAGAACTGGAGAACTGAAGCTGTTCGCCCAAATCATCCAAAGTCAAAACGGGCGGCAGATATGAGTGGTTTTCAAAGGTATTCAAGTATTATTCCTCCTTTCAGACAAAGCACAAGGGACCGCGAAAAAGCAGTCCCTTGCGCTAAATCGTTGGTCACCGGTCACTCTTCTTTTTCCTGACCTGCAGAAAGACGAAGCCGCCGATGATGATCGCGACAAGCACGATTGCGATGATAACTTTCGGGGTCATGCCTTATACCTCCTCTCTGAGTCTCTTGCGCTTCTTTGCGACAATGATCGCCGCAGCGACGAGTCCGCCGAGAAGAAGGAGAACGCCAGAGCAGAGCGCCGGAAACTCCCACCAATCGGAATCCATACCAAGCTTGACGAACTTGTGGTTTTCGATTCGAAACGTCAGCGGCTCGCTGTTCGTGTGTTCACGGGTCAGTTCAACCTTCTGTGCGGAAATCGGGAAATAGCCGTCCGGGGTGACGGTTTCTTCGATCCAGACTTCGCCGAGCGGTAAGCCATAGATCACGAGCTCGCCGGTTCCGTCGGTGATCATGTCGGTGATCGTGCCATTCGGATCGTAGAAGAAGCTACCGTCCGCTTCCTTGCGGAGCTTCAGGATCTCAAAGTCGCTTTCACCCTTGACCTTCAGACAGAAGCCTGCGCCTGCCAACGGATTGCCGGATTTCGCATCCACCTTGATGATCTTCAGCCCGGTGGGGCAGTTCTCAACGTTGACGATCTTCGGATTGGAAACGCCGTCTTTATCGGTCAGCGTAAAGGTGATTACTTCCGGCCCGATGTAGCCGGTCGGATAGACTTCTTCGAGCGAGTACGTTCCTACGGGGAGATAACGGAACTCGACGAAGCCGTTCTCATCCGTAAAGAACGTATCTTCGCCATCCTTTGCCCATACACGGAAGCTATGTTCAGGGATAGAAGCCGATGCCGCTTCCGCGCTCGCTTTTACAAGGATTTCGGGCTCGGGAGTATAGGGAACCGTACGCACGGTTTGCCCATCCGAATCTACCAGCCGGAATTCGACTCCGGCGAAAGCCTTTCCGGTGTACAGGTTCAGCTTGTTGAGTTGCAGACAGGTGGGTTCGTCCGTAATATCGGTCGTTCCGGTGATGTTTCCATGGTAATCGACTGTAAATGTGAAGGTCTCAGGACTCAGCGTAAAACCTTCCGCGGCAACAGTCTCTGTGAAGGTATAGGTGTCGGCAGGCAGCTCATACAGGATGATTTCGCCGTTCAGATCCGTTTCACCTTCGAATACGATCTCACCCTTAGAATTCTTGATCTCGTAGAACGCCTCGTACACGGGCTTGCCGGTGGTGAAGTCAGTCTTCTTCAGCACGATGTGCGTCTGCTCATTGGTACGCTCAAACACGATTGTCGCTTTATTGTCAGTCGTGATCTTAACTTCAATCACTTCGTCCGAGAGCACGAATCCCGCAGGCGGCACAACCTCCTGGACATAGTAAGTTCCGACGGGCAGATCGATCGAAATGGCGTATCCGTCTTTGTCCGTGGTCATGGTGTCGTACAGGAGTCCGTCCTTGTCGCGGATCTCATACTGTGCGCCCTCAAGCATACGGTCAGGATCGTAATCATCGGACTTCCAGACAGCGATGTTGCCTTTGAAACGTTCATTTTCGATCGGCTTTTTGACATAATCCGTGTTCGCACCGCTGACCGTTACAGGGAAGGACTCCTCGATCAGATGGATCGTCTCATCCGGAACCTTGAGTTCCTTCAGGTAGTACTTACCGAAGGGAAGCGTTGTATCAGAGGTTGCGATACCATCCTTATCCGTTGTCAACAGGCTGACGAGCGTATTCTTCGGAATCATTTTGACCGTTTCAGCCGTATAGAGGCCGAACACAGCACCTTCAAGCGGGCCAGTCTTGAACGTCATGGTCTTGGTGTCAAAGAACTCACAGACCTTCTTGATCTTGACGGAGCCGGGGATCCGCTTGTTGTTGATGGACTGCTCCGCGTAAACGATCGGCGTGCTCTGATCTTTATATGCCAGTGTGATCGTGTAGATCGACGGGTCCAGATCGTAACCTGCTACAGTCTTCGTCTCCTGAATGGTATAAGATCCGAACGGCAGCAGGCCGGTTTCAGCAATGCCGTTTTCATCCGATACGATCGTTGCAATAACCTTGCCGGAGGAATCCTTTACCTCAAACTCGCAGCCCGGGAGGCCTTTGACCTCATACTTCGGAGAATGCAACTGACCGTATTCGGTCTTCGTCGCAGTGGTTCCGGTCAGCACATACGCGGTCTTCGTGATCTTGACCGCGCCTTTTGCGGTTTCGTTCTCCAGTTCAAGCGTTGCGGTTTCGCTGACTTTGACGATGACAGAGTGCGTCAGACCATCCACTACATACGGTTTGACGGTGGACAGTTCCTTGACATAATAGGTTCCGGCATCCAACTCGTTCACGGTCACAGTACCGTCACTTCCGGTCGTAACCTCCTTGACTTTCTGCGTACAGTTCGCGTCCTTGTAGATGCCGAACTTAACACCTGCAAGCGGCTTGCTGTCTTCACCGACCTTCTTGATCTTCAATGCGCCGAGCGCAGGGGTATTGACACCAAAGCTTGCGGTAGCAACGACCTGTGCGGTGGTGGCGCAGAGGAAAATCTTCTGCAGAGAAGCGTTGGACGGGATATATGCTGTGATGTTATCCAGTGACCGCGTATCCTTACCGGCAGCGGAAATAGTGAACGTCTTGCCTGCTGCGCTTGCGGGAGCGGTGATCGTAAGCTGTTCACCCTTCTTGCCGGTGTATCCAGATACGGTAACACCAGAGGGAAGACCGGAGGTGTCGAGCGTATATCCGGAGTTGATGTTGGTAAGCTTCACAGTCGTCTTTCCCATGAAGTTGTCACCGCTCTTGGTCAATGTCAGCGAAGCTGGCGTGAACTCGATGCTGTGGCTGAGTTTCTTCTTGTCCCGAGCCATCTGCAGAAGCTCGTCTGCCCAGGTCAGAACATGTTCGTAACCCTTCTTAGCACGGATGGCATCAGGGTGCGTCTTGCGGTTGGTGAAACTGTACGAACCGGGTTCACCGTTTTCACTGAGCCAGAACCGGATCGCATTTGCGGTTGCCTGTCGGGCTTCATCTTCCGTGAAGCCGTCCGGTGTGTTGCAAGGATAGCCATACATGAGGATCGTCTGCAGACCTGCGAGCGTATTTGCACCGAACACAGAAGACGGAGTAGTCGCGGTGTATGTTGAGCCGTGTGGGTTGCCGTCCGTATGCTCGATACAGTAACAGACCTGACCGGTACTTTCGATCCAGTGCTTCGGGGTGTTCAAGTCTTTCCACTTACCATTGGAATAGTATTCCAGATAGTCGAAAGCGGAGTTTGTCTGGGATTCGATAGTGACGGTATCATCACCGTCCGCGGATGCTGTCTGCGCAGGAATGAACGAGAACAGCGTGATAAGGCAAAGCGCGAATGCCATGAGTTTAATGAGTATCTTTTTCATGTTTTGAATAGATGTCCTTTCTGATTTTCGGTTTTTTGAGCAAACAAAAAACTCCCGATCGCCGCTCTTGCGTTCGGAAGTGTCGATGGTACGGCTTTGACCGTGCCGAAGAAGGAAGAATCGGTGATCCGTGAAGGAGCGGATCGACCTGTATGCCAACCGGGAACGACTTGGGATGCACCGTTCATCATGGCTGTTTCGGAGAATGATGACAGGTTGTATTCATTCCTCGGTAGGTTTTTTGTTTTCGGTAGGTAAGAAGGGGAGAGTATGAGAGGGGAAACAAAAAAAGGGGATATCTGCGATTTGATTTATCGCACATTATCCCGTTGTCGCTGTAAATGCCGATAGTAATACTCCAATGCCTTTACGACGTATTCGTTTGTATTTTCAACAGAAAGCCCGGATGGAATATATCGCTTGATTTCATCGTACCGAAAGCTGATTTTCGGTTTCTGATTCGGTTTTGCTTCGCACATGATGGATTCTATGACTTCGGGCATCAGCTTTCCTTCTTGTGAGAATTGCCGCATTTTGATGGCTTGTGCGTGGGAGGGAGTTGCATCTGCTTCGCCTATCGCAGATAGGAGATTCATCTGTTCTGCTTCACTTAGGTATGACAACTCTACTGCGGGACGCATGGCTATCTTCCCCTGATCGACCAGTTCCAGTATATCGGGTATAAGCTTTGTGAGACGAATGTAGCGATTGATTTGCATTCGGCTATCACCAACATCCTGTGACAGATGCTCGTCTGTTCTTAACTTTGTCCCCAGTGGGGACGAAGTCAAATCGGTCCGTTTTCCTTGCCGTTTCAGCGCTTCCAGACGCATTTTATATGCGAATGCTTTTTCACTCGGCAGAATCACAGAACGTTGGAGATTGGATTCTACCATGAGAATAACTGCTTCGTCCCGTGACAATTCCTTGATTTCTGCGGGAATGGTGGTTCGTCCTGCTAGCTCACACGCTTTCTTTCGCCGGTGACCGGAAACAATCTCATATCGACCATTCTCCTTTTGCCGGAGCGTGATCGGCGTGATGACTCCGCTTTCTTTGATGCTCTCCACAAGCTGATCCATATCTTCGTCCATACGGACTTGAAACGGATGATCGACAAACTCATCTATCTGCGATAGGGGAATGTCGTAGATTTTCGGCAATCGGCTTTCTTTGCGTTCAGCATCTCCCATGAACAGTTCATCGTATCCCGTCATTCCGAGATCGATCGGTTTTCGCTCTTTCAATATTCATCACCTCCTTTGCAAGAGCTTCATATGCCATCGTGACTTTCCCGCGTGGATCATAAGCAAAGATGCTTTTACCGTATAAACTGCTTTCGGAAGCGCGTACGGAATGGGGAATCTGCGTTTTCAGGATCGGAATATGCTGTCCGATTCCCTGTTGCAAAGACAGAATGATGTCTTTTGCGTTATTGGTTCGATTGTCTACCATGGTCAACAGAATGCCATCGATGCGGAGTTTCTGATTGATGCTTCGTTTTACGCGGGAGACGGAACGCAGCAGAAGATCCAATCCCTTTGCGGAAAGAAAACTCGGCTGTGACGGAATAATTATGCTGCCCGCTGCGACAAGCGTATTGATCGCCATCATGCCAAGCGATGGCATTCCATCGATCAAAACATAATCGTAGTCCTTGCAAACGGTGTCCACATACGTTTTCAATACGTATTCCCGACTCATGATATTGAACAGCGAGATTTCAACACCGGATAGTTCAATATTCGAAGGCATAAAGTCAATACCTTCTGCGTGATGCAGAATTCCTTCTCGGGGATCAAATGCCTTGTCCTGCATGATATTTCCCATAACCGTTCCAAGCGAAACGGCCAACTCGTCCGGTTTCTGCACTCCAAGACCTATCGTAAGACTGCCTTGCGGATCGGCATCTATCAGCAGAACCCGCTTTCCTTCTTTGGCAAGTCCAACACCCAAATTGATCGTTGTAGTAGTTTTTCCGACCCCTCCTTTCTGATTTGTGATCGCGGTTACTTGACAATGATTCATAATTAGCTCCTCTGTTTTTTACTAATACTATTGTTTGATGCTCAAGAAAAAAGAACACAGTAAAGACTTTGCAGCAGTTATTATATATGCGCTGTTCAGCTTGTATTTACGAACAGAATCAAATATGGTATTATTATATAAACCCTAGGAAATAGGATAATTAATACGTCCTTACGACTCGAAAGGAAATCATAATGGCTCGATTAGAAGATCCTTTTTTCCCAAATTTAAACACTATGAATAAGATTACATCTCAATCAAGTGATATTGGTGAATTGGCCACAATTATTGATGAGATAACAAATTACGATGTTTATGATTTCATTGCAAGACTCTCCTCGTTGAACTTGCTTATTGAGAATCAGAACAAGAGCATTTTATTTGATGTTCTTATTGCAGGATTATTGACGAAAAAAGAACAGGAGTACGCAAGTACTATTAGAATGAGCAATAGCAGGTTTAGTACAATTATAAATCGCTTATTCAAGCTAGGCGTTCGCGTCATGATAGACCCTGCAGAGATTCCATTTCTTGAAAGAGTCTTTTATTATGGGAATCACTGGATTTTTCCTGGTATTAACTATTATCCTGGTTATTGCTTGCAAGCCATTATAGATGTACTTTGCTTTGAGAAATTTTCTGGCGATGAAAGCTTTTTCCGAAAAGGACATCAGTTGATTAATTTTTGCCTATCTATTTCCAGCAGTATTGCAAAAGCTCTTAACTATGATTTGGATACAATAAAGCAAGTTGAAGCTAAAGATGTTAATATTCCTGGATCACAATTCTGTGAAACATTAAAGAACTGTGTAATAATCGATTATTCATTGTTTAAAACCATGCTTTCCGAAACAGATGTTGATAGTCTGTTTTCTGAATTTGGGGAGTGTAAATTGGAGGAAGTGCTCTCTGGAGAGAAAGAGCTTTTTTTTCAACATCCTTTCCTTTTGTCTAAAGATAGAAAAGAAATCATATTGCTAAATCCATCAATTCTCGCGTCTTTTACAATTCATCAAATAATCGTATGGGCGGGTACATATGGCTTGAAAGATGCATTGATTAATGCTTACAATACACGAATTTGGAACAGATGTCAGCAATCGTTTCATCACCTCGGTCATAAGAGTATTAATGAAACTGCTTATGGAATTACACTATTCAATAGTAATGACCGTAGAGAAAAGATCCTGACAGCAGGAACTGATAAATTGTTAATTGTTCATTATTTCTGTGATGATGGAAATGGCTATAATGCTGATTCTATGTTCAATCGTCTTGAAAGAGGGACTATTTCTCCATCTATATCGGAACGCGTTGATTATTTTATCACTCATCTTCCTTCTGCAAAAATGGAGAAAATCTATCAAATCGTTATTGTTAACTCCTTTGGAAGATCTATAGCGCTTTCAATGTCGGGAAAACGTTTCAATGTTATAACTTTAGCGCCATTTGAACTACACTGTATCTCAATTAATGAAAGAAGACATGAAGATTTTCTGCCTCGTTATATTGAGGCGAAAGAACGGATAAAAACCAGTGATCCGTCATCAGTCAATGGAGAATTAAACGCAATCGAGTTATACACTGCTAATGACTATTCTTTCTATTTTTCTGATGATATCGATCTTAATGAAACTTCCGTATACATTGGTATTGGTGATTCTTTACAATACATAATTCATGCGGTAAAAAAAGAAGATCGTCAGCTCATAGATTATTATGATTCTGTCAGATTGAAAGAAATCTATCTGGTTGATCAACTACGAAGCATTTACTGCACAGAAAATAAGCATGATGAATTACCAGAGACCGTTGTACGGTTCTCAAATATTGATATATGGCTTAGCTTATCTTCAGTACATAACAACATAGAGGAAATCAGAGTTTGTTCTTCGGTCGTTGATATGCTATCATATTGGCTGGCCGAAGCAAAAGATCTTATTACAGGGATGAAGTTTAATTCAAATAATCTTTGTATCAGAATAGTATTGCCATCACCTATTGAAGAAATCTATGATACTACTAAGGCGGAGATATGCTTACAAGACGCGCTTCATTTTGAACATAATAATAATATAATTACTATGTCGTGGGACGTATCAGCTTATCCTCTATTTGGAGATAAAACGAATCAATCTGAAAAAGAACTGATACTATGCTTGGTCTCTGAATTAGAAAAACACAGTTCTACAAAGGCGAATTACGAATTGCTTAATATTGTGTTTGCGAACCCTCTTAAGAAAAAGTGTTATGCTGTGTTTTCTTCTGGTATTCCCTCTCTAATTCCTATAGATAATCATTTAAAAGAGGTATCCAGGGAAGAAGAGAATCGCCTCCTTGATGAACTTGGAAATCATTTTCTTGAATTGCCTCAATATGATGTCGGTACTGTTCCGGATGATAAAAGAGTAGAATTGTCCAATCAGGTTGTTGGTTATCTTTATACCCGGCTAAAAAATGAAATTACTAGTATAAATGCAGAAGGCATTTATGAACGCGTGATCTACGATCTAGAAATAGCAATTTATGAAACAATGCTTTTCTTTAGACGGTATTCATATGATATTGCATGTTATCCAGAAAAGAAAGAAGAGATTGATCAACGATACCGAAACGTCAATAAATCCTCTATTGCTATAAAGTTTTTAGCAGAATATATATCAGCAATGCCGCCATGTGGTACCAATCCTATTGGATCAATGCAATATGACCAAATTATTGCTATTTGTAGCCTTATAATAGATTGGGCGTATAAAAATGACTTGTTTTATTATAAAATAATAAATGCACCGGTTCGTTTCCTCAATTCAAGACGAATCGGGATTTCCCAGATTGAAAATGAACAGTATGTCAAAGTAGCTACTGAGGCACAGCAAAATAGACTCGCTAGTATGTCTGATCCAAGGGTTCAGCGTTATGCACCGGATTCATTGTTTGGAGAATTCCAATTAAAGATAGATGATGCTTTCATAGAGGAAAATGGTTTTTCATTTCAGCAATTCACGCAATGCGTCTTTGGAATTCTTGATATAGGAGACACGATTAAAAGCAATGTGAAGCGCATGCCTCGAATCGCAGTTGAATCGGAGGTCAGTAAGAAAAAAGGATTACCTGTTGAATTGGTTAACTTGATAATCAATCACATTTCACTCTCAAAAAGAGAAGACTTCCTCATACCTCCTACCGGGTTTAGAAAGGAGGACGTATATCCTTGGCGTTTTAACCGGGAATTATCTTTCAATAGGAGACCAATCATTGTATTAAATAATGAATTGATATGGGGTAATCGTCAACTTGATCATATGTGGCGTTTTTCTATTGAACTTATAATGGAAGGAAAGTATAAGGCGAGAAGCATAAAGATGCGCCGACTGATAGGAGAGATTAGTGATAAACGAGGAATGGAATTCAATACAGAAGTTGCAAATAAGCTATCCTCGTTTAATGGCCTTATTGTTAAGGAGAGAGTATCAAAGATTAATGGGACAAAGTTGGTTGACGAGAACAATAATGATTTAGGTGATATTGACGTATTATGTATTATACCGGAGAAGCATAAGATTGTAGTTTGCGAAGTTAAAAATTTCGGATTTGCGAAAAACCCATATGAAATGAACCAAGAATACCAACGTTTGTTTGTAGATACGGATAAGCCGTGCTTTATGACGAAACATAAGAAACGAGCTGCTTGGGTTCGACAACATATTGATGATGTAAAAAAACAGTTTAGTCTTTCAGATGGTAAATGGACAGTAAAACCAGTAATGATAGTTAGCGAAGAAATCATTAGTAATGCTTACTACAAAAAAGGCGAGAGCATACTTGTTTATTCAAATCTGACAGAAAAAATGATTAGGACAATATAAACGATACAATACGTAATCACTGAAATAGTGGTTCTAAATGGTAATTTCTTTGGTTCTACATTCGATCTGCTTATTGCTGTTCAAGGATTGGTGGTAAACTGGAACAATACTATTGCGAGCTTGTCCTACCTTCATTATTCATAATGTTGTTCTTATGAGGTAGCAGCATACCTTGAACGTTGATTTTTCGTATGCCTGAAAAAGTCAGTGATTTAGGGACTTTTTGAGGGTCGGTAGCGAATCACTGGTTGCAGCATCGGCCGCCATGTCTTCACTTAGGTCCGCGATCGGATCGCCGGTGCAGGCAATGTACGAGGACGTAAACGGCACGCCGTTCGGGTCAGCGGGGAAGACGCCGTACGAGTGCATCACGTAGTAGCCGTCCAGTCCCGCCGCGGTGAGCTCTTCAAGGCTTGCGCCCTGCATGCACTGCGTGATCATCGTCGCGATCATCTCCCAATGCGCGATCTCCTCGGTGCCGATGTCGGTCAGCGTTGCGCGGATGCGGTCGTCTGGCATGGAGTAGCGCTGGGTCAGGTAGCGGAGTCCCGCGCCGAGCTCTGTGTGAGCAACCGAAGGGACTTCTCTTAACCGAAATGACCTATAAGACTAAAATGCCAAAAAACCTAGAGAAATGGAGCCGTATCTTAAAAATTCAAGCGTATTTGAGAATCGCTTGATATAGAGAAACGCTGGGCACAAAGGAATAAAAGAGAATAGATGCCTTAACTTTTGGTGATTATAGTCGATATGTCGCTACCTTTAAATACCTATTGTTCTGTAAAGATGAAGCACTATATGCAGGACTTCCGTTTAGTGAGAATAAGGAAATACATTTATTTGTTCCAAGCCTTTCGACACTTGTTCTATTAGCAGTAATGAAGCGGATGGATATTCTTATGTCTATTAGTGATAGAATAATAGTACCGGAGAGTTACTTATCATTTATTCAACGCGAGTATTCAAATGCTATTGCAAGGTGTCAGTCCGCATGGATGCTATCCTTTGTGGACAAACAACCTATAATCCAAGATCCTGACAAGAGTATTCCAGATATTTGGAATGATATAATGGAACTCTGTGAAACGTGTGAAGCAAAAAGAATAGCAGAGCAAGAAAAGATTGAATTCCAAATTTTTGATAAAAAATATAAAGGGGAACGCTTCTTCACGGAGATGAAATTAAATGAAATCAACTTGGATGCTTTGATCCTCGCAGATAGAGAAAAAGCAGCGTTTTAATGCGACGACTTGTTTTTCCGAAAACTTGCAATGGGCAAGCAAATATTAAACCTTAATTCTGTAGCATTGATGCAATATGGCTTTGATTTGGATATGAAGATTTCTTTCATTAAGGATTTATCCAAAACAAATCATATTTACATACCTCTTTACGCGAGAAGCGACAAAGAACTTGATGAAATAGTATCTAATTTAATGGATGGTGAGAAAAAAAGGCTTATTATACCCCATATATCCAGAATTTTATTAATATTAGAGAACAAGTTTTTCGACGGTTAATGGAGAGCATTTTTGATGGAGATGAGATTGAACTGCCGGATAATAATAACGAGAAAGAAGATGAACATTGAGATTAGTCAAGCTACTAGTCAGCTTAATAATTTCAATTCGCATTAACATAAAACAAAGTTATTGTTATAAATAGACAAGAATGATTATCATGACATATTATATGTTTTCCAAAGAATTCTATTTATACTAATCTACAAATATACGAAATGTGTGTTTACTATTATATATATAAGTGTTAATTGTGAATGGAAGTTGCGTTCTGTCGTTATTTTTAGCAATAAAAAACGATTGCTTTTATCAAAAGCAATAAAAAACGATTGCTTTTATCAAAAGCAATAAAAAACGATTGCTTTTATTAAAAGCAATAAAAAACGATTGCTTTCTTTCGATAATTGTTGTAAAATAAAAATGTTTTCATATAACTGTTTATAAGGGAGGAATAATATGCCAGCTGCGCTTACAATTGATTTAAAAGGGTCAAGAAAATTTGACAATCAAAACAGAGAATTAATTCAGTATTACTTAATTGAGATTTCAGATGCACTAAATGAAATTTTTCAACCTTCTCTATTAAAAAACCTGCGATTCAACGGAGGAGATGAATTACAAGGATTATTCAAAGGAATAAATGAGGCATATCTTTGCTTGCGCTTTTTCCGGAGAATGCTCTTTCCGCTTGAAATCTATGCTGGTATAGGAGAAGGAGAATGGACAACGGTAGTTAAAGAACGGGATACTTTCTATCAGGATGGATCGGCATATCACAATGCAAGAGAGGCAATTGAATGTGCTAAACGTGAAGCTGATTATACAGCTTTGCTATCTAGCAAGAACATAAACGATATTCGTTGGAATGCAATGATGAACGCCGGATTCCGTTTCATTAACAGGAATACTGTTTTCCAAAACGATTTAGCAATACTGTTGGAATGTATATTCCCTATACATAGAGATGGAATGATGGATTTTACCCGTTTATTATCTCTTCTGGATATAATAAAAATACGAAATAGCATCTCTACTCTTCCCAAAAAAGCTGAGAGGAATCTTCAATTATTGGAAGACTATAATAATGATTCAAATATATGGAAAGAAATTGATACAAAAGGACAAGCTAATAATAATTGGACTTCTTTGGTATATAAATATTCACATCCTTACAGTGCTGCAAGTATTATAGCAAAGTTAACAGGTATTTCTAGACAATCCATAGATGTAGCACTTAAGGCATCAAATGTATACGTGGAGAGAGCGGTTGCTATGGCACTAATTGATATGAATGCATGTTAAAAGAAAGGTGAATTGTTATGAGGATGCTGCTTTTAATTGGACTCTTTCATGTAATAGGGGATTTCTATCTGCAACCAGAAAAACTTGTAGTAGCTAAAGCAACAAAAAGGCGGGGGTTAGTGATACATGCCTTCATATATGCCATGGCAATGGGAGTAGTGTTTCTTTGTTCGCCGTGGTATTATGCTCTTCCTGCATGGTGTGGTCTTTCGGTAACACATTGGATAATTGATGCTCTACGTCTTTGTATAGATCGGAAACAAGATAAGCCGTTCGTTAAGGTCGCTTCTTTCTGCATTGACCAGTTACTGCACCTGCTGATAGTAGCAACGTGTTGGTTGCTCTTCTTGCGCAAAGAGCAAACAAACACCTTTGCATATCTTTGTTCTTTTCCATGGTTTAAAACTGTGTTGGTATATTTGGCTGCTGGTTCTATTATTACGAAACCTTCATCTGTGTTAGTAAAAAAGGTATTTAAAGTTTTTCCGCAGATAGAGGAGGAAACAAATGATAAAATGAAATCAATTGCAAAAGCAGGCGAGTTGATTGGCTGTTTGGAACGTATTATCATAATAACTTTAGTCTTTTGTGGGGCAACAACTGCAATCGGCTTTGTAATGACGGCAAAGAGTATTGCACGTTTTAAGCAATTAGAGAATAAAAGCTTTGTGGAACGATACCTAATAGGGACACTATTAAGTGTTAGTCTTGCTCTTATTACAGCTCTTATAGCTTCGAAAATAGCATAAACCATATAAAATGGCAACTCTGTCGAGATGTATTTTGATTGGACGCATATTAATTGAGAGAAAAAACTATTCAGTTATGAAAACGGAGATTCTAAATTTATTAGGATCTCTTTTTTGATTCCGCCTTGGGTTTCTTTTGTAAACACTGAAAAACACTGAGACATCATCACAATAAAGGAGAGCCATCAGAGAATAATATATTATGATTCTTGATGGATAATTATTTATTGTAAAGTGTTTATTTTATAAAGAGCAACTATACATTAAGTATGTAGTTCAAAAGTGACAAGGAGGAAAACAAAAATGTCTTATTTACTTCACCTATCCGACTTCCATTATAATGGTTCTCCAGAAGAAAAAGAAGCTCTTGTCAGCAAATTTGACTCGCTATCAAGGTATATAAAAGAACATGGATTTGACGTTAAGTACGTTGTATGTACTGGTGACTTTATCGAGCAAAAGCTACTAATTAACTCGATTGCTAAACAATTTTGCAATGATTATAATTTACATTGCCCGGATATTACTGAACCTAAAATGCGGGGATCAGAATTAGCTGATTTTGAAAAATCTGATAAATATAGATCAATCTTTTTAGGTCTACTTAGTACAATAAATGATTCATCTGTTATTGATGCATATAATAGATTATTAGTTGAAAACATGAAACGGCTTTATGACGAATTCTCTCAATTATTTGTTAAGTTCTTATTGGCTCTGGGCGTCGATTCAAAACACTGCATTATTTGCTGTGGTAATCATGATAAAACTTGGTTTCAGAATAGCGGGGCAACAGAAAGATGTGGTATCTGCTCAACCTTTGATTCAATAAATGGAAAAGTCATAAATGATAATCCAGATCAGTTCCCTAACGATAATGAAAAATGCTATGAAGCTTATGACTATTTTTGCTATAAGCTTAATCTCCCATATAATCATCAGCCTATACTGTATAGCGAGGATAGTGACATTGAATTTTTGATAATGAATTCAAACCATGGGAAAGCATATAAGAGTGATCTTTGCGTTGAATGCATAGTTCTTAATGACGTGTTCTTTTCGGTTAAAAACCATAGTAAAGTAAGGGTTTTAGTTACGCATGCTCCTGCACGAAGTCTATGCGAGAGCTTTGATATGAATTATGGTAAGAATCAAAACTCTTCAATACTTTCTGGATTGTTAAAGACCATATCATTTTGGATGTGTGGAGATAAGCACGCAAATGATAGGCGATCGATTAATCAAATACCGGTTTTCATGTCAGGCGTTTTTGCAAATAAAAGAGATCTCAATACTTCGTGGAACTGCAGATTGATTGATTACACAAGTGGAGATGAGTACCCTGACTCCGAACTGATATACCATGAAGATAAATGGTGCGAGGACTTTGGTCTTTTAGATATAATCGAATTAAGTAAAAAGTACGGAGATATGGATAGAATAAATAAACTAATTGGTGTCCCACCAGTAATCAATTCATATACTTTATTAACTTTACGAAATGCAAATTACTATCATTTAATGTCTAATATAATAAGTTCGGTAAGCAACTATAAAACGGGAGACGAGGGCGAATACATAGAATATGATAATACAATGAGTATTTTCGACTATCTTAAGAAAAGGCTTTGTAAGATGCTTGATAATTACAAAGCCCTTACAGACACAGAAAAAACCACTTACCATGTCCTTCTAAAACTTATTGGTGCAAGAGGCGTCGGTAAAAGTTCATTCATATATGCTTTATGGGCAGAATCAATGTATATGTTTTCATTGCATAGTAAAGCTTTTTTACCTATACTTTTTGATTTTGATCTATATAAAGATCAGAGAACCAGAGATATTGGCATAACATGGAATGCATTTATAAACAATTGCAAAGCTGTTTCAAAAAAACTAGGCAATATTCCAGTAATATGTTTTATAGATGGTCTTTGCAGTATTTCTCTTAACAATGCTAATAAACGACTAATGGATAGAGTAAACGAAAGCTTTCAGATGAACGAACATTTATTCTTTATTGTTGCGGTAGATCGGTATAAAGAACTAAGTTCATTAAAAAGAGACAACCTTGATTCGGCTATTCAGATTGATTGGCGTGGTAATGACTATATGTGTATGAACAGTATTGAGATTAACAAGTATAAGGATAAGTGCCCGGAGAAAGAACTTAGAAATATTGTGCATTGTTCTATTAATCTTGGCCAACGTCAATTTACTAATGTTGACAAAAAAACTACTGAAACTGTCGAATTCCTAAAGAAACTTGGTTATGCCGAGATAACGCTTGGCACTTTGAAAACGGTTATAAACAGTCAGCTATTTGATAGCTGGAAACAGAATAAGAAAAAAGATACAGCACGACTATTGTTTTACAAAATCCTCTGTGAAAGATGGGAGTCAAGTAAGAAGACAGAACAGATGGAAAAAAACGCGTATGACTTGTCGTTTGGAGAGATAGTGCATCCAAAGGATAATAGCTTGTTTTTAAGGCTGGCACTAGATAAAGATTATCGTGATTTCCTTAGCGCTCAATATATCATTAGATCACTACTGACTCCGAATAGTAGAGTAGAGCTTTATTGGCGTATATCTCATTCTGTCGCAATTCTTGTGCGAAGTGGCTTTTGCTTGCTAAAGCCAAGTCATTCATCTAGGTATACAATATTGGACGGAGTATTAAGAAGAAAAAAAGACAGAGTAAGTCTTATCGTTGTGTATTTAATTGGAACATGCCTTAAAGCTAATCAACGTAGCCAGTTGCTTGAGAAAGTGCTAAATTATTATCAACTTCCTTCAGTTGTCGCTTCATATGAATATAATGGTGAAATCTATAAAAAGATTGCAACACACTTTTTTGCATCTTTTTTGAGTCTATTTGGCAGTGATAGTGGAATAGATATTGAAGACTCTCGGGCTATGTTCTTTGGCAAGCTTGCGCACCTAATTAACAATCCAACATACAGAAAATATTATCGCATTTTTATGCTTGATTATTATGGGGACCTATTCCACAATAGGTTATCAGTAAGTGAAATCTTTAGAATTGATACAAATAGTCTTAAGAAACTCTATGGCAATGATTTTAAAAGATATTATGCAGCATTGGCTGCAAATATAAAAAATCAAACAGCTGAGTTTCCTGACGAGTATGTAGTGTTACTATTATGTGATATTGTATACAGCAGGCTAAAACTATCTATTGAATACTTGGATGGGGCCTTCTTTTTTTCACCATCTTCTAAAAGATATAATGACCAAAGAAACATATTAAATATCACAATTACATGTATTGAACATATTCTCAACAGACCGTCAGAACATAGAAGATGTCTTTATAATCTTAAGGATTCTGGTGAGATATATAATACATACTATCGTTACTTGACGACTATGCATGGGGTGTTTAACGATTGCTTATCAGCTTATCAAGCCAAAAGAGCTTCAAGTGCGAATGCCGTATTCAACCAGATTAAAAGAATAATAAGTCCGGCATGGGCGTTTGAATGCTTGACTGATCTAAAGTGGCAACCTAGAGTTGGATGGTATTATGCAGAATCTCCAGGATTCGGCCAAGATGTTGAAACAACTAAAGCACAAACAAAGGAGGTATACTTGTCCAATAGGGATAACTATTATCCGGAAACCATTGCAACCCATTGTTTTGAGAGCATGCTTATTGCTGAAGTATATTTGCCTGATACTGAAGAGTCAATAAAACGTTTTGAACCAAGAATTGGGACTGCAGGATACGATAAAAACATTGTTATTCGTATGCTGCTAACCCATGAATTTGGAAAGGCAGAAACGGGCGATGAACCAGAGAAACATATTCAAGAGGCAGAAAAAGAGAAGTATTATAATGATGTTGATACGCAGATGTATCGTATAATGATAACAGGCGCTTTGTGTGGGTTTACTTCTGGGCACAATATGCGGTTTTTACAATCAAAAGTCAAGCTTCAAAGCAATACGCATGATTACACTTACAATGAAAATCTGGCTATAGATATTGGTATTATTCAAAGGGAGTATACAAGGATTAAATATGCTAATAAGCTGAATATGACGGAAAAAAGGAATAAAGACTTTGAAAGTTCCCAGAAAGAGATTAATACTGGTTTCGGAAAAGAACTGCTTAAAATTCTCATTCTGGAGAACCCATATTTGCTACAAGTATAATTATCTATATGCTAGCGAATAGATATTTGTAGTTTTATATAGCATAATTTTTTAGTAGTACATACTGAAAAGTATAACTAGTGTACTGTTACGTCTAACAAGGAATAGTAGTAACTGTTTTGCATTATAAAACTCTGTTTATAAGGTCTGATGATTCACTCATCAGACCTTTTTATTGTATACCGAAAACCCCGCCATAGTGGCGGGGTTCCGTAGAGGTTTACCGATGAGACAGTCAAAAAACTCCTGATGTGTTATAGTACAAGTGTGACCTGCCAGTTACACCGAAATAACACATCAGGAGGACATTAAAATGCCAAAGCAAGATAATGACAGTAACACTTTAGCACACACAAAATGGAATTGCAAATACCATATAGTATTTGCACCGAAGTACCGGAGAAAAGTATTCTACGAAGAAAAACGGTTGGAAGTACGTGAGATTCTTAGGGAACTATGCCGGTGGAAGGGCGTCGAGATAATCGAAGGCGAGATATGCCCCGATCACGTGCACCTATTGGTGAGCATACCACCCAAAATGAGCGTTTCGGGATTTATGGGATATCTGAAGGGGAAAAGCAGTCTGATGATATTCGAGAAATTTGGGAATATGAAGTTCGCATACCGAAACCGCGAATTTTGGTGCCGTGGCTACTATGTAGACACGGCAGGCAAAAACACAGCTGCAATAAAAACCTACATCCAAAACCAATTAAAAGCTGATAAGGAAGCGGATCAACTCGCGTTATTCGATCCGAAAGACCCGTTTACGGGTGGCAAGTAAAAGGTGCATGCTGGCAGGCACCTTATGCCCACGTGTGGGCAGCCAGTAGTATTAGGGCTATGCCCGAAAATGAAATACCACCGGCTAAGCCGGTGGATCATTATTACTATCCGTATATATTCCAAATCAAAACATGAGTTTTAATCAATGACTATAAATTATCCTTTAGTTAGCTCACAAAATATAACGAATAGTCTATTTTGCTAAACAAAATGCTCAACGAGGAAGGGTTACTTTTCCATGTGCATTGTCAATTAAAAATAATATATTCTTCTGTTTTCATTTCAATCACCTCATTCTCACCGCCCGTTATAGGTGAGGGGCAAATTTCAACGCCTCGACACCTTGACAACCGAATAGCCAGTTTCGGGTAACAGCAGAATGATACTTCCGCCTTGAACGCTTCACAGCATTGGGCGGCCCGGCGGGATGCGGGGGTTCGAGAGAACATGCGCGAGGACAGCGGCTCGAAACGGCACTCTTACTCACAACAAAGCAAGAATAAGGAGTGCAGAAAAATGACAAAAGTTATCGCAGTTGTAAACCAGAAGGGTGGTGTCGGTAAAACGACCACAACGATCAACGCCGGAGCAGGGCTTGCAAAGCATGGCAGAAGCGTTCTTTTAATCGACATGGACAGTCAGGGCAATCTGAGCCGTGGACTGGGATGCAAGGCAAAACGCGGGCAGCATACCATCAGAGATACGCTGATTTCGGTCGGCAACAACAATCTGACCAATCCGTTCAAAGGAATTGTAACCAATAAGTCTGAGCATTTGGATATCATGCCTGCCAACAGACAGCTTTTCGGCTTTGAGCGTTCTATGATCGAAAATGAGGATGCACCGTTCCTTCTGAATCGGTTCATAAACTGTGTCCGTTCTCGATATGACTACATCTTGATCGATTGCTCCCCGAGTCTCGGCATTCTGACGCAGAATGCACTTGTTGCGGCAGACAGCGTTATGATCCCGGTTGATCCGGAGTTTTTCGGGTTGGAGGGTGTTAAAGTAATCACCGATACAATGGAGCTGGTACGGAAAAACATGAATTCCGGGCTTTCTCTAGAAGGCATCGTAATCACACGACGGAATAACGTCTCCATTGCAAAACGCACCAACGCAGAAGCGCTTCGCCAGAAATTCGGAGATAAGGTGTACAAGACCGAACTTCCCTCCTCCGTGAAAGCCTCTGAAGCTGCTGCCTGCGGTATGAGTTTGCTTCGGTATCAGAGTTGGAATCATCTGGCAAGAGCATACGCAAGCCTTGTAGAAGAGGTGCTTGCGAATGAGCGGCAGTAAGGCGACAGACAAGTACACCGCCATGTCCTTTGAGGCAATGTACGGTGCTGAGGAATCGGAACCGGATGGCAGACCGTTGGAGTTGGACATTGATACGCTCCACCCCTTTCCAAACCAACCGTTTCATCCTTACAAAGAGGATGAAATGGATAAGATGGTCGAAAGTGTTAAAGAAAACGGTGTCATTTCTCCGATCATTGTCCGTCCGAAAGAGGACGGAACGTATGAAATCATCTCTGGTCACAACCGTGTAGAAGCGTGTCGCCGCGCCGGTATCACACAGATCCCAAGCTTCATCCGAGAGGTTGACGACGATACCGCCGTAATCCTTATGGTGGACAGCAATCTCCGGCAAAGGGATGGGCTGTCAGATATGGAAAAGGCAAGAGCTTATGAGCTTAAAATGGATGCAATTCATCGCAAAGCCGGAAGGCCTCATAAAAATTCGTGCCAAGTTGGCACGAATTTCCGAGCCGATCATGCAGTTGCTGAAAAAGCAGAAGATAGTCCCAGACAAATCCAACGTTATATCCGCCTAAATCGCCTAATTCAGTCATTGCAGGATGCGGTAGAGGACAAGAAAATCGCTTTTAATCCCGCAGTAGAAATCTCCTATCTTGATCCCGCTGACCAAGCGATTGTGCAAGAGATCATGGAACGGGAAGAAACAGCTCCTTCTCTATCGCAAGCGCAAAAGCTCAAGAAAATGGCACAGGATAAGACGATAAACGATCAGCGTATCGTCGATGTTTTGACCGTCGAAAAGCCCATGTACGAAACCATCACATTCCGGTTCAATACGATTGAAAAGTTCTTCCCTGCCGGCACGACCGGCAAACAGATGGAACAGAAGATCTATGAGTGGATGGAACAGTATCGACGGAAATGGCAAGCAAGAGAAGAAAAAGCGCAGGAACAGGAGCGGTAACGGATATGAAGCATACTCCAGTAAAACCGATGGAATCGGAGGATCGCATGAGCTTCAACCAAGCGAACCGGTTTCTCAGCACAAACGGGTATCTGTTCGGTACGCAGCCGAACGCTACGCGACTCGCCGGAGAAGCGCAGAAGCTGGCTGCAGAGATGGATTGCTCGTTCTCGCCGGATCTTCAGAGGTTATTTGTCGCCTGTGAGGATTCTGGCGAGTACGAAGCCTGTTTCACGATCATTCGATTCCTGTATCGACAATGGCACGTCCGAATGCCGAAAACAATTCGGGCATTTGCAGCAATACCGGAGGTGTGGAAGGAGTTCCTCCGTATCACAGCGGAGCAGGTAAATATCCTCCTTGCCTCCGATCCGGAAGGAGATTCGTTTCCGTAGGGAGGCGATCAGTACCCTATGTATTTCACAACAGGAGAACACAAATTCTACGAACACCTCATGCAGCAAGTCCCAAACTTCGACAAGCGACCGCGAGAGATCAAAGATGAATCGTGCTTCGCTTGTCCGGGATTTAACAAAAGAACGGGCAAATGCAGATTCTGCGAATGCCAATATGAGAAACAAGCTTCCGGCTCAACGTCGGAAGTTATTTTATAACCAAAGAAAGGAAGAAATATGAAGCGAACTCTCTTGAAACTTCTGGCACTCTCGTTGTGCCTCATCACGCTGTTTTCGTTCATTCCGGCGAAGACGGCGTCCGCGGATTCTGGTGATACCGTCACCATTGAATCCCAGACCAACTCCGCTTTCGACTATTTGGAATACTATTCCAATGGCAAGTGGAAAGATTTGAATACGCCCAAGCACTGGATCGAAAGCACCGGTCAGGTATGCTACTGTATTGAGCATACAGACGGCAACCCGCATGGTGCGACATACACCGCGGCACCGCCTTCTTCCGTGTTCTCTACCAGCACACTGCAGGGATTGCAGACGATCCTCATGTATGGGTATCCTTGCAACACACCGGACGGCTTTACGGAAGATGAAGCGAGACAGGCGACGGCAAATGCGATCCGCTTCTGGCTCTCTGAAAACGGCGAACCCGGCTCGTACAGCTTCACCAACCGTAAGACACATCCGAATGCGATCCGAGCAAAGACCGGATATGAGCACGTTCTGACGTGGGCGGACGAGCTTTTGCAGATGGCGCGCGACCATAAGACGCTCAGCCACAGCATCGAGTTCACGCCGTCCGCATTGACGCTCACCAAGTCCGGCACGAACTTCACCGGAAAGACGACGGTCAAGCTGACCAATATCAACAGCGGATACACGCTGGATACGTCGGCTCTCCCTTCCGGTGTGACCGTCACGGGATATACCGGTACGAAGAGCGAACAGCTCACAATCACCGCTCCCGCGAGTGCAGCAGGCAAGACGTTCACGATCTCTGCAACCGGTAAGGACACGCGATCTCTGGACAACATTACTGCGTATGTCCCATCAAACGATTCTCTGCAGAAGATCTTTCTCTGCGCCACGACGGCACAGGTTGTCGCAACCGCGAGCTTCGGTGTCAACACCCCGGCGCTCGGTGCATTGAAGATCAAGAAGATCGGCGACGACAGTACCCCGCTGGCAGGCGTCAAGTTCGGTATCTATAAGGACGCGAACTGCTCTCAGAAAGTTACCGAGGTTACGACCGGCAACGACGGTACGGTGACGGTCAGCGATCTGGACGCAGGAACGTACTACGTCAAGGAACTGTCCACGGTCAGACCGTATGTAGTGGACGGTCTCGTTCACTCCGTCATTGTCGTAGTAAGTGAAACAACCACGCTTGAACTGGAGAACGAAACGGCTAAAGGCGCGATCCGCGTTCTGAAAACAGCGTATGTACTGACCGGAACGACGGCATCCAACACGGAATACGGTCAGCTCCACTCCCCGAAGTACGAGGTCAAGGGGCTTCCCGGCTGCGTCTTTGAGGTGAAGGATTCTACTGGAAAGGTTGTTGCCACTCTCACCACAGATGAAACCGGCACTGCCGAAACGCCGCTGCTGCCGTTCGGAACATACACCGTACAGGAAACGGCAACGGTCACCGGCTACGATCTGGATGCGTCGATCTATACGGTGACGCTTGCATACAAGGATCAGAATACGCCGATCGTGTATGCGGAGGTCTCCGCAACCAACAAGCGTATTCCCGGTTCGATCAAGATCAAGAAGACCTGTGAGTTCTTCGATACCGAGACTATGACCTTTAAGGTCGGCCCGCTTGCCGGTGCAGTCTTCGGTGTATATACCGCAGAGACGATCAAGGTCATTCCGAAGAACACGCTCGTGGACATTCTGACCACCGACGAAAACGGTGTCGCGACGTCCGTCACTACGCTGCCGTTCGGCAAATACTACCTGAAGGAACTGAAGGTTCCGGACGAAACGATCCATCTGATCGAGGAATCCTTTCCGGTAACCGTTAGCGGCGCAAACACGCAATACTTCAACAACCCGATAGAGAACGAGCGTTTCAAGGGCAATATCGCGATCTGGAAAGAAGACGATTCCAATCCCGGACGTATGCTGGAAGGCGCGCAGTATGAGATCCGCGACAAGGACGGGTTGCTTTACTGCACCATGACTACCGACAAAGACGGCTATGCCTGCTCGATCGATCTTCCGGTCGGAACGTATTACGTGAAAGAGGTTGTGCCACCCGCGGGCTTTATCCTCTCGGATGAGGTCATCGAAGTGGAGATCACTACCGACAACAAGGCAACGATCGTGTTTGAACGCACCAATGAGCAGACCCATGTAGTCCTGAAGAAGACCGATCTGACAACCGGCAAACCTATCTACGAGGCGGTCATTAAGATCACGAACTCGGCAGGCAAGGTAATCTTTGAGGACACGACCGATCTGAACGGTGAAATCATCCTCTACGAGCTGCCTGCAGATACCTACACGTTTCAGGAAACGGTCGCGGCAGACGGCTTCACGCTGAATCCGGAAACCTTCACGTTCACGGTCGATTATCATGGCAATATTACAGGCACGACCGACATCACGGATGAGCCGACCTGCCTGCAGATCAACAAGATCAACCTCTACACCGGACAACCGTTTGCAAACGTTGAGTTCCGGCTGATCGATTCCGAAGGTCAGACGGTCCGTACAGTGCTTTACACCCCTGAACCGGAAGAAGCTGCCGGGGAAGAAGTTGTGAAACGCGGACCCGCAACGGCGGAAGCTCCTGCAGAGGAAGCCGCTGAAGAACTTGTTGCGGTTACGACGAGATTCCGCGTCTGGGCGAAGAATGGCGAGGATACTTTCTTCACGGATGAAAACGGATTCGTTGAGTTCCGCTATCTCCCCGCAGGAACGTACACACTGGAGGAGGTCTATCCGACCGGCTATATCGGACCGGAGGTCGTTACCTTCACGCTGACGGACAGAGACGGTGTTTCCAATCCGAAAATCGTAACCGTCGAAAACTGCCCCACCGGGCTGAAGATCATCAAGGTGGACGCAAAGTCCGGCAATCCGCTGTCAGGCGCAGGCTTCTGCCTGAAGGTCAAGGGCGAAAGCGACTTTGAGATCCTAAAGCTCCGCAAGGAAGCAGACGGCAGCTTCTTCTATGATCCGAACGGTACGATCACTGACATGATCACCGACGGAACCGGCGAGCTCGTAATCTATGGCTTGCCACTCGGCGAAGTCTGGATTGAAGAAACCGTCACCCCGGACGGTTACTTCCCGATTTCCGCACAGAAGGTCGAGCTGACCCGCGAAAACACGAACAGCGAGCCGCTGACGTTCCGAATCGAAAACCACAAGTTCGTCAAGCTCGGTATGGATTCCGATTGGTGGGAGTTCCCGGCGCTGTGTTCCGGCGTTCTCCTTCTGCTCGGCGGGCTTGTCGCTGCGGCGATCATTGTCGCAAAGAAGCGCCGTAAGTTGAGAGAGGAGGTTTGAGTATGACCCCGAAAGTTATCATCGCTATCGTGCTTGTCGCGATCATTGTCGGCGGCTTCATCTTTCTGCAGGTCAGAAAGAAAAAGAGTGATCGCTGAATCGGTGACCTTCTGTCACCGCTTGAATTGGCAACCCGTGACAACCCGTCACGGGTTGCTTTCTGAAAGGAGGAATCATGAGCTTTTACGCAACTTTTGACGCTATGATTACAGTCCCTAAATCCGTGGACAAAGACACCCTCATTCAAAAGATAAAAGACGCCTTTGGTATTCCGGAAGTATGGACAGACGACAAGGCAGAAAGCAGTTTTGACCTCTGGTTCGGCGAATATGCCAAATATGACGAAGACAGCATCTATACCTTCCTTGCAGAGATTGAGCCGTACACCATTTCCGGAGAGATCACCTATACGGGTGAAGATTCCTCGAACTGGCGTCATGTATTCGATTCGGAAACCCATCAATGGGTGGAACAGGAAGGATATGTCACATACCGAGAAGACGGAAAAACGATCAAAGAAAGCATAGCGTTTCTTGAAGAGCTTTCCAAGCAGATGCGTGATCCGTTTTCTAATGAAACTTCTGAACCGGAAAGGTAGATGGCGACATGAACAGCTTTATCGCAAATCAGTATTCTCCTGTTCTTTCTGTCCGCGAACTCATCTGTGCTTTGAATCTGACCAATTACAGCTTGTCCGTTTTGGAAAAAGACGAAACCTTCCCGTTTATCGTAATCGGGAATCAACGGTTTGTCCTCCGCGATAGCTTGCTGGAATGGCTGAAAGCGCATGAACAACCAAGATTAAGGAGGGATGCCAATGGATCTTGAAATATGGGACATTCTCCCAAACGAACAACTCTACACCTATTCCCAGTCAACCCCAATCGCATCGAGATGCGGTCTGATCGGACATCTGCGCGCGGATATGGACACAAATGGTCATGGGTTCTTTACCACATGGGACGATCACAACACGGAGTTGAAAACGCAGACGTTCAAGGACGAATTCGACGAAGTGATCCGCGCTCTGCGCTTTGATCCGGAATATGATGGGATTCTCAAGGATCGCAAGACGCTTGCAAGATACTGCTACAGCCATCCGTCTTGCCAGATGGCAGACGGACGCAGCTTCGGAATCCGCGTGGATACGGAGCAGTATTCGTATTTGTGCCGCCTGAATCCGAACAAAGGCGAGTACAACGCCTATATCTACGCATACAAGCGGGAATGGCTCGACCAGCATCTTTCAGAAGCGCAGAAAGGTATCCGGTTCATTGATTCCCGTTATCACGAGCTGTTCCGCATACCGGACGGCGGCAAGATCCGGATTCGGCGCAAGGACGGATCTTCGGCGGAACGTGTCTGTCGGTACATCGACGACTATCACGCAGAGATCGGCGGCAGCTTGTACCATATCTGCGAGTTTGCCGAGCAGATGGAATACCAGGGCAACACGGTTGAGCCGGTAGGACAGCCGCTTTCAAAGCCCGGAAGGGAGCACCGCGAATATGAAGGTACTTCGCGTTGAGCAATATAAGCCGCCGTTTGTGAAAGAAATCGATCCCGGGCTGGAATCGCTGCAGCATGAGGTCGGCGGCTGGATCGAAGCGACCTATCCGTTCGAAGATGACGTCGCGCTTATCTGCAACGAGGAAGGCAAAATTAACGGCATGGAACTGAGCCGTGCGCTGCGGGACGATGACGGCGAGATATTCGACGCAATCGCCGGTCCGTTTCTGATTGTCGGTCTTGGAGATGAGGACTTCACCTCGCTTTCAGACGATCTGATCGAAAAGTATCGGGACATCTTTGCACAGCCGGAGGTGTTCATCCGAACCAACAGCGGCTTGCTCGTTCTGCCGTATGTGACGGATGAGTTCATATTCTCCAGCGGAGATGAGATGGAGAGATAACAGATGAGTAATTTTGAAACCTACAACATCAAGGAGCGCTTCCCCGTTGGGGACAAAGGCGTTGTTTTGCTTGAATATCCGACTATGCAGAAGCGCTTTGCGATCTGTCTGTACGATCAGCGCAATCCCGATCAGCTTTACGGTCGCATTTCCGAAACTTCGGAGCAAGCCGCATACCGCATCTATCTCGAACGCTGCGACACGCTCGTGGAGCAATACGAACAGAGAACAGGACTTCAGTTTCCGCTCCCTGCCTCCTGTATGGCTGTTCTCACCTCTACCGGCGATCTGGTCAACATCCGTCGCGGCATGACGGGCTACTATCCGTCCGATTGGAATGTGCCCGGCAACCGGAAGCGAAACGAGGATACAGCGGTATTCCATAACGCACAGTACGAACTGACGAAAGCGCAATGCGCCGCTATGGTCTGCGGCAGCATGTTCGGTTGGGACGTTCCCGGTGCGAATCCCGCCATGTACGACGAGAACGGGCAGTTCAGATCCGTAACCCGTTTACTGGATGCGCGGATGGAAGAATTCGATTGCGTCGAGCTGTTCGATCATCCGGCCCTGTTCCATAACTGCCGGATTGATCCCGCGACCGTTCCGGAAGGCATCTACCGATATGAAGTCCGCGATGACGGTGAGAACGAATACGCCTGTGAGATTGCAAAGCATATTGCGGTCAATCACATGGGAACGATCCTGACCGATCAGCCCGTGCCGCTGAACGAGGACGGATTCTATCTGCTCGGAGAATACGATCTCAACTTCGCTCCGGGTGGGCAGATGACTCTACGGGACTACATGAACCGCGGTCACGAACAAACGAAGGACAACATTGAAAGATAGGAGGACAGCCATGTATGGGAACGAAACTGGAACGAATCTCACGTCTGGCGCATGACGCAACTCTGTCCGTCGCCTCCTCGCCCGATCATTGGAAAGCGTTTCTGGATTCCGCTGCATGGCTCTATAAATACCCGTTTCGGGATCAGGTGCTGATCCATGCACAGAAACCGGAAGCCACCGCCTGCGCGGAGATCGGAATGTGGAATGAACGATTGCATCGCTGGGTCAACAAGGGTGCAAAGGGTATTGCGCTGATCGACACATCGGATGAAAAGCCGCATCTGCGGTATGTGTTCGACGTATCGGACACGAACTCCCGGCAGGACACCCCATTAAAGCTGTGGCAGCAAACGCCGAATATGGAAGCCCGAATCTCGGAAGAACTGGAGAACAGCTTCGGAGATCTCGGCGGCGTGAGCGATCTGACCTCTGCGGTATTCGGTACAGCACTGAACGCTGTCACGGATAACCAGAAGGATTATCTCGATGCCCTTCTGAAGGAACTCGGCGGCAGCGAGCTGTCCGGGATGGACGGTGTGGATGTCACTTTCCAACTGCTGCTCGGTGTTTCCGTCGCATATACGGTATTGAAACGTCTCGGCTACGACGCAGGCATATACCTGACCGACGATGATTTTGAACCGATCACACAGTTCGATACGATCGAAACCATCTCACGGCTCGGAGAAGCGACGAGTGATATTTCCGAGATGATCTTACGCCAGGTTGAGCGCAGTGTCCGGCAGATTGAAAAAGAATCCCGCGACATCCTCGCAAATGAAAACACAATCGGCGATAATGCAGATGAAAAGAACAGCGAAAGGAGCAAAATCAATGGAATTGACCTACACACAAGTCGGGAACGTACAGATCCCGAACCTGGTCCTCGATCCCGAACCGATGGAATCGATCGGCAAGTACGGACGGATGCGAAAACGGTATCTGGAGGAAAAGAAGGACGGGACGCTGACGGCACTCATACTGTCGGGCAAGCTCACACAGCACCTTCTGGAGATCAACGATCTCTGCAAGGAGCAGATCGAAGCGCTGACCGGGAAGATGGCGCAGGCGGAGGGCGTGACGGAACAGCTCAAAGCGACCGATCAGATGGCGTGGGTGCGGCGGATGAACAGCATTCGCAGCCGCGCCGAGGAGATCGTGACAGCGGAGCTGATCTACAGCTAATCGAAGACGCAGACGAAGAAGCGGTGGAAGAAGCATTCCCCGCTTCTTTGTTTGATAGCCCCGAACAGGAGCAACAATTCAAGAGGGATGTCAAACGGACGAAACCAACGACGCCGCAGATGTCCCTTTTTGATTTGCAGGAGATCACGCCGGAGACGGCAAGCACAGGAACGCTGTCCTTGCGCTATTCGCAGCAGGTGATTGACGAAGCGCTGACGATCGGCGCGAACGACAAAAACAGTCGGCTGATTATCTGCGCGTACTTTGCAAAGGATCATACTCCGGAGGAAAACGCTGCGTTTCTGAAAGAACACTACGGCACCAACGGTGCGGGGTTTTATCTGAATGATAGACAATACGCCGTTTGGTACGACGCGGACGGCTTTCGCATCTCTGCCGGAGACACCGTGCAAGGCGGCATGACCATGACGCTTTCATGGGACGAAGCCGCAAAACGAATCCGGGAGCTTTTGGATCTCGGTCGCTACTTGCCGCAGGAGGAGCTGCTGCGCGTCAATGTGTTCGAGCGTTCGAATCTTGCGGAACATTTGATCTTTACAGCGCGTGATCTCAGCGAAGAAGGTCGAGAGCAAGGACTCCTTCCCTCTTTTGCAGAGCTTCACGGTTCTTTCGACGACGAACGGGATCAGATCATGTCGCGCATGGATCAGCCTGAATCGCTGAAAGCGCTGATTGACGAATGGCGCACCTTTGCCGAAGCGCACAAGGAAAACCCCGATTTGCTTCGATTCCGATTCTATCGTCCAATGCGTCTGCTGCACCAACTGGAGGATTTGCAGCGGGAACCGATCCGCTTCTCCGTTGCCGAGGATTACAGTCCGCAGCCAAGCCGATTCATCTCGTTGGATGAAATCGACAAGCTTTTACGCGGTTCTGACAGTGAACGCGGAACCGAACAACGGCTCGAAACCTATGCGTTCTTTCTTGCGCATTCTGATAGCAACGAGCGTGAAAAACATCTCAAGGGTATTCATGGGGAGCATCACGGATTCCTCGCCGGAAACGATCAAGGCGAGTTTACCTCCAAAGGTATCATGTTCAGCCACGGAGATATGTCCAAACCATATGCAAAGATCGAGTGGAACTGGACAAAGGTTCGACAGCGGATTGAAACGCTGATTTCGCAAAACCGTTTTCTGTCGGAAAAAGACCGGGACTTTATGCTCGAATACGAACGCAAGCAGATTGCCCGCATGATCGTGAATGTCTTTGTAGATGCGCCGGACACATACGAGCATCCATTCTCCAAGAATCCGATCGGGGATTACTGGGAATGCGTTGCAGAGGTACAGAAGCAGCTGACCGATCCCGCTCGTGTTAAAGCGATCCTTGATACGCTCATTTCTCTGGAAGCCAATTCGCTTTCCACTGATCGCGGATATGAGGATCGTCATAAAGCCGTGGAGAATCTGACTGCATACCGCAGGGGCGAGTTCTCCCTGTTCGGTGGAAAGCGCGAAGCCATCCCTTCCCCTGTGGAAGACGTTATTTGGGAGGATGCACTGCTGCCGGACGATCCGGAAGAATCCTCTGTTCTCTATCGCCCGTATGCCGTGGACGATACCGTCTATCTGGACGGCACGGAATTCCGGATCACGAACGTGACCTCCATGCACGTCGAACTGATCGATCCGACGATCCGCTATCCGATCTTCCGTACCGAGAGCAAAGCGAACTTTGAACGGCTGTTGAAAGAGGATCAGCGGAATGCGATGTTTATTCCTCCGGAATTGCAGTCCCAAGAACCTGTGCAAGAGGAACTCCCGACTGTGGAGTTACCCCCTGCAGCGGTGGAACAGACCAAAGAAGCCGAGCCGCAGGAAGAACCTGTCAAGCTGCACAGCATTGTGATTGACCTTCGCCCTTCATGGGAACGTGAGTTCCAAGAACCGGAGCCGCAGCAGACGCAAAAAGCGCCCGCTGTGAACAAGCGAATCGACTTTCGAATTACGGACGATCATTTGGGAGAAGGCGGCGCGAAGACGAAGTTTCGGAGAAACGTCACGGCGATCCGAACGCTCAAAGCGATCGAATCCGAACACCGTCTTGCAACGCCGGAAGAACAGGAAATCCTGTCCCAGTATGTCGGTTGGGGCGGTCTGCCGGATGCGTTCGACGATTCCAAAGAGCAGTGGCAAAGCGAGTACGCAGATCTTAAAGAACTGCTGACGGATCTGGAATACGAATCGGCGCGGGCTTCCACGCTGAACGCGCACTATACCTCCCCGGTCGTCATCCGTGCCATGTATGAGGCGATCGGCAATATGGGCTTTCAGACGGGCAATATCCTGGAGCCGTCTTGCGGAATCGGGAACTTCTTTGGGATGCTGCCGGAGCGCATGAAAAGTAGTAAGCTTTACGGCGTGGAACTGGACGATCTGACGGGACGGATTGCGAAGCAGCTCTATCAGAACGCAAATGTACGAATCGAGGGCTTTGAAGAAAGCGTTTATCCGGACAGCTTCTTCGACGTTGCGATCGGCAACGTGCCGTTCGGGGACTATTCGCTTGCGGACAAGCGCTACGACAAAAACCATTTTCTAATCCACGACTATTTCTTTGCAAAGGCGTTGGATAAGGTTCGCCCCGGCGGTGTGGTCGCATTCATTACCTCCAGCGGAACGATGGATAAAGCGAATCCTTCGGTACGGAAATATATCGCGCAGCGGGCTGAACTGCTCGGCGCGGTTCGGCTTCCGAACAACGCGTTTCGCGCCAATGCGGGAACGGACGTCGTTGCGGACATTCTCTTTCTGCAGAAGCGCGATCATCCGATCGAGATCGACGAGGACTGGCTGCATATCGGAAAGTCCGAGCTTGGCTATCCGATCAACGAGTATTTTCTCAAGAACCCCGACATGGTTCTCGGCGAGCTGACTGAGGAAAGCACTCGTTTCGGAATGGGGCAGACCGTGAAGCCGATCGAAGGCGCAGACTTGTCCGAACAGCTCCGGGATGCGATTGCCAGTATCCACGGCGAGATCGTCGCATTGGAGCAGGAGGATGAACTGGAGGGAACGGCAAAGGCAACGCTGCCCGCCGATCCCGATGTACGGAACTTCTCCTTTACGCTTGTGGACGGAGAGATCTATTTCCGGGAGAACTCGATCATGTCCAAAATCGAGGTATCGCTGACCGCACAGAACCGGATCAAGGGCATGATTGCCATCCGCGACTGTGCCCACAAGCTGATTGACCGGCAGTTGAACGACTATTCAGACGCGGCGATCGCGGACGCGCAGCATGAGCTGAATACGCTTTACGATGCCTACACCGCAAAGTACGGACTTCTGAACAGCCGCGGCAACAGCATGGCGTTTTCGGATGATTCGTCATACCCGCTGCTCTGCTCGTTGGAGGTGTTGGATGAGAACGGAAAGCTGGAACGGAAAGCGGATATGTTCTATAAGCGCACCGTTCGACAGTACACCGAGATCACCCATGTGGACACCGCTGCCGAAGCATTGACCGTTTCGCTTTCCGAAAAAGCGAAGGTCGATCTTCCGTATATGGCAGGGTTGACCGGAAAGAGTGAAGATGTACTCGAAGCCGAACTCACGGGACTGGTCTTCCGCGATATCGGCACCTACTATGAGGGCTTTTATAACCCCGACACCTTCGACCTCAAAGCGTTTCCGCTGGTAACAGCGGATGCTTTTTTATCCGGGAATGTACGAAGCAAGCTGAACACGTTCCGCACGGTACAGGAGAAGCTGCAGGCCGCAGGCAAGGCGGAAGAAGCCGGTGCGCTTTCCGTCTCGATTACTGCATTGGAAAAGGTGCAGCCGAAGGATCTGGACGCATCCGAGATCAATGTGCGCCTCGGTGCGACGTGGATTCCGGAGGAGGACGTCAAGTCGTTCATCTATGACACGCTGCAGCCCGGATGGCGTGCGCAGCGGTATCTTAATGTGCATTACTTCGATATCACCGGCGAATGGCGAATCGAAGGCAAGAATCTCGACTACGGCAACGTCACTGCAAACGTCACCTACGGTACAAATCGAATCAATGCCTACGAGATCATTGAGGATAGCTTGAATCTCAAAGACGTCCGGATCTACGATACCGTCACAGATGACGACGGACGCGAAAAACGTATACTGAACATGAAGCAGACGATCCTTGCGCAGCAAAAGCAAACGCTCCTGCAGGAAGCGTTCCGTGATTGGCTCTGGAAAGATCCACAGCGCCGCGACCGTCTTGTGACCATGTATAACGAGCGATTCAACAGTACCCGTCCGCGGGAGTACGACGGCAATCATCTTGTGTTTCCGGGCATGAACCCGGAGATCACGTTGCGACCGCACCAGGCGAACGCGATTGCGCGTGTCCTGTACGGCGGGAACACGCTGCTTGCCCACGTCGTCGGCGCAGGCAAGACCTTCGAGATGACCGCAGCGGCAATGGAACTGAAACGATTAGGACTGTGCCATAAATCCCTGTTCGTGGTTCCCAATCATCTGACGGAACAGTGGGCAAGCGAGTTTCTGCAGCTCTACCCTTCCGCGAACATTCTTGTCGCCACCAAGAAGGACTTTGAGAAGCAGAACCGCAGACGATTTTGCAGCCGTATCGCTACCGGTGATTACGATGCTGTCATTATAGGGCACAGCCAGTTTGAGAAGATCCCGCTGTCGCTGGAGCGGCAGAAACGGACGATTGAGGAACAAATCGAAGAGATCACATTCGGGATCGAAGCCCTCGAATCTGAGAACGGAAACTATCTGTCGATCAAGCAGTTGGAGAAAACAAAGCGCGGTCTGGAAACAAAGCTGCAGCGGCTGAACGATCGGGAGCGTAAAGACGATGTCGTTACCTTTGAGGAGCTCGGCGTCGATCGGTTGTTTATCGACGAAGCGCACTACTACAAGAACCTGTATCTGTACACCAAGATGCGAAACGTCGCGGGGATCTCTCAAACCGAAGCGCAGAAATCAAGCGACCTCTATATGAAATGCCGCTACCTTGACGAGATCACCGACAGCCACGGCGTGGTATTTGCGACAGGTACGCCGATCAGCAATTCCATGACCGAGATGTACACCATGCAGCGGTATCTCCAGTACAACCGTTTGAAGGACGCGCACCTGCAGCACTTCGATGCATGGGCATCCACGTTCGGCGAAACGGTAACGGCGATTGAGCTTGCCCCGGAGGGAACCGGCTACCGGGCGAAAACGCGGTTTGCGCGGTTCTTCAATCTTCCGGAGCTCGTGTCCATGTTCAAGGATATTGCGGACGTACAGACGGCGGATATGCTGCAGCTTCCCGTACCGGAAGCGGAGTACCACAATGAGGTCATAAAGCCGAGCGAGTTTCAGCGGGAAATGGTGGCGAGCTTCGCCGAGCGCGCGGATAATGTCCGAAAGGGTATTGTCAAGCCGTATGAGGACAATATGCTGAAGATCACAAACGACGGGCGCAAGCTCGCGTTGGATCAGCGACTTAATAATCCCATGCTGCCGGATGAGGATACCAGCAAGGTAAATGCCTGTTTGGATAATATCTACCGGATATGGCTCGAATCCTCCGAACAGCGATCCGCGCAGTTGGTGTTCTGCGATCTCTCCACCCCGCACAACGACGGCAAGTTCAATGTGTATGACGATCTTAAAATGAAGCTGATCGAACGCGGTGTTCCGGAGAAAGAGATCGCGTTCATCCATGAGGCGAACACCGAAACGAAGAAAGCCGAGCTGTTCGGAAACGTCCGAGCCGGCAAGGTCAGAATCTTGCTCGGTTCCACCGCAAAGATGGGCGCCGGAACCAACGTACAGAAGCGCCTGATCGCTCTGCACCATCTGGATATTCCGTGGCGACCGGCAGATATAGCCCAGCGCGAAGGCCGCATCCTGCGGCAAGGGAACGACAACCCGAAGGTTGAGATCTTTCGCTATGTTACCGAGAACACGTTTGACAGCTATATGTGGCAAACGATCGAGGCAAAGCAGAAGTTTATCGGACAGATCATGACCAGCAAAAGCCCTGCCCGTGCCTGTGAGGATGTTGACGAGACGGCATTAACGTACGCCGAGGTCAAAGCCCTTGCAACAGGAAATCCGCATATTAAGGAGAAGATGGATCTGGAGGTACAGGTATCCAAGCTGAAGCTTCTGAAATCCAACTATCTCTCCATGCGCTACTCGTTGGAGGATCGGCTTCTGAAAAAGGTGCCGCACGATATCCGGCTGACCGAGGAAAACATAGCCGGGTGCGAAACAGACATGGCGCTGTATGCACAGCACAAGGTGGACGGCTTCGCGGGCATGACCGTGTCTGGCACGACTTACGGAGCGGACGAGAAGAAGGACGCCGGCGTTGCGATCCTTGCCGCGTGTATGGCAAAGACGTCCGGAAACGAATCCTTGATCGGCAACTATATGGGCTTTGATCTGTTCCTTGCCTACGATTCTTTCTCCAAGACCTTCAAGATGCGAATGGAGGGAACGCTCTCCTACCGGATCGACCTCGGCGAAGACGTGTACGGCAATATCACCCGAATGGACAATGCGCTTGCTTCGATTCCTGCCCGAAAGCAGGGATATGAGCGAACACTGACCGAACTGCACGATCAGGAACGGAACCTTAAAGAAGAACTCGAAAAGCCTTTCCCACAGGAGGACGAACTCCGTGAGAAGACGGATCGGTTGACCGAACTGGACGCGCTGCTGAATCTCGACAAGCATGAAAGCGACACGATCGGCGAAGAGGACGAAGACCTCGAGGAGGATGCTCCGGAGCGGTCGAATGACGAATATGAAAGATAAGGAGAACGATATGAAACGATACACACAGGAACAGATCGATGCTGCTGACAGCATTGATCTCGTTGCCTACGCGCAGTCCCGCGGTTACGAACTGGAGCGCGAAGGCAATCAGTACAGAATGAAAGAGCATGACAGCCTGTACCTCAAGGACAACCATTGGTACTGGTTCAGTCACCAGCTCGGCGGCAAAGCAATCTCTTTCCTCATGCAGTACGAGGGCTGCGGCTTTGTCGAAGCCATGCAGACGCTGCTCGGTGAAAAGGACATCAATGAACGACCTTTGCCGAAAGCGTCCGAGATTTCCGCAAAGGAACCGGAACCGTTTGAACTCCCAACGCCGAGCGAGAACAGCAAGGCGGCGTATGCCTACCTTTGTCAGCGCGGGATCTCGCCGAAGATTATTTCTCAATACATGAAGGAAGGTCTGATCTACCAGACCAATTCCTTTGCCTACACGGATGAGAACGGCGAACGCGCTGAGAAGAAGTGTCCTGCACAGGTGGTGTTCGTCGGCAAGGACAAGGACGGTGAACCGAAGTACGCCTGTACCCGCGCATGCTTCAACGAAGGCAAGCACGACGCGCCAGGCAGCAATAAGGCGTATGCGTTTTCGATCCCCGCGGGAGAGAACTGCAAATCGGTTTGGGTATTCGAGAGTGCGATTGATCTGCTTTCGCACATGACGCTGTGCAGCTACAGCAAGAAGCAGTACCCCGCGCACCGCGTTTCACTCGGCGGTTGTTCACCCGTTGCGTTGCAGAGATTCCTCATTGACCATCCGGAGATCGAGTATGTCAACCTCGGCTTGGACAACGATGAGCAGGGACGCAACGCTGCGGAGAACATTAAAGATCTGCTGAAGGATTCCTACAAGGTGTACGATCACGCCCCGACCTTCGGAAAGGATTTCAACGAGGATCTCATGCACCGGCAGGAGCAATACAGAGAAAGCCACAAGGAGAAGGACGATCCGGAACCGGAACGGTGAAGGCTAATTTGACACAATAAAACAGCCTCGGAAATCATACGGTTCGTAGTTCCGAGGCTGCTTCTTACGGTCATAGACCTTCTTACTTTTAATGATCTTGGTTGTCGGTTTAATGTTCCAGACCGTGCGTTTCTGTGCGTCGAGTTCTTTCTTACAGCGCTTGCTCATCTTGTCCCGCGGGACGAATTGCTTCATATCCATCAGCTCCTTTCGGCTTTCCAGTATAACCGGTGAAATTGGAAAATGCAACCATCATATCAAATCTCATTGAATCAACTCCATTCCTGTGGAGTGGAGTGGACTGGAGATACGAAACTAAGGACAGAACGGCTTTGCCGTTGTCCTTGCAAGCATCGCCGAAATATATATTTCGACCGCTTGTTAGGGCGATACGCCCTAAAACCCACATGCCGCAAGCGGGAAAGGAGGTCGGCTTGAACGATCATAAGTATAAACAATATCTCTTGTGGATGAGTGAAAAGGAAAGTGGTGCATTAGATCGTTTGTGTAAAAAATCGGGGTTGTCAAAAGCAGCCATGCTTCGCCGTTTGATTCAAAGCGATCCGATTCAGGAACGTCCTAACGCGGATTTTCTGTCGCTGGTCGATGCAATTGATCGTATCGGCGTCAACTTCAATCAGCTTGTCCGGAAGGTGAACACCACGGGGAATGTATCGAACAGCGATCTTAAGGAAGCAAAGCGAACCTATCAGCAAGTGCTGCGGCTCATGCGTGAGTGGGAAAAGACATGGCGATAACCAAGATCCTGTCCAAGCGAATGCGGCTTGATAAACTGATTCGCTATGTTCAAAACCCGGATAAGACCGACGATGCCGTGTTCACTTATTGCCAATACTGCGACCCAAAAGATGCCGCAAAACAGATGCAGGCAACAAAAGAACGGTACGGTAAGACGGACGGTATTCAGGCGTTTCACATCATTCAGAGCTTTTCGCCCGGCGAGATCACACCGGAGCTTGCCCACGAACTCGGCATTCGTTTTATCAAGGAGCATCTGTCCGACTATGAGGTCGTGCTCGGAACTCATGTGGATAAAGAGCATATTCACAACCACATAACGCTGAACTCGGTCAGCTTCAAAACCGGTAAGAAATACCACAGTACAGCGCAGTCATACTATCAGCAGGTACGAAAGATCTCCGACAAATTATGCAGGCAATACGGTCTCTCCATCGTTATGGAAACCTCCGGCAAAAGTATTTCGTATGCCGAGTGGAAGCTTCACGAAGCAGGGATTTTGACTCTGCGCGAACTGTTCGATCAAGACGTGGAAGAATGTCTGTCGTTAGCAATGAATCTCGGCAGCTTCTATGCCCTCATGGAAGATCATGGCTACACGATACGGCATCACGGTTCCCATCCATCGTTCGTTCCGGACGGTTACACTCACCCCTATCGTATCAAACGCAATGGTAAGTCATGGACGGAGAGTGATATCGAAAGCTTTATCGATCGTGCCATGTCCGATCCGACGTTTGAGGTCATCATGCCAAAGGCGCAGAAAGCGTTTGTCCCACACGGCAAGCAACACGGATTCCGCGCGCTGTATGTCTCGTGGATGTATGTGCTCGGCATCATAGGACAAGGTAAACGAACGCAGTACCCAAAGGTGAATTATAAAGAACTAAAGCGGTTTGAGCAGTACAAAGCCCAAGCCGCTTTTCTTGATCGGAATAAGATCGACACAAGGGAACAATTGCAAGCGAAAATCACGGAGTTGAACGGAACAGTAGAAACGCTCAACAAGAGCCGGATCATCTGGAACAGCAAAAAGAAACGTCGTCGGGAACTGTATTCTGCACTATCCACAGTCGAGCATTTAGCGGATGTCCCCGATCTGTACACGCAGGGTGTTGTAGGAATCGAGGAGGACTACAAACGGTATCTGGAAGCGGAGCAGAAACTGGACGGAACAGATCTTGAAGCATTGAAGGCGGAACGAAACGAGGTATATGAAAAGGTCGCTTCTATCAATGCCGAGATCCGCGCATGTCAGAAAGATCTGCGCCTGTGTGAGAAGATCCAGGCGGATTCTCCGAAGATCGAACAGCAGATGCGAGATGAGATTGAGTTGGATGAACGCAATGAATGGGAAGAAACTCGTTGATGCCTTGCTTCTTGTTAAATGATATGGTAGTATAGATGCCGATTCTTTTGACAGAGGTTTAGATGGGAAACCTGTATGACGACCTGCATGCTTTGCAGGCGATACCAAACGCATATGAAGAATGGGCAAGCTACCGCGAGCAACTCACGGATTTCATAGTCGATCATACCGGTCCTCATACAACCGCATGTATCGTTGGGGCGGGAGCTTGCAATGATTTTGATCTGCAAAGGCTTAGTATGCACTTTCGAGAGTTAAGACTCATCGATCGAAACACAGACGCGATCCGTAAAGGCGTTGCAAGGCAGGACATTTGTATTCGAGACAATCAGATTGAACGTATTGACTTATTGGGCATCACCGACGAGCAATATCGTGCTTTGGCAAATCAGATGCTTTCAATCATACGGAATGAAGTAAAATGTGGACAGCTCACGCTATCTCGAACAGAGTCATTCTTTCTGAATGGTATTGATACCGCTTTTGCAGAACGGCAACCGGATGCGCAAACGAAAGCAACCGGTGTTGCGGATTATGTGATCTGTTGCGGCGTTCACTCTCAGCTTATGACCGTTTTTCCTCAAATGGCAAAGGTATATCAACGCTATGTTCCGATCTCTGAACGGGCAGTGCTTGACTGCGTTCAGCAGAAAACAGGAGATGTGATCCGTGATCTAAATGATACGCTTTTCCGCTGGGCAAGGAAAGGAGTCATCATCGGATTGGAACGCGAACGGTTGGAAGAGCCAGGAATGATTGAAGGTGCATGGCAAGCATTGGAAGATCTGAACAGGAGAAACTGCAAGGTAAGTGCAAAAGCATCTTTGGTGTGGAACTTTTGCTCATCACAAAAGAAATCATATCTGATGGATCTCATGCTCATTGAGCAGTAACGGATCATTGTATGAAGGAGACGGCAACGTCTCCTTTTTGCTTGCCCAAACAAGAAAGAACAGGAGGAAAACAATTGAACGGTGAAGCAGCGGACGAAGTTGTCCGCATGGCATTGAACGGAACCGAGGTCGCTATCCGGCTGACCGGTTCCGCAGCAAAGAACCTCGCGGCGATCCTCGTTGCGTGGTCGAAGAATCATAAAAAGGTGTATGGCAAGACCTCCATGATGAAGCTTCTTCGTTCCGGTGAGGAGCTTCAGGTCTTAAGTCTGACCAAGGAACAGTATAAGGAGTTCAAAGCATCGGCGAGAAGGCAGGTGCTGTTTGCGCCGTTTGTGGATACAAAGTCCGAAAACGAAAAGGTGGATGTGGTGATCGCCGCAAAGAGCATTCCGCTGGTTAATCACATTCTGGAACGTATCGGCTACAATCAGGTGAAAGCCGAACCCGAAGAACCGTCAAAAAAAGATACTCGGTCGAAGCGAAGCTCAAACGACTCCAAGGAACAGTCCGAAGCCAAGCGCTCCGACCGAGATCGACCGAAGGAGAACCCGAACGGCAAGCGTAAACCGTCCGTACTTGCACAGCTTGAAGCGAATCGCAAACTGATCGAAAAGAAGGAACACGAAGCTCCCGAACGCACCCGCAGAAGAAAGAAAACCAAGGACACGAAGGAACGGTAAGGAGGTGTCACTTTGAAGTATTACCATTGCGAACTGACCAAAGAGCAGCTTTACATCGTGATCGACGCTCTCTCCCGTATGAAGTGTGTCCTGCCGGAGGACGCCGCCTATCGCGGAAAGGTCGCAGCCGTGCTGTATCATTTTCAGAAGCTGCGGCCCTACAAGGTGCGCGCAGGCTTCTGACATGAAGAACCGAAACACCAAGAAGGAGGATCTGCTGCTCTACGGGATCCTCCTTTTGCCTACTGTATGGTTTTCGCTTCTGCTCGCGCCATGTCTCGGCGGAAGCCTACTTGATGTGTTCAACCGATTGACGGAACACATGCAATCGCCGTTCTCAATTGAGTGGTGTCAGAGTACCCCGCGGTCGCTTCTGTTGTGCCTTGCCATATATGCGTTCGGCGGGATCGTGTACTTCGGAACGCGACCGAATCTCCGGCAAGGTGAAGAACACGGTTCCGCAAAGTGGGGCTCTCCGAAGCAGGTCAACGCGCAGATCGAACAGAAGCAGAGCTTTCCGCTGACCAAGCACGTCCGGCTCGGTATGGATACCCATAAGCACAGACGAAATCTGAACATTCTCACTCTCGGCGGCAGCGGCGCAGGTAAAACCCGCTCCCTTGCTTTGCCGGGGATCATGGAATGCAACGCAAGCTTTGTCGTGACCGATCCGAAAGGCGAAATCCTTGCCGCCGTTGGGCATCTGCTCAAAGAGAAGGGCTATACAGTCAAAGCGTTCAACCTTGTTGATTTCTCGCAATCGGACGGGTACAACCCGTTCAAGTACGTTCGGGACGATAAGGATGTTCTGCGCTTAATCACAAACTTGATTCGCAATACCACACCGAAAGGCAGCGGCGGCAGCGATCCGTTCTGGGAGAAAGCGGAAACGGCACTGCTCGAATCTCTCATGTTTTATCTTCTGTACGAAGCGCCGGAGGAAGAACAGAACTTCAGCATGATCATGAAGATGCTCTCCTACGCCGATGTGCGTGAGGATAAGGAAACGTATGTATCGGCACTCGATCTGCTGTTCAAGCAGCTCGGCGACAATCAGCCCATGCACATCGCCGTGAAGCAGTATCGGATCTACAAGCAGGCGGCAGGCAAAACGGCAAAGAGCATCAATATCTCTTTGGCGGTACGGTTGGCGGCATTCAACATGGATCAGATCTGTTCGATCACCGACCATGACGATATGGGCATCAGCGAACTCGGAAAACAGAAAACGGCGATCTTTGCGGTCATTCCCGACAACGATACGTCCCTGTCCTATCTCGTCGGAATGCTCTACACGCAGATCATCCAGGAGCTCTACTATCAAGCCGACCATGTGTACCACGGACGTCTGCCGATCCATGTGCGGATGATCCTCGACGAGTTTGCCAACGTGTCCCTACCAGAGGAGTTCGATAAGTCCCTTGCTACCATGCGATCCCGCGAGATCAGCGCAACGATCATTGTACAGAACCTCGCACAGCTAAAAGGGCTATATAAGGAGCACGGTTGGGAAACGATCACCGGCAACTGCGATACGCTGCTGTATCTCGGCGGCAACGAGCAGAGTACCCATGAATACATCTCAAAGCTGCTCGGCAAGGAGACAATCGACACGCGCACTCATGGGCAGACGAAGGGCAAGAGCGGGAGCTACTCGACCAATATGCAAACGACCGGCAGAGAGCTCTTGACGCCGGACGAAGTGCGTCTGCTGGATAACAGCAAAGCGCTTCTTTTTATCCGCGGATTTCCCGCGGTGATGGATGATAAGTATGACTTAAATCGTCATCCAAACATTCACATGACTGTCAACGGAGGATATCCGCCATATATCCACAAAGGACAGTCCTATTCCTATATCCCGTTTAACGAAGCTTTTAACTTCGACAACGCTGAACAATACATTCTACTCGATGAAAATGAAACGGAGGAAACCACTATATGAAAATGACCAAACGAACCCACATGATCTTCTGCATCTTTTGCGCGATCGTACTTACTCTTTCTTTTGCAACCACGGCGTTTGCGGACGATGATCCGATCGCTGTTGTCAACAACCTTAGCGACTTCATCTTCGGCTTTATCCGGGCGATCGGTATCATTCTGCTTGGCTTCGGCATCCTGCAGCTCGGTCTCAGCTTGAAGTCCCATGATCCGTCGCAGAGAGCAAACGGTATGCTGACGATTGCCGGCGGCATCGTCATTACCTTTACCAAAGAAATCCTGTCCCTGATCACCGGTTGATTTCATAACGGCAGGGTGGGTATTATACCTGCCCTGCCAAAAAGGAGGTGACGCTTTTGCAGTCATCCGGTAACTGGATCATAGACATTCTGAACTACACACTCAACTTTTGGTCGGAAGCTATGCAGACCATCTGGACGCTTCTGACCACCTCTCCGCAGAACATCCGCGGCGGTGCCGTATGGAGCGCCATCGCCAACATTCAAGGCGGGCTGAAAGCCATCGCGTATGCGCTGCTCGTTCTGTTCTTTATCGTCGGCGTGGTGAAAACGACCACTAACTTTTCGGAGATCAAGCGTCCGGAGGTTGCTCTCAAGCTGTTCATCCGCTTTGCAATCGCAAAAGCCGTTGTCGGTTACAGCATGGACATCCTGACCGGTATCTTCAAGATCGGGCACGGAATTCTCAATAACATCTCCGCTCATGCAGGCGGCGTTCTGACAACCGGAATCACGCTGCCGGATGCGATCGCGCAGAAGATCAATCAATGCTCCTTCCTCGACAGCATTCCGCTGTGGATCGTGGCGCTGATCGGTGCGCTTCTCGTAACGGTGCTGTCGTTCGTAATGATTCTCACCGTTTACTCACGCATCTTTAAGATCTTCATGTACACCGCCGTCGCACCGATCCCGCTTGCGTCGTTTGCAGGCGAAGGCACATCCCAGGTCGGACGTCAGTTCCTGAAGTCGTATGCCGGGGTGTGCCTGCAGGGTGTCGTTATTATCCTTGCCTGTATCGTCTATTCGGTACTGACGGAGAACCCGCCGATCAACACGAGCGGAGATGCGACAACGGTTGTATGGGCGTTCCTGTTCCAACTGATCTTCAACTTCCTTGTCCTTGTCGGCGCGGTGAAGATGAGCGATCGGGTGGTCAAGGAAATGATCGGGTTCTAAACCGTTCCCTGTTTGCGCTTGATAGTTTCAATGATCGCTCTTGTTTCAAACTCCTCTAACGCTCTTTCGGCGCGATGCTCACGGATCTTTCGGATCAAAGACACAATCCATGACAGCACACACAAGCCGATCAGTCCGTAGAGTATTCCCATAGAGAGCGCAGGATTTCGGGTACTCCAGCCCGGGAAGAAGAACGCGACCACAAGCGCATACAGCAGCGGAACGCTCAACCTCAAAGTTCCTGCAATACGGAACAGGATGCCGATCAAGAAAAGTGCTGCACAACTTACAATCAAAATCATATACATATAAATCACCATCCTTCAATTAGAAAATACCATATTCGGTGATCCTTATTGAGGATGTCGATTGGAAAGGAAACCCTTTTGGAAATCAAAATCAACAAAGAAATCCGCGACTATCAGGAATCGATCTTCATGGGCTTGTCGTTGCGCCAGTTCATCTTTGCGGTACTGGCGGTAGGCGTTGCGATCGGCGTGTATTTCGGGCTCCGGAACGTGCTCGGCACGGAAACCGTCAGTTGGCTGTGCGTCGTTGCCGCGTTCCCGTTTGCGATTCTCGGCTTTGTGAAATACCACGGCATGACCGCCGAACAGTTTATTAAGGCGTATATCCAGTCCGAGTTTCTCATGCCGAAGCAACTGACCTCGAAGCCCACGAATCTGTACGCCTCGATCCTGTCAAGCGGAAAACTAAAGGAGGTGCTGCGCGTTGATTAAAACGCTCAATCAAATACTGAAGTCTGAGAAGGAACCGTTCAAGGTTCCTTCTTCTGTACAGGATACCATCCCAATTAAGAAGATCTGGAAGGACGGAACCTTTCAGGTCGGCAACAAGTTCTCACGTACGTTCCGATTTACGGACGTCAATTACTCCGTTGCAGCGCGGGACGATCAGCTTGCCATGTTTCTGGCATACTGCGAACTGCTGAACGCGCTGGAGATCGGTGCGACCACCAAGATCACGATCAACAACCGGCGCATGACGAAAAGCAGTTTTGCAAGGAATCTGATCCCACACGCAGACGACGGTCTGGACGAATACCGTGACGAGTACAACAGTATGATTATGGACGCTGCCATCCGTGGCAACGGGATTCTGCAGGAGAAGTACATCACGGTATCGGTCATCAAGAAATCCTACGAGGAAGCAAAGACCTTCTTCTCCCGCGTTTATACCGAGCTTGCTTCTCGATTTGCCGCTCTATCCTCGAAGCTGTATGAGATCGAAGCTGTGGATCGGATGCGTGTGTTCCACGATTTCTTCCGGATTGGACAGGAGGAAAGCTATCACTTCGATCTGAAGGATCTCATGAAGCGCGGTCATTCCTTTACAGACGCCATTTGCCCCGACAGCATGACGGTCAAGAGCGATCATATCAGGATCGGTAAGAAATACGCGCGTGTTCTGTATCTGCAGGAGTTCCCGTCGTTTCTTAAGGATTCCATGGTATCCGAGCTTTGCGACATAAATCGAAACCTTATGCTGTCGATCGACATTATCCCGATCCCCACGGATGAAGCGGTCAAAGAGGTCGAGCGCAAGCTGCTCGGCACGGAAACAGAGATCACGAACTGGCAGCGCAAGCAGAACAAGAACAACAACTTTTCCGCGGTCGTCCCGTATGATCTCGAACAGCAGCGCAAGGAATCCAAAGAGTTCCTTGACGATCTCACGTCCCGCGATCAGCGTATGATGTTCGTGACCGTCACGCTTGTTCATGTTGCGGACAGCAAGAAACAGTTGGACACGGACACGGAAGCGCTGCTCTCTGTTGCACGAAAGCATATCTGCCAATTCCAAACGCTGAAGTATCAGCAGCTTGACGGACTGAATACCACGCTTCCGTATGGGCTACGGAAGATCAATGCCCTACGAACGCTTACCACGGAATCCGCGGCGGTCTTCATGCCGTTTCAGGCACAGGAAATCAATCACCCGGAAGGCATCTACTGCGGGCAGAACGCGATCAGCAAGAACCTGCTGTTTGTCAACCGCAGCTCGCTGTTGAATGGCAACGGGTTTGTGCTCGGTGTGTCCGGTTCCGGTAAGTCCTTTTTTGCAAAGGATGAGATCATCCAGCTTGTCCTCCGTAATCAGGGTGACGTGATTATCATCGACCCGGAGCGTGAATACGATCGGCTTGTCCGTGCGCTCGGCGGCGAAGTCATCAATATCGCTGCCGATTCCAAGAATCACATCAATGCAATGGATATGGAATCCGAATATGCGGATTCCGAGAACCCAGTTCTTCTGAAGAGCGAGTTTATCCTTTCACTCTGCGAACAGCTTGTCGGTTCCGGAAAACTCTCTGCAAAGGAGAAGTCGCTGATCGACCGCTGTACGCAGATCGTGTATCGTCCGTTTATCAAGCGCGGTTGTACCGGTAAGGTGCCGACGCTCAAAGACTTCCACAAAGAGCTTCTAAAGCAACCCGAACCGGAGGCAAAGGACGTCGCGCTCGCGATCGAACTCTTTACGGACGGTTCGCTCGATACCTTTGCAAAGCCCACCAACGTCAATACGGAAAGCAGCTTGATCTGCTACGACATCCGCGATCTCGGCAAGGCACTGAAGACGGTCGGTATGCTTGTCGTTCTCGATTCTATCTACAATCGAATCGTGCGGAACAAGAAGAAAGGTCGTCCGACCTATGTGTTCATTGACGAGATCTACCTGCTGTTTGCCAACGAGTACAGCTCCAACTTCCTGTTCGAGCAGTGGAAGCGTGCGCGCAAGCACAACGCCTGCTACACCGGCATTTCACAGAACATCGAGGATCTGCTGCAGTCGCACACCGCGCGGACGATGCTTGCAAACAGTGAATTCATTACGTTGCTTAATCAGGCGGCGACGGACCGGATCGAGCTAGCAAAGCTGCTCGGTATCTCGGAAACGCAGCTTTCGTATGTGACCAACGCAGACGCCGGCAAGGGACTCCTGAAATGTGCCGGGAACATTGTGCCGTTCGAGAACCACTTCCCGAAGGATACGAAGCTCTACAAGGTCATGACGACCAAGCCGAAGGAAACGATTGCGAGTTAAGTATGGGAGCGGGTTTCCGCTCCCTCTTCTTATGGAGGAACCCATGGAAAAGAAAAAAGTCAAAGAACACCAACACATGAAAGCTCCAAAGGCGGCTGATGCTTCCCGCAAGCTTCCGCGACACATGAAAACCGGCTATCGCAAGGTGGATGAGCAGACCGTACCCGCGGACGAGCGCTACGAATCCGAGTCCGATTATGCTACGCAGAAATCCGAACAGTACACCTATGAAGTTGCTTCCGTTGCTTATTCCGGCGCGAAGAAAGCCGTGAAGAAGGTCAAGGAAAAGGTCGAAGACAAGATCCGCGACAAGGTGGAAGATCTGGAGAACCGGCGCGAGCAGAAGGAAGCCGAACGATTGGAACAGAACCAACCGCAAACCGAATCCAGCGCACAGGAACAGACGAGAACTGAGCCACAGAGACCCGATCAGCCGCAAACGGCTGAAACGCACCAACTGTCAAACAATCCTTCAGTGCAATCTGAACCGCGCTACGATACCTCCGGTCACGAGATCACGCCGAAAGAAAAAGCCGATGTGCTGCAGCGTCACAATCAGCCCGAACTGAAACAACCCGACGAGTTTTCCTTCCGTTCTTCTCGCCCTGCGCCACAAGAAATCTCGGCTCAGCAGAAAGCAGAGATCCTGCTGAAGCAGCGAACCAAACCGAAGGAAACGGTGCATGAACGTCAGCCGGATGGTTCTGCGCCGACGAATTACGATACTGCAACAAAGCCGCAGTATGAATACAACACGCAAAAAGGAGGAGATCACCATGCGCTTCAACAGACGGAGCAGCAATCGCACTCCGTCGAGAACAATCAACGATTGTTCCGTTCCGATCAGCGCCCGGTACAGAAGACGAATGCTACAGGTCAGAAACCTGTTTCATCGGTCAAACAAGGCGCGAAAGGAACCGTTAAAACAACCGAGAAAACGGTAAAGACGACCGAAAAGTCGGTGAAGACCGCCGAACGATCTGTCAAAACTGCAGAGAAATCTGTGAAAACAGCAGAAAAAGTCGGCGAGAAAGCAGCAAAGGCGGCTGAAAAAGCGGCAAAGGTTGCGAAAGAGGTCGCCGTCAAGGCAGCAAAAGCCGCAGAGAAAGCAGCAGAGATGACCGCAAAGGCGATCCAAGCCGCCGTAAAAGCGATCATTGCCGCAATCAAGGCACTTATTGCCGCGATCGCCGCAGGTGGTTGGGTTGCGGTCGTCATTATTCTTGTCATTGCTCTTGTGGCTGCGATCATCTGTGTATGCTTCGGTCTCTTTTGGTCGAATGACACATCCCCGGAGGGACCGACCATGACCGAGATCATTACAAAGATCGACAATTCTTACAAGGATGCGATTGATAAACGAATCAAGAAGTTCGAGAAAGAGATCGATCACGACGAGTTCGAGGTTGTCTACAGAGGTGACAATAATGACGGTGATTCCGCAACGATCAACAACTGGATCGACGTACTCGCGGTTTATTCGGTTCTTTCTACCACAGGCGATAACCCAATTATAATCCTTGTCCCGGACGACGAGCGTGAGCAGCGACTACGAGATGTATTCTCCGTTATGAATACGGTCGGTTTCACCTATGAGCTTCACGAAGTAATCCCGGAGAATGCTCAAACCCCGACACCCGATGAAGACGGCAACACACCGGAGCCGGAAACGGTCACGCAGTTGATTGTCAATGTGCATCAGCGATCTATGACCTATCGTGAGGTGGCGGAATACTATCGCTTCGATGAATCGCAGATGCAGCTTCTGGAAGAGATGATGTCCCCGGCATACACCAAATACTATGCTGCGCTGATCGGCGTCGATCTGCTCGGCGGCGCGGACTATACGGAGATTATCAGCCACCTGCCTTCCAACAGCAAAGGCGCTGACGTCGTGCGCGCCGCGCTGACAAAGCTTGGTTGTCCCTATGTATGGGGCGCGAAAGGCAGTACAAAGTTCGATTGCTCCGGTCTCGCGTATTGGGCGATCCATGAGGTCGATCCCGAACTCGGCGACCAAATGTACACCAACGCGGCAGGGCAGGCGAAATACTGTTATGACCGAGGATTACTTGTTGCATGGTCGGAACTTGAACCGGGCGATCTCGTCTTTTGGGTCAACAAGAAATGTGAGGGCTGCCACCGTTGGAAGGAGATCCACCATGTCGGCATCTATGTCGGCGACGGTAAGGTGGTTGAAGCATCCAGCAGTAAGGGATGTGTCGTCGTGCGCGATCTGTGGCAATCGAAAAACTACCCGATCATTATGTTCGGAAGACCGTACCAATAAGCGAAAGGAAAACCCATGAAGAAACACATCATTATACTTGCGATTCTCGCAATCGCAATTCTCATATTGCCGTTCCTGCTCGGTGACAAAATCACCCTTCTTGCAGAACAGGCAATTGAAACCGCAGCACCGACCGCAACACTGGAACCGACGATTGAAACCGAAATCATTGAGATCGTGATCCCGACGCCGGGCAGTACGGTTGCGCCTGAACCATCTACAACTCCCGAATCCGGGGATTGGCCAGAATTTCCTGTGATCGACGAGCCCGTAACTGAATCCTCTGCGCCGCACTCTTCGTCAGCACCAACCTCTGTACCGCAAGTTTCTGTCCCACACGGTGCAGCTTTTGTTCTGACGATTCACGGAAAGAACATCACGATTGCCCCGTCCGTTGATGAAGCGACACTTGAGAAGACCCCCGGCTGGCTGAATACCTCCGCTTCGCCCGGCGAAGAAGGCGTTTGCGTCGTCTATGGTCATCGTAATCGAAATCATCTGCAGATTCTGAAGGATGTAACTTATGGTGAAACCATCAAGGTTACTATGCCAGACGGAACCGTTTATACTTATGTGATCGAATCAACGGAAGTCCTCGAAAGCAACGAGGATCTCCGAATCCCAACCATTGAAGGAAAGCATCTAATGCTTACAACCTGCTATCCCTTCTACTACACAGGACACGCTCCGAAGAAGTATGTTGTCGTAGCTATACTTGCTTAATCTACCCTTTTTGTTATACATGAATTATCTTCGACCTTGTTTTTCGACTGAGTTAACTTGTTTTGGGAAACAAAACCATTTTATTAACGATCTTATATACGATATATACCATTTGGTCTCGTGTTTTCCATTCGCATATAAACATAATAATGCTATTATTGTAAGTCTACTGAGCGGACTTACAATTTTGCGTCTCTAGTGTTGCACTTGGTTTGACAAAACCATCATCGCATTCAAATGAATAAGGAGTGCATTGATCATGAATCAATGCACTCCTCTATTAGCTATATTATTATCTTATTCTTCCTGGATTTCTGAGCATCCACTCTTAACCTCGTTACCCGTTTTTTCCTTTAGAATTACTGCAGCTACTTCGTAATAAGTTTTAATTTCGTTTTCTTCTACATTTAGTATTCTTTTACACATTTCTTTTACGCAATGATAGCAGAGATTGATGACCCTTCTTATGGCTTCTTCTCCTATAAGCTTATATAGCTCCTTAAGATTTTCTCTATCAGAATCTTTATATTCTATTATCTGGTCTTTTTCGAGCTTTTCCTTAGTCAATTTAAAATGATAGAAAGACTCGTAATAGCACAGTATTGCTTTACTATTGATAGAACTTCCCATATTATTTGGCAAAACAATCTGTTCTGCACTAATACATCCTGATACCGTATCATCTTCCTTATTATCTGCAAGTTCAAGTTCATAGGCTTTTTCGAACAAACTCACGCCAGCAATGACCTCAGGAATAATCTCTTTGTAAAATCCTTTAGCGATTTGATTGCGTTTATTGATGCTTCCTTTATTATCTCTTCGATCCAATAGCATAAGCATTATTGTACATATGAATAGGATAACAATAGTGAAGACAACAAAAACTATCAGAATACAAAGAGATTTTCCCCACCAAGTATTGAATAGTTTTTCAAATACTGTAAGTGATTCGTCTTCAATATTTCTTGCGTTTACGGATACTATACTATTGCCAAATATTGCTGTTAGAAGAGCCGAGAGGAATACTGGCGCATATAAGTTGAAATACTGACGTAGTTTTTTTTGATTGCCTTCTTCTATCTCATCCAACTTTCTTTCAATAGGATAGAGGTTTTTTTCGATTGTTTGATTTAATTTATATGATCTCATAATTTGCTCCTTATAAAACTATTTTATTTTTTGCTTACACGATTGAGGATAACCGGCATCTTCAATGACTTTTCTCATCTCACGCAAACATCTATCCAAAGCCAAAGATTTTTTGCTTCTTGGATTTGTTCTATTCCTTACTATTCTGGCAAGACATTCATATTGAAATCCCCAGATATGTTGTACGCAATTTCCTAACTCCGGCGCGTTATTTTGTATAGCAAAATCATTACAGGATTCTAATTGAAGATAAGTAAATAGACTGTAAAGAATGTTGTCACATTTGATTATTTTTATTACTTCTTTTGCAAAATCTATTATTTGAGTGTCTGTATAAAAACTTTTCTTATCTTGGGTAATAACATAATTCAAACACTTTCGTTTGCGAATATGTATCCCATTTATTTCCAAAACAGAACATATAAATTTTATTCCGCGAATACAAAGGCCTAAGGAGCTTTGGGTTTCTCGATATTTACTTAGAATATCTGCGCGGCGGTCATCTAAGCTTGAGCTTTTTACTTCAGCGCTAGTTATAGATGCACCTATTAAAGATAACGCTCTAAATAGCCCATTTCTGGACGATAGTTGTCTTGCGCCTGCTGCGCTGTCATAAACGGAATAATGCATTTTCGTTTGTCCTCCACAGATGTATAATAGCTTGAATCAAGATGATCCAAAATCTATAACACCACAAATCGACAATTAATCCATTGAAATTGAAAAAATAATCAATTATTGTAATGGATTTATTCAAATCAAACGGTGTTTATATCATTGTAAAAGATGACAAAACCCTTGACATTCTTAAAAGTAATCGTACAATACACTTAAAAGGACTGTGGTTATGAAACTGAAACAAATCAAACTCTATTGTTTTCCAAAGGAAACATAAGCACCCGAAAAACAATGTATGCATTACTAGCTGGGCAGTCGCAACAAGCATACAGTAGGGCGTGAAAACCTGTTGTTAAAACTATATGAAGTTTTTTTCAACGCCACGGTGTCTTTATTATAAAGCGCCATCGTTGAAGTTAGGAGATGCGGATGGCAAATAGAGTTATTGCTTATTTTGAGCAACATTACGATGAGCTCATTAGAATTGCTGTGAAAATTACGAAGAGGTATGAAGACGCAGAAGATGTAATGCAAACAGTTGCTTATATTCTCTGTAAAAAGAAAGATGATTTGGACGGTGTGGAGAACTGCGGCGCATATATAGCAGTTTGTATTAGAAGAGCGAGTTTGAACTTCTTGCGAAAAAGGTCATATGAATATGTTTCTGATCCTATTACTATTGATCGACACAAGGAACTATCAATGTTGGACGAAGAGATCAAGCACTCTCCTGCATACGATTACGCGGAATGGGTGATGTCGCTTGAAGCACACCTAAAGGGGTATTCTAAAGAGATGAGGGAGGCCTTTATCGCTCATTATATTGACGGTGTTCCTGTCATACAACTTGCAGAATCAATGGGCATAACTGCTAAAGCACTTGTTTTACGTTTCATAAGAATGAGGCGAACGCTTAAAAGTAATGGGAAATCTATGTTTAATCAGTTCAACGTGCTAATTATGCTGTGAGGTAGCTATGAAAAGAAATCGGAAGTTGACATGGATAGAAAAACGTCGAATCAATAAGATAGCATTTGACCATCCTTATTTTGATATCCATGGAACAACACTCACAAACAAAGAAGTTGATAGTATCATCAAAACAGCTTCTGATAAAAAAACGGGCAAAGAGGTTGTAACTGAAGCATATTTGAAAGCGGGCATTCCGCTTCCGGAATATACTGAAAAAGAATCCTTTTCTTTTGTTGAAAGACTAATAGAAGTCTTTACTATGCGTACTTTAAAAAAATCAATTGTCATTGCAATTGCTAGCATTTTATTGGTAGTTTTCTTTGCATTTACTCCGGCAGGTCATGCTGTAGCAGAAACTATTTATCAAATCATCGTCGATATTATTGACGGTGCTATTCATGCGCACAACGAGCCGGCTGATCCTGTGTCTTCAGATTATGATTTTACTACTCTGCCATCAGATATAGACAATCCTTATGATTTGGCAAAAAAAATGAACTATCCGGTTATCATTTCTAGTAGAGATGAAGTAATATCCTTTTCAATGGAAATAGAATCTAAGTATAGTATTACATTATTAACGGAGTATTGCACACCTGACGGTCATGAGTATTCGCTACTTCAAGAAATCTATAGTTCAAACACTCTATGGGGATCAGCATCGTCTTCTGGTGATGTCAGAGAACTTAATACTGGTTTTGGACTACACGTATATGTTGTGTCTGATGACTTCTCCTCAAGCATTTTGGGATATGAAGATAATTACTCGATTGATATTGCCGTAAGTGGATCCTTTGAAATCGCGGAGGAAATAATACAGACATTAGTAATCGCTGATTAGAAAAAAAGAGCATTGGTGGTAGTTATCCAATGCTCTTTTCCTTTATGCGATCCATCTGCTTGATGTATTGGTGTTGAGAGTAGTACTGGAGCTTCCTGTTTCACAATACAAAACTGCAGTAACCTTGTAATAATACCCTCCTGTGACTGTAACAGTTTTCGACGTTGAAACGAAGTTGCTGTTTTCTTTTGTTTTTGAAGTACTGGAAATACAATACCAAGTTCCATTTCGTAATTCCCAAAGATATGCAGTTGCACATATTATATCCTCGCTTTTATCCGAGTGCATATTTGCTGAAAATGTAACTGTTCTTCCATCATTGCCAAGTTTGCACTTCCCGGAAGCTGATTTTGCTTCAGCTAAAGATGATCCTCCAATCATTAATGATAGCAATAAAGCTAGCATGCAGCATAATAGTTTGTTTTTCATGTTATCCTCCTATCAAGCAATGTTTGAGCCATGCTCATACATATTGACACAATTCTCGGAGAAAAAGCTTCAGAATATTCCTAACTAAATTTGCTTTTTGTATCCTGCAATACTAATCAATTCACATAGTTGAAAATCGCAAAACCATGAAGATTATCTATGCCTAAATCAATGAATTCTTCATCACAACAAAGACAATTTATTGATAAATTGTTTCAAAACGTCAAGATAATATATTATTGATGCGCAAAGTTTTTTTCTAAGTATTCGTGTCTTTATGGTCAAAGGAAGAAACAAGGGGGGTGATACCATTGAACATGAGATTCGAGTTTTGAATGCAATAGATCGCATAGTGTTATAGAGTTGTCGTTGTATCAAAATGATTCTTCGTCTCAATCATTCTACCTGTTAAAAACACATTTAAGGAGAGCTCTTATGAAAAGAAAAATACTTTGCATTGCAATTTCGCTAATGCTTATGTTGATGATCCTCCCTGCGTTTGCTGAAGAGGTGATTCACAGTAAAAACTTCAGTTCTACCGTTTGTTTACGTCATTTCACAACAAGTGAATATATTAATCGTTCTGGTTTTTTGGACTGGGGTAATATTTGGTGCCATACTTCATTCACGTTAGCATCTAATCCTAGCAATCTGACTAGTTCATATGCGGAAGCTTTGAATAATAAGACAAGCAAAACAGCTATGTCTGATGTTATTGAGATTCCAAATACTAATTTTGGTTATTATATTCCGCTTTATAGCAGCGCCAGTTCTGAGACTACAATGATTATGAGAATTTATAATCCGTATTTCTTTGAACCTGGTTACGGCGATAACAATACGATCAACATGCAATCGTCTGGGATTTTCTGGAGTTCATGGCAGTTAAGTGATATTTAAGCGAAACTCAGTTTTGTTAACCAGGTTATAGCATAGTTTGACCAAATGATAATGTAAAGCTATCCCCTAAAGGGATAATACACCTAAGGGGATAGCTGCTCTCTCCATTTGAATACTGATAAGGAGATTGTATAGTGAAGAAAAAAGAAGGATTGATTGTATTATTAACAATGATAATCCTATTACTCGGATGTGTCAAAACGCCTAATAAGGAAATCACTATTAATAAATCAGATTGTACATTAGAAAACATGATAATGTGTTCACCTGAACCCTTCTATGCATATCAGCATCCTGCATTTTTGCACGAAACGATGCGTATTCATAATATTGATTGCATTTTTGACGCTGAAGTAACGATACCAAGTAATGCTGGCTTTCCTGTTTGGAAAGCTCAATCAGTTGCATTTGAAGATAGGTTCATAACAAATTTTGTTAACCACTATATTACAGATCCTGCTTATGTACGGAAAAATGGCAAAACGCTTAAGGATATTGAAGATGAATTATTAGCGGCAATGCGAGGTGAAGTATTTGTAGATGATCAAGGCAATTTGTATTATGAACCTTTTGAAGAGCAAGAAGAACTGGTTGATAGTCTTAAATCAGAATACCTTTCATGGGAGGATGTTCGCTTCTCCCCTGAAGAGATAGATTACTCCATTAGACCGTTTGAATTCACCTATGTAACAAAAAAGGCAGAGAACTGGGTCTTATGCGTTACTTCAGATTCATTCTATGCCTGCGCTTTTGGACCGAATGATTACCTTCAAATGAATACATGGGTATCACGTGGTAACGCTTATCCCGGCGAACCGGTTGGAAGTGATATCGGCGACTTGCCATTAGAAGAAGCAGATGCTATTAAGATAGCTTACCAAATGCTTACTGATCTCAACATCAGTAATTTAGGATTCGTTTCTTCTGAAAAAGCGCGTTTCCTTAATTGCTATTCATATAATACACTAAGCACAGGGTGGTATCTTGTATTTTGCAGAAATGACAATGGGGCAATCCCGGAAGATTTATATTCATATTCACAAGCCAGTCCTTTGCTCTTTGAACAAGAGAGCTTCTCTGAACCTTGGTTGCCTGAAATATTGAGAGTATATGTTGATACTGATGGAATAAAGTATATAAAATGGGATCATCATTATGAAACAACAGAATGCCTAAATAAAAATGTTACTATTCTTCCATTTGAAGAAATAAAAGAACTGATACAGAATTATATTTCTATCGGAACTTCTTGGTCGTATAAAGAATTACCTTCTTTACATGTAAAAAGGATTAATTTAACTTATGCCTGCATTAAGGCAAGAAACATTTCTGATTATAAACTGTTAGCGCCAGTCTGGATTGTTGAGTATACAATTGATAACAAGGAAGGTCGATCAATGCTGTTGGCTATAAATGCTATAGATGGATCGCGCGCAGAATTAGGTTCTTTTCAAGTTCCTTTATCGAATTCATAGTAGCTTTAGTACAATGAATACTTGCTGTGTAGAAAATGGCACTAATCACATAAACAATACTTAAGAATTAAGAAAGGATTTTTATGAATACTCGAATAAAAGTTTCTATTAAACAAATGTTTATTACAGTTTGTTTAATTTCTCTGCTTGGGTGTCTTCAAACGCCATCCGAGGACTATATCGTGAATCGAGAAGACCACCCGATAGAAGATATTATTTTTCAGGAGCAGACCCCTGTGGTAACGGATTTTACTGCAGGCAGTTTCCCACCGTCTGTTGAAGAATCACCTTCTGTACCGGAGAAAATAGAAAACCATGAGATCATCAGAATGAACCGCATGGAATGGTCAGATTCATTTTCCGTAAACGCTGCAATGGATCGGATTGATATCGAAATCTGCGCCGAAGTTGATTACCCAAGCTCTGGAACAATCAGCATTGACTCTGCGCATTTTGCAATGCCAGATAATGCTGAAACCATGAAATATGTAGATTATTTCTTGGGACATAAGAATATCTATCTTGCCGATCGTACGAAAACGAAAGCTTTTTATAAAGCGGAAATGGAATACATTATTTCGCAGATGGAATCCGAAACTAATTCTGCCGTTCTTCGTCAATGGGATATGCAATTAAAAATATCTTCTGACAATTATGCGAAAGCTCCCGATGCTTTGCGGATAGCGACTTGGGATAATAATATGGCTAATGATATTGACCTTATGTCGCAAAATGATGACGGAACGTATCGCTTTCTGAAAATTACCCCTACGTCTATAGCTTTTGAATTATCTGTGGATACTCCGAGTTATTTGCGTACAGTAGATCATCTATCTCCAGAATCTGAATCCGAAAGTAACGCGGTTCAGATTGCTCAAGGTGTATTAGATGATCTTGGGATTAGCGCGTCTTTGGCTGGATTATGCTCTACAGAGAAAATCACGCGTACATTCAATGCTCGTACACAGAAAGATGCTTTTGTTTTGTATTATAACCCGATTTACAACGGTTATCCTTGTACAAATACAGAATCATTTCATGGATTTGATAATGTTATCGAAGCAGTCGGAGGATACGAGGACGAACCATATGTGCCATCGTATGAGAAAGAAAGTATCACGATTCTTGTCTCTGAAGGAAATGTATTGTCTTTCATATGGAAATGTCCGCATCGAAGTCTTCGAACAGAGAATGAAAATGTTGCTCTAATCTCCTATACTGAGACACAGGAATTGTTCCGTAAACATATTGGTAAAGTGATGTTCGTTGAAAAAGGTCATCCCATGCGGTTATTTGTTCACTCTATTACCCTTACGTTACAGCGACTTCCCAAGAAAGATACTGAAAGCGAGTTTTATATGATTCCAGTTTGGGAGTTTATAGCATCAGTAGATTCAGGGAATCCCTTTATGGATCAAAACCTACAGAATTGCTGTGTGCTCCGAATTAATGCGCTTGAAGGCAGCATTTTCCATTAAGGAGGGTTCATTGTGTTTGCTCTGAAACAAATACCTAAGAAATTCATACAAGCAATAAAAACACACGCCGTAGAATCCATAATAATTTCACTATGCATAATTGCCTTGCTTTCAGTATTTCTTGTTTACTGTAACAAGAAGCCTATTCAAGTTTGGCATGATTGGCTAATTGTCCTTTGCAGTTTGCTGCTTTTTTCAATAGTTGGTATCCAATTCATATTCCGCGCTGCTTTTGAATGGCGTGGGAATGAGAGAACAATTGCGCAAGAGCATGACCCATTTCGAATCTATCTAATGATTATTCTTTGCGTATTGTTTTCGCATATTATTCGCATTCTGCTTGCGTGGGTATGGAAAATGCTTGTTACCGAAAGCGTTGTTTCTTTTCGCGATGCAGTGAATATATGGTGGGGATCTGACACCCATCATTACCTAACGATCGCCGATCAATGGTATCGTGGTCAGGCTGAAAACGGCATTGCTTGGCGCTTGGTTTTCCTTCCTTTCTATTCAATACTTACCTATATCTTGAAACTACTGGTCAAAGATACGTTTTATTCTGCACTGATTGTCACGATTGCAACATCATCTGCAGCAGGATGCGTTTTATATCGGCTTGCGCGAATGGACTATGATAAAGAAACAGCGTTGAAAGCTGTAAAGTATTTCATTCTAATGCCAACAGCATTGTTCTATACGACAGCACTAACCGAAGGAACCTTTATGCTGTTATCACTGCTTTGCTTTCTATATGCAAGAAAACACAAATGGATAGTGGCAGGCTTGCTTGGCGGGCTTGCTGCGTTTACGCGATCTGTGGGAGTTCTTCTGCTCGTGCCGATAGCGTGGGAGTGGGTCCTTGCTCTCAAATTCACAAATCGACAGGATCGCATTAAAAAAGCTAGTACCGCAGCATCTTTGCTGTTGATTCCTCTTGGCTTTTGCATTTACCTTTTAATCAACCATTACGAAACAGGAAATGCTTTTACTTTTTTACAATACCAACGCGAACATTGGTATCAAGAACTGGGATTGTTTTTTGACTCCCCGAGATATCAGTTAAACTATCTGACTCAATGGTGGAGCGAAGGACGCATATCTGACACAATAGCGCTTTGGACGTCAAGTATTATTGCGCAGTTCACATCTCTATTGTTAATGGCAATTACTGCTCATCGGCAAAGATCTTCCTATGCACTATACTTTCTTGCTTCTTTTGTTGTAACAATGGGAACAACATGGTTGTTGAGCGCGCCGAGGTATTTATTAGTGCTATTTCCTCTGGTCTATTCAATGATGATCTTGTCAAAGAATCGCAAAGTGGATTCCGCGTTAACTGTTACGTTGGTTGCCTTGGGACAATTATACCTATACTTATTTGTATGTGATAGTTCAATCTATTAGTTTAGGATTGACCATATTCACCCTCTTTTCAACAATAGCAAGACTTTTCGATAAATGAAAAAATTGCAATACTGTGTTTCTGTTTCGATGATAAATTGAGCTTTTTGAGACTATGAGTTTAGTGACTAAGCAGGGTAATCGCCATTTCATGTTTATCATTCTCTGTGTAATAATGGTCCCTATAATATCACAATAATATATTTCTTCGGTTATGAAGCTTTTTCCATTTCTCCTGTGTCATTTTATTCAAATGCGCTGTAATAGTATTAATGTGCATTTACCACTACTAATGATAGGAGGTGATACCATTGAGATAACAAATTGTCCTCTTTTTCGAAAGAGTAACCCGCTATGGATCTTATTTGTAAACTGATATACCCGATAATAATATACAAAGAAAGGATAACTCAAATGAAAAGAAAAGCTTTTTTTAGCATTCTGCTGGCTGTTTTGCTGCTGTTAAGTTCACTTTCCACTGCTTTTGCTGATAATTATCAAATTACTTTTAACGGGAATGCCTACCGCCGTTTTACGACAAGTCAATATTTGGAAAAAGATGATAATGAACGATGGGTCAGAGCTCTTTTACAGGTTACGAAACTTAGCTTCAATAGTAACCCTCGTTACAATTATGCAGTTATCTATTTAGTTGGAGAGGATGGTTCTCAAGCGTGCACTGAGAAATATGCTCATAAGGGCACTGTTTACACCGATCTATATGTTTCTCTTGATTATATCGGCGATCAATATTTAAAAGCAAGAATCTTCCATCCATACTTTTATTCCACCAATAATACAGCCAGTTCAAAAATGCATGTTGAAGGATCTGTCCATGGTATTGTTGGGAATTGGGATTAAGGACTTTAACTACGAGCACGGTTCCATTTTGTGATTACTATTCATATAAATGGAACCGTAGTGTATTGAATAATTATTACTCGAGGAATTCCAATGAAACGAATAAGTTGCTTTTTACTCTCTCTGTTATTATTAGTTGCCTGTGTTCCTACTCCTACAGAAGAGTATGTAACTAACCGCATGGATGGTAAGATGCAACAGGTGATTCTATCACCTAAAGCAGATCCATATAAGTATATTGCACCCAGTGAATGGAAAGAATCTTTTGAGGTACGCGGACAAAATGTAACAATAGATGCAGTTGTTGAAGTATCAAGTGATGTTTTGCATCCAGTCTATACCATTCAAAATGATTGGTTCGATAAAAACACTCTTCAAGGTGTTTTGAATCGTGTACTCTCTAGTCCATTAAAGATTCGCGAAGGAGATCGAAGCTACGAAGAACTCCTAGTTGATCTAATGAATGTGGAAAGAGGCCATGTGGATGATTGGGATGATGAAACAGGGGAAATCATATATGTTTCCTATCCGGGGCAGGGTGATGATATAGCAAAGCTTAAAGAACTGCTGTCTGAAACTCCGGTAGAAGAAACATATCGTGATATATCAAAATCAGATCTCATCCTACCAATTCAAAATAAGCGTTTGATGGATGGAAATGGTGATAAATGGTATTTGGATGTATATCAAAACAGTTTGAATATTTCAAAACTAAGATCGGTTCATTATCAACCGGAAACATGGGTAGAAAAGAGAGGAGCGTATCCGGGAGAAAAAGGGCATAAACTTGAAAACATTCAAATCTCTGAAGAGAAGGCAGTGCGACTTGGTAACGAATGGATTACAAAATTTGAGCGCAACGATCTTTGCCTTGCAAGGATCGACAGAGGAAGGCTATTGGAAAAATACACTTACCGAACATGGGAAGGATATGCTCTATACTATGTAAGCAAGCTTGATGGCTGCATACCGACATGCTATGTGTTGGATGGAGATTGTTCTGAACTATCTTTTTCAAACATTAGCGAAACAGACATTTATGCTATGCCATGGAGACAAGAGTATATCTTTCTGTTCATTAATGAAGATGGTGTACAAGTTATGAACTGGTGTGAGCGAAAGACAATTGAAATGGTTCCAAACGAAAATGTCCAGCTCATGCCCTTTGATCAAATTCAGCAAAGTATTCGTTCGTTGTTGCAATATGGGCTAAGCGGAGATGAAAACAATCCTGTTACTATTCATAGGATAGTGTTAGGTAATGCTATTCAGCAGGTTCCGAACCAAAAAGACGAAGCTTTCATTATTCCAACTTGGATAATATATCTATATTCGGAAGCGGAACATCAAGGGAGTAATGATTTACGAATTATGCTGGTCAATGCATTGGATGGAACATTTGTTTCAAGAAGTGGAAGGAGTGGCTAATATGCGTAACATCATAATGACATCGTTTGTGATTGTAGTGCTCTTGTTCATCGGCTGCCATACTGATAATAATGAGCTTCTAATAGCAGACGATTCTCCTGCATCAGGTGAAGCGTCAATCGATAGCGTTATAATTATTCCTGAAACCATAGAATCAGAACTAAAACCAGAAGAATCGGCAGTAATAACACATGAACCTTCAAACAGTCCCTCTGCGTCGATTGTTATGGACCCGTTTGATTCACAAAGTGTTTATCCCTATACGGAACTTAACGTAAAAACCAATTACGAAGTCACCCTTGCAAGAATCACGAAATACAGTGATCGGACTGATTACACATATTACAACCAAACAATGGATTTCAGCAATTTTAATATGGAGATTGTATCATTTGATCCATCTTCGGAATCGGAGGCACTTCGATTGAAGCTTTCTTTTCCTGATAGTTGGGACCAAATGGCACTTGAATGGATGAAGCGTCAAGGCATGCTCTTACAATTTGAACTTGATGGAAAACCCGTGAATGCATTTCTTGAGCGCACCGTAGAAACTCTCGGTAATACACAAACAATAGTTTATCGGAAATGCCTGCTGGATGAATATGATTTATCGGGAGAACACCTGTCGATTCGCCCGTTTGTTCGCTGCGATCACAAGCTGATGTCCCTTGAATCGACAAAATGCGGTTTTCGCGAAATAAACCTATCTAACGGCTCTGAATATACAACGTCTTTCTGTGCAGGCAATTATCAGAAATATAACAATAGATTAATTGCGACAGAAGAAGATCGATTCTATCTAGATCATACAGCAAAAACAATTGTGCTGCATCGCTCGCCAATTACAACGATCGAACGTCCTATTGATGTGCGCAGCATTGTTTTTCAAGCAATTGATTATGAAGCGAGTAAAAAGGCCGGAGCATTTCGTGAAGGAGAAGCGGAAAGTCTGATTGGAACAGTATACCGCAAAGATGTAGATTTTTCACAGTGTTCATTCGTTTTAGATGAGTTTCATATCTGGAATGATGAAATCAAAATTGCTTTCACATGGTATTTTCCCGATGAATGGGCAAATGAAGAATGTCGATCTTTCGTTAATGACCTTCAATTCTTTGCATATTTGGATGATGAATTACCGAAAGATCTATTTGGCGAAGATCAACCATTTGGTACCGGAATGTTTTCTTGGTTTGACTCTGTACTAAACAGCTTTTCATTACCAAATGAAGAGAACTATCAAACAATGTATTTTCGCTTTATGAATTTCCAAAACTGGAGCTCAAACCTTACAGTTTCAGAATGGAGACGGCACAGCACCTTAACTATTGTACCATTCTATTATCAGAATGATTCAGTAGTAATCCCAAAGGATGGAATTACAATTAAAGAATATAGTGATTCACTTTATAGCAGTTTTGACTTGCATGGTGATACGCCTATAACATTAACAGAACTAGCAATTGTGATTAATCTAACAGATAGTATCTTCGAAGATGGAATATGAAAATGAAGATAAACGTCTTGATCGAAGTGGATGAATCACGCGATCTATAAAAAGCATCAATCTATACTTTGTTTATATTCATCTTTATAGTAGGGTATTTAAAGATCTATAAAAGGAGAAAACGAAATGAAAAAGACGCTCATATCATTTGTACTCGGAATTATAATCGTACTATCCGTGATTACAACCTCTTTTGCAGAATCGGAACCGATTTATAGTGCCGGTACTTGTCACATTGGATTTACGACTTCGCGATATGTGGATAGAAACGGAAATTGGAACGATACAATCAGTGTATATAATTATTATGTTATTTGGGATGATTCATGGGAGTTTGACTTTTATCAACTCACTTTTGCCAAAAAAGGGAGTATTCAATTATCTGATCCAACGAAAGTGTTTACAGGCTATTATGAGCCAAACAACGGTGGCCCTGTTTATTACAACGCGTCAACAAATAAAAATCTATACACTCCGCTCTTAACAGAAATAGAACTATATGAAAATGCAGCATCATATAATAGAATTTACCTACGTATTAATAAACCAAATGTCGAAAACTATCTATTTGAGACTCCGATATATAACATGAAAACACGAGGATGGTTTACAAAGTGAGATGCACATTTCGCCATTGCTTGTTTAAGCAAATGCTGTTCTTAGAGACAAACAACACTATTTGACTAATAACCTCCTCAATATGAGATGTTGTTAGTTGTGATCTAATTGCAATGAAATTGTGTGGAGGTGAACGATGAAAAAAACCATTATAACTATTTGTATTACTTTGCTGCTTCTGAGCGGATGTCAACCATCGCCACATCAAGAAGCAGTTGTGAATAAAGGGGACTCTGTTTTTGAAACGAAACTAGAAATAGCACGAGAAAAAGAAGTGAAAGTTACTGCGTTGATTCCTTTTACGCAGGGAGTTGAGCGCGCGACAGCAATGCCGCTTGATCCAACAGAGACTCCTTCTAGTGATACTAGAACGCATGTACTCACTGATTCGCACTGGACGGATGAAGTTGCCTTGCGGAACTTTACTTTTACCATTGATGTTGATATTGATGCCCCTTTTATTGGGGAATTCCCTGTTTATTCAGTTATGGCATCAGAGTTTTATGATGATGATCAACGAATAGCTACAATTCTTGATTGTTTGATACAGGATATATCGGGTGTCCGATTGGGAGGCATGACAAAAGAAGAGTATGAAAAGGAAATGCGCATTTTCCTTCGAGGATATTATGACGATGAATTGGGAGAGTATATTGAACCAAGTGAGTCAGAGGCGAATCAAGAGATGGAGGAATTCCTTAAGGCAATAGAATCAGCCCCTGAAGAAAATGCTTTTTTACCCACAACAGAACGAGAGATGTTCACCATTCCAGCAAGCATCGCTTATCACACAACGGTTGGTGATACCTGGGATATTCAAGTAGATTCGCAAAGACTAGTCGTTGAAAAGAAACCTCGTGGTGTCTTACAACCGGAACGTTGGGTACTTGCTGGAACTGCCGCTCCGAACGAGCCAAAGGGATCGACTCTGCAAAATGTAAACATCTCGCAGGATGAAGCAGAGCAAATAGTTGAATCGTTTTTTGAAATGGTACAGTTAGGGGACTTCGCTATTTCTTCAATTGAGAAGGCAAGGATTATCGATGCATACTCTTATGATGTGTACGCAGAAGGATGGGCTGTCGAATGCGCAAGGATTTGCGGACAGTGTCGTCCGTTTTCTTATCGGAAATACCGAAATGGAAATGACTTGCGTTTCTCCGATGAAGCTTATGCGGCTGAACTGCCGATAGAATCGTTAACTATGTTTGTTGATGAATTTGGAATCCGTCAACTAATTTGGAATAACCCATTGTATATTGTTGAAAAACTGACCAAGAACATTGACTTGATTCCATTTGAAGATATGAAAGACATAATTAGGCAAACATTACGTAATTCTTTAAGTTGGGCTGGTGAGAAAGCAAGTGGTAGTTCTTTGGGTAATGGGCGGGTAACAAAAATCATTCTTTCCTCTTGTTATATTCCGCAAAAAGACGCTCCGGGCAAGTTTTACTTAACTCCAACATGGTTTATTCTTGCTGGGTTTAATGATTCTTTGGAAATTGGCGTTCAGCCACAAGCTTTTGCCATTAACGCTGTTGATGGTACTCGGATAGAATTAAAGAATAAGCCATAATACTTGTTTAATACAACATGTTGCAAATCTTGCGATAAACGAATTATAGATATGTCATGATAGACCTTCGACGGGCAATTCTAGGGCGATCGTTTCTGATCGCATTTATCGGCATGGCGCTGTGCCTGTGTATCGGCGCGTTTTCGGACGCGCTTTCCGTGTTTCGCATGGAAGAGGTTCGCGTCATGTACAGCTATCACCGCGAACTGCTGCTGAAAGCATTGGGCAGCGACGTCATCCTGTTCGCGGTGCCGATCCTTGCCGCGATTCCCTACACGACCGCGTTCACCGACGACGTGAAATCGGGGTATCTCAAGCCGTATCTCACCCGCACGAGCGTCACCCGCTACATCCTCGGCAAGGGAATCGGCGCGGCGGTTTCCGGCGGGCTTGCGCTTGTGCTCGGCATCCTCACTGCGCTTGGCATCTTCATGCTCGTGTTCTCCCCGATCGAGGTCTACGGCGAGTGGGCGGTCGAATCGAAGATCCCGGACATCATCCTGCGCTGTTTCCTCTTCTTCCTCTCCGGCGCGCTGTGGGCAAGCGTGGGATTGCTTGCCTCCTCGCTCACGCAGAACGTGTATCTTGCGTATGCCGCGCCGTTCATCTTCTATTATGTTTTGATCATCCTGCAGGAACGCTACTTCCGCGCGACGTTCATGCTGAACCCGAAGAATTATCTCACCATGGAGGGTGCGTGGCCGCTGCAAGGCAAGAGCGCGGCGCTGACGCTTCTCATGCTTGTGCTCATTTTGCAGCTCGTCTTTTACATGACCGCGCAGACGGAACTGCGTGACGACAAGCGGCAGAAACGGCACTACTTTGCGCAGAACCTTTCGCAGAAACGCCTTGCAAAGCGCATCGAGCGCGCCAAGCCGAAGAAGGGAAAGAAAATTCCCGGTTTGTATGGGCTATCGCAGGTCGCGGCGGTCGTGCGCTATAACTTCCGTATGTGGCGCGGCAACGTGCGCATCGTGCTGACGTTTGCGCTCGCGTTCATCCTGTGCTTTTTGCTTTCGGATAAGGCGGCAAGCTTCGCCTATGATATGGGCACTGCCATGCAGGCGTTTGAACCGTTCGTCTGGACCTTCGGCGACGCAAACTCCGTGCTTTTGATCTCACTGCTGCTGATTCTGCTGTTTGCGGATATTCCGTTTCTCGGCGCGGGCGTGCCGTATTATCTGGTTCGCATGAAGCGGTCGACATGGGCGTGGGGACAGCTGATCTATTTGATCCTCGCCACGCTCATCTATATGGTTTTCATTCTGATCGCAACGACGCTGATCTGCATGCAGAACAGCTTTATCGGCAATATGTGGTCGGAGACGGCTGCGATTCTCGGCTATTCCGGCGCGGGCAAGGCGGTGGCACTCCCCGCCCTCGTCAAAACGCTCGAGATGTCGCGCCCGTACCAGTGCGCCGAAACGATCTTCCTCCTGATGCTGCTGTACACGCTCGTGCTTGCGCTGGTGATGCTCCTGTTCAAACTGCTGCGCGGCAAGAGCGCGGGCGTGGTTGCGGCGTTCGGCTTCTCGCTCTACGGGCTGCTCCTCAACCCGCAGCTGATCAAGCAGATGTTCAACCTCCCGGATGAGCTGATGTATAAGGCAAACGTCGCCGTGGGCTGGCTCAGTCCCCTCAATCAGGCGACCTATCACATGCACAACTTCGGCTACGATCTGCTGCCGCGCTTGTGGCAGACCTACGCGATCTTCGGCGGGCTGATCGTGCTGCTGATGGTTGGTATCCTGCTTGCGATCCGCAGATACAACTTTATGTTCCTCGGTACGGAGCAATCATAAAGGAGAATCTCTATGACAAACGCAATTGAAGTACACGATCTTATCAAGGTGTTCGGACAAGACACGGTCTTGAAGGGCGTCAACCGCAATTTCGAGGCGGGCAGGATCCACGGCGTGGTCGGCAACAACGGCAGCGGCAAGACCGTCATGTTCAAGTGCATCTGCGGCTTTCTGCAGCCGACCAGCGGCAAGGTGCTTGTGAACGGCAAGCAGATCGGCAAGGACGTCGATTTTCCGGAGGACATCGGTCTGATCATCGAGACGCCGGGCTTTCTGCCGCAGCTTTCGGGACTCAAGAACCTTGAGATCCTTGCGTCTTTGAAACGTAAAATCAACCTCCGGCAGATCGCCGACACCATCCGCCGCGTGGGGCTTGACCCGATGAGCAGTAAACCCGTCGGAAAGTATTCCTTGGGCATGCGCCAGCGCTTGGGCATTGCGCAGGCGATCATGGAGGAGCCGTCTTTGATGATCCTGGACGAGCCGATGAACGGGCTGGACAAGCACGGCGTCGCCGAGATGCGCGATCTCTTTAAATCGCTTGCGACCGACGGGAGGACGATTCTGCTTGCCAGTCACAACATCGCGGACATCGAGGTGCTTTGCGACACGGTCTGCGAGATGGATGCGGGAATCATGACAATGTTATAAAAACAGGAATTGAGGATGACAGGTATGAAACAGAGAGTATTTGCATGGATTTTGGCATTGATGTTGGCACTGACGCCGGTGTTGGCGATTGCGGAAGGCGATGAACCGGAACCGACTGCATCATCGGAACCTTCTTCACCGAGTACGCAGCCAACCGCGACAGAGAGTGCAGAACCGTCAGCATCGCCGAGCGAAGAACCGCCCGCGTCGCCGACCGCGGAACCGACTGCGTCGCCCACTGCGGATCCGACCGCATCTCCAACAGCAGCGCCTACAGCGTCTCCGACTGCGCAGCCGACAGCGGCACCTGCTACACTGGAGCCAACTGAAGAATCGTCCGATCCATTGAAGATCGACACCTATTGGAAGTATCCCGGTATGGACAAGAGCTATGCGGGCGGGTATATGCCGGTACAGGCAAACGGCTCAGTACAGTTCATCATGCCGCTGCTCGGCAAAACGCAGGGCAATACAATCCGCGTCGTTCCGGAGTTCCCCTCCGACGGACCGTTTGCACCGTCCAACCTGCAGTTCGATGTATATGAAAAGACGTACGACGTCACGCAGGGCAAGGACAACAAAACCGGAAAGATGAACGCATACCTGATCCAGTTCAATGCGCCGTTGAAAAGCACCTATTATAACGGCACTTATACAGTCACGCTCCATGTGACCTACAAGATGCCGGTAGGCGATCCGACAGAACAAACGTTCTCCATGCAGGTGCAGGTTACCGGTGGAAAGACGCCGTCTTCCGGCAGTGATGGCGGCGGTCCGACAGCCGTACGAAAGCCGGTCATTTTGATTGACTCCTGTATGATTACTCCAGTCGAAATGTCCGGTGGCGAGAGAGCGTCTGTCTCCGTTTCCATGAGCAATGTCGGAAACTACGATGCAAAGAACATCCGGGTATCTCTGATCCCTGAATCGGATGCTGTGGCGCTGCGCGGTGATCTAAACGCACGTTTTTTCGATGCGCTTCCGATCAAAGGCGAACTTGATGCCGACTTTGACTTGATAATCGCGCCGGGTGCGACGGAAGGCGATGCAATCGTTTCCGTACAGATCTCCTACGAGGACAAATACGGCGGCTCTTATACCGAAGAGGGAAAATACACCATTCACATCACACAACCGAAGATTGAGATTGTCGATTGTGCGTACAGTGAGGTTGTCAACGGCGGTGACGGATTTACGGTTACGCTAACCGTTCGTAATTCAGGCACACGTGATGCGAAGAACGTCGTTGTGCAGTTTGCGGCACAAGATGATGCGATTCGGCATACAGATATACAGGATCACCAGACGATTGAAACACTCAAAAAGGGTGAATCCACAACAATAGTCTTTGATTTGCGTGCACTGCCGAGCGCTATGGAAGGCAAGCATTTCTTCCAGTTCAGCTGCTCCTACAAGGATGCAGCCAACAGCGGTTCCTATGAGAACGGTGTGAACTATCCACTGACTGTTGTGCAGAAAGCTTCGCTTGGTTACGATGAAGTTCGGCTGCCGGAATCGATCACAAGCGGTGAAAGCTTCACCCTTCCGGTCTGTGTCTACAATACGGGCTTTTCTCCGATTTTCAATATCCGCTGTTCTCTGGATTGCGATGGGTTGATCTGTTCCTCAGCCTTTCTCGGCAATCTTGCTCCGCAGGAAAGCTCCGACAAGGTGATTACTGTGTTTGTTACAACACTATCCGGATCGCAGAAATACGGCGAGACATACGGCAACATTGAAATAACTTATGAGGATGTTAATGGCGAGAAACAAACCGAATACCAATCAGTCAAGATGACGATCGCAGAACCCGTCAAAATCACAGATGAAGAAAAGGAACGTGAGAAGCAAAAGGTAGAAGAGCAGCAAACCCTTTCTCAATGGTGGATCTCGTTGCTCGTTGCAATCGCAATCATCATCATTTTAATTGCAGTAATCTTGATTGCTCGCTTCGCTCGCATTCTGAAGATGAAATGAGGAAAACATGGAAAAATTAATCAATTCCCGCTGGATACGATGCCCAATCTGTGGTGGAAAGACTCGGACAAAAGTATATGAGGATACTGTTCTTTTGCGGTTCCCCCTCTACTGTCCGAAATGCAAGACAGAAGCGAAAATCGATGTCATGCGGTTTAAGATGACAAAAAGCAAAGAGCCAGACGCATAGCAGATAAGATGCGGAGAGCCTGCTTTCTCGAAAGAGAAGCAGGCTCTTTGTTTATTCCGTGATATCCGTCTTTTTCGTCGAACGCATGAAGAAGAGAAGCTCACGGATGATCGGAATCAATGCTTCTGCTTCTTTATCCGAGCACTCAGAAACAAACTGCTGCAGAATACGAAGATTTGGATCTTCGGTCTTCATCTCCGGATAAAAGATTTCCTGAGGGTCAATGGATAAAGCACGAATGACAGGATACAGCGTAGCAAGCTCAGGGTTTGCATTGCGGCTGATATTCTCCATCTTCATGATATTGGATGGATCCGTATTCGCAAGCTCTGCAACCTGCTCTTGCGTTAGTTTGAGTCTTCCCCTTGCTCTTTTGATCGCATCTGCAAGCGGCTTGGAAAAATCATTCATTATAAGTCACCTCATCTATTATTTTAAGATAGCGTGCTCAAAATGATAATTATTTATAAGAAGGCAAGCATCCTATTTAAAATTCATATCAATTCCAAATTTCTTTTCTAAACAGGTAAAAGACTTACACCTTTATGCTTTATAATGCGGGCACAACAGAAAGGAGAAAACAAAAGATACCGGCAGCCGAGAGGCGAATGCTGATTCTTGAGATCCTAAGTGTTCGTCGATTCACTACGGTTGGAAATCTCGTGTACGAATTTGGAGTCTGTCGAAAGACCATTCAGAACGACATCGTTTTCCTATCTGCTTTCATTCCAATCTATACAGCGCAGGGAAAAGGCGGCGGCATCCACGTTGTCCCCGGTTGGAAAGAAGACCGCTTGTACTTAACAAGCGAACAGGAAAATGTGTTGATGCGACTGATCCAAACCCTGCCGAAAGCAGACGGTGTCGTATTACATAGCATAGTATCTACATTTGCTAAGCCAAGAAAGGAGTAATATGTTGGATTTTAATTCTTTGTTGAAGCAAGAGAGTGAGACGCACTTTTCTGTCAGATATGATGCAAGAGGGCATCGCCGATTCTATCGAAAAACACAAGAAGGACGATTAATTGTGCCGTCTATAGCCCAAATAGCGAAGTATGCAAGGAGAACATATCCATATCTGACAAACGATCAAGAAGATCTGCAACTTCGGTTCTTGCCGTCGTTGCCCCTTGAGGATCAGATGATCATACAAGAAATTCTATCCCCATTTTCTTTGCATTAAAATCCCTAATAACTGTCTGGAGGTATATGCATGTACAATGCACGTCTGGAAAGCCGAACGCATTTCAGAGTTCGATACGATGCTGAGGGGCATAAACTCTTTTATCGAAAAAGCGCATACGGGAAATGGATTCTTGTATCCCCCGAAGTATTTCGCATCATACGATCCTCTGTGCGTAAAGAGGAGTACGAACAAGAGGCAGAAATAGAACATGGCGTCTTTTCTCTGTCATTGCTTAATGATGAGTCGAAAGCTCAAGGCTCGATTCTATATACGGTTGATTCGCCTGAAGATCTTTTGATCTCTTCAGAAGATAAAAGTCAAATCATACATCAGGTGCAGGAAGTCATAGAATCTCTGCCTGTTTCTGATCAAGCGCTTATTTGGGACGTCATCGTGAATGATATGAAGACGTCCGAATATGCTGTGAAGATAGGTGTTCACAGAGATACCGTTTCCCGAAGAAAGAGACTGCTGACAAAGATATTATGCGAAAAGCTTTCCACCCTCTATGAAAGCTGCCGGAAAGGGACCCTATAATGAATGACACAATTCCCCAAAAGAAGACATACCATAATGAAGACGAAATTCCCTTGTTTCTCACCGTTGAAGACGTTGCCAACGTCCTCAAAATCTCAACATCTTTTGCCTATCATTTGTTCTATGAGAAGGACTTTCCTGCAATAAAGCTGGGTTCCAGAAGAATCGTCCACAAAGAAAAGCTCTTCAAGTGGCTTGATAAGCATAAGCAGAGCGATACAAATCATGTTCTTTGAAATACCATATTCTAGGGAATTGATTCTTACAATTGATAAGTTGAATTGTCGACACTATGACAATTTGAGTGCATCGAATAAACATCTAATCAGCTTTCGAAAGCATCATGTATAATAATATATTATTATGCGGACGGACGAGTGGCATTCTTGTGGTGTTTAATAAAATACAAAGCAACTCCTTAATGGATAAACGCTTTTGTGTAGGTTTTCATAAAGGGGTTCAATAATCTTGAACTGCATAGGATAATATGCTATATTTATATAAGGAGAGTGAAAGAATGTCGACATTTTGGCAATAAGGATTGTGTTATTTTATCCAGCACCTGAATTGTTCGATATCATAATTATTTGGAACAACCGTGATTATACATATACGCAGCACAGTTAATAAGCAATAAACGATAAGCGTAATAGAGGTGGGATAAACGTAATGAGTAGCATTTTGAATTTTATTGAGGGGTATATGTCTGGTAATGCATGGGAAGACCTATGTGTTCAGTGCTATCACCTTCGATATCAAGAAGATAATTATACCGAGATTCCCGCCACACACGGAGGAGATGCCGGAATAGAGGGCTTTACAAACAAAGGCATCGTACATCAGTGTTATTGCCCAGAGCGAGATTATTCTGACAAAGATCTTTATTCGCATCTACGGACAAAGCTTACAGAAGATATAGATAAATTGAAAAATAATGGTGCAAAACTTCGTTCTTTAGGCGTACCCCCCGTGGTTGAATGGCAGTTTAACATTCCTGAATATAGAGATTCTAGAATCCTAGCACATGTTGAGAAGAAAACGCAGGAAATCAGACGGCTAAAAGAGAGTGATCCAGATAACTATCAACATATTGCTAGTGACTTCTGTATAGTGATAAAAACCGCGGAAGATTTTGCGCCGGAAATCAGTCGTATTGTTCGTACAAATTTGTCAGACTTAAGACTGAATTTAGCCATCAATCACAGCGATGAGATTGACTGGTCAAAATGCGATTCGGAGAAAGTTGCTAATATACGCAGAAAAATCAAAGCTGTTGTATCGTCAGAAAACGGAGAAGCAATAGATCGTCTTGTTGGAATTTACGTCGATAGTTATTTAAGTGGACTTGAAATAATGAATACATTACGTGTACAATTTCCTGAGATATATAGCGATATCCTTCAGTTAGAACATAGCTATAAACGCGAGGTAACAATAAAAACACTCATGAATACAGATAATAAAATGAATAAGTCCTTGTTTAATAGCATTCTTGATGATTTTCATGCCAAGTTAGAACATGATTTTTCTAAACCGCTTACCGAAGCAGCAATTGGAGAACTAAAACAGGATTTAGTAGCAAGTTGGCTTGCGGATTGTTCTATGGAGTTTAGGAGCGAGTGATTATGGAAGACCATTCTTTGGAGTATTCAAGTATTGTTTTTGATGCAAAACCGGATGCTGTTCCATATAACTATCGTATTAGTTATAAGGTTTCTCAGCTATGTCTTATCATGCGAATATGTGGAAGATCGGATGTATGTTCTCTAGTGAAGCTGCATATGGTTTCATTTGCTTTAATATCTCAAAACAACATGAAAAGATTGCTTGATTATATAGAGAATAAAGGTAATCCTCCATTAGTTCGTTTTGATCCTTCTGTCAACAATGCCCTCACATTTGCAATAGCATATGGCTTAATTGAGCAACAACCAACGGCAAAATTTAAGCTTACAAGCCGCGGCTGCCAATTGGCGGATCAAATATTGAATGTTGGCGATTTAATGGTTGAAGAGATCGGAGAGCTGAAAACGCTTTCAAAAAAATTAACAGAGGCAATAATAAATGAACTAATTGACATGTGGAGGATCCAAGATGTTGAAGATTGAAAGATTAAGAATCGAAATAGTCACATCTAATGGCGTATATGGAATTGATGAGTCATTTCATGGCGGGCTGAACATCATTGCGAGCCATGTAAATACTTGCGGTAAAAGTTCTATCCTTGCGGCAATTTACTATTGTCTTGGCTTTGAGCAAATAATTGGTGGTGTCGGTGGGATCGGCATGAAGGTGCTTACTTCTGCTTTCAAAACCTCTATTGAAGATGATGGAAAAAACTATTCTGTTATAGAATCCGGTGCATATCTTCAGATTAGCAATGGCTTTGAGACAAGAACGATTTATAGAAATATTAAATCTGAAAGCATGGATAATCGCCTTGTGACAGTTTTCTTTGGAGATTATGATTCAATTCACAACTATAAAACTGTATCCGGAGATTATTATGTTAATGTTACGAATTCGGCGACAAGCGAAAAGGGGTTTCATACTTTCCTTGAGGAGTTTCTTCATATGGAGCTTCCGATGGTACAGTCCTCCGACGGGAATGAACGAAAACTATATCTTCAGTTGATATTCGCTGCAATGTTCATTGAGCAAAAGCACGGATGGTCTGATATATTATCTGGAATGCCTATATTTGGTATTAAGGAATCCAAGAAGAGGGTGGTAGAGTATGTTTTGGGCCTTAATACTCTAAAGAACGCAAGAGAAAGGGATCTTTTAAAAGCACAGAAAACAAGGATTGAACAGAAATGGGAACAACTGGTTATAGATGTTAAGCGTCAAGTTCGTTCTGAATCGTGTGAGATTTCTAACTTGCCTATTCGTCCTAAAGTTCTATTGGATTCTGATATTTCAAGAATCGGTGTCCTTTCTTCAAATGATAGATCAATTGAAGAGGAAATTCAGGCGTTATCGAACGAATATTCGCAATTACATCAATTAAAGCCGCTTGTTCGTGATAATTTTGAAGCACTCAATTGCGAATTGTCAGAAACACAAGTACAAATACTTTCGTTTGAAACACGTTTGTCAGATTTGCAAAAAAATATAGTGACCCAAAGGGAAGTGATTAAACACATTAAAGCAGATTTAGAGATTATAAATGCTGATATACGCAACAACAACGATGCTGCGCGTTTACAAAAATACGGTTCTGAAGCTATTGGAGCTGATCTTTCTGTTAGTGTCTGTCCTGTTTGTAAGCAGCATATCCAAGATAGTCTGCTTACCTCAGAAACAACAAGTTGTTTTATGAGTATTGAAGCTAATCTGCGCCATCTGAAAGAACAAAAAAAGATGCTGGAATTCTCTTTGGAAAGCCGTAAAGAAACTCTGGATAAACAAAGCCAAGAAAAGCAGTTGCTCGAAACACGCTTACAATCACTCAGAAGATTAGCGTATACACTTCGCTCGGATCTGTTCACGACTACCGAAACAGAAGCATCAGAATCAATTATGCTCAAACGAATTGAAATCACTAATCGTACTGAACGACTAAAGAAACTAAAAGTGTTTATTGACGACCGCATTGAACAACTTAAACAATTCTCTTTTGAATGGGGTCAATACTTAAATAAAAAGAGTAGATTACCAAAGAAAGATATCTCAGAAGCTGATTCTGAAACCATAACTCTTTTTAAGAAGAGGTTTATTGAAAATTTAAAACGTTACCATTATAGCAGCTTATCAAGTTTCGAAGGAATTGACATTTCCATGGATTCGTCGCTGCTTCCCACGGTAGATGGCTTTGATATGAAATTTGACTCGTCAGCTAGTGATGGTATTCGAGCTATTTGGGCTTTTACAATGGCGTTATTACAAGTTTCCATTGAAAGAGATGGAAACCATCCTTGCATCGTCATTTTTGATGAACCGGATCAGCAAAGCATAGTTCCAGAGGATATGAAAAGCTTCATTCAATCCATTGTGGAGATATGTAAACCATACCAAATCATTACAGCAATAACGCTGAACAGCAAAGATCTAATAGATATCATCGACAAAATGGAGCCATCATGCTATCATAAAATAATGATTGAGGGGAAGAAGGCCTTTAAACGATTATCCTGAGTTTCATAAGACTATTAGCGGTTCTCAAAAAGTACAAATACGGCCTAATGATTTAGAAAACGATTTAAATAGAGATTGTTTCTAATGTGGCTCAAATAATGAGTTAGGTGAATGGTCACTTGACTCATTTTTTAATGAAATAGATAATACTTCAAGAGGAGTACTCCCAACTATTTTTAGTCTACTGATCCACTTCCTAATAAATATATTTTTTTTACAATGGACTAATACGACTCCCTGGTGTTTGGAAGGTTTAGGGTAACCTATAATCAAATACTTTGGAGGTTCTTATGAGAAAAAAAGTTCTATGTATTGCACTTGCACTACTGATGTGCATGATGGTAACTTTACCTGCTATTGCAGAGAGTTCTGTAGAGACACCGTTGAACAGAGCAGACATCACAGCTTCATTTGGTTTAAAGAATATTTCCGGATCAACATACAGAATGTGGGCTAAGATAAATAATCCAGAGCAAGTCTCAGTATTTGCAAGGCTTACCTTATATGATTCATCATATATGCCTATTGCTTCCATTTACAAAACATCATCAAATTCACTGATTAGTCTATACAAAGATCTTACCCTTTCCTCGGGTACATATCATTTACGACTTAGCTATACGGCGAGTGGTGTGACATATACTTTTGAGAAAACTTACAACATATAAGCAAAATATAACACGGCGAGCGCTTGCAAAGCGCTCGCCGTGTTTCATCGATCTTTCAACATTTCAACAAGATCATTTAAAGAATAGCTTCCTTTTGATACTAAGCCGAGATACGAATCTTCAAACAACTTTCTAATGGCGAAATTGCCATTTTCTTCGATTGAATAGTAAATGGTTGCATCTGCTTTATATTCCGCATACCCTGTTGCAGTGGTCGTAACCACATCCTCTATATCCCAGATTTGATATGTAACAATTTCTCCAATCGTGGTTTTATAAGTTACATACAATGCTAAATAGTCAATCATCTGGTCATATTCATAATACAATTCAGTATACGGCAGTGGCAGAATATACGGATCTTTTCCTGTCACTTTTATAAAATCTTCAATTGTGTTTAGAAATATTCTGTTCTCTGTATCATCATTTTTATCTTCTTCGTCGTTACCTAAATAATCTTCATTTTCAACTTGGACCAGCGACGCTTCGCTATCGCTCCGATTAACAACAAGACTGCCACTGTCGAATAAGGTCGCAAAGTAATGTATCACGCTTTCCGCAATCGCGCGGCCGGTGGGCGTTGCGGCAAAGAATACGGTCATCAGCAGCACAACAAGAATCGCTATCGCGATCTTGCGGATCGGCGGTACGGTAAACAGCTCGCCCAAATCGCCGAGCCATGCAAAGCGTTTCTTTTCCTTGACCGGACGGGTCATGCCAAGTTTTGCATAGATGGAATCGACAAATTCCCTGCCGGTCATCGTATTGTTCGCCTCCATGATTGCTCTCGCTTCCGTATCACTGAGCGGTGGCTTGTGCATATCATAATAGGGGTGATCCAATGCGATTCTTTGTAGGTAAGCCCATTCCAATCTTGTCATTATCATCGGCAATGCTTCCTTTCTTACATCGACAGCAAAACACTCAGCTGTATGAACAGATGCTTATAATGCCGCTTCAAATAATTGCGCATACTCTCAAACTTCTTGGTCGTCTGCCGCTTTGTAAGTCCAAGCGAAGCGGCAACCTCTCGCAGCGGAACCTGATCTACATAGTACGCGACAAACGCTTTTCTGGATGCTTCGTCATAATAGCTCAAATGCTGCTCCAGTGACTCGATCCATTCCACGACTTCCAATTCCCGCTTCGTTCTGGAATCGGGAAGAACTTCTTTCAGCTTTTCAAAATCCACATCAGACACGCGCTGCCTCGCTTTCGTTCGCTTCAGATTGAACGTTGCATTGCGAATACACGTCATTAAATACGACTTGCAATGTGCAAGATCCTTTAGTTCATCCTGCTTGGCACAAATCTTTGCCGCGACCGTCTGCAACACGTCTTCGCCATCCGCCCAATTTCCGCTCAGCTTAATGGCGAAGGTGAGAAGGTCCTTGTAGTTTTCCTCAATGAAGTCCATGATGGATTTAGCCATGGGATTCCTTTCGAGACTCACATGAACCCATCTACTAACTAAAACACCATCGGTTCATGAAAAGTCCATCAAATATTTTTTGAAAAGATTGTCAAGTTTTGTCTATTTTTGTCGAACAAAAAGCGCACTGATCAAAAAGAATGCCTTTTGGATCAGTACGCTATTTGTTATTTGCTTGTTCTTTTGTCTGCTGCCGCCTCGATTAAATCAGCGATCAGATTCCGTTCTTCCTCTGAAAACACATTCTCCATGCAATTCAAAACGCGCTCAGACGCGGTCGCTGCCGGACGCGGTTCACCTCTGACAACTTGATCGAATGAAATATCAAGAATCTTGCACAGGGAAATTAGCTTATCGACGGACGGCTTTCGACGCCCGCTTTCGAGATGTCTCACATGTGTCGGAGAAATCTGCAAGTATTCTGCAAGCTGTTCCTGCGTGATTCTTTTTTCTTCTCGTGCTTGATGAATCGCATCCGCAAGCAATCTCAATTCTTTTGCGTGTTCCATAACTTTCCGCTCCGTATTATGTAGCATACTGCTACACTATATACAGGGAAAGTAACTATAAGATGCGAATATAATAACTTTTAGTTAATATGGCTTCGTGATGTTTTCTCACATTAGAAATCCTATCCCGACTACAAAAGAGAAATATACTAATGTAAAGTGCAAAAGTGGAAAATATATAATAACAATAAAGGACTTATTTGGTGGTTTGGGGTGTTTATATAGTTGGATTAAATCTAAGGAGGCATAGCATGGACATTAACTACAAAAAGTTCTTTTCGACAAAAAGATTGCGCGATACAACAATTTCCCGCGCAAACTCCATTGAAGAGTTTTACAGTGACAGATCAAGATTAATTTACTCTTCTTCTTTTAGAAGACTGCAACAAAAAGCACAAGTTTTCTCATTAGAATCTAATTCTAGTGTAAGAACAAGGATGACCCATTCTTTAGAAGTTTCAGATATTGGCAGATCTCTATCGAATAGAATAGCGCAAAAACTATATGAGCAAAACTACATTGATCAATCTGAAATCGGTATGATGGTTTCCATCGTTGAAAATGCTTGCTTATTGCATGATATTGGAAATCCGCCCTTTGGTCATTTCGGTGAAGAAGCTATTAAGAGTTGGGCAAGAAATTCGTTTACTGACGCGGGTATTTCTCGTTATAAAGTTCAAAATAAAAAACTGTTTAAGAAGCTAATTAATGATTTTTTACAGTTTGATGGAAATCCACAAGGATTTCGGGTTATTACAAAACTTCATACAGAAAGGGATAGATTTAGTCTGAATCTGACATATTCTACTCTTTTATGCTCTATGAAGTATGTACGAGCTGCGGGTGAACCTGAAACCAAGCCAAATACAAAAAAAGCGGGGTATTTTCTCTCTGAAGAGGGTCTAGTTACTAACATTTGGAAAGAAGTAGGAATGAATGCGCATACTCGTTACCCATTTGCTTATATTATGGAAGCTGCAGATGATATTGCTTACTGTATGAGTGATATTTCTGACGGTATAGAGAAAGGTATTATTACTTTACAGAGCTTTGTAAATGAGTTTAAGTCGGTTTGGGAGAATTCCTATGGAAAGAGAACTTGTCCAATAAAAAAGCCGCTTTCTGATAGTTTCAATCAAGAAATCTCAATCCCTTGGTCTAAACAAATAATGCAAGAGGCAACAGATCAGTATATGAAGCATCATGAGGCATTATACTCAGGAACACACAAAGAACTCATTCCCGTGGATGGGACTGGTCGCATTCTAAAAACAATGAAAGAGGTTTCAAGAAAGATACTATATAGTTCGATTCAAGCAGAAAGCATAGAAATAACAGGTTATGCTGTCATCACTGGTATATTAAAGCATTACGAAAAAATACTTGAAATGCCGCATGAGGATTTCAAAATGTTGGTTTATGGTGGAGGATTAACTGGCTATGATCTGGAGAAAAGACTGTTCCATAGACTTGGGAAACGGTATATTGAAGCCTATAAGTATGAAATCGAAGGATTAAATACTTATGCTCCCGATAAATACCTTACAATGGAACTCTGGTATAGAATTCATTTGATTATTGATCACGTCAGCGGCATGACGGATGAATACGCACTTGAAACATATCAAATGTTGGAAGGAATCAATCTATTAAAAGTATAGTACTCAAGGACGCTTTTGTTACAGATGGAAGCCGGGTGAACAACCTGGCTTTCATTCTTTTTATAGTCGTAATAGTGATAATGCTTTATATTCTGTTTGTATTTAGCCCTTTCTTTATTAAGTGATATATGTACATTCAATCCCATATCTTTTTTCTCTAACCTTTCTTATCAATTGATCCCATGTATTCCATTATTATGATAGATTACATATATTTGCAAACTGTCGGATTTTGCCAATTATTTCGGATATATAAGTGAAGGGCATATCTTCCTGAACTGGCGGAGGAGACTCTTCAAAATCATTATCTTAGCCTGATATGCATTAAGGGCTTGGATACGAATATAGTTCTGTACCGATATCGGTTAGGAACTGTTCCGTACCCTGTCTTTAGTGTGCTTTCAGGTCGGAACAAACATCATATTCGATCCAACCCAAGATGTCCTTTCAGGCAGAAAGGACAGTATGAAAGCAAGATTCATAAGCCGGCATTGTTATGCAAAGACAGAAAACAGACGAACAGCATACTACGCATATTACCGTGGACAATCCGTAAGAATTGAAAAGGAACTTTATGACTTTTTAAACAGTTCTTATTCGCAAGAACGACATAAAAAGGAGACAGAACGAAAACACGCATGTGTATCTATCGATCAATTATATGACGAGATGATGCGAGTAGATCACCATGGAATAGACTTGCCTTCTTTTCGAGTAGGATCTGCTGAAGAAAAATTCTTTGACATACAAAATGCGGAAGAACAATCAAACATGATTGCGCAAATGAAAGAAGAAATTGAGCATCTTTCTCTTGAAGAACGGGAGCTTATATTGTCGTTTGTAAATGAATCTTCGATTATAGATAAACTCGCTGAAAAGTATAACATAACCAAACGCGCAGTCTATTATCGCAGACGTAAACTCGCTGATCAAATTGCAGTCAATATTAGAAAGGGGATCGCGGATGAGTCTTACATATCATAGTTCGCGATCTAGCGAGTCTGAATCTGCTTCAAATACTTTTGATACAGCGCAACATAAAACAAAGGGGGATTCTTCCTTACAATTTCAGTCAAATGTGATGATTGCCTCATTGCAAACGGATAAATCGGCTATCTTCCGACATAAAAATAACCATTCCAGTATCTCGGAGGGTGGCGTGACAACATACTATGTCGAAGAATGCAAGAAAGAATGGATAACGGAACGTCTGTATGCGGCAATGGTTGAAGCCCTGTTTAAACAGAAGCTAATTACAGAAACGCAGCGACGTGAACTATGTGTTGCTTTGAAGTGCGACATCCTCAATTCCTGCGATCGGAGGTGATATTATGAGAAAAAAGCATATGGAGGATAGGACAATGAAGAAAACGATTGAGGAAATCCGCACAGAACTGTTTTTCGGAAAGCGCATCTACGATATTCCTTTACGCGTCACGTTCTACGGACGCGTCAGCACGGACGAAGACAAACAGCTTGATTCGCTTTCGCATCAAGCTGTGTACTTTGAAAACAAAATCAAGGATTGCCCGAAATGGGAGTATGTTCCAGGTTATATCGACGAAGGAATCACCGGAACCCGTGCGGATAAGCGTCCACAGTTTATGAAAATGATACGCGATGCGAAAGCAGGCCTGTTCGATCTCATACTCACCAAAGAGGTCTCTCGCTTTGCGCGTGATATTGTGGATTGTGTACAGACCGTTCGTGATCTATTGAAATATGAAGTCGGTGTATTGATTGAGGACATTAATCTCAACACGATGGAAAAAGACGCCGAGTTCCGGCTTTCTATCATGGCAATCGTTGCGCAGGAAGAGAGCAGGAAGACTTCGGAACGTGTCAAATTCGGTTACAGGCAGACGATGAAGCAGGGGAAGAGACATGGTGCGACACCTCCAATCGGCTATCTTTTTAGAGAGGACAACAATGGCTACTGGATCGACGAAAGTAAGCATGGATTGGTAGAATACGTCTTCTCGGAGTATGCCAAAGGAGAGAAGGGGATGAGGACACTGTCTCATGATCTTGCTGCAAAGGGATTTCTTGGTAATACCGGTAAACCGTTCAATCCATCGACGTTGGAGCGCATGATACGCAATCCGGTTTATAAAGGGTACATTGTTAATGGAAAGACTTATAAACCCTCTTATAGGGAAGATCGAAAGATCGCTAAGTCGCGCGATAACTGGCAATTGCATTATGACCCCGAACGGGTTCCGCCGCTTGTTACCGATGAGCTGTGGAATGCGGCCAATCGCATTATCCGGGAACGCGGCAGCCGCATGGACGGGATAGACTGTTCTTCAACCGACGCCTATGGAAACGGACGATATGCTTATTCTGCTCGTATTCTGTGTGCCGATCACGATTGCGGGTATCATCGAGCAATTTCTCGTTGGACAGTCGACGGTATAGAGCACCGACGCGAAATCTGGCGTTGTTCTATGTACAAAAAATACGGGCGAAAGGAATGTTTCGCGCCCATTCTACGCAAAGACGATTTGGACGACATCATGCGACAATTGTTTTCCACATTGATTCCGCTTTTGAAAGAATCTTGTATTCCGCTGTCTAAAGCGCTGCATGAAGTGCTTGATCGTCAGAGCGGTGGTGATGTATCTAGTTTGGAAAAGGAAAGGGGCGAGTTGGAACAGAAAAAAATAAAACTCCTGGATGGATGGATAAACGGTATCCTCTCCGATACGGATTATCAGGCGGCAAACGGAAAGATCATGGCACAACTTGCAAGCATAGAGAGGTGTATATCCGAAAATGAACGCAGAGAAGAATGCTCTGACAATTCGCTGCAGATTATGAAAATCATACAGCAGGCGTTCTGCAACGCCGATTTACAATCGCCGGAAATCTTGGATGAGCTTGTTCGTCGATTCATTGAAAAGATTGTCGTTAGGCGTATTGACCCCAGCGGAAACGATGGACAAAAACCTGCGTACAATATGGAAATTTGGCTATATGAGGCAGAAAACCCAGTAAATTTCGACTTATCTCTTTGTTTGCGTACACATCGGAGTCCGGGCCGCCGTACTGCGCCATAAGGAGCTTTGCCATCCGCGGGTCGGGCTTGGTGATGCGGACGGGGTATTCGAGTCGTTTTTCATAGATCCACATAAGCTTTCCTCCTTAATTCTGCCACGGCCATTTCTGGTAGACCCAGCTTCCGGCGTCGTGTGTGGAATTGCCATAATTCTCCAGCGGTCCGAAACGCTCGGTATACTCGCTGCAAAGTCGGTCGAGTGTTACGGCGTAGCTGTTGAAATCGTTCGTGGCGTCGAGGTCCTCCGGGTGCGTGTCGAGATAGAGCTGCAGCTCGACGAGCGCGAAGCGCACCTCGCCGATCCTTTGCAGAAGCGCCTGTTCCGTATAGTCTGCCATACTCATACCTCCCGATTTCTGCAGGTCGGGTATTCGGAGACGAGCTCCGGGAAAAACGTGCCGCGCGATAACGCCTCGCAGGGGCAGAAGCCCGCGCGGTACTCCTGATTCGGAAAATAAACGGTCGCGAGCGCGCAGCCTCCGTTGCCCGTCATGCCGCAGGAATTGTCCGAAGAGACGGCGCCTGCCGGAACGACGTTATCGACCGTGGTGGGATCGACGGCGGGATTGCGGTCCGAAAAACAGCACCCGCCGTTTGCATAGGATTGTTGCATGGTCTTTCCTCCTTGGTTCTTTACTTCCATCGTATTGCTTTTGTCCGAAAAGTGTGCGTGCCTATGCGCAAAGGACAATGCATCCTACCAAAGCCGGTTGCATGGAGCGATCCAACCAAAAACAGAATTGACCTGCCGCGCAAATGATGATATATTGTCATTAAAAGAAAGAACGACGTCCGAAGGCGGCATCCGGACGCCTTTGAACAGAAGGACGGATCGAAAAGAGGTAAATCATGAAAAGACGAGCGATCATTCTGCTGCTTTTGCTGACGGTCGGCTTTTTTGCAGCATGCAAAAAGACGCCGCCGGATCTGCATCTGATGAACAATTCCGGAACGGCGCTGAGTACGATCTACATTACGAATACGAACGAGTGGGGACCGTATTTGAATTACCGTCCGCTCGCCGACGGGACGGCTTTTGAAACGACGCTGGAAAGTCTCGGCGGTCCGGGGATATACAGCATCGGAACCGTCACGACTTACGACAGGACGTATACGTTTTTTGACATAGACCTTGCCTCGGGCGATACGCTTGATATCGGTCCGGAGTACGTTATGAACGAAATGTCTCTCGTGCCGCTGACCGTGACGCACGGGGACTGGACGACGACGAAGTACACCGGGATCGCGTTTTACGGCTGGGAAGTGGAAGAAGACGTTGCGAAATGGGGAACGTGGCAAGGGAACGGTTAACGCGGGACGAATGTGATCCTTCGCCTGCGTGACGTATATGCCCGCTTGACGGGATATGGCTGTTCTGTAGACATATCGGGATCAGATCCAAAAGAACATTTGGGCCTCTTCGGTGCAAAATACCGGAGAGGCTTTTCTGTGCAGCGAGATTTCCGAAAACAGGTCTAAAAGGGGATGCATGCGTCATAATCTGTCTAAAGGAAACGGAGGTCGGGAAACGCCGATGGAGCTTCAGATCACGGAGAGGAGAAGGATGCATATGCTGTTTTCGGAACTGAAATGCAGGGAGGTCATCAATGTGTGCACGGGGGAACGCTACGGAAACGTCTGCGATCTCGTGTTCGACCCGTGCGCGGGCGAGGTACAGGCGATCGTCGTGCCCGGCGCGCCGCGCATGTTCGGGCTGCTGAAAGGCAAGGAGGGAACGGTGATCCCGTTTACGAAGATCAAAAAATGGGGCGAGGACGTGATCCTCGTGGAACTGCCGTAATTTGAACAATCCGTAAATTCGATTTCACAGAGGGATCGGATCCGGTTGTGATATGCTATACTATTATATTAAGTATGGCATAAATACTAAGGAGGACAAGCCCTATGAAATGCCGGTATTGCGGAGGAACGGACAGCAAGGTTATCGACTCCCGACCGAACGAGGACGGGAGCGCCATCCGTCGTCGCAGGGAATGCATCGGCTGCGGACGCAGGTTCACGACATGGGAGCGCATCGAGGAGAATCCGATCATGGTCGTCAAGCGCGACGGGCGGCGCGAACCGTTCGAGCGCGAAAAGGTCACGGTCGGCATTCGCAAGGCATGCGAGAAGCGCCCGATTCCGGCGGACGTGCAGAACCGTCTGGTCGATGAGATCTGCCGCGAGATCAACAACTCGCTCGACTCCGAGATCTCGACGAAGGAGATCGGAGAGATGGTCATGAAAAAACTCCGTGATGTGGACGAGGTCGCATATGTGCGCTTTGCGTCCGTGTATCGGGAGTTCAAGGACACGCAGACCTTCATGAAGGAGCTGCAGCGGCTTCTGGACGAGAAATGACGCGCGAAGAATTCATCCGCATCTATCGCTCGATCGTGCCGGAGCACGCGTATCGGGAGAAGAACGGCGTCGGTATCTATACGATCCCGGCGTTTTCAGCGTACCCGGGCATCGACCACGGCTTTTCGGCGCGCACGGGCGGCGTCTCCCAAGGCTACTTTTCCTCTCTGAACCTGAGCTTCACCCGCCCCGAGCAGCGTGAGAACGTGATGGAAAACTACCGCATCTTCTGCGACGCGGCAGGGATCCCTTTGAACAGCATGGTCATGGACGCCTACGAACACGGCACGACGGTGCTTTGCGTGAACCGGCATGACTGCCGCAGAGGCTACGACCGTGAGCCGCTGCCGTACTGCGACGGGCTCGTGACCGACGACCCGGAGGTCACACTGATCACAGGACATGCAGACTGCATGGCGTTTTATTTCTACGATCCGGTGAAACGCGGCATCGGGCTTTGTCATGCCGGCTGGCGCGGCGCGCTGGACCGCATCGGCGCCGAGGTCATCAAAACAATGCAGTCCGCCTGCGGTTCGGATCCGAAGGATATCGTCTGCGGTGTGGGACCTTCGATCTGCCCGAAGTGCTTCGAGGTCGGCGACGACGTTGCGGAAAGCTTTGTGATCGCGTTCCCGCAGTGCGATCTGCTCGGTGAAAACGCGAAGGGCAAGGCGACGGTCGATCTCTGGCAGGTCGCGACAGCGCAGTTCCTGGAATGCGGGATTCTTCCCGAACATATCCACCTGATGGGCGTTTGCACATTCGAGGATGAACGGCTGTATTCACACCGGCGCGACAAGGGAAAGACCGGTGGTATGGCGGCGTATTTGAGGCTGCTTCCCGAACAAGGAAATGGTTGACAAGCGACGCGGAAAAGAGTACAATTCATAGGATTTCATTCCGAAATATGAGGAGAAACAATATGGCAAAGAGTGTTTACGGTAAGAAAAAGACCATGCGCAACATTCTGATCGGCGTGATCGCGGCAATCGTGATCGCAGCGGCGATCTTTCTGGTTGTTGCGCTTCAGAAGGACGGCGCAGGTATGAACTGCTTCCAGAGAAGCGCGACGGCGGCAAGCGCCGACGGCATGAAGGTCAGCGTTGCGGAATACAGAGTCATGCTCGACATGATCGCTTCCAACTATTCGAGCGCAACCCTGAATGACGATCAGATCCGCAACCTGCAGGAAAACTGCGTGCGCGAAGTGCTGATGATGAAGGTCTATGAAAAAGAAGCAAAGGCGCTCGGACTTTCGCTGACCGAGGAGCAGATCGAAGCAAGCACGAAGGCTGCCGACGATCAGATCGAATCAATCAAACAGTATTATGCAGACAATCTGATCAGCGGCGGGACCTATTCAAAGACCGCGCTGGACAGACAGGTCGACAGCTATTTCCAGCGTCTCGGCATGAGCGAGAGCGCATACCGTGCGTTCATCCGTCAGAATACGGAAGGCGAATACTACCGTCAGGCGCTCGAGAGCTATTATGAGGAAAACGGCAGCGGCATCGACGAAAATACGCTGGTCGATTACTATCGCAAGAGTATCGAAGATACGATGACGACGACAGACGAGAACGGAACGGAGAAATCCACCTACCTCGAAGGACAGTTCTGGTATAACCTTGTGATGTATCAGTACGGCTACACCACACCGATGATGTACGTACCCGAGGGCTTCATCTACATCGACTACATTAAACTCGAAAAGGACACCGATGAGGAGATGAATCAGGTCATTACCGAAGTCATGAACGGCGACCGTTCCTTTGATGAGCTGATGGCTTCCGAAGAAAATACGGATACGTTCAAAACGATCATGACCGCGCCGTATCCGATCGCGGAGAAGGACCATTCCGGTCTGTTTACCTCGGACGAGGTGTTTACGATCGCGAACGGGCTTGCAGTCGGCGAGATCGGAAACTATGTGGAGGAACCGACCGTTTCGGATGACGGCACCGCAAAGGTGGTCGCGTATCTGTTCCGCCGCGCCGAGGGCAATATGTGCTATGACGGCGATCACGGCGTGATCAAGCTGGACTACTTCCCGAGCCTTCGCGCATCGGTGGAGCAGCAGTATCGTATGGATCAATGGCTCTCCGATCTGAAATTCGAGGATGCGATCTACGCGTATAAGGGAGCACTCGGATGAAACAGCGTACCATTCGGATTATCAGCTGGACCATGGCGGGACTGATGCTGTTCGGCATCATTTTCGCGATCATCGGCTTCTTCTTTTCATGAATACGGGCGTCCTCTCCGGAGGACGCTTTTTGCATGCGTCGAAACGCTTGCGGCAGATGCGTTTTCATGATATACTGAACAAAAGCAGTCGGCACGCCGTGCCGACGAACGGGATTTGTTGTGCCGAACGGACGGAGGAGCATCATGAAAAAAACAATAGCTGCGATCATAACCGTGATCATGCTGCTTGCTGTTATACCGACAGCGTCTGCGGAGGAAACCGACTATACGGTTGTGATCCGGGGCGGCGAGACGAGCGCGTACATGACGGAGCTCGACGGGGGACAGGCGCTGCGCGTCGACGTATACCTTGACGGTATCACAAACGATCAGCTTCTGACGGCGCTTTCGTTTGACCTCGGGTACGATCCGGAGCAGCTCGATTACGCGACCGATTCGCAGACGCTCGGCGAACGTCCGATCTATGCATCGGACGCCTCCGGAAGGGACGTCGGTGAACGGGAGCTTCTGATCAGCACAAGGAATACGCCGGAGGGCAGTCTGCGGCTCGTGCTCGGCTCGGATTACGGCTGCTGCATCAAAGACGGGGAACCGCTCGTTTCACTGTATTTTTACATAGCGGCGGGGCAGGAGACGGGGACGACGCTTTCGTTCACGCTCGGCGGCGAGATCGAGGCGCAGTCCGTGCGCATGGAGGATCAGACCGGGAACGCAGACTATGTACAGCGCACGGTCGGCGCAGATTTTACGCCTTACACGCTTTCCGAGGGAGAGCAGGGTATAGAGATCGAGGCGGAGATCGAATACGATCCGGCGGATGTAAGCTACAAGGGCTCCACGCCGTACGTCATCCGCGACGGCAAGCCGAAGACGCCGCGCGTCACGGTGAAGGACGCCGTGACAGGAGAGACGATCGACCCGGTGTATTACCGTCTGTCGTATCAGAACAACATTGAAGCGGGTACGGCGTTCGTAACGGCAAGGTTTCTGAACGGATATGCGGGCAAGACGTCGCGGATGTTCAAGATCTATCTGCCGCCCACGACGTCGACCAAGGCCGAAAACGTGAAGGACGGCGTCCGCATCACATGGAAAGCCGTCGAGGGTGCGGGCGGTTACGTCATCTACCGCCGCGCGTGGAATACGCAAAGCAGCGGATGGACTGCCTTCGCACGGTGGAACAATACGAAGAGCACAACGTGGGTGGATACCAAGGTCTATGCTCTGACACGGTACCAGTACGGCGTGAAGGCGTATCCGAAGGACCCGATGGACAATTACAACCTCGGCGTCGTCGGCCCGCTGAAGACCGCGGTACGTATCACCACGCGCACGCTGAACTCCGTGACCGCCGGAACCAACAGAATGACGGTCAAATGGTCCGGGTCGAAGTATTTTGCGGGCTACGAAGTCCAGTATTCGACCGACGTCAACTTCAAGCAGAATGTCAAAACAGTTCGGATCGCCAATCCGAAGACATATGAGACCGTCGTGCGGGGACTGTCGTCGAGAAAGATCTATTACGCACGGGTCCGCTCTTATCACGTCTTTGACGGTGTGGACTATTACGGAGAATGGTCGAACGTGAAGTTCTGCAAGACCAACTGAAACCGGCGGTAAAGCGCGTTCCCTTTCGCGACTTCGGGATCCGGTCCCGGTAAAAATGAACGAAAAATCAAGTTTATACCCGTCCATATATTTTTTTGCGGGAACGCTTGCAAATGCCGAAAGAGTATGTTATGATATAGCAGTAAATATGACGATACTGTGAACAATACTGCGATCGGATATCGTCATGCATGAGGTTTCGCAGCGGCGGATGGAACCTGACCGGTTTTTCGATCAAATCCTGCCGGGCGGCCCGCATATTTTAGCAGGAGGATAGTACCTATGAAGAAACTGTTGGCAATGCTCCTTTCTCTTGTGATGCTGCTCGCATTTGTCCCCGCGACGCTGGCGGATGATGCGGACTACACGCTTGTGATCAAGGGCGGCGAAGTGAACGACAATCTGAGAACGGTCGATGGCGAAAGACTCCTCGCGGTTGACCTGATGCTGAACGGCACGACTGAGGACATGCTTGTCGCGCTGACCTTTGATCTGACCTTCGATCCTGCGCAGATCACGTTTGTGAAAGCAGAGAAGGATGATGCGTTCAACGCGTTCACGGTCAACGATACCGTGGAGGGACAGCTTCGCGTCGCGGTAACCTCGGAAGGCATGACGGTCGGCGAGGAAGCTCTGGTCGGCACGCTGTACTTCAATGTCGCGGATGATCTGGAAGTAGGCACCGAGATCGCATTCGAACTGGGCAAAGGTGCGTTTGCAGAGACCCAGATCGACGATCCCGACGATCCCGCCGGTACGCACGTAATCGTCACGCAGCATGACCTCGCGGCAGACTTTGCACCGTTCGTCGTTTCCGAAGCAAAGGCATTCACCGGCGTTGTGAAGTTCAACGAGGGCGAAGTAGAGTATAAGTCGAACGGCACCCCCTTCGTGATGTGGGACCATGAAGCAGGCAAGCATGAGCCGGCATTCACCGTCTATGAAGAGGACGAAAAGACCGTCGTCGATCCTGCAAACTATGACTTCGAATACAAAGAAAATGAACAACCCGGCACCGGCTATCTGTTCGTCTACTTCAAGGGCGATTATTCCGGCGAAGCGCAGCTGTTCTTCAAGATCTATCTCCCGGCAACGACCTGGACCAAGGTCGAGAACGTAAAGGACGGCGTTCTGGTTCAGTGGACGCCTGTCGAAGACGCAGCGGGCTACGTCATCTATCGCCGTGCATGGAGCACCAAGGATAAGGGCTGGACCTCCTTCGAACGCTGGAACAACACGACGGAAACGAGCTGGATCGACACCAAGGTCTATGCGGGCACGCGCTATCAGTACGGCGTTAAGGCGTACTTCGCGCGCCGCACGGATCCGGTTTCCGGCGCAGAGATCGGCGGCAACGTCAATGAGCCGTCCGGCAACTACAACCTCGGCAATGTCGGTCCGCTGAAGACCACGGTTCGTATCTCCAGCCGCGTGCTTGAGAGCGTCACGGCAGGTTCGAAGCAGATGACCGTCAAGTGGACGGCGACCAAGTACTTCACCGGTATTCGTGTTCAGTACGCAGAGGATGCGGAATTCACCAAGAACTGCAAGGAAGATCTGGTCGCGTTCAAGCTTGACGCAAACGGCGACGCAGTGAGCCCGGTTCCGAATTCGGACGTCATCAAGAACCTGACCTCCGGCAAGACCTACTACGTACGTGTCTGCTCGTATCACATCTTCGAGGGTACGACTTACTACGGCGAGTGGTCGAATGTGCTGAGCTGCACGGTCAAGTAATCAATCGATCCTTCAAAGCCCCGCGAAAAGCGGGGCTTTTTGCATATCCGCAATTGACGGACGGCGCGGGATACGGTACAATAGAGCCGGAATATATAAAAGGAGATCACCATGATCGGATTCGGGATTTTCGGCTCGCTGCTGTTTCTCATCATGCTGGCCGTGCTGGAACTGAACAAAAACACCATCCTCGGGTTTGTCCTGCTGCTTGTCGCAACGGTCGGCTTTGCCATGCTGTTCATTAAGGTGCTACACGGCGGGAAATGGTACTGGAAAGTACTCGGCTGGCTCGGCTGGATCGGCGCGTTCGCGCTGATTCTGCTTCTTACATGGCCGCCCGTGAAGCGTGTGCCTGCGTACAAGGGCAGCACGCCGACCTATACGGAGATCGTATCGCTTGAAAAGGGCGACGTCCGAGGCGTCGTGATCGACGAAGGCAGGGTCGAACTGTTCGCCGGAATTCCGTATGCCAAGCCGCCGGTGGGGGATCTTCGCTGGCGGGAGCCGCAGGACCCGGAACCGTGGGACGGCGTGCTCAATGCGGACCATTTTGCACCGATGTGCATGCAGCCCGTGGAAACACCGATTTACAGCAGTCTGAAGCAGATCATCGGGTACCATGATTATCAGATCTCGCTTTCGGACAACTACCGACCCGCTGTCAGCGAGGACGGGCTTTACGTCAACGTGTGGAAGCCCGCGGGCAAGGTCGAAGGGCTGCCCGTGCTCGTCTATGTTCACGGCGGCACACTGCAGACCGGACAGCCGTGGTACGGCGATTATGCGGGCACCGGTCTTGCGCGTGAGGGCGTTGTCGTGGTCAATCTCGGTTATCGCCTCGGCGTGTTCGGGTATCTTGCCGATGAGGGACTGAAGGCCGAATCGGAGCACGGTACGACCGGAAACTATGGGCTTTTGGATCAGATCAAAGCGCTTGAATGGGTGCAAAGGAATGTTGCGGCGTTCGGCGGCGATCCGAACAATGTGACGCTTGCGGGTGAGTCCGCAGGTGCCGCAAGCGTCAGCGCGCTATGCACGTCTCAGAGAGCTTCGGGGCTGTTTCAAAGGGTATTGCTCGAAAGCTCGACCGTCGCGTCGATTGAACCGCCGCACTCGTTCCGTTCCTACGACGACGCGATTACGTCCGGAAACGAACTCAAGGCACGCTACGGCGTCAAAACACCGGAGGAACTGCGCGCGTTGGACGCGGAAACGATCGTCAACGAGGCGTACACGCAGCACTATATGACCGTCGACGGCTATGCGCTTACCGAAACGCCGTATGAATCGTACAAAAAGGGCGTGCACAATGAGCAGACGATCCTGCACGGCTATAATTCCGAGGAGAGCGGACCGTTTTTGATCCTCGGCAACGCAAGCATGAAAAACTATGAGCAGAAGGTCCGCGCGTACTTCATGGAATATGCCGACGATGTTCTGAAGATTTATGCCCCGACGACCGACGCGGAGGCGAAGGACATGTGGGCACAAATCTACGGCGCGGTGTTCTTCAACTACTCGCATTACTGCCTGAACCGCCTTGCCGCGGAGAACGGCATTCCGGTCTGGGAATACTATTTTTCGAGACACAACGGAAGGCTCGGCCCGTGGCACAGCGGTGAAATGATCTATGTTTACGGCAACCTGCCAAAGGGCTCACGTCTGTTTAACGAGACGGACTATGCGCTTGAAAAGAATATCACCGGCTATGTTCTGAACTTCATGAAAACCGGCGATCCGAACGGAGACGGACTTCCCGCATGGGAAACCAATACCGGTTCGACCCGCTTGATGGAGTTCGGCGACCGCACGGAGATGATCGACGAAAAGTATCTTGCGCTCTATGAAGTCATGGATCGCATGGCGGGATGGAAGGAATAAATCCGGTGCATGAAAAAATATTTTTGCAATCGCAAAAATTACTGTTGACAAACCGCGAACGACCCGCTATAATATCATCTGTTCGCGGGAATAGCTCATTTGGTAGAGCGCAGCCTTGCCAAGGCTGAGGTGGCGGGTTCGAGCCCCGTTTCCCGCTCCACCACATGCCTCCTTAGCTCAGCTGGCTAGAGCACCTGACTCTTAATCAGGGTGTCCAGGGTTCGAATCCCTGAGGGGGTACCATGAAAACGCACTTGCTTTAACAAGTGCGTTTTTCAATACGTCTTTAGACAGTTGAGCGAAGCGAAACAGAAATCCACCCGCTATGCGGGTGTGAGACAAAAGGTTCTACACAAAAAGCCTCACTTCCGATAGAATGAGGGTGTCCAAGCTCTCAAACAAA